>BNJT01000645.1_pt1:1442500-2155950 | contig 2155950 bp, 4152 predicted proteins | sample 8540491 | NCBI WGS metagenome assembly BNJT01 (sample SAMD00202455, study PRJDB9452) | human saliva metagenome | host: Homo sapiens | reverse complement strand
TGAAGTAGAAACACCTAATACACCAAGACTTGGTATTATTTATGTCAAAGATTAATACATAATTCGTTATAATGTAAAATTACATTCATAACGATTACTATATACATGGTAATACGCGTTGATGAATGACCTCTAAACACAGCCACTAATGCATAGTACATAGCTTGTATCCAGTGGGCCCGCCGCTACGATGGTCATATAAGAGCGACGTATCACTCATCGTTTTCAGGTGGAATTCCCAGCCATGTAAAGATCCAGTCATGGCGGGTGAGATACTGCACCGCTATGGATGAAAACGAAAATTCATCACTAAAGCTGACCGTACATACCTCTGATAGTTTGGACTGATTCCGAGGCCCTAAATACTGCAGGCAGTCAAAAGGTCGTCGTAGCTGTACTCCTTAACAATAATGAGCATAATAAAAATATTTAAAATTTGATTGGCATTAGCTACCGCTGCTACCGCTTGAGGCGAGTGAGTGACTCATCATCACTTGGTCTATAGTACCTACTAACAGCTGTGGGAACACTTCCGATAAATAGAGGCCAACTCAAAGTCAGATAGATCAAACTAATCCCCTACTAAAGACTGCACTTTCCTTACTCTCTCTGCAGCAGCGAACACGATACAATTGCAATGAGATATCATACAATGTCGCTTGTTATATCGTTATATAACACATGGGACAAATCGCAGGAATCAATATATAAAATCGGTCTCCATTAAGGCGACAATTACAATTAAACTACAGATGAAAGTTACATACATGAGATACAAAATATAGGATAAACAAAAAACGTGCCTTACCCGAAGGTGACACGTTGTTATGTAGATAAACAAGTATCTATTGTGTTCTGCTAATGTATTTGGAAGCCGTTACAAGAAGCTGTCGAATATACTTGGTCAGGTTTACAACGATATTCAATGGACGTGCGCCATAAATTATGGCTGCTGCAAAAGTTTTCGAAGGAAGGGTTTAGATGTATTTTGATAAATAAAGACCATTGTATTCATCTGTATCCTTAAGTTTTAAGTGCTGCTGCATTCTGTTTGGATCATGGCCTTCAGAGCAATGCTACTAAGTGTTCTTTAAGACCAGTAGCGCTGTTGCGTTTGTTGTATATAACATGGGCTAAATACATTTGATAGAGGAGAAGCCATCATGGTCCATAAACATTGAATCAAATCAACAAGTTCTTCACGGTTGATGTGCCGGCACTGAGCTGAATGTAGCACCTGCTGCAATCGCGGTTCACAGATGGACAATGGGGACTCGAACGCACGCCTGAGGTTTGTTTTTGTAACAGAGCCGATGTCGGAACGAGGATGCTTGACGCTGATCAAGGCGCCATGGTTATCCACAACATATGTCATGTTTACATTACGTTTGAAAGCATGGATAGATGCGGTACCCATACCGATAGCGAACGCGTCACACCGTCACCAGAGAATGCGATAACTTCTAAGTCTTGGACGCGGTTTTACGCGGGCGTAAGGAAGTGCACGACCATGAGTTGTATGAGCACCGTAAAGCGTGAAATAACCACCGTGCGGCTGGGGCAACCGATACCGGAAATTACTGCTAATTTTTTCTGGTGGGAATGTTTTCTACTACTGGCGTCGGTAATCGCTGCTTGAACCCCATAATGGCCACAGCGCGGGCACCAGTTGGACGAATATCGTTTCTGTAATCTTTAGCTGTTGCCATATTATAGGACCTCCTTAATCGCATTTCCGCAACTTTTGCATGGATGGATTACCATCGTATTTTTCAACAGCTAAATTTTATTTTTCTTATGCATGTTGATTTTAAACAAGTTAGTCAATTGACCAGTTTTATTGTGTCTCTACGATAACCACTTTTTCGCAGCATCAAAGAATGGTTGTAATTGTTTTGCTGGGAATGGTTTAATCAAAGCGCAATTGTAAGTGGTTAACTTTAACGCCTTCTTGATCGAATTCAGCAACAACTATCGATAGCGCCACGACTGAAGCCATACCTACAACAAGTACATCTACTTCTGGTCGTATTTAGCGTTGTTCCAAGAATGGTTCGTAGTTATCAGCTACGGTTTAATTTGCGGAAACGTTTATCAGTTTACGCTAAAGTACATTATAGCGCTTCTGCTGGTTTACCTTCTTCGTTATGCTCTAAGCCTGTGGAAAGGAATAGACCATTTTTTCATGCCAGAATTGTGTACAGGGAGAAATACATCACCAGTCAATTCAAAGCGTTTGAAGTGTTGGGTTGTTCCAATGCAGGAAGTTCCTGCTTCTCATCATTTACCGCAGTTGTGGGTACACGGTTTAAAATTAAGCGAACGGATTATTTATTCAAACCTTGTTGCAAGTCAGGCATAAGATTGCAGTACATTTCTGCCAAGTTAAGCTTTTTACTGTAGAAGCATTCTTCGACCTAGATGTTGGAGAAATTACGATACCGGGTAGTCGCCATGTGCATTGCCAGCAAAGCCCGCGTAATAGGTTTATCAACTTCTCAACCATATGATAGATGGGCCAGAACGTTGAACGTCATTGTCGCCATTGGCAATTCAGCCATGGAAGCCGTGAGCAAGGATTCTGCCATCAGGAAAGACCAGGGCCAAGTACATGTGACCGAACACCCAGCGTATACGCCTTCACCGCTGTCCATACATGCTGATTTCGTCTTCTGTTTGAACAAGCAGTAGCACCCAATTTATCCATGTTTTAATCATGAATTCATTACTTCGGATACCAGTGTAATAGGGTAAAAGATGCTTCGACAGGAACCCGCTGCAATAGCACCAAAAAGGCTATTCGTTACTAATAAGAACATTTGATCTTTCTTACCGGAGCTGGCAATGTATCGATTTCAACATGCTTCAATTTTTTCCATTACAAGGCCATGACCATCGTCGAAAGCAGCCAAGTTTTTTATCGATGTTCTTGGGATTTTTTGCAAATTGTTCCAGCAGCAGCATCTTTTGAACAACTTAGTTCAAAACCAAAAGTGCCGGACATACCAAGTGCTACGATGTGCACATCAACATAGAGGCCTTGTTTCATCTTTGTTTCAAGGGAATTAGCGGGGATAAACAATTGATTTTTTATGCCACCTTCGTATTTAGAAGTCCGGTTTTACTTTGCTCACAGATGTGCCGCCGCCATCACGAACTTCAGACGCCGTGCATATCAACGGTTTTCTTGGTCAGGCTGTGAAGTGCACCTTCACCGATGGAGACGCATAATTTGTTCTAATGCTACGCACAATGCGAATGTATGACCACCTTTGATACGAGATGCAAATAAACGTTGGCTATACAGGCCCTTCTTCTTTAGCGAGGATTGTCGCCATAATTTCAGCGCAACTCCTCGATACCTTCTTCACCTTGTTGGCCGCCCATTTTCGAGATGGAAATCTTTTACGTTTTTGGCAGAGATTCACCTCCTGGATAAAAATTACACTGCTGACAAGAATTCTAACTTACTATTTTTATATATGCTGTATAGTACGAGATCTGTCTTATATCGTCATTGTATCATGTATACTTTAGGTTTACAATGTATCATTTCTCATAATAATAAGGTATAAATTAGAGCATTATAACTAAAACTTGAGAAGAGAGAGAGGATACTACTTTTTCGTAGCATCCTTTTAGTATTCTGCTCAATCGTTTCATAATTATCTCGTTTAAAACACTCTATATGAAATTATATAGAATGCTTTATTCTCAAATTATATAGAACATTTGTTCACGTAATACCTCTTGTTGTCGTTCCTCAGTAAAGAAGATTTCTTCTAAACATAAACCTTTGAGCAGGCGCCGTTTTACCGATAACGCGACGGTCTTTAGCAACTGAGCAGCTCTTTGATATCCTCCACCTTACGGCGACCAAGGCCTACATCTACGAGGTAAAACCTGCAATACTACGTACCATATGGTATAAGGAACCCATCGCCTACCACAGAAATAGTCATCATTGAGGGTCCCTTACCCTCTACACTTGAATCCCTATAATCGTCTTAGCCCAGGATCGGCGTGGGAATTCGTCACACACTTTGTTGTCGTAAAATCATGTGTACCCTGGTATTTCATTTACCAGCGTTGCATGAGCTCAATAGCAGAGGCTTCTTTACATACCAGTGATATCGTTTCGTCGGATTAGCAATGAGCTGATTATGGTGTATATACGCACTCTTTGCAATATATATTCCAACGTGGTTTCCAATCGATTGGAATTTCCACAGCATCAAGGACCACAATATCTTTAGAATATGAGCTATCATGGCACGAGATATTTTCTGGGTATAGCACCAGGGTTTGAAAATTACATACTTGAAACTTTGCATGTGCCCTGCATCCGTACGAGAAGCACCGTAGATTTGAATGGGCTCATTACAGATTTTGATAAACCATATTCTTTGGTTAGCCTTTATCATCAGGTTGCTTTTGATACGCCCGCTAAATCAGTGCCATCATAAGCAACTATGATGTATATTTTCTCATAGGCCGAAGCCACCACAACGCAATGAAATTACAATAGTAACCAAAATAACAACACCGACACCGATAGTCGACGCAGGTCCTTGTAATTTCTTTCATACGCGTACGGTTACACCGCCGCGATAACGGCGACCTCCATGGCGATAGCCAGTTCATCAGCACGTCTGAAAGCTTTGATAAATAATGGTACCAATAGGCACCATATTCGCTGCTCGTTGAATGATAGAACCGGTGCAAGTCCACACCACGAGCGGATTGGGCTTTCATAATGGTAAAATCTCATCCAATAAAGTGGGAATAAAACGAAGTACGTGGTCATCATCATAGCCAGCTCTCGCGAGCCGGTACGCCAATGCGACGGAATGGTTAAGGCAAATGCTCGATACCATCAGTTAAACGAATAGGAGATGTGGTATACGTCAACAACGCGAGGAGAACAAGATTAAGAAAATTAATCGTGCCGCCATTTGAAGGCCCATCGCCACACCATGATGCGGTACGTGTAATGCCCATTGGAAATGGTATTACCAGGTGTCGTAAAATGTGAATCCCCATAGTAAATAATGATAATCCAGTGGTTTAATAGCGGTCCACATAAGACGTAGTGGTAAACGAGATAATAGCATGGCAAGATTGTAAAACCCTACAATGCCATAAGCTAGCAGCGAATCTGCCAAAAAAGATGGCTTGAAAATAAACATTATGTAATAATCTTTGCTCGTGGATAATGCAGTTGCAAGAAAGAATTTCCAGGGAAGTATTGACCAATAGTAATGTTATTTAACATGGCTACCTCCTTCTAGAATTGCTTGTGCTGCATCATCTGGATAAGACTCTGTTAGACACATCAGACCTTGTTCACGTAAGTACTCCCATTGTTACAGATACAGGCGGTACATCTACGCCAACGACACAATGCATCTCGATGATTGTGTAAAGATATCCATCGGTTTCCCCATCGAGTGCTATGACCTTTATCAGTACTACTAGGCGAAAAGGGAGCCATGCGGAAATGTCTCCATATGGGGATACAAGAATAACGTAATTCCTTTCTCCTTATGGGCGAATGATTTCCTCAAGATTTCTTAGTAAATGGGTCTAGGCCTGAATGGTTCATCAGAACTAAAAAGTCTGGGTTCCATAGCCACTACGCTGTAATAGCAACACGCGCATTTGACCATGAACAAGTGAAACGGAATCGCTCTGCATGGGTATTGTAATCAAGACCTACAAACTTCATATCACGAACGTTCATCTATCATCCTTTTCAAGGCCTAAATTTTTTAGGACCAAGGCAATGTCTTCAGCAGTGTGGTTTCTTTAAATAGTTGATGCTCTGGGTATTGGAATACCATTCCTACTTTATGACGCATCTTTTTGGCTTCTCATGGAGGCACTAATATCTACTACCATTTACGGTTACTGTACCTGTAGGGTGCTCAATAAACCATTTAAATGTACCAAAGGTGGATTTACAGAACCAGTATGACCGATAACACCTAGAAATTCACCATTTTCAACGTAAAGAGATATACCATAGAGACTGTTTTTTTCAAAGGCGTTCCCATATATGAAATTGTAATATTATCTAATACAATCGCCATTAGTGAGATCCTCCCCTCTTGCATCGGTGTCAGCTCACTGGCAGAAACTACTTCAACCTTAGCAACCACATGATTAGAGTTTAATTGAGTCACCCAGTTTGAGCCTTTAAGACCTTCTGCACAAGTTCTTCATTGTTTTATAATGCTGTTACCTTCATAACCTTTTGCATTTAATTTGAAAGCAATTTCAGGGCTACAGGCACATCGAATGATTCTTTTAAAGGTATCTACATGACTAAAGATTTCACGAGAGGTGTTACCCATCATGTAATTTCACACCATTTTTCTGCCACCACGTCGTATGGCTTCCTCCATAAAAGTGTGTAATAAAGACGATAATGTGCCTCTTCTTTATTCAGGCTTGCTCATTGTCTCTAGACCTCACGACGACCTTTTGGATCAGCGAGCATGGCCGTTGGTTCATCGAGGACAATACAATCTGGTTTCACCTGCTTAAACTGCATAACCCAGTAGCAATACGCTACTTTTGACCTGGATAACAAGTGAGGACCATGTTCTCTATATTCAGTCATATTCACAGCTTCTAACGCTGCATCGACACGTTTTCTAATTTCATCACTAGGAATGCCTAGATTTTCAGGACCAAAGGCAACGTCCTCTTCTACGACAGCCGCTACGATTTGGTTATCAGGATTTTGGATACCATACATATTTGTGGCATTCTCCAAATGCGCTTCATCGCGCGTATCAAGCCATACATTGACGACCTTCGCTGGGTTGTAATGGCACATTAAAATGCTTGACTGTGCTTTTACCACCGCCATTGGTACCGATAATACGCCACAAACTCGCCACGCCCGATGGATAAATTCCACATCATCTAATGCGCGTACATCATTGCCGTTTTCATCAGTATATATATGACTCATATGATTGACATCAATCATAATGTCTTTTTCGTTCATGAATAGCCTCTATCTTTCTAGTCAATTTCGTTTCTATGAAAGTATAACCTTTATTGCTTATGTCACATTATTGACCTATTAACTACAACAAATTAGTAATCCACTTTAAATTAAGCATTAATTATTGCCATAAATATATATCATAAGGTTAACAATACTTATTCATCCTTTACGATAACTTGCTAATATATTACGATGCTGTACTAATCAGTTGTACCATAAAATTGACAATAAAAAAACGGTGCTACAATGGTTACAACACCGTATGAGTTTGATTAAACTAACTCGATAATAGCCAAAGGTGCAGCACGTCACCTTTGCGAACAATTTGGATTACGGAAATTGTAACCACCTTCGACGGTCTGCATATTTTGGAGCAATTATCAAACAATTTTTACTACACTTTGTCCATGAGGTATGCAAGAACTTGGCGTGCATGAAAGATCGCCACGTTTAGCCAAAGTTACCATTGATCGACTAAAGAGCAGAAGTTCTTTCCTTTAGCTTCAATGAACTCAATAGCACCATATTGGAAGAAGATGTTAACATGCTACGGAACAACGCTTTACGAGCGGAGCTGTCTGCCCAGCCTAATTTTTCTGTACACATTCTGATCTTCCTCTATTCGCGCCTTTTTGTTTAAGTTGAAAACCACCTGATGATTGTTGAGTTTTCCTCAATTTCATCGATGGATTTTTTTGCCCTGAAATTACGAGAACTTTCCTAAGTCATCAATGGTTTTGTCTATGAAGTCTGCAATTGTATTAATACCAGCACGTTTCCAAACGTTATACGCACGAACAGAGGTTCCAACTCATCGGTGAAATCTTTGCTGGGCCGTCATCTACAGCTGGTTCTTCATTATCGGAACCTACTGGATCGCTTAACATTCGCAACCACCTGTGTTAACATCTACAACGTCTCTGCAGAGTGCGCTAATTGGTGGTTCCTAATATTAACCAATCATAATGGCAGCAGATTTTTGCTACTGCATCAGCAGCAGTAATGGAACCATCAGTCCAAACTTCTAATGTAAGTTTGTCCAAGTCCATTTTCATTGCCTACACGAACATCACTCGCTTCGTGTTGGCACGAAAATTGGAGAGAAGATGGAATCGGTTGGAATACAACCGATAACATCTGTATCTTTTTATTCTTCGTAGAAGGAACGTAACCTTTGCCACGTTCGTCGCTCACATCCATTGAGATGATGGGCTGTCTCTCATCCATTGTCGCAATCACGGGTTCAGGATTCAATACTTCTACTTCTGGTGGAATTGTTCAGCCAAAATCAACGACTGTCAATACACCGTCCTTTTGGAAGTCAAGTATGCTTCCAAGGTAATTGAGCATCTTCTGCAACACGATTACTGCTTTAAGTTAAGGATGATATCATAACGTCTTCGCGAATACCAGGAATAGTAGAGAATTCATGAAGAACTCCATCCAATTTTGATGGGGGTGATAGCTGCCCCATCCAGGATGAAAGCAAAATTCATGCTTATTACCCCACCAAAATTGATACCATAGCACAGTCCAATGGTTTCATACGAACACCATAGCGACCGCAAATCGGCGATATCCCTTTCTCGATTTTAAGTTTCTTTCTTCGCTCATCAGGACATCCTCCTACAACACGTTCATAGTTTAATTATGGCACCGTATCCGATCGTACTTCATATCAATTATACCTGACAGCGGCGTTTTGGAGGCATTAACCATTATTGAGGAATTGGGTTACGTCTTTAATGGGTAACTTCCAGACCTGCAGCTTATAAACACGGATTGCAGCTTCACGGCCGGATGGGACCTTTACGAATACTTCTTCAACGGTCCAGACCATGTTCCGACACACGGCTTTAGCAGCTTGTTCAACCATTTGAGCAGCGAATGGGTGGTTACAGGAACCACAGGCCCAAGCCACCAGCGGAAGCCCAAGACAACGCGTTACCGTTTGTATCTGTCAGGGTGCGATAGTGTTATTGAATAGAACGAATAGCAGAGCCGCAGTTCAATATGTTTCTTTTCTTTCTTTTGTTCTAACAACTTTTTAGCCACGCTTTTGTCCTCATCTTGTTCTTTACCAGCAATTTGCTTTCTAGGACCTTTGCGGTACGTGCATTCGTTTTAGTACGTTGACCACGCATGGTAAAGCTCCACACGATGACGTTTGCGCGCGATAGGAGTTGATTTCACCATTAAGCGTTTAATGTTAAGGGCTTCTCGCGACGGTGAAGGGTCACCTTCTCACTTTGTGCTGCAACTCAGCAGTTCACGGATTTTCCGCTACTTCATCTTCGCAGATCGCGAACGCGAGTGTCTGGATTGATGCCAGTTTTGCTAATGACTCCAGCTGCCAGAGTAGACCGATACGTAAATATAAGGTTAAAACCAATTTCCACACGCGTTTGTCACAGTGGTAAAGTCTACCACCGACGATACGTGCCATCTAATCATCCACCTCCTATCAGATTATCCTTGTTTTTGTTTATGTTTTGGATTTTCGCAACAACCATTACACGGCCTTTGCGTTTTAATGATTTTACATTTCTATTATCTTTTTAACTGATGGTTTGAACCTTCATTGCACTCTCCTTTGTGGACCCTATGCTTGCTTTAAAGCGATGGGTGATGCGACCACGGCTTTAAGCCATGCAGTGTCAGCTCCATAGTAACTCTTATCACGTGAAGGATACGGATAAAATCTCATACGCATTTTACCTAGACACATGAGCCAAAACGAGTATGCCCATTTTCCACTACTTGGAACATGGCGTTCTGGTAATGCCTCAACGACACGTACCTTCCACTCTTCAATAACGTCTTCTTTTGAGCACTATCTTTTCCTCCGGTTACCTGTGTTTATTGTAATTAACCGCGGTGTCTTCCCGCACAGTTAGTATTTCAGGAGCGTGTTCTGTAACGCACTGGTGTGTTCGAAATGCAGCACCGGGTTTACGTCCATCTGTCACTGTCCAGCTGTCCTGTCCAGTCATCTACTACACGAACGCGATGCGTCCCTACGTAACTTCAGCTGGTCTCGATACACGATGACCATGCGTTTCGTAACCAGACCTTTGCCCCAGGACTCATAGTTTGGAACTTTGCGGATCTCTCATGCATTTCGCGGCCCTAAAGGCCATGCTACGAAGTCGCGAACGACGCCAGCTTAACCATCGGCTTTGTTTCTCGCAATGCACGATTTGAACAGCGTGGACCGATCGCACCATATGTCCGGTTTACCAACATCAGCTTTGTTCAATGCCTTTGACAAAGGCACTTTCTTCTGTAATCTTTTAGCACGTCATCACACGGGTTTAGACGTGATCTCGATGGGAACCGTCGACAGCCGAATCGCCGTGATATCCATCGACAGATGATACTAGATCGATACGCGGGATTACGTCAGCCGTCTTTTAGTATACATGACGCTCGAACTACCATGAACGGCTTCATCATTTGACGGACACACATCGTTGCAGATACCCATAGTAACCGCGACAACTTTTGGAATTTCCATACCGGCTGCGAATATATTCTTCGGCAGATTGGTATCTAACTCCATGCGTCGAGACGCCCGGCTTTAGCCTTTTCTACGAAGCACGACAACGTGTACTGCTGTCAGTTGGACACTGCCTTGCGGATACATGCTCTAAATCTCATGCGATTTCAAAATAATCATAGATTATTTCTCCAAGGCCGTAACGATGTCCAGCAAACACTGCGTCCACATCTCGTAAAGCATTGATTTCTACATACTGATCCGCTGTTGCGATAGTAGTCGATCAATGGTTTTGTAGACTTCGTCGTACCTGCACTAGACGTTTCGTACTGTTTCCGGGTTTGTCATCAGCACGATTTTCAGAACGTGCTCGTTCGCTGATGCGTCGAACCAACGTCCTCAGATAGGAACGCTTTAAAGTTAAGTACGGCGTCCAAAGAACTATGTCCTAATTTCTTTTGGGATCGCATCCAAGGGATACAGCTTGTGCTGTAGTTCTTGAAAGCGACCAGAATGGATCCATGACTTTGACAGCATCCTTTCGACAAGCGATCGCGAACGATGCCAGCCATGGTAACGCTGTCTGGCACCAATTGACCAGCATCCATGTATCTCAGCCTCTACTCCCAGTGTGAGTCGATCTTAATCGCAGCGAGATGAACATGTCACCTGTAGATTTGAGGATACCACGTATTTTTCAATCAGGTCAGAGCTGCCTGAGTAGCCTTTCCTGGCACCGAGGTCCCCATTAATAGAAACATACATCATTGTTTCCCTCCTATTTCACAAAGCCCTTTATAGTGGCGTGTTACCGACGATCTCGACTTTGTTGCATTGTATCCAAAATGTCTGCGCCCACCACGATCAGAAAGAGCCGTACCACCAGTAGACGCCTTGGACGCCGGTTAATCCACTCGAGCAATTTCTGGTAGGATAGCAACGACAGCTATGACTGCAGCGCCAGCCAAAAGTGATACGAGTCATCACGTGATCCACATAGTCAGCGGTTGGTTTACCGCGCGGTCCCGCGAGTGCAAAACCACTCGTGTCGCAGTATCTGCCATATCCGTAATGTTGATTGAGATTGCAGTATAGAAAGTACGTAAAAGATAAAGAATCACTGCATGCATACAAATGCCGTTTGTAACGGCGTACCCATGTAATAAAGTAACTCGCAACTGTTTGTACCCAAAGGTCACTTGTCACAAATTGCGCCAATCGTCGTCAGGAACACTCACGCGGATGACGCAAAGATAATTGGGATTACACTCGCGCTGATTGACTTTCACCGGCAGAATGTTGAGTGACGCGTACATCTGGCTACGCACTACACGCGTTTTGCGCGTATTGGATAGGAATCCGACGTTGGCCTTGTGTCACTGCGTACTGACAAGCAATCGATCATAAGCTACCGCAATGACAGCAACAGAATCGCTTGGAACATGCATTGATTGTACTCCGCTTTGGATAGGTATTGAGTAAATGGTTTCGAGACCATCAGGGAATCGAGCTTCACGATACCAGCAGAAGATGATGCGAAATACCGTACGTGTTACCACATGTGATTTTGCTCACCACCCACATCAACAGGCACCTGCTGCCAGGGAGATGATGGCACTAACGAAATACAGACATGAAGCTCATTAGTTTGCATAGCGTTGTCATAGCACGCAAGAGCAAGCCATGCCTGCCCGGCTTGATGCAAAAGCCAAGGACTAATCGGTGCCATAACGAATGACCTTTCGCTGATTTTCTTGCACGCCCTCCTCACCCATCTTTACTCCATGCTTCACTGTCGAACTTACTAGCGCTGCAGCAGTTGCATGATGATCGAAGCATTGATGTAAGTAATACCTCATTGCAAAGATAGAGAACTGCTTAATGCGCACCGCAGCAAACAAAGTCTAGTAGACCGAATAAGGTCGCACGGATGACAAAGCTTTCAATGACAGATGCCTCTACACCTGGTACCGACATGTTGATACCCGCGCGAAAGACGGCGAAACATCAGTCAGCGTACAGATTCACTCTTTGTTGCGTGTAACCTCGGTACTCTTAGAGATGTTCGAGAGGCTATCTAGCACCCTAGATCGCCTCTACTTTTCCACCCTGCCGCTTGATTTTTCTACTGCAGATTTTGTGTAAAGCCGTTAGCGATAACAGTTAATTTACGTTCTAAAGTTCCGTTACTATGATACGGATACCATCACGTACGTTTTTCAAAATACCAACTTTTCAATAAGAGCTACTGGATCTACGGTTTGCACCGTCTTCGAAACGATTCAATTGGGATACATTAACTTGCATATTGAAGTGCAAAAGATATTTGTTTGAAACCACGTTTTGGTAAACGACGATAAAGAGGCATTTGGCCACTTAAAGTCACCGGGCACACCGCCACCACTACGAGAGTTTTGACCTTTTGACCACGACCGAGAGTTTTCACCTAACCGGATCCAAGACCACGACCTACACGAGTACGAGCTGGAACCTGCAGCCTGGAGTTAATTCATGAAGTTTTCATTCTGTGCACCTCCTTATCTATTATACTTCTTCTACTTTACTAAATGTTCAACTCTGAAGCATACCTTCGATTTGAGGTGTCACTTTTTCACTACTGGGAATTTGTCAATCCAAAGCTTAACTAGTCGCACGTTGATCTTCCAGGACGACCGATTAAAGCTTTCTTTGTTAATGTTACTTTAACATGCCATTATTGGTCTCCTTATTAACCGTAAATTTCTTCAAGAGTTTTACCACGAGTGCAGCCACGTCTTGAGCTCGTTTCAATTGAGATAAACCTCTAGTGTAGACGAACCATGTTGTTAGGATTAGAAGATCCCAAGATTTAGTCAAGATGTTACGAACACCTACTAATTCCAATACGGCTATGAACTGGGCCATCAGCGATAACTCCAGTACCTTCAGCAAACTGGGTTTCAAGAATACGCTGACCGCGCCGAATGTTCCTGTTACAGCTGTGTGTGATTGTACCCATTTTTAATGCAACATGTATCAAGGTTTTTCTTAGCATCATCAATACCTTTTACGGATTGCTATCTAGGTACTTCCCGCAGCTTTACCCTAAGCTAACACCTACATGACCGTTGCCGTCACCAAATATACAAAGGGCGCTGAAGGAAAAACGACGACCACCTTTAACAACTTCTACATGCGGTTGATGAATACTACTCTTTCTTTAAGATCAAGAGCTGTGTAATCAATTTTGCCATGTCTATAGTTCTCCCTTCTTAGAATTTTTTAAGCCGGCTTCACGAGCACCTCTGCAAGGGCTGCTACACGACCATGATAAATGTAACCACCACGGTAACACTACCGTGATCGATACCTGCAGCGACTGCTCGCAACAGCTTCACCAACTGCTTTAGCAAAGCAGCTATGTTACCGCCGTAGGAAAGATTTAATCTTTATCTTGAGGCTAGCAGATACCACAGTTTGTGCCAGCTACGTCATCAATGACTGTGCATAAATATTGCTTAAAGAACGGAATACGTTCAAGGAGGCAAAGTGCACTGTACCAGAGGTGACGAGCGTAAACGTAAATGACGTTTTGCACGAGCGATATTTGCGTGCTTGATGTTCCCCGCCAAGATGTCCACCCTTTCTAATACGTAAACTGTTATTACTTTACCCCTTTTAGCGCCGCCTTTTACCAGCTATGACGAACAACTCTCGCCTTCGTAACGGATACCTTTACCTTTGTGAGTTCTGGTTTTTCTCCATTTACGGATATCAGTCGCTACTGCACCAACAACTTCTTTGTCTGCGCCTGTAACAACGATTTTATTAGGAGTCTGGAACTCGATTGTAATACCGGCAGGAGCTTCCATCTCAACTGGATGGGAGAAGCCCAATGTTAAAGCAAGTTTGTTACCTTGCTTGCTGCTCTGTAACCAACGCCATTGATTTCTAAGTTTTTAGTAAAGCCTTCATGTACGCCTGTTACCATATTTGCAACAAGAGCACGAGTTAAACCGTGTAAAGAACGGTGTTCTTTTCCATCGCTAGGACGAGTTACTGTGATTACATTTTCTTCAACAGCAATGTTAATGTCCGGATGGAAAGTACGAGGTTAATTCACCTTTTGCACCCTTAACTGTTAACGTATGCTCGTTTTTGAGTTACCGTTACGCCAGCCGATCTCGATAGGCATTCTACCGACACGTGACATTCTTTCTACCTCCTATTGCTATGATTACCATACGTAAGCAATTGCTTCGCCACCTAAGCCTTCTTTACGAGCTTGTTTGTCGCTCATAATGCCTTTTAGATGTAGAAATAACTGCGATACCTAAACCACCAAGTACGCGAGGAAGTTCTTCCTTTTTCGCGTATACACGTAAAGGCTCTGGTTTAGAGATACGTTTAATACCGGTAATTACTTTTTTCATTATTAGAACCATATTTCAATGTTACTTTTAAAGTAGCATGTTTTTCATTTTTCAATTGTTTCCAACTTCCTTAACGAAACCTTCGTCTTTAAGGATAGCTAAAACAGCGACTTTCATTTTAGAAGCGGGGATTTCAACTGTTTCATGAAGTGCAGGTTTGCATTACGGATGCGTGTCAGCATATCCGCAATCGGATCTGTCATTACCATCTTCTAAAAACCTCCTCTCGTTATCCTATTACCAACTAGCTTTTTTTCACGCCGTGATTTGTCCTTTGTACGCCAATTCACGGAACGCAATACGGCTAATACCGAATTTACGCATATAACCATGAGGACGACCTGTTGTTGCAACGATTGTGCAAGCGTGTTGGGGATGCGTTGGCAGGTAATTTGGATAAACCTTCATAATCGCTCTGTCGCTTTTAACGCTTCGCGTTTGTGCGCATATTTTGCAACGATACGTGACGTTTTTCTCACGTTCGATCATAGATTTTTAGCCATCTATCGTTTCCTCCCTAATTATTTTTCAAAAGGCATGCCGAATTGTGCCAATAATTCACGAGCTTCTTCGTCAGTCTTAGCTGTTGTTACGAAGATGATATCCATTCCTGTTACACGTTCTACTTGATCGTATTCGATTTCAGGAAGATTAATTGCTCTTTTTAGGCCTAATGCATAGTTACCACGACCATCAAACGCTTTTGCGCTGATACCACGGAAGTCACGCACGCGAGGCAATGCCGCATTAATCAATTTATCGAGGAATTCATACATGCGTTCGCCACGAAGAGTTACTTTTGTGCCAAGAGGCATACCTTCACGAACTTTGAAGTTCGCAATGGATTTTTTCGCGCGAGTTACAACTGGTTTTTGACCAGCGATAATTTCTAAATCTTTAACAGCTGCGTCCAATGCTTTGGAGTTACCAACAGCATCGCCTACGCCGATATTGATTACGATTTTTTCTAATTTAGGAATTTCCATTACGTTGCCATATTGGAATTTCTCTTGTAAAGCCTTCTTAATTTCAGAGTATATTTTTCTTGTAAACGAGACATTTTGTAAAAAGACCTCCTTTCCTTATCAATTAAGTTTAGCGCCACTTTTAACAGCTACGCGAACGAAAGAACCATTTTCCTCAACTTTTTTTAGTACGAGTTGGAACTTTTGTTCAGGGATCTAACACCATTACGTTAGATACATGAATTGTACCTTCTTTTTCGATGATGCCACCTTGTGGGGTTCGCTTTGGCTAGGTTTAGTGTGACGTTTAACTAGGTTAAGACCTTTTACAGTTACTCGTTCTTTTTGATATCAACAGCGATGATTTCGCCTTGTTTACCTTTTCCTTGCCGGAGATAACAACAACTGTATCACCTTTTTTTAACATGTAGTTTTTGGGACATGTTGAGCTCCTCCTTCTTATAACACTTCTGGAGCAAGGGAGATAATTTTTCATGAAGTCTTTTTTCACGAAGTTCTCTTGCTACAGGTCCGAAAAATACGAGTTCCGCGAGGGGCTTTTGTCGTCTTTAATAACTACAGCGACGTTCTCATCGAAACGAATATAGGAACCATCTTGACGACGGATACCTTTTTAGAACGAACAATAACGGCTTTTACTACGTCGCCTTTCTTGACAACTCCACCGGGTGATGCATCTTTTACAGAAGCAACGATTACGTCACCAATATTGCCAAATTTACGGTAAGAACCGCCCATCACTTGGATGCACATAATGCGTTTTCGCACCTGTGTTATCGGCAACATTCAAAAATTGTTTGTTGCTTTGGATCATGACTTTTTCCTCCTTACATCACAGATTATTTTTGTCTTTCAATAATTTCTACAACTCTCCAACGTTTATCTTTAGATAATGGACGAGTTTCTACGATTTTTACAATGTCGCCAACTAAGCATTCGTTGTTCTCATCACTGAGCTTTAAAAACGTTTGCTTGTTACCATTGGCTTGCTATATAATTCGTGAGGTACTTTACGATCGATTTGTACAACAACTGTTTTGTCCATTTTGTTGCTTACAACTTTACCTACACGTGCTTTTCGTACATTTCTTACTTCTGCCACGACTTTAAGCCTCCTATTCAATCCAAACAAAATTTGTTATTATGCGTTACCTTTAATTTCTTCTTCTCGTTGTACAGTTTTGATACGAGCGATAGTTTTTCTTAACTTCACGGATACGCATTGGATTTTCTAATTGACCAGTAGCGAGTTGAAAAACGTAGGTTAAACAACTCTTCTTTCAATTCGGAAACTTTAGTGTTCAACTCAGCGGCGCTCAAATTGCGAATGTCATTAACCTTCATTTTACGTCACCACCCAATTCTTTACCCTTAACAACGAACTTAGTTTTGATTGGAAGTTTATGGCTTGCAAGACGCATAGCTTCACGAGCCACTACTTCTGGTACGCCGTTCATTTCAAACATTACACGTCACGGGCGAACTACTGCTACCCATTTTTCTGGAGAACCTTTACCGGAACCCATACGAACGCCTGCTGGTTTTGCAGTGATTGGTTTATCAGGGAAAATTTTAATCCAAACTTTACCACCACGTTTAATGTAACGTGTCATAGCAATACGGGCTGCTTCGATTTGACGGTTTGTGATCCAAGATGGCTCTAATGCTACTAAACCGAAATCACCATGAGCAACTTTGTTACCACGCATTGCACGGCCTTTCATACGACCGCGGAATTGTTTACGATGTTTTACGCGCTTTGGGAATTAGCATTAGTTGTCACCTTCTTCCTTTTTAGATGTTTTGTTTAGCTTCTGGCAAAACTTCACCTTTGTAGATCCATACTTTAATACCGATGCAACCATATGTTGTATGTGCTTCTGCTGTTGCATAGTCGATATTTGCACGAAGTGTGTGAAGTGGAATGGAACCTTCACGGTAGGATTCGCTACGAGCGATTTCCGCACCGCCAAGACGACCGGATACCATTACTTTGATACCGTTAGCACCTAGACGCATAGTACGACCTACTGCTTGTTTTCATTGCACGACGGAAGCTTACACGGCGTTCCAATTGACTAGCAATGCTTTTCAGCAACAAGTTGTGCTTCCATATCTACTTGTTTAATTTTCAGCGATATTTACATCGATTTGTTTGTCAGTAAAAACGTTTTAAGGCTTTTACGAAGATCTTCGATGCCTTGACCACCTTTTGCCGATAACCATACCTGGTTTAGCAGTGTGGATTGTTACTTTAATACGTTTGTTGTACGCTCAATTTCAATGCGGGAAATACCGAGCAATGAAAAAGTGTTTCCTTCAAGAAGTTACGGATTTGAACGTCTTCATGAAGGTTAGATGCGAAATCTTTATCAGCATACCATTTTGCGTCCCAATCTTTTTACGATACCAACACGCAAGCCATGTGGATTTACTTTTTGACCCACTCTGTTTCCCTCCTTCGATTAAGCTCTTTCTTTAACAACTACTGTTACGTGGCTAGAACGTTTCAAAATTTTTGAAAGCCTGTCCACGGGAACGAGGATAGAATACGTTTCATTGTTGGACCTTGATCAACAAAGATCTCGGACACATAAAGATTCTCTACATTCATGTCAAAATTGTGTTCTGCATTTGCGATAGCAGATGTCAAAACTTTAGTTACTACATCGGCGCCAACTTTCGGAGTAAACTTCAAGATGGCAAATGCTTCGCCGATGTTTTTACCGCGCACTAAATCTGCAACGATGCGGATTTTACGAGGCGCAATACGAATATGTCTAGCGATTGCTTTTTGCTTCCATGTTAAATCCTCCTATTTTCTGCCTGTAGTTTTTTTCGTCCTTGCCATGTCCTTTGTAAGTACGTGTAGGAGCGAATTCACCCTAATTTATGACCTACCATATCTTCTGTAATGAATACAGGTACATGTTTGCGACCATCATGCACAGCAATCGTATGGCCTACAAATTGTGGGAAAATAGTAGATGCACGGGACCGGGTTTTTACTACTTTTTTTATCATTAGTTTCATTTAAGGCATCAATTTTTCAGAAGAGATTCTGCAACAAAAGGGCCTTTTTAATTGATCTGGACACTGTTATATCTCCTTCCTATATCCTATTTTTGTACGACGTTTAACGATTAACTTGCTAGAAGCTTTTTTCTTGTCGCGAGTTTTAACGCCATGAGCTGGTTTACCCCAAGGTGTAACAGGATGTTTACGACCAACTGGAGATTTACCTTCACCACCACCGTGTGGATGGTCACAAGGGTTCATTGTAACACCGCGGTTGCCAGGACGAATGCCTAACCAACGTTGACGACCAGCTTTACCAATAGTGATATTTTCATGGTCAATGTTAGATACAACACCTACTGTAGCACGGCATTCTACACGTACACGACGAAGTTCACCAGATGGTAAACGAAGTAATGCATAGTTACCTTCTTTCGCCATTAATTGTGCGGAAGTACCAGCGGAACGAACGATTTGTCCGCCTTTACCGATTTTCATTTCGATGTTGTGTACTTGAGTACCCAATGGGATATTAGCCAATGGTAACGCGTTACCTGGTTTAATATCGGATTCAGGACCGGAGTAAACTACATCACCCACTTTAAGACCATGTGGAGCAATGATATAACGTTTTTCACCATCTGCATAGTTTAACAATGCGATACGAGCACTACGGTTAGGATCGTATTCGATTGTAGCTACGCGAGCTGGGATATTATCTTTAGTACGTTTGAAGTCAATAATACGGTATTGACGTTTATGACTGCCACCTTGATGACGTACTGTCATTTTTACCAGTGTTATTACGACCGCCTTTAGAAGTTACTTTTGCGAGCAAGGATTTTTCAGGTTTTGCTTGCTGTAATTTCAGTAAAAGGCAGACACTGTCATAAACCGACGACCGGCGGAGTACGGTTTAAATGATTTAATTGCCATTATTGGGCCTCCTTACTAGACTCTTATACACCTTCAAATAATTCAATAGATTCCTTTGCTTTTAGAGTTACGATTGCTTTTTTTGTAATCGCTACGTTTACCATTGTGCGACCCATGCGTTTAGTTTTTCCTAATACACGGATAGTGGCTACTTTTTCTACTTTTTACGTTGAAGATAGATTCAACAGCTTTTACGGATTTCTACTTTGTTCGCATTCAAAGGAACTTGGAAAGTGTATTTGTTTTCTTGCATTAACAAAGTTGTTTTTCTGTAATGATTGGACGAATTAATACATCAAATTTGTTCATTATCCAAGCACCTCCTCAATTTTTGCAATAGCACCTTCAGCGATGAAGAGTTTGTCGTGGTGCAATAAATCGAAGATATTGATGTTCGTGTATGGAAGCGCTTTTCACACCTTAGAATGTTACGAGCGGATAATTCCATATTTACATCACCGTCAGTGATGAAAAAGAACTTTTGCGTCACCTACTTGGAAGTTGTTAAGAATGCTTAATACTTCTTTAGTTTTTGGTGCGACTAATTTCAATTCGTCGATTACGAACAATTCGCTGTTATTTACTTTATCAGATAATGCAGATTTAACTGCTAAGCGTCTAGCTTTACGAGGCATAGCTTTATAGTAGCTACGTGGTTGTGGACCAAAAGTGATACCACCACCTACCCAAATTGGGGAACAGCTAGAACCGGCATGAGCACGGCCTGTACCTTTTTGTCTCCAAGGTTTTTTTACCGCCACCGCGTACTTCTCCTCGAGTTTTTAGTTGCATGTGTACCAAGTCGTTCGTTGAGACAATTGACGAACTACGGCTTGATGCATAACAGCGACGTTTACTTCAACACCGAATACTGCATCATTCAACTGGATTTCGCCGACTTTAGCGCCGGACATGTTGTATTTAGTTACTGTTGGCATTATGTATCCTCCTTTCGACAATTAGTTATTTAACAGGGTTTTACTGTGTTGCGAACCATCACTAGGCTACCTTTAGCGCACTGGGATGCCACCTTTAATTAATAAAAGGTTACGTTCAGTATCAACTTTTACAACAGATAGACGTTGTACAGTAACTCTGCCACCACCCATTTGTCCAGGAAGTTTTTTTACCTTTAAATACTTTACCGCATCCCACCGGAGATCATTGGACCGATGGAACACGGTTCACGATGAGATTTGGAACCATGAGTTTCAGGACCACGGCTAAAGTTATGACGCTTGATTGTACCAGCGAAACCTTTACCTTTACCTGTACCCACAACATCTACTAGCTCACCTTCTGCGAAGATATCAGCCGCCAGAGTTTGGCCCACTGTGTAATCAGTTGCTTCAGCAAGGCGAAGTTCACGAAGATATTTAACTGGCGCAACGCCGGCTTTATCGAACTGGCCTTTTACAGGTTTAGTTAAATGTTTTTTTCTTTAATGGAACCGTAACCAAGCTGTACTGCATTGTAACCGTCGGATTCAACAGTTTTCACTTGCACTACTACGCTAGGGTGTAGTTTCCACTACAGTGACAGGAACTAGTTTGCCTTCAGTTGTGAAGACTTGAGTCATTCCTAACTTTTTACCCAAAATAGCTTTAGACATAATCGCACCTCCTTATTTCTTATAATTTTATTTCAATAGACACACCAGCTGGCAAATCTAAGCGAGTGATTGCATCTACTGTTTTCGAATTTGGTTCAATAATTTCTACTAAGCGTTTGTGTGTACGCATTTCGAATTGTTCACGAGAATCTTTGTTAACATGTGGAGAACGAAGAATCGTGTAAATATTTTTTTCTGTAGGCAATGGAATTGGTCCAGAAACCAAAGCGCCATTGCGTTTTGCAACGTCTACAATACGTTGAGCACTTTGATCCAATGCTTTGTGATCATATGCTTTCAAGCGAATACGGATTTTTTGTTGTTTTGCCATTGTTATATATCTCCCTTCGTCCATTTCCAGAATGAACTGCTCCATAGAAATTCTCCCTCGCGAGGGCAACCTTCTATATCATAGTTTATACACAACCTAAGAGCGACAGATTTGCGCTCCTCGATTGCACGGTTTATATAGATAATCTTTCAGTTAGATTATGCTTCGATAGCTGTAACAACACCAGCGCCTACTGTATGGCCACCTTCGCGGATCGCGAAACGTAAACCTTCTTCGATAGCGATTGGAGTGATAAGCTCGATGTTCATAGTGATGTTATCACCAGGCATACACATTTCTGTACCTTCTGGTAAGTTGATAACGCCAGTTACGTCAGTTGTACGGAAGTAGAATTGTGGACGGTAGTTGGAGAAGAATGGAGTATGACGGCCACCTTCTTCTTTTGTCAACACGTATACTTCTGCTTTGAATTTAGTGTGAGGTTTGATGGAACTGGTTTTAGCCAACACTTGACCACGTTCGATGTCTTTACGGTCGATACCGCGAAGAAGTGCCCTACGTTGTCACCTGCTACTGCAGATTCCAAGATTTTACGGAACATTTCAAGACCTGTCACTGTAGTGCTTTCGGATGGTTCTTCTTGAAGACCAACGATTTCTACTACGTCACCAACGTTGATTTGACCACGTTCTACACGGCCAGTTGCTACTGTACCACGACCAGTGATTGTGAACACGTCCTCTACAGGCATCAAGAATGTTTTGTCTGTGTCACGTTCTGGAGTTGGGATGTACTCGTCAACTTTTGCCATCAATTCGTTGATTGCTTCAACGTATGCAGCGTCGCCTTCTAATGCTTTCAATGCAGAACCTGCAACAACTGGGATGTCATCGCCAGGGAATTCGTAGCTGGAAAGCAATTCACGGATTTCCATTTCTACTAATTCTAATAATTCTTCATCGTCAACCATGTCTTTTTTGTTCATAAATACAACGATAGCTGGTACACCAACTTGGCGAGCTAACAAGATGTGCTCACGAGTTTGTGGCATAGGACCGTCAGCTGCGGATACAACTAGGATAGCGCCGTCCATTTGAGCAGCACCAGTGATCATGTTTTTAACATAGTCAGCATGGCCTGGGCAGTCAACGTGTGCATAGTGACGAGTATCTGTTTCGTACTCTACGTGTGCAGTGTTGATTGTGATACCGCGTTCACGTTCTTCTGGAGCTTTGTCGATCATGCTGTAATCTTGGAAATCAGCTTGACCTTTTTCAGCAAGAACTTTAGTGATTGCTGCTGTTAAAGTAGTTTTACCATGGTCAACGTGACCGATAGTACCAATGTTAACGTGTGGTTTATTACGTTCAAATTTTGCTTTTGCCATTTTGAATTGTCCTCCCGGATAATTAAAACTTTATTATAGTAACCCTACGGGGCTAAGCGCCCCACAGGATGTACTTTTGATTAGCCATTTTTTCTTAGCTTGAATTTCTTCAGCAATTTTTCTTAGGCACTTCTTCGTAATGATCGAATGTCATGGAGTAGTTACCGCGACCTTGTGTTTTGGAACGAAGGTCAGTAGCATATCCGAACATTTCGCTCAATGGAACATATGCTTTTGATATGTTGGGAACCGTTGCGAGCTTCCATACCATCCATGCGACCACGACGGGAGTTCAAATCACCGATAACGTCGCCCATGTATTCTTCTGGAACTTCAACTTCAACAGCCATGTATGGTTCAAGTAATGCTGGGATCAGCTTTACGAGCACCCTCTTTGAAGCCCATGGAACCTGCAATTTTTGAAGGCCATTTCAGAGGAGTCAACATCATGGTAGGAACCGTCAAATACGATAACTTTGATGTCAACCATTGGATAACCAGCGATAACACCGGATTCCATAGCCTCTTTAACACCGTTCTCAACTGGTCCAATGTATTCACGAGGAATAGAACCACCAACAACTTTATTTTCAAATTCGAAACCAGCACCTGGCTCTTGTGGAATGATTTCCAACCAACAATGGCCGTATTGACCTTTACCACCAGATTGGCGAACGAATTTACCTTCAGATTTAACTGCTTTACGAATTGTTTCGCGGTACGCTACTTGAGGTTTACCTACATTACATTCAACCTTGAACTCACGGTTCATACGGTCAACGATAATGTCAAGGTGAAGCTCACCCATACCGGAAAATGATTGTTTGACCTGTTTCTTCATCAGTACGAACTTTGAAAGTTGGATCTTCTTCAGCCAAACGAGCTAAAAGCCATACCCATTTTTTTCTTGGTCCGCTTTTTGTTTTTTTGGTTCCACCGCAACGGAGATAACTGGTTCTGGGAATTCCATGGATTCAAGAATAACTTGCGCTTTGTCATCGCAAAGTGTATCGCCAGTTAGTAGTATCTTTAAGACCTACTGCTCGCAGCGATGTCACCGCGTACACGCGTTCGATTTCTTGACGGCTGTTAGCATGCATTTGCAAGATACGGCCGATACGTTCTTTTTGCCTTTTAGTAGAGTTGAATACATAAGAACCAGACTCTAATGTACCGGAGTACACGCGGAAGAACGCTAATTTACCAACATAAGGGTCAGCCATGATTTTTGAAAGCCAACGCGCGAAAGGACCGTCATCAGTGGAAGGACGAGTTGTCTCTTCACCAGTGTTAGGGTCGATACCTTTGATCGCTGGTACATCTGTTGGAGCTGGCATGTAGTCAACTACAGCATCTAACAACATTTGTACACCTTTATTTTTGTAGGAAGAACCGCAAAGAACTGGGAACAATGTGTTTTCACACACAGCTTTACGAAGAGCTGCTTTAATTTCTTCTTCAGAAATTTCTTCGCCTTCTAAGTATTTTTCCATCAATTCGTCATCAGTTTCAGCCACGGCGTCAACTAACATTTCGCGACGTTCTGCCGCAACATCAGCGTATTCTTCAGGAATTTCAGTGATTTCGTATTCTTTTCCGTCATCACTGATGTAGATTTCAGCTTTCATAGTTACCAAGTCAATGATACCTTTGAAAGTGTCTTCTGCACCGATAGGCACTTGGATAGCAACGCTATTAGCACCTAAACGAGATTTCATCATATCAACTACGCGGAAGAAGTCAGCACCTACTGTATCCATTTTATTTACATAAGCGATACGAGGTACACCGTATTTATCCGCTTGACGCCATACTGTTTCAGATTGAGGCTCTACGCCACCTTTCGCACTGAATACAGCTACGGAGCCATCTAGTACACGAAGGGAACGTTCTACTTCTACTGTAAAGTCTACGTGACCAGGAGTATCGATAATGTTGATGCGATGACCTTTCCATTGTGTAGTAGTCGCAGCGGACGTGATAGTGATACCACGTTCTTGCTCCTGCTCCATCCAGTCCATCGTAGCAGCACCTTCATGTACTTCACCGATTTTGTGAACTCGACCAGTATAGTAAAGGATACGTTCCGTTGTGGTTGTTTTACCAGCATCGATGTGAGCCATGATACCGATATTACGAGTTTTCTCTAAAGAAACTTCTCTTGCCACTTGTATTTCTCCTTAACTAATTACCATTTGTAATGAGCAAATGCTTTGTTAGCCTCTGCCATTTTATGAGTATCTTCTTTTTTTCTTAATAGCTTTGCGCCAGTGTTGTTGAACGCATCCATTAATTCACCTGCTAAACGTTCTCTCATAGTGCGTTCACCACGAAGACGAGCATAGTTTACCATCCAGCGAATGCCTAGAGATAAACGGCGATCAGCACGAACTTCAACCGGTACTTGGTAGTTAGCACCACCGATACGGCGAGCACGTACTTCTAATATAGGCATTACATTTTTTAAAGCCTGATCAAAAACTTCCATTGGGTCTTGACCCATTTTGGAACGAATAATTTCAAATGCATCATATACGATGGATTCAGCAATGCCTTTTTTTGCCATCGTACATTACTTTGTTAATGAAACGTGTTACTAATTTGCTATTGTACACCGGATCTGGTAGTACATCGCGTTTCACAACAGGGCCTTTTTCTTGGCATGTCAATTCCTCCTTTAACGATGTGTGTTCTCTAATCTTATGCTAAATTATTTTTTTAGCACGTTTCGCGCCATATTTGGAGCGGCTTTGCATACGGTTTTGTACGCCAGCTGTATCCAATGCACCACGAACGATGTGATAACGCACACCAGGAAGGTCCTTAACACGACCGCCTCTGATAAGTACAACGCTGTGTTCTTGTAAATTGTGACCAATGCCTGGGATGTATGCAGTTACTTCAATACCGTTTGTCAAACGAACACGGGCAACTTTACGAAGCGCGGAGTTCGGTTTTTTAGGCGTAGCAGTGTATACACGAGTACAAACACCACGTTTTTGTGGACACTCTTTCAAAGTCGGAGAGTCAGATTTACGCACTAAAGATTTACGGCCTTTTACGTACTAACTGGTTAATAGTTGGCATGTGGGCACCTCCTTTCCAAACAATTAGATTTATAATTGATCCGCTCGATGATATATCGTTCGGATATTACCAAAACTAGCGAAGCACGCCGATTGCGGCAGCTCCTACTTTAATGTGAGCCGCTTGCCCTAGTTCTTCCATCGTATGATTACGATTGACTGGTACATTGTGCTCTAAACAAACTTCCAGAATCGGCAAGATAAGTCGGTCATCGCTATCAAGACCTACAAATACACACTCTACTTCATTGCGATCTACCGCCTTGCGGGTTTGTTTTCGCTCCTATTGTGAGATTTGCATTTGAAAGCATATCGATTGTCATATGCGTCTCCTTCTCATTCGTCAATCACTTTTGGGCGCACTGTCCCTCAAGCACTTTACTAGTTTACCATTGTTTTTCGGGTGTCAAACGTTTTTTTACACCCCTAAAAAGCCTAGTCCAAAGCCTTTTTATATGCACATGCCCCCGTGTGTTTCAATTTCTTTATTTTTTTGTATAAAAGTTGATGTCTTTATACAATTATTGACCTTTATATGCATACGTATACATTTTCTTTTTCTTCATCGTATGATACCTATGCAAAATTGATATAGGTAAATTCTATTACTTTTTATTGATTTTTTTATTTTTGTTTATATGAGAAAAAAGAAAAGATAGCGAATAACCATACTTTTTAGTAGGTCATCCGCTATCTCATTGTCAATGATAGACTAAATCTATCCTTATGTTGTTATCTTAGGTACTATTACTCTGCTGTTTCTACATCCGTAGGTACTACTTCTGTATCAATCACAAGATCTTCTAATTGTGGTTCTTGTTTCACCACTTTAATCTTGCGATAACGGCTCATACCTGTACCAGCTGGAATGAGTTTACCAATGATAACATTTTCTTTTAAGCCCAATAATGGGTCAATTTTACCTTTGATCGCCGCTTCTGTAAGAACACGTGTTGTTTCTTGGAAGGAAGCTGCGGACAAGAAGCTATCTGTTGCTAAAGGCGGCTTTTGTGATACCTAACAAGGTACGAGTGCCTGTTGCTTCTTGTTTGCCATTTAGGCGTAAACGGCGGTTTTCGTCTTCAAATGTATTTACATCTACAGAATCTCCTGGTAATACATCAGCATCGCCAGCATCTTCGATTTTTTTACTTTATGTAACATTTGACGAACGATTACCTCAATGTGTTTATCGTTGATTTCTACACCTTGAGATTTATATACTTTTTGTACTTCGTATACAAGGTAACGTTGTGTTGCTTCTGTACCCATGACGCGCATGATGTCGTGGGATTGATGGAGCCCTCTGTTAAGCGCGCTCCTTTCGCTACTACATCGCCATCTTTCACGATGATACGAGAACCGTAAGGAATTAAGTAATCGTACTCTTCTCCCTCTACCGTAGTGATGAAGATTGTGTTAGTACCTTTTTTATTATCATTTGGTACGATACGCACTGTACCTTCTACTTCGGCAATGATCGCGTTACGTTTTGGACGACGTGCTTCAAACAACTCTTCAACACGAGGCAAACCTTGTGTGATATCGTCGCCGGCAACACCGCCTGTATGGAATGTACGCATTGTCAACTGTGTACTGGTTCACCGATGGATTGGGGCCGCAATGATACCTACTGCTTCCCCAACTTGTACTTGTCCACCAGTACCTAGGTCACGGCCATAACATTTCATACATACCCCATATGGAGAACGGCAAGTCAATACAGAACGGATTTTCACTGTGTCGTAGTGTTTTACTACTTCATCAGCTAATTCTTCTGTGATTTCACCATTCAATGGAACGATGACTTCACCTGTTTCTTTATTCACTAATTCTTCTGCTCGCTGTACGTCCTACGATACGATCTTTCAACGGTTCGATGACGCCAGTACCTTCAACGATTGCTTCTACTTCGATACCATGGATTTCATTGTTGCGAACTTGTACTTCTTTCACATCAGAGTTTAAGATAGCCTCGATACCTTCTTCTGTTAATGCTGTATGAGCAGGGAAGATTTCTACGCCTTCGCTATCGATAACTGAATATACTGTATCTTTTTCCAAGCATATTTTCGATCATTGTTTTTACGCAATGTCGTACGAATTGTGTCGTCTACTTCGCCCTAATGCAATAGTTTGAACGATGTTCGTATGATTGATGTCGCTGTCGCTACCCAATTGTGCACCGCGCAAAGCGATGGATTTTACTTGGGATTCTGCCAATGCTTCGATAGTTGCTTCTGTTACGATACTTTCAGCATCTGCAATGACCTCACCTGTCATAGGATCTACTACGTCGCGATCTAATACACGACCGATTAAATCATCTTTTAAGTATGTCAACGCATCTTTTGTATTGCGCGCTAAGCGAGCTCTTTCACGAGCTAAGTCGATACCTACTACGTCGCAGTCTTCTTCGCGAACGATGACGTCTTGGGATACGTCAACAAGACGACGTGTTAAGTAACCGGAGTCAGCTGTACGAAGGGCAGTGTCGGCCAAACCTTTACGAGCACCATGAGAGGATGTAAAAGTAATCCAATACAGTCAAGCCCTCTTTAAAGTTCGCTTTTGATTGGCAAGTCGATGATACGACCAGACGGATCCGCCATCAAACCACGCATACCCGCCAACTGACGAATCTGTTGTTTGTTACCACGGGCACCGGAGATAGCCATCATATATACTGGGTTGAAACCGTCTTGGTCAGCCGCCATATTATCCATCATCGCATCTGTTACTGTATCAATAGCATTTTCCCACAATCCGATAGTTTTTGCGATACCGTTCTTCTTCTGTGATTAAACCACGACGATATAGACGGGATACTTTATTAACTTCTACGTCCGCTGCTTCTACGATACCAGCTTTTTTCTTCTGGCACTTTGATATCCGCAATAGCGATGGTCATACCGAGCACGGCGGGCAAAGGAGTAACCTAGGGATTTAATGCGGTCAAGCAATTCTGCCGTTTTTTTCATTGCCGAATACTTGGAAGCATTGGTCAACTAGTTTACCAACCATTTTTGTCCATGACTTTACCCAAGGACCATGTGCCATCTTCTTCTTTCACGAATTGACGGATTTCTGGATATAAAGCTTCGTTGAAGATCAAACGGCCCGCTGTTGTTTTTACAAGACCATAGCCTTCGATACGAATGTAGATAATATCTTGCAAGCCGATAACACCAGAATCGTATGCCAAAAATGACTTCGTCATAGTTAGCAAAGCGTTTCGCTTTATCTTCTGTACCTTTACGAACCACTGTTAAGTAGTATGTACCCAAGATCATATCCTGAGATGGTACCGCTACTGGTTTACCGTCTTTTGTGGATAAGATGTTATGGGATGAAAGCATCAAGGTACGTGCTTCCGATTGTGCTTCTACGGACAATGGTAAGTGACACGCCATTTGGTCACCGTCAAAGTCGGCGTTGAACGCTGTACATACTAATGGATGCAATTTGATGGCACGGCCTTCCCAAAGGATTGGTTCGAAGGCTTGGATACCCAATCTATGCAACGTAGGGGCACGGTTCAATAACACTGGATGTTCTTTAATAACTTCTTCCAATGCTTCCCAAACACCTACACCGATGCGTTCTACTTGGCGTTTTGCCGCTTTAATATTGCTAGCTTGGCCACGTTCTACTAAACGTTTCATCACGAATGGTTTGAACAATTCCAATGCCATCTCTTTTGGAAGACCACATTGATGCATTTTCAATTCTGGACCAACTACGATAACGGAACGGCCAGAGTAGTCAACACGTTTACCCAACAAGTTTTTGACGGAAACGACCTTGTTTACCTTTTAACATATCGGACAAGGATTTTTAATGGACGGTTGCTTGGTCCTGTTACTGGACGGCCACGGCGACCATTGTCAATCAACGCATCTACTGCTTCTTGTAGCATACGTTTTTTCGTTGCGCACGATAATATCAGGAGCACCTAAATCAATAAGCGTTTCAAACGGTTGTTACGGTTGATAACACGACGGTATAAATCGTTCAAGTCAGACGTAGCGAAACGACCCCCATCTAATTGTACCATTGGGCGTAATTCAGGTGGGATAACTGGCACTACGTCCATAATCATCCACTCTGGACGATTGCCGGATTGACGGAATGCTTCTACGACTTCTAAACGACGTACAGCACGAACTTTACGTTGACCAGTAGCTGTTTCTAATTCAGCACGCAACTCTTCGTTCAATGCATCTAAGTCTAATTCGCAAAGTAATTCTTTGATGGCTTCTGCGCCCATGTCGATACATACAAAAGTATATTCTTCTAAGGCACCTAATTCTAATTTTTTTCTTCACGAGTTAATACTTCATATTCTTTTTTTCTTCTTCAGGAATGTCTGTATTCGCTGAAAGTTCTGCATTTACTTCTTCTTTGTGTTTAGCAGAGTTCACCAATTGCAAACGTTCACGACGTTGTGCAATGGTTTCAATGATGACACGTTTACCGGCTACTGTGTAATCAGCGTCATTGAACATCGCTTCGTATTCGCGGTATTCAGTTTCAAACAACAATTGCTGTTTAGACAATGGAGTGTCTCCTGGATCGACTACGATATACGCGCGAAGTATAATACACGCTCCAAGGAGCGTGGAGACATTTCAGGATCAATCCCATACGGGATGGGATGCCCTTAAAATACCAAATATGAGATACTGGCGTAGCCAATTCAATGTGCCCCATACGTTCACGACGTACTTTGGCACGAGTCACTTCTACACCACATTTATCACAGACTACACCTTTATAACGAATGCGTTTATATTTTTCCACAATGACATTCCCAGTCCTTTGTTGGTCCGAAAATGCGCTCACAGAATAAACCATCTCGTTCTGGTTTTTAAGGTGCAGTAGTTAATTGTTTCAGGTTTTTTTACTTCTCCATGAGACCACTCCAAAATTTGTTGTGGCGAAGCTAAACCGATTCGCATGGAATCAAATTCATTTACGTCTAGCACTGTATGCTCCCTCCTTTACGAGATAGTGGTATTACTCATTATCAGAAGATTCTACATAGCCGCTGATTTGGCTGATGATATCGTCTTCTTCGCCTGCTGTGACAGGTTCTTCTTCTACTATATATCCTTCTGGTGTAGTGGATGCTTCCCTTCAACAGTAGCGTCTGAAGCGACCTCTTCCATCACTTCACGAATATCATCATGACGTGGTGCATCATCTTCATCTAATTCTTTGATGAGCACTTCTTCTTGATCTTCGTTCAAGATTTTCACATCGAGACCAATACTTTGTAATTCTTTCAACAATACTTTGAAAGATTCTGGTACACCTGGTTCTGGAATGTTTTCGCCTTTCACGATTTTTTCGTATGCTTTCACACGGCCTACCACATCGTCAGATTTCACAGTCAGCAATTCTTGTAGAGTATAGGTCTGCGCCATGAGGCTTCCAGTGCCCAAACCTCCATCTCACCGAAACGTTGTCCGCCGAATTGTGCTTTACCACCCAATGGTTGTTGTGTAACAAGAGAGTACGGACCTGTGGAACGAGCATGGATTTTATCGTCAACAAGATGGTGAAGTTTCAACATGTATACGTAACCAACGGTAACTTTGTTATCCATTCGTTCCCCTGTACGTCCATCGTACAATACTGTTTTACCATCGTCATCACGGCCTCGCAATGCGAAGCGTATCGAATACGTCGCTTTCATGAGCGCCGTCAAATACTGGTGTCGCAATGTGGATACCGCTGTATCAGGGTTTTGGCATACCATATGTATCGTAATCGTAACCGTATTTTTCTAACTCTCCACGTAAGTAATGACGTTTTTCACGAACTTGTTGGATTGTTTCTTTTACTTTTACGACGCGACGAAGTGCACGTAACTCTTCTTCTAAGTCTGCATCCATTTCTGGGCGCTCTGCGTCTACATCATCAAATGTTTCAATACCTAATTCGTAGATACGTTTTTCTTCAGCTAATAGAAGGTTATAACGTTCTGTACCACCAAGCTCTTCGAATTTTTTTCTTCTGCACGATGTAAAATTTTTGTCTAAAGCGACAACTTTTTGTCCATCGATTTGTTTATCTGTTTTCAAGGTAGTTAGCAATCGTAGGATCTGCAATGGCTTGCTCTAAGCTTTCAATTTCTGCATAGATATCTTTGATGCCATCGATTTCATCCCAGTAGGTACCATTTAATTTAGCTTCATTCAAGACTTCTTTGATTTTTTTAAATCAGTGGCTTTTGATTTGCATGCCTAAGCCTTGTACAGCCCAACCTAAATGAGTTTCCAATACCTGTCCGATGTTCATACGGGACGGCACGCCTAATGGGTTCAATACGATTTGTACTGGTGTACCATCTGGCAAGAATGGCATATCTTCTTGGCGCATAACGCGAGATACGACACCTTTGTTACCATGACGGCCCGCCATTTTATCACCTTCGTGGATCTTACGTTTTTGTGCAATGTACACGCGAACTACTTTATTCACGCCAGGTTGTAATTCGTCACCATTTTTCACGAGTAAAGATTTTTTTACGTCTACGATTTTACCCTGCTTCACCATGTGGTACACGCAAGGAAGTATCGCGAACTTCACGTTCTTTATCGCCAAAGATAGCACGCAATAAGCGTTCTTCTGGAGTTAATTCAGTTTCTCCTTTTGGAGTAACTTTACCAACTAGGATATCGCCCGGTTTAACTTCTGCACCGATGCAGATAATACCGTTTTCATCCAAGTTTTTAAGGTTGTCATCGCCAGTATTTGGCAATTCACGAGTGATTTCTTCGGCCCCTAATTTAGTGTCACGAGCATCACATTCGTATTCTTCAATATGAATGGATGTGTAGATATCTTCTTTACAAAGTTCTTCACTTAATAAGATCGCATCCTCGTAGTTGTAACCTTCCCAAGGCATGAAGGCTACTAATACGTTGAAACCTAATGCTAATTCATCCGCCATCTGTAGCTGGACCATCCGCCAATACTTGGCCTTTCACAACGGATTGACCACGGTATACGATTGGTTTTTGGTTAAAGCATGTGGATTGGTTAGAACGCATGAATTTGTTTAATTTATATACGTCAACACGGCCGTTTTCACGTTGTACATGGATTTCATGGCCCCAACAACGAGTGACAATACCAGCTTCTTTTGCCAATACGCAAACGCCAGAGTCTGTAGTCGCTTTGTATTCCATACCTGTACCTACCAACGGTGCTTGTGCACGAAGTAATGGCACTGCTTGACGCTGCATGTTCGCACCCATCAAGGCACGGTTCGCATCATCATTTTCAAGGAATGGAATCATCGCTGTACCAATGGATACAACTTCTTTTGGACTTACGTCCATGTAATCTACTTTATCTGGAGATACTTCTAATACATCATGACCACGACGACATGCGATGTGCTCAGATACGAAGTACCCTTGTTCATCAATGAGAGAGTTCGCTTGGGCAATTGTCATGCCTTCTTCTTCATCAGCTGTCATGTACACAACTTGGTCCATAACGCGAACTTTCACCACTTTTATTAGCCTCTTCGCCTGTACCGTAGATTTTTTTCAATTTTACGGTACGGAGCTTCGATGAAACCAAATTCGTTGACTTTCGCATAGTTGGACAAGGAGTTGATCAAGCCGATATTTGGACCCTCTGGAGTCTCGATTGGACACATACGACCATAGTGAGAGTGATGCACGTCACGAACTTCGAAGCCGGCGCGCTCACGAGATAAACCACCCGGTCCTAGGGCAGATAGACGACGTTTGTGTGTTAATTCGCCCAATGGATTTGTTTGGTCCATGAACTGGGACAACTGGGAAGAACCAAAGAATTCTTTCACCAGCTGCTACCACAGGACGAATGTTTAACAACGCTTGTGGTGTGATGACAGATACGTCTTGAATTGTCATACGTTCCTTTACCACACGTTCCATACGAGTCAAACCAATACGGAATTGGTTTTGCAACAATTCACCTACGCAACGAAGACGACGGTTACCCAAATGGTCGATATCATCTGTTTTGACCAATGTTTTCAATAAGGTTCATCATGTAGCTTACGTTGGCGATCATGTCTTCTTTTTGTTACCGTACGATGGCTGAAAGGCAAGTTGCTGTTGTTACAGATGACTTTCACCACCGTACCTTCTGTATTCACTACGAAGAACTCAGGCACTACATCACCTGCATACACACCGCTGTTAGCTACGATTTCAATAACTTCTTCGTTTACATATGTGCCGGATTCTACGATGATTTCACCGTTTTTCATCTACGATTGGTTCCGCCAATGTTTGACCGAACATGCGTTGACGCCAGCCCAATTTTTTTATTTAATTTATAACGACCAACACGAGCTAAATCATAACGGCGTGGGTCAAAGAATAAATTGTCGAATAAGTTGCGAGCACTTTCCACTGTTGGTGGTTCGCCCGGACGAAGTTTTTTTGTAGATTTCTACCAACGCTTCATCGGCAGATTGTGTGCTATCTTTTTCTAAGGTACGAAGTAAACGTTCATCGTATTCTGGATGTCCATTTTTCATCCACTTGACCATTCCAGAACAATTCTAAAATGGATTCATTTGTTTCCCAACCCAACGCACGTACAAGTACGGTAGCTGGTAATTTACGGTTACGGTCAATACGCACAGACACGATGTCGTTTGCATCTTTTTCTAATTCGATCCAAAGCACCACGGTTTGGAATCACTGTGGAATCATACAAACGGTTACCCATCGTATCGATGCTACCACCGTAGTACACACACGGGGAACGCACTAATTGAGATACGATAACACGTTCTGCACCATTGATGATGAAAGTTCCTGTATCTGTCATCAACGGGAAGTCGCCCATGAATACTTCTTGTTCTTTAATATCTGGATTTTCTGGATCATTGTTAACGAGACGAACATTCACGCGCAAAGGTGCTGCATAAGTAGCATCACGGTTTTTGCATTCGTTGATGTCGTATTTTGGTTCTCCAAGGCTAAACCCTTCAAAAGAAAGTGCTAACTTTCCCGAATTGTCTTTAATTGGAGAAATATCGTTAAAAATATCTTGTAAACCGCTCTCCAAAAACCACTCGTAAGACTTGCGTTGAATGTCTAACAAATGTGGCATTTCGAGAACTTCGTTAATCTTAGCGTAGGTATAACGGGTCCGCTTACCCACTTGCTCAGGTTTGAACATGTTCTTTTCACCCCTCATAAAAAAATTGGCTTACATATTCTATAACGGTATGATTCCAGACATTTCCAGGTCTCAGTTTTCCTGCTAGTCAATGACAAAATAAGCAAGGCTCCTAATTTTTTCTTGTGAACCTTGCTTTCCTCATTTCAGCACAACCTTGGATAATTATCCTCATTAAATCAATGTTATAGTTACTTTTTTTGCAATTAAATATTATAATCGTCTTTCTTCGATTTGTCAAGACCATTTACCATCTGCACGGCACCCACTGGGCATATGGCATAGCAATCGCCACAGTGAATGCACATGTCTTGATGGATGACATAGCGATCACCTTTGCGCGTGATGGCCTGCGTTGGACAATCCATGGCACAACCGGCGCAACACACACAGGTGTCTTTGATATGAAAGTACATAGGGCAAGCCTCCTAGTCTTAGTATACTACGTAGGGCTCCCCTCATGTCATTCTTCCACAATGCATTGGCACATCTTCATGGTCAACAGTCTCGCTTCATGGGATTCTTGGGTCACCCCTGCACAACATTTCGAATCCACATGAAGTGGAATCTCTGGCAATCCTGCTTTTAGAATCAAAGCATTGGAAACCACGCAAATATCCGTACATAAACCAATCAAGGTTAAAGATTCGATAGGTTCCTCTTCGTGCATTCCTTTAAGATGGGCCAACAAATCTAAGGAACCAAAGTTAGGTTTATCTAATACATCCACCCGTTGACCTCGTTCACAAGCCACTTCCAACAGGTCATCAGCAATCTCCCAACCTTTAGTGCCACGAGCACAATGTTCCACTGGCAAATGTTTGCCCTCTTGGCTTTCAAGATAACCACTATCATGTGTATCACGAGTGAATACGATGGGGCCAGTAAAAGTGCGGATTTTTTCACGTACCGCTGGTACAATGGCTTGCGCCTGCGGTGAACCTAATGTTCCATCAATAAAATCATGTTGCATGTCTATCACAATCAATACGTTCATAGGGCATCTCCTTTGTTTGAAAGTAGGCAAGGAAATGATATACTTCCTTGCCTTACCTAAATTGATAGCACTAAACCTTTGACTACTTATACTATTATTATCCTTTAACTACGTCAGCGCAACGAGAACATAATGTTGGATGATTTGTATCTTGACCAACTGTGTCGCGGTGAATCCAACAACGTTCGCATTTTTTTCTAACTCAGAAGGAGTTACCACGATGGATAATGCTCCGTCTTCTACTGTTACTGCATTGGGTCGGTGCATTGTCACGGCCTTCCACTACATGCGCTTCAGACACAATCAACAAGCCAGCTAAGGAAGCGCCGAATCCAGTCAATGCTTGGTACGCGTCGCCATCTGCATAGACAGTGATGGATGCATCCAAGGAGTGACCGATTGCTTTATCACGGCGAGCCCCTTCTAAGGCTTTTTGTCATTTCACTACGAAGGTCTAGCATAGTTGCCCAACGAGCGGACAATTCTACATCCACATGCTCTGCATGACCTTGTGCCAATCTGCCAACATCACACTTTCTTCCATGCCGTCTTCTTTTGGCATGTATTGCCATACTTCTTCGGCTGTGAAAGAAAGAACTGGAGACACCATTTTCACTAATGTTGTCAAAATTTCATAGATCGCAGTTTGTGCACTACGACGAGCTACATTGTTTTCTTTCTCTGCGTACATTGTATCTTTCAACACGTCTAAGTAGAAGGAAGATAAATCTACGGTACAGAAGTTATGGATTGTGTGATACAAGATATGGAATTCATAGTTTTCGTAAGCATTCGTTACTTTTTGACGAACTTCTTCTAAACGATGCAATGCCCAACGATCTAACTCTGTTAAGTCTTTATAAACTACTTTATCTGTGTTAGGGTTAAAGTTATCTAAGTTGCCCAACAAGAAACGGAATGTGTTACGAATTTTTACGATATACTTCCGCCAATTGTTTTACGATATCTTTGGACAAACGCACGTCTGCTTGGTAATCTGCAGAGGATACCCATAAACGCATTACGTCAGCACCGTGTACATCGATGATATCGGAAGGAGCCACTGTATTGCCTACAGATTTAGACATTTTACGGCCTTCCCCATCCACTACGAAACCGTGAGTCAATACGGCATTGTATGGTGCATGACCACGTGTAGCGATACCTGTTAACAAGGAAGAGTTGAACCAACCACGATGTTGGTCAGAACCTTCTAAGTACATAGCGCAAAGGTACATCCATTTCGTTTTGTTCCAATACGCCAGACCAAGAGCTACCGCTGTCAAACCATACGTCCATGATATCTGTTTCTTTGTGGAAAGAATCATGTCCGCAAGATGGACATGTGAATCCAGCTGGCAATAATTCTTTCGCTTCATGAGCCCACCAAGCGTTAGAGCCTTCTTTAGCAAAACCATTCTTGTAAGGAAGAGATAGTATCATCATTGATGATGTGCTCTCCACAATGGTCGCAATAGTAGATAGGAATTGGCACACCCCATGCACGTTGACGAGAGATAACCCAGTCCCCACGATCTGCAATCATGTTATAAATACGGTCGTGACCCCATTTAGGAATCCATTGTACTTGTTCGTCGATGGCTTTCAATGCTTCTTGACGGTAGCCATCCACGGAGGAGAACCATTGTTCTGTAGCACGATAGATAACAGGGTTTTTACAACGCCGACAATGGGCATATTGGTGACGGATATTGCCTTTTGTACCAACGCACCATTATGAGCCAAGATTTTGATCACTGGCACTTCTGCATCGTGGATTTCAACACCTGCTAGTGGTTGTTCTGTATCACCATAGCGAGGTTCGTCAACTTTCGCAATATAACGACCTGTAGCGTCTACTAAGGATAAAATATCAAAAATCGATTTTACCGCATCTTTGTATGCTTTCACTACGTTAAAGTCATCTTCACCATGAGCAGGAGCCGTATGTACGCAACCTGTACCAGCGTCTAAGGTAACGTGAGAACCCAATAAGATAGGAGCGTTACGATCAGCAAATGGATGTTTAAAGTTCGCCAACTCTAATGCGCTACCTTTGAACGTATTCAACACTTCATAAGATTCTACGCCCATTTCTTTGGTAGCTGTTTCGATTAAGCCATTCGCAAGCAACCATGCTTCATCGCCGATTTTTACCCAAAGAGTAATCTAATTCTGGGTTCACAGAGATTGCTTGATTGGCGGGCATTGTCCAAGGCGTTGTTGTCCAGATGACGGAGAACAATTTGCTTGTATCAAAACCTGCTGGCAATGTACTTTCAGCACCATTTACATAAGCAAATTTAACATAGATGGAGAAAGATTTTTTTCTCAGCATATTCAATTTCCGCTTCTGCCAAGGCAGTTTCACAATGCGTACACCAGTATACAGTTTTCAAACCTTTGTAGATGTAGCCACGTTTCGCCATTTCACCAAACACGCCGATTTGTTTCACTTCGAACTCAGGGCGCAATGTTAAATAAGGACGATCCCATTCACCAAGCACACCGAAACGGATGAAGTCTTGTTTTTTTGTTCTTCCACACAATTCAATGCGTATTCACGACATTTATTGCGAAGATCCAATGGACTCATTTCATGACGATTCAAGCCAGTGTTTTTGATAACCGCATGCTCGATAGGAAGACCATGTGTATCCCAACCGGGGAATATATGGTGTGTAATGGCCTTGCATCGTTTTATATTTCATCACAATGTCTTTTAATGTTTTGTTCAAAGCATGACCGATGTGCAATTTACCATTCGCATAGGGAGGGCCATCGTGTAAGATGAAAGATTTTTTACCTTTATTTTTCGCTAAGCGTTTTTCATAAATTTTATTATCTTCCCAAAAATTTGATAAATTCTGGTTCGCGCTTTGGCAAATTCAGCGCATAGGAAATTCTGTTTCAGGCAAGTGCAAGGTCTTACCATAATCTACTTCATTAGACATTCTATTTCTCCTCTCAATAAAAAAAGCACCCGCTCCCCGAAGGGACGAATGCAAATCCGTGGTACCACCCTACTGATGATTCTTGTGAAAGTAACCCCCAACGAATCATCGCTCAAACATATAACGGTGTCCACCGATGTGAGTACCCCCAGTACGGGCTCCCCAACATATACTCAAAAGTGATCTGCCATGCATTCACCCATGAGGCTTTCACCATCCCTCACTCGCTCGGAGCTACCTTGCATGACCGTCTTTATCAACGTATTAACATATATCGTTGTCAATTACAGATACAATTATATACTATATAGAATGTACTTGCAATAGGGGAAAATTAGATTAGGGGTGTAATAAATCTCCCTTATATGCTACCATAGGTACATGGATGATAACAGTTTTACACCACTCACATAGGAGTCAATATGGAACTTTGGAAACGCACATTATACGTTTGTTTATTTGGTGCCTTCATGGCATCCGTGGGACTTAGTCAAGCAGCCCCTCTTATTCCTTTATATTTACAGGACCTTGGTGTCCACAATCAGGGGGACCTCGCCAATTGGTCTGGCCTCGCCATGGGTATGACCTATCTCATGGTAGCACTCTTCGCTCCCTTTTGGGGCAAGCTGGCCGACCGCAAAGGTCGCAAACTCATTCTACTACGTGCCAGTCTTGGCATGGCTATTACAAACGCCCTTCTCGGCTTTGCCCAAGCGCCAGAACACATCGTATTCATACGTATTATCAACGGTATGATCTCCGGGTTCTTCTCCGGATCCATTACCCTCGTGGCAACCCAAACGCCGCAAGCCCAAACGGGCTGGGCCCTTGGACTCTTGTCCGCTGCCAACCTCGGTGGTTCCCTCTTGGGTCCCATGATCGGTGGTTACATCGGTGGACTCTTTGGCATTCGCTACGCCTTCTTCATCGTGTCTGCCTTGCTGGGAACGGCCTTCTTATCCACCTTGTTCTTTGTGAAAGAAGAATTTACACCGCAACCAAAAGGGGCATCCCAATCGGCGGGCAACGTTGAAAGCATCCATTCCCGATTGGAAAGGGCTCATCTATATTTCTATAGGTTCCTTTATCTTTGCTTTCACCACCATGGCTACCGCACCTATCCTAGCCGTCTTCGTACAACAAATCGTGGGACAAGGCGCGGAGCACATTGCCCTCTTGGCAGGTTTAGCATTTACCGTAACAGGTTTGGCGCAAATGGTGGCTAGCTCCGTCCTCGGTAAATACATCGACAAACTAGGGACCACGGTTCATCCTGTGGACTAGCTTCATCTATGTGGGTCTCGTGACCATACCGCAAGCCTTCGTCACTGATATCTACACCTTGTGTGTCTTGCGATTCCTACTCGGCATCGGCCTAGGCGGATTATTACCGTGATTAACACCTATCTCTCTAACATTACACCAAAAAGCATTCGCAGGACAAGTCTTCGCCTATAACCAATCTACCTTATTTATGGGCTACTTCATCGGATCCCTTGAGGCTCCTTTTATTGCATCCCAATGGGGGTTCGGCACTATGTTTATCACTACTGGGGCGATTATTGCACTCACAGGAGTGTTTCTGAAAGTTACATTAGGCAAAACTGGTGTATCCTCTCAAGGTTAATCTAATTCTATTGAAGTGAAGAAGTGCTTGCCTTACAACTAGAAGTAGTTGAACTAAAAGCTATTTTTAGGCTTACCATCTACTACAAAAAAATAAATAGGATATAAAAAACAGAGGTCTTATCACAAAGGCCTCTGTTTTTTTAGCTTTATTAAATATTAAATAGTTGATGCATACACAAAAAAAGACTGCCAATGGATTGATAACAACACAGAACTATAATGTATTAACTCCTGTCTCCAACGGGAATCCTTCATAGGTCACCCAATCGCTAGAGCTACCTAAGTACATGGTCGGTTCTACACCGATTTCAGCGAGGACAATCATCAAGTTCATGCGCTGTCACTCCAGAGCCACAATAGGTAACGATAGGTTTTTTCCACCTTAGCTAAGTCACCATAGGTCGCTTCTAATTCTGCAATGGGACGTACGCCATCAGGGTGTAAAGCCCCATTCGTAGAAATGGTTGATTGCCCACAGGGATATGTCCTGTCATACCATCCATAGTATCCACTACAGATCCATCATACCGTTGTGGTGCTCGTGCGTCGATGATGACATGACTACCAGATTCACTGGCTTGTAAGACTTCATCACGATGCATGAGTACATGATCTTGCAAAGTATACTCCAATGGTTTTGGATCTGATACTGTTGGTGTCTCCTCTTGGGTCAACGGATACCCTTCACGATGCCAGCGCTCAATGCCACCGGCTAAGACTTTCACATTAGTGAAACCCATGTACAATAATAAAAAACGTAACCGACCGGCAAAGGAAATCCACGCATCATACACCACGATGTGGGAATCCATGGTTACACCACATTCGCTCAAACGATTTTGCTAAAACAGACATGTCTGGCAAGGGATGACGACCACCGTGTACGCCCTAAGGGACCACTCATGTGTGCATCCATATCGATGGCAAAGGATCCCGGAATATGCCCTGCTGCATAGGCATCAAAGCCACGTGCATCTAACACAACAACTGTACCTAATTGTTCTTGTAATTCTTTCGGTAACAGTAACACGCTCATTGTTACACCTCCAAGTATAAACTATTACATATATATTTCAGGCCATCTTATTTAGTACATACATATCTCATAAAGTCAGTATAAGACCTACGTACATATGGCATATACATAATAAAGAATGCCATACACTCTCTATAATCTAGTGTAACATAGATTAGTTTCGATGTGTATGGCATTTGTATTCATACGTGTATTCTGTTGGGTGATATTGATTCACGTCAGCTTTCAATGTGTTGAAAGCCGTCTGTTCTCCTACTCTCCCTTAATCGCTTGAAACGCTTCTTTTCGCAATTTGTAAGGTGTACGCCAAATCTTGCTCGCTATGACAAGTGGACAAGAAGTTACTTTCATATTGGCTAGTCGCGTAATAAATACCGTGTTCCAAGTTATAGTGGAAGAACGTTTTGAATGCTTCCATATCGCACGCGCTGGCGTCATCGAAGTTATGCACTGCTTTGTCTGTGAAGAACAGGGTAAACATAGAGCCCACACGTTGCACTACCACTGATACGCCTACTTCTTTTTTTGCCGCCGTTTCTAAGCCTTGGCAAAGCAGTTCTGTAGATTCTTCTACTTGACGGAAGGCGGTTGGATTTTTTTGCAACATTGTCAATGTAGCAAGACCTGCCGCCATGGCTACCGGATTACCACTCAAGGTACACGCTTGGTACACAGGACCGGATGGAGCGATGGCAGACATGATTTTCTTTCTTGCCACCGAACACCGCCATCGGCAAACCGCCACCCTACGATTTTACCTAAGCATGTCAAATCTGGGATAACATTGTAATATTTTTGAGCACCCCGGAACTGGATCGGAATCCGCACATCACTTCATCAAAGATGAGAACTGCGCCGTGTGCTTTTAGTTACTTCACGCAAGGTTTCCAAGAATCCTTCCACAGGAGGCACACAGCCCATATTACCTGCCACTGGTTCTACAATGATGGGTCGCGATACTTTCACCATGAGCCTCGAACAATTGGCGAACCGCATCAGAATCATTGTACGGCAATGTAATCGTATCCCCTGCCACACCGGTTGGTACCCCCGGACTGTCAGGGCACACCAAAGGTGGCTAAACCGGAACCGACTTTTCACCAATAAACTATCGCTATGACCATGGTAACAGCCGATAAATTTCACAATTTTGTCACGACCTGTATAGCCACGAGCCAAACGCAAAGCACTCATGGTAGATTCTGTACCGGAGTTCACCATGCGCACCATTTCCATCGATGGATAGAAGGCTTGGATTTTTCTTCGCCACTTCTGTTTCTAATAGAGTTGGCGCCCCATAACTAGTGCCACGAGGGATGGCTTCCAAAATGGAGGCCACGATTTCAGGGTTCGCATGGCCTAGAATCATGGGACCCCAAGACAATACGTAATCGATATACTCATTGCCATCGATATCGTAAATGCGAGATCCGCTGGCAGAACTGATGAAAGGAGGATTTCCCCCTACACTGCGGTAAGAGCGAACAGGACTGTTCACGCCACCCGGCATATATGTACGAGCCTCTGTGAAGGCTTGTTTTGATTTTTCTAAACTAAACATAATGGCTCCTATATTTCCACACTATTTTTCTTGTAGCCAACGTGCCACATCAAGGGCATGATAAGTAATGATCATCTTCGCCCCTGCTCGTTTCATGGATAGCAATGTTTCCAAGGTAATGCGTTTTTCATCTACCAAACCTGCTGCCGTGGCGGTTTTAATCATGGCATACTCACCGCTCACATTGTACACTGCTAGTGGGCAATCAAAGTTATCTCGCACTTCACGAACGATATCCAAATAGGATAGAGCCGGCTTAATCATGATGATGTCCGCCCCTTCGATGATGTCTTGTTCCACTTCACGCAAGGCTTCCAAACGGTTTGCCTCGTCCATTTGGTACCCTTTACGGTCCCCAAATCCCGGTGCAGAATGGACGGCATCACGGAAAGGTCCATAGTAAGCAGACGCATATTTTTGTCGCATAACTCATGATGGATACATGGCTGAATCCCTCTGCATCTAAAGCTTCACGGATCGCAGCGATACGTCCGTCCATCATATCCGATGGGGCCACCATGTGAGCGCCCGCTTTTGCATGGCTCACTGCTACATTGCACAACAATGGCAAGGTAGCATCGTTGATGACTTCATGATGTTCCACATGACCGCAATGGCCGGTGGATGTGTATTGGCATAAGCATACATCAGAGATCACGATCAAATCTGGCACTGCTTTGCGGATTGCCATAATCGCCTGTTGCACCGGTTGTTCCATATCCCACGCAGAAGAACCATCTTCATCTTTGTAGGTAGGGATCCCGAAAATTTCCACACCCTTGATGCCCGGGTCATAGGCCTCTTTTGCCAATTTCACAGCTTCGTCCACGGACACATGGTATTGCCCACGGCGAGGAAGAAATTTCTTCTTTCACAGCTGTTCCGGGGAACGATAAATATAGGATAGATTAAATCATCTACTTGTAATGTTGTTTCACGAACCAACGCACGCATGGGTCGGGTTGATGCGCAATCGTCTTGGTCGATTTCGTAATTCCATATTGTGCCTCTTTCTATTTGCAATCGTTCAAGATTAAGTCCACCATCGCGGGGATTGTGAAAGTTTCCCCAATTAAATCTGGTTGAATCCTTCTTCTACACAAGTTGCTCCTGTAATCGGTCCAATGCAAACGACCTTCGTATTGCCTAATAAGGTCACCGCATCGGCTCCGAGCATACCCTTCGTATTCGTCACCGTAGAAGAACTTGTGAACGTAATATAGTCCACCTCTCCTGCACGTAATGCTTCTTCCAAATATTCTTTGTGGGACGTATCTTGTACCGTCTCATATAAACGCAATACCGTCACATCGCATCCTGCCTGTGAAAGTCCTTTATAAATCACGTCGCGCGCCACTTTTGGTTGTACCAACACAAACCGTAAGTCACCTAACGCTCGCTCTGGCCATACACGATCTTGTTCAGCAGTGATCGTTTCCACCACAGATTCCGCTTGGTAATTCGGTGGCACGATGTCTGCACGAATGCCTCGATCTAATAAGGATTTCGCCGTAGCACTGCCAATGGCACATACTTTCATAGACCCTAAAGCACGGCTGTCGAGTCCACGGTCTAGTAAACCATCAAAGAAGAACCTCACCCCTTCGGCAGAGGTGAAAAATCAATCCATCGTAGGAAGATAAGCTATCGTATGCCACATCCATCTCCTCTGTACGAGGCAAGACTTGCGTTTTTAATAGCGGATGCCTCAATGACATGGGCACCCAATTCTAGTAAGCGTTCTGATAAAGCGCTAGCTTTTGCTACGAGCTCGTGTGACCACGATGGTTTTTACCAAATAATGGTTTATTATCGAACCAACGCAATTGATCCCGCAAGGATACCACTTCCCCTAACGATAACGATGGTCGGCGCTTTCAATTGTGCTTTCTCTACATCCTCTACCACATGTTCCAAGGTAGATACCACTGTTTCTTGAATTGGTTTTTGTACCCCAACGGATGACCGCCACTGGCGTTTCCTTTGGACGACCGTATTTGATTAAGTTAGTAGCAATGCTCGGCAAATTCGAGATCCCCATCACAAAGGAGATGGTATCCACAGATTTTGCTAAGCCTTCCCAGTTCATACCTGATTCTGGTTTTTGTAGGATCTTCGTGCCCTGTCACGATGGCAAAGGATGTAGCCATCGCCCGTTGTGTCACAGGGAATCCTCGCATAGGTCGGCGCAGAAATACCCGATGTAATACCCGGTACAAATTCAAATGGCACGCCGGCTTTGACCAGTGCCAACGCTTCTTCACCGCCACGGCCGAACACAAGCGGATCGCCCCCTTTGAGGGCGTGCCACCACTTTACCCTCTAAGCCATATTTCACGAGAAGTTCGTTGATTTCCCATTGGTGCATCGTATGGTTGTTGCTTTTTTTACCAGCATAAATGATCTCTGCTCTTTCTTTGGCATAGGACAAGAAATGAGCATCCGCCAAATAGTCATAGACGATGACATCTGCTTTTTTTCAATGCACTCTTTGCCTTTTAAGGTGATTAACTTGTGATCCCCCGGTCCGAGCACCAATTAAATATACAATTCCTGTCATTTCAACACTCCTCTTTCTACTAAATCGTCAATGATGGCTTTGCCCCCTTCTTCATAGAGTGCTTTCCCAAATTGCGACCCTAACATATCTGCTTTTTTTCCTTCGGTCCCGACAACTCCCCTTCAAAGCAATTTTTCCATCCAAAGAGGCAATGATTGCTTTCAACGTCAATTGTCCTTTATAAATCGTCCCATGCACGCCCATCGGTACTCAGCAACCGCCCTCTAATTGGCGAAGGAAACTACGTTCCCCACGGGTCGCCCACATGGTGTTGTCATCATGCAATACAGTTAACATGTCTAGCATTTCCGCATCATCCTTGCGACACTCAATGCCGAGCGCCCCTTGCCCTACAGCGGGGAATGATTTCATCGGCGGTGAAAGTCTGGGTAATCACCGACTCCAAGCCCAACCGTTTTTAAGCCTGCCTCAGCTAATACGATGGCATCAAAGTTTTCTGTTTCTAATTTGTTCAATCGTGTTTGCACATTGCCACGAAGGACAGAAATTTGCAAATCTGGCCGGCGATTCAACAGTTGTGCTTGACGACGCAAGCTACTAGTGCCTACCTTAGCACCCTGTGGCAATTGATCCAATGTTTTATACTTTGGAGATACTAAAGCATCGCAAGGTGTTTCTCGTTCTGTGATGGCCCCTAGCACTAAATCCTCGGGCAATTCCGTAGGCATATCTTTCAAGCTGTGCACCGCTAAATCGATGCTACCATCCCGCATAGATGCCTCTAGTTCTTCCGTAAATAAACCTTTCCCACCGATTTCCGCTAGTGGTTTTTCTAGAATGCGATCCCCTTTTGTACTGTGATGTACTAACTCTATCTTGCACTGTGGGTAATGTTTGCGCAACGTATCTGCTACATGATTAGCTTGCCATAAAGCAAGGGCACTACTACGGGTGCCTATACGAATTGTGTCTCTCATAGTGTGTCATCCTCCACTTCCAAAGCAAACATATCTTGGAATAACTTCCAATAATCTCGCTCTTTTTCTTTACTGCAACTTCTCCGAAATGAATCATTGGGTCACGCAATAATTTGCGCACCAACATGCGAGACATGTTACTGATAATCTTCCGCTCCTCCTCTGTGGCATTCGGCAATTTCGCCATAGCACGGTGCACTTCCCGTTTCCGAATGGCTTCTGCTTTTTCGCTGAGCAAGACCATGATAGGACGAACCGATAAATATCGTAATTTTTTTCTTCGATTTCCTGTAAGGCCTCTGCAAGAATTGGTTCTGCTTTGCGCGCTTCCTCTTCCCGTTGGTGCTTGTTAGCTTCCACTACACTTTCCAAGGCATCAATGTTAAACAAGTAGACCCCTGGAATGCCAGACACATCTGGATTGATGTCACGAGGCACGGCAATATCGATCATGACAATCGGTTTGCCACCACGGCTATCCATGATTTCCTCTGCCTCTTCTCGTTCAATGACATAGTGAGGAGCCCCCGTAGAGGTAATAATAATATCTGCTGTTTTGGCTTCGTCCACAAAATAATCAAAGTCCACCGCTTTACCATTAAATTGTGTTGCCAATTCTTCCGCTGTTTTGAAAGTCCGGTTGGATACAAAAATACTCTTTACACCTTTGGCTTGCAAATGCCGAGCCGTGAGCTCACTCATTTGGCCTGCCCCTAGGATAAGCACCTTCGCATCAGCCATGGGGATATCTAAACTATCTTCCGCTAAGTTCACTGCCGTATAGCTGACGGACACAGGCGTATTTGCAATGCCTGTCATCGTCCGTACTCGCTTGCCCACAGCGATGGCTTTTTTTGGAAAAATAATATTAAACACAGATGCCGTTAATCCCTTGCTGTAGGAAGAGATATAGGCCATCTTTAATTGACTCAAAATTTGACCTTCCCCTAACACAAGGGAGTCCAAACTCGATGCCACTCTAAATAAATGTGACATACAAGCAGTTCCCTCATAGAGGAAGAACCATTTCTCATCTACGTCTACACTGTCTTCACCTTTCAGATGAAGTAATAGGCGTATCATATATTCTTTTACATTCTCTACATCATCAAGAACAACATAGAGTTCAGTGCGGTTGCACGTCGATAAGAGGACGCATTCCTCTACTTCTTCATGGGCGTAGATATGATCCATAGCGTGGTCTAGTGCTTCTTTGGAAAACGAAAATTTTTCACGCACTTCCACCGGAGCACTTCTATGATTCAGCCCTAATACGACTAATTGCATGTATAATATTCTCCTTCACCGAGTCTCCTTGACCCTCTAATACTTGTATAAACTCCGATTCTCCTAAATAGGTCCGCCAGAACTGTTCTCGCTCCTTTGGCGTTTGTAGTAACTGTTGTAATTCCTGTCTCCATAGACGAATCTGAGGTAGCCACTCGGCTAATACGGCATATCTTCTTTCTATATCTTGACGGAGTAAACGACTAACACGAGGACTCACTTGATTGGTAAAAATAGAAAGTTCTAAGTCACCCATCTTCGTAGCACTACCAAACACCCAGGTGGAATCGTCTTTCACATCGGCGCGATTAATGAAAGCACCTACTGCTGTCGCATCGTCCATAACCTGTGTGTTAACAATGGGATGATCTGTGGCAATGATGACAAATTGTTGTCCCACCATATGTTCTGAGCGGTAGGGCCCTTCGATCCATTGCAACTGGCCTTGTGCATGGTATGTTTCAATATCCGGTAGTACCGCGGGGCTCACCACTAGAATCTGGGCCTCTTCCTGTATTAACTTAGTAATGCGCCGTAACGCCACTTCTCCACCGCCCACAACGAGGCAAGGTCTCCCTTTCAGTGAAAGTCCTACTGTGATCATCGTCCTATCCTTTTTACTCTCTACAATGGCAAAAACGGCTTGAATACTCAAGCCGAAATTCACCTTATGCTTCTGTTGGCACCTCTGCAGGCGTTGTATCTTGCAAAGAAATACCATCTAGCAATTGTAATTGTGCTGTTAAAATCGATTCTACCTTCGCACGGAACACGGCCATTTCATTGGCAATGGTAGCATATCTTGCTTCTGCTTCTCGCAACGCGCGATTCGCATCTTCCAAGATCACTTTACGTTGTTGCTCTGCATTTTGTAGAATCAAATCCGCTTCTTTACGAGTCGCTTCTTTTTACGTTTTCACCAGTTTCTTGAGCTAGTACTAATGTGTTGCGCATCGTTTCTTCAGTGGACTCATATTGGTTCAAGCGTTTTTCCATTTGCTCCACTTTTATCAGTCATTTCACGGTTTTCACGATACAACACTTCATAGGCTTGTACCACTTCATTCAAGAACTCATTGACTTCATCACAGTCAAAGCCTCGAATACTTTTTTTCCAAATTCTTTATTATGAATATCCATTGGTGTTAACATAGGATCAGCCTCCTTACATAAATCGTTTTTAAATGGACGCCAATGCGCCCTTTTTTAGACGTTCCTGTAATCCCTTCAATTTGCATACGGCCTCTACCACGAAGAGAGATGATATCTCCTTCTTTCACTTCTTGAGCAGGCCCTTTCGCGAGTTGCCAATTGACTTGAACCAATCCTCGCCTTGATGGCCTCCACCACTTTTGTACGCGAAGTACTAAAGCCTGAAGAGGCGATAGAATCCAATCGCATGGATGCCACTGTGGTCCGTACTTCTTTTATCTTTTTCTTCTTTCGGTTGTAGTTCGCTTAACTCCATCCGGGATACTGTGACGGACACCATGGCAATCTTTGTGAAGTTTTGAATCACAAATTCTGCTATCGTCTCGTCTACAATGACTTGCGCACCACCGCTAGTGACGATAATATCGCCAAAATGAGTACGGTCGATACCGAGCCCCATCAAAGACCCCAACACATCGCGATGCGTCAACAGACGGAATCGTGGATCCCAAGATACTTTCAAAACTGCAATTTGTAAATCTACCGTTCCTTGAAAGTGTGGGTCTACAAAGGCTACGCGAAGGCGTTCTGCCCCCTCATAACCACCACTGGCCATCGTATCAATATCACCGAAGTTCGCTTTTTACTGCATCGGCAATCACAAGACCTGCAGGGGACATAAAGTCCGTCACCCGATAGGGGCGACCGGCCTGCACCGCTCCGCAAGGTCAATCATGCGACGCGCCTCTTCTCCATTGCCAGATGCTTCAAAAATAACGAATTAACTTTTCTTTATCTTTCACGTTGTTTTCCTATTTCATTTGACCGCTCATAACAAGCCACCACGCCTTCCATAATGGAAGAGCGCAATCCTTCTTTTTTTCCATCGCCGCAATCCCCCGCAATCGTCGTGCCCCCGGGGATGTCACTTGGTCTCGCAACATGCTAGGGATGAGAGCCTGTTTCTAGGGCAAAGAGCCCCGATCCGTACATGGTTTTGCACCATCGCTTGCAAGGCTAAGGTTCTAGGCAATCCAATGCGAACGCCTGCATTTGCCATGGCATCCAAAATGGTGTACATATAGCCCGGTCCAGCCCCCGCTAAGGCGCCAATGCGGTCTAAATCCGCTTCCGAACACACCACTGCTTCCCCAAGGCTTCGAAAATGCGCAATGCTTGTTCTCGCTCACCGGGGTGACCTGTTCACTACTAGCAATGGCCGTAAAGCCGGCTTTCACCAGAATCGGCGTATTCGGCATAGCCCGCAACCAATGTGCGGTAGGCCCGAAAGATTGCAATGTGCTCAGGGTAATCCCTCGGCAATGGAAATACACAGAGTCCTAGGTTCGATTTGTGGTCCCACCTCTTCCATGAGAGACGGTAACACTTGAGGTTTCACGCCGAATACAATCACTCGGTATTCGTCAAAGGCGAGGGATGGCATCCACTTCCGTGAAAGCAGTGACGCCAAATGTGCGCTCTAGGGTCAGATGCCTGTTCGCTACGACGCACTAACACATCCACTTCTTCAGGACCCCACACACCTTGTTCCAAGGCACCACGTAAAATGGCGCCGCCCATGGACCCTACACCGATCATCAGTATTTTTTGCATGGCTACCTCCTAAAACTTAGGCTTGTGGCTCTTTCCAAGCTAATTTATCAGACAATTCTGCGTACTCTTTACCAGAATAATCAACGGTTACATTCACAGGTGTGCAAAGGAATACGTCCTTTTGCAACTTTTTTTCTAATTTGCCATCTAACGCAAATGTTGCACCGCTTACGAAGTCCACAATGCGAGATGCTTCATGAGGGTCTGTGTTTTCAAAAATTAATAAATACGGGACGCATATCGCGCAATTGATTTGCAATGTTTTCAGAATCTTCGAACACTTTTGGTTCTACAATTACCACTTTCATACCGCTAGAACGTTGTGCCACTGTGTTATATCCTCCTGTTTTAGGTTTCGCTACTGTTGCGCCAGATGCTGCACTGCCAGCCACTGGAGCTGTTACCACTGGCTGTTGAAGTTCTTCTTCATAGCCATCTTCTGCATACTCATCGTATTCGAATTCATTATCTTGGTTACCGGCGAAAAAAAGTTTTTTTCATAGAATTCCAACTGTCTTTCAGTGCCATCGTTATTTCCTCCATTACTCATCATAGTGACGCTCTCCAAATATCGCCGTTCCTACGCGGACAATATTGGCGCCCTCTTCAATTGCCACTTCAAAATCATGGGTCATCCCCATGGATATATATTCAATCTGACCTTCATCGAAATGAAGTTTCATATCTTCGTATAAAGCATGTGCCACTCTAAAAAAATAGGCCGTGCCTCCTCTGGATTATCAAAGAAAGGAGCCATACACATGAGGCCTTTCACCCGTACATTAGGTAATGTTTTGGCATAATCTCGTATGGACGGAAATTCTTCCACATCCATGCCGGACTTACTATCCTCACGAGCCACATTGACTTGTAGTAATACCTCTTGTACTACCCCTTCTCTAGCGGCAATACGCTGGATCTCATCCAACAATTTGACACTATGAACGGAGTGAATCAAAGAGAATTTGCCTACCACATTGCGCACCTTATTGTTCTGTAATTGCCCAATCAAATGCCATTGTAATGCGGGACCTTCGTGAGTTCCATTTTGTCTTTGGCCTCTTGTACACGATTTTTCGCCCACTGTGGTTACCCCCAGACGAGCCACTTCCTGTACAGCCTCTACGGGATGATTCTTCGTCACCGCTACGAGCGTAACAGAATCAGTTCTCCCCACACGTGCTTTCGCCGCTTCGATGCGTTCCTGCACGTCATGTAATGCTGTTGCAATCATATATGTCAGTCCTTTTTTTCGTCGTTACATTCCACCGTAAAAGGTCTTACTAATAAAAAAATAATACTTTATCTTTATTATTATAAACGAAAGAATAAGAAATGTACATAGAAAAAGCATGATTTCAAGCCTATTTCTCTGTATTTTTCTTATTCTTTGTTATACATTGTATAGATTTGTCAAGTTAAACTTTCTCTCCCAAGACAGCAAACATAGCCATGCGACCCGTGCACCCTTGATCTCGTCGGTATGAGTAACAGCCATCGGTGGTCATCGTGTCAGTTGATGATACCGACACTTGCTCTACCGGTACACCCTTGTGCACCACGCAGTCGGCGATGTATCCTTTCAGATCCACATGGGGCGTCGGCACCGCTTGACCTGGCCGGTGTATGTAGCGGACGATATGATCCACCTGTGAAAGTCCTAAGTCCTGCAGGTCATGACGGAATTGTGCTGCTATGTCCTCGCTAACCTCGAAGGAGTCCGCCCCAATGGAAGGGCCGATAAACAAGTAACAGTCTGACGGCATCGTTCCGTATGCCTCGTGCATACTGTCCATGGTCCGTTCCACAATGTGAGCGATCGCGCCGCGCCAACCTGCATGAACTACCGCCACCGCATGATGGAGCGCGTCATAAATAAGGACTGGCACGCAGTCCGCCACGAGTAACAAGAGTGGCACATCCACCAAGTTCGTGTGAATCGCATCACTATCTGGAATACTATCGTCCCAGCTGAAAGCACCTCGACCAACGAGATCCTCTGTCACCCTCGTCACACCCACACCATGCACTTGCTCGCCACAAGTCAACCGATGGGGATCCACACCAAGCACCTGTGCCAAGCGCTTACGATTCTCCGCTACCGCTTCCGCAGTATCACTTACATGAAGACCCATGTTGAAACTATCAAAACAACCTTCACTAACACCGCCATACCGATACGTCACGCCATGAGTGAGGGGGAAGTCGTCTAGGCGAGGGGAGTATTCGTATGTGATGGGGGTAGAGTTATTTTGAGAGATGGAAGATTGGCGGAGAGAGGAGGAAGGGTGTTTTTTTAATCATATATTTGGTCTCCAAAATTTCTTATACTATCTTTTTAATATCAATTATTTGCTCAAATATTTTTTTCTAAAAACATCAACAACAATGCTGTTGCCGACCAAACGTTCTAACCGCTCACGTCCATAGAAGGCAATACTACCTCTAGATTTCGGCCCATATTCTATCACTTTATCATAATCTTCTTCACTAAATCCCATTAGCAAGAAACACTCTCGCGGTGTAAGATTTCGATAAACACTTTTACCAATCTTATGAATAGGATATTCTATGATACCGTGATTCGGGTTCCTATCTTGTTTAGTCGTAAGTGTACCAACAACATTTTTAACTAGCTTCCCTTGCTTGTATATGAGTTCATTATTTTGAAGAATTTTTTTGTCTAGATTTAGTGTCATTAGGATTTGATCTGTCCGCTTCAATTTTTGTACTTCTCAATAGAATAATCCATTCTCAAGTAATACTCTAACGCTTTCACTGCGATTGTATTAGTTTTATACATTTTTCAAGATTATTCCTTTTTAAAGTATTTCTCTACAGCTATTTTCTGCTCTTCTTTTGGAACCAATACACTAATCATAAACGTCCGGACTCTAGTTTGTGGAACACCAAAATTAGAGGCATTCAATGTATACACTATATTATAATATCCTAATTTTTTTCTAATTGATGTTGCCACTCTTCAAAGTTAGCCTTGTGTCGCTTTTGATAAAAATATTACGAACATTTTCCATCAATAAAAAAATTCTGGGAGTTTTTTTATTATTATTACATAAATCTAATAAAATTCGTTCAACTTCCCACAATAAACCGGAACGGTTATTAGCATCTCTATTAATACCCGATAAATTACCATGCCAAGCACCCCCAACTGATAAATCTTGACATGGAAAAAGAATAAGTAAGAACATCAATATTTTCTGGAAAGGTTGATGCCGTAATTTTTCTGATATCTCCTAAATTATTAGTTCTTTTCGTAAAGTCGCTAACACCATTTTTTTAGAGCATCTAAATTCCACATCCGGAAACTCTTTTTCACCTATAGGTTTCTTACCATCTAAACTTAAATTCAATGTTCCCAAGATTTCTATCAACTCTTTTTTTAGTTAAATTTTTATAAGGAGTTATATCTGGTTTTTCCATGATGAATAATATCATATGCTATAAAAGCAGAAATATCCCATTCTACTATATTTATAACATCATATTTTATTCCCATGTTTCTAAGAGCCTTCGCTTGGCTTCCTATGCCACTAAAAAGCTTCAACTACTTTCAACATCATTACATAACTCCTTACTATTTATTACTCCGGAAAACCTTCCCCCCTTATTCTGGAAAGCATCTCTACCAATCTTACGCATTGCTTGTCTGTTGGAAATAATCCTTTAGATATTTTCAAGGCAACACCTAGCAATTCTTGTTCTGTTTGGGTCAGAGCTTTATGTGTTTGATTCCATATCCACAATTTTTTTCCAAACACCATTTTTTTCTCACAGTTTGCCACTGTTAACATTGCAGAATCAACATTAATCTCTTTTTGAAGTTTCGAGCTTCTTGTTTCTCTTCAATAACTTCATTAACATCTATAAGTTCCCGTACAAAATTATCATTTAACGTTATATTCATACTATCAAATCTTGTCCAACACAACGTCCTTTTTGCCCATTCTGTTACGTTTTGTACATCACGGTTAGGACTGATTAAATACTCTTGTGTTATTTTTAGCTAGATCCTCTAATTGCTGTCTAAAAGCAAGCGTCACTCTTTGTTTTTTTGCCAAATCATTTTATAGTTCAAAGACTTCCCTTTATATCTCTTTTTCAATCGTTGATATAAGTTTACTCAATGTATAGGCCGTGATATTTGCTTTTATAACTATTATACCACTTGGCATTTTTTTAATAATAGTATCAGTCTCTTGGAATATGATTTTTATAGCAAATTAATTCACGAAAATACGCTTCATTAAAAAGCATCTGAATTTTTTTGTCCCAATCGCCTATTACCTTAGCCATAAACTTAGCAAAAACTTTTTGTCCACCGCACTAGCAACTTCAGGGACTCTTATTAAATATATGTGATAATTTTGCCAATTCTGTTTTATCAAATTTCTGCTTTTTAGGGTATTTAATCTCAAAGTTTTTTCTTGTCCCTACTGACACCTTATGTGTTTCCTGGGCATATGAACCTCTAGCTCGCTCATAATACCAATATGTACCATATTGTTGACCATTAATTGGTGGCGCAATAGTAGACCTTGATAATTGTTCCATTCGTACGTGATATGGATGGTTAGAGGCTAAATCTGATTCACTTACTTTATTTTGACTATTCGCATACCTAGATATATTAGCAACTAAATCATCTGTATTTTCATCTGATACTACAGAAATTTTGACTGGCACAAAAATATTTCTCAAATTACCAATTAAGTCATCCTTTTTATCCAATAATGCTGTTGCTAAAGAAGCCGTTGTTTGTCCTCCATTTACTATTTGTAAATTAGTCGCAGACTCTAGATATGTCTTTCCATTAATTTCTTTTAAACCTATTTCCTCAGCAGTACATGCAATACCATTATTGTAAGCAAAAAATTTACTAGGCTCTTTGATAATTGTATTACGAATCCCTTTATTTACTTTTTCCTCTGACCTGTAAAAAAATGATCGCACATTACTCTCAAGTAACCTTGCACCATGATGGTTATATAGATTCGCTAACAAAAATCCTGAAATACTAGCCATATATCCTGTATAACTTTCACCTTTAATCACTTCGAAGCATGGAATTAATTGATCGGAATATGTATCAAATTTAATACGTAAGTCCTCTCGTAAATTTTTTTAGACTCAGATAGTTCAAATAGCCTATTAATATCCCAAATATGATATTCTAAGGGAATACCTTGGACTGCATCAGATTCAAGCGTCTTAACACGATTCGACATTTTATTATTAGAAAATAGATATACCTTATATTTTTCGTATCGGAAAAATTTTTTTATTAAATATGTCTGAAGCTAATCCATATCCGAGCGAACTTTCTTCCGCATAGTTTAAGATATATGCTAAATCTTCTAAAAAAATATTTAGCTCTTTTTGTGATGTTTTCAATTTCTGTATTAGTTAATGTTACTTCTTTAGAGCCATAATCAATGAGCGCTAAAAAAACATTACTTCATCTAACTCATCATACACATATCCATCAATTTGCAACCGATGCTGACGATATCCTATCCCCTCATACTCGACACACTGAAACTCCGATGATATTTCACTTCCACTTAATAAATCTGAAACATACTCTAAAAAAGCCTCTTTAGTACTATATCCCGTTCCATATACATTTGCTCTTAGTTCTTCATCAAGCAGTTCTCTATAGTCATCTACTGCCATAATATACCCCTTTATTTGATTTTAAATGCCTCTAACGCAGGTAAGCTTAATTCATATCTAGCAGAAATAATTTCTGAATCAACCTGCATCTTAGTAATTTTAGGAAACTTATCGTCTACAAAATATTGATCACAACTTAAAAACTCTAAAAAAACTTCTCTTCAAAATTCTCATCAATAGCTTCACTATTATAGCCTACATGAGAAAGCTTTTTTCTAAAGCTATATAAGCACGCTGGCTCTAATAATTCTTCGATAGATTCCACCATTCTGATAATACTCATAGCCTCAGTATCAATCTCGTTTGTTTTTTCAAATGTAATAACAATTAGTTCACCGTTTGAACTAGCTGTATCTAATTGCTCAAGTGATGAAATAGAAATGCTTTCTTTACCGCGCAAAAGCGTTTTTACCTCATACCAAATATTTTCACCTGTAAAATCATGTATAGCATATAAAGGACCCATCCACATATCAATGGCTATTTTTTTCGCCAAATGCGGTATTAAAAAGTTTTTTAAAAAATATAATTCACCTACTAACCCTTGTTGCACTTCACCATTTAATGCTTTCGGAATCTTTGAAAGTAGTTTTTGCCAATCCAAATATTTCTCACAGAACACTCTTAGACTTTTTACGTTCTACAGTCTCCTTTTTTTGACTCAGCAATAATATCATCAAATACTTTTGCAAAGTTTACTTCATGCTTTTCATACGGAGAATCTAATACAAATGAAAGTACCCATATGTTTTTAGATCTATCATACATTTTTAGCTTTTAATATATTTAGTAGATGGAACATTAATAGGTTCATGTTTGCAAGTAACTAAATAAGCCTTTTTTTGTCCTAATGTTTTTCCCACGATAAATTCTTAAGCTATGTTCTTTATCAATGAGTAAAACGCTTAGTTCCCTTTTCTTCATTACGCTCCATGGCGACCTCATTCTTCTATTTCTTCAGAATATTCTATATTCTCACTATCATAATAATCTTCAAACCACTTTTGAGTCACTTTATATCTAAATCTGATTCTTTTACCATGTCCTATTCGTGGTATACCTACTCCTAATCCTACCAATGGTTTCATATTAGAATGAGCATTATTCTCCATTTGTAGTTCTTCTCTTGGATATTGAACTAAATAAATAACAAGAACAGGCTTCCTATTAAAAAAACAGTAGAGAAATATACTTTATCTCCAATCGTTGTTAACTTCTTACCATCTTTAACTTTATCATTTCCTAATTTTTTTCTAGCGTATATAGTAGTTCTTCATAAGTTTCCTTTGATAACGACGAATTAATCACTTCAGGAGCACCTAATCGGTTTTTTTATTTAGTCTAATTCTTTCTGATCTAAATTCACTATAACTACGAACAACATAATTGATCTCATGATTTAAGATTTTAGTACTAAAGTTTGACTTTCCACTAGCAAAGATAACATCCCAGAGTTCAATCTTAGACTCTTTCAAACTATTTAGAATACTAACTATTTTATTTTTTTGTCAAATTGATGATTAAATATGTCAATATCTACACTTTTTAAAAACTCAAAAAACCATATCTTTAGGTACATCAATAAAAATTTAGACTATTAGATTTATCAGTTTTAGGGTCCTTTTGCATGGTAATATTAGCTTTAGAAAGTTGATTGATAAAATCGCCCAATGCATCATAATTAGCATTAATAGTTTTTTCTTTCACTGAAAATGCTGGTGTTTCTATATAATTGCCATCCAAATCCAAGTCTAATTCATAATCTTCTGCACTTCGCATCTTATTTCTAGCTGTAACCAATAATGCAGACTTCATCACTTCTTACCTTAATTCCGAACTCTTTTGGCGTCCACCCCGCCTCAAAATTCTGCTTTAATTCATCGCGCAACTCTTCTGTAGCTAATGCAATGTCTTTATACCAAGATAATGAGTCTTCATTCATCCAAACTTGACATAGATCATCATAACCTGATCTGTATCCAAACCATCGTCCCATTTGCATTAATGTATCATACATTTTAGAGTTACGATAAAAATAACTGGTCATTAATCCTTCCAGCGTAAGGCCACGAGATAAGCTCAATCCACCTATGGCTATAACCCTATACCCCCGATTTATATGCATTATAATTTAACTTTGTAGTCGCACTGTTACTATTTACCGCTTCAACTATAATCCCTCTTGTAGAGTCATACAATGTGCTAAGTATAACCTCCCAGTCTTTTTCTTTTTGAATCCTCTAATGTATTTACAAAGTATGTATTATACACATCTTCTAGAGCACTTAAGTGTTTATGAGCATGCCAATTAGGCGTTAAACTATAATGCTCTATTTCATATTTTACTTTGTTAACATAGTCTTCCACCCTATCTTCTAGTTCATTGTGGATTTTAATAAATCGACTGACATTAATTAACATAGATCTATGCGACGTTTTTTGACCTCTTATATCTCGTATTGCATTGGCTATAAAAAATGATAAAATAGCTTTTTTTCAAACTATCAGGAAGGTCATAACCTACCTCACTATCTTTTTTATGTTTAATTGGTAAGTATTCTTCAAAAATCGTCTATTTGATGCAACATATATCGATACTTACCAGTATCAGAATACATCTCTTTAGCACCAATATAATTATTAGGTGTGTCTAAAAACATATATATAATCTTTTAGGAAATAAGTCGTCTTTAACCATATCATCTGACGTATTAGGATTAATAAATATATTAGCATAAGGTGTGGCTGTATACGCCAAATAGCTTGATTTTTGTAAAAACACCTAAAATCTTTCTTATTGCACGATTAATCGCTGTTGGGTCATTCTCTTCAATATTCGTATTAATAGAGGCATTATCCGCTTCATCATCAATTAACAACAGCGGATAATCAATAGTTTTTCATTATTTTCAGACCCATATTTAATATTTTCATTTTTTTAACCAGTGAAACAAGCTCTCTAATATAGTTTTATTCTTTTTTTACAACAAAAACCAAAGGATTAGTAAGTGAGGAAAGACTTAACGTTATAGTTTTTAATTGCTCTTTAAAGTCATTTTTAGCAGATGTAAAATGCACTAACTTCAAGATTACTATTTATTTTTTTCCAACTCCAACTAGCTGTTTATCTACATCACCACCAATAAACCCTTTATCCACTCGTTCTTGTGTTTTGTTTCCTAAAGCTTTTCAATAGTTCCTGTTAGTAAAATAATAATTTTATATCCGAGCATCAGTCGCTTTATTCATTACAGCAATATAGTTTGCCGTTTTACCTGACTGTACATCACCAATCACAAGACCTTTTCGGCTATATTTATATGTAACATTAGGATCACCCAGTAAATTAGTGATTTTATCTGTATCTTTATCTATGGTATCAATAACTTTATTAGGGAAACTTTCATCACGCAAAAATTTTTTTATATCTTTCCCAGTACGAGCAGTCAGTATCACGACGTTGTTCCTTAACATACGTATACCATTCATCCGGAATTTCATCTCCGCAAATAACTTGTCCAATAGACATCACAACTTCAAAAATGCTCTTTTAAAGAGTTATAAACCTCATTAAATTCCTCTTTTTCCAAAAGAAATCTTAAGTACATTTATAGCATCTTGAATTTTTCAAAAATTATTTTTTTCATCGATTTCCGTATTTTTCATTTTCTAATAATGCTAACGCTATTCTGCGAACATAACTTTGATTTTCATTCATAATAGCCCCCTGCTTACCCTAGATAATCTTTAAACCTAGCTAGTATATCCAACTTTCTTAGCTCTTTTAACTACTTCATCTCCACTTTCCTCATCGGAAACTATAGATAATAATTTGTTGATTAAATCCTCTGCTTCATTCTCATTCAAGCTATTGCTGATGGTATTATTTTTTTGAAAGAACTGTATATGCATGCTGATATGGAACTGTTAATTCAATCAGCCGTAAGATAGAGTTAAACGTCTCCTTTTGCCCTTTATCTAGTGTTTTTACAAACTCCTTATATAAGCGCAAATCTTTATTGATTTTATAGCTAATCTCTTCTCTTCCATTATATACTTCCCATACATGTGTAAAATTCTCATCTAATATTTTTTTCACCTTTATAGGTATATACTCGCTCACTTCTAGAAATAGATTTTTCACTATATTTCTAAGATTTTGTTTGATAATATCAGGCAAGATAGCTGTTGATTTTTTTATATCTACTTCCCAAATAGAATCCAATGAGTTTGGAATATCCACTCGTATTCTTGCTAACTTATTAAGTTCTCCTTTACTATCTAAACGGAACTAAGTTCCCCAAATAATCAAGCGATTATTCCGATATACATAAATACCTTGTTTGTGCCTTAATTCCTCTATACCGCCTAATAAATTGATATCATCCTCTGAAAGTTTACTCAAATACGGTAAAATGTATGGCTTAACTTTAATAATTTCCCCTTGCAAGCAAATCTCTTCATCTGATAAAGGTTGCGTCCACAGGGTGTTTCTTTTAAGAATGGATCCTTTCCTTTTAACTCTCTAAGATTAAAAACATTTTGACATGATGAGAAAAACGAACTATCTAAAAAAAGTTGTGAAATACCATTTCCAAATGATTTTTGCATCTTTCACCTTTTGATTAAATAAAGTTTCAACATCATTTGATCCATCCAACATCCTATCAAAAATTTTCCCACAAAAACAATGGTTCCAGTCTCATAGGTCTGTAAATCCCGTAAAGGAATAAATGTTGAACGGGGATAGGCTTCTTCTACTTCAGTTTCCGAAAGAACCTCTAAAAACCCAAGCCTGTTTATTCTGTATAATATCTAAATCCCATCGCGCTCCATAAATATGTCCATCTTTTTGAAATCACAGTTAACCGTTTACATTGTGATAATGATGCCGTTTTAAGGCCTAAGCCAAACCTCCCTAAATCTTCTTTTTTTCTCGCTTCTCTCTAACATCCTTACTACCATATTTCATAGCCTGTCGCAATTCATCTAGATTCATTCCGCATCCATCATCTAGTATAGAAATATACGCAGGAGATATTGAGCTAAAAATTTATATGTATATTACTAGCCCCACTACTGATACTGTTATCAATAATATCTGCTAGCGCTGACTCAAATGTATATCCAATTGATCGAATCGCTGTCATTAAAAATATCTGCTCTTGGCTCTAACGTTTCATATCCCATATTGACCCCTTACTTAATATATGAATATATCGCTGTCTAGTAAAATGTTATTTTATATTATTCTCATTATATCACACTCTTTATGTGAGCCTAAAAATCAATTAACATTTATACTAATAAAAAGCTCATGAGTTCCATCCAATGCTTACTCATGAGCTTTTGTTTTATTTGTTATTATTTAATAGAGTCCTTATTCCTCCCCTATCTCATAAGGGTTTTTCCCCAGTCATAAAAATTCTCGAAACTTCCGATAGGTGCAAAATCAATGTAAATTTTAGATTTGTCGCCATCTTTGTGCCACAAGCGAATGGAATCAGTTCCTTTTTTTCTCTAACCATTTTCTAGTTACCAAGGTGCGTTCTCGTAATCCTAATACATCCACTAACAACCATTCACCTAGTGCACCTTGTCCAAAATATACACCATGTTCATCTTTTTCTGTTCTACTACCAGATTGGAATCCTTTCATCCCACTTTGGGAAATCAATCCGAGAATTTCTTTTCCGTTTGGCAATACAATATGAAAGCGTAAATCTTGTTTTTTTCTTTTCCAGTACTACATCAGCTTTTTGTTGCTTCTCAAAAGGCAAAGATATTATCCGTAAAGAAGTCCGGGCATTTTTTTATGAAATTCCTTTGGAATAGGAACATAAATCTCTCGCACCGGTCTAAGTGCAGTAGACCCTTTACTTTTTAGGTGCGGCATTCCGGGCATTTAATCCCGATTTTCCTTCTACTTCTTTAGTCCGATACGAATATAAGGGCAAAAAAATACTTCGCGAATCATAGTATCCACTTTTTCAGTCTCGAAAAGTAACATCTTTATAAAAAAATTCTTAAGACTATCAAATGGATCATCAATAATATTGACATCAAATTCTTCTACGACCTCTGTTTCTGGTTCATTCATACCAAAATACTGAAAAAAATCTGAGAATCGCCATAGGTATATTTATAATGTTTAAGCCCATCAGACCAAGAAAATGATGTAGAGGTTCTTTCAAAATTACAAAGATTTTGTAAATCTACTAACGGATACGACGTTTCCTGAATCACAAATTTCCCATAATCTCTCGTGACATAGTGATATATATTATTACCGTTCGTTAAGCCTAATCGGTAATAATCCGACTGCATTCTCTCGTTTTTTATCGTCGATATGGTCATCGCAATGTGCAATGGATCATCTGTGCGCAAGGCTGCATCAATATCTGCTTTATAACTTTTCAGCTGCATCACCTTTTGGTAGGATGGTTTGCTATGCATCCATGTTTTTAAACCAATACCTACACGCAAATCACCAAACACGGATAGTATGTCGTGCGGAGTATTTCCAATATCTACATTTTGCGCCTGAAATACCCGTGCAAAAAAATAGTCTCTTGGAACTTAGAATCTAAATAGGGAATCATATCCCCTTGTTTCTGCCTAAACAAATTCGACATTCCACCATAGACTTTTAAAAATTGAATATATTCTTCACGTTGCTTCTTTGGATACCGTTCCCAAACTGACATACTATCACCTACCTTACATCGCTTTTTATCTCTTCTGCAATTCTACGAACGACTGGCACCACTACACTATTACCCGCTTGCTTATATAAATGTGACTTAGCCATATCAGGTAATTGAAAGTTTTCTGGGAATCCTTGAAATAAAAAAACATTCCTTTGGTGAAAGTTTACGGATTCCGCGATGCGTCTTAATCAATGGTACATTATGACCACCGGTCCCCATATTTGCTGTTAATGTAGGGCACACGTTAGACTTATTCTCTCTTACATATTTCCGTCGCCACTGATACACAGTATCTGTCTTGGTCATAGATTCTTCTAATACATCATAAAAGTTACATTTTTTTCTCTGTATAAAATAAACTAGGATCTAGTTCATCATGATCAATGATATCCTTAATACTCTTTTCTAATGGAATGGATTGAGGAAACATAAATTTTTGAGCTACTTCTTTATCTAAAAAAACCAATGATATATATACGTTCTCGATTCTGTGGCACATTCCCATATGTCATGCCATTCAGAACTTGATACTTCACCGTATATCCTAATTCTTGTAATGTATCTAGGATAACTCTAAACGTATTTCCATTATCGTGACCCACTAAATTTTTCACATTTTCTAGAAAGACAATCTTAGGTTTTTTCACTTCAATAATACGTGCTAATTCAAAGAATAAATCGCCCCGTCCTTTTTTATCCTGAAAGCCTTCACGATATCCTGCTACCGAAAAAGGCTTGGCAAGGAAATCCACCTAAAAATAATATCTACATCTGGCACATCTTCCGCTTTTACATCACGAATATCTCGACCATCCACAGTGAGGTCGAAATTATGTTCAAATGTAGCTCGTGCTTTTTCATCAAATTCATTAGCATATACGGTTCTACAGATATTTTCAAATCCGTAATCTATGCCTCCAACACCGGCAAAAAAAGATGCACACTTTAACATATCTATACTCCTAATATAAAAAAATAGCGGCATATGTCAATTTACCGTTCTAAAAAAATTCCCTACTTTCAAAAATTATAAAAGGGAATATATATACTTATTTTATCACAGAATCTCCTTCACTGCGACACTTCTTTTTATGATATTTTTCCCAAATCCCTCCCCATACAAGGTACTGTCAAGAATTTTGTGTAAACTCTTTAAGAAATAAATACTCTAAGCAATTAAAGTGATGAAAGCAAGTGAGCAAATCCTCTGTGTATTCTTTCAAGATGTCGACTGTTGTATTCACTTACTCGTGCATAGACAAAGCGATCAAGAGAATCTTCTATAGGGAATTGTTCCTTTTGGTTTTGTATAACGCTTTAAATGCTTATTAAAAATTTTCAATAATATTGGTGCTGTAAAGACTACGTTGGATGCTTTCAGGAAACTGCAAAAAGGTAAATAAGTTTGTTACATCCGACAACATCCCTTGTAATCGAGGATATTTTCCCGCCCAGGTTTCTAAGAAGGACACTAATGCGTTTGTAGCTGCTTCTTCGGTTGTACTAGAGTAAATAGGTTTTAAATCATCTAAAATAGCCTTAATATCTTGCTTTCTAACACACCCTTTGACGTTGCGAGAGATATGTACCCAGCACCGTTGGTAAAGGCTAGTAGAAAAGATATTTTGACATATATCACCTAAACCTTTAAAGCCATCGTAAACAAAGAGGTGTACCGTTTTTACACCGCGTTCTTTCATCGACGTTAATAAAGATTCGTAGGCAGATATACTTTCAGTTGGAAATAAAGCATAATCGATAACCTCTTTTTTACCGGTGTTAGTAATCCCTATTAATACATGTAATGCTTCTTTTTGTACTGTATCTCTACGTACTGAAAGATAGGTGGCATCACAATAGACCACCAGATATTCTTCTTCTAGTTGGCGTTGATGAAAGGCTTCTACTTGCTCTTGTAGCTTAGATGTTATGTTGGATATAGTTTGGCGGGTATAATAGCAACCATACATTTTCTCGATTAAATCAGCAATATCTTGCGTTGTAATTCCCTTTCTATACAGGTGAATGATCATAGCTTCTAAATCACTATGGGTGCGATTATAAGGTTCAAGGATCCTGTTTTTAAACTCACCGTTACGATCACGAGGGATTTTTACTGTGATTGGTCCGCGTGTAGTGTTTACACTCCTTTCATAGTATCCATTGCGGGAATTACCAGTGTTATATCCTTCAACCGAGTGCTTTTCATAACATAAGAAATTTGTTAAGTCTTCTTGAAGAAGTAAATTAATAGTTTTTTCAACTTCAATACGGATTGCTTCATTAATAAGATCATTTACTGGTAGTGCATTTAATAAATTTGTGTTAGTATTAGTCATGAGAACTGAACCTTCTTTCTGTGATTTTTATTTGACACTTAAATCTTAAAGAAGTTCAGTTCTTTTTTCAATACTAACTAAACATGTTTACACAAAAATATTTTACACTGTCCCATACAAGAAAGGACTGCAACGAAAATGTAAACATGTACATTTGGTTACAGTCCTTTTTTGTATTATATCTCTTTTTCTAATTCCCTCAGCCAATTCTCTTCCTTTTTCCGTTACTTTCAGCATAATTTTTTTCTGGTGACAAGCAGTCCAAGAGATAGGTTCCGCCTAATACATTAAGATATTTACTCAGCTCTCGCACTAATTCTGCGGTGATGGTAATGCCTTCGACTCGAAGTGCCAACAAAGCATCTAGGAAAGCATGGACGATGCGCGGGTTGTTAGATGTATTCCGTTCTAAGATGTCCGGTATAAAGCTAGCTTGTTCGCAAACTAGGTTCGTTAGCTCAAATGGGTCTGACCGCTGTCCATCATAGGTCAAGCGCCCGATCCACCACAGGCGCGCCACGCCTTGTCGAGTCAAGGACACCCGTGGTCCCATGCCAAAGAAGAAGTGGTTCCGTAAGGTATCTACAGAGGAGCGCCCATCAATAGCCCAACGGTACTTGATATACTTCCAAAAAAATAGCTGAGCCCTAACCCCGCCCACAGGCGTTCGTCCGACGCTTGGGAGTCCGTCAAAAACTGTAAATTGCTATACACAATTTCTACGTTCTTCGCTTCTGTGGCAAACGGATTTTCCCCATCCATCACCAGTTCAAAATCTGGAATGTCCTCATAGGACGTGGGCAAAAAAATAGCATTCCCTCTAGCTTTTCTTCTAGCCATGTAGCATCGTCCGCATCAAATCGAGTTTTCCAAATCTCTAAATTACTCTTGATAATATCGATACTGTCTTGGGAGATTAATTGTAATTTCATGGCGCCTCATCTCCTATCGAATCCATCCCATACACAAGGGTACTGAACGCCCCTGAAATAGGATTGTGCAACATTTTCTGCGCTAAGTCCATCATGGAATATTCCTCAAATTCTTCACTTTCTAAGGTACACTGAAAGCTCCGCTTCAATACACTGCGAATGGTGCGATACCAAATTTTATCTTCATAGTCCATGCGCTCTTCCACACGCATCTGTTTCAGTTCCGACAACACGTAGATGAGGGCAGGGATAATCGTCATCGAGTGCAGTACCTTACGCATCGACACATTCCCGAAAAATCGCTTTATAGCTCGTATAATCGTGGACGGGCAGTTTAATAATCAATTTCTGTTGCTCATAGTCCACCACCATGTGTTGGTAACTTTCATCAGGATGTTTCGTAATCGTAAAAATAGACGGCGTGTTGGACAGATCGTCCACTACTTTTTCAATATCTGTATCAAAGGTATCCCCTACGGCAAGGATACATCCTTCCTCAATTTCAAAGGATTTGCCCTACATAATCTTCGTGAAAGTTCGAGGACGTATAGTTCGGAATGTCTTCCTTCGCCACGATGAATGTACAGATTTCCAAGCGCCCATTGATTTCCTTATCTAGCAACAAACATTGCAACGACCGTTCTCTCGACTCGTACACACGGCGAAAGCCCGTTTGAGCGCATTCAAAGTGATAGGCATACACGGCGCGCCCTTCAAAGATGAGCGCATCCAAGGCAGAGCAAGATAAATTCGCCTCTAAGGTGACTTTCACATCATATCCATCATTGGCGAGCTGTATATCTACTTGAAAGGAACTGTCCACATAATCATCGGAATAGTTTGCTAAAACCGGATACGGATACAGCTTTTGTCTTATTTCCATAGGCCACTACCTCCATCGAACAGAAGTCTTTATAATCGATGCGAACCGTAATCCGCATCGGCGTATCTTTCACAAAGGTCAATCCACGAATGCGATTCCCTTCCATATAGCAGTTCAGGGTTCCCCGTGCAGTCCACCTCTAATAGATTCGCCCGATAATGACTACTTTCCGCCACCATAAATACGTCCATCATGCCATTTTGGGCATGCACTGTAGGGACAAACACAATCTGGTAGATCCCTTCTTTGCGGTTTAAACAGATGATTCTAGACCGTTTGAAAGGAATCACAGAAATGCGCTTTTGTGCCGTCATCTGCCGGTCCCCGCGCGAGTTGGCAAGGTGGTCCGCTGTCTTCGTTGGCGTGTAATCCGCTTTTGACCGAGACCACCTTCTAGCTGTTGGGTCTGCGCTTCTTTGTGAGACTCGTAATCTTCAAAGAGAGGGTCATCTCCTTTTTTTACGACTCTTTGTAACAAGCGGTTTTTGCTTGTTCACCTCAATATGTCGAATCCGGTCCGACACATGGTCCACCGCTGTTTCTCTTCCCCACCCGTTTCCGTGGCTGGCAACAGTTCCCCTACAGCAGGGTCCAAGCTGTCTTGTACATCTTCGCTTTGCAACGTTTTCAACTGTTCTTTCATAAATCTCGTGAAAGAAGACAATACCTTCCGTGCCTCTTCTGGTCGGTCTGCCCGTTCAATTTCCCACCCATATGCTGTGGGTTTTTCTAAGTTGCGCAAATACCCGTTCAGCTCATGCCCTTTGATATACAAAGTACCTCCGAATGGGATGACCCCGTTAATTCGATCTTTATCTAGGATTTTCATACCCGTTTCACGAATCATGGCGACCCGACGGCATGTTTGCAAATCTTCACTAATCAAGAGGCGTAACTCGACTTCCCCACGCATACCTGGTTTGTCCACAGTCATGGTAAAAAGTGGGACACGTCTCTTCGTCTCCCGTCAAGACACGGTAGTACACGTCGGCATAGCCTTTTCTGAGGTCCGGTCGATCATTTTTTTCGCTCTGTATAGCGCGCGATAAGTGCTCGGCAAAGTATCTTTCGAAATCTCTTGATGGCCTACTTTCACCACCAAAGTGCCACGCAATATAGCATAGAGGAATCCATCAAGGATAGCGCCGATCATATCTTCTTCCCAATGGGCAAAACTGTGAAAGCCTAGCACAAATACATCTGTCCCGTACACATGGGAAGGACGTGTGAAATCAGGGTCTAAGGAGTATGATTCCCAAATGGGCGTATTTTTTTCCTGCCCATAAAAGCCGGTACCCGCGTAATAGTTCCATCTTCTTGGATAAAGGATGTCAGTCGAGACACGCCTTGGTAGGCAGACACGCCATCTTGCGCCACTGTGCTATACAAGACTGTGCGCAACCGAGAACACGCATAGGGGGCAAATTTACCAATCCCGAAGGATCCCCTTTGGTGCTACTTTTATCGGAAGCACCAGTCGATTTAATCAAGTTGCACCACGGCGAATTGTAGGTATCCTTAGCTCCGGTCAGCCCCGTTGTATGAAAGTCGCTTATGCGTAAACAGGTCATCATCATTTCATAGGTAGCATCCATGGCCGTACTGTAGAACTTGCGAGCCTTGTCGGATTGTTGGATGGACCAAAATTGGTATCCCCGCTGAAAGGCATCCCGCAATGTCTCGATGCCGTGAATATCCCCCGTAGGAATGGAAAAGGCGCTAAACTCCACCCGCACTGGATGTCCACTACCATCGCTAGCATCCAAAGAGTTCTGACAAATTTCTCGTGCTAATGAAGTAATAGGGAGACCCGTTAAAGGTCTCCACTCCAGAGTCGGCTATGCCAAAGATTTGTCCATTGTCATTGGATGGAAAGCGCCATGCTGTTGTATCTCTTTGTGTCGTCATGTTCTTACCACCATTCGTTAATATAGGTATGTTGTTTTGGATAGGCACGATTCAATACTTCAAGGATATGGTCCGGTCCTGATAGCTTATCTTCAAAGGCCAGTTCTGTCGCCGTCATGCGTCCCATCAAGAGTAAGCTCAAGGCGCCCACCGTAATCTCGATTTTCGCATTCACATCCATATATTCCTTATGTTTTACCACGTGGGCTTTCCCCTCTTTGTAGGACACCACATAGGTTCCATGGTTCCAATCGCAGAGATAATCTCGTATGGAAAATTGAATGGACCCTTCTAATGCCACTGGAACGGGAATGCTTTCCATAGCTAGTTTCACGTCTACCACACGACTCATCATGAACGGCATCGTGCTGTGGCCTGTTTTTCCATTCGGGTGAAAGATGTACCCTTGGTCGATACTGCCCTCATTCCAACGCACAGTCTCACCTTGGGAGCGATGATTATACAAGAAGTTCAACAGTGCTTTTTGGGCACGACGTGTGGTGTACACAAATTCTGTCACTGCAATTTCCGGTTCTCCTAAGCGATAGAAACAATACCCTTCTAGTTGTCCAGAGTCATTTTTCACATACCCTACTTGCACACCTTCTGCGAAAATAGATTCCAAGAGGCGCACCCATTCTTTTTCTTTCCGCACCGCATAGCCCGACAAGGGTTTCGTGTACGTTTCATAGACCCCTGCTAAACGTTTCCACTCCCGTGGAGACCGCAACATACCATAGGACAATCGACGCTCTGTAAGAGGGCTCAGCTCTTCTAATTTCATGGTTTGCACCCATTGATGCGCATAGAGTTCCCAACCATGTTTTTTTGGTAAAAGCCCGCATAAGATGGCATGAGGATTGTCAAACCTTGTCCGCGCTGTTTCAATTCTTCCATGGCCGCTTGCAATAATTTTTCACCCACCCCACTGCGACGGGCGATAGGGTCCGTAGCCACCCCTACCATGTAAGACATAGGCAAGTCCACACCGCGCACACGAATTGTATTTTGACGCAAATGGACGGTACTCACCAAGTAACTACGATCAATACCAACAAGGGTATTTTCTGGCTCATAGGCTTTGCTGAAATAGTATTTAAAAAATGGATGATCTTCTGGTTCAAAAACAATAGGCCCACAATCGTTTTTACATCCTTTGTGTCCGTGTCTTTTGCTAGTCTAAATTTCAAAATAATCCCTCTTCCATCGCATGGTACATAGAAAATAGTTCGAATACATTATGGTATTATTATATAAAAAAATAAGGGTCTACTGCTAGACCCTTTATACACTTCTTTTGTGAAAGTTTACTGACATAGAAAAAGAGCCAGCGTAGCCGGCTCTTTCAAGTATGCATCCCCGAACGCATACCCCAATTAGCTATTATAGTACAATACCGGTTCTATAATATATTTTTGGGGGACAGCAAAAGCCATCCCCCAAGGTATATTTTTTTATGCCTTGAATTTATAATCTAAGTGCAACTAAAAAAAGATTCATAGCTTTCTGATAAAATAGTATTTTGCAAAGACATCTAAAAAAATCAGGAGGAGCCATGAATCATTATACTCATTTTACACTAAAAAGAGCGCGAAATGCTAAAAACATTTTTATTGATATAGGTAAAAAAATCAAACAGAAATTTCAATTTTACTAGGGAAAAAAACAAATCGTCCATATCAAGAGAAATTAAGAGAAATAGTCAAAATGGCGAGTACATACCTTGTGAAGCCCATGATAAATATAAAAAAATAGACGCTTTAATTGTAAAACCAAGAAAAAAAGCTAGATAATCCGAGACTATATGAATGTGTAAAGGATTTATTTTTGAGGCATCAATGGTCTCCGGAACAGATTTCATCCCGATTAAAGTTTGAAAAATTCAAGCTTCACTATTAGCTACAGTACAATTTACAGGGAAAATATATAATGGTCGTTTTTGATGAAAAAAGGACTATCACATGGAAATAGAGGAGTCATTCGCAAACTACGACATCGTGGTAAAAGTCGTCATACAAAAAAACTATGAAGAAAGACGTGGCAAAAATTCAAGTTAGTAATTTAATTACAGATAGACCAGATCCTGCAAATAATCGAGAACGATTAGGTGATTGGGAGGCTGATACAGTTATGGGACAAACTGGTAAGGCTTGCTTAGTAACATTGACTGATCGAAAAAAAGTAGGTATCTACTATGCAAAAAAATTGCAAAAAGAATTCATTTTTGGTCAAACAAGCGATGATTGAGCTTTTGGAAAATCAACCTCTAGAGACAATTACGCCAGATAGAGGAAAAAGAGTTTTCTAAACATGCAGAAATTAGCCGAGAGTTGAATCTAGTAGAGTTTTATTTTCCATTTCCACATCATCCTTGGCAAAGAGGAACGAACGAAAACACCAATGGATTGTTGAGAGAATATTTCCCAAAAAGCTGTGGATATTAATCAATCAGATAGCTATGTTGAAGCAAAAATGAAAGAAATAAATCTTAGACCGCGCAAATGCTTAAATTGGAAAAACTCCATACGAGGTTTATCATTCAGTAGAGTTGCATTTGACTTGACAATTCAAGGCATAAAAATAGGCATATCATTCAGTTTACTTTTACAATATAAGTAGCAACACAAAAAAAGAAAGGACTGAAGAATATGCCTACATTAGATTATACCGAACTTTTTACAAATATCAAAACAAAAATTTATTTATGACACCGTGTTTGACGAAGAAAGTAAAACTGTCACCTTTCATATCAAGTTACCTAGAAAGCCCCATATCTGTCCTAAGTGTGGCTCTGTACACACAGAAGTAAAAGGATATTACACACGTACCATCAAGTTAGGTACAGAGGTAATTCCATCGTTTAATAAGATTCAGAAAATTGGCAAGTACAACCAACGCAGGTACCGATGCAATTCGTGTGGTAAAACTTTCAATGAAAAACAACCGTTTCATAGACAAACATCTGCAAATGAGTAAAGCTGTCATCGCTAAGATGGTACACCAGTTACAAGGAACTCACAGCTATACGGATATTGCCAATGAGGTCAACGTGTCAGTTACCACTGTTATTCGAATGTTCAATAAGACATTTAACTTCGGAATACCAAATTGTTTGCCAGTCACTCTAGCTATTGATGAATTTAGAGGCAATGCTGGTGGTCATAAATTCCAAGTCATCATCACAGATCCAAAAAGCCAGAAGAGTACTAGATATTCTGCCTGAAAGAAGTGAGGTAGCTTTATATAACTACTTTACACGGTTTAGCGAGCAAAAAGCGATCGAATGTGCGGTATCTAGTCATGGACATGTCGGAATTTTTTTCCGTTCTAAGATGAGAGCACTGTTTCCCAATGCTACCATTATTGCTGATCGATTCCATCTAGTGCGCCTAGTAGGTTGGGGTTTTCGAGAACGTACGAAAACGTGAGCAGAAACGCTTAAAGAACTCTGGACCTTACATTAAACGGTCTCGCAAACTATGTCGTAAAGCATTCCGTACACTTTCTGAGGGGGAACGCATTCGATTATTTGAAGTCCTACGAAACTCTGATGACTTAAAAAAGGCCTACGCATTGAAACACTACTTTGAGCATTTATTTGTCGCAAAAGGTAGAACAGCTATTGAGAAAAACATTATCTAACTTCCTGTCTCTTGTGAAAGTAGCCAATCTTAGCGAATTTAACAACCTTCTACGGTCATTTACAAGTTGGCGTGACGAAGTAGTTAACGCTTTCCTATTACCATACTCTAACGGCTTTACAGAAGGCTGTAACAACAAGACCAAGGTACTGAAACGGACTAGCTATGGCGTCCGTCATTTCGGTCGATTTAGAGCTAGATTACTTATGATTTTACCTAGTATCTACAACAAACCTGATGCTTCTGTACCGATGGCTGCCTAGATGATTTATATTTGATCTTGTTTATATTGTGCAAAATTTACTCCACAAAAAAGAAACATAAGTGGGGCTACTTTGTTATACCTAAAATTAGTTACATCGCATGTATCTCACTTATGTTTCTTTTTATTCTACTATATTTACATTTTTATACAGTTCTTATATGAAAGAAACTGAATGGATTAGTTGCTGTCCCCAAAACTTGACAAAGAGCCACAATACCTCATGGGAATATGCAACGAATGATTTATAGCTTATATATACAGCAACACTCCGTCCATAAACAATTTCGCCCCATAGCCGAATAAAATCAAACCGCAGATACGGTTAATCCACACCAATTGCGAAATCTTGATACGCTTTGACAGCTTGTGAATGATCGTAGACAATGCCCCAAACCAAGCAAAGGCAGATACGATATATCCTAGTAAGAAATAGAGGGAAGCTTCCTCTGGAATGCTGGCTTTCACAGCGCCAAACATCATCGTCACATCGATGAGTGCCTGCGGATTCAGCCACGCCACCGCAAAGGCGGTGGTCACGATATTCCAGATGGTCACATTTGTATCTACATGAGATACGTTCGGCTCCGAATTGAACACAGTATAGCCCATGTAAAAGATGACCGCCCCACCCAAGAGGAGCACGATGCCTTTCAGAAATGGCCAAATGTCAAAGATGGCACCGATCCCGTAAAAGGCGGACACGCTCAAGGTGAGGTCGAAAAATGCCACGATGAGAATGGTCGTGATGATGCGCGACACCTTTTGCACCAGCTGTGTTAATGATGAATAAATTCTGCATCCCGATGGGTGCCAACACGGCAAAAGCCGATTAACAATCCTTCCCAAAAATAGGTCATGGATGCGTCTCCTCACAAGCACCTGCTTTGGCACAGCGAGCATCATATTTTTTTCAGCAAAATGGTCTGGGTTGTAGGACTCTTTCGCCATGCGAAGACCTGGTAAACCCATGTCCTCTTCGCGATTGATAAACTTCGTATCAGCAAACTCATGACGAATAAATTCATTATTGATAGCTTGGTACAAACCACGAATCGTCGGATTCGCTTTCTCAATATGAATGAGCGCCATATACTCATTGAGCATTTCCCCAATGGTGAAAGCCTCCACTCGCTCTGAACAATTTGATGCAACCGCCTACAAGGCCCAATGCATCCCAATGATCGAAGAGTAAATTGATCGCCGTTAGCTCATCTTCAATGCCTTCTTCATGATGTGTTTCCACCCATTGCGCTGCCGCTTCACGACAGAGAGGAATCGTATTTTCATCAATCGGCATATATTCGTAGTTAGAATATTGCATGCGGAATTGGTTCAAATGATTTTTTTCTTTTGACGCAACTTTTTACCAGATAAGGTAATCATATCTTCCGTACGGTAAATATATTCAAAATTGTCACGGTCAGGTGTAAATTCATAGCAGTCAGGACAAAGCTTTTGCATCCGTTCCATCATGATCGGGTTAACACCTTTCAACAAGAATGGAATCTGGTTCTCCTTGAACCACACTTTCGCCATTTGTAAACCATCTACAAACTTCGCATCTTTTCCTGCAAACGGCGGTAACATAAACGGAGATTCCGTCACACCGCCACCTTTAATAAATAACACACCTTCTTCTTCTGCCCAAGTAATGCCATAAATATCTTGCCACATAAACAAAGTAGTAAAACTATTATCTGACGCTTCATAATGATGCTCTGAGAAATACGCATCAATACGGGGGCTTATCTTCTAAGGTAAAAACGCTTAAAGTCTAAAATAGGACTCGCCTCCTAATACACTGATTTTATGATATAACATTACTATTATATGCTATTCATCGATAAAATTCAATGCAGAAAAAGTATAATGCCATTTCGAGTAGTAGCCTTGTGGCGCCCCTTAACTACCTAAATCATACAAACGCAGAAGACCGTAACATACCCCTGAACAAACCTACCGTAGGATCAGTTTGAGAAGGGTGTTACGGTCTTCCCTTATACTAATTTAGACAGAACGCCACAGGCTACATAGTGAAACAAGTGACGACTTAAAACAAGCTTTTCGTCCTCTTTTAACTCATCTCCAGAGATTACCGCCACAGAGGCAATTTTTATCTCCGTCATCTAAGTTCTGTGTTTTTCACGCCCTGAAATCGCTTTTGCTTTTTCTTCACGGCAATATCGTTCACATCAAAGCGAATGATCTTGCCTTGTTCAGAAATCAGCATCATTTCATCGTTGTCATTTACGATTTCTACAGCTACTACTTCGCCAGTTTTGTCGGTGATTTTAAAGTTTTTCGTTCCTTTACCACCACGTTTTTGCACTGTATAGGAGCTTTCTACATTGCGTTTGCCATAACCTTCTTCACTGATAGTGAATACTTGGCATTCTTCGCCTGTACCGTGGATAATGCTAGCACCTACGACTTCGTCGCCAGCGTTGAGGTTAATACCTTTCACACCACGAGCGAGACGTTTCATCAAGCGTACATCCGCTTCATGGAAACGAATGGCCATACCTTTTTTTCGTGCCTAGCAATACATCTTGGTTACCATAGGGTCAAGCCTACAGAGATCAACTGATCCCCTTCATCCAATGCCACTGCATTCAAGCCACCACGGCGGATGTTGCGGTATTCATCAATGGATGTCCGTTTCACAACGCCTTGTTTTGTGACCATGAACAAGTTCACATCGCTGGAGATGCGTTCTAAATCGATCATGTTTGTCACCGTTTCTCCTACGTTGAGAGGAAGTACGTTGATGATGGCTGTACCACGAGAGTTACGGCTCGATGCTTCTGGCACTTCGTAGGCTTTCAAGCGGTACGCACGGCCTGTGGATGTGAAGAATAGCAATGTATTATGGGTCCGCACGTGCATAATTTGCGCCACATAATCGTCTTCTTTCGTTTTCATGCCCACAACGCCTACGCCACCTTTATGTTGGTTGCGGTACACATTGGCATTCATGCGTTTAATATAGCCTTGACGAGTTAAAGTGATGACCATTTCTTCGTCAGCAATTAAATCTTCCACATCAAAGTCAGAGGTATCGATAGTAATTTCACTGCGACGTTTGTCGCCATATTTTTCTTTCATGGCAATCAACTCTTCTTTGATGATGTCACGTTGACGTGCATCGGAGGCTAAGATAGCTTTCAAGTCCGCAATCAATACCAATAAGGTCGCATGTTCTTCTTCGATTTTTTCACGTTCCAAACCTGTTAAACGAGCTAAACGCATATCTAAGATAGCGTTCGCTTGAATTTCTGTGAGGCTGAACTGTTCAATCAAAGCAGTGCGAGCAATATCTGTAGTTTGAGAACTACGGATAGTGTGGATTACCTCATCAATGTGATCTAAAGCAATTAACAAGCCTTCCAATACGTGGGCACGAGCTTCAGCTTTTTGCCAAGTCGAACTCTGTACGGCGTACGACGACTTCTTGGCGGTGCGTTAAGTAATGACCTAGTACTTCTTTCAAAGTCAATACTTTTTGGATGGCCTTTCACCAATGCCAACATAATCACGCCGAATGTATCTTGTAATTGTGTGTGTTTATAAAGTTTATTCAACACGATATCTGGTTGCACGTCAGCACGCAATTCGATAACGATGCGAAGACCACGGCGGTCACTTTCATCACGAAGGGCAGTAATGCCGTCCACCACTTTATCACGGCTTAAATCTGCAATGGTTGCAATCAAGCGCGCTTTGTTCACTTGGTACGGAATTTCTGTGACCACAATACGGTGTTTGCCTTTCGTCATAGCCTCAATGTGAGCTTTCGCACGCATTTTGATGCTACCACGACCTGTGGCATAGGCTTTTTTAATACCCTCACGACCAAGGATGGACGCTCCTGTTGGGAAATCTGGACCTTTGATGGCCGTCATCAATTGGTTCACATCCACCTCTGGATCGTCGATGAGCATCACGAGACCATCTACCACTTCCCCTAAGTTGTGGGGCGGAATGTTCGTCGCCATCCCCACGGCAATGCCGGCGGAACCATTGATCAACAAATTCGGAATCTTAGCAGGAAGTACGGTTGGTTCTTCCAAAGATTCGTCATAGTTCGGCATAAAGTCCACTGTTTTCTTCTCGATATCTGCGAGCATTTCTGTGGCAATACGAGACATACGAACTTCCGTATACCGCATGGCCGCAGCGGAATCACCGTCAATGGAACCAAAGTTACCATGACCATCAACAAGCGGATATCTTGTATTAAAATCTTGGGCCAAACGCACCGTTGCGTCGTACACAGAGCTATCACCATGTGGATGGTATTTACCAAGTACGTCGCCGACGATACGAGCCGATTTTTTTGTACGGTTTCGACGGTGTCATACCTGTTTCATGCATCGCATATAGAATACGACGGTGCACAGGCTTCAACCCATCGCGTACATCTGGAAGGGCGCGCATAACGATAACGCTCATGGCGTAATCGATGTAGAGTCGCGCATTTCTTTATCGATTTGGACCGGCGTGATCTTGCCGTGACTCCAAGCCTTTTCCTCCATTGTATCACCTCATTTTTAAAAACGAATCTATTAACTAATCTATTATAGCATTTTTATGCACTTTTTTTCTATCTTTTTACATGAAAGTTTCGATACAGTCATATATAAACACTTACGACCGTATATGTTGCATAAATATTCTTATGTTCTTATTTTTTTGAAAGCCTAACATGGCCTCATTTAATCGATTCATGCGGAACACTTCCACCACATCGATCATAAAGCGTTCATCATGGATAGGGTTCACATCCATTTTGAATAAGTGAGAATCGCAATGGCAATCACTGCAACCAAAGCCTTTCACCTCATCTACACTTATAGCCTTCATAGCCTTCGCCAATTCACATTCTAAATCGCCGGAGCTACGAATCGGTAAAGGTCGCCACAACCGTACTGACACTGCGCAAATAATCTAAATGCCAATGTTTCTTTTTCCGCTTCCGTTTATGACGTTCAATGCGTTTTTTTCTAAATTTGTCTTCGCTGACCCTACATACACATAATACCCTGAGTCAAAGTGCATGTCTCCCTTGCTACCGATGGGCAACGTTACCGGTTCTTCCACTTGCAACACCATGAGGTAATCCCCTCGGTCCTCCGCTTCTCGACGCACAGCCCCATCATTGTACAAGCACTCACGCACCACTGTAGGTTTAGTGAACTCTGGTGTCCACTGCAATGCCATCGCCTTCCAGTCTAACTGTGGCGCTACCTCAATAAATGTTTTGGTAAATTCCAAATCTGTGTGAAAGTCTGGAGAAAACCACAGCGCTCGTTCCCACTGCACTAAAAAAACAGAATCCCCGTACGATATCCCTCTTGTTGCAACTCTTGCAAATGAAGTAAATGTTTTCGACCGCGCTCCGTCACCGCATCAGGGAACATCGCTCCTTGATCACCAAATAAAGTGCAGGACTTCACTTCTAGTAAAAAGTGTTCTTCTTTATCATTGGTCAGAAGCAAGTCAAAACGACTATGACCCACCGTGTACTCCCGTCGTACCACACGCCACTCTTCCCATCCTGGAATGAGTTGTTCAGAGATTATATACTCTGCCATGTCATTACAATAATTAGTATCTAACATGATGGGCACACCATCTCGTTCAATGCCGATGACACGGTATTGCGTTTTTGCACCTTCTTTTTGGATGATGCACCACATACATCTTCACCCCTACAAATAGGAGCTCCACATACGACCTCGGATTCGGCAAGTGGACGGCAATCATCTGTCCCTGTAATTCTAAATGGACCACAAATCGGTTAGGTCTCTCTACAAAAGTAGCAACCTGTACATTTTCATATAATACTTTCATATATATCCTTATGTTCTATCACTTCATATAACATCATATAACATCATTACTAAACCATCTTCGTATCGTATTCTACGATAGATATAATACCTAGTACTAGATTTATATGCTACGTTTATCAAGATTAATACAATACAAAAAAATCATCTAAAAAGATAAAATTTCTCCATTCACAACACATGCTATACTTGTATACCCTTATATGTTTAAAAGATCTCACACTACTATAGCTATTCACAGTGCCCTAATATTCTAATTAGTAATACTTATACACTATCCTGTGGATAACCATGTGGGTATCCTGTGTCTATGTTGTGCGTAATCCCTAGGTTATTCACTTACTATCGTTTGAGATGTGTATAACTCTGTGGTTATCTTGTGTATATTCTGTGTGTAATCTGAGGCTATCTAGGATGTACTTTTATTTTTGTCTTAACTTAATCACTTTTTGTGGATAATTCTGTGTGTAACTTCAAATTTCCCGTGTATAAGCCGTGTATAGTTTGTGAATATAATTCGTTGCCTCAGCTACATACAAAAAGTACTTCTTATAGTATACTAGGAGCATAGGCTTTCGCCTAGTCATGTATGGCAATTATATAATGTATTTTCATGGAACTGTACGCTAATACAATTTGATGCAAAATACTTGCTATAATTTTATACATACTACTACATAACTTACAAATAGATATACATTCCTTTCATAGATTAAACAGATACCTTATGGCTATCCAGCATCATCTACGGTAAGGATAATCCCTACTTTTTATACACAAATATTTACTCAATACTAAGGAGATACATATGGCACAAGTGGCGGGCAATTTACAACGTATCCGCAATGGGAAACGCACATACGCGATTACCCCTCGCATTCCCGGTGGTTTCGTACAACCCCAAATGTTACAAAAATTTATCGACGTGGCGAACACATTCCACGCAACTTTGAAAAATTACAGGTGCTCAACGCATCATGATTACAAACCTAAAGGCAGAAGATGTAGACAAAGCGTGGGCCATGCTCGGCATGGAACCGGCACACCGTATCCAATCGTGTTCGTTCTGTGAAATTCTGCCCCGGCACGACATTCTGTAAACGTGCGAAACAAGACAGCGTACATTTAGGCATGCAATTAGAACGAAAATACATCTCTAAAGAAATGCCATCTAAAAATGAAAAATTGGCGTATCTGGTTGTCCTAACTCTTGCGCCGAAGCCATCACAAAAGATATCGGCGTTATCGGCAATGATCAAGGTTGGCAAATCTATGCAGTGGTAGCGCGGCGCTCATCCACGGTTAGGCGATTTAATCACAGAGGTGGCTACCGAAGCAGAAGTACTAGCCATCATCGACCGCATGATTACCTACTATAAAGAAAAATGCCCAAATCGAGCGTATGGGCCAATTCATTGATCGCATTGGTCTTGTCGCTTTCAAAAGCCGCTGTATTGAGACACAGTGGATCTCGCAGAAACTGCTCCGAAAGCCGCCGCAGAACCAGTGGTGAAATTACTGGCCAAGGCAATGCCGGTTTGGCAGAAGCGAGCTACACCGACTAACGATAAAGGTGCCACACCACTTTCACCGAGGACAACTAATTACAAAAGACACCATCGTTCGTCATATCGTCGACGTATATCCAGAATTGATTCCTATCTTGCAATCCATGGGCATGGGGTGCCTTGGCTGTCCGTCTTCTACAGGGGAACCTCTATGGCAAGCGACGAATATCCACGGTATGGACATCGATGAATTAGTAGCAAAACTCAATGCAGTCGTAATGTATCTGAAATTGCTATTACAAAAGATTCCATCATTCGTGATATTATAGATATGTATCCACAAACAGTACCTGTGTTACAATCCATCGGTATGGGTTGTCTAGGCTGTCCATCCTCCACAGGAGAACCTATTTGGCAAGCCGCTAACATTCACGGTATTGATGTGGACGAACTTGTTTCTAAATTAGAAGTCGCACGAAAAGGAGCGTAACATGTCAGCAGTACTAGGACACATTCATTTCTGGTTATACAAAAAAATTCAGCTTATCGCTGAACGTGAACAATTGATTAAGAAAGAGGCACAAAGTCGCCTCGACGATTTAGCCGATGAGTTATATGCCACAGCTATCGATTTATATGGAAAACCAATCCTCCCGATCGTCAGTTGGACCGTATCATCGATCACAACAACATCCATGGTTGGTTACACAACCAATTACAAACCTCTTCCGTTCGCGAAGCTACTTTCATCAAAGATTTAACGGATTGTGGCGGAGATGATGGTATCGATGCAGTATTAGAAGCGTTCATCAAACAAGGCGCAATATGCGGTACAGAAGCAAAAGAAAAAAACTTACTGCTCAAACAGCACCTGCTATTTACACAGTGATGCAAGACTACTATGTGAACGGCATGCCTTGTGACCCAAGCGATACTATCATCGAGCAAACTGATACTACCTTTAGTTGGTACGGAAATCACCAAAATCAAATTTCCTATTGGAAAACAGCCGGCGTAAATCCAATTATTATGGTCAGCGCCTTCCAAGCATGGTTCAGCGCTTTCGTGAGTCACGTAGCACCGGACTTCGCATTCAATGTGAACCTTGATGGTGATATTCCTGTATATACAATTGCAAAAAAAGCTAAGTAGCTAAACCCTTTTTTTATATTTTTTTAGAACAGCATAACCGCTGTTGGTATTGACTTTCAGCGCTGTGAAAGTCCCCAGAATAGGAGGTTCTACTATGGCGGGGAACTGTAAAAACAAGAACTAGGTTTAATTTTTGATGGACCGAACTACAAAAATCGTGAAAAAAAGGTGGTGTCGTCGGTGACAAAGTGGAAAAAAACACAATCACCCAGAGGCTAACGTGATTTTCACTGTAGTCAAAGGTAAAGTGAATGTATTCCTTAACGAAACAGAATCCCATATCTTAACACCAGGCGAAGTATTGCACTTCGACGGCAACAACTACATCCAAGCTACGTTGGTGGAAGATAGCGAGTTCATTGTAAACCTAATTCATAAATAAGCCAATCTATAAAAGGTGTGAATCCATGCTAGTCATTAGCATTGGGTTCACACCTTTTTCTAACTCATTTTGTCCTATAACCCCGAATATCAGAACATATATAAAATAACCCCCAGGTCATATAACCTAGGGGCTTTTTCATATCTTATTTGTTGATGCGTGCAATTACGTCTGGTGTTAAGTCGATAACTTTGTTACCTTCTTTCACAGCGCCTCGCAGATGTAGGGTTAGCTACTAATACATCGATATCTTTTTTTCTTTTTGCAATCGCTTGGATAGCTTCTGCTACTTTTTGTCCAATGGAGCTAATACATTCGCTTCTTCTTGATTGTATTTTTCTTGAATGCTACGAACGTTTTTTTGTCGAAGTATGCTTGTTTTTCTGCATCAGTTTTGAAGTTGTTTAATTTTTTTGAATTCCCCTTCTAATTTAGGGCCGTATTCACCGCGCAATTTTTTTCAATTTGCATTTGGATAGCACCAAAACCATTGAAACCAGTGTAGATCGCTTCGTCGTTCACTACGCCTACGTTAGCGACGTTGGATACTGTGAAAGCACCTACAACAGCAAGTGCGCCCTAATGTTGCAATTTTTTTAGTTAAGTTCATGTATAAGCCTCCTGTGAGAAATATTTTCATCTATTTATCTAGTATAGCAAAGTTATATGCATTTAGCAAATGACCTTTCTTCTTTACTATACCCTATGTATATGAATGGCGCATGAAATGTATAGCTACAAATCTGTGCGAATCATTTTGCAATTATTTTTCTTCGCTTACATATACATATTCTTCTTTTTTCAATTTGCTGATAATTTCTGGTACCATGCCGATCAAACGATCGAAACCAGTATATTTAGCAGAACCCTTGATATTGAATAATTCAATGCGTTCCCCTTTGATAACAAGCACAGCAGTTGGCTCTACTTTCGCTCCGCCACCGCCAGCTTTTTGAGCAACCGCCCAAACCAAGAGATACATCCACGAATGGAACGATAGTAGTATCTCCCAATTGTACAGCTTCGCCCACTACGGTTTCCACGCGAATCATTTCTTTGAATTGCTCAAATAAAGGCTCTAAATTGTCTTTTAAGTTTGTAAGTTTAGTATCCATCATGACCTCCTACGATTCTTCAACTTCTGAAAGTTTATTATTTTGCACTTTGCTTACGACGACGATACTGTAAAAACGCTTTGGCGCAGTCTATGAGACATTCTCTCACTGCTTGTTTCACTACGAATAGAGTTCCATAGAATGCAAACACACCCAATTGCATATGACCTTTCACATCCAAGCTGCCGGTATAGGCAAACTCTGTATAAGAGAAGTTAACATCCTCCACTTGTTTCGGACATAAGGTATAAGCTGCCACTGTAATGAGACCCATTTCATAAGGTCTAGGAATTCCAAAATCTCCTTCTAAGTGGAATACTCTAGGGCTAGCATGACCAGCACATTGCTTACTTACGATAAACAGCGCTTCATAGAGTTTTGGGTTCGATACATGTTTCCACCACCAAAAGGTTGGCAATTCTTTTGTATCCGTTTGTGTTGCTTCTTGTTCTTTCTTCTCTGTCGTAGACTCCACTGGTTCAAGGACCTTCCCATTCGCATCAAATCGGACAGATTTGATGGGTTCTGGACCATCGTATCCAGACAATGGATACGGATCAGGCATGTCTGGCATGTCCTGTGCTTCCACATCTTCTTGGGTTGCCTTTGTTTCCAGTGGCTCTAGTTCTTCTTTCACCCTACGATTTAACCAATCTTCATAATCGCGGGCAGAACCGACTTTCATAGACCCTAGTACATAGACTTCTTTAAACAAGGAATGACCTTGCCTATAGGCGAGATGCACTTTTCAACATGCGATACATCCACTCTAATCGAAAATCAAATTCATAGGGCTTGCGTGAACTTACTTTCAGACTATATGTGATAGGAATACATAGAATGGCTATGATGAAAGCTACTACTAGCAGTAATAGAATCATCCATAGTGACACGATACCACCTACCTTTCAGTACGTTAAAAGATATATATACTTCAATTATAACATTCTTTAGCCTTAATGCTCAATACCAAGACGAGCTTCTACACCTTGATCGTAATAATGTCGGTATGCTTCCATGACGGTCACTAGATCCGCCTCATCCAAAAGCCACTGTGGAGCACCTCGTCCAGTAAAGACAACCTCTACATCTGGGTTACGCGCTGCCAGCAAGGCACGGCCCTCTGCTTCGTCAATTAAGCCGAAAAACAGAGCCATGTTGTACTCGTCGAGGATGACAATATCAAAATCTCCGGTAGCCACTGCCTGTAGGGCCCGTTCTTGACCAATATGAATCAAATCTTTGTACTCTTGTGGTGGTTGTCCTTTGGGAAACACCACCACATCATCACCCCAACGACGCAACTCTTCTTCGCTTTTCATGCCTTCTGGAATGATAAAGAATGGTTTTGCCTACGGTCTCCACTGTGATCGGTTCTAATTGGTCTAACACAGCATGTTCTGAATAGACCTTAGATTTCATAAATTGCAGTAATAACACTTTCTTGCCGACCCCCGCTGCTCGTACAGCAAGGCCGATGGCAGCTGTCGTTTTTCCTTTGCCATTACCAGTATAAACTTGTACATAGGATTTCATAGTCGCCTCCTATTGAATGGGCAGAAATAATAATGGGTCCGTGGCCACACCGTTCACCCGCACTTCGTAGTGAACATGGCTTCCTGTACTTTTACCAGTACTCCCCATGAGTGCAATGGATTGACCTTTTTTTACAGTCATTCCCGTTTGTACGAGAAGGGCTGAGTTATGCCCATATTTTGTGACAAATCCATTACCATGATCAATTTCTATGAGGTTGCCATAGCCCCCAAGCATAGCCCGCATAGGTTACGGTACCTGCCGCCGTTGCCACTATCGTCGTTCCTGTATCATTGGCGATGTCTAAGCCTTCGTGAAAGGCGCCACCACCGTACACAGGATCTTGGCGCGCTCCAAAGGTAGAACTAATGACGCCTTTCGCAGGGCCAAATAGATGGCATATGGCTATTCGCATCTGTTGCGTCACCTTCCATGGCTAGCATAGATTGGAGTTCCCGAATGTCTTTGCCCACTCCATCTTTGAGGATATTGTACAGAGTGTACATGGATACCATCCGTCGTTGGGCTTGGCGGTCTAAGCTCGATATGTGGGCTGAAAAGTCGGGTGGTAGTAAATGTTTTATTCCCGCTTTTTGGGAGAAGGGTCCTCTTTCTCTTCTTTCCCTTGTGTCGTACCCTCTGCTTTTTGGTACGGTACCCGACTCGGTGCCCTTAATCATGTTCCTAATATTCTGGTCTAATTCGTCCAGAGTTTTCATTTTTATCTAAGACCTCTACTTTTTTTGGTCTAATAATTTAAGTTGTTCTTTTTTTGTAATTGATTTTCTTGGCGCAATTGCAACACTTCGATTTGCCGTGCCACGCCCCAAATGCCGAATCCCAAAAGGATAACTAATAATCCCACCAATACGATGGCGATGAGTTTAAGTTGTTGTTTAGTAAATCGCAAATGCCAGCCTTCACTGGTCTCTTCCAAGTGTGACTGCAACCAATTTGGTATTTGCATAGACAATCCTTTCTACGCCGATACAGAAGAACTCGCTAATACATCTCCATTGCTTCGCTGTCCCATGGCAGATTGCAAGCTAGCTAGCTCTTCCTGTGAAAGACTGGCTAAGCTTTTACCATTCACGATAGGTTTAGTAAAGATGCGAGATTCGTTTCTTCCGTACACGCTAGAAATGACAATTCCATTGTAATTTCCATCTAATAAAGTGAGAGAAAATGACAATTCGTTGCCAATGTTCTCAAAAGCATTATATTTCACAAAGCCGATATGTTGAAACGTCTGTGATTGTGTAGATTGAATCACTTTTTGCTCTGCCATAATCGTTTCCCAAGTGCTCGCCATATCTCGTAATTCTTTCACTTCAATGGCAAGGCGTCGTTCTATACTCTGGCCACTTTCACCATTCATAAAATAGCCATAGCGCTTGGTCAGTCGACTCACTCGTATATGTAAACTTAAAGCATGTAATACTAGGAGGACGATAACCCCCGCTAGTATCCATGGTAACCAAGGTAATAGTTGTTCTAACACAATAATCCTTTCTATTCTAATTCATGCTCAAATGGCTTGATAGCTCGTTGCAAAAATGCCGTGCAAGGAGGCAATGAGCACACCATAGTTGACGATAGGCACCCCTTGTATGGATGCCACATCAATGCGTCGCAACACCTCACGGCGCGTCAACATACAGCCACCGCAGTGAATGATAACATCATATTTAGAGACATCATGAGGGAAATGTCCACCGCTTGTCCATTCTAATGCTAAGTCTGTATAGCCTTTTGCTTGTAGCCATCTTGGAATCTTCACGGTGCCGATGTCTTCGCATTGTTGTCGGTGTGTACAGCCTTCACTGATCAACACCTTGGACCACGGATGTAGTTGGCTGATGGCATGCACGCCTGCTACTAAATCTTTTAATTTCCCTTTAAATCGAGCCATTAAAATGGAAAAGCTAGTTAAGGCTATATGCTCCGGCACAATGGCGCTCACCGCCTCAAAGGCTTGGGAGTCAGTAATGACTAGTTTCGGTGGTTGGTGCAATTGTGCTAAGGTCGCCCCTAGTTCTTCTACTTGGCACACCATAGCCATGCCGTGGTGATCCAAAATTTCCCGAATCATTTGTACTTGCGGTAAAATAATTCGCCCTTTCGGCGCCGATTCATCAATAGGACACACCAAGACAAATACATCTTTTTTTCTTCGATGTAACCGCCTAATAAAGATTGTACGTCTTCATCTACAGGTTTTAACTTGCTCAACGCCTCTAATAGGGGCCATACGGTTCGCGCTGTCGCTCACATCGGCTATCGCAACTTGTGAGGCATAAGGTTGTAATTCTCCATGGGATTTGATAAAATCCGCCCCTGTACAACCTGCTACTTCATTGATGACAACTAATGTAGGGATATGACTACTTTCTAGCTGTTGCAACCATTCGATATCTTCTGGAATGGGCTCTGCATCGGTACGCAACATGTACACAGCGAGATTCATAGTCTCCAATACTTGCTTTGTTTTCTCCACCCGTAATAGGCCTAATTCCGATGTATCATCGATACCCGCTGTATCCACGATTATCACCGGCCCTAGTGGCAATAGTTCCATCCCTTTGGACACGGGATCCGTGGTAGTACCCGCAATGGGTGATACCAAGGAAATCTGCTGTTCTGTTAATGTGTTAATTAAAGTGGATTTCCCTGCATTACAGCGCCCAAAAAGCCTATGTGCAAGCGATTGCCTCTTGTTGTTTCCATCACCATAGACTTCCTTTCTATTCGCCTTCCATATAACTAATTAAACGCATCAATTCTTTTTCGTTTTTTTGAAAGACACTTCAATGGTGCCTTGTACTTTTTTTCGTATTCTTTAACCGAATGTCAACAGGAGCACCCAAGCTATGTTTTTAACCGTTGCATCAACTTCCGCAATTCTGCGGTTGCCTTTGGTTGCGTCGAAGTTAAGCGTTTTTTTGCCATTTTGAAGTTCTTTTCACCAACTGTTCGATTTGACGAGCATTCAAGTCTTTTTTTCTTTAATTCGTTCCAAGGCTTGTAATTGCAAATGTTCTCCATCCAACGCGAGTAGCGGTCTTGCTTGACCCACTGTTAAAGCACCTGTTTCTAGCTCTTGTTGCAAAAATTCTGGCAACTGCAATAAACGCACAATATTGGCCACATAAGAACGACTACGGCCCACTGTCGTAGCAATTTCTTCCTGTGTTTTTTTGAAAGTTTCCATCAAATACTGATATCCAAAGGCTTCTTCGATGGGATTTAAGTTCTGCCGTTGCAAGTTTTTCTACCAAGGCAATTTTCGCTCACTTCTTCTGTCGTATAGTCACGAACGACCACTGGAATTTTCGTCAATCCCGCTTGTTGGCATGCACGCCAACGACGTTCGCCGGCTACGATTTCGTAGTGATCATCCACCTTGCGAACGGCAATGGGTGCAATGAGGCCATGAGCTTGTATGGAGGCAACTAAAGTTTCCATATCTTCTTCGGTAAAGCGTTTTTCGCGGTTGGTTCGGATTAGGCCGTATTTTAGTAATATCAATTTCATAACCACTTTTATAACCATCTTTGAAGGATCCAGATAAGCCAAAGGACCCCAGCCCCTTGCCAAGGCCACCTTTTGTTTTCTTAGGCTCCACGCGCAATTACCTCCCGTGCTAAGGCACAATATACTTCCGCCCCTTTTGATCGTTTATCATAGACAACCACTGGTAATCCATGACTAGGAGCTTCTCCCAATTTTACATTTCGTGGTATCGTCGTAGTGTACACAGCATCGCCGAAGTAATTCGTCACCTCTTCTGCTACTTGTACAGCTAGTTTTGTTCTGCCATTGTACATCGTGAGCACAACACCTTCCAAATCTAAATTTGTATTTAGTTCTTCTTGGACTAGCTCGATAGTCTTCACCAATTGGCTCACCCTTCTAGGGCATAGAACTCTGTCTGTATAGGGATTAACACGCTATTCGATGCTGTTAAGGCATTGATTGTCAACATCCCTAGTGAAGGCGGACAGTCTACAATAATATAGTCATAGTCATCTACAATCGGTTCTATACACTGTTTCAAAGTGTATCCTTTATCTTCCATAGCGACCAGGTCCACCTCAGCCCCCGCTAAATCGATAGTTGTGGGTGCAATACGGAGCGTATCAATCACCGTCTCTGCGATGATATCCTTAATCGATACACCATCCACTAACATTTCGTATACACCTTGTGTCAAGTCTTCTTTATCTATCCCTAAGCCACTCGTGGCATTTCCTTGAGGATCTAAGTCTAATAAGAGCACTCGTTTCCCTTCTACAGCTAAACAAGCACTCAGATTAACAGCAGTTGTCGTTTTACCAACACCACCTTTTTGGTTGGCTACAGCAATAATTCTAGCCATGATTTCACCTCTTTCTTATCGTCTTATCACATTATAACATAGATTATTGTATTTTTTTATGAAAGCTATGGGGATTTCCACATATTTTTCTATATTTTTTTAATGTTTCACGTGAAACATATCACCTCTATCCTATTAATTTATGTTACAAACACAACAGTTCCAACTCTTCTTATATAATCTATCCATAATAAACATGAATTATTTCCATTTCATTAGTTAGAACCATAGAATGTATCCTACCGAACGCTATCCCGCAATATAACTACCGAGCCAATATGAATGGTATCCAACAATGTTTCACGTGAAACAGTACAACATTTATATCATTTAATTTGTATACCATGCATTGTTTCACGTGAAACATTGGATAGTTCAGTTACACTCTATCTCCCATAGATTTCTTCTGTCCTTGTATCTTACTATACAAAAAAGGAACGTTGACTTCTTATCTTCAACGTTCCTCTTTCATCCATAACCTATGGTATGACAAGTTATCTATGTTGTTATGTTCTTATAATATTGTCACACTACTACGCATCCGGTAACAACTCTTTATATTATCTAATCCTCAACCGGTTATTATGTTCTCCAACACGTAGCAGCTTTATACGACGCAATGCTCAATAGTTTGTTATGGTATCCAGTACGTAATAGCTGTATACTATGCAATACTCAATACCCTATAATTAGATATTGGTATTACTCGTCACCTAACAATCCTTTTACAATATTCACTGCAGAGATACCATCTTTTGCATAGGAGTCAGCTCCCGCTTCATCTGCATAAGCTTGGGATAGTACGGCGCCACCTACAAGAACTTTCGCATCCACTCCAGCTTCACGAATAGCAGCAATCGTTTCGTTGATCATCGGCATGGTCGTAGTCATCAAGGATGCAATGCCAATAATCGGTGCATTGTGCTCTTTCGCTGCAGCTACGATTTCTTCTGGGGATACATCTTTTCCTAAGTCTACGATTTGGTATCCATTGTTTTCTAACAAGGCAGATACGATATTCTTACCCTAAGTCATGAATGTCACCTTTTTACCGTAGCTAGGATGATTGTCGCCTTCTTCTCTGCAGTGCCTTCTGGCAACACTTCTTTGATGGTTGTGAAAGTCACTTGCATCGTTTCTCCTTTGCTAGCATGACTTGTGGCAAGAAGGCTTTACCAGAACCGAATTTTTCGCCGACTACTGCCATGGCATCAGATAAACCTCTACGAGTGACTTCCAATGGATCTAATCCTTTTGCTAAAGCTTCTTTTACCAACGGCACAACCGCCTCTTTTTCGCCTTGCTCTACGGCATGTTTAATACATTCGATAGGATCATCACTGTGGAATGCTTCTGCGGCAGCTTTCACCTTTTTCGTCACCACTGCATTTTCATCGTCATCACCATACTCAGCGATAAAGTCCGCTGCTGCTGGGTCAAATCCCATGAAGGTACGACCTGTAATGAAAGCTTTTCGTACGATTTCATTCATTGGGTTCATAATAGGACAAGTCAAACCACTGCTCAATGCCATCGTCAAGAACTGTGCATTCAAGTACGCCCGTTGTGGCAATCCAAAGGATATATTGGACAAGCCCATCACCGTTGGGAATCCAAATGTTTCTGCATAGAGTTTTAATGTTTTTAAGGTTTCTCGTGCTGCATGTTGGCTACTTGCTAAGGTCAATACTAATGGGTCTAGCAATAAATCATTTGGTCGCAAGCCATAGTTATACGCTTCTAAGACGATTTCTTTTGCTAAAGACACACGCTCTTCTGCCCTTTCTGGTAATTCTTTTTTACCTAATGGCAAGCATAATAACGTCTGCACCATAACGTTTTGCTAATGGTAATACCGCTTCCAATTGCTCTGGCTCTGCGTTCACAGAGTTCAACAATGGACGACCTGGGTAAGCTTTCAAACCAGCTTCCATCGCCACTGGATCCAATGTGTCGATGGATAAAGGAACCTCCACAAGCATCGTTAATTCTTCGATAGCTCGTTTCATCGTTTCCCGGGTCAACGCCTGTGACACCCATATTCACATCCAATACGTCTGCCCTGCTTCCACTTGGGCTAACGCATCTTTTTCACCATTAAGAAACTGCCCTTGCGGATTTCTTCTGCTAACACCTTACGGCCTGTTGGATTAATCCGTTTCCCCAATGATGATTGGTTTTTCTTGTAAACCTACTTTCACTACGCTAGTCCGGCTTGTAAAAAGCAGTAAACGGTTCTACATATGGTCTTACTGTCTGGTGTATGTGCTCGTCTTTCGCTTTAGCGATGGCCTCGATGTGTTTTTGGTGTACTACCGCAACAAGCCCCTAAGTAGGTCGCCCTCGCATCGAGGAAACGAGGCGCATATTCGCCCATTTCTTCTGGTCCCAATGGGAAGATCGTTTCTTTCCTACGAGTTGTGGCATACCAGACATTCGGCTGAATGCTGATTGGCAAGTTCGTTACCGTCGCCATAGCGCTCTACGAGCGGCAATAATTGTTCAGGTCCCAAAGAACAGTTAATACCTACAATATCTGCTTCCATAGCATCCATCAAGATCGCACGCTTCCGGTGGTGTCCCCGTGATGGTACGACCATCTTCACTGAAAGAGAACTGACAGATAATTTTTCACATCGTCTTTTGTTTTTTTCCTAAATCGTCACGAGCATCTTTGGCACCCAATAAAGCGACACGCATTTCTTGGATGTCGATGATCGTTTCAATAATCAGGTAATCTACCCCTGGCATCGATAAGGGCTCTTGCTTGGTCTTTGAAAGTCTCATAAATCTCATCAAATTGAGCTACCCCTAGTGGAGCCATGAATCGACCGCTAGGACCCATATCCCCTGCAATTTTCGCATTCGGGTTAATCTTATCCCGTGCAGCTTGTGCGACTTTCACAGCAGCCCGATTGATTTCATCCATACGATGACCCAATTGGTATTCATCCAGTTTTAACGCTGTCCCACCAAAGGTGTTAGTTGTAATAATATCGCTACCGTGACGCAAATATTCTGCATGGATATGCTCCACCACGTCCGGATGTTCTACGTTAAATAATTCTGGACAAGCCCCGTCACCAAGGCCTGCCGCTTGCAGCATGGTACCCATGCCGCCATCTATAATATATACCATATGTCCCTCACTTATGTATCAGGCACATTGCTCGCCCAAGGCAATATACTTCACATGGGTATGCATCTACTCTTCCCTGTAGGTTCATACACCATGTTACTTATCTATACATCTAATTATTATTCTTAATCAAAGTTTCTTTGTTAATGCCTTATACAAGTATCAATTATCTTGCAAAAAGTATAACTATCATAAGGATATCCCACATAGGATACCTTTTCAGTACTATCCATCACAAATGGTATGTTTACTTAAATACATGATGTAGTTCCCTTTTCCGGTACTTTACGGGATGCACACCCCACTTGGCTACAAGAGGTGCAGCCTCGTTGTGTTTTTGGTCCTTCTTCATCGGCGGTTTGACAGCCTACAATAGCTGTTACCGATTTACGTGGAAATAGCATGCTTGTATCCGTCACTGTCAACCCAATTTCTTCTGTTTTTAATGATCTTAGCAAATTCTTGCTGTACTGTGACAGGCCAATTGCCATAACCTGGGCTAAAGCGCCATGTCGTTTTAAAGCCTTGTTTTTTCGCTTCTCTGTCGATGATTTCATTCACTTGATCTGCCACTTGTTCTACTGCCGTTGTAGCCGCTGCATCTACGAGGAGACCTAGTGTAGATTTACCTTCTTTAAATAAAGCAGAACTACGTTCTTCTACCGCCTCTCCTACTGTAACAGCGAGAACATATACTTTTTTTAGCATTCCCTAAATGACGGATGATACCCGTTGCATCTAGCACCATCGGTGGGTCACTAAGGATTGTATGTGTCTCTGCATCGTAATCATAGCATTGGTACACACCACGAGGTTCTGCTACTAATTGCACTTCTAGGGCAGCTTCTTTCACATACTGCTCTGGAAATCCCTCCGCATGTTTCAGTCCAGAATATCGTTTTATTTCATCTTCATTGAGTTTTGGTAATCGTCCGTTATAGATTGCCATCGTCTCACCTCAATCTTGTATTGCAAATATAAAACATGTGCGAACACAACGTGACCGCACATGTAAAAAGAGTACTCATTAAGTATACCATAGTTCATACTTATAAGCATTTTTTTCTATATTTTTATTATAAGTTATAGTACAAAGCTATAAAGGTTTTGTTTTAATCTCTTTTTGGTTTGCGAGGGTATTTCTTCGGCGTAGGTTTTACCTTTTTGATATACACGATAGCTCGTTTGTCATCCAAAGGTAGGTAAGGTCACTTCTTTCACCTCTACGATTTCACCGCCCAAGATAGATACAGCACGTTTACTTTCCTCTAGTTCTTCTTGCACGATGGAACCTTTTAATGCCACCATGTAGCCTCCTACTTTCACGTAAGGCAGTCCCCATTCCAATAAGATGGATAAACGAGCCACTGCACGGCTAGTAAGAAGGTCGAAAGATTCCCGATACTCATGGTGTGCCAAATCTTCTGCACGGCCATGTAAGGTTCTACAGCCCTGCAAGCCTAAATCTTCAATAATACCATCTAAAAAGCGCAGTCGCTTTTGTAAAGAGTCAAACAAAGTAATTTGTAAGGATGGATCGTATATACCCAAGGGAACACCTGGAAAACCTGCACCTGTACCTAAATCGATGACCGTTGCACCCTTTGTAAAAATACTTAGGGTCATAACAAGATAGAGAATCTACCACATGTTTTAAGGCAAACTCTTCTGGTTCTGTAATGCCCGTTAAGTTCATGTGCTCATTGGTGGTCACCACTTGCTCGTAAAACCGTTGTAGCTGGTCTATTTGTGTATCTGTGAGGTCCAAACCATAGGTTGTGGTGTGGGTCTTCACATACTCTGAAAATGTCATATTAACCTCTTTCACGGTAATATTGCTCAATTTGCACTAAGAGCACAGAAATGTCCGCAGGTGATACTCCAGAAATACGGCTCGCTTGACCAATGGAATGAGGGCGAACGGCATTTAATTTTTGGATTGCCTCTAAGGATACACCTTTCATAGAGGTGTAATCCCAGTCTTGAGGAATAATTTTAGCCTCTAACTTGCGAACCTTTTCTACTTGCTCTAGCTGTTTTTTAATATATCCATCGTAGGTGATGGTAATATCGATTTCTTCTTCCACTGGCGCTTCGTAGCGAGATAAACCAAAGGCTTCGGCCACTACTGCATAATTCAATTCATTGCGTTTCACCAAATCGTACGCCTTGATGCCCGTTTTGATGCGAGGTGTACCCATACGATCTAAGATTTGCTGTGTATCTTCGCTAGGGTTTACAGGTGTATCCGCTAGTAATTGAATGGGTCGCTTCGATCTTACCTTGTTTTTCTTTAAAAAGCTCTATATCGTTCTTCTTTAACAAGTCCGATTTCATAGCCTTTTTCTGTTAAACGCATATCTGCATTATCTTGACGAAGTAACAAGCGATATTCACTACGGCTCGTCATCATGCGGTACGGTTCTTTCGTTCCTTTGTGACTAAGTCGTCGATGAGCACGCCAATGTAGCCTTCGGAACGAGATAGGATAAATGGCTCTTTGCCTTCTAACCATAAGGTCGCATTGATACCGCCATCAGCCCTTGTGCCCTGCTTCTTCATAGCCAGATGTACCATTCGCTTGACCTGCGGAGTACAAGCCTTGGATATGTTTCACTTGTAAAGCGAGTGTCAATTGCAATGGATCTAAGCAATCGTACTCGATAGCATAAGTCGGACGCATGATTTCTACATCTTCCAAACCGGGGATAGTGCGTAGGAACGCATATTGTACATCGATAGGTAAGCTTGTACTCATACCTTGTACGTACATTTCGTTGGTGTGATTGCCCTCTGGTTCCACGAATAATTGGTGGCGTTGTTTATCTTCAAAAACGAACCACTTTATCTTCAATAGATGGGCAATATCTTGGGCCCGTCCCTTCAATGACACCCGTGTACATAGGGGCACGATGTAAATTGCCGCGAATGATATCATGTGTATTTTGATTCGTGAAAGTCAACCAACATACTTGCTCGTTGCGGTCGATCCAATCAGACATAAAGGAGAAGGCTCTATGATGAGAGTCACCAGGTTGCATTTCCATATTCTCTGTGTGCAAGGTTCGTTTATCGACACGAGTCGGGTGTACCTGTTTTAAATCGCATCAGCTTAATGCCGTGATTCAATAAAGATTGAGACAACAACTCCGCTGTCCGCTGTCCATTAGGACCCCCTGTATACGCCAACTCACCAGTAATAATCTTACCTTTTAAGTACGTACCTGTACATAAAATGATCGCCTTTGCCTGGTATACTTCCCCAAGTTCTGACACAATGCCTTTTACAACACCGTCTTCAATGAGCAATTCATTGACCATGATTTGCTTCACATTGAGGTTCTCCGTGTTTTCTAAAAACTTCTTTCATACGGCGTTGGTAGGCTACTTTATCAGATTGGGCCCGTAGGGAATGTACCGCGAGTCCCTTTCCCGTATTGAGCATGCGCATTTGGATGGCTGTCGCATCCGCATTGATGCCCATTTCACCGCCCAATGCATCTAGTTCGCACACTAGATGGCTTTTTACCGAGTCCCCCAATCGTCTGGGTTACATGGCATAAGGGCAATGTTATCTAAATTCAATGTAGTCATCAAGGTACGGTGCCCCATGCGTGCTGTGGCTAACTGACCTCACAACCGAAAGCATGACCACCACCAATGACGATCACATCATACGTATCTACTAAATACATGTATTCTCCTATTTTCCTAAACAGAATCGTTTAAATAATTCATCCACCATGGATTCACGTAAACTTTCACCAGTAATATCACCCAATAGCTCCCAAGCAGCGCGAATGTCTGTGACGATTAAATCGATAGGCATACCGCTATCTATGGCACGAATGGATTGGTCCAAGCTAAGTTTCGCCTGTTCCATCAAGGTGATGTGGCGCACATTGCTGAGCATCGCCTCATGACTGGCCTGCACAGAACCGCCTTGTACCAAGGACGTTATGACCTTCGCCATCTCATCCATCCCTTCCCCTTGGGCCGCACTGATGGTAACAATCTCTGTGAAAGTCCCCAGTGCTCGCAATCTCCTCTTTGCTAACACATTGCGCTTGGTCTGCTTTATTCAAGAAGATAATACTTGGACGATTTGTAATGAGCTGTAGCAACTCTTGTTCTTCCGGCTCCAATGGTTTGGACCCATCAATGACAAGAACCACTACATCTGCTTTTATCTAAGTATTGACGTGCTTTTTTTCAACGCCCATACTTTCCACAATATCTTCGGTCTCACGAATCCTGCGGTATCAATTAAGCGCACAGGAATCCCTTTGGATTGTCAAAAATTCTTCAATACTATCACGAGTCGTGCCCGGAATATTCGTCACAATGGCGCGATCCTCACGAAGTAAAGCGTTCATCAAACTAGATTTTCCCGCATTCGGACGACCAATGATAGACACCATCACACCATCACGCAATAATTTACCACGCTGTGCCGTCGCCAATAAAGTATCCATCTTCTCAAGGATAGGGGCTAACCCCTTCCGTACCTCTTGAGCTGACACCTCTTCAATATCTTCCTCTGGGTAATCTATAGTTACCTCTAAATGAGCAATCATAGCAATTAACTCATCCCGTAAAGTACGAATATACTTGGATAAGGTGCCATCTAGTTGATTCACTGCCACTTCCAAAGATTGCTCCGTCTTTGCATCAATAATATCGATGATGGCTTCCGCTTGAGTTAAATCAATGCGACCATTCAAGAACGCTCGTTTCGTAAACTCCCCTTCTTCCGCCTGACGTACCCCCTCTGAAAGTAGAAGTTTCAGTATTTCACGGACCGACACAAAACCGCCGTGACATTGAATCTCTACCACATCCTCCGCCGTGTAGGAATGAGGACCTTTCATCAATACCACAATGACCTCATCCAAGGTTTTGCCCGTCTTAGGATGGACAATATGACCATAATGGATCGTCCGCGTCTGGCGCTCACCAAGTGGCACAGATTGTTTACTGTGAAAGATACGATTCACAACATCACAAGCCTCAGGACCACTGACACGGATAATACCAATACCGCCAATCCCCGGAGCCGTCGCAATCAGCGCAATCGTGTCATCTAAAAACATAGTATCTCCTGTCTACATCAATGCCGTCGTTTTAAGATATATCTAGTACATATCCTTTATAGGGATACCATATATACATAGTATCAGTAACATATCATTATGACACTCGTAAAAAACATTCCTGACATCGAGTAATACCATTTCACATAAAAAGAAAAGGCCTTGTGGCCTTATATAAATTATATCATGCAACCAAAAGTAACATCAATGATAGATAGGAGAAAACTCCTCCGAAGAACACCATTACAAATCATTTCTAGCGACAAACTAAACAAAGCGCAAGTTTGCAACCGATACCACCACAAGCACCCTTCCCATGAGGAACGCCATTACGAGTAGTAGCCTTGTGGCGCCCTTTTACTACCTAAATCACACAAACACAAGAAGAGCACGACATGTTCCGGAGCAAACCTAACCACTGTATCAGTTTGCGCAGGAATATGTCGTGCTCTTCCCTTTGCATATTCAGTTACGAAAGCCACAGATGATATAGCAGAACAAGTGTCAATCTTCTGAGGAACGCCATTACGAGTAGTAGCCTTATGGCGCCCCCTTACTACCTAAATCTACAAACGCAGAAGAGCACGACATGTTCCGGAGCAAACCTAACCACTGTATCAGTTTGCGCGGGAATATGCCGTGCTCTTCCCTTTGCATATTCAGTTACAAACGCCACAGGCTACATAGCAGAACAAGTGACGACTTACATATCAAATAAATCAGCATGAGTTCCTGTTCTAGATGCTACAAGAATCAATTTATCATCATCTATCGCATAAATTAACAGCCAATCAGGTTGAATATGACATTCTCTAAAACCTTTATATGAACCACTAAGTGCATGATCTCTATATTTAGGTTCAAGTGGCTCTTTAGCACATAGAGTATCTAACACATCTTGTAGTAATGAAAGCTTATATCCTCGCTTTTTTTATCCTTTTATAATCCTTTCGAAACTTAGTTGATATTTGAAGCTTTTAACATGATAGTTAACCCTCCACATCTAGTTCTTCAAATAGTTCCTTTGTTGAATTATACGTTTTTGCTTGAATATTACCAGAAATAATATCACGTACCTCTTGCATAGCAGATTCAGTTTCAGCATTATATCTTGGTTGCTTTATACTGAAAGGAAACCCACCTTCCATAATAGATGTATGCAAAAAAATATTAATAGCATCAGTAACAGAAATCCCAAAAACTATTAAATAAGTTCTCTGCCCTCTGCTTTATCTCTGGTTCAATCCGAACATTAATATTTGCAGTTTTAGCCATGATAATACACCTCCCTATAACACAATTGTATTACAAATGTTAAACAAATACAATACCAGCACTATCTGTTTTTGAAGCAAACTAAGCAAAGCGTAAGTTTGCAACTGACACCGCCACAAGCACCCTTCCCATGAGGAATGCCATTACGAGTAGTAGCCTTTGTGGCATCCCCTTACTACCTAAATCTACAAAAGCAGAAGAGCACGACATGTTCCGGAGCAAACCTAACCACTGTATCAGTCTGCGGAGGAATATGTCGTGCTCTTCCCTTTGCATATTCAGTTACGAAAGCCACAGACTGCATAGCGAAATAAGAAACAACCCTGAGGAACACCATTACAGTAGTAGCCTTGTGGCGTTCCTTACTACCCGAATCCCACAAACACAGAAGCCCGTAACATACCCCTGAACAAACATAACCACTGTATAGTTTGAGAAGGGGTGTGTTACGGGCTTCCTTTTGCCCTATTCAGTTACGAACGCCACAGGCTACATAGCGGAACAAGTGACGACTTAGCGACGATCTCGTTTTCTATACACGATAAATGGTCGTGCTAAGTAGTTAAATGGTACGCTTAAGCAATGTACTAAACGGCTGAATGGGAATACGATCGCCACAATCATCCAGGATAGCATATGGAACTTAAAGATACCAGGTACGTTTTCCATTAAGGATGGATCTGGCATGGCCATCAACACGCTACGGAACCAAGGTCCAATAGATACACGATAGTCAAAGAATCCAGATGCATTCAATAATGTACCAGCCATACCACTTACGATAGCTAGTGTAAAGAACAAGTACAACCATACATCCATTTTAGATGTGTTAGCACGTAATGTAGGTGTTGTGAAACGACGTTTCATGAGCATTAAGAATCCTAAGATAAATAGGAAACCAGCTACAGCACCCATGTACAACGCGCCTTGGTGGTACATATGGTCATCCACACCGATCATAGCAGTCCAAGTTTTAGGAATTAATACCCCTACCACGTGGTAGCCGATAACGCAAAAGCAAACCAAAGTGAAACAATGGATTTTGCAATACGCAATTGTTTCTTTTCTAAAAATTGACTTGATTTAGTAGTCCAGTTTCTTTCAAAGTAAAAAGAACCGAACAAGTGTCCCTACGACAAAGAAGGTGAAAGCGATATAAGGCGGGGCGCCCCATAGAAATAAAACTCATAGTACACCGTCCTCCAATCCATTTGCAACAGATAAAATAATATCAAATAAGAATGCATACGGCAGTTTTGCTTCAATAAAACGCTCCCGAATATATTCTAATTTTTGGTTTACAGTATTCATAAATTTCTTTTGCTTTTTCTTCTTCGATAAGCGCACATAATTCAAGAATAGCTGGGACAAAGTCTGGCATTTCTTTTTGGTAAGTCATAGCCATTTTCAAGGAAAAAAATGCTTTTATATTTCTACAAGTTCTTCTGCTTGTTCCCTGTACCTTGTAATTCATAAGTAGATAAATACATATTCGTATTCTGACTAAAGTCAAAAGGTACGCACATATTGATCTTCAAACTCTTTACGAGGTGTTTCTTCCACATAGTCGAAGAATTCTACCAAGGCTTGACGGAGTTGAGGGTGCGCAACAGATGTTGCGTCCCCCTTCCATTCTTGTAATTCATCATACCAAGTAGCATCAGGATAGCGAAGCAGAAATGACGCGATAAGCGCTATTTTTCTGAGCATCATTCATTATTGACATCCCCCTGTAGGACAGGCAAAACCACGTTTATGTTGCATATCTGCACGGCCCTCACGAGACGCTTTGATATCCGTAGGAATCACAAAACGATCATTGTATTTAGACAAGGCTAATAATTTGTACATGTCATACATTTGATCTTCTGTTAAATCAATTGGATGTTGAGGTGCTTCACCACCTACATCACGACGACGCATATATTCACGCATATCTAATACACGTTGCAACACACGAGCTAAGGCATCTGCATTACCTGCTGTAAATAGATTTGCAAGGTATTGTACAGGCACGCGCATTTCGCTCGCATCTGGCAAGTATACTTCAGATGTAATACGTTGTACGATTGGGGCTCAATGGTGGCACATACCAAAACCATTGGCAATGTACGGTATTCTGGATGCAATGGTAAGCCCACTTTCCATTCTTTAATCAATTTGTACACAGGAGATTTTTGTCTGCTTTAATCCAAGCTTCACCAATACCTTCTGCACAGTAGCTTTTACTACTTCTGGATCATGAGGATCTAAGATTAAATCCACCTGTATTTTTCGTAGATATCTGCATCGTTTTTGGAAAGTCACTGCGCTTCTACTTTATCCATATCATAGAAGACAACACCTACATAACGCATTCTACCTACGCAAGTTTCCGCACAAATTTGTGGTAAACCATTTTCCAAACGTGGGTAACAGAATACGCATTTTTCAGCTTTATTTGTTTCCCAGTTGTAGAAGATTTTTTTGTATGGACAAGATGGTACGCAATGGCGCCAACCACGACATACGTCTTGAGAAACAAGAACTACACCGTCTTCATCACGTTTGTAAATCGCACCAGATGGGCATGCTGCCACACATGCTGGATTCAAGCAGTGATTACATAGACGAGGTAAGTAGCGCATGAATACTTTTTTTCATAGTCAAACACAATATCTTCGCCCATTTTTAGCCAAGTTAACATCAGAGCGAGCGTGTTCACCACCAGCCAAATCGTCATCCCAGTTAGGACCCCATTTGATTTCCATGCGTTCTTTGAGTTACTAAAGAGCGTGGACGTGCTACTGGTTGGTTATTTTTACGACCAGAATGAATCAATGTTTCATAGTCATATGTCCATGGTTCAAAGTAGTCTTTCAACTCAGGTTGTTCTGGATGGTAGAACAATTTCATCAAACGATTTGTTTTGGAACCTGTAGCCAATGCTAATTTTCCATCGCTACCAACAGTCCAGCTGCCTTTCCATTTCTTTTGGTCTTCCCAATGACGAGGATAGCCAACACACGGGCGAGTTTCCACATTATTAAAAGTACATATATTCCGCACCTTCGCGGTTTGTCCATGTATTTTTACAAGTGATAGAACATGTGTGACAGCCTAGACACTTGTCTAAATTTAGGACCATAGATACTTGAGCCTTAATCTTCAAGCCAATCTACCTCCTTCATTTTACGAGCCACAATAGTCATATCCCGTTGGTTGCCAGTTGGGCCATAATAATTGAATCCATAACTTAATTGACCATAACCACCAATCATATGTGTTGGTTTCAAATGAATGTGAGTTGGTGCATTGTGTGTACCACCACGTTGTTTTTTAATTTGCGCAGCAGGTACGTTGATGTGACGGTCTTGAGCATGATGCATGTAGGAAATACCACGAGGAATACGTGGGGATACTACAGCACGAGTCTGCGACGATACCGTTTTTTTATTGAAAAGCTTCCACCCAATCATTATCTTGGACATTGATTTCTTTCGCATCATCTTCATTCAACCAAATTGTTTGTCCTCCACGGAACAATGTTAACAATTGTTGGCTATCGAAGTACATACTATGAGTAGACCATTTATGATGTGGTGTTAAGTATTTCAATGTGATTTGAGAACACCCTCTTGTGCATAATCACCTTTCACTGGTGCGTAGGACAAGACTGGTTTTGTAAAGCGCCATAGCCTCGCCATAGTCACGCATCATTTCATGGTCACAATAGTAGGATTGGCGACCAGTGATCGTACGGAATGGAACTTTATCCTCAGTAGATGTTGTAAATGGAGAATAACGACGGTCTTTATTATTTTTTTGCCTGTACTTGTCACAGATGGAATGATAAAAGCGTGGTTGGCGAACCATATCTTCGAAGGTAATACGTTCTTCTTCACGACCTTTTGCATTCTTTTGAAGATCTGTTAAGCCCGTTTTTTCTTCCATAGCCTGCCAAGAACGAACTGCTAATTTACCATTCGTACAAGAGGACAATGTTAACACAACATTACAAGCTTCACGTGCTTCGTAGATGCTAGGACGACCATGCGATACGAAACCTGGTTGGTTAATAGTTCCATTTTGTTCATACAAGGATTGGTAGGCATCAGATACATCCCATGCTAAACCATGAGCACCCACTTTATTTTCAATGTTAGGACCTAAACCGATGAATTTTTCAAAGATTTTACTGTAATCACGTTTTACGTGAACAAGATTTGGCATAGTTTTACCTGGAATTGGTTCACATTCACCTTTGCTCCAATCTAATACTTTACCCAATGGTTGAGCTACTTCGCCTGGGCTATCATGACCCAATGGTTGTGCTACGATATCTTCGTATTCAGTAAAACCAGACTCTTTCGCTACGCGAGATACTGTTTCTGCCAACGTACGGAATGTATCCCAGTCAGATTTAGTGTCCCATGCGCAATCAACAGCCGCTTGGAATACGTGCACGTATGGATGCATATCTGTGGAAGATAAGTCTTGTTTTTCGTACCATGTTCTTTGCAGGGAATACGATATCGGAGTATAACGCAGTGGAAGCCATACGAAAATCGATATCGATCAACAAGTCTAATTTACCTGTTTCTGGAGCTTCACGCCAGTTGATTTCTTCTGGACGTACTGGTGCATCTTCATCTTCTAATACGCCATTTTTTTGTACCTAATAAGTATTTCAAGAAGTACTCATGACCTTTAGAGGAGGAACCAATTAAGTTAGAACGCCATACGAACAAGTTGCGTGGATGATTTTCTTTCGCAGAAGGATCTTCTACACAGAATTTCAACTCTTTATTTTTCAATGCTTGTACGATGTATTGGTTAATTTCAGCTTCAGTACCTGCGCCTGTAGCACGAGCATCGTTGATCAAATCTTGATAGTTACGGTTGAAAGTAGGGTAGGACGGCAACCAACCTAAACGCGCAGCCAATACATTATAGTCACCAGGGTGTCTGTAACGAGGTGTGGCTAATTTAGATACACGGTCTGCAAGGTCAATGCAGTCAGAACGATATTGTTCTGTAGCAAAGTAGAACCAAGATGTACCGTTTTGTAAACGAGGTGCTTTACTCCAGTCATTCGCTGTCATAATGCCAGCCCAACCTTCAACAGGACGTAATTTTTCTTGTCCTACGTAGTGAGCCCAGCCACCGCCGTTAACGCCTTCTGTACCACAGAACATAATCAAGTTAAGAATCGTACGGTAAATGATGTCTGCATGATACCAGTGGTTGATACCAGCACCCATGATGATCATGGAGCGACCTTTTGTTTGTTCTGCATTATCTGCAAATTCACGAGCTGTACGAATCACTACGTCTGCTTTTACGCCAGTAATTTTTTCTTGCCATGTTGGTGTATATGGAGTGTCTTGTTCATAGCTAGTCGCCACTTCACCACCCAAACCACGGTCGATACCATAGTTAGCAAGAATCAAGTCAAATACTGTTGTTACTTGTACAGGACCTTCTTTTTGTTTCTACTGTCATAACAGGAACGGCACGTTCAATAATACCTTCATGTTCTTCGTCACCGAAGTACGGTAATTTCACTAATGCTACGGAATCACGTTGATCGATTACAGATAAACGAGGGGAGATTTTCTCACCTGTTGCACGGTTTTCAAGACGCAAGTTCCATTTTTTAGGATTTGTATGACGATCACCTAATGTACCATTTGGTGCCACTATTGTATTCGTAATTTCATCAATCACTACTGTGTGGAAATCAGCACCAGCTTCTGTGCTACCTAAGTCTTGGTTATTCAAGAAACGGCCCGCTTGTAAAGCACCATTGATTTCTTCTACACGTACTAAGAATGGGAAGTCTGTAAACTCTTTCGCATATTCTTTGAAATATGGAGTTTCTTTATCGATATAGTACTCTTTCAGAATGACATGACCCATCGCCATTGCCATCGCTGCGTCTGTACCAGCTTTTACATTCAACCAAGTATCGGAGAAAGTAGTGGATTCTGCATAGTCAGGAGACACAGAGACTACTTTTGTACCTTTATAACGTACTTCTGCTAAGAAGTGAGCATCTGGTGTACGAGTCAATGGTACGTTGGAACCCCATGTAATGATGTAACCTGCATTGTACCAGTCGCCAGATTCTGGAGTATCTGTTTGTTCACCCCAAACTTGTGGGCTTGATGGTGGCAAGTCAGCATACCAGTCATAGAAGGATAGTGGCGTACCACCCATAAGGTTCAAGAAACGCGCACCACCTGCATAAGACAACATGGACATAGCTGGAATTACAGAGAACCCTGCGTTGCGGTCTGGACCATATGTTTTTGCTGTATATAATAAGGAAGCTGCTACGATTTCTGTAGATTCATCCCAAGTAGAACGCACAAAGCCACCCATACCACGAGCAGATTTATAACGTTTTGCTTTTTCAGGATCTTCTACAATAGATTTCCATGCTTCGATAGGATTTTTAGCAGTTTTCTTTGCTTCTCTCCAAAGTTCAATCAATTCACCGCGTACATATGGATATTTTACACGTAGTGGACTGTATAAATACCAAGAGAATGTAGATCCACGAGGGCATCCACGTGGTTCGTAATCCGGCATATCATCTGGTGTTTTAGGGTAATCAGTTGCTTGATTTTCCCATGCAACAACACCATTTTTAACGTAAATGTTCCAGCTACAAGAACCTGTACAGTTTACGCCATGTGTGGTACGGACTACTTTATCGTAGGACCAACGGTCACGATAAAAATTTTTCCCATTCACGACCACCTTCTTCTGTGATTTGATGGCCTGTTGGAGATACGTCCTTCTTGCGAAGAAACTTAAATTTTTGAGATAAAAGACTCATCTCATGTCCTCCTTAAAAATACAAAAAACCCTTGCCTTCGTATTGCTCACAGCAAGGGGGTATAACCTCAATTATTCGATATTGCTAATGTTAGGATCGATAGTATCGATATCCAAATCTAGCAGTCCGATTAATGCATCAAAGTCACAGATTACCAGATGGTGTTTATCATAGGCTACATAGCCTAACTTTCGTAACTCACTTAGCATGCGGTTTAAACCTTCCCGTGATGTGGCAGTAAATTCAGCCAGTTCCTGGTTGCTCAAGGCAATGTCGATATAAATACCGTCATCTCTCTTGATACCATAACTATTTGCTAAACGCAATAATGTAGAATAAAAGGCACCTTTCTTACCGTATAATAATAAGTCTCTATACTTAGCTTGTTGGCGACGCATATGAAGCGTATAAATCTTCATCATCGCAATGGCTAAGGAATGATCCTTGGCAATGGCAGGTTCTAATACATCATAACGTATACAATAGACTGAGCAATCTTCCCTTGCTATCGCATTAAACACATACGTCCTCGTATTCGTCTCATACAAAGGAATTTCACCAAGCACATTATTTTTCCCCACTAAGCGCAGTGCAAAAATATGTCCCGTAGCTTCAAATTTCTTAATACTCAGACGCCCTCTCTGAACGATATAAAAATGTTCTGCCTTATCGCCTTCGTGAAATAAAAATTCTCCCTTTTTCAGATGAATCACTTCACCCGGCAATGCTAGCAATTGATTGATTAACTCCTGCTCCATACTACCACCATGCATCTTTCAGTAACATTCGATACCTATGATACTGATAGACTTTCACCTATCAAACTATCACATACATATAACTTTGCGTACATTACTATTATAACTTATTAATAATTATATAAGTTGTGCTTTTTATCACATTCACATTATATTATATCTTATATAATAAGTGTGTGATTTTAGGCACATATTATAATGAAAGTAGGGAATAAGTCAATATTTTTATATTAATTTGTGTCTTCGAGTTACTGTGATACAAAAAGTATCACAAGTTGTACGTTGAAAAGGATTAAAGGAGTGTTCTCATGTCAGAGATGAAAATGCCTCAAGTGGGTGCAGTAGCAAAGAAATTATTGCGAACTGGCAACCAGAAAATCCCGAATTTTGGGAAAAGTTTGGTAAGAAGATTGCTAAACAAAACTTGGTAGTTTCTACCATTGCATTAACGTTATCATTTTGCGTTTGGTATTTATGGTCCACCATCGCGTCCCCAACTCAATGGAGCTGGATTCCATTTTACAACAGAACAATTATTTACACTGGCTGCCTTCCCAGGTTTAGTAGGTGCTACGTTCCGTTTTATCTACACTTACATGCCAGCTTTAATTGGTGGTAGAAACTGGACTTTCATTTCTACAATCATCTTATTAGTACCTGTAGTATGGTTAGGGTATGCTGTACAAGATACAACAACAACCTACGAAACATTTATGATTTTAACAGCTTTGATCGGCTTAGCCGGCGGTAACTTCTCCTCCTCCATGGCGAACATCGGTAACTTCTTCCCTAAAGCTGAAAAAGGGACCGCTCTTGGTATCAATGGTGGTATCGGTAACCTTAGTATTTCCGTTATCTATTTCTTAGCTCCATTCGCAATGGGTTCTGCTACATTAGGTAATATCTTCGGTGTCACACCTGCTATGATTAAAGGTAACGCTGTATACTTAGCCAATGCAGCTTTCATGTGGATTGTTCCATTGATTATTATCTTAGCTTGCATGACTCGTTACATGGATAACTTGCCAATGGCAAAACCAAATCCTAAAGCGCTGGCTCAAATTTTTAGCAACAAACACACATGGGCTATGACATTGTTATATACATGTGCCTTCGGTGCCTTCTCCGGATATGCAGCCGCACTTGGTCTTCTAGTAAATAAAGAATTCCCTGAAATTCCATTTGCTCACATCGCATTCGTAGGGACCACTAGTATCTGCCAGCCTTCGTCCAGTAGGTGGTTGGCTAGCTGATAAAATTAACAGCGGTACAAAAATTACTTTCGTCGGATTGATTGGTTTATGTATCACTACTGTATTAATCGCGGTAGGCGTAGATATGCATAACTTCGACTTTTTCTTTGGCATGACTGTATTGATGTTCGTATCATGCGGTTTAGTAACAGGTTCTACATTCCGTATGATTCCTCACATTTTCACAGATGGATTACAATCTTCCTTAATTGCTTTGGTTTCGTAGGGGCAGTTGCTTTGCGTACGGTGCGTTCATTACACCAAAAAATCTTTGGTTATGTGTACACAACATTTGGAAGTATCCATCCAGACATTCGCAGTATTACTTGCTTTTCAATATCGTAACAGTATTCGTATGTTACTGGTTCTATGTTCGTAAAGCGACTAATATGAATGTATAATTAAATCTTATAAAAAAAGAGCACGGTTTATGCCGTGCTTTTTGTATTTTTAATAACAAATAACAAGAGTTTAAAGGTACTAAAAATTTACTATTAAACCGCCTAATATAATATTTAATCGCCTAAAATATGATATAATTAGGCGAATACAGAAAAGGAGTAGGCAAATGAAAACTTTTAATTATTCACTCTATGAAAGTACTATGTGAGATAGCGAAATTATTAATTTATTAGCACAAATCCATGAACATAAGGGAAAAACAAGAACTTTTCATACAACAAAAACACCGCTGTGCTAGATAAACTAGTGGAAATTGCTAAGATTCAAAGTATTGAATGCAGTTCCAATCCTAAAGTAAATCCACCATAGAAAATATGTTGAAACAATTAGTAGAAGAAAAAGTACATTGAACGACACGGAAAAGGGAAAGCCACCTTTTATGTGAAGAAATAATATACCAATGAATTTAATTATACTAAACTAGTAATGCCTCGCCAACTAGTTTTACCATTGGATTATGGCATGTTGATGATAAAAGAAACAGCTCCTATGCGGTTACTCGATGCTGTATTGAAGGAATTAGACTATAAAGAGTTACAGCATTTGTATTCTTCTAAAGAAAAATTTGTCAACTGATCTTGACAATATCAAATCCCATTGTTGTCATAAGATTGGTTTGTTGTAAAATGAAGTTGAATAGCGAAGGATATGACGATGATTACTTTAACTGAGCACCCTAAAACGATATAAAATACGAATTTTTGAAAGGAGCAAACATCATGGTAAATGAAATCACAAACGATTTTGCAACGCGACGTTTTCGCGTGGCAAATGTGGCAAAGGCGGGCAATGTCGCAACGCGCACGCCAATCTACAGCACGGAGTCAACGAGCGGTGTCGTCTGGGTCATAAAGCCTGGGCAGACGATTCAGCCGCACGGTCACGCCAATGCAGATGATATATGGATTTGCATTGAGGGAGAGGGCGTCTTTTACCCTACCCCCGGAGAGGAGCACCCCATCGCGAAGGGCGATGTCATCGTCTCAGCGAAGGGCATGTGCCACAGGGATGAAAAAATACAGGCACGAAGGACTTTGTCTTTGTTGGCATCCTTGCCCCCGTCCCTGCGGATTATTTCCCCATCGAGCCGTAAAGAGTCTGTAGACAGTAGGAACTGATCTTGACAATATCAGTATCACCCTATGGGAAATTAATAACCGTGGATATAACTGAACCACTAAATAGCTATATAAAAACCTAATAACTATATTATTTCTTTTTAATATATACACCATATAAAAAAGGGGCTGTAACAAAACAGCCCTTAAACTAAAAAAAGCTATGAGTTGATTTTATATATTCAACTCATAGCTTTTTCTATATTTCTAAGAAAAAGGACCCCGAAGGGCCCTCTTCATAGTTATAGATAATCTGTTACTATATGCCACAAATCATCTATTGTCATCTCTACAGATATGCATATACATCAATATAAAAAGTTGATGATATATAGTAGAAGTCTATCTTTTGTAATAAATTACAATATGACGATATGGTTCTTGTCCTTCGCTATCTGTTTTGATATGTTTTTCGTTTTGCAATGCTACGTGAATGATTTTTTTCGCTCGAAAGCATTCATTGGTTCTAAAGGCAATTTTTTTGACGTGTACGTCGTACTTTAGCGCCTAAGCGATGTGCCAATTGAATTAACGTTTCTTCACGACGGGAACGATAATTTTTCCACGTCCACAACAATTTGGCAACGACGGTGAACTTCCTTATTAGCCACAAGGTTTGTTAAATATTGGATGGCATCTAATGTTTGACCATGTTTACCAATCAAAAATACCTAGATCTTCCCCATGTACTTGGAATGTGATCTTATCTTTTTGTAGTCAATTTTTTTCAATTTGTACAGATAAACCCATCTTTCCAAACATACCTAATAAAAATTCTTTACCTGTATCGGCAATGAAATCTTGTTCTGCTTTTTGTAATACCATCTTCTACTACCACAGGAATTTCAGTATTATCTGTTTCCACAGTATCTACTGCTGTTTCTGTAACAATTTTTACAACGGATACTACTTCTTCTACAACAGCAGTAGGTTCTGCTGTTCCTTCTTCAAAGTATACGCGAACAAGAGCATTTTTTTTGCCAAACCCTAAAAAGCCTTTTGACGGCTCTTCTAACACTTTCACAGACGTAACAACTCGACCTTGAGATTCAATTTGCGCTGTTGCTTGTGAAGTTGCCTCTTCAATCGTTTTTGCTGACACTTCAATGTAATCCATGCCTAGCCTCCTATTTGTTATTACGATAAATTAATGTTTGTTGTGCTAATTGGAATAGATTTGAAACTACCCAGTAAATTACCAATCCACTAGCAAAGTTTAAACTGATATAGCCAATGAATAATGGCATAAAGATGTTCATAATCTTCGCTTGTTGATTATTACCACCGCTAGCAGATGTTTGTTTACTCATAATGTAAGTAGACAAGGCAGATAACACTGGTAATACATAGATTGGATCTGGATCACTCAAATTTGGTAACCATAAGAATTGCGCATATTGAGGATCATATGGATATCCTTGCAATGCATAGAATATAGCAATCAAGAATGGCATTTGCACAAGAAGTGGTAAACAACCAGCTAATGGGTTGATGCCTAAGTCTTTGTACATTTTCATAATTTCTTGCTGTGCTTTTTGTGGATTGTCCTTATATTTGTCTTGGATGGCTTTCATTTTTGGTTGTAAATCAGCCATGCCTTTCATAGACTGCACTTGTTTTTGTGTCAACGGTGCTAATATAAGTTTAATAACAATGGTAAGCAAAATAATCGCGATACCATAGCTCGGGAAGCCCATCGCTTTTGTTCCCAAAAACGAATATTCCACAAGGCTTCTCATAAAATCTACTAAATATTGAAAGATTTCCATGCCTACTCCTTTTCTTGTTCTCTGTAGTATACACCTTTGTGTACCCATATACGTTATGGTATGGTCTATATTTCATCCATACAGGTACTCAGGTATTTCCAAAACTGTGCTATGGCAATGGATCGTATCCACCCTTGTAGAAAGGGATGGCATTTCAAAAATCCGTTTGATGCCTAAATAGCTACCTTTTAAAGGTCCATACCGTCGCAAGGCTTGCAACATGTACATCGAACAGGTGGGATAAAAACGACAAGTACTTGGCTTTTAAAGGAGATAGAGCATATCGATAGAACTGAACTAATCCAATTAACAAGTAATTTACAAGTTTACTAATACCCATTAGTTTCTATCCTTTAGTAATTTACATTTTTTTGAATAGACGCATCATCTCACGCTCTGCCTGATCGTACGTAGCATTGGCCAAGTAACCTCGTCCAACTACGACAATATGATGACCTTCGCGCAATTCATGTTGATGCAGACGATACACTTCTTTCATTAAACGTCGGGCTCTGTTGCGCTGTACCGCGCCTCCTACCTTTTTTTCCCTGTGACAAAAACCGATCTTACTCTTTTGTTTTGCCACTGGCATATGATAGACCACACAAAGACGTCCCACTTCATAGCGACCGTGCTTATACACTAATTGATATTCATTGTTTTTTTCCGTATTCTTCTATCTTTTGTTAAACTATTCATAGTTATCCTTTAATACCGTACATACAGAAAAAAACTTGGCTGTTCGGCCAAGTTCTCTTACTGTATATTTGATTATGCAGATAAGCGTTTTCTGCCTTTAGCGCGTCGACGTTTTAACACTAGACGGCCACCGATGGTTTTCATACGTTCACGGAAACCATGAGTACGTTTTCTCCAAAGTGTATTTGGTTGGTAAGTACGTTTCATTACAACAACACCTCCTCATGATAGGTTTATTTTTCGTATACCATAACATAGTAATTATATGTATAAACCCTAATTCTGTCAATATAAACCTTGTGTATTCCTATATTTATATGACATACATACAAAAATACTATCACATACTTTTATATGTATCTTGACAAAAGAAAGTTATGTGACAATCTTTCCTCTATCCATCGTCTATAAAAATCACTATAGACTCCATAGCAAAAGCAAAAACAGTTTTTGGTATAATGAATATATCTATACAAGCAAACTATCGTATGGAGTTTTTAATAATTGTATGTTTTAGAGTTATAAACAAGTTTTCCACATTTTTTAGACCTTATCCACTGACTTATTCACAACGTTGTGGATATTTACAATCCAGAGTACTATCTTGTTTATAAGCTCTTTTTCTTTGTCTAATTTTTAGTTATCCACACCAATGATAATGTGGACAAATTATTCTTATACACAAACAGGAAGGTTTCTTATGAGTGACTTAGATCTCTACTCCCTATGGGACCAAGTGATGCAAAAAAACAAAAAAACAAAAATGCCACAGCAAATGTGGGACTCCTTGGTCGTTAATTCTTTGATGCCTTATTCTATGACATCTACCACCCTAACGTTATTCGTTATGGATCCTAGTAAGCTCAAATATATTCAAACGCCTTTAGTACATAACCAAATTTTAGAGGCTGCGAAAAGTTTACTTCCTACCTTGCAGACCATCGATTACCTAACAGATATGGCTACATCAGATACATCTGTGGCGAATACATCTATGATAAATACCGTATCATCAGATACGACAGGTATGCAGGATTCGGAAATTCCTCCTATGCCACCTATCGATATGCCATCCTTTGATGATACGACCATAGAAAGTACATCTCCTTCCATAATCTCTCCCCTTGGGATGCTGAGAACTATGATGAAGTATTGCCAGATGGGATAAGCCGTCCTAGCTATGATTCTCCTGTCATCATTCAAAGAAATGCATCTACTCCACAAGGTATCCAAAAACCTGTACCTACCGATTTATTTGCTACTAAGACTGCTACTCCTATGCCACCAGCACCGCCTGTACAACGAGATATGAGTAGTTCTTCGAAATCTCACTTAAATCGGGCTTTCACCTTTGATAACTACATTGAATCTAATTCTAACCGCGTTGCTTTTAGCGCAGCGAAAGCAGTGGCAGATAATCCAGGTCTTCGCTACAACCCTCTATACATTCACGGCCAATCTGGTCTCGGTAAAACCCATTTAATGCATGCTATCGGCAATGAAATTTTAGTTAAAAATCCAGCTGCTAAAATTATGTCCATTACTAGTGAAGATTTTATGAACAGTTTTATTGAATCCTTGCGGACGAAAACACCGGATCAATTCCGCCGTAACTTCCGAGATATCGATGTACTCATCATTGACGATGTGCAATTCTTAGAGGAAAAAAATAAGAAAACTACGCAAGAAGAATTTTTTAATACTTTCAACCATTTACTCAGCCACAATAAAGCGGTTATCCTGTCCAGTGATAAACCACCAAAAGATTATAAGGAAATGGAAGAGCGCTTAATCACACGATTCAATAGTGGTCTCACCGTAGAAATTGAAGCCCCAAATCCTGAGATGATTGAAGCCATCATTCACGAGGAAATTCACCATCGTCGTAGCGAATATCCAACTCTATATGTACCAAAAGAAGTAGTTCATTTATTTGCTCAATATTTCAATAATCGAAATATTCGTGAATTAAAAGGAGCTTTTTGAAACATTAATTACACAGGCGACCATTAGTGGTCGATTAGAATCCATTGATGTAGAATTTACCAATAAAGCGATTAAGGATTTTTATCATTCATACAGAAAAAAATCGTCTTATCTATTAAATACATTCAAGAGTTTATCGCGGATTACTTCAAAAATCAAATTGGAACATTTAGTCAGTCAAAAGCGAAATAAGCAATATGCTCATCCTCGTCAAATTGCTATGTATTTAGCTCGTGAAATCATCAATGAAAGCTACCCACAAATTTCTTATGCCTTTGGAAAGAAAGATCATACTACAGCCTTACATGCGTATGAAAAAAATTTCTAGAGAAATAGAAAAAGACCCAGATTTACGGTTAACCATTGAACGGATTCGACAAGAATTAGAAAAAGCCCAGACAATAACAGCTATGTGTATAAGCCTGTGTGTAGATTGTGCATCCTTTGTGAGTACCTTGTTGATACTTTTGACACTTACACACAAGTGAATATAAGGGTTGTTAGTATGTGGATACACAAAATTTTCTAGTCCCACCATTATAAACATGTGGAAATCCTTGAAATATTCGCATTTTATGCACCTATCCACTTATTCACGGCCTCTACTACTACGGCTACTATTTTTTTAAACAAATCACTTTAACATAGTCTTATTAGTCAAAAAGGAGATTCTATGAAATTACAATTTAACAAACAAGAGTTGATAAAAAGCAATCTCTCCATTCCAACGAGTTGCCTCCAATAAAACAAGTTCAAATTTACCAGGATCCATTTATATTTCTACAAAAGAAAATTACGTAGAATTACAAGCTAATGACTTTGAAATCGGTATGCGATCCCAAGTAGATGCAACGATTTTTAGAACCGGGTACGATTGTGGTAGGTTCTAAAATACTTTCAAGAGATTCTAAAAATTACCCGGTGAACAAGTAGAACTGTATAAACCAGACAATTCGAATCATTTGCAAATTAAATCTGAGAATTCTGAATTTAAGTTAGTCACTATGCAAGTAGAAGATTTTTTTCCTTAGTGGAACAAATTCAAGATGATACGAGCATCTTAATTGATGGAGAACAGTTAAAAAGAATTAATTGATTTAACAGTGTATGCTACGTCTACAGATACAGATCGACCTATTTTCTGTGGCACTTTGGTGGAAATTGAAGGTAATGAATTAACGATGGTGGGTACAAATACACATCGTATGGCTGTGAAAAAAAGTAACCTTAGAAACAGCCTTAGAACAACCAATGCGCATAGTCATTCCTAAACGAACCGTAGAAGAAGTATCGAAAGTGTTACCTTCGGATCAATCTGTGATGGTTAAATTAATATGGAACAGAAATCAAGTAGCTATCGTGTTTGATACTCTGTATATCATTTCTCGTTTAATTGAGGGAACCTATCCAGATTATAAACGCGTAATTCGGGTAAATTTGATGCTAGCGCCACTTTAAATCGTAGAGAATTTGCTAGTTCTTTAGACCGTGTGTATTTCATGGCAAAAGATATGAGTTTATCTTCTATTCGCTATGATTGGGAACCCAATCAAGTCATATTGAGTTCTCAAAGTGCAGACATTGGTATGGTAAAAGATATTGTAGTTTGTACCTTTGAAGGAGAGCCTTTCACCATTAATTTCAATGGTAAATATATTGATGATTTATTGAAACATAGTAATAGTGAAAGAATCCATATGTATTTACAAGCACAAGGTGCTATGGTGATTCGTCAAGATAACAACGACAATTATACCTATGTGGTAACACCAGTTCATACACATAATTAATAAAAATCATAAGAGGAAATTATGAATACAGAAACAGTTGCGATTCATACGGATTACATTCAGTTGGATCAATTATTAAAATATGCGAATCTATTGTCTACAGGTGGACAAATTAAGGTATTATTAGCAGAAGAAGCTATCACATTGAACGGTGTGATTGTCACAGAGAAACGGAAAAAAATCTATCCTAATGATGTTGTCATCGTAGGAGATGAAGTATCGATCACTGTGGTGAAGGAGGGTTAATTGTGTATATGACAGAATTGGAACTCATACATGTTCGCAATCATAGTCATAAACAGATTACTTTCACACCGAATATCATTGTCATCCACGGTCCCAATGGGCGAGGTAAAACGAATATATTGGAATCTGCCTACATTGCTACGATGGGGCATAGCCATCGCACATCGGATATGAAAGATGTTATCCACTGGAATGAGGACGAGGCCAGTATTATTGTGCATTTTATGAAAGCCGAAACACCTCATACATTGCAGATTAAATGGGGTCGTCAAGGGAAAAAAAGCTAATTCGGTTGCACGATAATCCTTTGTCTCAAAAAAAGAATTAGTAGGCACCTTGAATACAGTGATTTTTTCTCCTGAAGATTTGGAGTTAATCAAAGGGACACCGTCTTTGCGTAGACGATTTTTAAATATGGAAATCAGTCAAACCAGCCCACAATATTATCATCAGTTGACGATGTACCAGCGGGCTGTGCAACAGAGAAATCGCGTATTAAAGGAGTACAGTCACAAAGCGTATGCGCCTGTTCAAGATTGGGATGAACAAATTGCCACGTTAGGGGCTCAAATTATTCAAAAGCGATTGGAAAGTTTAAAAAAGTTAAATCAATTGATGGATTTGATGAATCGAAAGCTGACAAATGGTAAGGAAGATTTACGACTCCAATATACACAGCCCTATAGTGAACACACATTACTAGTGAAGAAAGAGGCTTTATTGAGTGCTTTGCAAAGTCACTTAGCAGAAGATAGACGACGGTTTCAAACGTCTGTGGGACCCCATCGTGATGATATTATCTTTTACTCTGGACCGATGGATTTAAAACGATTTGGCTCTCAAGGACAACAGCGTACGGCAATTTTATCTGTGAAATTGAGTGAATTGGAATACATTAAATCAGAAGTAGGAGAATATCCTATACTTCTTTTAGATGATGTGCTCAGTGAATTAGATCAGGAACGACGTCAGAATTTGTTGAAATTTATTCATAAGCGAGTGCAGACGATCATAACCACCACGGATACGGAAGAAACAGCAGGTCTAGATAATGTGCAATATATAGACCTCGGTGAGGAGGTTCTATGATAGAGAGTAATACAAAAGAACTGATGGGTGGACATGCACTGTTAGAGGGCATGTTACGAGAATTGGGCATCTATGATACATATCAGATCATGAAATTATGTCACGATTGGGAAGAGGTAGCCGGTCCCATCGTAGCGCAACATGCTAAGATTGTAGAGATTACTCCCCCTACATTAGTACTAGAAATTGGTCATACAGTATGGATGCAAGAAATGGTGATGCGCACGCCACAATTATTAGAAACTTTACAGGACTATTATGGAGCACCGATCATAGAAGATATCAAAGTCCAATTACCTCGCAAATCCTTAGGTGAACAACCGGTAAGGGGTGATGTGTTAGACATGACACCTGTGAAAGAAGAACGTATCGACTTTCACAAGGTACCCGTATCTGATGAAGAGGTAGAAGAGATTCGCACATCTGTGAGTTGCATTCACAATGAAGAACTGCGTAGGATGGTGTTCAACATGCGGATACAACAAGTGAAAAAGGACAAGGTACTGTTGGCATCGAATTACCATCGATGCCCTAGTTGTGAGCCGTTGGCAAGAGACAACAGAGGTGTGTGTTCAATGTGAATATAAACGATATCGGTCGATTATTCAGACCATCAAGGGAATCTTGCGAAAGTATCCGCATTATAAATATGACCAGGTGAAATCCATGGCACCTTGGTGCACTTATGAATGGTTTCGTGTGGCGAAACGGGAAAGTATTCAATTCTATTTAACTCGCTTATTCCAAGGTTCGAAAGATGCGAATGATATGTATTGGGCAACCATGTTAATCACTTCGAAATCGCAAGAGGAGTTAACTTTAGAGCAAGTGGTGAATATTACGAACAAATATCGTTGGACTGAAACAGATAAAATGCAAGTGAAATAAATTCCTAGTCTTTCATTAATGTGCTAAAGTATTGTATAATAGAATGTATTAAAATATGATGACGAAGATAAATGAGTGGGAATCATATAAAAAGTAGGAGGATGTTAGATGGCAGAACAAACGAATTATGATGCCGGTAATATACAGGTCCTCGAAGGGTTGGAAGCCGTTCGAATGCGACCTGGTATGTATATTGGTAGTACATCTGCCCGTGGATTACATCACTTGGTGTATGAAGTTGTAGATAATAGTGTGGATGAGGCCCTAGCGGGGTATGCGACGCATATTGAAGTGACCATTTGTGAAGATAATAGTATTGAAGTTATCGACGATGGTCGTGGGATTCCGACGGGGATGCATGAAACAGGTATGCCTGCGGTAGAACTAGTATTATCCAAACTTCACGCAGGTGGTAAATTTGGCGGTGGTGGATACAAAGTATCCGGTGGTCTTCATGGGGTAGGTATTTCCGTAGTGAATGCCTTGAGTGAGTGGACCATCGTCGATGTATACCAATATGGAAAAAAATTCAAGAAATTTCCTTTGAACGTGGTAATAAAACGTCTGATTTGAAAGAAATTGGTACGACGGATCGCACAGGGACCACAGTACGATTCAAACCAGATGCGCAAATTTTTGAAACCACTATTTTTCGAGTTTGATGTATTAAAAACTCGCTTACAAGAGTTGGCATTCTTGAATAAAGGATTGCGCATTACCTTGTCCGACAAACGTGGAGAAGGTCGCAGTGAAAGTTTCCACTACGAAGGTGGCTTAGTACAATTCATTGAATATTTAAATGAAGCAAAAGAAGCTATCACACCGAGTGTTATCTCTATCGATAATACCCGTGACGATGTAGTGGTAGATGTGGCGTTACAATATAACGATAGCTATAGCGAAACGATTTTGTCCTTCGTTAACAATATCAACACCATCGACGGTGGTACGCACTTGAGCGGTTTCCGTACAGCGTTGACACGTACGTTGAACGACTATGGTCGCAAAGTCGGCATTTTGAAAGAAAATGAAAGCAACTTGACTGGGGAAGACGTGCGCGAAGGTTTAACAGCTGTGGTGAGCGTAAAAGTATTAGAACCACAATTTGAAGGCCAAACAAAAAGGCAAATTAGGCAATAGCGAAGTCAAAGGGATTACAGATACCATCGTGTCCGATGGATTGCGTGTCTTCTTGGAAGAGCATCCAGAGAAGCGAAGAAAATCATCGAAAAAGCAACCAATGCGAGTCGTGCTCGTGAAGCGACCCGCAAAGCTCGTGAATTGACACGCCGTAAAAAAATGCTTTTGGAAGTGAGCTCTTTACCAGGTAAATTGGCAGATTGTTCTGAAAAAGATACAACTATGACAGAAATTTACCTCGTCGAAGGTGATTCTGCGGGTGGTACTGCAAAAACAAGGCCGTGATCGCCGTTACCAAGCGATTTTGCCATTGCGAGGTAAAATTTTAAATGTAGAAAAAAGCTCGTCTCGATAAAATTTTGGCCAATGCAGAAATTCGTTCTATGATTACTGCCTTTGGTACAGGGTATCGGACAAGACTTTGATATTACGAAGAGCCGTTACAATAAAATCATCATCATGACCGATGCGGACGTGGACGGCGCACACATTCGTACGTTATTATTGACATTCTTCTATCGATATATGAAACCATTGATTGAAGAAGGTCATGTATTCATTGCACAACCACCGTTGTACCAAATTAAAAAAAGGTCAAAAAAACAGTGGTATGCCTACAGTGACCAAGAACTTTCAGATAGATTGGACGAAATTGGACGTGAAAAATATTACGATTCAACGTTACAAAGGTCTTGGGGAAATGAATGCGGAACAATTATGGGATACAACGATGAACCCTGAACATCGAACCATCCTACAAGTTAGCATGGAAGACAGTATTGCAAAGAGATAAGATATTTAGCGTTTTGATGGGGGATAAGGTGGAACCTCGTCGAAAGTTTATCGAAGATAATGCGGAATATGTACGAAATCTTGACTTATAAGGAGAAGTCCCATGGAAAATAATAAATTAAAAAGAAGTTTGAAATCCCGCCACATGAATATGATTGCTTTGGGCGGTGCCATCGGTACAGGTTTATTCGTAGTCGGTGGTGAAGTAGTGAGTACAGCCGGTCCCGGTGGTGCCTTAGTAGCCTATAGTTTCATCGGTATCATGGTGTATTTCTTGATGACTAGCTTAGGGGAGATGACCACGTACTTACCTGTATCTGGTTCCTTTGGTACTCATGCCTCTCGGTATGTAGATAAAGCCTTGGGCTTTGCATTGGGTTGGAACTTTTGGTTCAACTGGGCCATTACATTAGCGACGGAACTCGTAGCCAGTGCGTTCATCATGAAATACTGGTTCCCCGATGTGCCCTGCCATTGTTTGGTCTGCTTTGTTCTTGCTGATTCTGTTTGTGTTGAATTATTTATCAGCTCGTTCTTTCGGTGAAAGTGAATACGTATTCTCTAGCATCAAGGTTATCACTGTTATTGTATTCTTGTTATTAGGGTACATTATTGATCCTTGGTGTAGGCAATCCATCTCCGGATTCCATAACTGGACCTTAGGGGATGCGCCATTTGTAGGGGATTCTCCTCTATCTTGGCCATCTTTATGATTGCTCGGTTTCTCGTTCCAAGGGGTAGAATTAATCGGTACTGTCACTGGTGAATCAGAAGACCCAGAGAAAAATATTCCAAAAGCGATTAACTCTATTTTTCTGGCGTATTTTTACTGTTCTATATTGGTTCTTTCATAGTTATCGGTTTCTTAATCCCTTACAATGATCCAAATTTATTGAACAGTTCTGTAGAAAATGTGTCTATCAGTCCATTTACATTGGTATTTGACCGTTTTGGATTTGATTAGGGCGACTCATTTCATCAACGCTATCTTGTTGATTGCTGTATTGTCAGTCGGTAACTCTGGTTTATTCTCCTCCACACGTATGTTGTACGCATTGTCTAAATCAGGAGATGCACCAAAACTATTTGGCTCCATTAACCAACGTGGTGTTCCAATTCCAGCGTTGTTGGCAACAGCAGCCTTTGGTTTATTTGCCTTCTTAACATCTTTGATTGGGGAAGGTCAAGCCTACACTTGGTTGATCAACATCAGTGGTATGAGTGGATTTATCACATGGGTGGGTATTGCTCTGGCACACTATCGTTTCCGTCGTGCTTACGTGGCACAAGGTCATGATGTGTCCAAATTGCCTTACAAAGCATCCTTGTTCCCATTTGGTCCATTGTTTGCCTTGGCATTGTGCTTGATCATCATTGCTGGTCAAAACTATACAGCTTTCATGGGTGAAAGTATCGACTGGTACGGCGTGTCCGTTGCCTATATCGGTATCCCAGTATTCTTAGCTGTGTACTTATGGTATAAAGCAAAACATAAAACAAAAGTAGTACCTCTAAAAGAAGTCGATTTATCTCGCGATTTTGAGGACTAATAGAAATAGCCTATGAGAAGAAATTCCCGTAGGCTGTTTTGTTCTTGCTAATTGATTCTATATTATATATATAATATATGAATATATAATAATATCAGTAAGGTAATGAAAGAAAGGATGGTATATATGGAACCTAAACCAACAAAAAATACAATACTATCTGCCTTTCGATATGGTTTTCTTAAAACAACACCGTTATTATTAGGATTTTTATTTTTAGGACTATCCTATGGCATTTATATGCATTCTATGGGATTTTCTGGGGGTATACATTGGCATTGAGTGCTCTCATTTATGCAGGGGTCTATGGAATTTGTAACAGTGGCTATGTTATTATCTCCCTTTGATCCAGTGAGTGCTTTCTTGATTACACTCATGGTCAATGGGCGTCATATATTTTATGGAATTTCTATGTTAACTATATATAGACATATGGGATGGCTAACACCATATCTCATATTTGGAATGACAGATGAAAGTTTTTTTCCATTAACTATACATCACAAATTCCTACTGAAATATCCAAGACATGGTGTTATTTTTTTGTAACTCTATTGAATCAGTTATATTGGGTGGTCGGATCTGTTATAGGTAATCTTTTTGCATCTGTATTATCTTTTTAATGCGAAAGGATTGGAATTTGTACTGACTGCACTCTTTATTGTGTTGGCTTTGGAGCAATATAAAATACAACGAAATTTGATTAGCTCTGGTATAGGATTAGTACTTCCTAGTATTGCTTTAGTTGTATTTGGCAGTGAACACTTTATGATTCCTGCTATGATTGGCATCGTGGTGATGCTAAGTCTGTTACGTAAAACAATGGAGGGAGAGCAATGACTTTCACAGAACAAATTATAACCATTGCCATTGTTGTACTAGGCACCATGGCTACACGGTTTTTACCTTTTGTCATATTTAACTCAAAAACAAAAACACCTGCTTATGTGCAGTATTTAGGGAAAGTATTACCATCGGCGACGATGAGTTTGCTGGTGGTATTTTCCTTGCGCCATGTGGATCTATCCGGAGTGTATCACGGTATGCCAGACATGATTGCCGTAGCGGTGACGGTACTACTCCATTTGTGGAAGGGTAATATGTTCCTATCCATTGGGGGTGGAACGATTCTGTATATGGTGCTGGTGCAACAAGTGTTTATATAATAGTATCTACGTGTCATCAGAAATATTATTAGTTGGGATGGCTATACTATTTTGGCAGTATTACTATATGAGTAGAGTATCATCGATATAGCAAACCAATAGAAAGGGTCTGCGAGACTCTTTTTTATATAGTTATTTTGTGTTGTTCTACTTTCATAGAAGGAACTATTCTAAATATGATATAATACGAGTAATGAGATTTAAATCAGATTCAGTGTGAGAATACAGGAGATACCATGATTATTACAACAACGATGCAAATTGAAGGTTATTCTATTAAGGAATATAAAGGAATTGTGTTTGGAGAAGTGGTGGAAGGTCGTAACTTTGTGAAAGACTTTTTCTCCTCCATTCGCGATATTGTTGGTGGTCGTAGCAATAGTTATGAATCATCTTTGGCTAGCGCTCGTGAAGCATCTTTGCAAGAAATGAGTAAACGTGCAAAAGCTATGGGAGCCAATGCCATCGTAGGCGTATCTGTGAGTTATGAAACATTGGGCGAAACAAACGGTATGCTCATGGTGACATGCACAGGAACAGCGGTTGTTATTTAGTAGAGTTATTTTTTTATAGATAGTAAGTATTGCAATATACTATGGTTGTATATATATGAACTACGTATTATATTAGAATATTATGATTTTCCCGGTAGGAATCGATAAGGAGAGATAGAATCAGTGGGCAGTGACATAGGTATAGAAATTTTAATTGTAGTCATACTCATCATTTTAAATGGTTTATTTTCCATGACGGAATTAGCCATTATCAATGCTCGTAAAGGGTTATTAGAAGAAAAAGGCGGAAGCAGGGAATCGCGGAGCTCGCATGGCTATCAAGTTAGCGGAAGATCCGAATGAAATGTTTTCCACCATACAAATTGGTATTACTTTGATTAGTATCGTTACTGGTTTGTATTCGGGGGCTACCTTTTCCGATCCTATGGCGACATATATCAAAGAACATATACTGTGGCTAGCTGATTATGCGGATACGGTGAGCCCTATTTTTATCGTATCCTTAACAACCTATTTATCCTTAGTTATAGGGGAATTAGTGCCGAAACGGTTGGCTTATAATTCGCCAGAATCCATCGCCATTATGATGGCCATCCCTATGAAATACTTCGCCACTATCACAAAACCATTTGTGGCACTTCTCAGTATGTCTACGACGATGTTATTGAAAATATTAGGAGTCAAACACAAGGAAGAAGCACCGGTGACGGAATCGGAAATTAATAAAATGCTTGTACAAGGTGTGGAACTAGGCGCTTATGAAGAAGAAGAACCAGTGCTGGTAGAAAATATTTTCCGTTTAGCTGACCTCGATGCCAGCGATATTATGACACCTCGTACGCAGCTGACGTGGATCGATATCAATGCTAGCGATGAGGACATCCTAGAAACCATTATGGAATGTAACGAACATCGTATTCCAGTAGGTGACGATTCCTTAGATGAGTTGAAAGGATTAGTCTCTTCCGTAGATGTGTTGGCACAACAAATGAAAGAAAGCCATCGTCCGATGAAAGATATTTTGGCCTATTGCATGCGTAAACCAGTGCTGGTACCAGAATCCTTGTCCTTGATGAAAGTATTATCTACTTTCAGAGAAGAAGGTACCCACGAAGCCATTGTACTAGACGAATATGGTGGCATGAGCGGAATGATTACGTTCCACGATATTATGGAAGAAATCGTGGGATTGATGCCATCTGGGGAAGAGGAAAAGAAAGAAGAAGAAAATCGTATCATCCAACGGGACGATGGGTCCTACCTAGTAGATGGTCTTATCAGCATTGAAGAACTGAAAGAATACTTCGAAGTGGATGAATTATTGCCGGGCGAAGAAGACGATCTGTATAAAACATTAGGGGATTCGTGACGTACTTAATCGGTCGCATTCCAAAAGAAGCCAATCGCTGTCACTACGGACCATTGCAATTTGAAGTCATGGATATGGATAACACACGGGTGGATAAAGTGATGGTGACACGGAAAGTAGAGGCGGAGAGTAGTTCAGACTAGTATAATCATTGAGTACAAACAATGAATATAAATAAAAACAGAGGAAAGTTGATGGTATAGTACAACTTTCCTCTGTTTTTATTCTATTCATTCCCAAATAAACTCTTCTTCTGAAATACATTCGGATAATGGAGTATTTTTTTCCTTCTAATAAAATTTCTTTCATACTAGGTTTAGATGTTACATATAAGATTTCTAATAAGGATAAATAATCATCTTCGCTTAATAGTACTGCGTTACCATCTTTAGTGCTAATGCTAAGTGGTTCATTATATTTAATGGTCTGTGTCAAATACTCAAAAAAATATTTTTCTAAAAATTTATAATGTTTATAATCTCCATGTAAATCACCTCTTTATACACATCATAATGTACGTAAAGATAAAAAAAGCAATGGTATAGACATTGAAAGTATCGTAATCATTTGGAGTAAACTGCAATAGAATTAGAAGTATCTATATTGCCACTACTTGGAAAGATACGATATAATAGGAACAGAATACATCAAAGTATGAGTATAGTATACATCGTAACTTATGTTAGTCATGAAAGAGGGTACACCATGGAATGGGTATATTTAGCAATTCATTATGGAGATAATGAGCGCGGTCATATTGCGTATAACAAAGAAACAAAAGAATGCCAAGTGGTATTAGACGATGCAACTTGAAAGAGAAAAGTAGAATCCTATTTGCAAACAGAACAAACAGTAATGCATGCTACAGGATTGAATACATATGATGAGTTGACAGTACAACCATTGGAGTCCTATGAGTATTTAAAATTAGCATTAACTCGTATGTGGAATAAAAATGGTGTGCAAGTTGACTGGGGGATTCCAGTAGAAATAGATGGTCAATTATACTTTGCTGAATAAGCACGATCATATAGTGAATATGTATTGTGAGATACATGGTGGCTAGTGTACACTGAAAGTATCATTGTAATAGAATAGTTAACATACATAGTATGTGAAAGCCTATAGAACAGTTGAATTGTTCTATAGGCTTATTGTGTATATAGTAGATGGTGAGAGATAGCTATGTATTGTCATATATGTAACTAGTAGTAGATTCATGTCATGAGGAGATAGACAATAATAGTGGATATAGTGTAAAACATAGAACAAAAAAGATACTTTCATCGTACATATGCAACAGTTATCCACTGGATTGTGGATAACTTAGTGTATAACTATGGGTATAGACTGTGAGTAGGATGTTAATACCTTGTGAATTGAGTGTTAATAACTCTATAGTTATTCACAATTTATACACAAAAAGTGAATAACCCTTGTAAAATAAGGCTTTATTGAATCGTATTGGTTAAGAAAAAATGTTCTGTATTGTGGATATGCACATACGATACAGATCGAATCTTATTTTATATTTCATGTTGCTAGGTACAGCACAGTTAGACTATAATATATGTATATATGCGTTCATAGCTCAGTAGGATAGAGCGACAGTTTCCTAAACTGCAGGTCGGGGGTTCAATTCCCTCTGGGCGCACCAGATATAAAAAAAGGAAGTTACAGATCGGAGTAACTTCTATGACATAGTTGTGTCTCATAGGTCGTCTATATTTCTCTTTGCATTAACAATTCTACGAAATATGTTAGTTTAAAAGTCATTTTGCTTATCAATATAACTCCTTGCAGAACTAAAAAAACTCCAGTATTTAGTTCTATAACTATTTTTGTCAAAAAAATATAGGAGAGATTGAAACCACAAAGTTGTACCAATGTGTGATATAATCAAAGCATTACATAATTTATATACTAAAGGAGAACATGCAATATGATGAGAAAAAAACGTAGTACTAGCGACGTTGGTTGCCTTATTGTGTACGTCAACAGTATTCGCAGAAGAAGTAAATTTAGGAAAGAATGGAGATACGAGCACATTGAATACCGCTGGTGGTGTATCCATTGGAAGAGGTACGATTGGATCGAAGGATAAGCGAATTAATGCTCCTATTGGTATTGGCTATGAACACAATATCGATGCTAATTTTTGGGATTGCCTTAGGGTATGGAGCAACGATTGAAAAACATGGAGAACAAGGAATTGTCATCGGTACTAGTTCTTATGTGGGAAAAATTAACAGATGCTGAATCATTAGGGTGAAGTACCACATGATACGCCTACAAAGGTGGGGAATCAATCAGAACATGTGATGAACGTAGATGATTATAAACCATTAGATGAGTCAAAAAGATATAAAAAGATACACCAATGATTCCAAACGGCTTTGAAGAGAAGGTAGCCTTCCAATCGATGGCAATTGGTAATGACACTAGAGTCTATGGATTTGATGCCGTAGGAATTGGTAATGGTATTCGGGCAAATGGAACGGATTCTATTGCCATTGGTAAAAGCTAGTCGAGCATGGTTAGATGAGTCCATTGCCATGGGGTCCCCAAGCTGTGACAGCAAGAAAAAGAAGTATCGCTCTAGGACGGTATGCTACTACGTTGTCAGAAGATAGTATAGCCATCGGTAATCGTTCAGAAATAGGTTCTAAGGCAGATAGTAGTATGGCTTTAGGCACTTGGTCGCGTGTGAATGATAAGAATAGTGTAGCTATTGGTGTATATTCTTCTACAGAAGGACGTGGTGCTGCTATAGACGGTACATCTGCTTTTTCAGGAGATGCGGTGAAAGCAGCAGAAGGTGTTGTGTCTGTAGGTACAGAGGGATACACTATGCAATTTGATAATGATACTTTAGATATTCCAGAGATGAAACGAAGAATCGTCAATGTAGCTGGGGGTATCAAAGACACAGATGCGGTGAATGTAAAACAGTTGAAAGCTATCACAAATGCACTAGGATATACACCTGAAGAAATCGAGAAAATGAATGCTGGTACGGGATCAAAACCAGAAAGCATCGTCAGCCAAGTTCATACTGTGAAAGCCATGGCAGAAGAGGCCAATGATACAGCAAAAATCGCAGGGGCCTCTGCTATTGCCTTAGGTGCTTTAAAAGCGTTGCCATATGATGGTACAGATCGGACACAAGTCATGGCTGGTGTAGGACAATTTAAAGGTACAAAAGGTGTGGCATTAGGAATAGGTCATTATACAAATAAAGATAGATTCTATAATTTTGGACTTAGCCTTGCGGGACATACCCTATCTTGGAATGCAGGAGCTTCTTTTCAGAATCGGTAAAGATGAAAAAGAAACCTATGATTTCCAATGATTATGAGATGCGCATCCAAAGCAATTAGAAGAGAAAAATGCTGAATTAGAACAAAAAAATTGAATCAGTTATTGGTGATGCAAGGAAAATAATATAATAATAGAGGTCATAGTTATACAACGTAACAATGACCTCTATTTTTCTTTTATAAGGCTATGAGAAAGATTACTATAGATATATTATAGAGTTTCTTTGATTCGAGTATAGTGCTGACATAAAGAATATATAAAAGAGCACTAAAGGAATCAATAAGCAGATAGCACCAATTGTTTCTGTCATAGAATTAGGCCACATTGGAATGATAAGACCACAAGCAATTAATATACTAGATATAGCAGGAATTCTCCAAATATGAGTAGGAGATAAGGTAGATTTTATAGATCTAGTTTTCATAGGGATATGATATCGTTTCATAATCGTTAGGATAATGCCTAATAACATACCAATGATGATAATAGTATCCCAGATGGCCCATAATATTTTTAATACCATGGAATTATGATTATGAATATGTAAGTTTATCATAGTTTTTCATTCCGGTGAAATACCAAGGAATTTCTTTTGTTGCATATTGATCGAGAGTTGAATCAGTATATAAATTGGCATATACAGGCTGACCTAAAAAAACATGGCAGGATCCTCATCATTTTGGCTACCTAAATAAAAAGGCATAGTGATAATTGTTAAATTTTGATGGATAATCCATAGAAATAAGTTGACGATTAGGATAGGTTGATAGGATTCGTTGAATCGCTTTTAGAAGGAGATAAAAATTTCGGATGTATGATTAGCTAATTCTTGCTTTTGCCATAGAGGCTACACTTGTTGTGTAATAATCATTAGCAATAAAAAAACCACCAATCCATACACCAGTTAGAGATAATACAATTCCCCAAACAGAAGCAATCATAGAAAATTCACGATGGAGAGCGCTGATTTGTAATCGATTTGATGTTTGTGTACTTCGTTTATAGGCGGAACTGAAAGGGCCGTATAAAAAGATACCACTAAGGATGGATAAGAAGCATATCATAGATAGAATAGTTACGAGATAAATACCAAATTTTTCCTAAGGCTAATCGAGTATGTAATTCATGAATTGTGTGTAGTGCACTTCGTACCCATGGATGCACAGGGGTGACACGATGAGATTCAACAAGTGTATTAGAACTTGGGTTATATAAGGTATACTCTCCTCCCATACCCATTCGTGCAGGTGGGGCAGATGTGGCTGATGAATCAATAATTCTATAGCGTAATAGGTTAGATCTATTCATGGTTGGAGAAATATTCAAAATATCTTTGGATGGATATTGTTGTTTTACCAATGCAGCACCCGCATCTGCTGCATCAAATATAGAGGATGAGGATGGACTCATTGTCATCGTAGATGTACTATGAGAGGGTTGTCCTAAAGACAAAGCATTTAATTCATTTCTAAATAATAATAATAAACCGGTAATGCAAAAACATAAGAAAAAAATATAATAGAAAAGATAGATATTCTCTTATGCCATTTGTAAAAAAGTTGACATATAGTTACTCCTTTCATATAAAAAAACATGATTATAATAACTTAAATATTTTTGGAAATTCAATTATTTGTGACTATGAAAAAGTTTTAATGTATATAAATTATAGTTTTTTTACCTATTAATAGTGTAATAAAAATTTATATTGGGCAAGAGAAGATTCTTATGATATTCTGTATACTCAGAATTGAAATATAAATTTTATTAGTAGTATTTGTAGTTATGAAAGGATAGAACTATGAAATTAAAATCATTATTTACACCCCTATTGGTGGGTATTTTAGCGTTAGGTATTGCAGGCTGTGGTACATCGACAACGACGCGAGACACGCCGAAAGAAATTAAAATTGGTGCTACGGCGGTCCTCATGCACAAGTGGCTGAGGCGGTAGCGAAGGAAGCACAAAAACAAGGTATCCAGTTGAAAGTGGTGGGAATTTTCCGATTACATCACACCAGACAAGGCCTTGGCGGATGGAGACATCCAATTGAATGCGTACCAACATGTGCCGTTCTTGGAGAACTTTAACAAGCAAAACAATTCTAAACTCGTGCCAATCGGCAAAACGATTTTAATGCCAATGGGTATCTACAGTAATTCTGTGAAATCTCCTATCGATGTAAAAGATGGCGACACGGTAGCAATTCCAAATGATCCAACGAATGGTGGACGCGCCTTAGCCTTATTACAACGAGCGGGACTTATCAAATTGAAAGAAGGCGTTGGTTTCAAAGCCACAGTATCAGACATTGTGGAAAATCCTAAGAACCTAAAAATCCAAGAACTTGAGGCAGCACAATTACCTCGTAGCTTAGATGATGTGACAATAGCGACGATTCCGATGAACTACGTGCAAAGCGCGGGCATCAACGTAGGTGAAAAAAGGATTGTACTTAGAACCAAAAAGATGAGCCATTAGCAGTGATGATCTTGGCCACACGTGAACAAGATAAAGACAATGAAACTTACAAAAAAATTGCAGAGATTTATCAGTCCGAAGCGATTAAACAATTCATTGCAGAAACGTTCAAAGGAACCATTACATCTGCAAATTAATCACAATTACTAGAGAGGTCTACCCATGTGGTGGGCCTCTTTTTTGTATCGTTGCAACGATAGTGAAACGATAGAGGTATCGTTTCATAATATATAAAAATACATAGTTACACACTGTGCGCACATATGGTATACTATAGGATATATCTTTTAGTACTTTCACTAAGAAAAAGGAGTACCTATGGTCATAGATATAGCAAGGGTGTAGCCATTGTTACAGTGAAAATGATAAGTCTATGGTATACTATAAGTACTATATCGAAATAAGTAAGAAATACTATATCACCAAAGTGGTGCAAGGAGGTCTTTATGGAGTTAAGACATGAGATAGAATTTGATAAAGATTATACGATGGAAGAGGCTTTTATAGAGGCAAAGCGTTGTTTGAACTGTGCGAAACCGTTGTGCCGTACGGGTTGTCCTATTGAAAATGAAATCCCTCGTTTTATCCAAGCTATTGCGAATGGTAATTTTGGATTGGCCAATGATATTATTGCGGAGCGCAGCAGCTTGCCAGCGGTGTGTGGTCGTGTGTGTGCTCGTGAAAAACAATGTGAAGGAGCATGTATTTTTAAATCGTGCGAACAAACCCATTAATATCGGTAAATTAGAGCGCTTTTGCGACTGATTTTGAAAGTGACAATAACCTTCGTAAGGTGAAACCAAATCGTAAAAATCAAGGTAAAATTGCTGTGATTGGATCTGGCCCTGCAGGATTGACTGTGGCTGGAGATATGGCAAAATTAGGATACGCTGTAACGGTGTTTGAGCGCCAAGATGAGCCAGGGCGGTATCCTTTTTATTTGGTATTCCTGAGTTCCGATTAGGTAAAAAGAATTGTGCGCCGTGAAGTGCAAAGCTTGGAACGATTAGGCGTTACTTTTTGAGTGTAATGTAACAATTGGTCCAGATCGCAACTTAGATTCTTTATTTGAAGAAGGATACGATGCTATCTTTATTGCTACCGGTACCCATGTGCCGGCGGAAATTTCCTTGCTCGGCGATGACAAAGCGGGTATGTTACAAGCCATGGCTTTGTTGACATCGGTACAGTTGGTGCAAAATGGCAGAGCCGAAGAAGAATTGATTCCTGTGTACAAAGGTGATAAAGTTGTCATCATCGGTGCTCGGTAACGTGGCGATGGATGCGACTCGTACTTGTATCCGTCTCGGTGCTGAAAGTGTCACTGTGACGTACCGTCGTGGACAAGAGCAAATGCCGCAGAATCCAACTGAGTTTGAAGAAGCAAAAGAAGAAGGCATTCAATTTGAATTCTTAGCGACTCCAAAAAGAAGTAACTGGTTCAGATATCGTAGAAGGACTTACGTTAACTAGACAAGAGTTACAAGAAGATGGATCTGTAAAAAGCACTGGCGAAGACTTTACTTTACCAGCTGATAAAATTATCGTGGCCATCGGTCATAAACCGAATGCTCGCTTAGTGGGTCCTGGCAATGGCATCGAAGTGAATGAGTCTGGCTATGTGGTAACACGAGATATGCCATATGGTATGACGAGCCGTCAAGGCGTATTCGCAGGTGGTGACGTAGTGCATAAACCAGCAACCGTAGTATTGGCTATGCGTGAAGCTAAAAAAGTAGTAGAAGGTATCGTAAACTACTGCGAAGCAAAACGTTTCTTAGGGGAGTAAGATTTAAATTTTTATTAACCTATGATATAATGGAGATGAAATTGAGGATTTTCCAATTATAAGTAAAAGAAACCCCACGGTCGGCTTACCGTGGGGTTTTTAATTTCCCTAGTAATTATGATACAATTTAGACAAGCGAAAAAAAGTGTGAAAATAGTTAGCATTAGGGTTCACAAAAAAACACCGGTGGCGAGACTTGGGTGTTTCTTATATACTAGAAAAATAAAAATAGAAAAAGTGGTATAATGGATTTGGAATAAAGTTGATGATTTCCATTTACAGCAAAAAGAAACCCCACGGTTGGCGGACCGTGGGGTTTTTGCTTTTATAGAGAGCTATCTCTTGTTTGGGCTAGTTACTTCGTTTCTTTCTGGGGTTATAGGACAAAATGAGTTGGTTTTAATAGCGATGAGCCTAGTATATAACTAGACTTATTGAATTTTAAAGTTGTTTAAAAAAACTTTGAGGTAGGACAAAAATGAGTTGGTAAAAAGTCCGATACCCCTTGCAATTACTGTACTACTTGATATTTAATTTTCCTAACTAGTAGATAGTTAGGAGGGTTGAATAATGAATCAGATAAAATGCATAAATTGTGGATTTCCTTGCCATAAATATGGAAAAAAACAAGAAAAAGGAACTCAAAGATGGCAGTGTCCCGAATGTAAGACGGTTTTTACAAATGCAATTGATCGTACAACAAAGCACTTTCATCAATTTATTCAATGGTTGTTAAGTGGTAAAAACACAAGATGAAATGTCTGTAAGTAGTCGCACATTTAGACGAAATACAGCTCAATTTTTGGGAGATATGGCCTATGCCTCCTAAGGTAGAGGAGCATAAGGATATAGTATTTGTTGACGGTATTTATTTAGGGCGGAAAGCATGTGTATTAATATGTTGTGATGAGACACATGTATTGGGTTGGTATGTGTGTAGATACGAGCATACAGCAGCATGGGAAGCTTTATTACAACGGATTGCTTCGCCCAATATAGTTGTCACTGATGGTGGTACGGGCTTCAAGAAGGCTTGTAAGAAAAATCTGGAAAAAGGACTAAGGTCCAAAGATGTTTATACCATGTGTATTGCCAAGTTAAAGAGATATACGACATCTAGGCCAAAAAAACATTGGGTTGGAATAGAGCTATATGTACTAGCAAAAGGATCTATTGGCTATACATACAGAGGAAGAAATTAAAGCGTGGGAAGAGCGATTACAGAACTGGTCTAACAAGCATAAGATATTTTTAAGTGAAATGACGCGAGATGAATATGGCACCTTACGCCCTAAACATGAGAGATTGGTAAAAGCAGAACGATCTCTTTGGCAGTTAGTAAAGCGGGATGTATTGTTCACCTATCTTAAAGATACATTAGCTAATGAAAGAGCGTTACCAGCTACGAATAACAGAATAGAAGGGGGCATTAATGCCCAATTAAGGGCTATGTTACGAGACCATAGAGGGTTATCTATTGAACGTAGAATAAAATCTGTTTTTTGGTGGTGTTATATGCATTCTCCACACCTACTTCCATATGATGAGATTATTAAGGCGATGCCAACAGATAAAAAGTATAGCCAAAATATATAAAGAAATGTCAGAAAGACAAACTCTAGAGGAAGAAATACCTACTTGGGGAGATGCAATTGTCTGGAGTGATCTACATAATTATGATATATCTTTGACAAAAGACTGGGATTAGTCTACCAACTCATTTTGTCCTATAACCCTCTTTCTGTTTAGCCACTTGCAAATATAGTTGCTGACTATACCTGCCACAACAGAAATAAGAAAATTAAGGACCATATCCATTGACAAGCACCCCCTCTCTGTTACCAGTATAGGGGAAGTAACACTTATAGTATAACAGATTGTGAAAAATAACACATCTGAAAGAGTAAAAAAATATAGATATGTACTTGCACACAGTGGACAAAGGTGTTACAATAGTAGACAGTTATTTTATTTTTTAAGTATTACACTTACAGTTAAGATTCGTACGCATATCGTACAGAAAGGAGATTATCATGGCATTGTTAGCAATTCTTGTGCTCGTCCTGTTCCTAGTCGTGAACGTCATTAGAACTAACAATTCCATAGAGGTCGCCTTTTCTTCGGTAGAGCTACCATCTTAGGTTTCTTTGTGTACAGCATAAGGAATCTAGGGTTGTTGTAGTCTATTTGATTAACGTGCATACATATATAGTAAAAGGCGATTCCTCAGGGATCGCCCTTTTTTATGTCTAACATAGTATATCAGAATACTTGATGTGGATTGGGAAATTGTTGAGTACATAAAATTATAGAACTATCCAATCAAAATCCCATACAATTATTTTAGTGTTATGCATATCGTACACAGGCAGCAATATGTAACCATAACAAGTGTTATAAAATGTTTATATAAGTAGAAAGGATCATCATATGGTACGCAGTGATAGAGTAGCAAAAGGAGCTACACGAGCTCCACATCGTTCATTATTAAAAAGCATTAGGATTCATCAACGAGGAAATTGGAAAACCAATTATTGGGATTGCCAATTCTTTCAACGAAATCATCCCAGGTCATGTGCATTTGAAAAATCTTGTACAGTCTGTGAAAGATGGCATCCGCGAAGCTGGTGGTATTCCTATGGAATTTAATACCATCGGTATTTGTGATGGATTGGCAATGAACCACATCGGTATGAAGTATTCCTTAGTGACACGCAATATCATCGCTGACTCCATTGAGGCCTCTGCCATGGCCACACCATTCGATGCAATGGTATTCATTCCTAACTGCGATAAAGTCGTGCCAGGTATGTTGATTGCGGCGGCTCGTTTGAACTTACCATCCGTGTTCGTATCTGGTGGTGCGATGCTAGCAGGCGTGCACAATGGTAAAAAAATTGGTTTATCCGACGTGTTTGAAGCGGTGGGTAAATTTGAAGCAGGTCTGATTTCCGAAGAAGAATTAGAACATATTGAAAACGTAGCTTGCCCAACTTGTGGATCTTGCTCTGGTATGTACACAGCGAACACCATGAACTGCTTAACAGAAGCATTGGGTATGGCATTACCAGGTAATGGGACCATCCCAGCGGTTTACTCCGAGCGTTTGCGTCTAGCAAAACGTGCGGGGATGCAAGTAATGGAGGTCTTACAAGAAGGCTTACGTCCAAAAGATGTATTGACGAAAGAAGCCTTTGAAAATGCGGTAGCAGTTGATATGGCATTGGGCGGTTCTTCCAACACAGCATTACATTTACCAGCCATCGCTCATGAAGCGGGCGTGTCTTTAACATTGGATGATTTCAATCGCATTGCGGGGATACACCACAATTGGCGAAATTGTCTCCATCTGGTAAATATTTCATCGAAGATTTACATGCTGCAGGCGGTGTGTATGCGGTAATGCACCGTTTACAAGAACAAGGTCACTTGCATGAAAGTGCGAAATCTGTGAGCTTGGTGGACCAAGGTACGATTGCAAAAAAACTGTGAAAGTCCTAGACGAAGATGTAATCCATCCTTGGAGCGACCCAGTATACACCACAGGTGGTATCGCTGTATTGAAAGGTAACTTAGCTCCCGACGGTTCCGTTGTCAAAGAAGGCGCCGTAGACCCAGAAATGTTAGTTCACTCTGGTCCAGCGAAAGTATTCAACAGCGAAGAAGAAGCAGTTGAAGCCATCATGGGTCACAAAATTGTAAAAGGCGATGTAGTCATCATTCGCTACGAAGGTCCAAAAGGTGGTCCAGGTATGCGTGAAATGTTGACACCAACAGCGACAATCACAGGTATGGGTCTTGGTAAAGACGTAGCCTTAATTACAGACGGTCGTTTCTCTGGTGCTACCCGTGGCGCATCCATTGGTCACGTATCTCCAGAAGCGACCTCCGGTGGAACGATTGCCATCGTAGAAGATGGAGATATCATCGAAATCGACATTCCAAATCGTTCCTTGAATGTGAAACTTTCAGAGGAAGAAATTGCACGAAGAAAAGCAAATTTAGCACCGTACAAATCAGATGTCACAGGATACTTGAAAAAATATGCTATGCATGTATCCTCTGCTGCACAAGGTGCCATCGAAATCCTAGACGAAGCATAAGAGGGAATGTAGTCAGGATATAGAATTATCTATGAGGGAACGCAGTCAGGAGATATATCTATGAGAAAATGCAGTCGGGACAGACATATCTGCGAGGGAAGAAATGTTCCATACATAGAATATAGACTTAGGAAAGGACATTTATATGCATAAATTATACGATTTCATGGAGGCTAGGGAGCGGCTTGCTACCATCGCCGTGAAAACAAAATTAATTCATAGCTCTGTGTACTCCCAAGAAACAGGCAATGATGTATATATTAAACCGGAAAATTTACAGCGCACAGGGTCTTTTAAATTACGGGGTGCGTATAATAAAATTTCCAAATTAACAGAAGCAGAAAAGGCGTGCGGCGTTATTGCCGCCTCTGCCGGCAACCATGCGCAAGGGGTAGCACTAGCAGCGCAACGATTGGGTATCAAAGCAGTCATCGTTATGCCACGCCACACACCGCTCATCAAAGTAGAGGCCACACGTCAATACGGCGCAGAAGTGGTGCTTGCTGGCGAGGTCTATGACGAAGCGTATGAAAAGGCTTGCGAACTACAAGAAAAACACGGCTATGTGTTCGTCCATCCTTTTGATGATGAAGATGTCATCGAAGGACAAGGGACTATTGCTTTAGAAATTTTAGAAGAATTACCAAATGCAGATATTATCTTAGTGCCAGTTGGTGGTGGCGGATTGATCTCCGGAGTGGCAGCAGCGGCAAAGCTGAAAAATCCACAAGTAAAGATCATCGGTGTAGAACCAGAGGGTGCGACCAGTGCGAAAGCGGCCGTAGCAGAAGGAAAACCTGTGAACTTACCATCTGTGAGTACTATTGCAGATGGAGCGGCTGTGAAATTAATCGGTGCAAAGAATTTGGAATACATCCAAAATTATGTAGATGAAATCGTAACCGTATCCGACTATGAATTGATGGAAGCCTTCCTATTATTGGCGGAAAAAAACATAAAATCATCGGTGAAAATGCGAGGGTTACTTTCAGTGGCAGGCTTGAAAAAAATTAAGAGTGCGAGGCAAAAACCGTGGTCAGCATTTTGAGCGGTGGCAATATCGACGTATTGACTATTGCGTCCATGATTACAAAAAGGCTTAGTCGTACGGGGTCGTATTTTCACATTTGCTGTCAATTTATCAGATAAACCAGGCCAATTGGTGGCGGTGTCTGAAATCTTAGCAGAACAAAAATGCGAATGTTATCAAACTGGAACATAATCAGTTTAAAAAACCTAGACCGATTCCATGAAGTGGAATTGGTGGTGACCGTAGAAACGAACGGCGAAGACCATATCAAGAAGATTACAGGCTGCCATGGCGGCTCGTGGATATACAATTCACCGTATCAGTTCTAATGAATTTAATGAACATGACTAATGAATATGATAGATATAGAAAGGGATACACTATGAGTGAACAGAAGATGATTCGAGGAGCTCGCATACTCCTAGAAACATTGAAGCGCTTGGGAGTGACCGATATATTTGGCTATCCCGGCGGCGCCGTAATTCCTATATACAATGAAATTTATGATTTTGAAGGGCTCAATCATTACTTAGCACGTCATGAACAAGGGGCAGCCCATGAAGCGGACGGCTATGCTCGTGCATCTGGTAAATGTGGTGTGTGCCTAGCCACATCTGGTCCAGGGGCGACGAACCTTGTGACAGGCATTATGACGGCGCACATGGATTCTATTCCTCTCTTGGCCATTACAGGTCAGGTGTGCGACCACTTGCTGGGAAAAGATGCGTTTCAAGAATCGGACATCGTGGGTATTACGATGCCGGTGACGAAAAATAACTACTTGGTGAAAGATATTCGAGACATGATACGCACTGTGAAAGAAGCGTACTACTTAGCGACGACCGGTCGACCAGGTCCCGTGCTGGTAGATATCACACGAGATGCGCAATTAGATGTCATTTCCTATGAAGAATTTGAAGCTATTTTTAATGAACCAATTTCTATCGAAGGCTATGATCCGAATTACATTGGACATCCAAAAACAAATCAAGAAAGCAATTGATCTATTGAAAGGTGCGAAACGACCGCTTATCATAGCGGTCATGGAGTGCTATTATCTGATGCCACAGAAGAGCTTTACAAATTAGCTACTACATGCCAAATTCCAGTAGTGAATACGTTATTGGGCTTAGGGTCCTTTCCAGGAGAACACCAATTATCGCTAGGTATGTTAGGCATGCATGGTACAGTATATGCCAACTATGCTGTGAATGAAGCGGATGTAGTGTTAGCATTAGGGATTCGTTTCGACGATCGTATTGCGGGGGTACCGAAGGAGTTCTGTAAAGATGCTACGATCATCCACGTAGATATTGACCCAGCTGAAATTGGCAAAAATAAACTCATCGATGTGCCAATCGTAGGGTGACTTGAAACATGTATTGAATGAAATGAATCATGAATTGACTCCACAAACGCATGAAGAGTGGTTGGAACGCATCCGTGAATGGCGTGAAGAATATCCAATTCGAGTGCGACCTCATGAGGGAAATTCTTTATTACCACAAAAGGTCATTCAAGAAATCGACAATATCGTGAAAGGCAATGCCATCGTGGTCACAGACGTAGGACAACACCAAATGTGGACGTCTCAATTTATTACTTTCTCCAAGCCGAATACGATCATCACATCCGGTGGTGCTGGTACGATGGGCTTTGGTTTGCCAGCAGCTATCGGTGCGCAAGTGGCACAGCCAGATAAAAAAGTAGTACTTATCACAGGCGATGGGGGCTTACAAATGAACAGCCAAGAGTTGCTCTTATTGAAAGCCTATAATATCCCTGTGAAAGTTGTGATCATCAACAATGGTTTCTTGGGCATGGTTCGTCAATGGCAAGAGTTGTTTAATCAACGTCGCTATTCCTTCGTAGACTTAGAGGTGAACCCAGACTTTGAAACCTTGGCAAAAGCCTATGGCGTACAAGGGGTGACATTATCCACCATCGAAGAGTTGCGCGACCAATTGCGAGACCTGATCCTATCTGACGAGCCAGTGGTGATTAACTGCGTGGTAGAACGAGAAGAAAATGTATTCCCAATGATTCCAGCCGGTTGCACAGCCAAAGATATGATGGGATTGAAAGGAGGCCCTGACAATGAGTAAAGTACAACAACACCAAGTGTTAGTGATTACAAAAAAACAAACCGGTATCGGGGCTAGAATCCTTTCATTGTTCAATCGTCGTGGCTATTCCGTAACCCAAATGACATCGGGCATTTCCATTCCAAAGGATCAAGCTCGGATTACCTTAACGGTGGAAACAGACGAAGTGCAATTGGACCAAATCCAAAAACAAATCTACAAACTAGTGGATGCCATCAAAGTGAAAGTGTTCTCTCCAGAACAAGTGGTGCGCCGTGAATTGATGCTTATTAAGGTAAAAGCGGATGTGTCGGTACGACCACAAATCATCCAATTAGCAGATGTGTACCGTGGCAATGTACTTGACGTAGGACCTAGCTCTATCGTGATAGAAATTACAGGAGAAACACAAAAACTCGATGCTTTCATAGAAATTATGAAAGAATATGGCATTCTGGAAATTGCGAAAAACAGGTTGCACCGCTATGAGTCGTGGAGAAAAAATGTAATGACCATAGCAGAACCGAAACAAGGTGAGTTGTTACATTATGAAGGGATTACCTTCGTCCGCAATGGGGAAGCGATTTTGCAAGGTGTAGATTGGCATGTGAACACAGGGGAAAATTGGGCATTGCTCGGCCTCAATGGGGCAGGTAAGTCCACCTTGCTGGGCATGATTATGGCCTACACCTGTGCCACCCGTGGTGAGGTGCGTGTTCTAGGACATACCTTTGGACAATGCGTGTGGAAAGATGTAAAAGATCGCATCGGATTCGTCAGCTCTACCTTAGGGCAATTTGAACGTACTATGCGAGACGAAACGGTGCGACAAATTTTGCTCTCTGGAGCCCATGGCACTATCGGTGTGTATCGAGAAGTGACAGAGGAAGAAGAACAACACTGTGATATGGTCCTAGCAGATATGGGGTTGTCACATTTGGAACATCGACATTTTGGGTTATTGTCCACCGGTGAACAGCGACGAGCTCTCATTGGTCGTGCCTTGATGACAAGTCCAGACTTGCTCATCTTAGATGAACCATGCAATGGGTTAGACGTACCGGGCCGAGAACAATTGCTCCGTCATCTCAATCAACGTGGGACTCAGGACAGTCCTTGTCCGTTTATCTACGTGACGCACCAAATCGAGGAAATCCTTCCCACAGTGACCCATGTGGCACTATTAAAAGAAGGCAAAAATCTTTCAATCGGGGCCGAAACGAGAGGTCATTACCGATGAGATTTTATCGGCACTCTATGGTTTATCTGTGAAAGTAACTTGGGTCCAAGATCGACCTTGGCTGCAAGTGCTTTCATAAAAATGTTTTTATAGGGTGTACAAAGATATTTTTTTAATCATACCAATTTATCATATTAAGTATGGTAAATCAGTAAGCCGAAAGGCTGAAAAATTAGTTGAATTTCACTAGAAAATCTAGTAAATTATAAACATCATTATGTATTACAAAGTAGGAGGTTATCACAATGGCAGGTAACATTTTAGGCACACAAGTATTTTATGATGCAGATTGCAATCTACAAGCATTAGTAGGTAAAAAAATTACAGTTCTTGGCTACGGTTCCCAAGGTCATGCGCATGCGTTGAACTTGAAAGAAAGCGAGCATGGACGTACAAATCGGTCTTCGTGAAGGTTCCAAATCTTGGAAAGAAGCAGAAGAAGCTGGTTTCGTAGTAAAAAGAAACAGGCGAGGCTGTAAAAAGGTGCAGAACGTTGTGATGATCTTGATTCCAGATGAATTGCAAGCAGAAACATACGAAAAATCCATCGCTCCTAACCTTAAACAAAGGTGCGTACTTGGCATTTGCTCATGGTTTCAACATTCATTTCGGTAAAATTAAAACCATCTGCTGACGTAAACGTATTCATGGTAGCTCCTAAAGGCCACGGTCACTTAGTACGTCGTACATTCCAAGAAGGTTCTGGCGTTCCTTGCTTGTACGCTGTATACGCAGATCCAAGTGGAGACACTAAAGAAGTGGCATTGGCATGGGCATCTGGTGTAGGCGGTGGCCGTTCCGGTATTTTGGAAACTGACTTCCGTCAAGAAACTGAAACTGACTTATTCGGTGAACAAGCAGTACTTTGCGGTGGTGTATGTGCATTGATGCAAACTGGTTTCAAGTATTGGTAGAAAGCTGGTTACAACCCAGTTAACGCATACTTTGAATGTGTTCATGAAATGAAATTAATCATCGACTTGATCTACGAAGGTGGTTTCGAAACAATGCGTAAATCCATCTCCAACACAGCTGAGTTCGGTGACTATATTACAGGACCAAAAAGTAATCCCAGCAGACGAAAGAAGCTATGCGCGGTGTATTGAAAGATATCCAAGACGGCAAATTTGCTGATCAATTCCTTGGTGACTATGCAGCAGGTTACCCATACCTTAACGAACAACGTAAACAATCTGCAGCACATCAAGTAGAAGAAGTGGGCGGCGAATTACGTAAATTGATGCCTTGGATCAAAAAGTAAGTCGTCACTTGTGACGTTATGTAGCCTTGTGGCGTTCGTATAGCTAACTTGTGCAAAGGGAAGAGCACGACATATTCCTACGCAAACTGATACAGTGGTTAGGGTTTGCTCCGGAACATGTCGTGCTCTTCTTGCGTTTGTGTGATTTAGGTAGAAAGGAACGCCACAAAGGTTGCTACGCTTAACGGCGTTCCTCAGGGGATAGTGTCATTTGCAAACTTGCGCTTTGCTTAGTTTGCTGATTGCTAGGGGATTAAAATTATATAAACAGTACGAATAGATTGTGCTATAATAAAAAAATGTAAGAGCCATTGATGTGTTGTTAGGCTCATCTCTTCCTACTTTGGGAGGAGGTGGTATTATGACTACATATGAAAAATTATCTTTATTGATTCAATTTTCTATGTTAACCGTAGAAGTTATTCGTTGCTTTTTATAGCTAACGAAAACGCCTAACGAAATGAGGTTTACCGGACCTCACACGTTAGGCGCATCTAAGTTTTATACTTTTTTTGAGATGAGCCTAACGCTAGCAGACGTCGATGGCTCTTCTTTTGTTGGTTTAATTATAGCACAGTTAATAGGAATATTACAAATGCCACAAAGGCTACTACTCGTAATGGCGTTCCTCAGAGGATATTCATAATGTTGTTATTTCGCATAATGTATGTCTAGGTGTATAATGGTGGTATGAGAGTCACTAACGTGAGTTAGGCTCGTCTCTTCCTAATATAGGAGGAGGTGATACTATGAGAAAAGTATGAAAAGTATACTTTATTGCTTTATCTAATTTCTGTAATAGTAAGTATCATTGACCTGTTTAAAGATCTATTTAAATAGACAATGAAAATGCCTAACGTAAAGATAAGTATAACCAGTACTTATACACGTTAGGCATCATCACATTTTGTTGTTCCGAGATGAGCCTAACGCTAACCGCACGTTAATGGCTCTCTTTTTGATACTCCAAGTATAGCATAGTTCAGAGTTAAATACAACGTCACTTGTTTCGCTATGTAGCCTTGTGGCGTTCGAATAGCTAATTTGTGTAAAGGAAAGACCGCAACATACTCCTTCTCAAACTGATCCTACGGTAGGTTTGTTCAGGAGCATGTTGCGGTCTTCTGTGTTTGTGTGATTTAGGTAGAAAGGAACGCCACAAAGGCTACTACTCGTAATGGCGTTCCTCAGCGGAAGGAAAGAGCACGACGATGCCATCTTGAACTGATCATTAGGGAGCTTGTGGCGGCGTCAGTTGCAAACTTGCGCTTTGCTTAGTTTGCTGTTCAGATTGGTATTAAGTTTACATAAACAATACGAATATATTGTGCTATAATAAAAACAAAGAGTCATTGACGTGTTGTTAGGCTCATCTCTTCCTATTATGGGTGGAGGTGGTACTATGAAAAAGTTTAGAAAAATCGATGTATTGATTTTTAATTCTAAAGTTTTTAGTTCATCTCATTGATTGGTTTAAATAAATCGATTAATGAAAAAAAGCCTAACGTAACAATAAGTATTACCAGTACTTATACACGTTAGGCCATTTCAATTTGAATACCTTTGAGATGAGCCTGACGCTAGCAGACGTCGATGGCTCTTCTTTTGTTGTTTTAATTATAGCATAGGTTATGGGTGTAATACAATCCTCGCTTATTTCAGCTATGAATCGTCACTTGTGACGCTATGTAGCCTTGTGGCATTCGTAATTAAATAAGATAAAGGAAGACCAGTACACCCCTTCTCAAACTGATCCCTACGGTAGGTTTGTTCAGGGTATGTTACGGTCTTCTTGCGTTTGTGTATGTTAGGTAGAAAGGGAACGCCACAAAGGTTGCTACGCTTAACGGCGTTCCTCAGGGGATTGGAAGAGCGTGGCACATCCCGCCGTAAACTTACGTTACACTGAGGTTTACTCTGGGATATACCACGCTCTTCTTGGGGTTGCCTGATTTAGGGTAGAAAGGAACGCCACAAAGGCTACTACTCGTAAATGTGTTCCTCAGCGGAAGGAGAGAGCACGTCTATGCTATCTTGAACTGATCATCAGGGGAGCTTGTGGCGGTATTATCTGCAAACTCCTTTGTTGTCTTAATTATAGTATAGGTTATAGGTGCAGTATAAAGGAGCTCTGAATTATCATAGGTATGTTTACGTTTTGGAGATTTTGTGTTGGAAAAAGAAATATATAATTTCTAATTCATGATGAGTATCATAGAAAAATAAGGCTAAAAATTCATAAATAAATAGTATATGTTTGTGTATTAAAAATAAACATTTTGAATAAAAATGGGGAGGTAAGAAGTGTATGAATGTGATATAGGTAATGCCATTTTAAAAAAATATAGGAGAATAAAAATTCATAAACTCTCATCAAACACCTATATAATGAATAAAAATTAAGATAAATATGAATTTATAACCAAAAATGAAAGAAAAAAATGAAGTGGAAATAGTGTGTAAAAAGATATCGATAAATATCGTAAAGTCAATATATATAAGGATATTTCCCGAATTATACTTGCTATTGTATAGAAATTCATATATAATAATATCGAAATAAGTTGAACTTGGTTGATGCAATATATTTTTGTAATACAGAGTATCTACGAATGGTAGAAGAGATACATAGTTCACGAATAGATTGCTTTTTCACGTTAAAACCTTTGGGGAACCGAAGGTTTATTTGTAGTTTTATTACAGTATGCTACATCGTGATATAAGTGAACCTAATGCAAATAGTATCCTATAGAGGAGTGTTGTAGAGTTTACATGTTGTATAGACAGTACAGGGAGTACAGGGAGTACTGAAGGAGGAAGAATTTATGGGATTGAACCGTATATATAAAGTAATTTGGAGTAAGACAAAGAGGCGCTATGTAGTCGTATCAGAGATGGCAAAACGTGTAGGCCGCAACAAGGCAAAAGCGATTGTTATGTCTACGGCGGCGATGTCCATGGCTGTGGCTGTGGCACCGGCGGTTATGAATGTAGATCGAGTAGAGGCGACGGTGTTGATTGGCGCTACTGAGAATAATACAGAAACTGTTACTAAGATAAATAATCAAGAATCGAAAGTATTTGATAAGGGGATTACTATTGGTCGTGCTATTAAGAATGCTGGTGACGCATCTGTTCATATTGGTGATTACAGTGGTAGTATGGGTAGTAGAAATGTAGTCATCGGTACATATGCCTCGGTCGGTTACGATGATAAGAATTCTCGCTGGTAATCCACCGAAAGATGGTGCCTTTAATCAATCTGTAGCGATTGGGGCAGGGCGTGAGGCTGGTGAAGGCGCTCGTGCGTATGGAGATCAGTCTATCGCCATTGGTTCAAACACGATTGCAAGAGGTAACTCCTCTATTGCTATCGGTAATGATGATGTGAATAAAACAGATGAAATCATGACTACCTATACAGATTTGGAGGAAATCGGTCGACGGCCACGATTGGTACTGCATATAATAAATTAACCGGTAAAAAAATTTAAAGTGGGATGGAGGACAATATGCCGATACTTCTGCAGGAGAAAGCTGCTGTAGCAATCGGTGTAAAAGCTGAGGCGGGCGATATTTCATTAGCTTTGGGTACTGCCGCTAAAGCAAAAGTTGTCAATGGTGTGGCTATCGGTTCAGGTGCCACAGCAGATCGAGATAATGCCGTAGCTATCGGTGGTGGTGCTACTACGGAAAAAAAGCGGGCACAAAAAGAAACAGAGGCAATAATTAATAATCTTAAGTTTACACGGGCGGGTGGGAAAAATACCCTTGCTGGTGACGTGGTGTCCTTCAGTAAGGCAGACTATGAACGTCAATTGAAAAAAACGTGGCGACGAGGCAATGTTTCGGAAAAACTCTACAGATGCCATCAATGGTTCCCAGTTCTATGGTGTATTGAAACATTTGACAGCCGATCCTGTGTATTTTTACGGAGCTGATGATTCTACAGCGGGTAAAATTGAAGGGGTAGAAGCGACGGAAAAGAGTGCGGATGCCCTTAAGAAAAAAAGTAGTTGCTAAAAGTATGGCAGATAGTCGTTTGAACTTACGAGGCAGCGCAGATAAAGATAAATTATCTGAGAATAATATTGGTGTAACGTATGAGGATACAAGTAGTATTCGCTTTAGGTTGTCAAAAAGAGCTTTCAGGGTTAACAAGTGCTGAGTTCAAAAAATACTGCAGGTGATGTAACAACGATTAATGGTGACGGTGTAACAATCACACCTGTTGCTAATGGTAAAAAAACCAGTATCTGTAACAAAAAAATGGCTTAAATAATGGTGGCAATGTTATTGCCAATGTAGCAGGCAACCTAGAAGGTGCTAAACCAAATAGTGCAGAACCAACGACTAATGCAACAGCACCTAATAATGCAAGTACTATTAAAAACAATGCAGCCACAGTGGGCGATGTATTACAAGCTGGCTGGAACTTACAAAATAACAGTGAAGAAAAAGATTTCGTAAAACCATATGACACTGTAGACTTTGTGGATGGCAATGGCACAACAGCTGTGGTAGACACTACAGATAACAGAACATCTACTGTGAAATACGATGTTAACCTAGGTAATGGTTTAGAAAAAAATAGTGCTAACAAAATTACCATAAAAACCCAGACAGATAAATCGTTAGAAGTAAACAAAAAAATGGTGTTAAAAGTTAAAACAGATGGCACTACGATTACTACAGGAGATAGTGGATTAACAGTTGTCACTGGTGAAATCGAACCTGTTACAACTGGTACTAATCTTGGTACAGTGAAAGTAACAGATGGAGACGCTGGTAAAATTGCTACCGTAGATTCTGTAGTAAAGGCTGTGAATAATCGCTTTCACATTAAAAAGCAAGTGCTGATGGTGGTACACTAAATGCAAATAGTACTGCAAAAAGCAACGGGTGAGCTCATTAAAAGCTGGCAACACTATAGAAATGATCGCTGGCAAAAAAACCTAGAGGTAAAACATAATAAAAACGGTAAAATCACATTCGCTACAGTAGAGAACCCTTCTTTCGAAACTGTGCAAATAGGTGATGAGGGTCCGAAATTCTCTGCAACCTCTGGTGGAAATATTATGGTATCTGATAAAGATGGTACAAACCCGGTAAAAAAATTACGAATGTAAAAGACGGTGATATCACTAAAAACATCCAAAGATGCTATTAATGGCAGTCAATTCCACGCAGTAGCTAAGAATACTATTAAATTAGCTGGTCAAAATGGAACGAGATCTTGCTACAGAAACAGCTGGACAAGAGCTAGATAAACAAGGCGGAATTAAATTTACTGTTAAATCTAGTGATGGTAAGTTATTAGATATAACGGCAGATGCAAACGGTGATACGATTACAATCACTCCCAAAAACTGGTACCATTATGACAACAGATGGTGTACCAACTGCAGTTACGACAAATGGTAAATTAGTGACTGTTGATGAAGTAGTCAATGCTTTAAAAGACACTGGGCTGGAAAGCGACAGCGAGCACAGACGGCACGGGTAGTATGATTGGTACTGGCGGCTGCTGAAGAGCTAATCAAAAGCTGGTGATACAGTAACTTTCAAAGCGGGTAATAATTTATCAATTAAACAAGATGGTAAAAACTTTATCTACTCCTTGAACCCGAGCATTAACTGGTTTAACAAGCGCTGAGTTTAAAGATGGAGATAATAAAGTAAAAAATTACTCCAACTGGTATTACCATTACAAAACCAGCAGGGCACAACTGAAAAACACAGTGACATTAAACCAAAATGGTTTTAAATAACGGTGGTAACCCGATTACGAATGTAGCGAGGCAACTTACAAGGTGCTAAAGCGGTACAGACGCACCAACAACTAGCGCAACAGCACCAACATTGGGGGGCGAGGGAGCTGACGAAGTAAACAAAAAAATAATGCAACCACAGTAGGCGATATATTGAACGCGGGTTGGAACTTACAAGAAAAAGGTGTAGCGAAAGACTTCGTGAAACCATATGACACTGTGAATTTCATCGATGGTGATGGAACTTCAGTAGCTGTAGCAACTACAAATGATGGTAGAACATCTACTGTAAAATATAGCGTAAATCTTGGTAATGGTTTAGAAAAAAACTACAGATAACAAAAATTACTGTAACACCGGCAGATAAATCGTTAGAAGTAAAACAAAGATGGTGTCAAAGTTAAAACAGATGGCACTACGATTACAACTGACCCTACTAATGGATTAAAAGTTGTTACTGGTGGTATCGAAGCTGGTACTACTCCTGGCACTATGAAAGTAACAAATGGAGATACTGGCAAAATTGCTACCGTAGATTCTGTAGTAGATGCTGTAAATAATCTTTGCTTTCACATTGAAAGCAAGTGCTATTACAGGAGGTACAAGAAATACAGGTAGTACTGTAACTGCAACGGGTGAATCCATTAAAGCCGGCAATACTATAGAAATGATTGCTGGTAAAAACCTAGATGTAACGCATAACACAAATGGTAAAATTATTTTCGCTACGGTAGAGAATCCTTCTTTCAACACTGTGCAAATAGGTAATAGTGAAGGTCCAAAATTCTCTGCAACAGCTGATGGAAATATTAAGGTATCTGATAAAAACTGATACAAAGTCGGTAAAAAAATTACAAATGTAGCAGATGGAACTATCTCCGACAGCTCTAAAGATGCCATCAACGGTAGTCAAATCCATAAACTAGCGAATAAAAGCAATTAAATTAGGTGGTCAAAAATGGAAACGAGGCGACTGGCGAAACAGAACCACAAACTCTAACTCAACAAGATCCTATTAAGTTTACTGTTAAATCTAGCGATGGAAGCTTGTTACATGTAGAAGCGACCGGCAGTACAATCACATTAACTCCAAAAACTGGTACCATTACAACAACAGGTGGTGTGCCAACGGCAACTACGACAAATGGTAAATTAGTGACTGCGGATGAAGTAGTCAATGCCTTAACAGAAATGGGCTGGAAAGCGACAGCGAGCACAGATGGCACGGGTACTATAATTGGTACTGGCGCTGCTGAAGAGCTAATCAAAGCTGGTAATACAGTGACTTTCAAAAGCCGGCGATAATTTAGCGATTAAAACAAGATGGTAAAAACTTTATCTATTCCTTGAAAACAGACTTAACTGGCTTAACAAGTGCTGAATTCAAAGATGGTAACAATAATGCGGTGAAGATTACACCAAATGGAGTTTCCTTTAAAAAAAGCCTAATGCTACTGATGCAGACACTGTTACATTGAACCAAAATGGTTTAAACAATGGTGGTAATCCAATTACAAATGTAGCGAGGCAACTTACAAGGTGCTAAAGCGGGTACAGACGCACCAACAACTAGCGCAACAGCCCCATCATTGGGAACAGGAACTGACCAAGTAAACAAAAAACAATGCAACCACTGTAGGGTGATGTATTGAACGCAGAGTTGGAACTTACAAAATAATGATGCGACGAAAGATTTCGTGAAACCATATGACACTGTGAACTTTGTTAATGGTGAGGGATACAACAGCTGTCGTAGAAACAACAGATCAGACAACCTCTAAAATTAAATACAATGTAAACACTGGTAAAGGTTTAGAAAAAACTACAGATAACAAAATTACTGTAAAACCAGGAGATAAGTCTTTAGAGGTAACTGATGCTGGTGTTGCCGTAAAAAAAGCAGATAAGTCTTTAGAAGTAACTGATGATGGTTTAAAAAGTAAAAACTGACAATACTACGATTAAGACAGGGGATACTGGCTTAACAGTTAACACTGGTACGATTAACAAGGTTACAGAAGGTAATACAGCAGGAACTGTTGTAGCAAAAACAGGTGATGAAAATAAAATTGCTACAGTAAGTAATGTTGTAGAGGCAATTAACAATGCTGCATGGACAGCTACATCTGCTGACGACAAGCGCAGTGAATTAGGTGCAACAGCAACTAACCAACTTGTAAAAGCTGGTGATAAAGTAACATTTGAAGCAGATAAAAACATCAAGATTACACAAGCGGGTAGTAAATTTACCTTTACTACTAGAGACGATGTATCTTTCAACACTGTACAAATAGGTGGCAATCAAGGACCTAAATTCAGTAAAACTGACGCAGGAGATATTAAAGTATCTGGTTCTGATAACACAACGCCAGTAAAAAAATTACGAATGTACAAGATGGTGACATCTCTGCGGATTCTAAAGATGCTATTAACGGTAGTCAATTCCATGCAGTAGCTAAAAAAATAAGATTAAATTAGCTGGTCAGAACGGAACAAGTGCTGCTACAGAAACAGATGAACAAGAACTAGATAAAAAAGGTGGTATTAAATTTACTGTTAAATCTAGCAATGGCGACTTATTAGAAGTAACAGCGACTAAAGATACGATTACAATAACTCCAAAAAAACAGCTACGATTACTACTGGTAAAGATGGAGTGCCAACAGCTAATACAAATGATGGTAAATTAGTGACTGCTGACCAATTAGTGACTGCATTGACAGAAATGGGTTGGAAAGCGACTGCAGATAAGGATGATACAGGCACAGTTACTGGTAATGCTCCAGAGCTAATCAAAGGCTGGGGAGACAGTAACTTTCAAAAGCAGGGGGATAATTTATCAATTAAACAAGATCGTAAAAACTTTACCTATTCCTTAAACCCAGCATTAACTGGTTTAACAAGCGCTGAATTTAAAGATGCTAAGAATAATACAGTTAATATCACTCCAGAAGGAATCACGATTACAAAACCAGCAGATCCAACAGCGGGTACACCTAAAAAACACAGTGACATTGAACCAAAATGGTTTGAATAATGGTGGTAATGCGATTTCTAATGTAAAATCTAACCTTCCTGATACTAAAAAAATAGCGACACTACAACAGGCCCAAATACTGCTACTAAATCACATGCGACTCCAACATTGGGAACCTCTGTTAACGAAGTGAACCCGACAAATCATGACTACTGTTGGTGATGTGTTAAACGCCAGTTTGGAACTTGCAAGGTAATGGAACAGAAGTAGATTTTGTAAAAACCGTATGACACAGTGAACTTTGTAAACGGTGTGAATACTACAGCTGTAGTATCTACTGTGGATGGTAAAACAAGCAATGTTACCTATAACGTAACAGGTTTACCGATTACCTATACTGATAAAGATGGTAATCTAGTATCTAAAATTGGAGATGAATTCTACAAAGTTAACGAGAAAGGTCAACCATTAGATGCTAAAAGGTAATCCAAGTACGAAGGTGAACAAAGATGGTAAACCAGTGGATGATGCGGGTAAGGTTATCGATCCGATTAATACAACTAATAATCCTGTAAAAAAACATCCTTAGTGAATCCAGCACCGAAAAACTAACAAAACAGGCACAACAAGTCCTACTACCTTGGATAATGTGACAAGCAAGTTGGAAAAATTACAAAGCAGATCCAGTGAATGGTAAAGAGCCATTAAAAAATAGTTTACGTGACTTAACAAATACAAATGTAACGAATGATACAGTGGCAACGGTCGGAGATATCCGTAATATGGGTTGGATTGTGTCTTCTGATAAAACTACAGGAGCCAATGGTGCAGTTACTGCTGATGAATATTCAGAGGCTGTGAAAAATGCTAATGAAGTGAGATTTGTTGGCGAAGGAAGTGCGATTGTATCTGGTAAAACAGCGGGCAATGTACGTACGATTACTGTGAAAGTAGATAATCAAACAGGTACTAATAAGACGGTGACTCCTGTGAATTATACGAAAGCAGATGGTACAAAAGTATATCCACAAGAAGTAGATAATGGAAATGGAACTAAGACAGTTAAGTTCTTTGAAAATCCAGATGGATCTGGTAAAGAAATTCCAAGTACAGAAGTCATTACCTCTGTGAATGGACCAAAAGGAACAACCACTCCGACAACATTGTCTAATATAAAATCTAACCTTCCTGATACTAAAAAAATAGCGACACTACAAATACAGCGACAGATCCAAGTAATGCGACTACATCTAAAGTAGCGCCAAATACAACGAATAAAACTGGCGACAGCTATATCAATCCAAATAATGCTGCTACAGTATCCGACGTATTGAATGCAGGTTGGAACTTACAAGGTAATGGTACAGCTGTAGACTTCGTAAAACCATATGATACAGTAAACTTTGTGAATGGGTTAAACACGACAGCTGTAGTATCTACAGTAGATGGTACAACAAGCAATGTAACGTATAATGTAACAGGCTTGCCTGTGACATACACAACAACAGATGGTACACCAGTGACAAAAATTGGTGATAAATACTACAAAGTTAACGATCAAGGTCAACCAGTAGATGGTAATGGTGCTCCGGTTACTAAATTCAACAAAGATGGTAAGCCACTTGATGCAAATGGACATGAAGTTCCTGATGTGGACATTACAAATAATCCATTAACAACATCTGTGGTGAATGCGAAACCAGCAGCAGACAAAACAAGCACAACAAGCCCAACAACATTGTCTAATGTAGAAGGTAACTTGGATGGAGCTAAAACAAATACAATAGCACCGATAACCAATGCGACAGCGCCAAATACAACGAATAAAGATGGCGACAAATATATCAATCCAAATAATGCAGCTACTGTAGGTGACGTATTAAACGCGAGGTTGGAACTTACAAAAACAATGAGTGCGACTGTAGACTTTGTAAAACCATATGACACAGTAAACTTTGTAAATGGTTTACATACAACAGCAGTAGTATCTACAGTAGATGGTAAAACAAGCAATGTAACGTACAACGTAACAGGCTTGCCTATCACATATACTGACAAAGATGGAAATCCAGTATCCAAAATTGGAGATAAATACTACAAAGTTAACGAACAAGGTCAGCCAGTGGATGCCAATGGTAAACCAGACTACAAAAAAATTAATGAAAATGGCGTACCAGTTGGTGAAGATGGACAACCAATTTCTGAAGTCAACATTACCAATAATCCATTAAAAACATCCTTGGTAAACCCAACACCGGAAACTAATAAAACTGGTACAACAAGTCCAACAACTTTGGATAATGTAACTAGCAAATTGGAAAATTACAAGGATGCTCCAGTAAATGGTAAAGACCCAGTTCGTAATAGTTTAGTAAACTTGTCTAAGCCAGAAAATGGTCAACCGAATGTAAGCGACAACACAGTGGCGACTGTAGGGTGATCTACGCAACATGGGTTGGATTGTATCTTCTAACAAAACAACAGGTGAAAATGGTGCAGTCACTGCTGATGAGTACTCCGCAACAGTGAAAAATGCAAACGAAGTGAAATTCGTAGGCGAAGGTACAGCTATCGTATCTGGTAAAACAGAAGGCGATGTTCGTACAATCACTGTCAAAGTAGATGACCAAACGTCTACGAACAATGCGGTAACACCTGTGGTGTACACAGATAAAGATGGCAAAACAAGTATATCCAACTGGTAAAGTAGGTCCAGATGGTAACCAAATCTTCAATACAAAACCGGATGGAAAAGGAGAGGAAGTAACAGGTCCAGTAAAAACAACAATTAACGGACCAAAAGGAACCACAAGTCCAACTACATTGTCTAATGTAGAGGGCAACTTGGAAGGGGCTAAAACAGGTACTAATGCTCCAACGACTAGTGCAACAGCACCAACATTGGGAACAGAAGCTAACCAAGTCAATAAAAACAATGCAGCAACCGTAGGTGATGTATTACAAGCAGGTTGGAACTTACAAAACAATGGCACTGCGAAAGACTTCGTAAAACCATATGATACTGTGAACTTCGTGAACGGTGGTAATACTACAGCGGTAGTGACAACGAATGCAGAAGGTACTGTAAGCGATGTGACTTTCAACGTAACAGGATTACCTGTGACATACACAACAGAAGATGGCGCACCAGTATCTAAAGTAGGAGATAAATACTACAAAGTTAATGATAAAGGTCAACCTATCAGTGAAGCGAGTAAACCGACAGTAGGCAAAAATAATGATGGTAAATTGGTTGATGAAAATAACAATGTAATTGAACCAATTGATACAACAAAACCATTAAAAACTGCGTTAGTTAATCCAACACCAGCAGGAGATAAACCTAATACAACAACAGCTACACAATTAGGGCAATGTAACATCTGGCTTGGACAAATATGGTGATCAAGTAAATAATGCTGATGTACCGAGAACAACGGATAAAAAACCGTGGCTTAGTTGAGTTTATCAAACCAACAAATGGAGATGCACCAAAAAGTAAGCGATAACACAGTTGCTACAGTAGGCGATCTACGTAACATGGGTTGGATTGTATCTTCTAATAAAAACAACAGGTGAAAATGGTGCAGTCACTGCTGATGAATACTCCGCAACAGTGAAAAATGCAAACGAAGTGAAATTCGTAGGCGAAGGTACAGCTATCGTATCTGGTAAAACAGTAGGCGATGTGCGTACCATCACTGTCAAAGTAGATGACCAAACGTCTACGAACAATGCGGTAACACCTGTGGTGTACACAGATAAAGATGGCAAACAAGTATATCCAACTGGTAAAAGTAGGGTCCAGATGGTAACCAAATCTTCAATACAAAAACCGGATGGAAAAAGGAGAGAAGTAACAGGTCCAGTAAAAACAACAATTAACGGACCAAAAGGAACCACAAGTCCAACTACATTGTCTAATGTAGAGGGCAACTTGGAAGGGCTAAAAACAGGTACTAATGCTCCAACGACTAGTGCAACAGCACCAACATTGGGAACAGAAGCTAACCAAGTCAATAAAAAACAATGCAGACAACCGTAGGTGATGTATTACAAGCGAGTTGGAACTTACAAAAACAATGGCACTGCGAAAGACTTCGTAAAAACCATATGATACTGTGAACTTCGTGAACGGTGGTAATACTACAGCGGTAGTGACAACGAATGCAGAAGGTACTGTAAGCGATGTGACTTTCAACGTAACAGGATTACCTGTGACATACACAACAGAAGATGGCGCACCAGTATCTAAAGTAGGAGATAAATACTACAAAGTTAATGATAAAGGTCAACCTATCAGTGAAGCGGGTAAACCAGAGCAGTAGGCAAAAAAATAATGATGGTAAATTGGTTGATGAAAAATAACAATGTAATTGAACCAATTGATACAACAAAACCATTAAAAAAACTGCGTTAGTTAATCCAACACCGGTAGGAGATAAACCTAATACAACAACAGCTACACAATTAGGCAATGTAACATCTGGCTTGGACAAATATGGTGATCAAGTAAATAATGCTGATGTACCGGGGAACAACGGATAAAAAAACCGTGGCTTAGTTGATTTATCCAAACCAACAAATGGAGATGCACCAAAAGTAAGCGATAACACAGCTGCTACAGTAGGCGATCTACGTAACATGGGTTGGATTGTATCTTCTAATAAAACAACAGGTGAAAATGGTGCAGTCACTGCTGATGAATACTCCGCAACAGTGAAAAAAATGCAAACGAAGTGAAATTCGTAGGCGAAGGTACAGCTATCGTATCTGGTAAAAACAGTAGGCGATGTGCGTACCATCACTGTCAAAGTAGATGACCAAACGTCTACGAACAATGCGGTAACACCTGTGGTATACACAGATAAAGATGGCAAACAAGTATATCCAACTGGTAAAGTAGGTCCAGATGGTAACCAAATCTTCAATACAAAACCGGATGGAAAAGGAGAGGAAGTAACAGGGTCCAGTAAAAAAACAACAATTAATGGACCAAAAAGGAACCCTACAAGTCCAACTACATTGTCTAATGTAGAAGGCAACTTGGAAGGTGCTAAAACAGGTACTAATGCTCCAACGACTAGTGCAACAGCACCAACATTGGGAACAGGAACTGACCAAGTAAACAAAAAAACAACACTGACCACTGTAGGGTGATGTATTACAAGCGAGGTTGGAACTTACAAAAACAATGGCGCGACGAAAGATTTTGTAAAAACCATATGATACTGTGAACTTTGTAAACGGTTTAAATACAACAGCCGTTGTAACAACATCTGATGATGGTAAAACAAGTAATATAACATATAACGTAACAGGCTTGCCTGTGACATACGCAACAGCAGATGGTACACCGGTATCTAAAATTGGAGATAAATACTACAAAGTAAATGACAAAGGTCAACCAGTAGATGGACAAGGTAATCCAAGCACGAAAGTGAACAACAATGGAGAACCTATCGATGGTAATGGCAATGTGATCACCCCAATTGATACAACAGCAAATCCATTAAAAACATCCTTGGTAAACCCAACACCGGAAACTAATAAAACTGGCACAACAAGTCCAACAACTTTGGATAATGTAACTAGCAAATTGGAAAATTACAAGGATGCTCCAGTAAATGGTAAAGACCCAGTTCGTAATAGTTTAGTAAACTTGTCTAAGCCAGAAAATGGTCAACCGAATGTAAGCGACAACACAGTGGCAACTGTAGGTGATCTACGCAATATGGGTTGGATTGTATCTTCTAACAAAACAACAGGTGAAAATGGTGCAGTCACTGCTGATGAATACTCTGCAACAGTGAAAAAAACGCAAACGAAGTGAAATTTGTAGAGCGAAGGTACAGCTATTGTATCTGGTAAAACAGAAGGTGATGTTCGTACAATCACTGTCAAAGTAGATGACCAAACGTCTACGAACAATGCGGTAACACCTGTGGTGTACACAGATAAAGATGGCAAACAAGTATATCCAACTGGTAAAACAGATAATAATGGTAACCAAATCTTCAATACCAAACCAGATGGAAAAGGAGAGGATGTAACAGGTCCAGTAAAAAAACAACAATTAACGGACCAAAAAGGTACAAATAGTCCGACATCCTTGAATAATGTGAAGAACAACATTCCAAATGTAAATGATGGTTCTAAAACAATTACTGATACAGATGGAAATGAAACAGCCGGCGATGTAACAAACATTAATAAGGCACCATTAACAGCAGAAGAAGCTGCAGCATTGGCAAATCCGAAAAACAAAAGAAGGACAAACAAATCCTAAGTACATTGGCAACAACGCAGCTACAGTATCTGACGTATTGAATGCAGGTTGGAATTTACAAAACAATGGCACTGCGAAAGACTTCGTAAAACCATATGATACTGTGAACTTCCGTAATGGTGGTAACACAACAGTAACGGTAACAACAGATGACAACTTAACATCTCATGTACAAGTGAATGTAACTGGCCTTCCTGTATCCAACACAATCACAGATCCAACAACAGGTAAACAAGTACCAGTGGTAAAAGTAGGCGATGTGTTCTACCGTACAAATCCAGATGGCACACCAGACATCGCAAGAAACGATAAAGGTGAACCAACAAATGGTTATGTACGTGCGAACAATGGTAGAAATTGTATCCACGTGAAAATGTAACGGTAACTCCTCCAACAGATGCAAACGGAACACCAACAATTACACCAAATAATGGTGCAACACCAACAACAGTGAATACAAACTTGGTAAATCCAAATGTGGATAACACAACAAATGAGCGAGGGTAACAATGTAAGCACTCCTAACCAATTAGGTAATGTTGCAAACGGTGCGAATACTTTCAACGCTGTGGATGCAGATGGTAAAGACTATGTAAAAGCGAACAATGGTAAATACTATGAACCAAAGCAAAGTGAATGCAGATGGATCCTTGAAAGAGGGTACAAATGCGACAGCAGATGCGAAAAATCCATTGGTATTAGCTAACGATGGTAAATGGTATCCAGCAGATAAAGTAAGCGATAAAGGTACTCCAGAAGCAGGGGCTACGGCAGTGGACAATCCATTGGCACCTAAAAATGCAGCGGGTGAACCATTAGTACAAGCAAAAGATGGTAAATGGTATAAACCATCGGACTTACAACCGAATGGCACACCTACACCTACAGCAAAACCACAAGATAATGCGATTAATAATAAAGCGGGTCTTGTAGACTTCAGTAACTCTAACCCTAATAACGTTGCTACTATCGGCGATTTACAAAATATGGGTTGGGTAGTATCTGCACAAGGTAACAGCTACTCCGATCAAGTACGTAATACTAACGAAGTAAAATTCGTAGGGGAAGGTACAGCATCTGTAACTGGTAAAACAGATGATAAAGGTGTTCGTACAATTACTGTGAAAGTAGATGACCAAGTATCCACGAATAACTCTGTAACACCTGTTGTGTACACAGATAAAGATGGTAAGACTGTATATCCAATTAAGGATGACAAAGGAAATGTTACATACCATACAACTCCAGATGGAAAAAGGCGAAAATGATAAAGTCATTCCAAATGGTGATGTAAATACATCTATCAATGGTCCTAAAGATGATCAAGGCAATACTCGTCCAGACATCCTTGAGCAATGTGAAAAAAACAACATTCCAGCAGTAAACGATGAAAATAAAAACGATTACTGACGCAGATGGGAAAGTAAAACCAGATGCAGGAAATGTGGAAAACATCAACAAAGCTCCAATGACAGCCAAAGATGCAGCAGACTTGTTAAAACCTATGAAAGATGGAGTAGCAAATCCTAAATTTGTAGGTAACAATGCGACGACGGTATCTGACGTATTGAACGCGAGGTTGGAATTTACAAAACAATGGAGCAGCCCGTGACTTTGTAAAACCATTCGATACTGTGAACTTTGTAAACGGTGTGAACACGACAGCCGTGGTAACAACATCTGAAGATGGAACCACAAGCAATGTGACATACAATGTAACAGGATTACCTGTGACATACACTACAGCAGATGGAACACCAGTATCCAAAAATTGGAGACAAATACTACAAAGTAAATGACAAAGGTCAACCAATCGATGAACAAGGTAACCCAAGCACGAAAGTGAACAACAATGGAGAACCTATCGATGGTAATGGCAATGTAATCAACGCAATTGATACAGCGGCAAATCCATTGAAAACATCCTTAGTTAACCCAGCACCGGAAGCTAACAAAACTGGCACAACAAGCCCAACAACTTTGGATAATGTAACTAGCAAATTAGCAAATTACAGTGATCCAGATGTGAATGGTAAAGCACCAGTTCGTAATAACTTAGTAGACTTGTCTAAACCAGAAAATGGTCAACCAAATGTCAGCGACAATACAGTAGCAACTGTAGGGTGATCTACGTAACATGGGTTGGATTGTATCTTCTAACAAAACAACAGATGATTTAACTAAGGATTACTCCGACACAGTGAAAAATGCAAACGAAGTGAAATTCGTTGGCGAAGGTACTGCGATCGTATCTGGTAAAACAGATGACAAAGGTGTACGTACCATCACTGTAAAAGTAGATGACCAAACATCCACTAACAACTCAGTAACTCCAATTGTGTACACAAAAAGCAGATGGTACACAAGTATATCCTACAAACAAAAAAAGATGACCAAGGACATCCAATCTTTAATACAAAAGCGGATGGCAGTGGTGATGAAGTTCCAGGAACTGATGTAGTAACATCCGTAAACGGCCCTAACGGCACAAAAGGAGATAAGGCACCAACTACATTGAAAAAATGTGAAAAACAACATTCCAAATGTAAATGATGGATCCAAAACAATTACAAATCCTGATGGTACAGAAAAAAAGCCGGTGATGTAGAAAACATCAACAAAAGCACCATTAACAGCAGAAGATCTCGCTAAATTGTCTAACCCTAAAACAGCGAGGCGGTGCAGCAAATCCTAACTACATTGGTAACAATGCAGCCACAGTGTCCGACGTATTAAATGCAGGTTGGAATTTACAAAACAATGGGGAATCCCGTGACTTTGTGAAACCTTATGATACCGTAAACTTTATCAACGGCCTTGGCACAACAGCGGTGGTGACAACTCGTGAGGGTAACACCACAAGTGATGTGACTTTCAACGTGAAAGCGACTAATGGCTCTGTGACTGTTGATGAGGATGGTGTAAAAGTAACTACAGGTGAAATGAAACCAGAAGTAGGTGCGGATAATAAAGAAACAGGAGCTATTGCTACACCTGTAGATACTACGACGGCTAAACAGTTAAAAGATACGTTAGATGCAGCGGTGAAAGAATTAGCTACAGCGAAGGATGCTTTAAAAACAGCGGAAACTGCACTGGCGGCGAAACCTAACGATCGAGCATTGCAAAAAGATGTGGAAGATAAAAAAAGCGCAAGTAGCAGAGAAACAAACACCTGTGAATAACGCTCAAAAAGCACATGATGATGCGAGGATTGAATAAAAGTAGCCACTGTACAAAAACGTAGCAGAAGCGATCAATAATTCTGGCTTTAACTTAAAAACATCCGCTGACGGTGGAGAAAAGTTAACGACAGGTAGTAAAAATGATGGCGAGTTAATTAAACCAGGTAATACTGTGGAAATGGTTGCAGGCAATAACTTGACTGTGAAACAGGATGAACATGGTAAAATTACATACGCTACGAAAGATGATGTGACTTTCAAAACTGTGGATACTGGCACGTTGAACGTAGGTAGCCCAAATACATACACAGATGGTAAAGGTAATACGTACACGAAAGTGGGCGAGAACTATTACAAACCAGCTGATGTGGAGAACGGTGTTCCTAAACAAGGTGCAACGCCAGTGGATGTAACAACAACACCTGTGACACCAGTAAGCCCTGTAACGATGAAAGCAGAAGCGGCAAAACCAGCTACAAATAATGCAACGGATGCACAACCATCTTCCGCATTAAATGTGACATCTAAAGATGGCAAACCAACACAAATTACAGGGGTAGGTTCTACGTTGAATACCAAATCTGTAGATACTACACCGAAGGTACAGCACCAGGAACTACACCTAACTACAACACCGACGAAACTTAATTGATTTGGAAGGCACAGCTGATGCTCCTGTGAATAAAAACGCAGCAGCTACAGTAGGTGATTTGCAAAATATGGGCTGGGTTGTATCTGCCAAAGATGGTAACGGCTACAAAGATGTGGTGAAAAAAATGCTAACGTAGTGGACTTCAAAAGGTGATCAAGGTGTGACTGTTACTGGTAAAACATTGGCTGACGGCACTCGTGAAATTACAGTAGGTATCAAAGAAGGAGAAGTTACGAATAAAGTAACAATCACTCATAGCGATGGTTCCAAAACTGATGCTGTTAAGATTGGTGATAATTACTACAAAGTAGATAAAGATGGTAAACCAATAGGATTCGACAAAGATGAAAAACGGTAAACCAGCAGGCACTCCATTGAACGTTGATCCTAATACTGACAAAGTAACGAATGCGGTGCAGGAGTTGTAACGGGTAATGCAGTGGCGAATGCAATCCAAGATTCTGGTTGGAATGTAGGCATTGGTTCTACTGATAAAGACTTCAGCAAAGATGCAAAAGTGTACGACAAGGTAAATCCAAAATGACGATGTGAAATTCGCAAATGGAGCTAACACAAATGTATCTATGGTAACTGTAGATGCTCTTAACGAGGACGGTACTAAGAAAGCAACGACCTATGTGAAAGTTGATATTAACAGAGATCTAAAAATTGACTCTGTCACAACTGGTGGTACAGCGACTGATAAAAAAATGGTAACAACCTTGTGAAAGTGGGAGACCAATACTACAAAGAAGGCGATGTAACAATCGTTACAAATCCAGATGGAACTACGACAGTAACACCTAAGGAGAATGCAAAAAGCAATACCTCCGGCAGATGTAATTCCAGCTAAAGATGGCGCTATGATCGTGAAAAAAATGCTGACGGTAAAGATGTCGTATCTGCTACTGTTGGTAAAGATGGTAATGGTGCATTTGGTATCAATGGCAAGGATGGCAAAAATGGTATCTCTATGACTGCCAAAGATGGCCAAGGTACTATCGGTGTGAATGGTAAAGATGGTAAATCCACAACGATTGCAGGGGATACAATTACTATCAAAGATAAAGATAATAATGCTACTAATATCGGCGTGAATACGATTACCTTAGTGGACAAAAGCTGGCAATACGACGACGACTACAGCAGATAAGTCTGAAATCAAAGATGCGACAGGGCAACATCAATGCTAACACAGCAACTGGAAATACATTGAAAGATCCAAATGGTAATACTCACACATCTACGGCAAGTACATCTGAGTTGAAAGATAAAGATGGTAATACGAATACAAGTACTCCGACAACGAATGTGTTGAAAGATACAAACGGTAATACCAACACGTCTGCGACAACAGGAACTACGTATAAAGATAAGGATGACAACAAAACTGTGGTGGGACCTAAGGAAATTAATATTTCAGATAAATCCGGAGAAAACACAGCATCCTTAACAAATAAAGATTTACTCTTGAATGCGAAAGATCCAAACACTGGTGTAGATAAAACATCCCATGTATCTGGGGATAAGATTGCTTTCACAACTACGGATGAAATGGAAAAAAAGTAGTGGACAAAGACGGTAAACCGGTGATTGATCCCGCTACTGGAAAAACAAAAAGAAGTAGTGAAAATGGAGAAGGTATTCGATAAAGATGGTAAGCCAGTTATCGACCACGCTACAGGTAAGCAAAAAGAAGTAGTTAAAAAAATCCGGTAACTCTACAGAGTACACTAACGAAGGATTGAAAGTTATTCCAAATAGCACGGTAGCTCGTGATGTGAATGGTAACCCTACCTTCTTGGACAAAGATGGTAAGCCAGTCATGAAAGATACAGATGGCAAGTACAAATATGTAGGTCAAGATGGTAAACCTGGTGATAAGTATGATGGAGCTGTAGGAGTCTTGAAACCAAATGTAGTGGATAACACTCGTGTCATCTCCTTCGGTATGGATAAACCAGTATTGGATAAAAATGGTAAACCTGTCACAGGTCCAGATGGCAATCCAGTTATGACAGAAGGTATCTCTGCGGTATGCAACAAATTCACAACGTGGCACCGGTACAAAAAGATACGGATGGAGTTAACGTATCTCAATTACGAGGTACAACGATTAATATCAATAATCGTATGAATCGTATGGGTGCACAAGCAGTCGCCTTAGCGGGGCTTGCAATCCATCCAGTATGATCCATTGGAGCCAACACAAATTTCCGCAGGTCTAGGACATTATAAAGGTTCTAGCGCGCTAGCATTGGGCGTAAATCATTTCAAAAATGAATCTACTATGTTCCATATGGGGGCCTCCTATAATGGTCATGGTGATGAAACGATGATGAACGCTAGTGTGACTTGGAAGTTTGGTGCTCGTGCAGATGAAACAGCTGTGAAAGATACATTCCGTCAAGGACCTATTAGCTCAGCATATACTTTACAAGATAAGGTATCTGCCTTAGAAGCACAAAACAAAAATCCAAAAAGATCAATTGGAAGAACTAAAAAGCATTAAATGAAAAACAACAAGAGCAAATTGCTGAATTGTTTAAACGTTTAATCGAAAAAAAGAGTAGGAATTAGGTTCCTCTAAGGAGCTTGTTATGCCTATAGCTTAGTAGGTACATAAAAGAGCACGGTATACCCGATCAAACAGTACTAAGTATTGTTTGAGGTGGGATATCGTGCTCTTTTTCTGTTGCAGACAAGATTGGGATTAGTCTACCAACTCATTTTGTCCTATAACTCGATAATTCAATGCATTAATAATTAACAATTTGAATGATTATAATGAAAAAGGTGTGAAAAATTTTTTTAAAGAGTAATAGTATACACATTTAATTTTTTTAGAGCTTGAATTGTCAAGTCAAATGCAACTCTACTGAATGATAAACCTCGTATGGAGTTTTTCCAATTTAAGCATTTGCGCGGTCTAAGATTTATTTCTTTCATTTTTTTGCTTCAACATAGCTATCTGATTGATTAATATCCACAGCTTTTTGGGAAATATTCTCTCAACAATCCATTGGTGTTTTCGTTCGTTCCTCTTTGCCAAGGATGATGTGGAAATGGAAAATAAAACTCTACTAGATTCAACTCCTGGCTAATTTCTGCATGTTTAGAAAACTCTTTTCCTCTATCTGGCGTAATTGTCTCTAGAGGTTGATTTTCCAAAAGCTCAATCATCGCTTGTTTGACCAAAAAAATGAATTCTTTTTGCAATTTTTTTGCATAGTAGATACCTACTTTTTTTCGATCAGTCAATGTTACTAAGCAAGCCTTACCAGTTTGTCCCATAACTGTATCAGCCTCCCAATCACCTAATCGTTCTCGATTATTTGCAGGATCTGGTCTATCTGTAATTAAATTACTAACTTGAATTTTGCCACGTCTTTCTTCATAGTTTTTTGTATGACGACTTTTACCACGATGTCGTAGTTTGCGAATGACTCCTCTATTTCCATGTGATAGTCCTTTTTCATCAAAACGACCATTATATATTTCCCTGTAAATTGTACTGTAGCTAATAGTGAAGCTTGAATTTTTCAAACTTTAATCGGGATGAAATCTGTTCCGGAGACCATTGATGCCTCAAAAAAATAAATCCTTTTACACATTCATATAGTCTCGGATTATCTAGCTTTTTTTCTTGGTTTTACAATTAAAGCGTCTATTTTTATATTTATCATGGGCTTCACAAGGTATGTACTCGCCATTTTGACTATTTCTCTTAATTTCTCTTGATATGGACGATTTGTTTTTCCCTAGTAAAATTGAAATTTCTGTTTGATTTTTTTACCTATATCAATAAAAATGTTTTAGCATTTCGCTCTTTTAGTGTAAAAATGAGTATAATGATTCATGGCTCCTCCTGATTTTTTTAGATGTCTTTGCAAATACTATTTTTATCAGAAAGCTATGAATCTTTTTAGTTGCACTTAGATTATAAATTCAAGAGAATAAAAATTCACAAATTTCTAAAAACTGTATTAAAAAGTGAATAAAAAAATTAAAAAAATATAGAGGAATGTAAACAAAAATGAAAGATATATGAAGTAGATAAACATACTAAAATAGAGTGAAATTTCTCATAGAATCTAGGTTTGTGGGACGTTGATAAAACTAGTGCTTGATAATGTATAGAAATTCAGTTATAATAATATCGAAATAAATGGAACTAGATTGATACAATACATTGTGTAATAATCAGTTGTATAGGTACTGTTTATCAATCGTGGAGATTCATGTATAATCATTACTTTTTTTATTTTGTAGGCCTTTGGAAATTCTGAGGGGCTATTTGTAGATTAATGGTCATTGACTAAGATAACAAAATGATATGGCATTTGGAATATTTGTAGTATTTATAGTAGTAACACTGTACAGGTAGTGTGGACAAGGAGAGTTATATGGGTTTGAACCACGTATACAAGGTAATTTGGAATAAGACAAAAGGCTGTTATGTAGTCGTGTCAGAATTGGCTAAGCGTGTAGGTCGTAATAAAGCGAAGGCGATTGTGATGGCTACAGCAGCGATGGCTATGGTGGTAACGCCAGCGGTCATGAATGTCAATCAAGTAGAGGCAACGGTGTTGATTGGTAGTACTAATGGTACTACTATATCAGACAATGGGTCGACAGTAAATACTTGGGGGATTACTATTGGTGGCGGAATTACTCATGCTGGGGAACACTCTGTTCATGTAGGTGATGCAACTCTTGAAGAAGGGAATCGAAATGTAATCATTGGTACCCATGCTACAGCAGGTGTTGATAAAATTGCTGGTCGGCACTTTGTTAATCAATCAGTAGCTATTGGTGGGGGAAATGAGCCAAATCTAGGGGCTCGTGCTTTTGGTGACCAATCCATTGCTATTGGATCGAATACTATCTCAGAAGGTAATTCTTCTATTGCCATTGGTAATGATGATGTAGATAAAGCTGTTGGAAAACAAATTTCGTATACAAACTCTAACGGGAAAGAGGTAACAGACACTCTTGGTAGTGCTTACACTGACTTAACTGGTAAAAAAACCTTCATACGGATGGAGGTCAGTATGCAGATACTAGATCTGGTGAAGTCAGGTGGCTATTGGTGTTAAGGCAGAGGCTGGGGACATTTCATTAGCTTTGGGTACAGGAGCTAAAGCTAAGAAAGTCAACACTGTGTCTATCGGTACAGGTGCTACGGCGGACCCTAGATAACTCTGTAGCTATTGGTGGTGGTGCGGTAGCAGATGAGAGTTCACAAGGTACAAAAACAAACATCTACTACTATAAATGGTATTACCTATGGATGGGCAGGTGGAGACAAAACCAATAAGGGAGATATAGTTTCTTTTGGTAAACCTGATTTTGAACGTCAATTGAAAAATATCGCTGCTGGGGAAATCTCTAGCACTTCTACAGATGCTATTAATGGATCTCAAATCCACAGTCTTGTAGAAAAGATTACTGGAACTCCGAAATTATCCTACACAACTAAGGATGGAACACCAGTGTATAAATTGGGTGACAAATTCTACAAAGTAAATGAAAAAGGTCAGCCTATCAGTGCAGCAGGTAAACCAGTAGTGGGAACAAATAAAGATGGTAAATGGGTGGATGCAGATAACAATGTAATCGAACCAATCGATCCAGCGGTTACCCATTGAAAAAAATGCATTGGTAAATCCAAATCCAGCGACGAGACAAAACAGGAACAACAAGTCCAACGGCATTGAATAATATAACAAGTAATTTAGTTAACTTTGATGCGCCCAATGTTAACGGTAAAGTACCAGCTAAAAATGCATTACGTAATCTGGTAAATGATGCTGTATCTGATGACACAGTAGCCACAGTGGGTGACTTACGTAATATGGGCTGGATTGTATCTGCCGATAAAAACAACAGGTGCAGATGGAACAGCTACTGATACGGCGTATTCTGAAACAGTAAAAATGCAAATGAAGTGAAATTCGTAGGTAAAGATGGTGCTATTGTTTCTGGTGCTACAGATGTTTGCTACAGGTGTTCGTACAATCACAGTAGGATTAGATAAAAAAAGCAATGTCTGGGTCTGGCGATTCTGGCTCTCCAGTGGCATATACAAAAAGCAGATGGTACAAAAAGTATATCCAGTGAAAGCTGAGAATGGTTCTGTTACATACCATACAACTCCAAATGGTGACGGTCCAAATGATGCAGAAGTTCCAAAAACAGAGGTAATTACTTCTGTAAATGGTCCTGAAGGTACAACAACACCAGTGCATTAACAAACGTAGCGTGTAATTTAGTAGGTGCTAAAAAAGATACAAATGCACCAACTACAGAACAGGCGACGCCAACAGTGGGTAAAGGTGCTAATGAAGTAAATCCAAACAACGCAACCACAGTAGGTGACGTATTAAATGCAGAGTTGGAATGTACAAGAAAAATGGAACAGCGAAAGACTTCGTAAAACCATACGACAAAGTAAACTTTGTGAACGGTGGCAATACAACAGCAGTTGTTACAACGAATGCAGAAGGTACTGTAAGTAATGTATCCTTCAACGTAACAGGATTACCTGTATCCTACACAACTGAAGACGGCAAACCAGTATCTAAAGTGGGTGACAAATTCTACAAAGTGAACGAACAAGGTCAACCACTGAAGCGAATGTAAAACCCACTGGTGAAACAAATGATGTCGGTAAATTAGTAGATGAAGATGGTACTGAAATTGAACCAATCAATCCAAAGAATTACTCCATTGAAAAATGCATTGGTAAATCCAAATCCAGCAGCAGATAAAACAGGTACAACAAGTCCAACACAATTAACAAATGTAGAAGGCAACTTGGATGGCGCTAAAAAGATACAACAGCACCAAAAGCAGAAGCCGCTGTACCAAACACAACAAATAAAGATGGCGATAAATACATCAATCCTAATAACGCGACACATTAGGTGACGTATTAAACGCTGAGTTGGAACTACAAAAATAATGGCACAGCGAAAGATTTTTGTGAAACCATACGACACTGTAAAACTTTATAATGGTGGTAACAACAGCTGTTGTGACAACTAATGCGGAAGGTACTGTAGTAATGTATCCTTCAACGTAACAGGATTACCTGTATCCTACACAACTGAAGACGGCAAACCAGTATCTAAAGTGGGTGACAAATTCTACAAAGTGAACGAACAAGGTCAACCAGTTAGTGAAGCAGGTAAACCAGCAGTGAAAACAAATGATGCTGGCAAACTAGTAGATGAAGATGGCACTGAGATTGAACCAATCAATCCCAAAGAACTACTCCGTTTGAAAAAAACTGCCTTGGTAAATCCAAATCCAGCAAAGAGATAAAACAGGTACAACAAGTCCAACACAATTAACAAATGTAGAAGGCAATTTAGATGGTGCTAAAAAAGATACAACGGCACCAAAAGCAGAAGCTGCTGTACCAAACACAACAAATAAAGATGGCGATAAATACATCAATCCTAACAATGCGACTACATGTAGGTGACGTATTAAATGCAGGTTGGAACTTACAAGAAAAATGGAACTGCGAAAGACTTCGTAAAACCATACGATACTGTAAACTTTCATTAACGGTGCAAACACGACAGCTGTGGTAACAACATCTGAAGATGGTACTGACAAGTAAGGTAACATACAATGTAACAGGATTACCTGTATCCTACACAACTGAAGATGGAAAACCAGTATCTAAAGTAGGGTGACAAATTCTACAAAGTGAACGAACAAGGTCAACCTAGTCAGTGAAGCGTGTAAACCCGACAGTGAAAAACAAATGATGCTCGGTAAATTAGTAGATGAAGATGGCACTGAGATTGAACCAATCAATCCAAAGAACTACTCCATTGAAAAAAATGCATTGGTAAATCCAAACCCAGCAAAGAGATAAAAACAGGTACAACAAGTCCAACAGCATTGAACAATGTCACATCTGGATTGAATAAATATGGTGATCAAGTAGATGGTAAACCAGTAGAAGGTACAACACCGCCAATACAGGATTAATCGACTTATCTACACCAAAGCAGATGGTGTGGCACCAAAAAGTAAGCGACAACACAGAGCATGACAGTAGGTGATTTACGTAACATGGGCATGGATTGTATCCGCTGACAAAACAACAGGTGATTTAGATAAGGCATACTCTGCAACAGTGAAAAAATGCGAATGAAGTGAAATTCGTAGGCACAGGCACAGCGATCGTATCTGGGGAAAACTAAAGACGGTGTGCGTACGATCACTGTGAATGTAGATGACCAAGTATCCACTAATAATGCAACAATCACCAGTTGTATATACAAAAGCAGATGGTACAAAAAAGTATATCCAATTAGAAAGATGAAAATGGTGCTATTACATACCACACAACTCCAGATGGAAAAAGGTAATAATGACCAAGAAGTCCGTGCACAGATGTAATTACATCTGTTAATAGTCCTGATGGAACAACAAAAACCAACACATTAGCCAACGTAGAGGCAACTTAGATGGCGCTAAAAAAAGATACAACAGCACCAAAAGCAGAAGCTGCTGCACCAAATACAACAAATAAAGATGGCGATAAATACATCAATCCTAACAATGCAGCCACTGTAGGTGACGTATTAAATGCAGGTTGGAACTTACAAGAAAATGGAACAGCGAAAGACTTCGTAAAACCATACGACAAAGTAAACTTTGTGAACGGTGGCAATACAACAGCAATTGTTACAACGAATGCGGACGGTACTGTAAGTAATGTATCTTTCAACGTAACAGGCTTACCTGTGTCTTACACAACTGAAGATGGAAAACCAGTATCTAAAGTAGGTGACAAATTCTATAAAGTGAACGAACAAGGTCAACCAGTTAGTGAAGCAGGTAAACCAGCAGTGAAAACAAATGATGCTGGCAAGCTAGTAGATGAAGATGGCACTGAGATTGAACCAATCAACCCAGCAACTACTCCGTTAAAAACTGCCTTGGTAAATCCAAACCCAGCAGCAGATAAAACAGGAACAACAAGTCCAACAGCATTGAATAATGTAACATCTGGATTGAATAAATATGGTGATCAAGTAGATGGTAAACCAGTAGAAGGTACAACACCTGCAAATACAGGATTAATCGATTTATCTACACCAGCAGATGGTGCGGCACCAAAAGTAAGCGACAACACAGCGGCGACAGTAGGTGACTTACGTAACATGGGCTGGATTGTATCCGCTGACAAAACAACAGGTGATTTAGATAAGGCATACTCTGCAACAGTGAAAAATGCAAACGAAGTGAAATTCGTAGGCACAGGTACAGCTATCGTATCTGGGGAAACTAAAGACGGTGTGCGTACAATCACTGTGAATGTAGATGACCAAGTATCCACTAATAACGCAACAACACCAGTTGTATATACAAAAGCAGATGGTACAAAAAGTATATCCAATTAAAGGTGAAAACGGTGCTATTACATACCACACAACTCCAGATGGAAAAAGGTAAAGATGACCAAGAAGTTCCAGGTACAGAGGTAATTACATCTGTCAACAGTCCTGATGGCACAACAACACCAGCCCACATTAGCTAACGTGAGGCAACTTGGATGGCGCTAAAAAAAGATACAACGGAACCAAAAGCAGAAGTCACGCACCAAATACAACAAATAAAGATGGCGATAAATACATCAATCCTAATAATGCAGCCCACTGTAGGTGACGTATTAAATGCAGGTTGGAATTTACAAGAAAATGGAACAGCGAAAGACTTCGTAAAACCATACGATACTGTAAACTTCATTAATGGTGCAAATACGACAGCTGTGGTAACTACATCTGAAGATGGTTCTACAAGTAAAGTGACATACAATGTAACAGGATTGCCTGTAACATACACAACTGAAGATGGAAAACCAGTATCTAAAGTAGGTGATAAATTCTATAAAGTGAACGAGAAAGGTCAACCACTAGCAGAGGATGGCACACCGACAGCAGTACAGATAAAGATGGTAACCCAAGTACAGCCGATGGCACAGTGATCAAAGCAATCGATCCAACACAGAACTCGTTAAAAAACTGCCTTGGTAAATCCAAATCCAGCAAAGAGATAAAAACAGGAACAACAAGTCCAACAGCATTGAACAATGTCACATCTGGATTGAATAAATATGGTGATCAAGTAGATGGTAAACCAGTAGAAGGTACAACACCGCCAAATACAGGATTAATCGACTTATCTACACCAGACAGATGGTGCGGCACCAAAAAGTAAGCGACAACACAGCGTGCGACAGTAGGTGATTTACGTAACATGGGCTGGATTGTATCCGCTGACAAAAACAACAGGTGATTTAGATACGGCATATTCCGCAACAGTGAAAAAAATGCAAATGAAGTGAAATTCGTAGGCACAGGCACAGCGATCGTATCTGGGGAAACTAAAGACGGTGTGCGTACGATCACTGTGAATGTAGATGACCAAGTATCTACTAACAATGCAGTAACTCCAGTTGTTTATACGGATAAAGAAGGTAACACAGTATATCCAATTAAGGATGACAAAGGTAATGTAACATACCATACAACTCCAGATGGAAAAGGCGAAAATGATAAAGTCGTTCCAAATGGTGATGTGAATACATCTGTGAATGGTCCTAAAGATGAGAAAGGAAATACTCGTCCAGCATCCTTGGGTAATGTGAAAAACAACATTCCAGCAGTGAATGATGCTGATAAAAAAGTAACAAACCCTGATGGAACAGAAGCGCCAAATGTAGGCGATGTAGCGAACATCAATAAAGCTCCATTGACAGCAGAAAAAGCAGCGGACTTGTTGAATCCAAAAACAAAAGATGGAAAAGCAAATCCAAACTTCGCGGGCAACAATGCAGCTACCGTATCTGATGTATTGAATGCTGGTTGGAATTTACAAAATAATGGTACAGCGAAAGACTTCGTGAAACCATTCGACACTGTAAACTTCGTGAACGGTGGTAATACAACAGCTGTGGTAACAACAAAAGCAGATGGCACAACAAGCGATGTGACTTTCAACGTAACAGGCTTGCCAATCGCTACGACAATCACGGATCCAACAACAGGTAAACAAGTGCCAGTGGTAAAAGTGGGTGATACGTTCTACCCTGCAAATCCAGATGGTACACCAAACATTGCAAGAAATGATAAAGGTGAACCAACTAATGGATATGTACGTGCAAACGATGGTAAATTGTATCCACGTGAAGCGGTAACTGTGGCACCATCAGCGGATCCAACTAAGCCGCCAACAGTCACACCAAATGCTGATGCGAAACCAACCACAGTGAATACAAACTTGGCAAATCCAAATGTGGACAACACAACAAATGAGCTAGGTAATAATGTAAACACTCCAACACAATTGGGTAATGTAGCGAATGGTGCGGAAACTTTCAAACCGGCAGATGATGTAAAAATTAGCTAACGATGGCAAATGGTACCCAAAGAGATCAAGTGGAAGCTAATGGTAAGCCAAAAAGCAGATGCAACTCCAGTAGATAATCCGTTGGCCACTAAAAAAATGCAAAAGAGGAGATGTCCTTGAAAGAGGCAATGATGGTAACTGGTACAAAGCTAGTGATCTAGAAAATGGTGAACCTAAGCCTAATGTTGATGAACAAACTCCAGTGGTGAAGCCAGAAAAATGCCGAAAAAACTGGCCTTGTTAACTTTGAAAACTCTAATCCTAACAACGCGACTGATCAGGGCGATTTACAAAAACTTAGGCTTTGTAGTAGCAGACCCATGACAATGGCTATACTGAACAAATGCGTAATGCAAATAAAGTAGAATTCAAAGGTTCTAATGGCGTTTCCGTTACAGGTAAAAACATTAAAAAGATGGTACTCGTGAAATTACAGTAGCTTTTAAAAAGAAGGCCGTGTAACAAATGATGTAATCGTTACAAATGCAGATGGTACTGAAACACATGGTGTTCGTGGTGAAGATGGCAAAAATTTATGTAAAAGATCCGAAAAACTGGTAAAAGCTACGAAGACTGAAATCCAAGTAGCACCTACAGATACTGTAACGAATGATGGTGATGCGTATGTAACTGGTAACTCTGTAGCAACAGCTATCCAAAAAAATCTGGTTGGAATATTGGTATTGGCTCTACAGATAAAGCTTTCAGTGAAAAGGCTAAAACATATGAAAGAGTTAACCCTAAGGATAACGTAAAATATGTAAAATGGTGGGAATACAACAGTATCTATGGCAGTGGATGCAGAAAAAGGATAGAGATGGTGCTACTGTTACAACTACGTATGTGAAAGTAGATGTAAACCGTGACCTTAACATCGACAGTGTAACAACTGGTGGTCCAAACTGAAAGATAAAGATGGTAACCCATTGAAATTAGTAGATGGTAAATACTATCCAGAAAAATGCGTTGGTACAAGATGGAAAAAGTATATCCAGCAGGTACTACTTTCATCAATGGTAAAACCATACCCGCTAATACAGTGATGATCGACGGTAAAGCATATCCAGCAGGTTCTGCGAAAGATCCCTAAGACAAAATGCAATCGTAAAAGATGGTCAACCAGATACAGAAGTACAACCTGTTACTCCATTAACAGCGACAGATGTAGCTAACATGGCACCCGGCAAAGATGGCACTATGACTGTGAAAGATGCAGCTGGCAAAGACGGCATATCCGCGACAGCGAAAGATGGCAAGGGTACATTGACATTGAACAATGCGAAGGCTGGAAAAGATGGAAAAGATGCTGCTAGTGTAGCTATCTCTACAGATAAAGCACCAGCTGATTTGGACAACACACCAAAAAAGATGCAGTTCGTGCCAACGACGGTAAATGGTATGCACCAGCAGATGTGGATGTGAAAACTGAAAATGGTAACACTGTGGTGACACCAAAAGCTGGTAAGTCTCCAATGGCAGATGCACCAACTATGGATCGTATCCAATACACAGGTACAGATAAAAAAGTTCGTGACGTTGCGACTATGGACGACGGACTTCGTTTCCAAGGCGATGACGGCGAATCCATCAGCAAACCATTGAACTCTAGCGTACAATTGACTGGTGGCAACCGTGAAGATACTGGTAAAACCAGTAGCGAAAGATGCTACAACAATAGGCAACATCGGCGTATTCAACACAGATGGTAAATTGTCCGTTCAATTAGCTAAAGATTTGGATAAATTGAACAGTGCTAACTTTGAAAGTAAAACTGACAAGGCTGGCAACCCATTGAAAGCAGTAGATGGTAAATACTACCCTGAAAAACTCTGTGGTACAAGAAGGCAAAGTATATCCTGAAGGTACTGTGATGATCGATAATAAACCATACCCTGCAGGTTCTGTAAAAAGATCCTAATACAAATACTGTGGTAAAAAGATGGTAAAACTGGCGACAGAAGCAACACCGATTACCCCAATCGATAGTACACAAGTACAAGACGGTCCAACCTCTAAATTAACTGGCGCAGGATTAACTTTCAATACACCAAAGACCTAAAGATGAAAATGGCAAAACCATTAGTATTGGTTGATGGCAAGTACTACAAAGCTGATAACCCTAGAAAAATGGCAAACCAAAAAGCTGATGCAAAACCTGAACCAGTGAAACCCCGCTCAAGCTACAGCATTTACTCCAGATGGCTTTGGTGGTAACACCTGACACGGCAAAAGTAGTAGATCCTAAAACAGGTGAAGTGAAAGTAGATCCTAACAAAGTAGTATCTTTTGGAGCTCCATCTATCGTAACGGATCCAGACTACAGGTAAACCGGTAATCGACCCTAAAACAGGGGAACCTGTGATGAAATCTGGTATCTCTGCAGGGGGACAAGTGATGTCCAATGTGGCACCAGGTGTTCTTGATACAGATGCAGTTAACGTATCTCAATTAAAAGGTGTGGCTAACAACATCAATATGCGTATGGACCGTATGGGTGCACAAGCGACAGCAATGGCTGGCTTACGTCACTTGCAATATGATCCATTGGAACCAACAACAATCATGGCGGTGTAGGTACGTATAAAGGTGAAGGTGCCTTAGCATTGGGTATTGCTCATTACAAAAAAATGAGTCTACATTATTCCATGCAGTGCGCATCCATTGGTAGCCGTGGCGATGAATTGATGGCGAATGCCGTGTGAGTCGGAAATTTGGATCTCGATGCTGACGAAACAGCTGTGAAAGACACATTCCGTCAAGGACCCTATCAGTGCGTCTTATACATTACAAGATAAAGTGTCTGCTTTAGAAGCGCAAAACCAAATGCAAAAAGATGAAATTAACACATTAAAAAGCACAATTGGCAGAAGTACTTCAATACATTAAAAAGGTTAATGGGTAGACGATTCTATAGAACCTGTGAAAGTTACTACTTTCACAGGGCCTACCATGGGTTTTGCATCGATTCGATGTTGTATACACAACTATAGTTGATGTATAATACAAATGTAGATGTATATAATGATAGAAACGAATATGTATATTAGATAGGGAGATAGAAACGTGAAGAAACTAGTATTAACAGCAGCGTTGTTAGCAACAGCCACGTCTAGCTTTGCGATGGGAGATACGTTGTTCGATCAAAAGAACCCAGCTCATATCGTAACACCAGCAGCAGGCTATGAAATTGAAGTGGCCACACCAGAAACAGTGGAAGCCTTTAGAAGAATTAGGTGTTACCTTAGAGCGTGTGTACGAAGTACATAAAGATTTAGTGTATCGTCATGAGCGTGGTGAGCGCTTGACAGATCGCCAACATCGCTATGCAGAACATGATGTGAATCATGAGTTCTTGCGCGTGTTAGATCGCAACTTGACTAATCGCGTGGAGTTCTTTAAACGTGCTCATAATTGGAATGGGGACAATAAATACGAACACAATGCGAACTACCAAGTGTTCTTGAACAAACACAATAAACATGCGAAAGAAGCAGTAAATGGTTATAGCAACAGCTATGGTTGGAATGTATTGCGTGCTGTTCGTCAAGATGCATTGGACAATGTAAAAGCTGTGTTTGACGAAAAAGGTGAAGACACACGTGGTGAAGATATTGTTGTAGCTATGAAACAGGCAGAGAAAAAAATGCATTAACTGTGAATAGCGAAGAACTTCGTTTCTACATCAATGAGCTAGTTTGGTACACAGCAAAACAAACAGCGAAAGAAACTAATAAAGAACTAGATCATGTATTAAAAATAAGATGATCTAGTGTAGAGTATGTCGTACATGTTCGATAGAAAAGGAGCCATAACAAACCTCTTAGGGAATGTTGTGGCTCCTTTAAATCTATAAGGTATGATATAATAAAAGATAGATTGAGTAGAATATGATTCAGTAAGTTATATAGGAGATATAATTTTGAAACGTTTAGTAGTATCAACAGCATTATTGCTGACAGTAGGCACAAGTTTTGGTATGAGCGAGGACATTTTCGCTCGTCAACATCCATCTGAGGTAACAGAAGTGGCGAAGGGCTACCATTTATTGCCGATTATGCCAGAAACAGAAAAAAAGCCATTGATGGCTTAGTACGTACCATTGATGGGGAACACCTGATGACAGAGATGACGAGCACACTCGATTCAAGGTATCACATTAGAAGAATTGTCTCATGCTGTAAAAGGTCATGATTCTGTGACTCCTACTGCAGCAGTGTCACACATCACAGAAAAAAACCAATCCAGGGCATTACAATGGATGAATTATTGGAAGCTTTGGAGGAACTGGGACAAGACAAAACGACTGTTTATGATGGCGCCCAAGTGTTATCTATTTTGGACACAAAGCTTACAAAGCGGTTGCGATTCTTTAAACGCATTCACAACTGGCATGGGGATAATAATCTAGGACCGTTCTAACCGCCATAAAGAAGCTATTGAGTTGGCTAGAAATGACAAAGCGGAAAAAGGTAGCTATGCGTGGTATGTATTGAAAGATTTGCGCCACGATATCTTGACCAATGTAGAGGAAGTCATCCAAGTGAAAGATAATCCCTTAACAGGTGAATACATTGCGTTAGCTATTGCAACTGCAGTAAATACTAATGCGAGACATGTGAAAAAGCGAAGAGCTTCGCTATTACATGAATGAACTTGTGTGGTACTCTGTCACAGAGACGACAAAAAGAACTAGGTAAATAATCGTTACCAGAAAGGACGATGACTATGCAAGAGATTGTAGTAGGCGGTTTATATCGTCATTTTAAAGGCATGTTATACTATGTCATCGACATTGCCATCCATTCCGAGACAAATGAGCCTCATGTGGTATACCAACAGCTTTTACGGAGATCGGAAAACCTTTGTGCGCCCTTTGGTGATGTTCGCCGACGAGGTGGGACCATGAGAAATATCCACATGTAGAGCAGAAAGACCGCTTTCAGTTGGTGAACGGTTGGGATGAAGAGCAAAGACTTGCGCTGAGGAGGCTCGGATGGATAAGAAATATTTTTCTTCGATATTGATAACACCCCTAGCGGTTTTGGCCGGATGGGGTGATTCCCTGAAAGCGCTCAGTATTCCTTGGACTATTTGCAGAACAAAGGGCATCACGTGGCGCTTTCGCTACAGGTCGTTTGCAGCAGATGCTATGCGCTTTGCTAAGATGGCAAAGACGGCTAACTTCGTAGCTGATGGTGGCTATAGCATTACGGAAAAATTATGAAGTGCAATGGATGCGGGGATGGATCGGGACCGCACGTGCAGTACCTCAACTATTTGACGAAACTCAATGTGCCTTGGGTGTGACCCATAAAAATGACTTCGTCCGCATTACTCCCTGCGAAAGTGTCCTAGCATGGGATCCGCAATGGGATATGATGCAAAAACGAAGTCGTACCAGACTTGGTGCCTGAGGATATTGAGCACTTTACAAGGTCTATGCGTTCATCACAGAAGAAGAGGAACAGCGCCGTGGTATCGTGCACATGACGAAGGACCTCATCCGCTATGGAGAGGGCTGTGTGTTGTTTGAACCGATGGACAAAGCCTATGGGATTCGGAAAATGATCGATGGCTTTGGCGCGTCTTACCAAGATGTCATCGTATTCGGCGATGGCTATACGACCCTGTCCATGTTCCGACCAGACTGGCTGAACATTGCCATGGGGAATGGCCGTGATGCATTGAAAGAAAAAGCTGACTACGTCACAACGTCCTGCCATGACGACGGAATTTATAAAGCTTTGCAACATTTTGGGTTTATACCGAAGCAGTTTTAATCAATAATTATGGGACGAAATATAATTTAATAGAAATAGCTAAAAATTAGTATTAATTATGAATGAAGTGGATAGTATACTTTCACCATAACTATATGGAAGCGGTTTGAACATCAAAATTAGTTATAGTATAATAAAGCGTAGATATATCGAAATGGGTCTTAAAAGGAGGACATACCATGGATTTAATTCAAAGTTTAAAAGAGCAAGCAAAAAAGGCTTTGGGTAAAATTGTATTGCCAGAATTTGAAGATAGCCGTGTCATCGAAGCGCGTACGCGATTTTGAAAAGAAGGTTTCTGCGTGCCTGTATTGGTTGGTGCAGAAGATAAAATTGCAAGCAGCCTACAGCAAACTGGTGTATCTTTGAAGGTGCTGAAATCATCAACTCAGCTACATTCGGCGAATTAAACAAAATGGTAGATACATTTGTAGAATTGCGCGCGAAAAAGGCATGACACCTGAAAAAGCACACGCTACTATGACTGGCGATGCGTTATTCTTCGGTGCTATGTTAGTTCGTTTAGGTTTGGCTGACGGCATGGTAGCAGGTTCTGCAAGCCCTACTGCAAACGTACTTCGTGCGCACTATCCAAGTGGTAGGTACCACGTCGGTTTGAAAACTGTATCTAGCTCTATGCTTGTGATCACTGATAAAAAAAGAATACGGCGATGACGGCTTGTTGATTTTCTCCGATTGGCTGTTATCCCCTAACCCAACATCTGAACAATTGGCTGATATCGCTGAGTCCAGCGTTGGTAAAGCTCGTTCCGTAGCAGGTATGAAAGAACCTCGCGTATCCTTCTTGTCCTTCTCCACAAAAGGATCTGCTTCTTCTCCGAAGTTGATAAAGTGGTAGCAGCTGTAGAAGACTTGAAAGGTCGTAACGTAGACTTCGCATTCGATGGGGAATTGCACTAGATGCGTCCATCGTTCCATCCGTAGCAGAACGTAAAGCTCCGGGATCCCAAGTAGTCGGGTAAAGCTAATATCTTGATTTTCCCTGACTTACAAGTCGCGAACATTGGTTACAAATTAGTACAACGCTTTGTCGGCGCTACTGCTATTGGACCAATCATCCAAGGTTTGGCAAAACCAATCCATGACCCTTAGCCGTGGTTGCTCCGTGAGTGATATCGTTGACCTTTGCGCGATTGCTCGCAGTGGAAGCCAACCAAGTCGTCTCTGGTTACGTTATGTAGCCTGTGGCGTTGTTAACTGAATCATATAAAGGGAAGACCGTAACACACCCCTTCTCAAACTATACAGTGGTTATAATTACATAAATTTAGAACCCCCGTAACTGTGCGTGTTTACGGGGGTTTCTAATTTTGATTTGCTCTAATTTTACGCATTTTCTAGACGGTTGCTCAACCGTTGCTCAACCTTTGGAGACTATCACCGAACGGAAGTTTATTCACGGCATCGATATACTGATCAATTGTTTTATGAGTATAAACTCCCTGAGTGATATTATTCTGTGTAGAATGCCCTACGATGTTTTTGATGATAATTTCGGGGATACTGTAATCGCTACATAATGTTATAAACGTATGGCGAGTATCATGTGGCTTGCGCCTATCCATCCCCAATCGCTCACATATTTCGGTCAATTTTCTTCATATCCATCTTGTCCAATAATGCCATCCATTAAGCATATTGAGCGCTTAAATTTAGCTGTGGCGTATAACTCGGGATGAATGGAGCGATGCATTCAGCAATAGGTATGATTCGGTCACGCCCTGCATCGGTCTTTTGAACCACCCTACCATGTACCGTTCTTTTTAGGTGAATATCATTTACTTTCATGGATAAAAAGTTCACTTAACTGAACTCCAGTATAAATGTAAATCAGCACAATTTTTACAATTTGCTCATCCCGTGTAACCATAATTTGTGAATATCTTCTTCACGGAAGGGAGTGGCCTTCTTAATAGATGTAGCATTCTTGCTGATAATAATATCTTCATGTAATTTTTAACGAGCACTTCATTTTTAATGGCTATATTGCAAGTTTTAATCAATGTCGATTTTATAACCTCTTGATATGATTTACTATATGTAAAATTATCAAAAATATGGTTGTACATGAGCTGTTCTTAGCGCCGTGATATCCATTGGTAGAATGGGTTTCATCATCTTTTTAACAGCATTAATTACCTCTATCCGACCTACTGAAAGCCCCATGCGCTCGGCTTCTTCAAAAATACCATTGAAAGCACTGCTCAACGGTAATCACTTGTTTTTCTCTAGTGCACTAGGGTCATTGGAGAATAGAGCCAATGCCTCGTAGGCTTCCTTTTGGCTGGCATATGTGCCTAGAGTTTTTACGAATTGGCTTACCTTCATCCGTCCATCCAGTCGTGATGACGGCTCGGAATGGCTTGCGCGACTTTTTATGTTTCATCTTATAAACGGAACCCTGATCCGTTTGATCTTTTTAAAAGCCATAAAATACCACCTTTCATGTGTAGTAAAATACACCTAAAAAAGTGGTACAATATATGTGTAATATATGTGGATGTACCACCCTTTAGGGTATGTTCAGAATCTACCTCTCAGTTGGCGCCGGGAGGTATTTTTTTATGCAATTTTAGAGATTGATTTGCGCCCATTTTGTTGAGGTCAACAAATTCGAGTAATTGAGCTATTTCCATCTTGGAAAGAACTTAATCGATGAACTGATAGTAAAAGTTCACTTCCTCATGATTGAAATCGGATTCATTTCCATGCAACAGGGCCTCATTAGCCCCCGCGTGCATGTCTTGCGTGAAATGTCCTCCATGATGTGGCACACCTCGTGGGCGATGCTATCCTTTAGCACATCCATAGGGTTTATTGCTATTCACCGGGATGGTGTAACAGTCTGTTTCTTCGGAGGTGCAAACTGAGCGTTTATCTTCTTTGGTAATTGATTGGTATAAAGAATGGTGATGTTAATGGTAACAACCTCCCTAATCTTTCCACTCATGACCACAATCAAGGCACTTGTATTTTAAAATTGTTGGCACCATGAGCTCCAGCTGACAGCCCCTAATGGGCCAAAATCCAACAATGCCAAGAACGCTTTTTCCGAAGCTAAAAGCCTTTTTTTCTGAACGTCAAATCTTTGGCTCAAGCATTTAGGGCAATGGATAACATGTGAGGCTTTCAATTCTATTGCTTTCGCTTTAAAAATCAGCCTCTTGCTGAGCGTATACGGTATCCATGTGTGCTTTTAATACTAGGTTATTTACAATATGTTGATTTACAAATGCAACGGTATCCCATACTGATGCCTTGGATTTTGTTCGAACGTAATTTGCTGTATCCGTGAAAGCCCTACGATTTTTATACAATTTATGGAGTTGCTCCAATTCAACCAGATCAAATACAACGCCATTCAACACCGCTGTGAATTGAGGTTGTACAGGCTGAGGTGGCACTGGCTGTGGTGTAGGCACTCCTACTTGAGCCCCACAACCTGAACAAACACATCTCCATTGTTTAGTTGTTTTTCCGCATTTCGAACAAAAACATACTTATTTTCCTCCCCTTAATCTGTTAACTAAATCTATCACATAATCTAAGTCTTCATCACTTAGATCCTTTGCAGCATCTAATAAGATACCCTCTTGAGCCCTAGCATATTCTGCTTTGGCGTTGACTACTGGGTCGATATAATACTCTGTAGAAGTACTAGCTTCTATAGAATAATCAGAAAAATCTAGGGTCAATTTCAGACTTATTTACATTAAAGAAATTAGCAATTTTTCTATATTCCAGTGAATCGGCAATGATCTTCCTTTGATATATCCTGTTAAAAGTACTAGGTGGGATACCAGTTGCTTTTGATAAATCTACTTGCTTACATTTGTTAATGCGTAGCAGATTATTTATATTTTTCAGATATTACTTTCATCTGAGCTAATTCATGTGGGGTTAGTTCCCCTCGACCTCTTGCCATTGTATTTCCTCCTTACGCATCTTATAGTTATATAATAACGTATTAAATCGTATTTGTAAATAAAAATTGCGTAAAAAAATACGAAATATTTAGAATTAATTGTTGACATGCGAATTAATTCGTACTATAATTGGTTCATGAGATATGGAAAGGAGGAATGCGTAATGTCAAAGTTTACGCTAAGAGCAATCAGAGTTAATTATAACTTAAGTGCTCATGACGTTTCTAATGCGGTAGGAATACATTATCAAACATTATTAAAATATGAAAAATGATAGTACTAGGATTCCATTAGATTTACTGAAAAATTGTCTCGATTTCTATAAAGTAAAAATGGATGATATTTTTTAGGGTAAAAAAATACGAATTAAAAACGTATTAATGTAAGTTAAAAAAACAGAGGAAGCGAGGTGATGAGGTGTATTTAAAATGACAAAGACTTTAGACGGTCGCTGATTCAAGATATTACAGATAAAATCGACAATATTTTTGCTAGGTATATCGTTTGGAGCAAGCATCATTTGCTTATTTATCAGTTTTGATAATGTTAGCAATGCTATTACCGAAATAAAAGCATAGGCAGAAAAGCACAAAGCTACTAGAGAAATAACAATAGGGACAATCCTAAGTATTCCATCTTCTATACGCATTTACGGCGTTCAACGTAATCAAAAGTCATAATCTTCAATGGCTTTTAATCCTGAATTGGTGACAAATAAAAATTGCTGACAGAAAAAGACGAGATACCAGTCAACTCATCAAATGTGGGTTCGCTTTTGTAATTTACGAATGAAGCGAGCATGAAGCAACTGCATTCGATATGGAATGGTTTTAAAGGTTTTAAACTCTTGTAAAAATTTCGTCAACAGTTACATCGCGATCCCGATAAAAGGCTAAGTATTTAAGAAGATTAATATCAATAGGGTGTAAGTTCTTTATAGGGATTGCATATAATCATCTCCTTTCAAGGTGATTATAGCACAAATAGTGAGGAGTAAAACATGATAGAAAAAAACAAATCAGATTAAACAAGACTTTTACAACACTTTGAATGAACTATTGAATGCTAAAGATATGGAAGAATTCGGATACAAAAGCACTCATATTTTAACTGTTTTTGAAGATTTAATAGAAGTCTGTAGCAAATGTGATATAGATGTATTTGTTGATGAGGCAGTACAAGCAATGGCACAAGCTGGGAAAAGATTGCTATATGTAGCCAAATAAGGAGCAGAAATATGATTATGACAAATGAAGAGTTCACTACGAACGTTAACAAAAGAACAACGAGAATATTTACAAAAACACTATGAAAAAAACAGTTAGAAGAGGGCGATTAAGCATTTTGAGCGTTATAAGTATGTTCAAAATAATTTAAGAGAATTAGTTGAGCTCGAGAAAAATATTATGCTGCAAATTGGTTTAAATTCTTGTCGGGAAGTGATGCAAGCGATTTAAGTGAGAAAGCTTCTGAGTATTCAATGGATGCAACTTTTGAGTTTTTGAGATTTGATAAGGGGTAGAAATATGTTACCGGGATTAACACCACAACAAAGGCAATATTTATATGAACTATATAATAAATCAGCGAAGGAAGTAGAAAAAAGAATTTTTGAAGTATGGCGTGAAGATTATGATTATAGGTATGAGGGCGTCTTACGTATATGAGCAAGAGCTTGAAAGAGCGTGGGTATACGCTGAACTAGGCGGGTTCCCAATAAATGATTTTTGTAAAGGACAAATTAGGATGCTGACAAAACTAACTAAAGAGCAAAACCAAGAGTTGCAGGCTAGATATAAGGAAGCCGTGGACAATGCGCTTAAATATAGGCAGTTGGCAAAGATGGACTCTGATCCACATTCACATTATTACGACTGGTTTTGGGATGCATGGGGCCAAGCAACTGCGTATTTTTTATTGGGAGAGTTTGATCTAGACCCAAGGCTTAAGGAGTATTAGATTATGGACAATAAAGATTTTTATAAATCGCTCACAGCAGAGCAAAGAGAATACTTAGAAGAAAAGGTGGATGCGTTGGTTGAGGTAGCTCATGGTTTTTGATGAGTGGGTAGAATATGATGAAGTACGCGACTTAATCGATTTTATTAGGTTAGTAAAGGAGGCCAAGCGGATTAGTATCATCACAGGTGTTATAAGCGATTCTTTTATTGACTTATTAAAATCAGATAGAGGTCGGTTCATTAAGAACAGAGACAGCTTTATTTCTTTGATGGAGGAACGTATTAATGGATAGAGGAGAATTTGCTGCAAGCATTAGTAAAGAGCAAGAAGAATTTATCTTTCATAGGCGAGATGGATTCTTAAAATTAGCAAATACTTGTATTAATGAGTACAAGGACAATCCAAGTGAAGAACTTATTCGGCGAATAGAAGATAACTTATTATCTGCCAATACGCTTCACTTTTTGTTAAATCAACGCCCAATATGGGAGTATAACAAAACGTATCAAGAGTATCACAATATTGTTGACAGCCATCAAAAACATGGCACTAGTGCACCGTAACAAGAAGTTAGAGAAAACTCTAATGATTAAATTGTTAGCTAAAGCATCGGAATTATTGGAGCTAACTTATGCGGCATTAATACTTGGATTTGGTGCAGGAATAGGATTATTTATATTAAATCAATTATGCAAACTACTGGGGGTCTAATGCCAAGAAGAAATAAGAACGCAAGGGTGCGGAAACAAAAAGCCATACCACATTATGGACAAGCACAAACAGAAATTAGAAGTAGAAAAGAAAGTTGAGCAACAGTCGACTTACATGCAAAAGGCAAGATGAGCGTAAGCGCAAGCAACTTCAAGAGGATGAAGAGAGCAAGCATAATAAACGCCTAGAAAATATAGGCGCAACAATCACACTATTGCTTGTGGTAGGGCTGATAGTACTAAGTTTATTTATTTTATCGTTTGGGAGGTAACTATGGCTAAGGAATTGGCAAAATTAATCGGAGGATTACTTACAACATTATTATTTGGAGCAGCAGTGCTAGCAGGATTTGTTTACGTGGTGGCGCAAGTAATTAAATTTGTATTTTTTTAATGGAGGTAAGTATGAAATTATGGATGCATCAACATTTGCAGATTCTTTTGACAGATGAGCAAAGAATATTCTTGATAGATATCATTGCAGAACATTCTATTATAGCTATAAAGCAAAGGATTTCACTTAAAAACTGTTATTGCGGATGACGAAAAATGTTAGTGGTTCCGATGTGATAGCAGCGTCGATAAATGCGGCGATTACTAATAGATTATGTGAAATTTGCGATGTTGAAAATGTGTTCAAGGATATTTTGGATGAAATAATTGAATTGGCAGAAGATTTATGTTGATAGAAAGGGTGATTGCATGAAGGTGACACCAGCACATATCGCTGAAATCATGAACGTATCGCCACAATTCGTTCGGTGCGGTTTACGTGCCAACAAATGGGAATGGGGCGATGCGGTTCAGATGAACGGCAAGGCATATACGTATTACATTTACTGGCATAAATTTAAAGAATGGTGGGGAGTAGATGAACAAGTTAAAAAGCTCGACCAAAGGCTTCAATATATTTAATATCCGTTGGGATCGGGTGGCAATGGTCGCTATGGTTCCAGTAGTGGCATTAGGGATTATATAATGCTGTATTCCCACAGGGAACGTAGTTGAATATGAAACCAGAACTGTAACGGTATCAAAAGATGATACGTTATGGGGCATCGCAAAAGATGCAGTCGGTGAAACCGAAGATGTCCGCCAGACGGTTCAAGAAATTATCAAAAATAATAACTTGAAGGATGGAACCATTCACCTACGGTATGACGCTCAAGGTTAGAGCGATTAAGGAGTGACGTTGTGGATTTAAAAAGCATACTGCAAGAGTAAGAAAATTAAGCAAGTAGCCGTCATTAAAGCTACAGGCATCAAAAAGGATCGCTTGAGTCATTTATTCAATGGCAAGCCAGTAAACTTTGGAATCATTGAATTAATGACCTTGTGCAAACTACCGGATGTAAAGCCATCCGAATTAACAGAGAATTACAAGGTGTTGATGAACAATAAGAAGTTCTACTTTAAAAAGAAAAAGCCCCTCAAAGATGCGCTAACATCGAGGGACTTAACAAAATATCTAATAACAGTATACCACAGGTTGAGGAATCTATGAAGTGCGGTAAAACTTATCGCATGACTGGGTACGCAATGGTGCCTATTGATATAACCATTCCACTAGATGAAGGGCAAGACCCCGACGATGTGGCGGATAACTTCACGGAAAGCGATTATGCGGAGTTTATCCTGGGAGGCAACATCCCATATATTATTGAAGCACAAATTGATGTGATTGAGGAGGTATAAAAAGTATGTATAAAAAGATTTTTTTAACGGTAAGAACGCCACTCATGATGAGTGGTTAGGAGGCTCGTAAACAAGGCATTGGCGGTAGCGATATGGCGACGATTCTAGGCTTTTAACAAATACCGTGATGCGGTGAGTGTTTGGTTAGACAAACGTGGGGAATTACCCCCAGTCGAGGAAAACGAACCAATGTATTGGGGAAACGTACTTGAGGAAGTAGTCGCTCAGGAGTTCGCAAAACGTACAGGGTGGAAAGTTAGAAACAATAACTATACATTACAGTCAATCGAGCATCCTTACTTATTGGCCAACATTGATCGTGAGGTTGTAGGCGTGGATCTTTGGATTAGAATGTAAGACTGCTAATGCCTTCAAAAGAGATGAATGGGAAGGGGATGAAGTCCCTACATCCTATTACATCCAATGCCAACACTATATGGCAGTTACTGGTAAATCATCTTGGTGGATTGCTTGCCTACTTGGTGGTAACACCTTCATATACAAGGAAATCCCAAGAAATGAGGAAGTGATTGAAGCTATCATTCGAGAGGGCAAAGTCTTTTGGGATATGGTTGAAAGCGGTACAGTACCAGCTGTTACGGGCAGTGAATCAAGCGCCGAAGCACTCAAGATGATGTATAGCAAGCCTATTGAACAGATAATAGAACTTGATGATGTGGCAGTGAATTACATCAACCAATACAATGACGATAAGGCAAAGATTAAAAGATGCCACAGAGGCTAAGGATGAAGCAGAAAACATCCTAAAATCCTTGCTTGGAGAAAATGAAGTAGGAACTGTTGGTGGGTTCAAAGTTACTTGGAAAATGCGAAAAGGTGCAAGCCGTTTCAATACAAAACAGTTCCAAGCGGATCATCCAGAATTACATAAGCAATACATGGTAAAAGGCGAGGATACTCGTTCAACATTTAGCGTTAAATAAGGAGGAATCACAACATGGCAAGTGTAACAGGTGGATTAACCATCAAACAAGGAGCAGTTAAAACTGCAGAATCACAAAAGGCAGTAACAATCCAAGGCCCTAGTAGCTCAAGCCGATATAAAGGCACGGTTTGAAGAGTTACTCGGAAAGAAAGCCCCGAGGGTTTTATCTCAAGTTTATTAGCGGTAGTCAATAACAACAAACTGCTCGCAAAAAGCGAACCCGAAGACAGTCATTGCGGCGGGTGCAATGGCGGCATCATTAGATTTACCAATTAATCAAAACTTGGGATTTGCCTATATCATTCCGTATAAAGATGAGGCTCAATTCCAAATGGGGTACAAAGGCTACATCCAATTAGCAATGCGTACAGGTCAATATCAAACAATTAACTGCATCTGAGGGTATACGAGGGCGAGATCGTCAAAACAAAAATCGCTTCACAGGGCGAATACGAATTCGGAGAAAACCTCCGATAAAAATTATTGGATACATCGCCTACTTTAAATTAGTAAATGGATTCGAGAAATACCTCTATATGAGCATTGAGGAAATGCAAGCTCATGCCAAGAAGTTTAGTAAGAACTATAAAGGTGGCACTGACAAATGGGGATTAACTGATTTCCATAGCATGGCCATTAAAAACCGATGCTTAAACGGTTAATCAGTAAATACGGCATTTTATCTATCGAAATGCAAGGACAGCCGATAGTAGATGCGATCACCAATGATGGTGGCAAGATGACCATTAAAGATGATGGAACACTTGAAGCAGAATTTGATGGAGACTCCATTGAAGCTGATGCGGTGGTAGTTTATGATGAAGAACCAACGGTAATTACCACCGAAGATGGTGGCACTGTAAATACTGAAACAGGAGAATACATGGAATCCATGTTTAGTAAATAGTTAGCGAGGGCAACTAATGGCAAGACCTAACAAACAAGGCCTTGACTACTTCCCTTAGACGTTAACTACTTACTAATTTAAAAGGTAAGGCGCTTAATAAGTGCACAAGGAATCAACTCAATCGCAGTGATTATTGAGTCGCTGTGTCGTATCTACCAAGGTAAAGGGTACTACATTGAGCGGAGTAACGACCTTGCTTTCCTTATTTCGGACGCATTGCGATCTGGGATTAGTGAAGGCGCTGTTGAAGAGATAATTAAGAAAGCGATTGAGCTTGGATTCTTTGATGCCAATATGTTGGACGACTTTGGAATACTGACTTCCGAGTCTATCCAGAAGACTTTTTTTGAAGCAACCAAAAAAAGAAAAGGGGTTCAGTACGACGGGAGATTTCTGCTTATTTCCATTAATGGATACAATAACTTAGTTAATGTCGACATTAACTCAATTAATGTACACCATAATGAACGAAGTAAAGAAAAAGAAAAAGTAAAAGAAAATAAAATAAAAGAAAACAAAACAAAAGAAGTGAATCGTGTTGTTTCTTATTTTATGAATCATTTTGGAGAGCTTACCGCATTTACTAGTGACCTATTGGCATCGATGGTTAATGACTTTGGAGAATCTAGTGTACTTGATGCTATGGAGACTGCTGTAAATAAAGGTAAGCCTAAACTGAACTATGTGCAGGGCATTTTAAGGAATAAGGAGATAGATAGTAAAAATGGAGGAGGTGTAATCCGTGGAAAGCGTAGGGAAATCGATTGGGCTAATGAGCCAGATGAGTTGCGATGAACGACGAGAATATATTGCTAGCTTACTTGGAGAACGAGCACATACAGGTAAAACATATTCATTTGATAAACCAGTATATGATGAACCAATTTATTTAGATCCAAGGCCTATATTAGGGCGATATGGGGTACAAAAACGGCAACAACATATTAGTTTTGAATGGATTATCGATAAAGGCAATTTTAATGATTGCGATAGAGAAAGTTATCGTAAAGCGTATCAATATGGCCAAGATATAACTAGAGCTATTAGCAATGGTAGAGGGCTTATTTTAAAAGGTACAGTAGGGACGGGAAAGACTACACTTGCTATTGCGATTATGCGCAAGGCAGTAGAGCAAGGAATACGTTGCCTATTTGTGAACAATATTAGCCTTAATGATAAACTGCTGAATTTACTGAATAGTGACCGTAAGGAATTGGCGAATTATGACAAGCTGCTTAGAACTGTACCGCTACTAGTCATTGATGATTTTGGGGCGGAATCAGATAGAAATAATCGCTCATGGGTTGTTGAAAAAATGGAAAGCATCATAGGCGATAGATATGATCGCATGCTACCAATCATCATCACGACCAATTTAGGAAATGATGAATTAAAGGAAAGATACAACTTGCGAATATTTTGACAGACTTAGAGATACTTGCGATGTTCTTAATTTTAAAGGTCAAAGTTTACGAGGAAATAAGGAGGAGTTGGGGGAATGAACATTTTGTTAATGCCAATCTGGGATGAACGAGTTGGGGATGGCGAGGCTTATAAAGTTATCCTTGGATCCAATGAAAAGAAAATCAAAAACACTAGTACCTCATTACATTTTGATGCAGATACTGTATATGACGTAACGGTGTGGGATGAAGTTTTAACACTGACAAAAGATTGATTTTTGAATATGATTCAGAGATGAAATTAATCGATGAAGGAATTGTATCAAAAGAGAATATGAAGGAGTCTATTTCCGTATTGCAACAATTCGGTGGTAAATTCCGTGAATTACAGAAGGCGATTAAAGAAAGGGAACGCATAGATAATTGGTTGCATTCAAAACCGATTGAAATTGAAGTGGATTGGTGGTGACAGTATGAGACGAGATAAAGAAATGCCGATTAATTATGATGGGATTAGGAAGTTACATGAACATGCTGAATTTTTGAAACATGAAATGAACAATATCATGACCCACAGCTATCGGGAAAAGATTAAAGCGCAAGCGATGGTGTTGTATCATGCATGCGATACAATTGCTACATATACGATGAGTCGATCAAAGGCGATGTATCAATGGGATACATTCGTTGTTGATATGATGGGTTGTTACTACTTATTCTATAGTATTTACACCAGCAGAATATTGGAGCTGCGAGACGTGTTAGAAGTTTGTGAGAATTGTGATGAAGCATGGGATAGTTTTGAGTGGATAATTGACGCTTTAAGAGACTTTGGTGAATCGGTTACACTTAGAGACCGAGATGCCTGGATTTATGGAAGATAAAGAATTAAGGAGTTGCAAAGCATGAAGAAAAAAAGGTAAAGAATTTGAGGATTTTTCAGCTGGAAGGTTAAAAGGAGCTAGAGATGAAAAAAAGGAATGACAGAGTTGGAATTAGCTCAAGAAGTTGCTGTATCTGTATCAAGTGTTAAAGGCTGGGAAAAGGGCATTACAAATATCAATAGCATAAATCTAGGTAAATTATCTCAGGTCCCTAGGCGTTAGCGAAGAATATTTAACGGGTGAAGTTGATGAAAATCAAATTACAGAAGCTGAAAATAGTGGCTTGTTTACTCAAAATTGTAATCATGCAATTGATATAAGCACGGTAAAAGAGCTTGTAAATAAATTAGTGTGTGATCGTAATTTAAGCGAGGAAAAAACATATGATAGTAAATCATGCATTAGCTATTATTGAAACAACCTTAAATGAATGAGGAATTAGTTATGACAGAGTATGAAATAGAGGAACTAAAAGCGGAGGCCTTAGATTTAATTATGACCATGGCATATTGGCCAGGTGACAATGATGAACAGTTTTGGGAGGTAAAGTATAGGGCGTTGCCATTACTTAAACAGTTGAAGCCTGTATTGAATAATGATGAGTTTGAAGAATTGTACGAAATGTACGAGCAAGCGATTATTTGGGTGGAAGCATGAATATGATTGCAATCAGATGCGATTTTGTGTACTTGAACGAGTACATCAATAAAAGAACGTCGCAATAAATATGCAGTATGCTAAAGTTAAAGACGATTTAACCAATGAAGTGGCTTGGCAGTGTAAAATGGCTCGATGCAATAGACCAAAAGGTAAAGTAGATATGATGTTTCGGTGGCACGTCAAAGGGCGCCATGATAGCGACAACATAGCCTTTGCCAAGAAATACGTGCTTGATGGCATGGTGCAAGCAGGGTTATTAGAAAACGATAACCCCAAGTGCGTAAGGCACTTGAGAGATTATATCTACCGAGATGTGAAGAAACCTAACTTAGATTATGTGGAAGTGTATTGGGAGGAAGCCAAGGATGAATAATGTACAATTACTAGGTAATTTAGTAAAAGATGTGGATCTGCGATACACCAAGAACGGAACGGCAGTAGCTACATTTGCGGTGGCAGCTGACTACCACATATAAAGGCCAAGTCGGTGAGGCAAAAGAACTCACAGCATTTGTAAATTGTGTGGCATGGGGTAAGCACGGCGAGTATATGAGCCAATTCATGAAAGGGCAAAAGGTATTCGTACAAGGACGGCTACAAACACGTTCCTATGAAGCACAGGACGGCACTAAACGATACGTTACGGAAGTGGTAGCGGACTTCTGCACAGGCCAAGACCAAACACCAGGAGCTCAATCATCAACGAGCAATTTCGATAGCATGACGACATCACATGAGGAAATTCCGTTCTAATGTGGCGCATAAGCTCGATTTTATGTGTGGTAGGCAAATCTATCTTAAACTCATGAAATCTAGCAATAAGACCATAAAAATTTAAGTTTTACAGCGTGGTTGAAGCATGAAAGATGGTGATAGATTGGAGATAGAGAATATACTTGAAGAAATGCGGAGTATCGCAAAGGCAAATCGATTGCCTACGTGATGAAATACGAAAACTCCGAGCGGAGTGTGACGGATTAAAGGCAACGGATTATAGTGCGCCTAGAGTGCAAGGTGGCACGCCAACAGGGATTGATGATAGGGTGATTAAACTTGAGGATAGGATTGAAAGGCTCAAGGGAGCTCATTGAAAGACGATATACTTACATCGATACGATCAATGAGGTGCTCGACAATATGCCAACGATGGAGTATGCGACGATTATACGCAATCATTATTTGTATAATGAGTCGTGGAGAGCTATTGCGCAAGTGCTAAATATCAATCGTGAAAAGCTCGAACAAAAGGCGCATAAAAGCGACCTTAAAAAGAATTAAAAAAAGTTATGCCAAAATTGCCAACAGTGCCAAAGGCAACGTGATATTATAGTACTTGTAAGAATGTTGGTTGCGAGTTTTCAACGTTTTACACTCCTTACAAAGTTTATAAAACCTAACACAAGAAATGACGTCAAAAGCTGCGACGTCATTTTTTTGTTGTCCAAAAATCAGAAAGGCGGTGATACAGTGACTGAAATAAAATGCATTAAAAGAAAGTGCTTGCATAACGAGCATGGCATATGCACGGCGAAGACAATTGAATATGACGGCTTATGCCAGACCTATGCGACACCAGACTTTATGATGCGGACTAAAACGGCTCATGTATCAAAGCGCCATGGACGATATAAGCAACAAAAGGGGATGTACTGCGATGAACATCGTGCAATGCCAATAGAAGAGTTAACACCATACGAGAATAATCCGAGGAACAACAAAAAGGCGATAAAATACGTTGCCAATAGTATTCATGACTTTGGGTTCAAATCTCCAATCATTCTGGATACTAACAAGGTCATCATATGTGGTCACACCGGTATGAGGCGGCAAAAAGTATTAGGATATACTTACGTGCCTTGCATTATTGCCAGTGACCTAACAGAATCACAGGTCAAAGCCTATCGGTTAGCTGACAACAAGGTAGCTGAAATGGCGAAGTGGGATTATGATTTGCTTTCATTTGAAATACAAGATTTATCATTTGATATGGAGGATTTTGGATTTGATGTGGAGCGGTTGCTAACTCCGACGAGATGAAAAAGAGAATGAACGTGAAAGAACGATGGATGCTTACAACTTGCATGACTACGATAGTGGTAACGTTGAGGGTTTCTATCAAATGCCAATCATTACTAGGACATACGCAAAGCCTAGCGAACTGATTGGCTTTTAATTATGTAAAGACCAACAAGAAAAAGGAAGGTCAAGGCGTGCATTTCTTCATTGATGATTACCAATTTGAAAAGGATTTGGAATGATCCTGATAAATACGTTGACATGCTGATACCATACGAATGCGTGCTAACGCCTGATTTTAGCTATATACTGAAATGCCAATGGCCATGAAGATTTGGAATGTGTATCGCTCCAGGTTGATTGGTCAAATTCTCCAACAGAATGGGGCAAATGTGGTACCTACACTTTCGTGGTGTGAGCGTGACACGTTCGCATTCTGTTTTGATGGTATCGAGCGAGGTGGCACAGTGGCAGTATCGACGATAGGGCGTCAAAAGGTCAGATGATGCCCTATCATATGTGGTCAGAGGGAATGGATGAAGCAATACGTAAGTTAAAGCCAGATCACATTATCGTATATGGTGGTGATATTGGATATCAGTTCCCTTGCGAGGTTACGTATATTCAAAATGCGGTAACGGAAAGGATGAAGAACAGTGGGCGGTAGAGGTGCTGAGTTACTTACTCACAGGCAGTGGGGAAAAAAGCAAGCGAACTGAAATTAGCGAAAAGAAATTGGAACGATTGAAAGGCCAACTGCAATCAGCGATTGATGAAGATTTTAAAATTGCCAAATCTAGGCAAGGTCAACCGTGGCATATTGACAAGGGGTAAAGGACGAGCAGAGAATAGGCAATCACAACGTAGAGACGAACGAGATTCAATCGCTTAGAAAGCAAATTGAAAAACAAGAAGGCGTAGTAGAGCGCCAACGTAGACGTGATAGCGCTAAGGGTAGCTTATTTGATTACAAAGGCAACCTTAACATCACAGAGCATAATTACAAGCAAGTTCGCTCATTCCTGAAAGACATCGAAAAGGGGAAGGTGCGAAGTGGTCGTACTAGAGCCACTGAAAGAAATTGGAAAAAGAAACTTGATAGCTTTGAGAAAACTTTGAAAGCAAGTAAGAAAGTGAAAGTCACATCTAGCGCTCAAAGCCTTATTGATAGCGGTAAAGTTAAACAATGGAAAAAAACACCCTGATCATTACTTCATCACTGGAGCACAAAAAACGGCGCTTGTATTAAAAGCCAGACGGAACTTTTACAAGAGTAATAGGTATACTGGGTAGCTTACTCAAGAGCATGCTGACAGGGTCGATAAATTCATTAAAAACAGGAGTGTGGTAAGCATGGAAATTCAATCATTTATATACAAAATGCGTGACTTCAATTCCGTTGAATTGGCGGACGGATATTCCTATTCAAAGCGCCTAAAAGGCAAGTGGGAATTATGGAACGTTGAGGATGGCGTTGAAGAAGGCGAGATAATCGACGATTTAAGAGCGCATCCTAAAAGCAGTTGAGCTCATCAAAAAAACTAGAAACGATAGAGTTTGAAGTTATGGGCGGTCGTGGTGCTTTGGAGGTATGGGCGCCGTTTTTAGTTGGAAAAGCGCAAAAGGGAACGGTAAAGACGGAAGCGCTGACAATCTACCCGCTCGTGTAAACACAAAAGTCAAGGTAAAAAAACACGTGAACAAGCAATTAAGGCATTCCGTGATATGCATGGTAAAGATGCAGGGGAATCTCTTGTTCAAATTGATAAAAATGGTTTTGTTCATCATTACAGAAATGGGAATAAGACAAACGTCAGTATCAATCGAACGGTCAAAGGGGCTACACTCGTTCACAACCACCCAAATAACAGCACGTTCAGCCCTGCTGATATGAAGGTGGTAGCAAAGTACAAATGTTGGCAGTATCATTGCCACTCATTCCAAAGGCTATCGAGAGTTTACTAAAGCAATCGCATTTTAAGCAAAAATGACTTCCTTAAGGCGGTCGCAAGAGTTGAGAAGAACGGCTTAAAAGGCAAAAGGCCCTAATGATGCAGTAGACAGATGGCTCAAACGCAATCAAAAAGAAATATGGTTACACATTCAAGAATGTTCTAGATTAAGAAGAAGGAGGGGGTAACAGGTGGCCAATCCTAGAGGGCATCCTGAAACCCTCAAGAGTACAAATACATTAGATAAGAAAACACACGCCGCAATGTCGTCCAAAGGTGGGAAGAACTCAGGGCGCTAAAAGACGTGAAATGAAGAAGTGGAAAGACCTTGCCAAGGGAGATAATGGCAATGCCACTACAAAAAGGCAAGGTGAAGGAGAAAAATAACCTCACTAGCCGAGGCAAAGGGTCAGAATATCGATACCCAAACGGCGGTGTTATTGGCGCAGTGGTCAAGGCGACTAAAAGGCGATACTAAAAGCGTGGAATTCTTATATTCGCTATCTCATGAAGAGGTCGAGCAAATCACGGAAGCGCCAATTGTGGTGCCAGATGATACAGATAAGATTATTCCATTCTTTGATTCTGTAAGTGGCGATATTAAGCGCCACGGGCATACGCATTATTGGTTTAAAAGGTGGCCGTGGTAGTACGAAATCGTCATTCATTAGCATGAAAAATTCCACAGCTAATAATTAGTAATCCACATGTGAACGTGGTTGTCTTACGGAAAGTGGCGAACACCCTCAAAAACTCGGTATACGCTCAAATTGAGTGGGCTCTTGAACAATTGGAATTATTGCAAGAGTTCGAGTTCAAGAAGTCGCCACTTGAGATTATTTACAAAAGGACAGGGCAAAAGATTCTGTTCTTGGGGGCAGATGACCGTTCTAAAAAATCAAATCACTCAAAAATGCCATTCGGTTATGTCGGATGCGTATGGTATGAGGAATTAGACCAATTTAGCGGTATGGATGAAATACGTTCAATTAACCAGTCTTTACTACGTGGCGGTGACAAATATTGGTGCTTTTATTCGTTCAACCCACCGAAGAGCCGTGACAATTGGGTAAATGTGGAGCAATTGACGGATTACCCCGATAGGCTCATTAGTCACAGCAATTACACGATGGTTCCGAGCGATTGGCTGGGCGATCAGTTCATTATCGAGGCGGAAAAGCTGAAAGAGCGACGACCCGACCTATACGAGCATGAGTACATGGGGATTGCAACAGGCACAGGCGGTGACGTATTTGCCAACGTAGAAGAAATGACCACAACCGATGAGATGATAGATAACTTTGACAACAACTATCACGGTATCGATTTTTGGCTTTGCTCAAGACCCGTTTGTGTATACCAAATTACACTATGATATCAAGCATGATTGTATTTACATCTACGATGAAGTGTATAGTACACGGCTTAAAAACTCAATGGCGTATGAGAAAATCAAAGACAAAGTCGGAACGAGTGTAGTATGGGCAGATAACGCCGAACCAAAATCCATAGCAGAACTTGCTGATATGGGCTTGCGTATTTATGGTGTGAAGAAAGGTCCAGATAGTCGTGAGTTTAGTATCAAATGGCTATCAGACAGATACAAAATTTACATTGATAAGAACAGATGTCCGAACGCATACCGTGAATTCACGATGTACGAATATGATCAAGATAAGCACGGCAATTTCATTAGTGCATATCCTAAGCGCAACGATCATACGATTGATTCGGTGCGGTATTCGTTGCGTGGCGAAATGGATGCAAATAAATTCAGTTGGTAGGAGGTGATAGAGTGGACTTAGGACAATTATGGGATGCTATCATAAAAGGCAATGCAGGTATAAGCGACAAAGAGTTTGTACGCCGTGAATTACAGAGATTCATGAACTCTAAAGAACGCAAAAATATCCTTACTGGTCGCAAATATTATGAGGGCATCCATGACATTATTAACAAAAAGCGAACAATGGCCATCGAGAATACGGCTATTGTTGGTAGTGGACAGAATGAGATTCCGTTAAACCTCCCCAACAATCAATTGGTGGATAACAAGTTCGATGACCTAGTAGACCAAAAAGTAAACTACCTATTTGGCAATCCAATGGAGGTTAAAACGGATGATGAGGGATTAATTGACCTATTAGGCAAGAAGTTCCACAGACAGCTATTAAACGTTGCCAAAGATGCTTATATTGGTGGTAAAAGGGTACTTACATCCTTACATTGATAGTAAAAAAATGAACTGGCATTTAAACGCTTCAAGCCAGAGAATGTCATACCGTATTGGCGAGATGAAGAACATAACCAATTGAATGCATTCATTTACTTTTTACGACGTGAGCAATACCACCTGTTAGAAAAGACACATACAGTTCAATATGTGGAATTTCATAAGCCTAACGGGGTTATGTACTTCATTTACAACAATGGCACGCTAACGGTAAACACGGATAAGGAAACAACCAATTACATTATCTATGAGGGTAAGGAGTACAATTGGCCTTCTGTTCCACTATTAGTGTTCAAGGCGAATTCTATCGAGCAACCATTGATTAATCGGGTGAAATCCTTACAGGATGCATTAAATGAAATGTACTCGATGTTCCTTGATAGGTTGCAAGAAGACCCTAGGGAAACTTTGATAGTGTTACGGAACTATGACGGCACAGACCTAGCAGAATTTAGGCGAATGCTTGCTAAGTATGGAGCGGTGAAAGTCAGAGATGATGGCGGTATCGAAACCTTGAATATAGAGGTGAACGCCATTAACTATGATTTCATCACACAAGCATTGAAACGTTCGATTATCGAGAATGGTCGAGGGTTTGATGCCAAAGATGACCGCATGGCCAACAATCCTAATCAGATGAATATTTCATCCATGTACAGTGACATTGACCCAGATGCGAATCAAATCGAAGTAGAATTTCAAGCCACATTGGAGCAATTGGTGGAATTTTATCATGCCTACCGTGGATTAAGTAACGCAACAGCCCCTAAGGATGTAGAGTTCATCTTCAACCGCATGACACCAGTCAATGAGGGCGAGGTAATCAATAACTGTAAGGCAAGTATTGGTATTCTATCTAATGAAACTATCGTGGCCAACCATCCATGGACGGCTAACACGGCGGAAGAATTAGAGCGATTGCAGCAAGAACGATTGCAGATGATGCAGGAAATGGCGTTACAAGATTACATCGTAGGTGGTGGAGATGAACCAGCAGAATAAGGAATATTGGGCTAAGCGGTACGAATCACTAAAAGAGGAAGCCATGCAAGGTGCTGATATGACAGTTGAGGAACTATCAATGAACTTTGATAGAGCCCTTAGGCGCTTAACGGTGGAAATAGAGAATTGGTATAAACGATATGCCACAGAAAACGGCATCACCTTAGAAGAGGCAAGGAAACAACTCAACAAGAGGGAACTTGCTGATTTTAAATTGACCCTTGAGGAATACATCGAACAAGCCAAGCGAGAAGACTTATCCAGGAGCACCAACGCATGCTTGAAAATGCATCTATACGTGCTCGGTTGGATAGAACGTAAAGCGCTTTACATCAGTGTTGTACATGAGATTGAACGCTTATCTAAGGTAGAGGATAACAGCCTAAGCCAATTGCTTAGGGATACATACGAAACGACCACATATAAGACGGCTCACCTTACGCAAACGGTACTAGGTGAATATAACATCGTGCCTAAGGTATCTGACCACGTTGTAGATGTGGTCATAAAGAAACCATGGGCACCAGACGGTAAAGATTTTAGTGGTCGCATATGGGATGATCGTACAAAACTCGTTCAAAGCATTCAAAACGATTTCGTTCAATCAGTGTTAGCGGGTGACGGCATGGCAAAGATGACGGAAAGCCTTGCTACACGGATGAAAGTTGCACAATCGAACGCAAGGCGACTAGTAGAAACGGAAACGGCTAGAATTTATGAAGAGGCTTTCACCAATAACATGAATGATATTGGTGTGGAGAAACTGGAGATACTAGCGACACTTGACCGCAAGACCTCGAAGATATGCCAGCGCATGGATGGAAAGATAGTACCACTCAAGGATGCAAAGCGGTGTTACAATTCCACCATTTCATTGCCATTGCAGAACTACCACGATTCCCTATTTCGATGACCTAGAACTCAAAGGGGAAACAAGGGCAAGCCGTGGCGAAGGCGGTAAAGGCAAAAGCGAACAAGTAGGCGGTGCATTAACCTATCATGAATGGTATAATAAGTATGTAAAAAGTTCAGATACAAATGCATTGATTGGCTTAACAACTAGTAACGGTATTAAAAATTATAGACATATCTGACCACCAACAAGAACGTGCTGACGATAGGAAACTTAACGTAGCAGGAATAAAAGAGGCACTAGAAAACCCTTTGTTTGTACGTGATATAGTCTTTGATAATAAAGGAAGACCTTCTCAAAGGTTTGTAGGTAATGAAGTTACTGTAAATATCAATCCAGATACTGGAGTTATTGTCACATCATGGAAAACAGGAACTAAAGTAAGAGAGAAGTATCAAAAGGAGAAATAGTAATGATACACATTCAATTTACAGATGAAGAAAGGGCACTGTTGGATAAATATAATATTTCATATGCTGATAGCATGGAGTATGAAGAAGCAGAAAGTGTGCTTGATATATCGGATTATATGCAAGAAATGGATGATAGAGAGGTTTATATAGCTGAAGATATTATCGATAAAAATAACAACACATCCAAATTGGTAACTCACTATCTCTTACGCAATTTTAATTTTCATAATTAACACTCACAATTGTGGGTGTTTTTATTGCCATTTAGCGTTGTTGGGCGAAAACTAACAAGCTCACATAGAGTGGTGTTGCACTCGAAAAATAAAGCGAAGTGGAAAGGAGTCATAACAATGACAAAAAGAAGAATTAAAGGTTCTTGGGCTCAATGATGAGCAAATTAAGAAAGTAGTGGAAGATTATGGCAAGAACTACGTTCCTAAGTCTCAATTTAATCAGAAAAAATGAGGAACTAAAAAGCAAGCTAAGGAATCATTAACAACTATGCAATCTGACATTGAGACTTTAAAGAAAGCCAATGCTGATAATGCTGAACTATCCAAGCAAATCGACGAATTAAACGCAGCACAAGTCAAACGTGAGGCGGAGTACACAGCTCAAATTCAAAAGATGGAGCTTGATGGAATTGTTGAACGTACGTTATTAAGTTCCAAGGTTAAAAACGCAAAAGCCGTAAGAGCCTTACTCGATTTAGAAGATGCAAAGGTAAAAGACGGCACCATTAAAGGATTAGATGACCAATTGACTAAGTTGAAGGAATCTGATCCTTATTTATTTGAGTCCGAAAGTAAACCGAGTGGAGTTACACCAGGTGAGCCACATGGTGGTCAAAAATCCACAGGAATTACTCAAGCGGAGTTTAACAAAATGTCTTATTTGGAACGAGTGCAGTTCCAAAAAAAGAAAAATCAGATGCTTATTCAGAATTTAAAAAAACGGAGGTAACGAATAATGGCACAAGATGTAACAAAAACTGCAACAACTGATTAACCCAGAGGTAATGGCGGATATGATTTCTGCAAAGCTACCAAAAAGCAATTAAATTTTTCCAACATTTTTAGTGGTCGACACAACTCTTGAGGGCCAACCCGGTAACACTGTAACGGTGCCGACGATTTAATTATATTGGCTCCGCAAAAGACGTGGCAGAAGGTGAGCCAATTAGCCTTGCTCAATTAACTACTACATCAAAAACAGTTCACAATTAAAAAGGCGGGCATTGGTGTAAAATTACCGATGAAGCTGTTTTTATCAGGTTATGGCGACCCAATTGGTGAAGCAGTTAAGCAATTAGGCATGTCTATTGCAGATAAGATTGAAGAAGATGTTATTAGCGCTTTAAAAACAACAACATTAGAGGTAACATCCACATCCGCAATTTCTTATGAGGGCATTGTGAATGGCGTGGATAGATTCTCCGAAGAATCAGACGTTCCAAAAGTATTATTCATCCACCCTGAGCAATTGACCCAAATTCGCAAGTCCGCTGACTTCATCGACAAAAAAACAAATATGGCGGTAGTTTGATGATGACAGGTGCCATCGGTTCTATTTGTGGCGTTGAAGTCGTGGTATCTCGTCGAGTGCCAAAAGAGGGCGATAACTTCACTAATTTCATGGTACAAATGGCGCCTAATAGCGGTGAAGGCACACCAACATTGCCTGCCGTATCCTTGTATTTAAAACGTGACGTACAAGTTGAACCAGATCGCGATACTATCGGAAAAATGACTGTAATTACGGCTGACCAACACTACGGTGTAGCATTAACTAACCCCGCACGTGTGTTAAAGATGACTTTTAAAAGCTTAGGAGGTTCATAAATGGGAATGTTGTTACAACAATATTTACATCCTGAAACAGAAGAAGGTGCAAACATTGACGTGGAAACTGTAGAAGTGGAAGAAACCGAGGATACGCCAAAAGGCAAGAAGGCGGTGAAAGATGATGGAGATACAGGAGCAGAAGAAGGCGCAAGCGCTGATTCCCTAAAGGCGGTTGAGTTCATTGAAGATGCAACAGGGTTTGTTGCCATCGAAACACAAATGCTTGAGTACATCATCCAAAGCGAACTGGATAAGGCATTGGCTGACATCAACCACACGGAACTACCTATCGAGCTTGAAACGTACGTTGTACGTCGAGCTTGTGGCATGTTCATTCACATGAACGCCAAGGAGATTTTTAGGCGGTGATGGTGCCTGGGTTGCTAAATCCATTCGTATGGGTGACACATCTATTGACCTAGGCGGCACCACAGATGAAGACAGATTGCGAGCACTTATTGGAGAGCTTACTCAAGAAGATAGGAGGATACTAGCATGTTACCGACGAATCAGATGGTGAGCGCCTACCGTAAGAATTTGGAGCAAATGTATGATTGCTTAGTGACAGTGTTAACAGAAGAAGAGACGGTCGATGAAGCGACTGGTATTACTAGTATCAATCGAACCGTAGAAGAGGGACCCTATCCATGTAGGGTCTCTTTTAAATCCTCGACCACATCACAAGCTGATGCAATGCCGAAATTTGCTCAAAATACAACGTTATTCATGGCACCTGATGTGATTGTACCTAAAGGGGCTCGAATGCACATCGTAGGGACGTCAGAGAGAGTTTTTACGCAAAAATCTAGTTCAATGCCTAATGTGTACGATTCACATCAAGAGATTCAACTTGAGAATTTGGAGGTGCGATGATGGCGGATTTAGATTTTGATTTTAGCGGAATTAATAATCTTCAAAAGAAGTTAGAGCGTCTTGCTAATCCAGAGCAGGTTGAAGGAGCTATAGGTGCTGTACTTAATAGAATGGGCGCTGTATATGTGCGTGAAGCTAAGAAAAAGACGCCTGTGGGGCCTAGGAGTATAAGTATGTTTATTGGCCATTCTAAAAACGGAAATCCTAAGTTTAAGGTATATAGATTTAACACGCAAAATATGCGCAAAAGTTGGTTTGTCGGAAAACCGTTTAGGAAAGACGTTAATGGCAATACTGCTATGTCAGTCATGGTATTTAATACTTCACGATATTCTTCATATGTTGATGATGGACACAGGCAAAAGGTAGGACAATTCTTGCCATTTATTGGAGCTGGATGGCAAGAGGGAAGAGTTTTTGGCGGTAGGTTAAAGCAATCTTGGGTGCCAGGGTTAAACATAACAACTCAGGTAAAGAATATTGTAGAAAGCAACTCTGCAAACATAATGAGAAATGGCTTTAATGCGTGGCTAAGGAGTATGTTACGGAATGATTGATACGTTATTAACAGAGGGCATCACAAAAAGCCATGTATGATGCATTCAAAGTGCCAGTGTACTTGGAATGGAAAGAAAAACAAGATGAAGTTCCCTTGCTTCCTTGTGAGTGTAACCGATTCTAACCATAATTTACACGTTTCCAAGTTGTATGATCGTAAGCTTGATTATTCTGTTAAATACTTCCCTAAATGCTGAAAGTATTCCAGTGGATTACCGCAAGGACCTGCCGCAAATAGGCGAACAACTTTACGACGTGTTGGAATACGTGAAAGTGGGCGACCGCATCACACGTGGTGAGAATATGAGCTACCGTGAAAGTGATGGAATACTTCACTTTGACGTAACTTACGAAATGCTACTTCATAAGGAAAGTAAGCGAGTTCCAAGTATGGAACGATTACAGGTAAATGAAAGGAGTTCAAATAATGGAAGAACGATTTGACGGCTACACAATCATTGCATCGGAGAAATACAAACGATACAAAGATATTTTTAGCTGTATTACTTGATGACGATATGACATATACGCATGAGGAAATTGACGAGATTTTACAAAATGAGTTCAATCGTCCGATTGTTGAATTTAAGAATTAGGAGGTACACATATGGCATTAGGGTGGAGGAACATTCTTGTTCCACAACAAAGTCTTGCCAGGGGCATACATCAACTTTATTAGCAAAACACGAGCATATGCAGAAGTTGCTGATCGTGGATACGGCGCGATGATGTTATCCCTTGATTGGGGAGCCAAGTGGCGAGGTATTCCGAGTAGATGTGGATGAGTTTCAAAAGAATTGCCAAGATTATTTTGGCTACGATTTTGGGCATCCAAAAATGAAAGGCTTACGTGATTTGTTTAAACATTTAAAAACAGGCTATTTCTACCGCTTAAATAGCGATGGTGAAAAAGCAAGCAATGACTATGGTAAGGCAAAAATATGCAGGTATTCGAGGTAATGACCTCGGAGTATCCGATGCAAGCTGACCCAGACGCAACAAGTGCGTTCATCGTTACTACTTATATCACAACAAATGATGTGCGGAAGGTTGTGGACAAACAAACAGCCGTTGCTAAGGCATCTGATTTAGTCGATAACGCATACGTTGAATTTAAGAAGAATGCTAACTTAGTGGCTACTGCTTACACTGCTTTCACTGGCGGCACAAATGGCTCTGTTGTAACTAGCAAGAACTATCAAGACGGCCTTGAGTTCTTAGAGCCTTACTATTTCAACGTATTAGGCTATGTCGGCTCCGATGAAACCATCAAAAACTTATTGATTGCGTTTACATCCAGAGTGCGTAATTTCACTGGTGCAAAATGTCAACTTGTATGTCACGGCAAAAAAAGGCGTTAACAACGAGGGTGTTATTAGTATTTTTAAATACAGTAACAGATCAGGGCGAAGACCCAACCTCCGCAGTGTATTGGACTGTTGGTAGTGAGGCTTCTTGTAACGTCAATGAGTCTTTATCTAACCGTAGATACGATGGAGAGTTCACAATCAACACTAAATATAAGCAGTTCGAGCTTGAGCAAGCAATCAAAGATGGCATGTTCATGTTCCACAATGTTTCCGATCCAGTAGGCGGTAATGTGCAAGGTGAAGTGCGTGTTTTAAAAGACATCAACACATTTACAGAATTTACCAAAGAAAAGAACCAAGATTTTGCATCAAACCAAGTTATCCGAGTATTGGACAATTTAGCGATTGATGCAGGGGCGTACGTTCAACAAAGGGTATCTAGGAAAAGTTCAAAATGATGCAGATGGGCGTCGTGCGTTGTGGGGTGACCTTGTTTATCTCTGTGAACAATATCAACGAATTCGAGCAATTCAAAACTTTGATGACAAAGATATTGAAATCCCAATCCAAGGGGACAATAAGGAAGACGTCATTGTGAATATGAATATACGGCCTACTATGGCAATGGAAAAAAACTTTACATGACGGTCATTGTTGAATAGGAGGTAACAGATGGCAGAATTTGGAGCAGTCGGAACGATGAAGGCTAGCGATGTAATTAGCGCAAAATTGGCAACATGTTACATCATTAATAAAAACAGCCGTAAAAGTCTTATTTCAGGCGAAAAAAACTTAGAAGCTAAAATCAAAAAGAATAAGGATCAAGTAGCAATTTTAGGCCGTATGATGAAAGGCAACAAATCCACCTCCACTGAGGGCACTGGTAAGTTGACCATTTATAAGAATACGGCCTTATTTGATGAAATGGTTGAAAAAAATTGTTAAAAAAACTGGAGTTGATACGTATTTTTGACATGCAAGTAACAAACAATGACCCAACATCAGATGCGGGGAGTTCGCTCAGTGATTCTTACTGGATGCAACTTTGATGAAATCACAGTGGCATCATTTGATGCGGACGGCAAAATGAGCTTGAAGATGAGTTGAGTTTCACATTTTGAAGGTATTCGTTTTGTCGAAAAACTTCAAAAGAATTAGACGGTATGAATGCATAGGAGATAACAGATGATTGATACTTTAAAAGGATTTTTAAAACAAAATGCCAAGATTGTAACGGAAGTGGAATACGTGGCATCCAAACGATTTACAGATGAGAATGGTGACCCAATTGTATGGCGTATCCGAGTTCTTACTAATAAAGAATTGGAGAAATTGCGTGACAAATTCACTAAGAAAGTATTCGAACCGAGAACACGTAAGAGCGAAGAACAGTTTAATGTAAAAGACTTTTACAGATGAGCTTGTTACTCGAACAGTAGCATTCCCAACGCTTGATGATATCGACTTACAAAACTCTTGGGGTGTATCTAGTGAAATTGATTTGGTTAAGGCAATGCTTAACGGTGGTGAGTATACTGACTTAACAAGAGCTATTCAGGAAGCTAACGGCTTTGAAACTGGCTTTGAGGATAAAAGTTAAAGAAGTAAAAAAACTCCTAAGCGCCAATGACGGTGAGACATACCTCGCCTATGTAGCATTTGTAAAATATGGGGTCCGCCCTTCTGAATACATTGATATGGATATTGAAGAGCGGGCCTGTATTGCAGCATTTATGCAACAACACGCCAAAGACGAAAAGAAAGCATCGAAGGGAGGGAGCTTATAGATGGCAACAATTACAAACTACTTGAATCTATCAACGAATATTCCAGCCATTGCACAAAGTGCGACTAATGCAATGTCAAATCTAGCTAACAGTGCAAATGCACGTAGAAAATAGGCTCAACAGGTTTACAACAGCCACTAATTCAGCTAAAAGTAGTTGGGGCGCCTTCCTAAATTCGTTCGCAGGAAACTTTGTCGCTGATTTGGCAATGCGAGGTATTTCCATGGTTACTGGTGCAATTAAAGACTTAAACCAGACAGCCAATGAATTTAACTCGATTAATGCAAGGTTAAACTTAATAACAGGTGACCAAGGCAACGCCGTAGCCTTAAACAAGCAAATTTATGATTCAGCTATTCGAGCAAGAGGCGGTTACATGGAAATGGCAGAGGCAACAGCTCAATTATCCATGTCAGCGCATGATGCATTCCCCTGATCCAAGAGAAGCAGTAAGCTTTATGGAAGGAATTCAAAAGCTATTCGTTATTGGTGGGGCTAGCAAGGCTAGTCAAAAGAGTGCTATGCTCCAATTAACGCAAGGCATGGCAAGTGGTCAATTGCAAGGTGACGAGTTCCGCTCAATTGCAGAGAATGCGCCAATTATCGAGAATATGATTGCCAAAACGATGGGTGTAAGTCGTGGTGAGTTAAAGAAATTGGCGTCAGAGGGTGCAGTAACGGCAGAGGTAATTAAGAAGTCAATTATGGATAACATGCCAGAAATTGAAGCCCAATTTGCTAAGATGCCAAAGACATTTGATGACCATATGACAGAGTTAAAGAATCGAGCTATCAACGCATTTACACCAGTGTTTGAGCGCTTGAAAGATTTAGGTAATAGTGAAGTGATGGGTAAGTTATTTGATGGTATCGCAATAGCTATTGAAAGTGTAGCTCCATTTTTCTACTGGTTAGTAGGGGTTGTTGAGTGGACAATATCAACTATCACAACAGGAATTCAAAGCATTGCTAGCTTTTTAAGTGAAAAATTTCGGTGTTGTTCAAGTGGCTTTAGTTATTCTTGGCGGAGTTCTTGCTTATCATGCGATGATGTCGTTAGTATCTCGTCGCTAATACAGGTATTGCAATGGCGGCAACAGTCTGTCGCTTCGATTGCAGATTGGGAAGCAACCAGCGCAAAAATAGCGTTAGCATTTGCCCAAGAGGGACTCAACGCAAAGACTATATGCATGTCCTATTACTTGGATTATAGCAGCAATCATCATTCTAATCGGATTATTCTATTTAGCAGTAGCAGCAATTAACCACTTTGCGGGCACATCTATTAGTGCAACTGGCATTATATTCGCAGTGTTTGCATGGTTGTGGGCAAATATACGAAATGGAATTGCATTTGTTTGGAATAGGTTTGCAGCGTTTGCTAATTTTTCTTGCAAAATGTATTCAAGGATCCATTAGTCGCAATTCACAATCTATTTGCTGATATTTGGTCGAACATTGTTGATTTAATTGCGCAAGCTGTTAATGATGCCATAGATATGGTCAAGAAGATTCCTGGGATGTCGCTAGTTGTTGGTGATGCTCATGTGACCGCAGATGATTTTAAATTTAAGCGAATGCCAGTAGCTGGTGGTGAAACCACAGTAGTGAACAAAATGGACTATGTGAGTGCGACAGAATATGCAGATTCTGGTTATAAAATGGGCGAAAAGATATCAAACGCATTATCTAACTTCAAAATGCCAGAGCCTAAAATTCCAGAATTTGATCCGAGTAAGATGGCACCAGCCACTCATAAAGATGGAACCCCAAAAGATTCTAAGGCGGGGCGTGAAACTGCTCACAATACAAAACGTGTGGCAGATGCTGTAGAGATGACAGCAGATGAAATTAAGGAATTGAGAGAAAGTGCGGTTCAATCAGCACTCAACCAATTCAGCCAATCACACGTGGTTGTTAACGTAGATATGGATAATCAGATTTCTAATGATATGGACTTAGATGGCGTTACATCTAAGTTGTTAGATGGCATTCGTAGTGCAGTAGGCATGAATCGGGAAGGGGTGACTACATAGATGTATTACTTTTTATTTAGATAAGGTACAAATACCTATACCACCACCATCCATGACTACGACCATTCACGGAAAGAATGAGGTAGTTAACTTGTTAGGTTCAGGAGAGGTTAATATTGTTAAGCCTGCGGGGCTTACAGATTGGGCCTTTAAAGTCTTGTTGCCTAACAACGACTACCCCTTTAATCAATCGCTTTTGATGAAATCAAAAGCAAGCTAACTATTACCTAGATACGTTTGAACGTTTTTAAAAAAGAGAAAAAGCCAATTCGATTCATTGTAGTGCGAATGAGTCAACGAGGGGATATGCTTAGTATGACGAATACTAAAGTGACACTTGAAGATTACACCATTGAAGAATCACATGCACTTGGTATTGATTGCGAGGTATCACTCAAACTCAAGCAATGGAAAGATTGGGGTTCCAAAAAAAGTTAAAGGTTGAGACCGACGAAAAAGGGAATCCTACTGGAACCGTATCAAAAGATAGGCCTAGTGACAAAAGTCCCTAACAAGAATGCTAAAGTTAACAAGAAAATGACATTGCAACAACTCATTAAACGTGAACTTGGCAATACTAATAATCTATTTGCCATCAGAAAGATTAAACAAAATTGCAGTGCCGGTGTGCTAGCAGTAGGGCAAGCTATTTTTGCTTAAAAAAGGAAAGTGGATTATGATTACTCAAACCTCAATGCCACAGACTTACAACTATCAAGTCATGATTAGAAACGGTGATGACCAATATATCATTGACCCATTAGACGGGGTGCAAGTCACAAGAGGCATCAATGGAATACCTTCTAAAAATGACATTCAAAGTATTAAAAGACAATGTTTTACAATTCGAGGAAGGTAACGCCGTTCAATTTAAACTCAATGATGATATTGTATTCGTTGGAAATGTGTTTTGAGAAATCAAGAGATAAAAACAGATGTGATTAGTGTTACCGCTTACGACCAATTGCGATATTTAAAGAATAAAGATTGCTATGTATATGGCAGCATCACAGCCACTGACCTAGTTAAAATGATAGCCACAGATTTCGGATTGCAAATAGGTGAACTCGACAATACGCAGTATGTCATTCCAGCTACTCCAATGCGTGTAGAAAAGAATAAAACACTGATAGACATCATTATGTATGCCTTGGACCAAACGATTATTAACACGCCTAAGCATGACATGTACCACCTATTTGACCATCAAGGAAAATTGATGCTTAAATCTCTTGAAGCCATGAAAACAGACATCTATATTGATGATGATGTAATGGAAAAATATCAATTATAAAACATCAATTGATAAGGACACATTCAACCGGTGAAGGTTGTGCGCAACGTGCCAGATGGAGATAAGAAGAAGTTAGTAACTACCGCTATTTTAAAAGATGATGAAAACATTAAAAAAATGGGGTCGATTACAATACTTGATGATGCCAGATGATAAGGTTACAAATGCTGTTGATAGGGCTAAGCGAATCATGACATTGAAAAAAACCGCAAAACTCGTGAAATTAGGCTCAAAAACGTCATTGGTGATACCAGGGTGCGTGGTGGTACTATGCTGTATCTCAAGAAGAATCTTGGAGATATTGAAATTAATAACTATGTCATGGTTGAGGCGGTAACACATACATTCAAGCACGGATACCATTCAATGGACCTAGATGTATATTATCAAGGCGACCCAGCCAAGTACGAGGTCGCTAAAGATGAAGATGCGAAGGCGGTGGCGAAGATTAAAGAAGAACGGGAAAAGAAAAAATCTCAACATGGTCATCATGCTAGTGGCCAAGGTGGAACAGGGGCTAACCCTAGTCAAGTTGACTCAGCATTTCAATCGAATCAAGGGCGTGTATCAAAAATTTGGACAACTTGGTTGTGCTGATACCGTTGTTAATGTTGGATCGCATTATAACAGCGACTTAAAGGAGCTAGCTAATAAGGGTGTATCCGATGTAGATACAATTGAAAGCTCATTACGAGCTAAAGGATATAAAGTTGAATCGTATAAAGGCTATGCGAATAAAGGTGACCTACTTATTTATGGCGATAATAACCATATTGTTATTGCTGATGGTGCGGGCGGTTGTTTTGGCAACAGTTCGAGCCGTGGTTATGCTATGAAGTATGGCGATGTTAATTATGCATGGCAAAACGGTTCAGCACCTACTAAGATAATAAGGATGACATAGCATGGAAAAATGATTTTTAATAAGCTAGTTGATACTTTTAAAACGCTAGTCACTGACACCATGAATGCCTACGTCATGAGTGATATCGTGATAGGGGAAGTGATTAGTACTAGTCCCTATCAAATTCAAGTTGACCCTAAGATTATCATTCCTGAAAGCAATCTAGTGTTTACTAAGAATACCACGGATTGGACGGCAGAGATTAGTGTTGACCACGTCACAGAGAATAGAGGCGGTGGCGGTGGATACGCTGAATTTGCTAGTCACAATCATGATTATGTTGGCAGAAAAAAATTCCTTATCCACAACTCACTCAAGGTAGGGATAAAGGCAATTCTAATCCAAGAAAGTGGCGGACAGCGCTATATTGTGCTTGACCGTTGGTATAATCCGAATAGGGGTGCACTACTAAATGAGTGATAGATTAACACCAAATGAAACCATTGCAGATGTTACGATTGCTCATCAACCTAGTTATACGTATGCCCTTGACTATGCTAGAGATAGCCAAATTAGAGGGTTTACAGACGAATTAGAAGCAATGAAACAAGCCATCTATAAAAATTATTAACACTGAACGATACGAATACATCATTTACAGTTGGAATTATGGGATTGAACTGCAAGACCTATTTGGACAACCAATACCTTATGTATACGCAGAGTTACAGCGACGAATTACAGAAGCCTTATTGGCGGATGATCGTATAAAAGACGTATACGGATTTGAGTTTGGACACAATCAAGGCGATGTATTCACAACCTTTAGTGTAGATACTATTTATGGCGCTATTACAGATTTAAGAAAGGAGCTGATTAACGTTGTATGAACACATGACAGCCGACAAAATCGAGCGGCGCATGCTCGGTAGAGTCAATCATGCATTCGATAGGCGTGAGGGGGCAATTATTTATGACGCAACGGCTCCGACATCCATCGAACTAGCTGAACTCTATATCATGGCCGATGTGATTTTAAAAAGAAACGTTCGCTAAAAACAGCGAGCCGTGAATTCTTGAAATTACGAGCCTCGAGTTCAACATATATCCAGAAGAAGCCACTTACGCAGAGGTAGAGGGTAAATTTAATGCTCCAGTACCGCTAGGGAGTCGCTTTAATTTTTGAAGAATATAATTTCATTGTTGATGAAGTAATTGACGATACCAACCATAGGTATAAATTACGCTGTGAGAGCCGTGGACGTGGCGCCAATGGTTGTATTGGATATATTACGCCTGTAATTCCTGTAAACGGCCTTACAAGTGCTGAAATTGTAAAAATCATAACACCTGGTGAAGATGAAGAAGACACCGAAGTATTCCGTAAACGATACTTTGAAGCATTAAAAATCTAAGGCTTACGGTGGTAATGGTGCTGATTACAAAGAAAAGGTGCTTGCTATTCCCCGGTGTTGGTGGCGTGAAAGTATACCGATGTTGGAATGGCGGTGGTACCGTCAAACTTGTCGTTACCAACAGCGAGTACGGCGCAGCAGATTCTGAACTTATTAAAATAGTTCAAAATAAAATTGATCCCGTGCCACAAGGCAAAGGGTATGGCATTGCTCCAATTGGTCATACTGTAACGGTAGTTAGCGCAGAATCTGCACCACTCACGATTAATGCAAGAGTAACATTGAGCGGTGGGAGAACATCTCAAGATTTACAACCACTAGCAACTAAGGCAATCGAATCCTACTTGCTAGGTATTCGTAAAGGGTGGGGAGAGAATGACGATAGAGGTCGTGACACAGTCCGAACTGCTTATATCGTGGCTGAAATATTGAAACTTCCGAATGTCATTGATGTTGATTCCGTCACAATCAATGGTAGAAGCGATAAGCTATTACTTGAAGCGCATCAAATCCCTACCGTTGGTCGATTAACATTAACATAGGTGGTCAAGATGGAATATAGACGTAACGATATTGATATATCACAATTCCTACCACCTGTTAGTCGTGATAGCCGTGACATGCAAGAAATCATGCGTGTAGAGAATCCTGAATTCATCATGTTGTGGGAAATTATGGCTGATTTGTTAGACAATCAGTTCATCCCGACCATGGGTGAGCTCGGATTATCGCATTGGGAATGGATATTTGAAGTATTACCCCAAGATACTGACACTATCGAAGATAGGCGCAACCGAATACTACGGCTATTGGCAGGCACAAGACCTTATACGGTGGAGAAACTTCAAGAAATGCTTGATGCCACATTTGGTCGTGGTGCTGTTGGTGTGGATTTGAACGAAAATCTCTATGAAATTTGGTTCATTTTAAGTAAAGAAATGCGTGAACGATCTGGCGAAGTCATCAACTATGCTGAGCCAATCGTTCCTAAGAACTTGCTGCTCAAAACGCTAGTTGAAGAGAAAGTTCAAACAAAAACGAATATTGGTGGTGGTTTATTCTTGATTGACAGAGAAATCACTATTCTCAAACCTAGAAATTATGATATTTCAACAACAATGTATAATGGTGGAGCCCTTGCAAGCACCACAATTGAAATCACAAGGAGGTAACAGATGGCATGGAGTCAAGCCTATCTAACTGATGTAGGCAAGCAATTACAAGCATCAGTTATGGCAAATGAATTAAAATTACATATTGAAGAAATTTGGCTAGGGGATGGAAATGTAACTAACGTGGAAACGGCGAATAACCTTGGCTCAAAAGAAATTGAAATTACAGATTGCTCGGAATCACGCAAGATAATACGGAGTGCTTAGTTCGGTTCAGAATCTCAAACGAATCTATTCAAACGCCTATTGTCATGCGTGAAATAGGCTTTTACGCTCGTGATAAACGAGGGTCAATTAATCCTCTACTCGATTATGAAAGATGAAGACCCATCAACATTACCAGTGGTGAACGGTCAAGCTATCTACCGCCAAAATATGAATGTGGCATTTGGGTTCAGTAATGCTCAACAAGTTACATGTAATGTGACGTTACATGAGGGATTGAATGAGCAACAAGTGGATGCTAAGATTACAGCACATAATAACAATACGAGCGCTCATAATTTAGATAGATATGCTGGGGGTTCAGCACTACCAGCTAACATCCGAAATTGGAACGATTTAACGACACCGGCATCTACGAATGTAATGCTCGGTGTATTGGGGTGGGCGAATGCACCATCCTCCAGCAAAAATCTACCCATACGGTCAAATTCATGTCACTAAAGCAGATGGAAACGTCATTACTCAGACCATGTATTCACATGGCCAAGGCAAAGTCAATTAAACAAGCCAGTCGTACGTTCTATGTTGCATGGGGCGCATGGCAATACTTTGGTGATTGGGACAACATAATCACTGGAATCGCTAAGCATAACGAGGGCATCAACGTCACAAAAGGTGATGCCACAGAACTCGTTAAGTTAATTACTAACAATAAGGCAGATTCTAACACCTTGTTGGCGCCTACACTAGCTGTTGTAAAAAGCATTAATCGGTGACGTAAATATAGACGTTCCAAGTATTTTTAAAAATCCAAGGGAGTTCGTTACGACTTTTAGTAACGAAAAATGCTTGGTATATATGTCTCGGAGAAGTTTTCGGGGGCTAATTATCCAGGGGATTTGAATCGATGAACATAACGAATCGCGCTCACGATAAGCGTTATACATATCCAGTCGCGTATACCATTAGGCCCGTTGTAATTTGTATGAACGTGACCACAGGGAACGGTTGATGCGGACGATTGGGCAACAAGTGGCACTTATAACGTGACTAAAAACACAGTTTACGTACCAAAGTGCCCAAAATCAAACAATGGGATTCCAGTGGTGGCTATTGGGAAATAAGTCCAAGGGGAATGATATCTAGTGTTTACGATACTTCCTTAGATGTTAATTACCCAATCGCATTTACACGCAAAGTACTCGGCGGTTCGGCAACTCCATCTATAATAGATCGTCCGATGGTGGTGTTACGTACTATTTAAGCTTTTACAGATTTGCTGCAAATGTAAAATAACCCGTGATACCATTGGCAGTGCATTTACAAGTCCAATTTCGTATGTCGTATTTGGTTATTAGCCAAGGGGGAAAAACAACAGACTCAACGGGAGATAGGGCATGAGGGTGCCATCGGAAGATTCGCCCTTAAATTTAACAGAATTTTAACGGTAGTGGGCACTTATAATTCGCTTGGTCATGATGGTAGCACAAATAATTTTGACGATGACAACAGTTCCACAAATAATGAGGTTAAATTTAAATTCTATAGGCATTCTTATATTGCGGTTGGAATTTAAAACGCCAATAGCTATGTACGTATGCTTAAAATGTCTAAATTTTACAGAACTTATAGTTAACTCTTCTATATTATCGTCATAATTTGCCTCGCTTCTTCCCGAATCTTCCGTGTACAAATTGCCAACAATGGCTAATACTTTTAAAACGAAGCGCAAAGGTTGCAGTAGTCGCTGAGTCTCCATTAAATCTACTTGCAGTGGCAATTCTTGGCTCGTTTAAGGACTTAATTGCCTTTTGCGTGACTCGACCTAATGACTTATGGGTGTACACACCATCAGTCACATTACTGCTAGCATGGCCTAGCAGTAAGCGCTTAGCGTTGTAGTTAGCACCTTCATTATCAAGGCGTGTAGCAAAGGTATGGCGACAGTCATGGGTTGTGTGTTTAGAATTGATGGCTTTCATAGCTTTATCGAACTCACGACTGAGGGATGAGTATGTACGGCATTCTTGAATGATGTATACTGTATCAAGCCGTCTTTCAATAATGGGCCATATGCGATCATGAATAGGAATTGTTCGGATTCCTGATTTGGTCTTGGCCGATGTGATGCGCATCGTACGTTGCTTACGGTTAACATCACGAGCCTTGAGGTTGATCAATTCCGATGCGCGCATTCCCGTGTATAAAAGAATCAGAGGTATGTCATGCGACGGTGCTTCTAACCGCCACAAGCGGTTGATGGATTGGGTGGTGAATGGTTTGTGTGGTCGCACTGGTTTGTTATGCCCAAGGTTTAGGAACTTGGCATAATTAGTGCCGCACCAACCGTTAATTATGGCATAGTCGAATAATTGACTGATTAAGGTTCGGACCTTTTTACATGAACTATAGGAAAGTTCAGTACTTAGCATGTGGTCAATGATTGACTGTAATTGTAAATAGGTGATGTCGTGCATTGCTACATCATGAATGCTAACCGGTGCGCAAATGCAGAACCGTAGTTGTTAAGGGTGTTAGTGCTAACACTCTTAGCATGCGACGGGAGCCACATGCCGTAGACTTCCTGGAGTGTAAGCGATTGGCGACTTTGGTGGAGTGCATCCATCGCTTCATCGTAGGTGGCATAATAGCCTACTACGGAATAAACAACATAAGGGCGCTTAGTGGCGCCCTTTATCTTTTGAATTAGTTTCATGATTTTTACCTCGAAAGGAGAATAAAGAAATGGAGAACAGATATATCTTTATTTTAGACGAAAAAAGGGACCCGCATCACGTCCTTATTGATTGGAGTCCATGGCGAGACGGAAGAGGCCTGTCTTGAGCTTGCTAAGCGTGACTATCCAAATCATACATATGTGGCGGGTGGGGATGACATGCAAGCACAATTTGTAGATTATAAATGTTACATCGATGGGAAATTTGTAGATTACGTTCAAGAAGTCATTGAACCAACTAAAAAGGACAAAAATCGAAGCCTTGAAGAAGGAAGCTGAGACGGAACGAGAAAAGTTGAAAGAAATCTTCTTAACTAAACAAATGAAAAGGCTTACCAACTGATGACATTAAGGCTAAATTCAAAACAAATTGACGTTGACCTTATCAACAAAATCAAAGAATTAAAGTAGGAGGTAGTGACAATGCATGAGAAATATTGTGAATGGTGCGGAAGTGAACTTTTAGAAAACGGTCATTGCCCTGTAGAAGATTGCGTGCAAAATGTTATCTTGGATGCACTCGCAGATGCGGAAAATGAATCTAAGCAAGAAGAAGGTAAGAAAGATGACTCAAATCCAACAGCATAATTTTGTGAAGGAGCAGGGGCGTGCCTTGTGCCTTTATTCTTGAATACAGTCGAGACGTCACAGCAGATAATCTATTCGCCGTAGTACGTGTGAATGCAAGTGACGAGGAATACGTTTCTAAGTTTGATATTGTCAAAATAGAAAACGTATCTGACGATGCAGTATCTACATTCAAGCTAACTCTTGGTAGTGACATTCCTAAAGGGCGTTACGTCTACGATGTATTTATGTATGGAGAGAATAACAAGCCTAAATCTAAAATTTTAAAAGGTCATATTTTAGTTAAGGCTAGCGTATCAGATAGGGGGAAAGAGCATGGAAGCTAGAATCTTGCCCAACGATAGTATTGACGTTGTTAAAGTGAAAGATTACGGCACTGGAGGCATTGGTCCACGAGGCCCCAAAGGAGACAAAAGGCGAGCAAGGTCCACAAGGTCCTCAAGGTATTCAAGGTGAAAGGGGACCAGTAGGTCCTAAAGGAGAGACTGGTGAGCGAGGGCCTAGGGGTGAAGATGGTCAGCAAGGACCACAAGGCCCGATTGGCTTGAAAGGCCCTAAAAGGCGAACAAGGCGATGTAGGGGCCAAGAGGTCCTCAAGGGTTAGAAGGTGCTCAAGGTCTAAGAGGGTTGCAAGGGATCCAAGGGGATACAGGTCCCAGAGGTCCACAGGGCGAGCAAGGTCCACCAGGTGCGACTGGGCCTAAAGGTGATAAGGGCGATGTAGGTCCTCAAGGGCCACAGGGGTTACAAGGTCCAGCAGGTCCACCTGGCGCTAATGCAACGCCACAAACCTTGTCATTCAATAACGGGCAATTGTCAATTAGTGGTGGCAATACGGTAACAATTCCATTGTCACCAGTGCGACTGTTCCAGCTAATGTTGGGGGCTCCATCAAAACACATGATCTGATTTGGGGAATCGCAATAGCTGGTTCTTCTGGTGGTGAAAGGGGATATTTGGAATGGAGTCCAAACATTGGAATTGGAAAGTTACATTTAGATATTAGGCTGACTCAACCTAGTGGCAACGGTGGTGTTATTTGCAGATTGCCCAATGAGGCTCCAGTACCAGTGAGACATTTAGAAGTCGCGGTTGATGCGAATCTTAATAGTATCTATATAGAACCTGGCTCGCGTGAAATAAGAGGTTGGGGCGTCGAAGGCAACAACCGACGGTTTATGGTAGATATCGTAGGATTTTTGGAGGATGCCTTAAATGAAATACGGAACTTTAATAATTAGAACCATTAAGAAAGGATAACACATGAACTATGGATTATTAGAGATTGTCACTTTGATTAGTGGAATATTCGCCATTGCAAAAAAATGGTGGTGTGGCTCTACGATTCGAAAGTATCGACTGAACGAGAAATGGAGTTGCAGAAGGTAAAGAATGACTTCTTGCTAAAACAGGATGAATTGCAAAAAGGCTTGAAATTCAAGGAGCGACCGCAGAGAATACGGTGAAAATGAACACACAGGCCATGCAACATTTGACTGAGAGTATCAGTGATCTCAAGGAAACGATTAAGGACACTCAGGAACAAATGGTATTTTTTTTGACAAAAGGAGCGGGCAACGCTAAAAGCGTCAGTCAAATCAGCACATCACCGAATCGACGAATTAAGGGAGAGGGGGTGTGATAATCGTGTTAAACAAAACTGCACTACTCAATAAGGCTAAGGATGTGTTTCAAAAACATCCGAATTGCCAACATCCATCCTACTGGAGTGCTTGCTACACGATTACTGGTACTAGTAATGCTAGTGCCAATCTTGCTAGTAGTCGTTGAGTACGTACTGGCATTCATGAAAGGTCACGTATCCGATGACTTAGGCAAGCTAATTGCAGTAGGCGTCAACATAATAGACCACATCTTTATTCCATCCGTATTGACTGCCCTTGTGGGATTCTTGGCATTATGGGTGGATAGGGACGATGACGGTATTCCCGATCAACTGGAGAAGGAGGATAAGAATCGTCTATAAATGGATTATAGGGGATTATAGTGGATTAAAAAAGAATTAAATGGAAATACACGGAATTTGACGGAATAAGAAGAAATCTATATACTATATATAGATAGTGGTGTTTATTTTGTTAAGGAGGGAAAAGTAATGGCTAAGTTTAAACATTTAGTAACTATGCTTCTATGTGGAGTATCTACGTTCTCTATTCAACAATCACCTGTTCAAACTTCTTCAATAACTCATAATCATATTACACGACAAGCAATGAATATGACTTGGACAAGTTTCGCAAATTCGATTTCTAAAGTGATAGTTGCAGAGGATGCAAGGAAATGAGCAACCGTAATAGAAAAGCTAATGCTAATAAGAGCCAGAATGCTAAATCTATAGAAGTTGTTCGTGACAGTGAAAGTACAGTGTCTTTCAAAGGTACTGTTAGTGCAACATATGAAGGTCCACTTCCTACCCCAGAAATACTAGAGGGTTTTAAAGCGGTTCATCCACGATCAGTTGAGTTAATATTTACTGAGTTTGAGAAAAATTCAATACATATTAGAGAAATGGAGAAAAGAAAGCTTGAAGCCGAAACAGAAATTGCTAAACGTGGTCAATGGATGGCGTTTATAATGGGAATATTGCTGTTATTACTGGCAGGGTTAGCAGTGTACATAAATACCCCTTGGGTTGCGAGGGAGGGCGTTGTGTTTAGGGATTGTAGGAATAGCAAAAATCTGTATCAAATAAAAAAATAAAGATAGAAAAAAAGCAGTCAGAATAGGTCGCTTTTTTTAGTTATAAAGACTAGTAATTTATAGATTACTAGTTTTTTTGTTTCAAAAATTTAGGAGGACAAACGATGAAAGTATTTATTAACCCAGGGCATCACCCTGGAATAGACAGCGGTGCTGTTAACCCAAATACAGGAACAAGAGAATGTGACATTGTAAAAAGAAGCTGGCGAAATGCTAGCTGATTATCTCACTAATGCGGGGTGCGAGGTTAAAAATCATGCAAGATGACAACCTTGATATGGTTTTGTACCACATCCAATGAGTGGGGTGCTGACCTATTTGTATCGTTGCACTGCAACGCATGTAACAGCCATAATGCTAGAGGCACGGAAACTTGGTATAAGTCATTTAATGGTCAACGATTGGCTAATTACATTCAATCACAAATCATCCGTAGTACTAATACTATTGACCGTGGTGTTAAGCAATCCGATGGCTTGTGGGTGCTAAAAGCATACCGATGCGGTTGCGGTATTAGTTGAGATTGCCTTCATCGACAATGATGATGACTTAGCATTCATGAATGAAAATTTAGATAAGATTGTACGTGCGATTGCACGTGGCATTACTGATTACGAGGTTGCGTGATGTATGAAAAATTTAAAAATTACATTGGCAGCTATTATTGGATTACTTACCTTATCATGGCAGGCATTGCCTGCTTATGCTGCTGGATTATCTACGGCGGAGGTAACAATTCCGACTATAACCGTACCATTGACCACATGGAACGAGTTAAAGGAGAACAACAGAAAAGCATTGAGCTTAATCAGACAGTCGAGGATGCCATTGACAGAAGCGCACAACTTAATCAACGAGCAAGCGAACGAATTAGTAGAGCTCAAGAATATCAACAACGAGCAAGCGATAGAATTAAAGAAGGCGCAAGCCGACTTGACGAAAGCAGAGCGCTTACTTGAAAAGAAATGAACAACTCATTAGAGATGTTGAGCAAGGACATCAAGCGCAACAAGGCAACAGATCAACGGTTACACCGCCAACGGAACACGTGGGCGCTGATTAGTGGCTTACTGATTGTCGGATTAGCTGTAAAATAAAATTTTATATACTAGGAAAGCCTATCAACCGCTGATATATCAGGATTGATAGGCTTTTTATTAATAAAATGCTTGTAAATAACACGAAAAACGTGTTATAATATATACATAAGGAAGGAGGTGAAACCGTTGAAACGGTATAGGAAGAAAATAAAAAAAGTGGCTACCAATTATAACAGCGCTTATCCAACTAGCGATTGCGGTAATAGAACTGTTAAATAGGTAACCACAGGGGCTCGAAAAGAGCCCCACATCTTCCATACTATTATATCAATGGGACGCATATGATTTCAAGGTTGACTTTTAATAATTAGTGCAATAGCATTTGTATTGTCTGTTTACACGTTATTAATCGTATTAGGAGTACTGTAATGAAACTAGAAGATGTAATGACTACACAAGAAGTCTGGAGAACGTTGGGGGATTCCGCAGACTCTATCAAACAATGTTGTTTAAAGCGATATGCTAATAAGCAGTTTACTGATGAGGAATGTCGTAAATCGGGTAAATCGTGGTTAGTTACAGTAGCTGGCATGTCACGGCTATATGGTGAAGAGAAATGTAAATAGTTTAAAAAGCCTACCGACTGTCATAGGTTGGTAGGCTTATTTATATTTAGAAATATATAATATTAATTCGCTCTAATTTGTTCTAATTTATTTGCGGTTGCTCAACCGTTGCTCAACCTAATACATTGAGAATGCGATAATATCAACGGTTAATCGGAACACTCAACTATACAGTGGTTATGTTTGTTCAGGGGTATGTTACGGTCTTCTTGGGTTTGCGTGATTTGGTCAGTAAGGAACACCACAAGGCTACTACACCTAACGGCGTTCCTCAGGGGAGTGGCGCTTGTGACGGTATCGTTTGCAAAATTGTGATTTGCTTAGTTTGATGTTCTGATGTAATAAGTTTATATAAACAGTACGAATAGATTGTGCTATAATGAAAACTGTAAGAGTCATTAACGTGTTGTTAGGCTCATCTCTTCCCTAATGGGAGGAGGTGGTACTATGAAAAAGTTTAGAAAAAAATCGATATCTTGATTTTAATTCTAAAATTAATAGTACGACTCATTGATTGGTTTAACTAATTAATGAAAAAGCCTAACGATAAGAGGTTCCCTCCCTCTACACGTTAGGCATTTCATATTTCACAAGTTTGAGATGAGCCTAACGCCAAGCACACGTTGATGGCTCTTCTTGTTTGTAAGTAAAGTATAGCATATTTTCAGTATTAATGCTACGTCTTTTGTTATGTTATGTAGGTCGTCTCTTGTTGCTCTATGCAATCTTGTGGTGATATCTAAATTAGCATAAATAAGCCCGTATCATATTCCTTCTCAAACTGATCCTACGGTAGGTTTGTTCAGGAACATGTTACGGGCTATTGTGTTAGTGTGAGTTAGGTAGTTAGGAGCGCCACAAGATGTGCTCTTCTTGGGTTTGCGTGATTTGGTCAGTAAGGAACGCCACAAGGCTACTACGCCTAACGGCGTTTCTCAGGGGAAGGGCGCTTGTGATGGTATCGTTTGCAAACTTTGCTTTGCTTAGTTTGATGTTCTGATGTAATAAGTTTATATAAACAGTGCGAATAGATTGTGCTATAATGAAAACTGTAAGAGTCATTAACGTGTTGTTAGGCTCATCTCTTCCCTAATGGGAGGAGGTGGTTCTATGAGAAATTTTAAGAAAGTATACTTACTAGTAAAAAAATTCTAAAATTGATGATAGATTTTTTTATAATTTCTTTCGCTAGAAATGATAAAAGCCTAACGTATAGCATAAGTATTACCAGTACTTATACACGTTAGGCTTCATCAATCTTTTATTCTTTCGAGATGAGCCTAACGCCAAGCACACGTTGATGGCTCTTCTTTTTTGTAAGTTAAGTATAGCATATTTTCAGTATTAATGCTACGTCTTTTGTTATGTTATGTAAGTCGTCTCTTGTTGCTCTATGCAATCTTGTGGCGATATCTAAATTAGCATAAATAAGCCCGTAACATATTCCTTCTCAAACTGATCCTGCGGTAGGTTTGTTCAGGAACATGTTACGGGCTTTTGTGTTAGTGTGAGTTAGGTAGTTAGGGGCGCCACAAGATGTGCTACGTACAACGGCGTTTCTCAGGTAAAGAGCACGACATATTCCAAACCGAACTGATACAGTGGTTAGGTTCGGTCCGGAACATGTCGTGCTCTTCTTGCATTTAGGTTAATTTGGTCAGTAAGGAACGCCACAAGGCTACTACGCCTAACGGCGTTCCTCAGGGGAATGGTGTTTGTGACGGTATCGTTTGCAAAAATTGTGCTTTGCTTAGTTTGCTGTTCGGCATGGTAGTAAGTTTATATAAACAGTACGAATAGATTGTGCTATAATAAAAATGTAAGAGTCATTAACGTGTTGTTAGGCTCATCTCTTCCCTAATGGGAGGAGGTGATTCTATGAGAAATTTTAAGAAATTATACTTACTAGTAAAAAAATTCTAAAATTGATGATAGATTTTTATAATTTCTTTCGCTAGAAATGATAAAAGCCCTAACGAATAAGGTCTTGTACACCTTAACACGTTAGGCATTATCACATTTACACTTTTGAGATGAGCCTAACGCCAACCGCACGTTGATGGCTCTTCTTTTTCTATGTCAAGTATAGCATAGTTTGCTACAGAATAGCAACATTTCGTACTCTTCTTGTATGTATGGTAATTCAGTCAGTAAGAAATGGCACAAGGCTAGTACACCAAATGGAGTTCTTAAGAGGATGGAGATTATATGATATAGTTCTGACTCAATAGTGTTCGTTTACTATAGGTCCCGCTTTAAAAAATGTAATGATGATTGGCAAACCTACTGAAAGGGTAGAACTTTTTGTTGTATGATTGTTGCTATAGTCGTATAATAGAGTTGAGTATGTATACGTAAAGATATGTACATAGTTTCTCTAAGTTATGATTGCATGGTGGAGAACATGTATTCTTTCACGGTAAGGGGAAGGGTATCTGATGCCATGGGTGAGGGTGTAGGATTCTATGTGCGTATCTATGGGTATACATGTGACGGCTGTGACTGTGTTTCAGTAAGGCTGAGAAAAAAGGGTATGCTCATACTGGTTCTGTATATGAAGATTGATATGGATAGATATCTATGATTCATGGAAGAGAGGATGAGATATATGGGAAAAAGCTTCGAGTTTAAGGAATGCGAACGGTTTTTAAAGCGTGCATTGAAAGACAAAGGTTTATTTACAAAAGGAGCGGTTATTGCGTTCTTGATCACTGGTGGTATTGGGTTTGTGGCGCCACCGGTACAGGCTTGAGGTTAGCATGAATCCAGAGACAGGCGCAACAACAGATTGGGATGATATTGGAAGTGAGAAGCCGAATAAGTGGGCGCCGGTTCGCCGAGATCGTCTAAAGAGTATTATATTAGCACCGGTAAAAAAATAGTGGTGCAAAAAGTGAAACTAACTATGAAGCAACGAACTCTGTTATTATTGGTACAGATTCTTATGCACATGGTACAGATAGTAGTGCTGATTATAAACACGGTGGACCTAGTTCAGGGTATAAACCTGAAAAGTTTACGCTAGTTGGTAATAATGCTCACGTTCTCTGGGGGCAAGGAACGGCCATCGGTAGCAATACCTTTGCCTTTGACCAAGGGACAGCCATTGGTAATGACGTATACGCCTTAGGCGCTTCATCGATTGCCATTGGTAATGATGATATTACAACCAAATATAAAAGATAAAATGGATTTAGACACGTTAAAAACGATTATATGGTGATGGCTCATCTGATGGTGTAGGCACTGGTCTGTTTAAATGGGTTAAGTATATTAAAGGTGATGGTAACGAAGCTAGTGGTGGCAAAAAACGACTCACCTCTTGGGATGACTTTCATCGTAGTTATGCATCGACTACGGATAGTTTTAAATTTAGTCCCACCATGTCTGCTGGTATTGGAGCGATTGCGATTGGCTCTCGTTCTCTAGTCGCGAAAGACGGTGCTACCGCAATTGGTACATTGTCCTTTGCCTTGGGGAAGGATCTACAGCGATGGGTCTTCGTGCATTTACGGCAGAAAATGCAGAAGGAGCCGTTGCGATTGGTGAAAAAAGCCGTTCCTTTGCTAAGCAATCCTTGGCGGTTGGTAACCGAAATGAATCGAGTGATATAGGGGCTATGTCCTATGGTTATAATGCAAAAAGCGCTGGGTAAAGGATCGTTAGCATTTGGATATACCTCCTATGCCAATGCGTTAATTATGAATACCTTAGAACCAGATAGTGATGGAAAGAATACTACGAATCCAATGAGAGCCTCTGTTCGTAAGCAATTGGAAACATATCGGAAGCGCAATTGAAAGAACTTGGGGATTACCAAGGTAAAAGTGCAGGGCGTATTATACTGCGATACAAAATAATGCAGATGCAGGTACTATTGCAACAAAGAAAACTGAGATGGAAACGGCAAAAGCAAAGGTAGCAAAGTTTAAGGTCTCAGCGGGTAATGACTTAAATTTAGTGAAAGGTGGATTCGGCGGTGGTAAAGGGAACCAATGCTGTTAATACGGCTATCGCGAATTATGTAACGAGTGTTGATTCTTATAAAGATAAACAAGCACTAACCGTAGAAAAAGAAGATAAAAACGTATTTAACAACTGAAAAATATAGATGGCACCACAGAAGCTGTAAAAATCTAAAGCAAGTGGAAATAATGCCATTTCCATTGGTTACTATACGGCAGCATCAGGCAATGCTTCCGTGGCTGTAGGTTCTGGATCGGTGGTAGATGCTACTAGTGGTATTGGTATTGGCTCGTTGTCCTATGTAGGTGATGTAGCAGCGAATTCCATTGCTCTTGGCGTAGGGGCACAGGTTCGAAAAAGAAAACTCCTTATCCTTAGGTACACAAGCATCTGTATATGGTCTTTGGTGGTGTAGGTATTGGTTCTGGTGTCCGCTTGTTAGGTGACGATAGTGTAGGTATCGGTTATGGCACTATTGTGCGATCTAGAAGGTCGGTAGGTCTTGGCCGTGAATCATCCATCGGATATGGATCTATGAATGCTACGGCAGTAGGTACGAATACAAAGATTAGTGAGAATGCAGGTAATACCGTAGCGTTGGGTAATTCTGCCAAAATTGGTGCAGAAGCTATAAACTCAATGGCCTTAGGATATAACTCCAATGTAGGTGAGAAATCAAGCAATAGTACAGCGATCGGTACGAATGCAAGTGTAATTAATAATGCGACTAGTGCCGTTGCCTTAGGGTGACTCGGCGAAAGTATCAGAATCATCTTCTACGGCATTGGGTCGGTTGGCAGAAGCAAGCCATGCTAACTCGGTAGCTCTTGGTTATCGTTCGACTACGTTCTACTATGGAAATCCTAACACACGGGAAGCAAGCACAAGCACTACTGAATCTGATACTAACAAACCCGGTCTAGAGATTGAACCATATTTGCCACCTAGTGTTAGTGAAGGTATTAAAAAGAAATTAAAAAGCTTTGAATCTTGGTGCTGCAGGCTATATTTCCGTAGGTGGTTGGGATGCCGGCGTAGATGAAAATGGAAAGCCACTGAATAACGATGCCAAACTCCGTGGTCTTCGTCGTATTGTCAACGTAGCGCCAGGTGCGTTGGATACGGATGCGGTAACGGTTGCCCAATTGCGTGAATGGACGGATAAATCTGCCCATTTCCTATCATTAGCGTGGGGCGGACAAAAAAAGCGCAACAGATTTTCCAGACATAAAAGCACCAGATGGAAGTACAGATGTTAGTTCGAATTTTAATAACGAGGGTGCCAGTGGTGAACATGCATTGGCACTAGGTGTGTACGCAATGGGGAAAGGTGCTGGCTCTATCTCTATTGGTCGGTCTAGTTTTGGTCAAGGGACTAATTCCACAACATTAGGGTCCTATGGTTGGGGTCGTGGCACAGAAGCAACATCCATCGGGTATCGTGCCTATAGCTATGGGGAACAATCTGTTGCCATAGGAACGCGGACTGTGACGGATTCAGACTATGGCGTTGCCATTGGTAATCGAGCGCGTTCTTGGAGTGAAGGTAATAACGGTCATTCTGGGATTGCTATCGGTAGCAAGGCAACGGCGAACTATTATAACGCGGTGGCATTTGGCACGGAAAGTAAGGTACGTGGATGGTATTCCACTGCGATAGGGGCGAATGCACAAGTAGGGATGCCAGAAGTCTTTAATGATGATGGCGTATCTAAAAATGTGTTTAAAGCGGATGGCAAAAGCTATAACAAGGCGAATCAAGTAGTCTATGAAAAAATTGGTGAAACAAACGAAACCTATGAGGTTAAGGAGTACAAACCGTACACACCAGGGTCGACAGATCCAATAGAGGTAAAAGGGACTTTCACTATTCAAAAACCATCGACGATTCATAATGCCATGGCCCTTGGTCATGATGCGTCTGTCACGAATGCTCGCGTGACAGATGCGAAGGATTCGACAAGAGTCAATGAATTTAGTTCAGCGGGGTCTATTGCCATCGGTACTAGTGCGAGCGTAAAAGGCTCCCAAAATTCGGTGGCCCTAGGGTTGAATTCTAAAGTGGTACGTACTGATACAGAAACTCAAAGTACATCTGCTTTCACAGGCGATAAAAACAACGACCCAGGGAATGGTGTTGTTTCTATCGGTAATTCTAACGGCGTGACACGGCGTATTATCCATGTAGTGGCGGTCAAAATGATGATGATGCTGTTAACGTGAAACAGTTGAAAGCTGCTGTTAAATACTATAAGACAAATTCCACTGAGACGGGTGCTCGTACGGTCAATGATGTTGCTGATGTGAGTGCTAACTACAATGGTGAAGGTGCTACAGGTTTGGCATCAGTAGCGATTGGTTCTTACACAAAAAGCAAGCGGTAATTATTCTGCGGCATTAGGTCGTGATGTAATCGCATCTGGATATACAGCAGTTGGGTTAGGTACGAATGTTACTTCTAGTGGTAGTAGCTCGGTTGGCATTGGTTTTTATTCCAATGCAGCCGGTAACGATTCAGTGGCATTAGGTCATAGTGCGATGACAGGGTATACAACAGAAGAAAGAATTACGAATCCCCCAGCAGGAGGACCTACGACAAGAACTGTTGTGACAGGTGTGGATGAAGGGGTAGCCATTGGTAATAGCTCTGCTGTTGAAAGTAACTATACGGTGGCTATCGGTGGCAATGCTAAGGTATTACGTGATACATCTGATGCCACTAAAATTAAGATTCCCAATCGTCTGTGGCGATTGGTGCTAGTGCGAAAGTAGAGGGTGCCAAGTATTCTGTGGCATTAGGTCTAAACGCTAACGTTAAGGATTCTGAATCCTCTGTGGCGATTGGTACTAGAGCGAAAGTAGAGGGTGCGAAGTACTCTGTGGCATTAGGCGTAGATTCCAAAGTTGTGAATAACGATACTGCAACAAAAACGACGGGGGCTTTCCTTACTGAGGAAAATGATGATCCACAACGTGGCGTTGTGTCTATTGGTGATTCTCTTTCGGATTGAAACGCCGATTAATCAATGTGGGTCGGCGGTGCGAATGAGTATGATGCGGTCAACGTAAAACAGTTAAAAAGAAGCCATTAAGACCGTTGATACATCCAAATACATATCTGTTAAATCGGATAAAACGGATGAGATAGATATTGATGGTGTTACTGGCAAGGTAAAAATCGAATGTGAATCGTGATGGTGCTAGTGGTACAAACTCTATGGCTCTTGGCGTGTATGCTAAAAGCTACCCATGAAAATGCATTGGCTATGGGTACGAAAACAGTAGCGGCAGCGCAAATACAGTGGCTATCGGTTCTGATGTCTGGTGGTACGTTGATGAGCGGTAATGGGGATGTACTAGAAGTGAGTACAACAAATGGAGCGGTCACATTAACCCCTAAGGTGGCAACCTCTATTAGTGCTGCAGAGAGGGAATAAATTAGTTACTGCAAGCGTTGTGAATACGGCGATTAATAATATCCCTGTGACGACATTCAAAGCGGATGCTGGTGGTCCCGCAGCCGATACGGAAGGTACTTTCACTCCAGCACCTAATAAAAAAGAGATCAACATAACTGGTGCTGGTAAGAATGGAACTGAAAAAACAAACTTGGACGCAAGGTACTAAACGATTCTATTCTGACAATATTGGTACACATTTAAATAGTGATGGTCGTGTATTAGTTGGCTTGAATGATGAACTTTCAGTTAAAAAAATATTACTACCTACAAGTATGATACTGATGGTAAAACGAACAACAAATGCGGGGGTTTCATTGACAACTGCCGGTCTAGTTGGTAATGGAAGCGATGCGTTGACAATTTCGAATGGCGATTATGCTAAAATTACGGTAAACAAAGGTACATCTAATACTGATAAGGGTAGTATCAATGTCAATAGTTCTAAATTGACTGGATTAGCAGGAGGGGAGATTGCTACTGGTTCTACTGATGCCGTGACTGGAGGACAATTAGCTAGTAAATTAGCTGAAAAAAAGCAGATGCTAGTGCTTTTAGCGAGGGAAAGCGAATACGTCTGATCTAGCACGTAAACTAGATAAGACAGCGGAGCGACATGTCAAATCGAGGGTCGTTTGATGCTACTAGCGGTACTATCACATTAACAATGGCGGATGGAGATGGCACTGTAAAAAAATGGTGAAGATGTAACGATTACCGGTATACCAACAAAATTAGGATACAAAGCCAATAGTGGAACGGCTAAATCGGTAGCAGTAACAACAGGTCTAAACTTTGTTCAAGGAGATGGCACAACTGCTACAGCAACAAATGCAAAAATCTGGTTTAGAAATCGTAGCTGGTGACGGTGGCAAGGTCATATTTGGCTTGAATGCAAGTACTCGTTCAGCCATTGATAAGGTAGCCACTCTTGAGACTGCTATTGGTAACAGTGGTGCTGATGGCCGTGACGGTAAACCTGGTACAGGTGCTGATGCTGGTATGGGCAAAGGCGGCTTAACAAAAGAAGATGGCTTAAATGGTAAAGATTTAACTACAAAAGTCAATGCCCTTCGTAACGGCGAAGCTGGTAGTGTGGTGTACACAGATGCAAATGGTAAACGTGTTGTCAAAGCGAAAGACGGTAAATGGTACTTAGCTGACAAAGTAGGTGCTGATGGTATAAAAAGCTACTGATGCTGCGGAAGTAACAACAGTACAAGCACGTTTAGTAAACCCAGATGGTTCTACTACAATAGCAACTGGTAAAACAGGTACTGTATTGTCTAACATTGCAAATGGTTCCATTGTGGATAAATCTACAGATGCTGTGACTGGTGGTCAACTGTATACTGCTAAAACTGAATTAGCAACAGCCCTCGGTGGCGATGCTGCAGTGAACGCTAATGGCACATTAAAACAACCTACATATACGATCACAAACGATGGTGCAACAGGTGGCACAGAAACTGTTAACAATGTGGGAGCTGCGATTGGTAAATTAGATACTCGTATTAATACAGTAAAAGAAAGCGCTGCAAAACCATTGACTTTCACAGGCGATGACGGACAAGGTGTAGAACGTAAGTTAGACACTACATTGACGGTGAAAGGGGCAGCAAACTTCACTCCAACTGCGACAACCCCAACAACTGCAGCAGGCGTGAACATCCGTGTAGAAAAAGATAGTACTGCAGGTGCTAATGGTTTAACTGTGAAATTAGCAGATACATTAACAGGCATGAAAGGCATTACTGGTACAGGTACAGGCGACCTTGTGATTAAAAATGGGGACACTACCATTACAATTGGTAAAGGTACACCAGCACAGGGAGAGACAGCGGCTGCTCCAGGCCCTGTTAACTTTGGTGGTGCTAAGTTGACTAACGTGGGTGAAGCTAAGGATAATAATGATGCAACGAACAAAGCCTATGTAGATACTAAAGTAAGTGGCATCAAATTAGGTTACAAGGCCAATAATGAAGCGCCAGGTAAAACAGTAGCTGTTACAACAGGTCTACATTTCAAATCTGGTACAGGCACAGTAGGTGCCACTGGCGATGGCGCCGATACTACAAATGCTGAAACTATTAAGAAAGGCATCGAAATCTCTACAGCAGAGAACGGTGTTGTCAACATCGGTTTAGACGAAGCGACACGTAAAGTGATTGACCAAGCGGCTAAACTTGGAGATACAGCTGTTGATGGCCGTGACGGTAAAGCTGGCACAGGCAAACCTGCCGATGATGCAGCGACCACAGCCGGAGACAAAGGTTTGACTGGTAAAGATGGCTTGAACGGCAAAGACTTAACAAATAAAGTCAATGCCCTACGTAATGGCGAAGCTGGTACAGTGGTGTACACAGATGACAAAGGCAACCGTTTGGTAAAAGCGAACGATGGCAACTATTATCGTGCAGAAGCTGTAGATGCTAAAGGTGCATTGAAAGATGCGGCGGCACTTCCTGAAGGTGTTACATTAACACCGGTGACAAATCCACAAGCTCGTCTAGTGAACCCAGATGGCTCTACTACAATAGCAACTGGTAAAACAGGTACTGTATTGTCTAACATTGCAAATGGTTCCATTGTGGATAAATCTACAGATGCTGTGACTGGTGGTCAACTGTATACTGCTAAAACTGAATTAGCAACAGCCCTCGGTGGCGATGCTGCAGTGAACGCTAATGGCACATTAAAACAACCTACATATACGATCACAAACGATGGTGCAACAGGTGGCACAGAAACTGTTAACAATGTGGGAGTCGCGATTGGTAAATTAGATACTCGTATTAATACAGTAAAAAGAAAGCGCCAAAAAACCATTGACTTTCACAGGCGATGACGGACAAGGTGTAGAACGTAAGTTAGACACTACATTGACGGTGAAAGGGGCAGCAAACTTCACTCCAACTGCGACAACCCCAACAACTGCAGCAGGCGTGAACATCCGTGTAGAAAAAGATAGTACTGCAGGTGCTAATGGTTTAACTGTGAAATTAGCAGATACATTAACAGGCATGAAAGGCATTACTGGTACAGGTACAGGCGACCTTGTGATTAAAAATGGGGATACTACCATTACAATTGGTAAAGGTACACCAGCACAAGGAGAGACAGCGGCTGCTCCAGGTCCTGTTAACTTTGGTGGTGCTAAGTTGACTAACATTGGTGAAGCTAGGGATAATAATGATGCAACGAACAAAGCCTATGTAGATACTAAAGTAAGTGGCATCAAATTAGGGTTACAAAAGCCAATAATGAAGCGCCGGGTAAAAACAGTAGCTGTTACAACAGGTCTACATTTCAAATCTGGTACAGGCACAGTAGGTGCCACTGGCGATGGTGCCAATACTACAAATGCTGAAACTATTAAGAAAGGTATCACAATTTCTACAGCAGAGAACGGTGTTGTCAACATCGGTTTTAGACGAAGCGACACGTAAGGTGATCGACCAGCGACTAAACTTGGAGATACAGCGGTAGACGGTCGTGATGGAAAAAGTCGGCACTGGCAAACCTGCCGATGATGCAACAGCCACAGCAGAGCGACAAAGGTTTGACTGGCAAAGATGGCTTGAACGGCAAAGACTTAACAAATAAAGTCAATGCATTACGTAACGGTGAAGCTCGGTACTGTGGTGTACACAGATGACAAAGGCAACCGTTTGGTAAAAAGCAAACGATGGTAACTACTATCGTGCAGAAGCTGTAGATGCTAAAGGTGCGTTAAAAAGATGCGTGACGACTTCCTGAAGGTGTTACATTAACACCGGTGGCAAATCCACAAGCTCGTCTAGTGAACCCAGATGGCTCTACTACAATAGCAGAAGGTAAAACTGGTACTGTATTAAACAACGTAGCCTCTTCCATTGCGAATGTAGAAGCAAAAGATGCACAAAATAAACCAATTACTAGCCCTTCATTCCTAGAACGTTTGAACACAGCGAAAGAGGCGATGCTAAGACTCAACATGCAGACGGTGAACGTAAGTGATTTGAACAGCACAGCCACAGACATCATTGCAAAAGGATTAACATTCCAAGGTAATGATGCGCAAGACATCAAAAAAACAATTGGGTGAAACCTTACACATCGTTGGTGAAGGTACACTTCCTACAGGAGCAACAACAGCAGCTGAATAATATCCGCACTAAGAAAAAAATAGCGATGGCAAACTAGAAATCGGTTTGGCAAAAAGATTTAGTGGGTATTACGTCTCTTACGAATGAAACAGATGTGACAAAAATCAAGCACAAAAGTGGAAATCGGTAAGGATGGCATAACTGTTACAAATACACAACCGCGGATGCAACTGCTCGGTACTGCACCTACCACATCTAAAGTGACGGTTGGCAAAAGATGGTGTCAAAGTAGGCGATAAAGTGACTATCAATACATCTGGTATGTCTGGTAATGGCAAAGCTCCATTGACAATTAAAAAAATGGGGATGCAACCATTACTGTAAAACCCTAGCAAGCCAAAAAGACGGTGATAAGCTAGCAGAACCAAGTACTGTAGACTTCGGAGGGGCTAAATTAACGACTACTTTCATAGCCGATAAGGATTCAGATATAACGAATAAAAAAATACGTAGATGAAGCCATTAGCAAAGTCAACAATGCAGTGGTCGGTAATGCGACATTGAACTTTGCCGGCAATGTGACGAAAAATAATACAGATGCAGATGTTGCTACAGTAGGATTATCATTGGCCACAGGAGTACTGAAAGTACAAGGTGACACTGTTGCTAAGGATATTGTTACGACAGCGAAAGGCGATACGATTACTATCGGATTGCATAAAGATGTGAAAGACCAATTAGCGAAAGTTTCTACATTGGAAACAACAATCGGTACTTATGGTGCTGATGGTCGCGACGGTAAACCTGGTAAAGGCGAACATGCTGGCATGGGCAAAGACGGTGTAACTGGTAAAGATGGCCTTAATGGTACAGACTTAACTACGAAAGTGAATGCTCTACGTAATGGAGAAGCTGGTAGTGTGGTCTATACCGATGCAGACGGCAATCGTTTAGTTCGAGCTACAGATGGCAAATGGTATCCAGCTGATACAGTGAAAGCAGATGGAACTGTGAAAACTGTTGCTGATGAAGGTATTACTAAAGCACCAGTAGGTCTAGAAGCAGATGCAGTCATTGCTAGTCTTGTATCTCCAAATGGTACAACGGCTCCAAAAGCTGATGACACAGCTAAAAAAGCAATGACGAAATTGTCTAACATCGCAGAAGGAACTATTTCCGACAGGTCTAATGATGCCGTGACAGGTCGTCAATTGCATAAGGCTAAACAAGAATTAGCAACAGCCCTTGGCGGTAATGCAGGTGTTGATGCTAACGGTGCATTAACAGGTCCTACATACAGCATCACAAAAGATGATGCAAAGCAGGTACAGATACTGTTAGCAACGTAGGCGCGACGGTTACTAAATTAGATACACGTATCAATACATTGAAAGAAAGCGCTGCAAAACCATTGACTTTCACAGGCGATGATGGACAAGGTGTAGAACGTAAGTTAGACACTACATTGACGGTGAAAGGGGCAGCGAACTTCACTCCAACTGCGACAAATCCAACAACTGCGAAAGAGTGTGAACATCCGTGTAGAAAAAGATCCAACAACAAACGCAAATGGTTTAGTTGTGAAATTAGCAGATACTTTAACAGGAATGAAAGGTATTACTGGTAATGGAACTGATCCGTTAGTAATTAAAAACGGAGATACGACGATTACTGTAAAACCAAGTAAGCCAAAAGATGGTGATAAGCCAGCAGTACCAAGTACTGTAGATTTTGGTGGGGCTAAATTGTCTAATATTGGTGAAGCTAATGCCGATAGCGATGCTACTAACAAGAAATATGTAGATACTAAAGTAAGTGGCATTCAATTAGGGTTACAAAGCTGAAACGGAAGTCGCTAAATCGGTAGCGGTTACAACTGGTTTAACCTTCAAAGCGGTACTGGCACAATTGCGCCAACTAACTTAGGACCCTACTGCTGAAAGCCCTACAAAAAAACGACAGATACTGTAACGACTAAGAAAGGCATCGTTATCTCCACAGAAAAACGATGGCGTTGTGAACATCGGTTTAGATACGGATACACGTACAGCTATTGATAAAGTGGCTACTCTTGAGACGGCTATCGGTAAAAAGTGGTGTTGACGGTCGCGATGGTAAACTCCGGTACAGGTGCTAACGCCGGCATAGGCAAAGAAGGCTTAACTGGTGCAGATGGACTCAATGGTACAGACTTGACCACGAAAGTGAATGCATTACGTAACGGCGAAGTCGGTAGCGTGGTGTACACTGATGCAGAGGGCAACCGTGTTGTGAAAGCGGATGATGGCAAATGGTACAATGCGAAAGCTGTGGATGAAAAAGGTAAATTAAAAACCTGTGGATCAACTTCCACAAGGTGTAACAAGAGATGAAGTGACAAATCCACAAGCTCGTCTAGTGAACCCAGATGGCTCTACTACAATAGCAGAAGGTAAAGTTGGCACGGTATTGTCTAACATTGCAAATGGCTCCATTACGGATAAATCTACAGATGCTGTAACTGGTGGTCAATTGTATACTGCTAAAACTGAATTAGCAACAGCCCTCGGTGGCGATGCTGCAGTGAACGCTAATGGCACATTAAAACAACCTACATATAGCATTACGAAAGATGATGGAACTAATGAAAAAGATTCTGTTAACAATGTAGGTGCAGCGATTGGCAAATTAGATACTCGTATTAACACAGTAAAAAGAAAGCGCAAAAACCATTGACTTTCGCAGGCGATGATGGACAAGGTGTAGAACGTAAGCTAGACACTACATTGACAGTGAAAAGGGCGAGAAACTTCACTCCAACTGCGACAACCCCAACAACTGCAGCAGGCGTGAACATCCGTGTGGAAAAAGATCCAACAACTAATGCGAATGGTTTAGTGGTGAAATTAGCAGATACGTTAACAGGCATGAAAGGCATTACTGGTACAGGTACAGGCGACCTTGTGATTAAAAAAATGGGGACACTACCATTACAATTGGTAAAGGTACACCAAAGACAAGGAGAGACAGCGCCTGCTCCAGGTCCTGTTAACTTTGGTGGTGCTAAGTTGACTAACATTGGTGAAGCTAGGGATAATAATGATGCAACGAACAAAGCCTATGTAGATACTGCAGTAGGTGGCATCAAATTAGGTTACAAGGCCAATAATGAAGCGCCAGGTAAAACAGTAGCTGTTACAACAGGTCTACATTTCAAATCTGGTACAGGCACAGTAGGTGCTACTGGTGATGGTGCAAATACTACAAATGCTGAAACTATTAAGAAAGGTATCACAATCTCTACAGCAGAGAACGGTGTTGTCAACATCGGTTTAGACGAAGCGACACGTAAGGTGATCGACCAAGCGGCTAAACTTGGAGATACAGCGGTAGACGGTCGTGATGGAAAAGCTGGCACAGGCAAACCTGCCGATGATGTAGCAGCCACAGCTGGAGACAAAGGCTTAACTGGCAAAGATGGCTTGAATGGCAAAGACTTAACAAATAAAGTCAACGCATTACGTAACGGTGAAGCTCGGTACAGTGGTGTACACAGATGACAAAGGAAACCGGTTGGTAAAAGCTAATGATGGTAACTACTATCGTGCAGAAGCTGTGGATGCGAAAGGTGCGTTAAAAGATGCGCGCAACTTCCCTGAAGGTGTTACATTAACGCCGGTGGCAAATCCACAAGCTCGCCTAGTGAACCCAGATGGCTCTACTACAATAGCGACAGGTAAAAACAGGCACTGTATTATCCAACATTGCGAATGGCAAGATTGTTGATAAATCTACAGATGCTGTGACTGGTGGTCAATTGTATACTGCTAAGTCTGAACTAGCAACAGCCCTCGGTGGCGATGCTCGCAGTGAACGCTAATGGCACATTAAAAACAACCTACATATAGCATCACGAAAGATGGTGCAACCCCTAGCACAGAAACTGTTAGCAATGTAGGTGCGACTGTTACTAAGTTAGATGAACGTATTACGGCGACGCGCGGTTATACTGATACAAAAAGTAGGCACAGTAAAAAAACAGAATTAACTACATCTGGTTTGGACTTCAAGGGTGATGATACTGGTGTAGTGCATCGTAATCTCGGAACAGAATTAACCATCAAAGGTGGTGCGAACTTCACACCAGTGGTAGCACCAGCGACTACTACAGGAACTACAAGCACAGCAACGGCTGATAGCGCAAATATCCGTGTGGAAAAAGATCCAACTACAAATGCGAATGGCTTAGTGGTGAAATTAGCAGATACTTTAACAGGTATGAAAAGGTATCTCTGGTGATGGTCAAAAATGATTTAGTAATCAAAAATGGTACTAACACCATTACTGTGACACCAAATACGGCTGAAGTGAAAAATGATGCAGGGGAAGTCACTAAAAAAGCAGATCCTGGCACTGTAAACTTTGGTGGAGCTAAGTTAATTACTAGTTCGACCGCTACAGAGGGTACAGATGTAACGAATAAAGATTATGTGGATGATGCGATTAGTAAAAGTCAACAATGCAGTGGCGGCAATGCGACATTAAACTTTGTCTGGCAATGTGACTAAAGATGAACACAATGCAGATACTACTAAGGTAGGATTACCATTGGCCACAGGAGTATTGAAAGTACAAGGTGACACTGTTGCTAAGGATATTGTTACGACAGCAAAAGGTGATACGATTACTATCGGATTGCACCAAGATGTGAAAGACCAATTAGCGAAATTGGGTAACACAGCAGCGGACGGCCGTGATGGTAAACCTGGTACAGGTGCTAACGCCGGCATAGGCAAAAGAAGGCTTAACTGGTGCAGATGGACTCAATGGTACAGACTTGACCACGAAAGTGAATGCATTACGTAACGGCGAAGCCGGTAGCGTGGTGTATACTGATGCAGAGGGCAACCGCGTTGTAAAAGCAGATGATGGCAAATGGTACAATGCGAAAGCTGTGGACGAACATGGTAAACTAAAAACCTGCAGATCAACTTCCACAAGGTGTAACAAGAGATGAAGTGACAAATCCACAAGCTCGTTTAGTAAATCCAAATGGAACGACAACTGGTGGTACAACAGTATTCAACAACGTAGCATCTCCAATTGCTAACACTGTTGTTAAAGATGCTCAAGACCAACCAATTGCGAATGCTCCATTCTTGGATCGCTTGAAGAAAACAGCTGCTGATGTGCAATTACAAAATGCAGCAGTGAACGTAAGTGACTTGAACAGCACAGCCACAGACATCATCGCAAAAGGCTTAACATTCCAAGGTAATGATGCGCAAGACATCAAAAAACAATTGGGTGAAACCTTACACATCGTTGGTGAAGGCACAGTTCCCGCGACTACGACAACAGCAACGAATAATATCCGTACTAAGAAAAACTAATGATAATAAACTAGAAATTGGTTTGGCAAAAGACTTAGTGGGTATTACATCTATTACGAATGAAACAGATGTGACAAAAACCAAGCACAAAAGTGGAAATCGGTAAAGATGGCATAACTGTTACAAATACACAACCAGCGGATGCAACTGCTGGTACTGCAGCTACCACATCTAAAGTGACGGTTGGCAAAGATGGTGTCAAAGTAGGAGATACTGTTACATTAGATAAAAACAGGTCTTTCTGGTAATGGAACTGATGCATTGACAATTACGAATGGTGATGCGACGATTACTGTAAAACCAAGTAAGCCAAAAGATGGTGATACACCAGCAGAACCAAGTACTGTGGACTTTGGTGGAGCTAAGTTGACTAACGTGGGCGAAGCTAAAGCGGATACAGATGCAACGAATAAAGCCTACGTAGATAGTAAAGTTGGCGCAGTGTCTAAGTTAGGCTATAAAGCAAATACTGAAACAGAGACTAAGAAAGTTGGTGTAGCTGATGGTTTACACTTCAAATCTGGTACAGGTACTATCGATGCGACTGGTACTGGTGCAGATGTTACGAATGCGGCAACTACAAAAAAACTGGTATTGCTATCTCTACTGAGGATAATGGCGTTGTGAACATCGGTTTAGATGAAGCAACACGTAAAGTGATCGATCAAGCCGCTAAACTTGGCGATACATCCGTTGATGGTCGAGACGGCAAACCTGGTACAGGTGCAACAGCTGGCATGGGCAAAGACGGTGTAACGGGTAAAGATGGTCTCAATGGTACAGACTTAACTACAAAAGTGAATGCACTTCGTAATGGCGAAGCTGGTAGTGTGGTCTATACCGATGCAGACGGCAATCGTTTGGTTCGAGCAACAGATGGAAAATGGTATCCAGCTGACAAAGTAAAAGCAGATGGAACTGTAAAAAACTATTGGTGAGGATGGCATTACGGAAGCACCAGTAGGTCTAGCGACAGATAAAGTCATTGCTAGCCCGGTATCTCCAAATGGTACAACGGCTCCAAAAAGCTGATGATACAGCTAAAAAAAGCAATGACCAAATTGTCTAACATCGCAGAAGGAACTATTTCCGACAAGTCCAATGATGCTGTGACAGGTCGTCAATTACATGCGGCTAAGACAGAAATCGGTGATATCATTGGTGGTACAACGATTGACACAAATGGTAAGATTACAGGACCTACTTTCACAATTACGAAAGCAGATGGTACTAAAGATACTGCAACCACTATTACAGGTGCGATTGAAAAGTTAAATGTAACGAATGTAGATCAAAATGATAAAATTTCTACCTTAACATCTGCAGTTGATAAATCCATTACTTTTGTTGGTGACCATGATACGAATGATAAAATTGCTCGTAAATTAGGGGATACTCTTAACATTAAAGGCCAAAACAACATTACTGTTACAAAGGCAACAGGCACAGACAGCACATTGAATGTATCCTTGTCTAGCACATTGAAGAATATTACTTCCATCTCAAGTGGAGTAGGAACTGATAAACCAGGATCAACTATCACATTAGGTGCAGATGGAGTGACCTTTACAAATGTTCAGCCTGGTACCGATACTACAGCAGGCACTACGTCTACGGTGAAAATTAGCAAGGATGGTATCGATGCTGGTACTATGAAAATTACTAACGTGGCGAAAGCAACTGCCAATGGTGATGCAGCGAACAAAGAATATGTAGATGAAGCCATTAGTAAAGTCAACAATGCAGTGGCTGGCAATGCGACATTAAACTTTGCTGGTAATGTGACGAAAGATGAACATGATGCAGATGTTGCTAAGGTAGGATTACCATTGTCCACAGGAGTGTTGAAAGTACAAGGTAATGCTGATACTAAGGATATTGTTACGACAGCAAAAGGCGATACAATTATCATCGGATTGCATAAAGATGTGAAAGACCAATTAGCGAAATTGGGTAACACAGTAGCGGACGGTCGAGACGGCAAACCCGCTAACGGTAAAACAGGCACTGCCGGTAATGCAGAGCGACCATGGTTTAACTGGCGCAGATGGCTTGAACGGCAAAGATTTAACAAACAAAGTGAATGCATTACGTAACGGCGAGGTCTGGAACAGTGGTGTACACAGATGACCAAGGCAATCGCTTAGTAAAAGCGAACGATGGTAACTACTATCCAAAGCAGGCAAGGTCAATGCAGATGGCACAAAAAGTGGATGATGCAGTAGCCGTGGCAAATCCACAAGCACGTCTAGTAAACCCAGATGGTTCTACTACAATAGCGACAGGTAAAAACAGGTACTGTATTATCCAATATTGCGAATGGCAAGATTGCTGATAAATCTACAGATGCTGTGACTGGTGGTCAATTGTATACTGCTAAGTCTGAACTAGCAACAGCCCTTGGCGGTAATGCGACCGTGAATACTGATGGCACATTGAAAGCACCTACATACAGCATTACAAAAGATGATGTAGCAGGTGGTACAGACACTGTTGAGAATGTAGGAGCAGCGGTTACTAAATTAGATGCTCGTATCAATACAGTGAAAGGAATGGCAGCACAACCATTGACTTTCACAGGCGACAGTGGTTCCGTTACTCGTAAATTAGGGGAAAACCTTAACTGTTAAAGGTGCGAAAAACTTCACACCGCTACAGATGCGACAGCGAGGCGTAAACATCCGTGTGGAAACAGATCCAACTGCAGTGCAAATGGCTTAGTGGTGAAATTAGCAGATACCTTAACAGGCATGAAAGGCATCTCTGGCGATGGTGAGCATGATTTTGTTATCAAAAAAATGGTACGAATACTATTACTGTGACACCGGGTAAGGCGGAAGTAAAAAGACAACCAAGGAACGGTGACTACAGCAAAGCGGTTCCCCGAATTGTGAACTTCGGCAGAGCTAAGTTGTCTAATATTGGTGAAGCTAATGCCGATAGTGATGCTACTAACAAGAAATATGTAGATACTAAAGTAAGTGGCATTCAATTAGGGTTACAAAGCTGAAACGGAAGTCGCTAAATCGGTAGCTGTTACAACTGGTTTGACCTTTAAATCAGGTACTGGCACAATTGCACCAACTAACTTAGCACCTACTGCTGAAAGCCCTACAAAAAAACGACAGATACTGTAAAAATCTAAGAAAGGCATCGTTATCTCTACAGAAAAACGATGGCGTTGTGAACATCGGTTTAGATGAAGCAACTCGTAAGGTCATCGACCAAGCGACTAAGATTGGTGATACAGCTGTTGATGGTCGTGATGGCAAAAGCTCGGTACAGGCAAAACCCTGCCAATGATGCAGCAGCCTACAGCGAGGCGACAAAGGTTTAACTGGCGCAGATGGTTTGAACGGTAAAGACTTAACAAACAAAGTGAATGCATTACGTAACGGTGAAGCTGGAACTGTGGTGTACACAGATGACCAAGGTAACCGTTTGGTAAAAGCGAACGATGGCAACTACTATCCAAAGCAGGAAAAAGTCAATGCCGATGGTACAAAAAGCTGATGATGCAGTAGTCGTGGCAAATCCACAAGCTCGTCTAGTGAACCCAGATGGTTCTACTACAATTGCGACAGGTAAAAACAGGCACTGTATTAAACAACGTAGCCTCTTCTATCGCAAATGTAGAAGTAAAAAGATGCACAAAAATAAACCAATTACTACTCCTACATTCTTAGAACGTTTGAACACCGCAGAGAGGCGATGCAAAAACACAACATGCAAAGAGTGAACGTAAGTGACTTGAACAGCACAGCTACAGACATCATTGCAAAAGGATTAACATTCCAAGGTAATGATGGATTAGCAATTAAAAAGCATTAGGAACTACATTAGATATCGTTGGTGAAGGTACAGTTCTCGCGACTATGACAACAGCGACGAATAATATCCGCACTAAGAAAAAAATAGCGATGGCAAACTAGAAATCGGTTTGGCAAAAAGATTTAGTGGGTATTACGTCTCTTACGAATGAATCCGATGCAACAAAAACCAAGTACAAAAAGTGGAAATCGGTAAAGATGGTATCGCTGTGACAAATACACAACCGCGTATCGCTGATGCACCCTGCCGGTACACAACCAGTAGTGACGAAAAACAACCATCGGCAAAGATGGTGTCAAAGTAGGCGACAAAGTGACTATCAATATATCTGGTATGTCTGGTAATGGCACAGATCCATTAACGATTAAAAAAATGGTGATGCGACGATTACTGTAAAAACCAAGCAAAGCAAAGAGTTGGTGATAAGCCCGCAGAAGCAAGTAGCGTAGACTTCGGCGGAGCTAAGTTGACTAACGTGGGTGAAGCTAAGGACGGTACTGATGCAGTGAATAAAAGCTTACGTAGATAGTAAAATTGGTGGAGTAGCAGAGGTTGGGTACAAGGCAGATACAGATGCAGATACTAAAAAAAGTAGCAGTCAGCACTGGCTTAACATTCAAAAGCGGTACTGGCACAATTGCTCCAACTAATTTGCCAGCAGGCACAACAAGTACTACAGCGACAACAGATACAGTAAAAACTAAGAAAGGTATCGTTATTTCTACGGAAAACGACGGCGTTGTGAACATCGGCTTAGATGAAGCAACACGCAAGGTGATCGATCAGGCTGCTAAGATTGGTGATACAGCTGTTGATGGTCGTGACGGTAAAGCTGGCACAGGTAAACCTCGCCGATGATGCGGCAGCCCACAGCAGGGCGACAAAGGTTTGACTGGCAAAGATAGCTTGAACGGCAAAGATTTAACAAACAAAGTCAATGCATTACGTAACGGTGAAGCCGGCACTGTGGTGTACACAGATGACCAAGGCAACCGTTTAGTAAAAGCGAACGATGGTAACTACTATCGTGCAGAAGCTGTAGATGCTAATGGTGCATTGAAAGATGCGGCGGCACTTCCTGAAGGTGTTACATTAACGCCGGTGACAAATCCACAAGCTCGTCTAGTAAATCCAGATGGATCTACTACAATAGCGACAGGTAAAACAGGCACTGTATTATCCAATATTGCGAATGGCAAGATTGCTGATAAATCTACAGATGCTGTGACTGGTGGTCAACTGTATACTGCTAAGTCTGAACTAGCAAAAAGCTCTTGGTGGTAATGCAGGTGTTGATGCTAACGGTGCATTAACAAATCCTACATACAGCATCACAAAAAGATGATGCAACAGGTGGTACAGACGCTGTTAGCAATGTAGGCGCAGACGGTTTCTAAATTAGATACTCGTATCAATACATTGAAAAAAATAGCCAATTGACTTTCACAGGAGACAGTGGTTCCGTTACTCGTAAATTAGGGGAAACCTTAACTGTCAAAGGTGGTGCGAACTTCACACCAGTGGTAGCACCGACGACGACTACTGCAGGAACTACAACCACAGCGACATCTGATAGCGTAAACATCCGCGTGGAAAAAGATCCAACAGCAGATGCAAACGGTTTAGTGGTGAAATTAGCAGATACGTTGACAGGCATGAAAGGTATTACTGGCAATGGTAATGATGATCTTGTAATTAAAAATGGTGACACAACCATTACAATTGGTAAAGGTACACCGACACAAGGTACTACAGCGACTGTTCCAGGTCCTGTGGACTTCGGTGGTGCTAAGTTGTCTAACATTGGTGAAGCTAATGCCGATAGCGATGCTACTAACAAGAAATATGTAGATAATAAAGTAAGTGGCATTCAATTAGGTTACAAAAGCCGAAACGGAAGTCGCTAAATCGGTAGCTGTTACGACTGGTTTGACCTTCAAAGCGGGTACAGGTACGATTGCTCCAACTAATTTATCAGCGGTACAACAAGTACTACGGCGACGACAGATAGTGTAACGACTAAGAAAGGCATCGTTATCTCTACTGAAAACGACGGTGTGGTAAACATTGGTTTGGACGAAGCGACACGTAAGGTCATCGACCAAGCGGCTAAGATTGGTGATACAGCAGTAGATGGTCGTGATGGCAAAGCTGGTACAGGCAAACCTGCCGATGATGTAGCAGCTACAGCAGGCGACAAAGGTTTGACTGGCAAAGATGGCTTGAACGGCAAAGACTTAACAAACAAAGTAAACGCTCTTCGTAATGGCGAAACTGGCACTGTGGTGTACACAGATGACAAAGGCAACCGTTTGGTAAAAAGCTAATGATGGTAACTACTATCGTGCAGAAGCTGTAGATGCTAATGGTGCATTGAAAGATGCGGCGGCACTTCCTGAAGGTGTTACATTAACGCCGGTGACAAATCCACAAGCTCGTCTAGTGAACCCAGATGGTTCTACTACAATAGCAACTGGTAAAAACTGGTACTGTATTGAACAACGTAGCCTCTTCCATTGCGAATGTAGAAAGCAAAAGATGCACAAAAACAAACCAATTACTACCCCTACATTCTTAGAACGTTTGAACACCGCAAAGAGGCGATGCGAAGACACAACATGCGACTGGTGAACGTAAGTGACTTGCATAGTACAGCCACAGACATCATCGCAAAAAGGATTAACATTCCAAGGTAATGATGCGCAAGACATCAAAAAACAATTGGGTGAAACCTTACACATCGTTGGTGAAGGTACAGTTCCCTGCGACTACAACAACAGCAGACGAATAATATTCGCACTAAGAAAAAAATAGCGATGGTAAATTAGAAATTGGTTTTGGCAAAAGATTTAGTAGGTATTACGTCTCTTACGAATGAAACAGATGTGACAAAACCAAGCACAAAAGTGGAAATCGGTAAGGATGGCATAACTGTTACAAATACACAACCGCTGGATGCAACTGTCGGTACTACAGCTACCACATCTAAAGTGACGGTTGGCAAAGATGGTGTCAAAGTAGGCGACAAAGTGACTATCAATACATCTGGTATGTCTGGTAATGGTACAGATCCATTAACGATTAAAAATGGTGATGCTACGATTACTGTAAAACCAAGTAAGTCAAAAGATGGTGACAAACCAGCAGAACCAAGTACTGTAGACTTCGGTGGTGCTAAGTTGTCTAACATTGGTGAAGCTAAAGACAATAGTGATGCAACGAACAAAAAATATGTAGATGATAAAGTAAGTGGCATTAAATTAGGTTACAAAGCTGAAACGGAAGTTGCTAAAAACGGTAGCTGTTACAACTGGTTTAACTTTCAAAAGCGGGTGCAGGTACAATTGCTCCAACTAACTTGCCTGCAGGTACAACAAATACTACAGCGACGACAGATACTGTAACGACTAAAAAAGGTATCGTTATTTCTACAGAAAATGACGGTGTGGTAAACATTGGTTTAGACGAAGCGACACGTAAAGTGATTGACCAAGCGGCTAAACTTGGAGATACAGCAGTAGACGGTCGTGACGGCAAACCTGCCAACGGTAAAAAACAGGCACTGCTCGGTAACGCAAAAGCGACAAAGGCTTAACTGGTAAAAGATGGCTTGAACGGCAAAGACTTAACAAAACAAAGTGAATGCATTACGTAATGGCGAAGTCGGTACAGTGGTGTACACAGATGACAAAGGTAACCGTTTGGTAAAAAGCAAACGATGGTAACTACTATCGTGCAGAAGCTGTGGATGCTAAAGGTGCGTTAAAAGATGCATGAAGACTTCCTGAAGGTGTTACATTAACACCAGTTAAAAATCTACAAGCTCGTCTAGTAAAACCCAGATGGCTCTACTACAATAGCAGAAGGTAAAGTTGGCACGGTATTGTCTAACATTGCAAATGGCTCCATTGCGGATAAATCTACAGATGCTGTAACTGGTGGTCAACTGTATACTGCTAAAAACTGAATTAGCAACAGCCCTTGGTGGTAATGCAAAGCAGTGAATACTGATGGCACATTGAAAGCACCTACATACAGTATCACAAAAGATGATGCAACAGGTGGTACAGACACTGTTAGCAATGTAGGCGCGCGGTTACTAAGTTAGATGAACGTATTACGGCAGGCGTGCATATACAGATACAAAAAGTAGGCACAGTAAAAACAGAATTAACTGCATCTGGCTTGGACTTCAAGGGCGATGATACGACTGCGGTACATCGTAATCTTGGAACAGAATTGACTATCAAAGGTGGTGCGAACTTCACACCAGTGGTAGCATCAGCGATGACTACTGCAGGAACTACAACTCCAGCAACAACCGCAGGGCGTGAACATCCGTGTAGAAAAAGATCCAACAACAAACGCGAATGGTTTAGTTGTGAAATTAGCAGATACTTTAACCGGTATGAAAGGTATCTCTGGTGATGGTGAGCATGATTTTGTTATCAAAAATGGTACGAATACTATTACTGTGACACCGTGTAAGGCGGAAGTAAAAGACAACCAAGGAACGGTGACTACAGCGGCGGTTCCTCGGAATCGTGAATTTCGGCGGAGCTAAGTTGACTAACATTGGTGAAGCTAGTGCCGATAGCGATGCTACTAACAAAAAAATATGTAGATACTAAAGTAAGTGGCATTCAATTAGGGCTATAAAGCTAATGACGAAGCGCCGAGTAAAAACAGTAGCTGTTACAACAGGCCTACACTTCAAATCTGGTACAGGCACGATTGTCCAACTAACTTGCCTGCAGTGTACAACAAGTACTTCGGCGATGACAGATAGCATAGCGACTAAGAAAGGTATCCTTATTTCTACGGAAAAAGAGGGTGTTGTGAACATCGGTTTAGATGAAGCCACACGCAGTGCGATTGATAATGCAGCGAACAACAACTTAAGCAATCTAAGTGATGCTGGTAAAGATGCAGTTCGTGACTTAGCAGCAGGGTGCTGTAAAAAGTAGAAGCTGGTAAAAATGTTAAAAGTAACGCCTACAATAACGAACCATGTGACAACATATACTGTAGATGCTATTGATACAACAGTAGCAGCTGGAGATGGCTTGTCTGTTAGCGGTGGAGATACAGTCGATGCGACTACGAATACACGTAACTACACCGTGGCATTGTCTCAAGATACAAAAGACAAATTAGCCAAAGTGGATACGTTAGTAACTACAGTAGGTGTTAGCGGTTCTGATGGCCGTGATGGTAAGCCGGGTACAGGTAAACCTGCCAACGATGCAGTAGCTACAGCGAGGGCGACAAAGGTTTAACTGGTGCAGATGGCATGAACGGCAAGGATTTAACATCGAAAGTGAATGCGTTGCGTAATGGTGAAGCTGGTTCTGTTGTGTACACTGATGAAAGTGGTAACCGTGTTGTGAAAGCAAACGATGGTAACTACTACAAGGCAGACGAGGTGAACCCTAACGGCACTGTGAAAACAGCGGCAGAAGCTGGTACTCCAGACGCACCAAAACCGGTAGCGAAACCACAAGCTCGTTTGGTGAACCCAGATGGAACGACAGTGACAGCCACTGTATTCAACAATGTGGCATCTTCCATTGCAAATGTAGAAGTAAAAGATGCACAAAACAAAGCCGTGGCTAAGCCTGCCTTCTTGGACCGCTTGCACAGCAGCCGACTATAGAAACGTCTAAACTTGGCGTAGTGAATGTGAAAGATTTGTACGATGCATCGAAAGATATCGTCGACTTAGGCTTAGACTTCTACGGTAATGATGAAACCGAAGCGACTGGTAAAGTACATCGTAATTTAGGTACATCTGTAAAAAAATCCAAGGAGCGGGTACTTTCACACGAGCAGAGGGCAACACGAATAATATCCATGTGAAACGCAACACAGCACAAGATGGATTTACTGTGGAATTAGCAGAAAATCTAGTGGGTATGAAAGAAATTGCGGGCACTGGTACAGATCCGTTGACGATTAAAAAAATGGAGATACAATAATCACTGTTAAATCAAGTAAAAGCAGTGGCAGGCAACAAGCCGGCAGAAACTAGCAGACGTAGACTTTGGCGGTGCTAAGGTAACGAATGTGGGAGAAGCGAAAGCGGATACGGATGCGACTAACAAGAAATATGTAGATGATAAAGTCAATGCGTTGCGCAACGGCGAGGTTGGTACGATAGTCTACACAGATGATCAAGGCAACCATCTAGTGAAAGCGAACGATGGCAAGTACTACAAAGCGACTGATGTGAACCCTAATGGCACTGTGAAAAACAGCGACAGAGGCGGGCACAACAGAGGCACCAAAAGCCGTAGCGAAACCAGAAGCTCGTCTGGTGAGTCCAGATGGTTCTACCACAGGAGCGGCGACTAAGTTGTCTAACATTGCAGAAGGTGAGATTACTGCCACTTCCAAAGATGCCGTAACAGGTAAGCAATTACATGCTACGAATGAGCGTGTTTCAACCCCTAGAAAAAAAGCGCTTGATGGAAAAAGCTGACAAGTCTACGGTAGAAGCCTTTATCTAAACAAGTTGAGTCGAAAGCTGATGCATCTACTGTGAAGGCATTAGCAGACACAGTGGCTAAGAAAGCAGACAAAACGGACTTAGATAAAAAAGCCGATAAATCTGAAGTCAGTGCCTTGGCGAACAAAGCTATGACTTTCACAGGCAACAAAGCCGATGAAACAGTGGAACGTAAGCTAGGCGAAACCTTGCATCTAGAAGGTAAGAATAATATTACTGTTACAAAAGATGCGAAGAAAACGGATACATTGCATGTGACCATGGCATCTGACCTTACAGGCATTACGTCGATTACGGGCTTAACGGACACGACATGGGATCCGACTAAAGTAGCCACAGCAGAAGAGGCGAAAGCAAATCCTACATCGGATGCAGCGGTGGCACGGTCTAGTGTGGCAACGAAGGGTCAATTGAAAGATGTAGCAGATCATGTGGCGAAAGGTCGTGTGTTCTCAGCAGATACGATGAAAGATGGTAAACCAGTGGAAGCCACAATTGGTTTAGGTGATGTATTATCTATCCAAGGCGGCGCTGATACGGCTAAGTTGACAGATAAGAATATCGGTGTGGAATTGAAAGCGGAGAAACAAAAAGATGGTAAGATTGTCACTCAAGCAACGATGACTGTGAAATTAGCCAAAGACGTGAAGATGGCGGATGGCACGACTTCCTATGATCGCTATGTACCTGAGTATAAAAAAAGATGATAAAGGTAAGGTAGTCTTTGATAAATATGGTGAACCAACCATTTTAACAGAAGTAGACGGTAAAACCCCTAAACTTCAAAAGATAAAGATGGCAAGCCATATGTCTTAACCAATACAGTGGTAGATGGCAAAGGAACAACGTATCATAGTCATAACCTAGATCTGACTGGCAAAGTACAAGTGGACAGCCAAGGAAATCCTGTGTCGGCACTAGTAACAACAGTTACCGCAGAAGGTAGTACATATGAACTTCGTCATATCGGCAAAGATAGCTTAGTCCAAGCCGATGCGCAAGGTAAAACCAATTGTGGATGTAACAACTGTAGTGACTAGCAAGGGCATTCAAATTACACCTGGCGAACATTTCCAAAAAGCCCCAGTGTCCTTATCGGCTAACGGCTTAAATAATGGTGGCAACACAATCAGCAATGTAGCACCTGGCGTGTATGAATCTGATGCGGCTACAGTGGGCCAAGTACGATTGGCTACGAATACGGTCACTGAACAGGTGAACAAGGCAGGGGCCCATGCATGAAGATTAGCGCCGATGAACCCATTGACCTATGATCCACTTAAAAAATCCCAAGTCATGGCAGGTGTTGGAACGTATAAAGGCAATCAAGCTCTTGCATTGGGGGTAGCCCATTATGCGAACGAAGACACGATGGTGAACGTAGGTCTTAGCCTTGGTGGCGGTGAGAATATGATGAATGCCGGTGTTACATACCGATTCGGTGGCGACGATAGCATGATTCCAGAACGCTACAAAGGTGGCCCAATTTCTTCAATCTATGTGATGCAAGATGAGATTTCCGCGTTGAAAGCAGAAAATGCAGAAGTGAAAGCAGAAAATGCACAGATCAAAGCGGATAATTCCCAAGTACGGGCGGATAACGAACGTATGAAAGCGTCCTATGAAAAAAATCATGGAAGACAATGCACAAAATGAAACAAGATAATGAAGAAATGAAAGCAAAAATTAATATGTTGATGGCTCATATGGGAATCCGATAAGTAAACCCTGTTCTAACTCCCTAATGAGAGACCATACTGTTTTCATAAGAAAAACCCTCCTGAGGTGTATACCTTGGGAGGGTTTTTTTCTGATGGGTGACGGTAGGTATCTCTGTTGGTAGTAGAGAAATAATGTGCAAAAAAATATTTTTTTAAATAAAACTATTCGAATCGTGTATATTCGGGGGTAAGATGTGTTTTTTTCAAAAAAAGTAGTATTTATGCGTTGTATAAAGTCTAGCAAACTAGTATAATATAGAATGAATGTGTATACATAAAAGATATGGACGCATCAATTCAAATTACTCGATTTGAAAATATTGCTCTTTTTGCATATTTATTTCAAGATTCAAAAATAACATAGAGGGTGATGTATAGCATGAGACCTTTTACATGTACGATTAGTTATTAGCTGATATTTAAAATAGTGAGTACAAGGAGGTCTTATTGGTGTCTGTATCCATATCTATGTGTATACATGAGTTGTGGAATCGATACCATACACGGTAGAGTACGAAGATGGTACTCAGATAGGATCGTGTGATGGGTACGATGATGGTTACTGTGATAGTACAGAAAGGATAGGGCTTATGGGAAAAAGCTTTTGAATTTAAAGAGTGTGAGCGCTTTTTAAAAACGCGTATTAAAAGACAAAGGGATGTACAGCAAGGGGGCAGTTATTGCGTTCTTGATTACTGGCGGTATTGGATTTTTTGCGCCGCCAGCACAGGCGATTATCTATGTGGAAACGGATCTTGATTCAGGTGCTACGGGGGCTTCCAGTTATTCTAATGGCAATGGCAATATTCATTTACCACGTAATTCTGTTGTATTCGCGCCGATTAGAAATGGTAATGTCTATGGTGACTTGAACCGTACGGCGAAGAACTCTGTTATCATTGGTGCCGGCTCTTATGCGCATGGTATTGTTGAGGGTGCCAGAGAGGAAAAATTTACTGCCGTTGGTAATAACGCCCATGTAGCAGGTGGCCAAGGTACGGCGATCGGTAGTAACACGTTTGCTGTGAAACAGGCGACGGCTGTCGGTAATGACGTGTATGCCGCAGGGGACTCCTCTATCGCCATCGGTAATGACGATATTTCCACAAAATATAAGGACTCCTTGAGTAGGGAGACCTTAAAAGGTATATTCGGTAATGGTGAAAGCAACGATCCGGCTGTTGCCAAACTGTTTAGAGAAGGTAAATGGTACTCTTCTGAAAATGATGCCAAGGGACCTTTTAAATTAACGTCTTGGTCAGATTTTAATCGTTCCTATTTATCAGATGGTACAGAGATGTATAGCCCTACCTACGCTGGTGGTGTTGGTGCCATCGCGATCGGTTCTCGTTCCATTGCCTATAAAGATGGTTCCACAGCGATTGGTACTTTGTCCTATGCCTTCGGTGAAGGTTCTACAGCCATGGGTCTTCGTGCTTACACAGCAGAGAATGCAAAGGGTGCCGTTGCGATCGGTGAACAAAGTCGTTCCTTCGCGCCTCAATCCTTGGCGGTAGGTAACCGAAATGAATCTACCGATGATGGTGCTATGTCCTATGAGTTATAGTGCGAAAGCCGTAGGTAAAGGTTCCTTGGCTTTCGGTTACAAAACGTATGCCAATGCGAGCATTGCAAATAATATCGCCGCAAAGAGATGGTCATAGTGCAACGAACCCATTGCGTAAAGCGGTGCGTAGCAAATTAGGGAATTATTCAGAAGCACAATTAGCGGCATTAGAGACGTATCAAAATAAAGCACGTGAGTATTATGCAAAAATCGATGCTAGAGCTTCAGAGGCGGCTATTGCTGCTGCCAAAACCGCTATGGACAATGCTAAAGCAGACGTGGATGCTATCACGTTGACAGATGTGAATGCAATGGCTCTTTGTAGATGGTGGCCAAGTATCGCATCAAGGTTGGAATACAGTGGGTAATACCATTAAAAGTGTGGTAGACGCCGTTGAAGATAAGAATGCAACAAACAAATTAGCAGTTGAAAAAGCTAGATGGTGTATACTTAACTACAAAAAGATGAGGGATGGCAATACACAAACTGTACAAAAAAATCTAAAAAAAGAGCGGTGACAATGCCATTGCGATCGGTTACTATGCGTCTGCCAAAGGGACATCAGCCATTGCCGAAGGTTCTGGTTCCGTAGTAGATTCCTTAAGTGGTATCGGTATTGGTTCCTTATCCTATGTAGGTGAGAACTCCGCTAACTCTATTGCTGTTGGTGTAGGGGCACAAGTACGGAAAGAAAACTCCATTGCTATTGGTACGCAGTCCCAAGTGTTTGGGGCAGGTGCGATTGGCATGGGTCCCCGGTAGCCGTGTTATGGGTGATAACAGTGTTGCTGTGGGTTATGGTACAGATATCCGCGACTGTGTCCTCTATCGGGTTAGGGGTACGTGCTAAGGTAGGGTATGGTTCCATGAATGCTACTGGGTTAGGTGCGAATGTTAATATCGGTACCGATGCGGGTAACACCGTAGCTCTTGGTAGTAGTGCAAGCATTGGTGATAACGCCTTGAACTCTATGGCGGTCGGTTATAATGCGAATGTTGCAAATAATACACCGAACAGTATTGCCTTCGGTACACGGGCTCGAATTGCAGAAGGTGCTACCAGTTCTTTGGCAGTAGGTGATTCGGCGAGCAGTTACAAAAGCATCTTCTACAGCATTGGGCCGTTTGGCGACAGCAGATTTTAAAAAAACTCTGTTGCCTTGGGTTACCGTTCTACTACCCATTATTGGGGGAATCCAAATACACGTGAGGCGAGTGCTAGTGCAAATGCATCTGCTACCAATGTACATGGTTTATCTATCAAACCATATTTACCACAAGGGTCTTCGTTGGGTGATAAGCTAGATAAATTAGATGGTGTTACGGTCGGTTATGTATCTGTCGGCGGTTGGATTGATAAGTCCGGCGCACAAGTACGTGGTCTTCGTCGTATTGTCAACGTAGCGCCAGGTGCATTGGATACCGATGCGGTTACTGTTGCACAGTTACGTGACTGGACAGATAAATCTGCCCACTTCCTATCCATTGCAGGAGCATCGAATAAAAGCTGCAACAGATTATCCAGATATCAATGATCCATTAGGAACAAAAAGTAATAATACAATCGTTAAAATTAAATCTAACTTTGACAATGATACAGCCACAGGCACCAATGCATTAGCATTAGGTGTGTATGCCTATGCGAATGGTCAAAAATCTGTAGCTATGGGCCCTAATGCGTACGCAAACGTTGATCACGGTGTAGCCATTGGTGACAATGCACAAGCTTGGAGCGAAGGCGATAATGGTAATGCTGGCGTGGCGATCGGTAAAGATGCAAAAGCCTATTACTGGAATGCTTTGGCATTGGGTACGAACTCCAAAGTAAGCGGCTGGAACTCCTTGGCCTTTGGACCGAATGCACGTGTAGGCGTTGTGAAAACAGTAGACCCTACGACTGGTAATGTGACCAATGCAGTACGAGAGTCAATGATGGCGTGGCCATCGGTCGTGCCGCAGAAGTAGATGGAGCTAGCTCTATTGCATTGGGGGCAGCTACAAAGATTACGACAGCTGCTAATGCAGTGGCTATTGGTCCTGGTGCAAAAGTACTAGAAGGAAAAGATGCGGATAATAAGGCAGTACAAGCGACAGGGGCTATAGCATTAGGTTCCAATGCTAGTGTTACGGGATCTCAATATTCTGTAGCCTTGGGTTTAAACTCTTCCGTTGTGCAAGATGATACAAAAGCGAAAACGACAGCCGCTTTCACTGGTGAGGAAATCAACGACCCGTAATGGTGTTGTGTCTGTTGGTAATAACACGACTGTAAAACGTCGTATTATTAATGTAGCTAGCGGTGTTAATGATAATGATGCGGTTACTGTAAAACAGTTGAAAGCAGTAGCTCTGAAGTACTATTCTGTGAACACAACGGAAACGGATAATCGAACTGTCAATGGTGTGGCTGATGTGAAATCTAATATAAACAATGATGGTGCTACAGGAACAGGGGCGCTAGCAGTTGGTTCTTATACGAAAGCTAGTGGAAACTATTCTACAGCCCTAGGCCGTGATGTCATTACTTCGGCGCAATTATCTACAGGTATCGGTACGAATGTCACTGTGAGCGGTGAAAAATCTGTAGGTATTGGTAATAATGTGGAAGTTAGCAATCATAGCGCTGTAGCGATTGGTTTAGAGGCTAAGTCGGACCATGCTCGTGGTATTGCCGTGGGGTATAAGGTAAATGTCAATGAATCTGATACATTTGCAGGTGGTTCCGAAGTCAATGTCACTGGATATGGCTCTGTAGGTATTGGTAAAAAAGTTGAGACTCGAGCGAATAATGCAGTAGGTATTGGTGCTAGTACTAATGCATTAGGTAGCGAATCCATTGCATTAGGTTATGCTGCGTACACAGGGTATACGACAACAGAAAACATTGCGAATCCACCGGCAGGTGGACCTACCACAAGAACGGTATATAATGGTGCTACAGAAGGTATCGCGATCGGTAAAGAAGCTGTTGTTGAAAGTAACTATGCCATTGCTATCGGTGGTAATGCAAAGGTACAACGAGATGGAACTAAGGATGCAGAATCCTCTATGGCTATTGGTGCTCGGTGCTAAAGTAACGGGCGCTAAATATTCTGTGGCATTGGGCTTGAGCTCTGAAGTAAACGCTTCTGATACAGCTACAAAAACTACGGCACTTTTCAGTGGTGAAAGCAACGACGATCCAAGTAATGGCGTTGTATCCGTTGGTAAAGTCGGTAAATATCGTCGTATCTTAAACGTAGCAGTGCGGTGTTAACGATAATGATGCAGTTAACGTAAAACAGTTGAGAGCAACGCTGGGGGATTGCAAGTTGAAAATGGTACAGCGACCCACTGATGTGACACCAGATACAACGAGCCATAAAAATTAAATTGAAAGCGGGTAATAATGTAACTATCGACAATGCCAATGGCGTTGTGACAGTTAATGCTACAGGTATTCAATCTGTATCAAGTGGTAATACTAATGCATTAGGAGTGACGACTACTAACGGTGCTGTTACGATTACACCTAATTTAGCGTGAACTATTACTGGTACAGGTAATGATGCGAATAAATTAGTGACAGCTGGCGTTGTGAATACGGCGCTTAATAATATTCCTGTGACAAGTTTCAAAGCCGATGCAGGTGGAAATAATGGCACAGAAGGCGTGTTTACACCAACATCTTCTAACAAACAAGTAAATATTACAGGGGCTGGTGTTAATGGAACGACACGACAAACTTGGACACAAGGAACTGCTCGCTTTGATTCCGATAATATCGGGACTCATGTAAACTCCAACGGCCGTATTTTTGGTGGGTTTGAAAAACTAAAATTGCTGTTAATGAAGTAGCTACTTATGACTACAATACTGCTGGAGAAAGACAAGCTACACAAGGACCAACACTGTCTTTCGCTGGCCTTGATATGAAAAATAAGAAGATTACCAATGTAGCGGGAGGTGAGATTAATGCTACCTCTACAGATGCAATCAATGGTAGTCAATTACATTCTAAATTAGCTGAAAAAGCGAACGTATCTGATCTTGCTAATAAATTAGATACAACGGCAGAACTTCATGTAAAAGCAGGAGACTATACTGTAGGAAATAATGGTGAAGTATCCTTAATTCAAGAAGATGCGAATGGTACACAAAAATAATAGCAAAGGGTTCAAGATTAAAAATATTGCTACAAGAGGCGATATCACCAATATTAACACTACATTAGGCGGTAAAGCAGATAAATCCCTATGTAGATACACAAATTGGCACAGTGTCTAATTTAGGTTATAAAGTGGTCTGGAGAAACAGCTAAACAAGTCGCAGTTGGTAGCAGGGTTAACATTTACACCGGTACGGGCACAGTAGGTGCCACTGGTGCTAATGCAAAGAACAACAAATGCAAAGAACGCCAAAAACAGGTATCGCTATTTCTACAGCGTACTAATGGTGTTGTGAACATCGGTTTAGATGCACAGAACTCGTAGTGCTATCGACAATGCAGCGACCAAATCCTATGTAGATACAAAATTCGGTAATGCGACGAATAAAGATTTAGATAATCTAAATGATGCTCGGTAAAAAATGAAGTTCGTGATTTAGCAACGAGCGCTGTGAAAGTAGCTGCTGGTAAAAATGTGACTGTTACAGATGCTACAACAAACCATGTCACAACATACACAGTCAATGCTATCGATACAAAAGTCATTGCTGGAGAAGGCTTAGAAGCTACCGGTGGCGATACAGTAGATGCAGCGACGAATACACGTAACTACACAGTAGGATTGTCTGCAGATACACAAGCTAAATTAGCGAAAGTAGATAACTTAGCTAACACAGTAGGAACTATCGGTGCTGACGGCCGCGACGGTAAAGCCGGTACTGGTAAAGATCCAAAAGCAGCTGATGCACAGCAGCAGGGGATAAAGGCTTGACTGGCAAAGACGGCTTGAACGGTAAAGACTTAACATCTAAAGTGAATGCATTACGTAACGGCGAAGCTGGTACAGTGGTGTACACAGATGACAAAGGCAACCGTTTAGTGAAAGCTAACGATGGTAACTACTATAAAGCAGATGATGTGAAAGCTGATGGCAGTGTAAAAACAGCCGATGAAAATGGTGGAAAAGCACCTGAAGCGGTAGCAGTACCACAAGCTCGCCTAGTGAACTCAACTGGTTCTACCACAACGGCGACTAAATTAAGCAACATCGCGGTGGTGAGATTAAAGAAGGTCTCTACCGATGCAATTAACGGTGGTCAATTACATGAAGAATTAGCGAAAAAAGCAGATGTAACAGCCTTAGCCGGTAAAGTAGATAAAGCCTCTGAGTTCCATGTAAAAGCAGACACATATGCTGTTGGTGAAGATGGCGTTGTAACTGTAAAAACAAGAAGATGGTACAGGTGCAGAAGCTACAGGTAAAGAGTTCAAAATCAGTGGCTTAGCTACGAAAACAGATATTACAACGATCAATACTGCGTTAGGACAAAAAGCGAATGCCTCTGACTTGACTACGTTGGCAGAAAAACCGCTTACTTTCAGTGGAGATACTGGAACTGATGCAACTCGTAAATTAGGTACTACATTAGCTGTAAAGGGTGCGGCAAACTTTACACCAGCGAAAGAAACTGCAACAGCGGTGTGAACATCCAAGTAGCATCCGATCCTACGAATGGTTTAACTGTGAGCTTAGCAGATACCTTAACAAACATGAAAGGTATCTCTGGTAATGGTAAAGATCCGTTGGTAATCAAAAATGGCGATCAATCCATTACGATTACACCAACAACAGCAGCGGAAACAAGCCCTGAAGGCACAGTAACAAAACCGGCACAAGTTGGTAAAGTAGATTTCGGTAACTCTAAAGTTACAAGCAGTGCTACGCCGACAGAAGCGAATGACCTTGTTAACAAAGGCTATTTAGAAAAAGCCATTGAAGACGTAAATAGTGTTGCTACAGGCAATGCTAAGTTAGGTTATAAAGCAAATGCTGAAACAGATATTAAGAAAGTAGCAGTAGGTACTGGCTTACACTTCAAATCTGGTACAGGTACAATCGGTGCCACTGGTGCTGATGCAAAGAACTCCAAAAAAATAGGTATTGCTATCTCTACAGAAGAAAACGGTGTTGTGAATATCGGTTTAGATGAAGCAACTCGTAAAGTGCTTGACAATGCAAAGAAAACTTGGTGATACAGCAGTGGATGGCCGTGATGGCAAGTCTGGTACAGGCGACAACGCCGGTATGGGCAAAGATGGCTTAACAAAAAGCGGATGGCTTAAATGGTAAAGACTTAACTACAAAAAGTGAATGCATTACGTAACGGCGAAGTCTGGTACCGTAGTGTACACAGATGACCAAGGAAACCGTGTTGTGAAAGCTAACGATGGCAAATGGTATCCAGACTGACAAAGTAGATGCTACTGGTAACAAACTGGACGGTGCTACAGAGGTGGCAACACCACAAGCTCGTTTAGTAAATCCAAATGGTACAACAACTGGTGGTACAACTAAGTTAAGCAACATTGCTGACGGTGAAATCGTAGCAGATTCTCATGATGCAGTGACTGGGGGTCAATTATTCACTAAATTAGCAGAAAAAGCTGATAAATCTGTAGTAGATAATTTAACTAATAAGGTGAATACAAACGCTACAGATATTGCAGGGTTTAAAAAAACAACTGTAGACAAAGCCATTACCTTTTAAAGGTGATGACAACCAAGGTGTAGAACGTAAGTTAGACACTACATTAACTGTGAAAGGTGCACTTAACTTTGATCCAACTGGAACAAATCCAAAGAACAGCAGACAGGGCGTGAATATCCGTGTAGAAAAAAAGACACTACTACAAATGCTAATGGCTTAGTGGTGAAATTAGCAGATACCTTAACAAACATGAAAGGTATCTCCGGTAATGGCACAAATGACCTAGTAATTAAAAAAATGGTGATACTGTGGTTACTGTAAAACCGGGTGCTAATGGCGCTAAAGGTGACGTAGACTTCGGTGGATCTAAATTAACAAATATTGGTACACCTGGTGCGAATACAGATGTAGCGAACAAAGCATATGTAGATACACAAGTTGGTAACGCAGCGGACAAAAACTTAAGTAACCTAAACACAGCAGGCGAAGAGAAAGTAAAAGACTTAGCAGCAGAGGCTGTGAAAGTAGCTCCTGGTAAAAAAATGTGACAGTCACTCCTGAAACAACAAACCATGTGACAACATACACAGTCAATGCTATCGATACAAAAAGTCATTGCTCGGAGAAGGCTTAGAAGCTACAGGTGGCGATACAGTAGATGCAGCGACGAATACACGTAACTACACAGTAGGATTGTCTGCAGATACACAAGCTAAATTAGCGAAAGTAGATAACTTAGCTAACACAGTAGGAACTATCGGTGCTGACGGCCGCGACGGTAAAAGTCGGTACTGGTAAAGATCCAAAAGCGACTGATGCAAAGCAGAGGGGATAAAGGCTTGACTGGCAAAAGACGGCTTGAACGGTAAAGACTTAACATCTAAAGTGAATGCATTACGTAACGGCGAAGCCGGTACAGTGGTGTACACAGATGACAAAAGGCAACCGTTTAGTGAAAGCTAACGATGGTAACTACTATAAAGCAGATGATGTGAAAGCTGATGGCAGTGTAAAAAACAGCCGATGAAAAATGGTGGAAAAAGCACCTGAAGCGGTAGCAGTACCACAAGCTCGCCTAGTGAACTCAACTGGTTCTACCACAACGGCGACTAAATTAAGCAACATCGCGGTGGTGAGATTAAAGAAGGCTCTACCGATGCAATTAACGGTGGTCAATTACATGAAGAATTAGCGAAAAAAGCAGATGTAACAGCCTTAGCCGGTAAAGTAGATAAAGCCTCTGAGTTCCATGTAAAAGCAGACACATATGCTGTTGGTGAAGATGGCGTTGTAACTGTAAAAACAAGAAGATGGTACAGGTGCAGAAGCTACAGGTAAAGAGTTCAAAATCAGTGGCTTAGCTACGAAAAACAGATATTACAACGATCAATACTGCGTTAGGGACAAAAAAAGCGAATGCCTCTGACTTGACTACGTTGGCAGAAAAACCGCTTACTTTCAGTGGAGATACTGGAACTGATGCAACTCGTAAATTAGGTACTACATTAGCTGTAAAGGGTGCGGCAAACTTTACACCAGCAGCAACTGCAACAGCAGGTGTGAACATCCAAGTAGCATCCGATCCTACGAATGGTTTAACTGTGAGCTTAGCAGATACCTTAACAAACATGAAAGGTATCTCTGGTAATGGTAAAGATCCGTTGGTAATCAAAAATGGCGATCAATCCATTACGATTACACCAACAACAGCGCTGGAAACAAGCCCTGAAGGCACAGTAACAAAAACCGGCACAAGTTGGTAAAGTAGATTTCGGTAACTCTAAAGTTACAAGCAGTGCTACGCCGACAGAAGCGAATGACCTTGTTAACAAAGGCTATTTAGAAAAAGCCATTGAAGACGTAAATAGTGTTGCTACAGGCAATGCTAAGTTAGGTTATAAAGCAAATGCTGAAACAGATATTAAGAAAGTAGCAGTAGGCACTGGCTTACACTTCAAATCTGGTACGGGTACAATCGGTGCCACTGGTGCTGATGCAGCGACAACAAAATGCAAAGAACTACAAAAACTGGTATCGCTATTTCTACAGAAGAAAACGGCGTTGTGAATATCGGTTTAGATGAAGCAACTCGTAAAGTGCTTGACAATGCAGAGAAAACTTGGTGATACAGCAGTGGATGGCCGTGATGGTAAACTCGGGTACAGGCGACAACGCCGGTATGGGAAAAAGATGGCTTAACAAAAGAAGATGGCCTAAACGGTAAAGACTTAACATCTAAAGTGAATGCATTACGTAACGGCGAAGCCGGTACAGTAGTGTACACTGATGAAAAACGGCAAACGTGTTGTAAAAGCTAACGATGGCAAATGGTATCCAAATTGAGAAAGTAGACGATAAAGGTAATAAACTGGATGGCGCTACAGAGGTGGCAACACCACAAGCTCGTTTAGTGAACAAAGATGGTTCTACAACTGATGGTACAACAGTATTCAATAACGTAGCCTCTGCGATTCCAGCTGCAGCAGCTGATGGTGCTAAACCTACATTCTTAGACAACTTGAACACAGCAGCGAGGGATGCAAAACACAAAACGCGACTGGTCAATGTAAGTGATTTGAACAGTACAGCGACTGAAATCATTGCAAAAGGATTAACATTCCAAGGTAATGATGGAAACGACATCAAAAAAGCAATTGGGTGAAACTTTGCATATCATTGGTGAAGGCACAGTTCCGGCTACGACTACAACAGCAGCGAATAATATCCGTACTAAGAAAACGACTGATGGCAAACTAGAAATTGGTTTGGCAAAAGACTTAGTAGGTATTACTTCTGTTACGAATGCAACAACCTCTAACGGTGCAGGTACTAAACTTGCTTTAGATGGAGATAAATTAACTATTACGAATACACAACCGTTGCCAGAAAGTGCGACCCCGGTACAGCACCAACTGTGACAACAGTGACAATTGGCAAAGATGGCATCAATGCCGGTGATAAAGTGATTTCTAATGAAGCAGCTCCAACTGCAGATAAAGATGCAAAGAAACAAAGCATATGTAGATACACAAGTTGGTAACGCGACGAACAAAAAAACTTAAGTAACCTAAACGATGCTGGGCAAAGAGGCAGTGAAAGACCTAGCATCAGCTACTGTGAAAGTAGCTCCTGGTAAAAATGTAAGCGTTTCAGACTCTACAACAGACCATGTGACAACATACACAGTAGATGCTATCGATACAAAAAGTCATTGCTCGGAGAAGGCTTAGAAGCTACCGGTGGCGATACAGTAGATGCAGACGACGAATACACGTAACTACACAGTAGGTTTGTCTGCAGATACACAAGCTAAATTAGCGAAAGTAGATAACTTAGCTAACACAGTAGGAACTATCGGTGCTGACGGCCGTGATGGTAAAGTCGGTACTGGTAAAGATCCAAAAGCGCCTGATGCAAAGAGGGGATAAAGGCTTGACTGGTCAAGACGGCTTGAACGGTAAAGACTTAACATCTAAAGTGAATGCACTTCGTAACGGCGAAGTCGGGTACAGTAATATACACTGATGAAAAACGGCAACCGTTTAGCAAAAAGCTAACGATGGTCAATACTATCCGACTACTAATGTGAGACAAAGACGGCAATGTATTGAGTAATGCACAACCAGCAACAACTGTACAAGCTCGTTTAGTGAACCCAGATGGATCTACTACAACAGCAGAAGGTGCAACAGGTACAAAAATTATCCAACATTGCTAATGGTACAATTGCTGATAAATCCAAAGACGCTGTGAATGGTGGACAATTGCATACTGCTAAACAAGAATTGGCAACAGCTCTTGGTGGTAATGCAACAGTTACTAACGGCGTATTAACAGGTCCTACATACGAAATCACAAAAAGATGATGGAACGAATGGAAAAGATTCTGTTAACAATGTAGGTGCGACGATTGATAAACTAGATACTCGTATCAATACAGTGAAAGGATTGGCAAAGACAACCATTGACTTTCACAGGCGACGATGCACAAGATGTAACTCGTGCCTTAGGGTACTACTTTAACTGTAAAAGGCGCGACTGAACTTTGATCCAACTGGAACAAACCCAGCAATAGCGAAAGAGGCGTGAACATCCGTGTAGAAAAAGATCCAACTACGGATGCAAACGGTTTAGTGGTGAAATTAGCAGATACTTTGACAAATATGAAAGGTATCTCTGGTAATGGTAAAGATCCGTTGGTAATCAAAAATGGCGACCAATCCATTACGATTACACCAACATTGAAAGCGGAAACAGATCCTGAAAGCGGTAATGTAACAAAACCAGCTCAAACAGGAAAAAAATCGATTTCGGCGGATCCAAGTTAACACATATTGCAAAAACCTGAAGAAAAATGCTGACGTAGTTAACAAAAAATATGGGATGATGCGATCAAAAACGTGAATAATACCGTAGCTGGTAATGCTACATTGCGTTACTCTGGGGATACTACAACAGGCGATGTAGAAGATGGTAACTTGAAGTTAGCCTTGGCTACAGATAGCTTGAAAGTAGAAGGTACTGAGGATCAAATCGTAACTACAGCGACAGCGGTGAAAGATTAAACTATCCTTGTCTGAAAAAGTGACTGAGCGAATCCATCGTATTGGTGAAATTGCCGGGTGATGGTCGTGATGGTAAACCCGGTAATACAGACCCAACAGCCATCGGTAAAGACGGCTTAACAAAATCTGACGGCTTGAACGGCAAGGACTTGACGACGAAAATCAATGCACTTCGTAATGGCGAAGCCGGCACTGTGGTGTATACAGATGCAGAAGGCAAACGTGTTGTGAAAGCAAAAAGACGGAAACTACTACAAAAGCAGATGAAGTAAAAGCTGACGGTACGGTAAAAACAGTCACTGAAAATGGTGGTAAAAACCTGAAGCAGTGACAGCTCCACAAGCTCGTCTCGTGAACACAGATGGAACGACAGTCGGCGGTACAACAGTATTCAACAATGGCGTCTCCAATTGCGAATACTGTTGTTAAGGATGACCAAAACCAACCAATTGCGAATGCTCCATTCTTGGATCGCTTAAAGAAAACAGCAACTGATGCACAATTACAAAAATGCGAGAGTCAACGTAAGTGATTTGAACAGTACAGCGACTGAAATCATTGCGAAAGGATTAACATTCCAAGGTAATGATGCGCAAGACATCAAAAAAACAATTAGGGTGAAACTTTTAGATATCGTTGGTGAAGGCACAGTTCCAGCTACGACTACAACAGCAGCTGAATAATATCCGTACTAAGAAAAACTAATGATGGCAAACTAGAAATTGGCTTGGCAAAAGACTTAGTAGGTATTACTTCTGTTACGAATGCAACAACTACTGATGGTGCAGGTACTAAACTTGCTTTAACTGGAGATAGCTTAACTATTACGAATACACAACCGTTGCCCAGCTGATGCGACTCCGGTACAGCACCAACTGTGACAACAGTAACAATCGGCAAAGATGGTATCAATGCTGGTGATAAAGTGATTTCTAATGTAGTGACTCCAACTGCAGATAAAGATGCAGCTGAACAAAGCATATGTAGATACAAAAAGTTGGTAATGCGACGAATAAAGATTTAGATAATCTAAATGATGCTCGGTATTAACAAAGTGAAAGACCCTAGCAGCGATAGCGACAGTTAAAAGTAGCGAGCAGGTAGAAATACAAAAAGTAACTGCAGACGATTCTACGCCTAACACAACTACCTATGTAGTAGATGCTAATGACACAGTGGTAACATCCACGGATACAGCGTTGGCTGTGACTGGTGGCGAAGTAGCAGGCGATAATGTTCGTACTTATAAATTAGCATTATCCAAAGCTACAAAAGATACATTGGCAAAAGTAGATACCTTAGCTAATACAGTAGGCACGATTGGTGCTGACGGCCGTGATGGCAAAGCGGGTACTGGTAAAGATCCAAAAGCAGCTGATGCAGCAGCAGGGGATAAAGGCTTGACTGGCAAAGATGGCCTAAATGGTAAAGACTTAACATCTAAAGTGAATGCACTTCGTAACGGCGAAGCTGGCACAGTAGTGTACACTGATGACAAAGGCAACCGTGTTGTGAAAGCTAACGATGGTAACTACTATAAAGCAGATGATGTGAAAGCTGATGGCACTGTAAAAACAGCCGATGAAAATGGTGGTAAAGCTCCTGAAGTGGTAACAGCTCCACAAGCACGTTTGGTGAACCCAGATGGATCTACCACAATAGCGGCTGAATACACCGGTACTAAATTATCCAACATTGCCAATGGCACGATTGCAGACAAATCGAAAGATGCTGTCAATGGTGGTCAATTGCATACTGCAAAACAAGAATTGGCGAATGCTCTTGGTGGCAACGCAGTGTTGACGCTAACGGCGCATTAACACAACCTACATACAGCATCACAAAAGATGATGCAGCAGTGGTACAGACACTGTTAAAAATGTAGGCGCGCTGATTGATAAATTAGATACTCGTATCAATACAGTGAAAGGATTGGCAACACAACCATTGACTTTCACAGGCGATGATGGACAAAAATGTAGAACGTGCATTAGGGTACTACATTAACTGTAAAAGGTGCGAAAAACTTCACACCAAGTGCAACAACTCCAAAAAGCAACAGAGGTCGGGCGTGAACATCCGTGTGGAAAAAGATCCAACTACAAATGCGAACGGTTTAGTGGTGAAATTGGCAGATACCTTAACTAACATGAAAGGTATCACTGGCAATGGTAAGGATCCGTTGGTTATCCAAAAACGGTGACCAATCCATTACGATTACACCAACAACAGCGACGGAAACAAGTCCTGATGGGGCAGTAACAAAAACCAAGCACAAGTTGGCAAAAGTAGATTTTTGGTAATTCTAAAAATCACAAGCGCCACACCTACAGAAACGAATGACCTTGTTAACAAAGGCTATTTAGAAAAAGCAATTGAAAATGTAAATAATGTTGCTACTGGTAATGCTAGCTTGGGTTACAAAGCTAACACAGAAGATGCTAAGTCGGTTAATGTTAATACTGGTTTGCACTTCAAATCTGGCACAGGTACTATCGATGCGACTGGTACTGGTGCAGCGACTACGAATGCAGCAACTACTAAAACTGGTATCGCTATTTCCACAGAAGAAAATGGTGTTGTAAACATCGGTTTAGATACAGCAACTCGTAAAGTCATCGACAGTGCGGTGAAACTTGGCAACACAGCAACTGATGGCCGTGATGGCAAAAGCGGTACTGGTAAAAAGCTGATGATGCAACTGCAGTGGCAGGCGATAAAGGCTTGACTGGCCAAGATGGCTTGAACGGTAAAGACTTAACGTCTAAAGTGAATGCGTTACGTAACGGCGAAGGCTGGGTACGGTGGTGTACACAGATGACAAAGGTAACCGTTTAGTGAAAGCTAATGATGGTAACTACTATAAAGCAGATGATGTGAAAGCTGATGGCACTGTAAAAACAGCCGATGAAAAATGGTGGTAAAAGCACCTGAAGTGGTAACAGCGCCACAAGCACGTTTAGTAAATCCAGATGGTTCTACTACAACAGCAGATACAGCAACAGGTACGAAGTTGTCCAACATTGCCAATGGCACAATTGCTGACAAATCGAAAGATGCTGTCAACGGAGGTCAATTGCATACTGCTAAACAAGAAATGGCAAACGCTCTTGGTGGTAATGCAGGTGTTGACGCTAACGGCGCATTAACACAACCTACATACAGCATCACAAAAGATGATGCAACAGGTGGCACAGACACTGTTAACAATGTAGGCGCAGCGGTTTCTAAATTAGATACTCGTATCAATACAGTGAAAGAAATGGCGACAAAACCATTGACTTTCACAGGCGATGATGCTCAAGATGTAACACGTGCATTAGGTACTACATTAACTGTAAAGGTGCGAAAAACTTCACACCAAGTGCAACAACTCCAGTAACAGAAGCGGGCGTGAACATCCGTGTGGAAAAAGATACGACTACGAATGCGAATGGTTTAGTGGTGAAATTGGCAGATACCTTAACCAATATGAAAGGTATTTCTGGTAATGGTACAGATAACTTAGTTATCAAAAAACGGTACTAATACGATTACTGTCACACCGGGTAAAGCAGAAGTAAAAAGATGACCAAGGTACGGTAACTACACCGAGCAGATCCCGGTAAAGTGAACTTTGGTGATGCTACTGTAACTGTAAAAATCTAGAGGCACCAATTACATATCGTGCCAATAGCGTGGCTGATGACAAAGCCAAATCTGTATCCTTGAAAAAAAGGTTTAGACTTCGTTGTCGGTGATGGTACAGCCGCAACAGCAACTGCGACTAAAGCAGGTTTTACATATCGAAACTGGCGATAACGGCAAAGTAATCATTGGCTTGTCTGATGATGCGAAAGCAAAATTAGATAAAGTAAAATGACATTGCAACAGCAGTAGGTGCTAATGGTGTTGACGGCCGTGATGGCAAAAGTAGGCACTGGTAAAGAAGCAACTGATGCAACTGCAGTGGCGGTGATAAAGGCTTAACTGGCAAAGACGGCTTGAACGGTAAAGACTTAACATCTAAAGTGAATGCATTACGTAACGGCGAAGCCGGGTACAGTGGTGTACACAGATGAAAATGGCAACCGTTTAGTAAAAGCTAACGATGGTAACTACTATCCAGCTACGGCAGTTGATAAAGATGGTAATGTATTGAATAATACTCCGCTACAACGACTGTAGAAGCTCGTTTAGTAAATCCAGATGGTACAACAAATGGTGGTACAACTAAGTTAAGCAATATTGCAGATGGTGAGATCAAAGTCGGATCTAAAGATGCTATCAACGGTGGTCAATTACATAGTAAATTAGCTGAAAAAGCTGATAAATCAGATATTACAACTATCAACAATACATTAGCTGGCAAAGCCAATGCGTCTGACTTGAATACGTTGGCAGAAAAAAACACTTACTTTCAGTGGAGATACTGGAACTGATGCAACTCGTAAATTAGGTGAAACGTTAGCTGTAAAAGGTGCGGCAAACTTCACACCAGTGACGAACTGCAACAGCAGTGAGTGAACATCCAAGTAACATCTGACCCTACGAATGGTTTAACTGTGAGCTTAGCAGATACGTTAACAGAAATGAAAGGTATTTCTGGTAATGGCAAAGATCCATTGACAATTAAAAATGGTGACAATGCAGTTATCACAGTAAAACCTGGTGCGATGGCGCTAAAGGTGACGTAGATTTCGGTGGATCTAAATTAACAAATGTAGGAACACCGGTGTTGAGTACAGATGCAGACAAATAAAGACTATGTGGATACTAAAGTGGGAGAAGCGACTGCAATGCGCAGGTAATGCTAAGTTAGGCTACAAAGCAAATGCTGAAACAGATGTTAAGCAAGTAGCAGTAGGCACTGGCTTACACTTCAAATCTGGTACAGGTACAATTGCGCCAACAGATTTAGCGCCTAATACTGAAAGCACTACAAAAGATACAGATAGCAAAGAGGCTAAAACTGGTATCGCTATCACTACAGAAGAAAAATGGCGTTGTAAACATCGGTTTAGATGAAGCAACTCGTAAAGTCATTGACAATGCAGCTGAAAATTGGCAACACAGCGACTGACGGCCGTGACGGCAAAAGCGAGCACTGGTAAAGATCCAAAAAGCGACGGATGCAGTAGCAGGCGATAAAGGCTTAACAGGCAAAGATGGCTTGAACGGTAAAGACTTAACATCTAAAGTCAATGCACTTCGTAACGGCGAAGCTGGTACAGTGGTGTACACAGATGACCAAGGCAACCGTCTAGTGAAAGCTAACGATGGCAAATGGTACAATGCAAAAGCTGTGACTGACAAAGGTGAGTTAAAATCTGCGGATCAACTTCCACAAGGTGTAACAGCGACTCCGGTAGATGCGCCACAAGCGCGTTTAGTAAATCCAGATGGTTCTACTACTACTGCGACTAGATTAAGCAACATTGCAGATGGCACGATTGGAGAAAACTCTAAAGATGCAATCAATGGTGGTCAATTGCACACTGCGTTAGCTGGTAAAGCTAATACAAGCCTAGATAACCTAAGCAATGAGGGTGAAAACAAAGTCAAAAGCTCTAGCAGCAGCGAGCGATAAAAAGTAGCGACGAGGTAAAAATACGAAAGTGACTGTTGATGACTCTACACCTAATACAACTACCTATGTAGTGGATGCGAATGATACAATCGTAACATCAACTGATACAGCATTAACTGTGACTGGTGGCGAAGTAGCTGGGGATAATGTCCGTACTTACAAATTAGGCTTGTCTCAAGCCACAAAAGATACATTGGCGAAAGTAGCTGATATTGCTAAGGCAGTAGGCGCTGATGGTGCTAATGGTATCGATGGCCGTGATGGCAAATCTGGTACAGGCAACAATGCTGGTATGGGCAAAGACGGCTTAACTGGTGCAGATGGCTTGAACGGCAAAGACTTAACTACGAAAGTGAATGCACTTCGTAATGGCGAAGCTGGTACTGTAGTGTACACTGATGACAAAGGTAACCGTTTAGTAAAAGCTAACGATGGCAAATGGTATCCAGCTGACAAAGTAAAAGCAGATGGTACAAAAGCTGATGATGCTGTAGAAGTGAAAACTCCACAAGCTCGTCTAGTGAACCCAGATGGTTCTACAACAGGTGGTACTACTATCATCAACAACGTGGCTTCTGCGATTCCGAATACAGCGAAAGATGGTGCAAAACCAACCAATTGCTAACCCTACATTCTTAGATCGTTTGAACACGGCGCAGGGTGATGTGAATACAAAAACATGCAGACAGTGAATGTAAGTGACTTGAATAACACAGCTAAGGACATTATTGCGAAAGGATTAACATTCCAAGGCGATGATGTAAAAGATGTAACACGTGCATTAGGGCACTACATTAACTGTAAAAGGTCTTGCAAACTTCACACCAGCAGCTGATGCAACGGCAGGTGTTAACATCCGAGTAGAAAAAAATTCTACTACAGATGCAAATGGCTTAGTAGTGAAATTGGCAGATACATTAACAGACATGAAAGGTATCTCTGGCAACGGTAAAGATAATCTGGTAATCAAAAAAACGGTACGAATACAATCACTGTCACACCGGTAAAGCGACAGAGGGTGATAAAAAGCAACTCGGCACTGTTAACTTCGGCGATGCTACAGTGACTGTGAAAGACCTAGATGCTCCTATTACGTATCGTACGAATGGTGATGCCGATGAAAAAAAGCGAAAACAGTATCCTTGAAACAAGGCTTAGATTTCGTTACTGGTGATGGTACAACAAACACTGCAGAATCTGCTAAACCGGGTCTAAATATCGTAACTGGCGAAAATGGCAAAGTGATTATTGGCTTGTCTGACGATGCAGAGCAACGAAATTAGGAAAAAGTAGATGGCATTGTCATGCGAAGGTAGATGCTGTTGAAAAAGCTCTTGATAACAAAAGCAGATAAGTCTACTGTTGAGGATCTTGCGAATAAGTTAGCTGATAAAGCCGATAAAGCAACTGTTAAAGATTTAGCGGACAAAGTAGATGGCAAAGCTGATAAATCCACTGTTGCAGACTTAGCGAAAACAGTAGAAGGCAAAAGCTGACAAATCTGAGTTAGACAAAAAAAGCAGATAAAGGCGAAGTGACAGCATTAGCTAATAAAGCAATGACTTTCACAGGCAACAATGCGGAAAGCAAAAAGTTGAACGTAAACTTGGCGAAACATTGCACTTTAGTAGGAACTAACAATATCACTGTTGAGAAGGATGCGACGAAAGAAGGTACATTAAATGTTACGTTGGCATCTACATTGACTGGTATGGAATCCATTACTACAAAAGCTGTGGATGGTTTAAGTAATACAACTTGGGATCCTACGAAGGTAGCCTCTGCTGAAGAAGCGAAAGCTAAACCTGATTCTGATGCGACTAAAGAACGTTCTAAAGCACTACACAAGGTCAATTGAAAGACGTAGCCGATCGTGTAACGAAAGGCCGTGTATTCACTGCGGATACAAAAGATGGAAAAGACCCATTAAAAGCTGAAGTTGGCTTAGGCGACACATTGGCTATCCAAGGTGGTGCAACTGGTGAGTTAACAGATAAAAACATCGGTGTTGAATTGGCTCCGCTGAAAGATGGTAAACCCGACTACGATGACTGTGAAATTGGCGAAAGACCTTAACATGGCTGATGGTAAATCTAAGTATGACCGTTACTTACCTGAGTTTGAAAAAGATGAAAAAGGTTTATTAAAATTACAAAATGGTAACCCTATTCCTAAGAAAGATAAAAGATGGTAATGTAATCCTTCAAAAAGATGGTAACGGTAAGCCAATCGTTAACTCTTCTACAGTGGTAGACGGTAATGGTACAACATACACGATTAATAATCTACTTGGCGATGGAACTGTTCAAGTAGACAATAACAATAAACCTGTCGCAGGAGTGGTAACAACTACGACAGCGAGCAGGTACTCGTTATGAAGAACGGTTAACAACAGAAGATGGTCATGTTATCTTTAAACAAGACGACACTACGAAAGAATTGAAACCAATATTGAAAAACGGTATCTGTAGTTGATAGTCGTGGTATCCGTATTGGAAGTAATGACAAACCAGTAGTAAGCTTAACAAAAGATGGCTTAAATAACGGTGGCAATACTATTAGCAACGTAGCACCTGGTGTATACGAATCTGATGCAGCGACAGTAGGGCCAATTAAACGCACTACCAATACTGTGACGGCGAAAGTGAACGAAGCCGGCGCTCATGCGCGAAAGATTAGCGACGATGAACCCATTAAGCTACGATCCACTTAAAAATCACAAGTGATGGCGGGGCATTGGTGCTTACAAAGGCAATAAAGCTCTTGCCTTAGGGGTAGCCCATTATGCAAACGAAGACACTATGTTTAACGTAGGTGTCAGCGTTGGCGGTGGCGAAAACATGATGAATGCAGGTGTGACATACCGATTCGGTGGAGAAGACAGCATGATTCCTGAACGCTACAAAGGTGGTCCAATTTCTTCCGTCTACATTTTACAAGACGAAGTATCTGCACTTAAGGCTGAAAATGCACAAGTGAAAGCAGATAACGAGCAAGTAAAAGCAGACAATGCACGCATGAAAGAAAAACTATGAAAAAGTAATGCAAGACAATGAAGAAATGAAAGCACAAATTAAAAATGCTTATGGCTCACATGGGTATCAAATAATAGAAGTGATTCTATTCCCCACAACAAAAGGTCATAGACTTTCATAAGAAAACCCTCCTGAGGTACATACCTTGGGAGGGTTTTTCTAATTTATGCTTTTAGTGTTATCTGACATGTGATATAATGGGAATATAAAAAGAGAGCCAATAACGTGGTGGTAGCGTTAGGCTCATCTGGGATATAGAATGGCCTAACGTGTATAAGTAGTAGGAATACTTATCATAGCGTTAGGCTTTTCACATATTTAAAAGATTATTTCTTCAAATATGTGAGTAATGCTAATACGAACATAGCGAATAAAATCATGATAGAAATTGCTTCGAATACGGTCATATTACTCACCTCCCTTAATAAGTAAGAAAGATGAACCTAACTCACGTTAGAGACTCTCGTGGCTATAGTATATCATAATAATATTCGTAATGTGAAAAATAAAGTAATTACTAATACAAGGACAATCTGTTTTCTAATCTTTTGTAGATTGATTGGGTGTGACAGATTGCCTTTTTATATATGTGAAAAGGAAAATATGTTATAATAAAAGTAATCAATAAAATTATCAATTAGGGAGTTAATATGAAAGTTACCTATTTAGAGCATAGCGGGTTTGTCATCGAAGATGGCAAACGGGCCTATGTATTTGATTACTGGAAAGATCCAGCCGGTGTGGTAGACACATTAGTAGCACAAGGCTACGAGTTACATATCTTTATATCCCATATCCATCATGACCATTATGTGAAATCAATTTTCAAATATTTACCATATATACATAGTGTTTGGTACCATGAAGATGTACCGGCATTGCGAGATGCACAAGCAGTGAGTGATCAATCTATGCAAGATTGCATGGTATTTCATTCTATGTCAGTAGGCGACACCTTAGAGGGCAGACGGCCTAACTGTCACCATGTTTGGCTCCACTGATGAAGGCGGTTCGTTTTTAGTGGATACAGGTACGCATCGCATCTTTCATGCAGGAGATTTAAACTGGTGGCATTGGTCTGGAGATACGCCTGAGAATATTGCCGAGGCAAAAAGCGTTAAAGGAGAAAGAGTTCGCACCTCTAACAGGTTTGTCTGTAGATATTATGATGTTCCCCGTGGACGCGCGCTTAGAAGTAGCCCGTGAATGGGGAGCCCTAGAAGTATTAGGGATGATGAACACGAAGCTATTTATTCCTATGCATGCCAATGGACCTATTTGGGTGCCATCGGACACATTCCGACACACATACCCAAATCAACGTTGCTGGATTCCAGAACAGCCAGGTGATGCGGTAGAGGAAGTGAAGTAAATGACACCGTGGTTACAACGACATGGAGCGACAGCTCTATTAGTCTTGATGGCAGTCATATTCTTAGCGACCTATCCCTTTCATAGAGATCCCTTTTGGGGGCTCATCACGCATATTTCAGGGGCTGCCATGATCGGTGGTTTAGCTGACTGGTATGCGGTGACGGCACTGTTTACAAAAACCCTTGGGGATTCCTTTTCAAAACGGCGCTCATCCCTAGGAATAAGGAACGGTTCGTGGAAATGGCACGTCACATGATGGTGGACGAACTCCTTCGGGTGTCTCACATGTACGAGGTGCTGAAACAGGAACGTGTACCGCAGCGGATTGTATCATTTATGAATAGTGCCACTGGTCGGGGGTATGTTCATGTGTGTTTTGAGGAACTGAAAGACCATGTATTGCCCCATGTGAAAGAAAATTTACTGCAAGAGCAATTGCTAGGGCACATCAAGAATGGCGTGGAGTCTTGGCGCGTGACGCCTTTTTCTGGTTAGTTTGTGCCGTCAGCTGTTAGAACCAGAACGAGCAGAGGTGCTATGGATGCACATTAACCGCATGCTCCAACGATTGCTGGCGGCGGAGGGGATTCGTCCTTACTTATTAGGGCTAGTATCCTCTGTGATGAATCGCTATGCAGACCATTCTTTTTTACGAGAATTGGCGCTCGCATTAGGTGGGGAGTCACTTTCACCGGAATACATTACGCATATGATACAGGTGAAAGGTCGCGCTTATTTGATGAGTCAAGAGTCCTTGCATTCGCCCTTGGGGATTGCGGTATATACGAAGGCTCGGTGGGCCGTGGATGAACTAGCACAGAATAGACAGTGGCAACGGAAATTAGAAGATAAAAAGAATGCTTGGTTCCGAGAGTTCATCGAAGACGGCTATGTGTTGGAAGATACGTTAGATCTTGCGCGCTATGTCGAGCAAGGGGAAGCGGAATTGTATCATTTCTTTGAACGTTTGGAAACGAATGCTGTGAAAGGACGCAAGGCAGAACGATTTATTCTCTTTCAATTGCTACATGTTTTAAAATTACATACGCCCTTGGATTGAACACATTGTCGTGCGCGAGATGAATCGATTCACGCCAGAGGAAATTACTCGTATTTTACAATCTAAATTGGGCTATGATCTGCAGATGATACGCATCAATGGATCCTTAGTAGGTGCTATTTTAGGCGGTCTCTTCTACGGATTGACCTTGCTGAAAGGAGGAATCCTATGAGCCCTCGTGTTATAGAAACTACCAGGAATCCTATACAACCTATGCGAACCGCTTGCTGATCACCATGGCGGTGCTGTTCGCTTTTGTGTGGTGGGGTCAGTGGTACATCACGGCTCCTTGGTATGATGGGTTGTATTGGTTTGTCCAATCCGCCCTCATCGGCAGCGTAGCAGACTGGTTTGCGGTGACCGCTTTATTTCGGAAACCTTTGGGTGTGTCCTTTCATACGGAACTGATTCCACGGAATAAGAATCGCCTCATTGAGGGGATTATCCGCATGGTGAATACGAAACTTCTCACCTATGAGCAATGTAAAAGTGCCATTGAACGGATACAGTTTGTACCTTTTTTAGACCAATATATTCGTAGTGATGTAGGACGGAATACAGTGCGCCAAGGGATTGCCACGGTGTTGTCGGAGTTGTGGGAACGCCGTAGTGATCAGGAGTGGGCTCAATGGGGTGCACAGCGGTTGCGGAAATTTTTGCATAATCAATCGTTTATCGGTCCTATGCAACAGACGTTACTACATGTATGTGAGCACAATCGTTATGAAAGTGTGGTTATTCGAGGTATCGACTATCTGCGCGGGCTTTGTATACGCCGAAAGCACAGCAATGGCTAGAAGCGGTTATTGAGGAAGAAATCGAAAAAGCGCAAGAAAGATGTAGTGTCTGCCATGCTCATTGGACTTTCAGAAGGATTGAACATCGTGAACGTCCAAGAAATGGCGCGAGCTATCATCGAAGAAGTACATCAAATGCTAGATCGCTGGAAACAGCCGAACAGCACGGAACGCCTCGTGTGGTTGCATCAATGGGTGGGACCTTTGCAACAAATGGCGTCTAACCGAACGATTACAAAAACATTAGATGATGCTATCCAACAGTGGATTGATGTGCAAGATTGGGAGCTCATGTTAGAAACCTATGTATGCCCACGGATTCGTGAAGGAATGGTATCTGCGGATGGGACATCGCCAATGGCGATTGCCTTGGAATCGAGCTTTCAAGAATTGTGGAATCAGTACTGCGAAGAGCCAGGCATGATGGAACGGTTAGAAGAAGCGTTGACGCATATCATGTTACACATTGCGTCCAAGAGCCATGGATTTATCGGCATCATCATCCGTGAGGTGCTCGCAAAGTTTAAGTACAGAACGGTTCATTCATTTTATTGAAAGCAAGGTGGAAGAAGACCTCGCTTGGATCCGCATTAACGGCGCCCTCGTAGGCGGCGTAGCAGGATTGGGGACATGGCTGTTCCTGTATTATGTGTATGAGCCGGTGTTGCATGGACTAGGAATACTATAATTTCTAGAAAAATATTTTATAGTGTAAGCGGAGTGCAGTTCTATAGTGTGGATGTATTTCGATTGGAATAGAACGTATATGGTTGTTTTCTGATTGGATTAATAGTATATATGATATACGTTCTGTGATGCGCATTGTTTAGCAAGTCGAATATATACGAAAAAACAGGGGACCCAGATTCGATGGAATCGGGTCCCCTATTTCTCATTTGAAAGTTCTATATGGTTGCAGCTCTCTAATCGAGACATATAGGTAATGAAAAAGTTTCGTTGTTACAGTGATAGGATTATGCTTCTTGTACGGTGTTAAGGTTGAGCTCTAAGTCTTTGATCATTTGAAGATCATCTAATGGAGAACGACCAGCCGTTGTTAGGTAACCACCTACCATGATACCGTTTAAGCCACCTTTTTAATGCGTAAGATTGTAAGTCACGAAGGTTCACTTCACGACCGCCGACTGTACGAATTAAGGCTTTTTGGCAAGACGAAGCGGAACACAGCAAAAGTTCGAAGAATTTCCAATGGAGGAATTGGTTCATTGTTTTTCGAATGGTGTGTTCTTGATTGGGTTAAGAATGTTCAAAGGAACAGAGTCTACCCCTAATCGTTTTTAACTCGAATGCCATTTCAACACGTTGCTCTTTGGTTTCGTTCAATCCCAAGATACCGCCGGAGCAAACACGAATGCCTCGCTTTTGTGCATTAGAGATCGTGAACATTTTATCTTCATAAGAGTGTGTTGTACAAATGTCTGGGAAATGGCTTGGTGCTGTTTCGATGTTGGAGTGATAGCGGGTCACACCAATCTCTTTCAATTGCACCGCTTGCTCGTAGGTCAATAGACCAAGAGAGCAACAAATTTCTAAGCCAACTTCTTTACGAATACGAGTGAGAGCGCTCAAGATTTGCTCGAACTCTTTTGGGTTGTTTGTGTTACGACCGCTTGTTACGATGGAGAAGCGGATTGCACCAGCTTCTTTCGCTTTTTTAGCGGCGTTAACGATTTCATCCTCTTCCATGAAAGGATACACAGTAACTCCAGTGTCATGATGGGCGGATTGAGCACAGAATTTACAGTTTTCTGGGCATTTACCGGAACGGGCGTTCACGATGGCACATAGGTCTACTGTATCGTCATTGAATTTTTGACGGATTTTTGTCAGCCATAGCCAATAGTATCATAGTGTCTTCGTCAGACGTGTGAATTAGCTGTTCTGCCTCTTCACGAGTAATCTCGCCACCATCTAATACTTTTTGTGCGTAGGCTATGATTGTTTCATAGGAAATAGATTTTTGATACAGTTTCCATAATTACACCTCGTAATAGTTGTTTGATTTTAATGACTACATCATAATGACTACATTATATATCTATTGTTAACTTGAGTCAATAGTGGAGGTGTTAACATTTGAACTGTTACTTGTTCTGCTATTTAGCCTGTGGCGGTTTTTAACTGGATAAAGGGAAGAGCACGACATATTCCTCCACAAACTGATACAGTGGTTAGGTTTGCTCCGGAACATGTCGTGCTCTTCTTTGCGTTTCTCTAATTTAGGTAGTAATGGGCGCCACAAGGCTACTATTCGTAATGGCGTTCCTCTGTAGGAGGTTAATGTTAGAAAGTATGATAGCTTGGTAATTGTATACTTCTAATAAGATATAGAAATTGGCATCAAATGTCATCAACGATTTGTAAAAAATATGATATAATGAGGACATAGAAGTGTCACTAATGTGATGTTGGGCTCATCTCTTCCTATTATGGGAGGAGGTGGTACTATGAAAAAAATTTAGGAAAATCGATGTTTTGATTTTAGTTCTAAAATTAATAGTACAACTCATTGATCTATTCAAATAGACAATGAAAAAAAGCCTAACGAATAAGGTCTTACACACCTTAACACGTTAGGCAATCTCTGTTTTAGCTTTTTGAGATGAGCCTAACGCCCTGAACACGTTGGTGGCTCTTCTTTTCTATAGGATAAGTATAGCATTGTTTATTGCTAAATGCAAATATCGCTAGACTTTACATGAATATCTGGATAAAATCGTTGTAATTATAAATAGTGAATGGTAGAATAACTTTAGCTAGACAAAGATTTAATGAACAAACACAAAAAAACTCCCTAGGGTGCGACCTAGGGAGTTTTACTATGTATTATTTATAGAGGCTCTCTCTCAATGTCGCTCGAAGTGTCCCTCGAAGTTGTCTCTCGAAATGTCTCTCTAAATGTCCCTCGAAAGAAATTCATACTTTTGGTGTAGTCATTTTTCGTGTTTACTTTTATAATATAAAGTAAGAGTCTATTTTTAGAAACAAAGGTTTCGGTTTTTGGAGTCATGGCATGATGAAAGAAACTGCCCTAGAATCGAGAGTTAACGATAGATATATATGTAAGAGCGTAAGGTTTGTTGTTTTGGAGGGCTAGATGATTGTCCTAGATGCGAATGCAGGGGTTCCCATGTACGAGCGGTATATGAGGCTGTAAAAGTGCATATTGAGCAAGGTTTGTTCCGTCCAGGGCAACGGCTTCCTTCTATACGTGCTATGGCGGCGCAGTTAGGTGTGAGCAAGATTACGGTGGAGCAAGCCTATTTGCAGTTGGCTACGGAAGGGTATATTCAAGCCCATAACAGGGCGCCTTATGAGGTGCTGGAGATTCACCAGCCCCTTAGGTGGATATGGTGATACTAGAAAATCTGAGGTAGGTGTGCTTTCATCTACGAGGTTAACAAGTATCGCTCAAAGTCTAACAGATACTATGAGTCAGGAGTTAGAAGAACTAACATCGTATCGTGATGGAATCACGATTTGTACAGTAAACCATGCTTTGTATAAAGGACCGAATATACAAGCCACTCCCATCCTCTACAACTTCGCTACTGGCGCGATGGATCCGGAGGGATTCGACTTCAAACGGTGGAAACGCTTTTATTGGCTATGCCTTACGAGATACAAAGAGGCTCATGACCTATGGTCAGCTAGAGGGAGAACCAGAACTGCGGTCAGCGTTGAATCAATATCTACAACAGGCGCGAGGTGTGCGAGCATCTGCAGAGCGAGTACTTGTGACCAGTGGTACTCTTAATTCGTTGCATATGATTGCATCCTTGTTACAACGCCAAGGAAAATCCAAGGTAGCTATAGACCGTCAAAGCCCTAGTTTTGCTAAGGCTCTATGGAAAGACTACGGATTTTCTGTATTAGAGGTTGATACTGGAGGCCCACAATTGATTGCCACATTACAAGCCGCTAATGTGGAAGTCCTATACTGTATGCCGTCTCATGGCGATAGTATGGGTCGTATTATGACGATCCAAGAGCGGACAGAGTTATTGCGGTGGGCGCAGAGTCAGAGCGCTTTTATCATAGAAGACGATTATGACAGTGAACTTCGCTATTATGGAAAGCCTGTGTTATCTTTGCAAGGCATGGATCTTCAAGATTGCGTCATCTACATGGGTACACCGTCGAAGGTGTTACCGCCATCGATTCGGTTGAGTTATCTAGTGCTACCCGTAGTTCTCATGAGGACTTTCACAAGCACCGCAAGGCCTATGGGCAAAGTGCCGGTGTGTTAGAGCAGTTGGCATGGGCCATGTACATGGATGAAGGGGAGTGGCATAAGCAAATTCGCCGTCTACGCAAACATTATTTAGAAAAAAGTAAGTATTTTACGAGTGTATTGCGCCACTATTTGGACGATACTTATGAGGTTATCGATCCAGAGGGCGGTGTCTACGCTGGGATTCGCAAGGCCCGCAGTCAGGGAGATGTGTTTCGCACACGAGCCTTAGTCGCAGGTTGCGATATCAAGGTCATAGATAGAGATGAGACCGGTGTTGTAGAGGTGTTGTTATCGTTTAGCGGTATACCGACCCGTGACTTAGAACGGGCGGTGCAGGTATTGGCTGAGGCTTGGAAAGGGTTATAATATGGGCATACCATTTCGATTCATACAATGTGGGGATCTCCATTTAGGGGCACCCTTTCGTTATTTAAAATCTTTTGGCAGATCCTTGGACGAGGCCATGATGCGCGCTACCTATGGGTCCTTTCAAAATATCGTGAACTTGGCCATCCGTCAGCGTGTGGCAGCAGTGCTCATAACGGGGGACGTTTATGATGGGGCGGATCATCCTCTTGAGGGGGAGATGCACTTTGTGCGGGCCTGTGAAAGTCTCGCTAAGGAACACATTCCTGTCTACGTGGTACAAGGTAACCACGATCCTGCGGAAAGTTGGAAACGGCATATGCCATTGCCAGACAATGTCCATATTTGTTCAGCGGACCGAGTGGATCGGTTTTCTCTCCTGGTGCGAGGCCAAGAGGTGGCGGGCATCTATGGTCGCAGTATCTCCAGTGATACCCAGTATGAGGACCTAGCATCGGACATCCATCCCTTACGCAGTGATCCCTTTTCCATCGCCCTTGTGCATGGAACGGTGGGCAGTCATGAGGGACATGACAAGACGGGGCCTTGCTCTATGGATGCATTACGGCGTATTCCCATTCAGTATTGGGCGTTCGGTCATATTCACAAGCGCCAGATTCTGAGCGAACAGCCTCACATCGTCTATGCGGGCAATACCCAAGGGTTGCACCGTGGTGAAAGTGGCCCGAAAGGGTGCTATGTGGTGGATGTATCTAGTCGTGGCACGGTGGAGGTACACTTTCACGAGACCAATACCATCCGATTTGCAGAAGATACCATCGACTTAGGACAAGTGCAATCCGTAGTAGAAATGCTAGAAATGTTGCGACACAAAAAAGAAATGCTCCGAAAACCGGGCATGTCCATCCTATTGACACTTAAACTGACAGGCGAAGGAGCTTTATCAGAAGTAGCAAGTGACAATGCAGTGCGTGCGTCTTGGATAGAGGAATCACAAGCCGAGGAAAGTGGCAAGCACGGCGTGTATATCATCGGCATTGAATGCGATACTTTCAGTAGTGATACACAAGGCGCCGCGCCGTGGATGGTCAGCGATTATGTGAAAAGCCTCGGATGCCATGGATAGTGGCGGGGAGTCGTTACTGAAGATTGTGACAGAACGACCAGAGTGGAAACGCTTGGGCATGTATAGTCAGTTGGTGACGGACGACATGGTGCAGTCTGCCTATGAAAAGGCACGACGGGAAGGGATCCGTTTATTACAGGGGAATGAGTATGAAGATTAAAGAAATATATATTGAACACTATGGCCCCTATGAACAGTGGACCTTTCAGCCTCATGAACGGGGGCTACATGTGCTGTACGGGCCGAATGGAAGCGGAAAAACAACGCCGCTCCAAGCCTTTCGTGGCATTTTGTTGGGGACGAAACGGAAAGAAGAACCTGTAGAGGGTCATATTGTAGTGGAACGAGAAGGCAAAAACCTACCACATCGGTCGCAAAGGAAAAACCTTAGACTTTTTATGAAATGGGTGGCCAGCGGTATACGGTGGAGCCTGCGGAATTGTGGTGGCAAGGGTTAGACAAAAAGACCTATGATCGCATTTTTGCCATTACCTTGGATGACCTACAAGGGGTGGATATTATCCAAGAGGTGGACGTGCGCACACGGTTCTTTGGTGCCGAAGGTGGTGAATCCTTGGGGACCCTCGTGAAAGACGTGGACGAATTAGCTAGCCAATTGCTAGTGGCATCCCCTACGGGGAAGCGGACTATCAATACGTTATTAGACCGATTGCAAGAGGTGGAACGAGATATCCGTAAGCTACAACAAGGAGAACAGGAGTACTATACGTGGCAAGCTTCGTTGGAAGAACTAGAAAAGAAAGAGGTTATCTTGCAGGAACAACGGCAAGAGCGAAAGGAATATTTGCAAGACGTGGAGCGAGTTCTTCGTGCTTGGGATACGTATAAACGGGGAGAAGAAGCGAAGCACAAAATGCTCCAATTCCACGTGGAAGAGTCCTTGGAGCGAGATGCCTTTTTAGAATTAGATGAAGAAATCCGCCGTTGCCAGGAATACATGCGCGTGTGGCGTGGCAAGGAAGAAGGCTTGGTGCCAGATAATTTCGATCCAGAAGATAGACTGGGTATGTATGAACAAGAGATTGAAAGTTTGTACCAAGAAGTATCGAAATGGACGCAGTTAGAAAAAGAATGCCGTGAAGGGGATTTGTACTTAGAAAAAGTGAAAGCCCAGCTGGCATTCATTCGGAAATCTCATGTGTATTGGCGCGATGTGGAGGACTTCCCAAGTGATGTGAATTGGTACGATGGGGAGCAAGTGGCGCGCCAGTTGCGCAGTGCTCGTGAGGCCTATGAGGCATGGCAACGACGAGAGCCGTTTCCACAAGATGATCGAGCTCGTGAGGTGACGGAAACGGTAACAGCCCCTAGAAACCAAGCATAGGAATTTAATCGCATTGAAAGAGGCCTACTTAGCACAAGAATCGATGGATTCCGTGGTAACGGTGAAATCTGGACGTTCCTATTATCTGGGGGCGTTGTACTAGCCGTACTAGGCGTGGCTTTTGTTGGCGTGGCATATGACCTATGTAGAAGGAATCGGTATACTGGCCATCGGTGGCATGCTCGCTTTGTTGCTAGGTGCAGGTCTAGCGTATCAAGGGAAACGTAGGAGTAACGTGGTCGCGCGGTGGTGGCTACGGCGCCTAATGATATGTCTGCGTTAGAAACGAAGGCAGGTCGCTCTATGCCTACCACAGAATCTGACTATGAAAGTTTACTTTCAGAAATACAAGTAGTGGCGGAACAGATCAAAGGATATGGAGACGATGTGAGCCATTTCAAAGCCTATGAAGTGATGAAATCGCAGTGGGTGGCAGAAGGTAAAACCTTGGAGCAGCAGGCACTGAGGCTATGGACGTATGGGAAGCGTGGTTGCCAAAGGCGGCTAAACAGACGAATCGAGACGATGCATTCTACGGTATGAAGGAAGAATACCAAGCCTACCATGAACGATTGCGCGAGTTTGAAGGGTACCAAAAAGCAAGTGCGCTTGCATCATGAACAATTAGAAACCATCGTGAATCGATGCCGGAACTTGTGGACTTCTTTGCAGATACATACGGTGCCGTCCATCGTGGAGCTACGGGTGGTGTATAATCAGCTACAATTGCACAAGCAAAATCGCGTGCGGTGGGAGCAAAAGGAAAGCCAGCGCAAAAACTATCGTGAAGAATATGCTACATGGAGCAGGGAAAGAAAAAGAATTGTTCCTCGCGCAAGAAGAACTGATTCAAAAAGGTGGCATGAAGAGTGCTGCAGAATATCGTCAGCGCTTACTACAACAAGATCAGCATAAGCAATGGGAAACGATTTATCGCCAAAGTCAACGGCAACTGGAACTGTTGGCGCCGAAAGAGTTTCATAGAGATGTGTGGTACCGCCGTTTGCAAGGCAAATGATAAAGGCAAATGGGAACTGGAGTACTCCCGCAGTGAAACGGAATTGGCGAATATTGAATCGTCCTTACAAGCGTTGTATGAAGAGCAGGGGACCTTGCAAGAATCGATGCGCCACTTGAGCACATCCCATGCAGTGTCCGAAGCCTTATTAAAAAAAGAACAGCTAGAAGCGGAACTCCGAGAAGCTTTGGAAGCGTGGATGACCTATGTGTTCATCAACCATGGTATGGAACTGGCGCAACAAGAATACGAAACAGATCGACAACCGGCGATGTTGGCGAGGGCGTCTGAGTATGTGAAAGCCATGACAGGTGGCATCTATACATTGCACATGGACGACGCACATAAGGGGGCCTACGTGAAAGATACCACAGGTCGAGAGATACCCCTAGGGAAGTGGAGCAGTGGCTTGGGCGATCAAGTGTACTTGGCGTTGCGACTAAGCCTAGCCGAGTCCTTCAGTGAAAAGATAGAATCCATGCCGTTGCTGTTGGATGACGTGTTGGTGCGCTTTGATTTAGAACGGCAAAAGTTGACATTGCGGGTCATAGAACAGTTGAGTGAACGTACACAAGTGTTCCTGTTTACTTGCCATGAGACTACGAGCCAATTGGCTAGTGAAAGGGTACATCGTTACGACCTCACTAGAACTGCTATGTAGGTCGTCACTTGTAACGCTATGTAGCCTTGTGGTGGTCTTAACTGAATAGGGGCAAAGAAAAGAGCACGACATATTCCAATCCGAACTGATACAGTGGTTAGGTTCGAATCGGAACATGTCGTGCTCTTCTTGCGTTTGTGTGAGTTAGGTGGGAAAGGTCCGCCACAAGGCTACTACACGTGACGGCGTTCCTCAGGGGCATAATTATTGCGCTTACTAGCTTAGCAATTCAAATCATTGACGTATTAAAATAGTGGCTCTTTGTCAAATGTGAGAATTTTGCTCATATAAAAGTTCTTAGCGCTAGCTATCTAAATAGCTAGTGCTATTCTTTTTGCTTAATAGAAGTATACGAACTCTGAAACGCTCAAAATTACGCAACCCATAACTTATTCTCTTTAATACTTTAATGTTATTATTACATCCTTCGGTAAACCCATTGGAGTATGGTAATACAAAGGCATTAACAATTTGAGGGAACCAACTAACAAAGGAGACTTTAAAATTACTAAACTCCGGTAAATGACAGTTTTCTACTGCGTTTAACCATAATTGTAGGTGCCTTTCTATGTTAGGGTATGCTGTATGTCTTAAATATCCTCCTAAAGGCTAATCTAAGCCCATATGCACGTCTGTAGGTCATCGGATATACGCAATATTTCCAACAGCTTAATTCGCTCGCTTTCAGTTAATTTGTTAGGATTCTTCATAAGAACTCTTCGATTATATTTGAGGGTTCTAGAGTATGCCACTAGCCTTTTTTTGCTCACGCTTACGTACACGCTCGAGAGCCCAATTCACCAAGCGACACACATGATAACGATCTGCCACAATATGTGCGTGAGGGAACATAGTTTGCATCACTAACCTAAATAATGGAGACATATCCATAACGATGTATTTAACCTGTTCTCTAGCTTCTTTAGAAAAGGTTTTAAAGTATTGGATAAGAGCTCGCGTATCTCGTTTAGGTAAAATGTCTACGATAGAGTGATTGTTTAAATCGGTTATGATAACTTGGTACATTTGGCCTTCAGCATTCCCTTTATATTCGTCAATACCTAGTACAGTAGGTAATTGAGAAGGCTTTGGAATGGCTAATTTAGAACAATACCGAATAACTGTGGATACAGAAACATCGCTGCGTTTAGCCATCTCCGTGTAAGATCCTTTTTCTTCAAGTTGTCTAAATAGATACTCCACATTAGTTTTACTGAGTCGCAAATAACGGCAAACAAAAGGGTTCTTTTCTATGAAAGTGTGATTACATTCCTGGCACTTGTAACGTCTTTGTAAGTAGGTAGCAGTCACTATGTGATGTTGTGTAGCGCCAAACTTAACGTCTCTAGGGCGTTTACCTTTAGACTTTCTAGTATGTGCTCCGCAATGTGGACATACTTGCTCAGCTACTGGCATCTCAAGTGTGAAATGCACAGAACCATCATCATTTACTTTCATAAATTTAATATGTTCCTCTTTAATTTTAAAGACAATTTCTGTATAATTGACGTTAGACATATATGACTCATCCTTTCTTAATGGTTTGGTTGCTTTTAATGATACGGTTTGAGTTTGTATATGTCTATTTTATTGCAAAAAAAGAATGTTGGCGACTACTCTTATATGAGTAGCCCCAACATTTATTATAGAGCCAAAATAGTTAATGAAAAAAGCCTAACGTAAAAAGAGGTGTTGCAGACCTCACACGTTAGGCTATTTCAATACTAGATTCTTGAGATGAGCCTAACGCCTTCACACGTTGGTGGCTCTTCTTTTGTTACGTTAAGTATAGCAGAGTTTATGGAGAAATATAATAAAAAGTTCACGTTATGAGTAATTTTGTAGTATAATACATAGTATAAGAGTCACCAACGTGAGTTGGGCTCATCTCTTCCTGTTATGGGAGGAGGTGGTACTATGAAAAAATTTAGAAAAATCTATAGACTGATTTTAATTCTAAAATTAATAGTACAACTCATTGATTTGTTTAAATAAATTAATTAATGAAGAAGCCTAACGTAAAGATAAGTACTGCTAATACTTATACACGTTAGGCTATCCATTTTATCGCTTTTGAGATGAGCCTAACGCCAATCACACGTTGGTGGCTCTTCTTTTGTTACTTTTATTATAGCATGGTTTATAGGTGTATTACAAGGCTAATATGTGTGATAGAGTTCCTGCGCTAGATATTCCGATGTAAGAGTAGTATAATACTCTCTATATGAGAGGAGCGGATGATGAACTATTCTTGGATACGGAAATATTGGATATATATAACAGTGGTGACGGCGTTGTTCATTACGGGCGGTGTATTCGCGTGGATGCGACCCAGAACGGTGCAAGTGATGAACCCTGTGGAACGGCAAATGCCGGTGCGCATCAGTCATGAGGCGAATATTACGGCGTTGCATAAGGCTAGTGTGGAACCGACGGTGTCGGGACCGGTGTCTACTTTCACAGTGAAAGTAGGTGACATGGTGAAAGTTGGTCAAGTGCTCGCAATGATCAATACCACATCACTGCAGCAACAACTGCAATCGCTATTAGGGTCAGTTGCAGGAGACGCGGAGCCGAGCGCCACAACAGAGTGTATCGACTACGGTGGTGGGTGGTAGTATGTCATCGGCAGATGTGGATCGTGCGAGACATATGCGTGATGCGGGGATCATTACCAATCGAGAGTTCCAATCGATTGCGGCTAGGGCACAATCGCAAGTAATTACAACACCATCGTATGCAGGCGGTTCTGGGATAGATACTTCAGGTATTGAGGCGGCCATCGCAAAAAAATACAAGCGCAAATGGCATCAGCCCAACTACTTTCACCGATGGAAGGAAGGGTGGCACTATCTATAACGAAGATAGAAAGATTGCCATCGAGGGTAAAACCGTTGTCGCTGATTCAACAAGATTCCCCAGTGGTAGCCACATTGAGCGTGCCCCAAAGCTTCGGTGCGATTTTGAAACAACCCAATATCACTGGTGGCGTGCAAGTCTATTTAGATGTCAATGGAACGCAGTGCCGGGACAAATTACATTTGTGGGAACGGAGTCGGGACCGAGTATCAATGTGAAAGCTACTTTCAACGTACAACTGAGGGCAAGTGACGATTGGCGAGTTCTACACATTGGTAATTGAAACAAAAAGCCGAAGCACCGGCCCCTTACGTTGCCTACGGAAGTCATTCATGATGGTGAAAAATGGTTCATTCGTATATGTGGTGACAGAAGATAATACAATCGATATACGGGCCATCGAGACGGGATTAACAGTAGATGGGGTAGTGACCATATTGGATGGATTATATCCTACGGATCGTGTGGTGACTACGAAAGGAAACTATGAACTAGGCGAAAGCGTTCACTTGTGATGCTATTTTTGTCTTGTGGCGATCATAAATATAGAGGAGATCAGTAACATACTCCTTCTCAAACTGATACAGTGGTTAGGTTTGAGAAGGAGTATATTACGGTCTTTATGTAAAATGTAATTAAGAAATAAAGGAACGCCACAAGACGTTCTACGCATAATGGCGTTCTCTTAGTGGGGGATGTTCATCGGTGTCGTTTGAAACGTTTCTCATAAGAAAGTGAAAGGTCATAGATGTAGCAATTGGTATATTCAGTGTATGGTAATTATAGGAGGTATAGTGAAACGGCATGTTATTGATGCAAAGAGAAATGATAAATTGTGATTAAAGTGAAAAGATAATAACGCATAGTAAGTATATAAGGATACTAGTGCATACGGAGTAGTTAATACATTTGATAGAGTATTACTACATATAGGGAATTATCGTAACGTGTTATGCAAGAAGGTGTGGCAAAAATGTAGGAGTAGTAGAAATATTAAAAAAAGGGGTTGCATTTTATGTAAAAATGGAATATACTTTATACAAGTGTTCACGAGAATTACGAGAACACGAACTACTTGCTCGAAAGAGTGAGTAAAAAGATTAAAAATAACTGTTGACATAAATTTATAAATCTGTTATTATAATCTAGTCGCCACAACACAGTGTTGTGAATGACAAAGTTGATCTTTGAAAAACTGAACGATGTAAGGTAATTACTTCGAAAGAAGTAAACATAAGCCAGAGTGCGGGTTTCACATAGTTGAAAACCAACCAAAAATTCTAGCCAAGCAATTGGCAACAACGAAACAAAATGAGCTATCAAATAGCTTCAAGATATCTTGGAGAGTTTGATCCTGGCTCAGGACGAACGTCGGCAGTGCTTAACACATGCAAGTCGAACGGACAGACAGAGAGCTTGCTCTCTTGAAGTTAGTGGCGAACGGGTGAGTAACGCGTAATCAACCCGCCCTTCAGAGGGGGATAACAACGGGAAACCGTTGCTAATACCGCGTACGATTCACAGGGCAGCATCGTTTGTGAATGAAAGGTGGCCTCTATATAAGCTATCGCTGAAGGAGGGGATTGCGTCTGATTAGCTAGTTGGAGGGTAACGGCCCACCAAGGCAATGATCAGTAGCCGGTCTGAGAGGATGAACGGCCACATTGGGACTGAGACACGGCCCAAACTCCTACGGGAGGCGAGAGTGGGGAATCTTCCGCAATGGACGAAAGTCTGACGGAGCAACGCCGCGTGAGTGATGAAGGTCTTCGGATTGTAAAGCTCTGTTAATCGGGACGAAAGAGTTCTGTGTAAATAATGCAGAAAAAGTGACGGTACCGGAATAGAAAGCCACGGCTAACTACGTGCCAGCAGATCGCGGTAATACGTAGGTGGCAAGCGTTGTCCGGAATTATTGGGCGTAAAGCGCGCGCAGTACCTATCCAGTCTGTCTTAAAAGTTCGGGGCTCAACCCCGTGATGGGATGGAAACTAGTAGGCTAGAGTATCGGAGAGGAAAGCGGGAATTCCTAGTGTAGCGGTGAAATGCGTAGATATTAGGAAGAACACCAGTGGCGAAGGCGTTTTCTGGACGAAAACTGACGCTGAGGCGCGAAAGCCGGGGAGCGAACGGGATTAGATACCCCGGTAGTCCCGGCCGTAAACGATGGGTACTAGGTGTAGGAGGTATCGACCCCTTCTGTGCCGGAGTTAACGCAATAAGTACCCCGCCCGGGGAGTACGGTCGCAAGGCTGAAACTCAAAGGAATTGACGGGGCCCGCACAAGCGGTGGAGTATGTGGTTTAATTCGACGCAACGCGAAGAACCTTACCGTGTCTTGACATTGATGGACGAAACAAGAGATTGTTTTTCTCCTTCGGGAGCCAGAAAACAGGTGGTGCACGGCTGTCGTCAGCTCGTGTCGTGAGATGTTGGGTTAAGTCCCGCAACGAGCGCAACCCCTATCTTATGTTGCCAGCACTTCGGGTGGGAACTCATGAGAGACTGCTGCAGACAATGCGGAGGAAGGCGGGGATGACGTCAAGTCATCATGCCCCTTATGACCTGGGCTACACACGTACTACAATGGGCTTTAATAGAGGGAAGCGAAGCCGCGAGGTGGAGCAAACCCCAGAAACAAGCTCTCAGTTCGGATCGTAGGTCGCAACTCGCCTACGTGAAGTCGGAATCGCTAGTAATCGCAGGTCAGCATACTGCGGTGAATACGTTCCCGGGCCTTGTACACACCGCCCGTCACACCACGAAAGTCAGGAAGTACCCAAAGCCGGTGGGGTAACCTTCGGGAGCCCGACCGTCTAAGGTAAAGTCGATGATTGGGGTGAAGTCGTAACAAAGGTAGCCGTATCGGAAGGTGCGTACTGGATCACCTCCTTTCTAGGGAGACATACACTAGCACAAGATGTTAGATGTCACACTAGGTCGACACTTTGGTCACCTACATTGTTCAGTTTTGAGAGGTCAACTCTCAAAAAGTTAGTGTTGACAAGCTTTTTAAAGTTTGGGTATACTAGCTTAGCACTAGTTCTAGTGCAGAATTTTCTAAGAAAATCGATGGATAAGAAGGAAAACGAATGATGCGAAGTCGAAGCGTAATGGTAATTACGTGAGACAAGCAGAATGAGTTTGACGCAGTTAAACTGCGATTTTATAGAAAAATAACATGTTCTTTGAAAACTGCATAGAAGATAATAAATTATTTATGATTTGGTCTCTTAGAGTTTACTCTAAGGGTTGAGACCAAGCACATAGATTCTCTAAATTAACTTATAAGGTGAGAGCATCCGAAAGGATGACTCTAAAAGCAAAAGACATAACCATATGTCACTATCAAAGTAAAGATAGTAAGGGCATACGGTGGATGCCCTTGGCTATACTGGCCGAAGAAGGACGCGAGTCATGAAAAAGCTACGGAGAGGTGCAAGCGACCATTGACCCGTAGATATCCGAATGGGGGAACCCGGCAGAGAAAAGCTCTGTCACCCATACCAGAGAGTATGAGGAGGGCACCTGGGGAACTGAAACATCTAAGTACCCAGAGGAAAAAGTAATCAAACGAGATTCTCTTAGTAGCGGCGAGCGAACGGGGAAGAGCCCAAACCGGACTGGTTCGCCAGACCGGGGTTGAGGACTGCTAACAAGCATAAATGGGATAGACGAACCGACTTGGAACGGTCGGCCGAAGAAGGTGAAAGCCCTGTAGTCGAAATCCTACTATGTGGAGCAGTATCCAGAGTACCACAGGGACACGTGAAACCTTGTGGGAAGCAGGGGGACCACCCTCCAAGGCAAAAATACCAGTATGGACCGATAGCGCATAGTACCGTGAGGGAAAGGTGAAAAGCACCCCGGGAGGGAGTGAAAGAGAACCTGAAACCGTATGTCTACAAACAGTCGAAGACCGTATAATTGCAGGTCGACGGCGTGCCTATTGAAGAATGAACCGGCGAGTTACTGTCACTAGCGAGGTTAAGCGGAAAAACGTGGAGCCGAAGCGAAAGCGAGTCTGAATAGGGCGAAGAGTTAGTGGTAGTAGACCCGAAACCGTAGTGATCTATCCATGGCCGAGTTGAAGCACAGGTAAAATTGTGTGGAGGACCGAACTCGTGAGCGTTGAAAAGCTTTGGGATGAGTTGTGGATAGGGTGAAATGCCAATCGAACACGGAGATAGCTGGTTCTCCCGAAATAGCTTTTAGGGCTAGCCTCATGGTAAAGAGTATAGGCGGTAGAGCTCTGATCGGGCTAGGGGCCCACACCGGGTACCGAACCTAGTCAAACTACGAATGGCTATACTTATACATGGGAGTCAGACTATGAGTGATAAGGCCCATAGTCAAGAGGGAAACAGCCCAGACCACCGACTAAGGCCCCCAATCGCTGCATTAAGTGGCAAAGGATGTGGAGTTTCCAAAACAACCAGGATGTTGGCTTAGAAGCGACCACCATTTAAAGAGTGCGTAATAGCTCACTGGTCGAGAGACTCTGCGCCGAAAATGTCCGGGGCTAAAATGCAGAGCCGAAGTCGTGGCAATGGTAGTAATACCATTGGGTAGGGGAGCGTTCTTATTGGATTGAAGCAGTACCGGAAGGAGCTGTGGACTGGTAAGAAGTGAGAATGCCGGTATGAGTAGCGAAAAGAAAGGTGAGAATCCTTTCCACCGAAAGCCTAAGGGTTCCTGAGCAACGATCGTCGTCTCAGGGTAAGTCGGGACCTAAGCCGAGGCGGAAAAAGCATAGGCGATGGACAACAGGTTGAAATTCCTGTACTAGTATGAATTGTTTGATCGATGGAGTGACGCAAACAGGTAGGTTAGCATGCGATTGGAAGTGCATGTTTAAGCGTGTAGGGTTGTGTGATAGGTAAATCCGTTACACTAAAAAGCTGAGGCGTGATGACGAGCTCAAAAGAGCGAAGTAATTGATCCTAAGTTGCCGAGAAAAAGCTTCTAGGTAGAGACATACTACCCGTACCAAAACCGACACAGGTAGGCGGGGAGAGAATCCTAAGGTGCAGGGAAAAACCCTCGTTAAGGAACTCGGCAAAAATGCATCCGTAACTTCGGGAAAAGGATGACCCATGTAGTGTGAAGACTTGTAACGGTCGGAGCATGAATGGGTGGCACAAGAGAGGCGCAAGCGACTGTTTACCACAAACACAGGTGCTCGCTAAAGCGAAAGCTGATGTATAGGTGCTGACACCGCCCGGTGCTGGAAGGTTAAGAGGAGGGGTTAGGAGTAATCCGAAGCTCTGAATTGAAGCCCCAGTAAACGGCGGCCGTAACTATAACGGTCCTAAGGTAGCGAAATTCCTTGTCGGGTAAGTTCCGACCCGCACGAAAGGTGTAACGACTTGCGCACTGTCTCAACGAGGGACCCGGTGAAATTGAAGTACCTGTGAAGATGCAGGTTACCCGCGACTGGACAGAAAGACCCCATGGAGCTTTACTGTAACTTAGGATTGATTTTAGTTAATGAATGTACAGGATAGGTGGGAGACGTAGAAGCTAGGGCGCTAGTCTTAGTGGAGTCGCTGTTGGGATACCACCCTTTGATTAATTGAAATCTAACGGGAAGAGTAACGACCTTCCGGACAGTCCTAGGTGGACAGTTTGACTGGGGCGGTCGCCTCCTAAAGAGTAACGGAGGCGCCCAAAGGTTCCCTCAGAGCGGACGGAAATCGCTCGAAGAGTGTAAAGGCAGAAGGGAGCTTGACTGCGAGACCAACAAGTCGAGCAGGGACGAAAGTCGGGCTTAGTGATCCGGTGGTGCCGAGTGGAAGGGCCATCGCTCAACGGATAAAAGCTACCCTGGGGATAACAGGCTAATCTCTCCCAAGAGTCCATATCGACGGGGAGGTTTGGCACCTCGATGTCGGCTCATCACATCCTGGGGCTGAAGTAGGTCCCAAGGGTTCGGCTGTTCGCCGATTAAAGTGGTACGTGAGCTGGGTTCAGAACGTCGTGAGACAGTTCGGTCCCTATCCATCGCGGGCGAAAGAAACTTGAAGGGGGCTGCTCCTAGTACGAGAGGACCGGAGTGGACGAACCGCCGGTGTACCAATTATCCTGCCAAGGGTACAGTTGGGTAGCTACGTTCGGGACGGATAAACGCTGAAAGCATCTAAGCGTGAAACCAGCCTTGAGATGAGGTTTCTCATAGCATAAGCTAGTAAGATCCCATGTAGACGACATGGTTGATAGGCCAGGTGTGGAAGTGCTGTAAGGCATGGAGCTGACTGGTACTAATAGATCGAGGGCTTTTACTAGAGAACCAACTTTGTAGGAGCGTTAGCGACGCACAAAGTTGTGTGAATCAGTATGTCGGTTGTAAGAATTTCCACGACCGAAGGGAGTGAAGAAATTCCACAAAACCGACGAACTTTAGCTGATTTACGATATGAACTGGTATGTTAATACTAAAACTTATAAGTTATAAAATTATCTTTCTATGTAGTTTTCAGGGAACACCCTGACAAATTCAGTGACGATGGCTACGAGGAACCACCTGTTCCCATCCCGAACACAGTAGTTAAGCTCGTAAACGCCGAGAGTACTTGGCTGGAAACGGCCTGGGAGGATGGGAAGTCGCTGATTAATGAAGAAATAGCACCCAATAGGGTGCTATTTTTTTATTAATCAATTATCTTAAACCCACTAAGCCGTTTCCAGCCAACATGGCAGAAGTAATATCTATGGAAGAATGCCATAGGCCGGGGATCCCAGTGAACCACTTTTAAAGGAGCGAAGCGACGCATAAAAAGTGTGTGAATCGGGAGTTCGGCCCTGTAAGATTTTCTACGACCGAAGGGGAGTAAAGAAAAATCCACAGGGCAGAACAGGAAGTCGCAAATGAAAAAAATTTTTGTAAGCCGTTTCCAGCCAACATGGCAGAAGTAATATCTATGGAAGAATGCAATAGGCCTGGGATCCCCAGTGAACCATCTTTGAAGGAACGAAGTGACGCACAAAGATGTGTGAATCGGGGAGTTCTCGGCGTAAGGTTTTAAAGCCTCAAAGAGGCGCATAAAACCCACAGCCGGAACAAATTGAAGTCGCACAAGCGGGGCTCATGATTTGAAGGAGTGAAGCAACGCGCAAATCATAGAGCATCGTGTAGTTCGGCCTGTAAGATTTTCTACGACCGAAGGGAGTGAAGAAAAATCCACAGGGCAGAACAGGAAGTTATAGATGATAGAGTTATATCCACTAAGCCGTTTCCAACCAACACAACAAAATAGGCTTTCACAAATGACAAAGCGATAAAAATCATGGACATAAAGGACAAGTATAAGTTTTTATTTGTAAACTACAGCTCTTAACTCAAGGTTGCCTATTGTCCTAAAACCCCTCTACCATGTATAATGAAAGAGATTGTAATACGAAGTAACAATTGTACTTACGTAGAGAGGAAATTAGATAAAAAAATGAAACAAGTTATGATCGCTACGGACCATATGAGTCATGTGTACCAAGACGAAATGGGTCGTGAGGTCACGCCTTGCAGGATGTGAGTGTTCACATTCATGAAGGCGAGTTTGTCAGCATTATCGGGACAAATGGGAGTGGTAAAAAGTACCCTTGCCAAACACTTTAACGTCCTATTGCAACCTACATCTGGTACCGTTACCGTTTTAGGAATGGATACAAAAGAAGAAAATTTAATTTGGAATATTCGCCAAAATGTGGGGATGGTATTCCAAAACCCAGATAACCAAATTGTGGCGACCATTGTAGAAGAAGATGTGGCATTTGGGCCAGAGAACTTAGGGGTGCCAGCTCCTGAGATTCGTAGCCGTGTGGATGCGACTTTTAGTGACCGTAAACATGTCGGACTATGCGTTACATGGGCCTCACCTTTTATCAGGGGGGCAGAAGCAACGCATTGCCATTGCTGGTGTACTAGCGATGAAACCGAAATGTATTATTTTAGATGAGCCAACGGCTATGCTCGATCCGAAAGGTCGTAAGGAAGTGATGGATACGGTGTATCGCCTTAACAAAGAAGAAGGAATCACCATCGTATATATTACGCACTTTATGGAAGAGGTCGCTTTGGCAGATCGCATCATCGTGATGAAACAAGGCAAGGTCATCGATGAAGGGGCCCCAAAAGATGTATTTATGAATGTAGACACGTTAAAAGGTCTTGGTCTCGATGTACCGGTGCCATCAGAAATTGCAGTGCGTTTACAAGAACAAGGGGTAACTATGCCAACGGGTATTACCACCAATGAAGAACTAGGGGAGGCCATATGTCAATTCAATTAGAACATGTTACCTACACCTATGGGCAGGGGACACCTTTCGAAAAAACGGCCTTGCACGATGTGAACTTGACCATTCACGAAGGTGAGTTTGTAGGTATTATCGGTCATACAGGGTCTGGTAAATCTACATTAGTACAACATCTAAATGGCTTATTGCACCCCACAACAGGCACTGTGAAAGTAAATGGTGTTGACTTAGTGGATAAAACAGAAACAGTTAAACAAACTCGTCACAAAGTAGGCATGGTATTCCAATATCCAGAACATCAACTGTTTGAAGAAACGATTGCTAAAGACATTGCCTTTGGTCCTAAAAATTTAGGTTTCGATGAGGCAGAAATAGATCGTCGTGTGCGAGAAGCGATGCAATTTGTAGGCTTAGACTACGATACCTATGCAGAGCGGTCTCCCTTCCATTTGTCGGGAGGACAAATGCGACGTGTGGCAATCGCCGGAGTCATTGCCTTAGACCCAGACTATTTAATTCTAGATGAGCCTTCTGCTGACTTGACCCATTTGGGCGAGAAGAAATCTTTGGAGAAATCATGAAACTACACAAGGAAAAAAAGGTATTACCGTTATCCTTGTATCTCATAATATGGAAGATATTTCCGCATGGCAAAATCGTTTGATCGTGATGCACCAAGGAAAAGTTTTTACTAGATGGCAATCCTATCGAGATTTTTCCACAATGACCGTGAGAAATTACAATCTGCGGGTGTCGATGTACCGCCATTGTCGCAAACATTACAAGCTTTGGCAGAACGAAATATTCCAGTCAATATTGACCGTGTCCATGTCCATGAGGCAGTAGTAGACATTTTCGACTATCTCAAGGAGGTGCACCATGCTAAGTAATATTACCATCGGCCAGTACTTTCCAGGAGATTCTTTTGCTCCACCGCATGGATCCACGGGCCAAGATTATAGCCACTATGATCTTTATCATTGCGATCTTCTTTGCAGACAGTTTGGTGACATATAGCATTGTGGCGTACTTTTACCTTCGGTTGTTTGGGTCTGTCTCGTTTGCCAGTGCGACTCGTGTGGCTATCCATTAAACCATTGTGGATCATCATCGTATTCACCTTGGCCATTCATGTGTTCACTACACCGGGAGAATACTTGTTTACCTATGGTTGGTTACACATCAGCCGAGAAGGTCTCAATTTGGGCGGTCTCATGGCAGGACGATTGATTTTCTTAATCGTGTTTTTCCTCCTTGTTGACCTATACAACGTCGCCCATACGTTTGACGGACGGTATTGAAAGACTCCTAAACCCGTGGAAACGCTTTGGCGTACCGACTCATGAACTAGCTATGATGATGACCATTGCTTTGCGGTTCATTCCGACCTTATTAGAGGAAACGGATCGCATTATGAAAGCCCAAGAATCTCGTGGGGCTGACTTTACTACCGGCTCCTTGGTAAAAACGAGCTAAGAATATGGTGCCTTTACTTGTGCCATTGTTTATTAGCGCTTTCCGCCGTGCCGATGAATTGGCAGTGGCTATGGAATCTCGCCGCTACCGAGGCGGAGAAGGTCGTACTCGCTTGAAAGAACTACAATACAGTTCATTAGATACATACGGTGTTGGCGCCGTTGTCTTAGTGAGTATTGTGCTAGCTGTATTACGCCGGTATTTGGTGTATAAGCAGTAGTCATATATATGCTAGCCGTATTGCGCCGGAGTTTTGGTGCATAAGCAGTAGTCGCATATATATGTTAGTGACAGATGTATGTGCCAATCTAATAGGATTAGAAAAACAGTAGAAAGAATAAAATATGCCAGATATAACAAGAACCATACAGCTCATCGTTGCCTATGATGGGACGGAGCTCTGTGGGTACCAACGGCAACAGAATGGGCCTACGGTGCAAGGCTATTTAGAGGAAGCCTTATCCAAGGTGTGCAATGAGCCTATCACGATTTATGGCTCTTCGCGAACGGATGCAGGTGTTCACGCTAGAGGGCAAGTGGTGGCTTTCACCACGACTGGCAAGATTCCCGTAGACAATCTGATGCGTGCCCTTATCGCCCACATGCCGCCCCTATATCGTAGTCCGTGAGGCACAGGAGCCGCTTCGGATTGGAATCCACGGAATTATGTGAAAGGGAAAGAATATATTTACACCATTCACAATGATGACGTGGTGGACCCATTGCAACTGCGCTACGCATACCATGTGCGCAAACCTTTGGATATAGAGGCTATGCGGCGTGCAGCACAGGCCCTAGAGGGAACGCATAATTTCAGCACTTTCAAAGGCCATAATACGACGATACAAGATCCAGTGAAAACCATGTATGCTGTGAAAGTCATCCAACAGGGGACGACGGTGCGCATCCACGTGTTAGGAGATGGATTCGTGTATCATATGGTGCGAAACATGGCGGGATTCTTGGTGGATGTAGGCTTGGGTCAGCTTTCACCCAGAGGACGTGCCACGCATCATTGCCGGTGAAAGTAGGAAACTCATAGGAAAAACAGCGCCGGCTCATGGACTGTGCTTAGATACGGTATTTACCGATGATGCTAGCTTACAAGAGCGGGTGCAGTGCATAGCAAATCTATAGGTAGAATATTTGTTAGTATATACGCATAGCCCTAGGATAGGGGTGTGCAAGTAGGAGGTTATCATGAAAGAAGACGGAATCCATACGCATATTGCTATTAAAATGCCAGAGTATATTATCGATGTAGATGAATTGGTGAATGATCCAGTGAATCGTCGTAAATTGGCTCGATTCATTATGAAACGCCATTTAGATATGGATAAAAATTATTGAAGAATTTGTGAACAATCCAGAGAACGAAGCAGAGTTAATGCGCTTTGTCTGCATCTGTGGTATTCTCTAAAAACAGGTCGTGACATGAACGAATATAGCGATGATGTATTGCCATTGTTCTTTGAAGAAGCAGTATACGAAGACGATTTGCTGTAGTACAAGAGTTGGGTTCGATGCTTGTTGATTAGAGGCATATGAAATACATATGAATATATAAAAAAAGGGTCCTTCGGGACCCTTTTGCCTATTAAAAAATATAGAAAATAGAGGAAAGTTGATAGGATAATCAACTTTCCTCTATTGTATTTATATAAGTATGGTGTTTATTCAAACCAAAATGTATTTCGCTAATACGATAGCACCGAGTACATACATGAACCAGTGTACGTCTTTGTGACGGCCTGTGATGAATTTCATCAATGGATATACGATAAGGCCTGCTCGCTACACCGTTTGCAATGCTGTATGTGAAAGGCATTAACACGATGACTAAGTACGCTGGAAACCTTCTGTCCAATCGGAGAAATCGATTTCACGGATGGCTTCCATCATCAAGGCGCCCACTAGAATCAGTACAGGTGCAGTTGCCGATTTGGAACTAAGGCAATGAGGGGTGCAAAGAATAAGCAAAGAATAAACATGATACCGCAGGTGACAGCGGTTAAACCAGTGCGACCGCCTGCGCCAACACCGGCAGCACTTTCAACGAAAGCTGTAATAGTGCTAGAACCTAACATGGCACCGAAGCTAACCCCAAAGGGAGTCTACGATCATCGCTTTGCCAAGACCGGAAATTCACCTTTTTAGGATCTGCAATACCGACTTTGGAAGCGGTCGCAATCAAGGTGCCCATGGAGTCGAATAATTCCACGAAGGTGAAAGAGAAAATGATGGTAATTAAACCTACGTGGAAAGCAGAGGCAATGTCTAATTCCATAAAGGCAACTTTACTGGAAATCAGGGATAGCTATGATGCTCAAGGAACTAGGTAGTGTGGCTACGCCAGTGGCATAGGCCAAGATGGATGTCACGATAACACCGATTAGCAAGGAACCAGGCACTCGGCGCGCCATCAAGGCAGCGGAGAAGAATAAACCAAATAGAGATAATAGCACTTCTGGATTGCCTAGATTACCCAATGTCAACAAGGTTTCAGACGGCGTTGGAGCCCCGTGACCTTTGGCGCTGACAATATCATTTTAATGTACCGGTTGTAAGGATAAGGCGATAGTCATCAAACCAGATAATTTCAAGCCAATGATACAGATGAATAAACCAATACCAACAGTAATGGCAATTTTTAAAGACGTAGGAATGGCCTCGATGATTAACTGGCGAATCTTGGTTAAGGTTAACACTAAGAATACAAGACCAGAAATAAAGACAGCACCTAATGCAGTTTGCCAAGTTAGCCCCATACCGAGTACAACAGTAAAGGAATAGAATGCTAATAGGCCAACCCACGGTGCTAAGGCGATCGGATAGTTAACAAACAAGCCCATAGCGATTGTTACTAAACCACCACCTAAGGCTGTAGCAATTAATACGGCATCTTTGTCCATTCCAGCTAGACTTAATAAATTGGGAGCTAGCAATAGAATGTATGCCATGGTAATGAATGGTAAGCCCCCGCAAGGACTTCTGTACGGACTGAAGTGTTTTCGCTCTTTCAATGCGAATAACCGTTCTAACATGGTACCCCTCCCTAAATATAAAAAAATAGTACATCCTTATTGTAGCACAGCCAAGGCCGATAGGATAGAGGGTTTTAGCAAAAATTTATTCGTAAAATTTATAAAATCGACGAAATACATTATTATTACTAATGAATAAATAATATATAGTTTAGTAAGTTGTATCTCACTTCGTGTAGACATGAAAAAAATGAGGAATATTTGCAAAAAAACGGTTAGACTTTTATTCATATTATGCACAGTAAATGTCCATAATTCATATAGACAAATTTCGGCGTAGTAATATATAATAGTGAAAGGAATAAATCCTACTTTTGAAGAGGGTATTATTTATGAAAAATTTCTACTAAAGGTCGTTATGCATTAAGAGTGTTAGTGGACTTAGCTGAACACAGCGTAGATCGAAATGTATCCATTCGGGAAATGGCGGAACGCCAAAAATATTTCAGATAAATATTTAGAAGGTATTGTTGCTAGATTAAGTGCAAACTGGATATGTGAAAAGCGTTCGTGGTAAGTATGGTGGGTACCACTTTACTAAGGAACCAAAAAGACTATACTTTGTACGATATTTTTAGCGACTACAGAAGATTCCATCGCTGTCGTAGCATGTTTAGAGGATGAAATCAATACATGTCCTATGAGTGAAGGATGCCGCACATTGCCGTTATGGGAGCATTTGCAGAATCATCTGCGCGAATATATGCAAAGTTTAACACTACAAGATGTCATTGACCGACACTTCACAGTGTAACAGTATGGGAACAGGTAAGGGTTGAATTGAGATGAAAAAGGGAAAGAAAAAAACAGGCTGTTAGCTTGGAAAACCATGTGAGTTTTTCTTTGTATGCAACGGCTAAAGAAATGGTGCGTGCTTGTCAACCAGAGTTGTCTGACTTGGGATTGACGTATACACAGTATTTAGCGATGACTGTTATATGGGAAACGAAGACAGTCCACCTAAAGACAATTGGAGATGCCATCTTCTTAGATTCAGGCACATTGACACCATTGTTGCGCAAGTTAGAGGCGAAAGGTTTGATCACTCGTGAACGCTTGCGTTCAGATGAACGAGCTATGTCCATTGGCTTGACAGCAAAAGGAAAAGCATTGCAAAAACGAGCTAAGCATATTCCAGAATTATTAGCTGGAAAGCTTGGTTTAACCACAGAGGAATTAGCTACATTACAACAGTTAATGAGAAAGTCTCTTGTGAATTTAGGTAAAAGATAAGGGTATTCTCCCCTAGAGAATACCTTCGCGAGATAGTTGACAACTACTGTCAACTGTCCTTTTTACATTTTCTGAGCATGCAATGAGCAGGGAATTTGTTAGAGAGGTTCCTTTCTATGTTACAATGGTGTAAGAGTGTAAAAATAACAGGTGAATTATATGAAACAATTACAACAAACAGGGATGACTGCCGTTTGGATACTCACCATCGGCATGTCCTTACTGGCGATTTGCTATACCATGATTATCCCTTTTTACCGGTCTATCTCTTAGAACTAGGGGTGGATCAGGAGGAACTCGCCATTTGGTCGGGCCTATCTTTTTCTATCTCCTTTTTCATCGCCGCCATCATGGCGCCTATATGGGGACGATTGGCAGATCGACATGGTAAAAAAATGATGGCTATTCGAGCGGGCATTTTAATTGGTATTTCCTATCTATGGGGCGGTCTAGTACAAGATGGATACCAATTTGTGTTAGTTAGAGCATTCCAAGGATTTGCGAATGGCTTTATGCCGGCGGCTATGACCATGGTATCTTTATCGGTGCCGAAAGAACGGGTTGGTACCGCTATGGGTATCTTTCAAATGGGCCTCGTCCTAGGAAACACCGTGGGTCCCTTAACAGGGGCCTAACAGAACTGGTGGTGGGCATGCGCCCCGTGTTTATCGTAGGTGAGTGGTCCTCTTTGTGGTGACTGCTGCCATTGCCATCTTTGTAAAAAGAACCAGTCATAGAAACAGATGCGCCGGTAAAAGTCAGCTCTTTCAGAGATGATTTTACGGGAGGCAAAACAAAATAAAGTATTAATGCATATCCTAGGATTGTATTTCTTGGTGCAATCTGTCATGCTCATGTTACAACCTATCATCGCTATTTATGTAGGAGAGCTACAAGGTACTATGGAAGGGGCACTATGCTCGCGGGATCTATCCTCAGTGCAGGCGGTGTGATGGGGGATGATCATGACCAATGTATGGGACGCCTATGGACAGAGAAAGGGGTACTTTAAAGTTATCTCTTACGGTTTATTGGGGAACAGGAAGCATCTTGTTGTTGCAAAGTTTACCATTTGGATTATGGTGGTTTGCAAGATTACAGCTTTTTATTGGTGTCTTTATTGTGGGTATTTTCCCATCCTTAGGATCTGCTATGACAGTCAATACGGATCCATCCGTGAGGGGTCGTGTCTTCGGACTAGCCACTACATCGCAACAATTGGGGCAATATGATGGGCCCTTTATTTGCCAGTCTAGTGGCCACCTATTGGGGAACATCCTACGTATTCTCCGTGGCAGGGCATAGGCATGATATTGATTGGATACCTAGTGCTGCGCATGTATGGACAGCGACCGAATATACAACCATAATATAAAAATAGAGGAAAGTTGATCAAAAAAATCAACATTCCTCTGTTTTTTATATTTTAATAGGCAAAAGGTCCCGAAGGACCCTTCTCTTGGTATAATGTAATTATGAACAAACCTAATACCAATGCATATAATTATACCAAATTTGTGAGATCTCACTAACTAGTTTTGCCATTGGATTAGGGTATTTTGATCAAAAATAGTGCCTTGTTATGTTATTCTGCGGTTACCTCTGTATCAGTGGCTGACTCCATTGGGACATAAAACCCAAAAATAGTATGCTCATGTGGCGTGCTTTCTACTTGTAGCTGGCCTTGATGGAGCTGTACCACGTTTTGTACGAAGTACAAACCTAGGCCAATGCCTTTATTTTCCTTGGATGTACGAGATGGATCCACTTGGTATAAGCGGTCCCAAATCTTAGGGATACTTTCAGGAGGAATGCCAATACCATCATCGTCCACAAAGATATGCAGAGTATCTTCTTCTTGGCGGACTTCGAAATGGACCTTCGTGCTAGCAAACTTGAGGGCATTATCCAATATATTAGCCATCGCTTGTTGCAACAAAATTTGATTACCCAAGAGGGTCAAAGATGGATCAATGTGATAGGTAAAGGTGAGCTGCTTTTCTTGACTCAAACGGGTATAGGTATCGGCTAAGCGTTGCGCCACATCAGAGATAGGTACGGGCGCTTTGTCGATATCTTTCAAGTTATCCGGGCGTGCAATCTCTAATAATTGAGACACCATGTCTGCCATGCCCTTGCTTTGGGTGAAAATATTTTCAAAACTTTCTTTCGCCTCTTCAAGGGAAGATACAAATTGGCGCCCATAGTCACTTTCAGCTTGAATGACAGCAATAGGGGTGCGCAGTTCATGGGACACATCAGAGTTGAATCGTTTTTTTCACGGTTCGATGCGTCCTCCAAGCTGTTGAGCATGTGGTTGAAAGTAGATACCAATTGGTACATTGTATCTTTCGATGGGGGAATGGTTTCTATGCGCTCCGATAGGTCTCGTTTTAAGGAGATTTGCGCTGCCAATTCTGTCACGGTGCGTACTGGTTTCAAGCCCTCGTTGGATAATCCAATAGCCGCCAATGGTAGCCATAGCCACGAAGAGTAAGCCGCCAATGAGTAAGGCAATCAAAGTCGTATTCGCTTTGCGATCCATTAAGGTAATAGGGGCTATGCCGCGGACGTGACCTCGTGGACCATGAGGGACTTGAAAGGGCACGTCGTAGTAGAGATATACCGCATCATTTTGGCGGACTTCTGTGATGGTATTAAAGGACGGAGGATTATCCTGAGAAAAACGCTCTGGAGCGCTACCACGCAAGACCACGCCATCATCTGAATAGACCACTAAGAAAAATACCATTATCATAAGGCTTGAACTTTTTGGGATTTGTATGACTCTATGACATTTTTGGTGTAGTTCTGAACGAATTTCATGTTCATCCCTGTGCAGAGGTAAATTGCATAACAAAGGTTGCTAGTAAGCCAACCATGACGAGTAAAAAGATAGAATACCAACTGGTGATCTTATACACGAGAGGGACTCGAACCAACATAGCCTCTACTTGGTGTAATAGGCTGTGGATAGGGCGAGGGATACGATCCATCATAGATTATTCCTCGGTGCGGAACACATAACCGACGCCACGTACAGTTTGTATCATTTTTGAAAGACTCATCCACATCTATTTTTTTGCGTAAATCTTTGATGTATACGTCGATGAGGTTGGAGTAACTTTCATAGTCATATTCCCACACATGGTCTAAAAATTTGTTGGCGGGACAAAAACGATGTTAGGATTGCTTGCTAAATAGAAGAGTAAGTCGAACTCTTTCGCCGTTAACGTAACAGGTACCTCATGTAACCAAACGGAACGAGATTTTTGGTTGATTCGAAGCGGACCGGCTAGGATATCTTCTACCGCCTCGGTTTCGACTGCGACGAGCTAGGGCATAGACGCGAGCGATGAGCTCGTCAAATTCGAAAGGTTTCACGAGATAGTCGTCAGCACCCAAGTTGAGTCCGTCTACTTTGTCTTGTAAGGAATCTTTAGCCGTCAAGAATAGGACCGGCGTTTTATTTCCTTCCCCGCGCATTTTGGCGAACCACGGCTAGTCCATCTAGTTTAGGCATCATAATGTCCATGATAATCACATCGTAACTAGAGGTAGTGATATAGTCTAATCCATCTTCGCCATTGTAGCATTGGTCTACGATCATAGACTCTACTTTCAACCGTTTGGCGATAATATTATTCAGCATTTCTTCGTCTTCTACAATTAAAACTTTCATAAGAACTCCTTTCCTAATGCAAGGGTATAGTTGTATTGTAATATATTTTGTGAAGATACAAAAGGGAATTTCTCTAGACTAGTATACGTGTTATACATGAAAGGACTATGAATCCATTGCTTTATGCCCTTTCGTCGCCTATAATAAACATAGAAACTCAGTATGATATTCTTTGTTAGGAGTTGTTACCAATGAAAGTTAGAACGATAACAGCCTATGCCATGTTAATTGCTCTCTGTGCCATCGGTGGACAGATTCACTTCGGGACCTATTCCATTGGATTTGATTCATCCCCGCCTTTTGTAGGGGGCCTTGATGCTAGGACCTGTAGCGGGCGCAGTGTTAGGTGCCTTGGGGCATCTAGCGACGGCGGCCTCTACGGGATTTCCTCTCAGCGTACCCATGCATGTGGTGGTGGCCATCATCATGGCATGCACAGCAGGTAGTGTAGGATATGTGGCGCAGAAGATGACTTCATCTTTCTCTTATGTAGTAGGTGGTATACTAGGATATGTCATAAATGTAGGTCTTGGCTTAGCCATCACTGCATGGATGATGCACAGTGTTGAAATTGTGGCTGTCTTGTGGGTGCCCTTGTCCTTGGCGTATGCCTTGAATTATGTAGGGTCGGCCCTTGTGGTGAGTCAGCTGAATCGGGTTTTTGGCGGTAAAGGAAATGCGTGATATCACAAGGATTCCCTTTCAGGACGGGATGGACTGGATCATTGCCGCCGATATTAGCAGTGGTATTGGTAGGCAGGCCCATGATGTATTGCATGTGCCCTATGCCATGGTAGGTGCCTTCGCGACTCGTGTGGCGATGTTAGAAATACTCTGCGCTGGTGGTACGGTGAAAGCCATCCAATACTTAGTGGGTGGCGCTTATGACACGGTGGTGGTGCCCGTTATCGAAGGGATTCAAGAAGAACTAGAACGGGCTGGTGTGGAGGTGCCCATTAATGGGAGCCATGAAAGTAATATGATCGTCAGCACCACCTCGGTAGGGATTACTGCCCTTGGTTCAGGTCCTGCAGAATTACCTTGTACAGGGGAACCTTATGCAGTTTATCTATTGGGACGGCCTTTGGTAGGACCAGAGGTTCTTAACTCGCCAGAGTGGATTGTTACCTATGAAGAAGTACACCAAGCACTGGCACATCCCAAAGACAGAGCGAGTGATTCCCGTGGGGTCCCGTGGGATTCGTCAAGAATTAGATGTACTCCGCCACTTACAAGGCCATGAAATCGACACGGTAGATTTAAAAGATGACGTATTAGATCATAGCGGGGGACCCGCTACGTCGGTAGTCGTAGCGGTTACAGCCAAAGGAGAAAAGGACTGGTTACAAGATTTTCCAAAGGCACTCTATGTGGGTCGCTATGGAGCTAGAAAGGAATACATATGAAACGAATATCCTATTATCTGGGATTGGCTCTAATCCTAGGGGGGCTAACGGTAGCTCAAGCAGAGGCGAATCGCTATGGCGTGGTAAGCCCACCAGATTGGGAATACCAAGCGCTCATGACATTGGTAAAACATGGAGCTATTACAGATACAAAAGGGGTAGACCTAGGGTCACGGGCTTTCACTCGTCATGAATTAATCCCCATGATAGCCGATGCAGTTTCTCGGCGTGATACAATGAATGAAAGCGACAAGATGTTGGCCATACGCCTATATCAAGAAAATCGTCGGGTCATCATGAACTATGAGATTGAACAGGAAGAGGCGGCACAAGGGAAAGACCAGAAGTGGGAAACGATGAGGGCATGCCGATTGTGCTGGATCCAGTTTTGACGAAGGAAGAAATCCAAAAGAAAATGGAGTCCTTCCAAATTGATGCGACTGCGTTGCCAACGCATGGTGCGGTATCATTGCGGACGTATAACCAGTGGTACAATTGAGAAAAAACAGTTAGAATTAGTAGTACCTTCGGTGAAGGCTGAAGGAACATAACCTTACAAACCGATTGATGAAGAAGTGCAAGAGATTATGGCTGGAGGCCAATGGGATGCGTCCAAAAAAGGGGCAACAACCGATTATTAAAGTACCAAAACAAGGATAAGCATCAAGTGGTTAAAATAGAGGGAAAATTATGAATAATGTTGAAGTCATAATATTTGATTTAGATAATACGCTATATGACTTTAAATATTTTTGGGGAAAAAGCTCACTATCAATTGTATACAGGATTAAATATAAAAAGAAATTGACTATAATACCTTTTATGACGGAGTATTTACTTCAAGACACACTGCTGTGGGCTGATATGTTAGCAGGAAAAAATAGATTTAAAATGAGTTGAGGGTCATTAGAACATATAGAACTTTTAAAAAAGTTAGGTATAGATAAATCTATAGAGTTTTTGCGAAGAATTTTATAGAAAAATGTTTAGTATTTTAGTTGAGGAAATATCGATAGATTATACAATAGATAATATATTATCGAATCTAAGTAATAATTATAAGCTGTATATGCTAACTAATGGTTTAAAAAAATGAACAAGAACTAAAAAAATACAAAAAAATTAGGGCTCAACAAATATTTTGAGAACATAGCAATTTCTGCGTGTATAGGATATGAGAAACCTAGCTTAAAATGCATTTTTATATTTAATTGATAATTTTGGCATAAAACCAAGTAATAGCATTATGATTGGTGATTCGTATATACATGATATTGAGCCAAAGAATTAAACTAAATTTTAATACACTTCATATAGATTATAAAAAAATAGTTACACTGAATTATAATTTTAATGAAGATATATTAGAATTTTGGGGGAGGAAATTCTATGGGCCTAAATACAACAGTTGTTTTATGGATTACTGTGTTTTTTTATCTAGTATAGCACTATGCTTTTTGTGGGTAATAAATGATATTGCTATAGAATTTAGTATATCATTGTCTTTGTTGGGTCAAACTGTAACGGTGTATGGTGTGTCATTGGCTAGGGTGTATTCAGTGTTAATAAATATATATGCTTGAATTAATCGAAGAAATTCGGTATACTAAAGGTTAGCAATCCATTTGGTGTACTTTCATCATGAAGCGGAGGAACTATGATTATACGAGAAGAGAAGAAACGCGAATTTTATACGGTCACAGCTCTCGTGCGTGAAGCTTATATTAATGCAGATCGCAGTACAGGACGAGAATATAAACTAGTGGAAGCATTGCGTGAGTCTGATGCGTATATTCCTAAGTTATCTTTGGTGGCGGTTATCGACAATGCCATTGCAGGGTATGGTATGTTCTCGCGGCAAAGTGGGTGATCAAGAGGTGCTTATTTTGGGTTTACTAGCGGTGGCGCAGTCTATGCGTGGACACGGCGTAGGGGGAGCTCTTGTCTTAGAGGGTCAACGATTGGCTCGTAAGATGGGATATTCCTACTTGTTCGTGTACGGTAGTAATGTGTACTACCCACGGTTGGGCTATGATTTTGCACATAACTTTGGTGTAGAACCACCAGAAGGATTGGACCGGGAGCATATGATGGGGATCTCGATTAGATCCTAATGCGGAGCCTCTCAATGGTACATTGGAGTACCCGGAACTTTTTAAAACCCTAGAAATGTTCTAGGTGACTACGAGTTATGTCGTAGTAGGTATTAGATAGACAGTTCGAGATCCTCCTGTCTGTAAACAAAACTAAGGAGTTATAATGAAACAATTTAACAACACACAACGATTGACGATTTCTGCCATTTCCATCGCCATGTATTTGGCACTTATGATCGGTACACAAGGCTTTGCCTTTGGTCAGTATCAGTGCGTATTGCGACAGCGCTCTATGGATTGTCAGCGATCTTCCCATTCACTATTCCAGCCTTTTGGTATTGCGAACTTTGTAAGTAATACAGTGATGGGCGGTTTTGGTATGGTAGATGCTATCGGTGGAGCTATCGTAGGCTTATTGACAACAGGTTTAATCGTTCTTGCGAAGCGCCAAGGCTTAGGCAACTGGGTATTGATTCCTATCATTACCTTTGTACTGTGATTGATTGTACCAATTTGGTTGACCTATTTCTTGCCAGTTCCGTACTGCGTATTAGTGAGCCTCTCGTAGTAGGTCAGTTCGTGTGTGGTGTGGTGAGTTACTTCTTGATCAATGCGTTGGAGAAAGTAGTCTATAAAAAATAAGGAGGCTTTAGTTCGTGAGTAGTGGTCGTAATGCAAAGAGAATTACAAGGTGTTCATGCTTTTAGGTAGCCATACGGACTATCCTACAGATTATGCACCACAGGTGCTAGAAGCATTTCCCAATAAACATCCGTGGGAATGACTATTTTTGTGAAATTCAATTGTCCAGAGTTTACCAGCCTCTGTCCAATGACGGGGCAACTGGATTTTGCAACGATTTACATTTCCTATGTGCCAGATGAAAAACTGGTGGAAAGTAAATCCTTAAAATTATATTTATTTAGTTTCCGCAACCATGGAGACTTTCACGAAGATTGTATCAATATCATCATGAAAGATTTAGTGGTATTGATGGAGCCTAAATACATTGAAGTATGGGGCGAATTTACACCTCGTGGGGGCTTGTCCATAGACCCGTATGCCAACTATGGCAAACCGGGCACCGATTGGGAAGCCACGGCGAAGGAGCGCTTGCATTTTCACGATATGCAACCAAAACGGGTAGCGTACCGTTAATTACATACATACTATTGCCAGGTCAATCGGTTGAGGGACCTGGCAATTTTACTAACTGCCCTAGACATGATAGGATAGAGATAGATACAACGTGTTGAGAGGAAAAGGAGTTGGACATGCAACCACAGTTATATATTGGCGGAGCGGGTACGGGAAAGACCACGGCTTGTTTCGCAGAGATAGAGCGAATTTTACAAGATCATCCAGACCACCAAATTATCGTCCTTGTGCCGGACCCGGCGACGTATATGATGGAGCGCAAGCTCGCAGAGTATCGTCAGGAAAAAGGGGTTCACCACGGTGCGCGTAGTGGGTATGACGCGACTAGCCTATCAAGTATACCAATCCTTGGGCAAGGTGAAGGAAGGCGGTTTGTCGGAGATTGGCAAGAAATTAGTCCTTCGGGTGTTGTTAAAGCAATCCGCGGGGGAATTGGACTTGTTTTAAACAAGCGCCGAAACAGCCCCATTTTGGAGATGTTATACAAGGGTTGTTGACGGAGTGTAAAGCCTTTGGAGTGACGCCAGAGGACTTATCGGGCGCTGTGAAATATGTAGATTCCATGGTGTTGGGTAGAAAATTACAAGAATTATCCTTGTTGTTAGAACGCTACGATGCAACGTTAGAAGAACTAGGCGTCCAAGATTCTATGGAAGAATTGATCGAACTCTTACCGCAGTCGCCACTGATGCAACAGTGTCATGTCTTTGTGGATGGATTCCATTGGTTTACGCCCTTGCAGTATCGCTTGATTCAACGCCTATTTTCCCTCAGTGAGTCCTGTCATATGACAATCAGTTTGCCATCCTTGGAAGAAGAGGTACACAGTCGCAAGGGGTCTATGTATTTCCGTGTTTGGGAGACGTACTGAGACATGATGACTTGGTATCCAGAGGCGGTGGTACATGACATGAACACCGTCTACCGAGGGACACCTGTGTTACAACAATTGAACACACAATTTTTTTAGAACACCCTATGAAAGCAAACACTACCGAAGATTCGTTGACTATGGTGAGTGCCTACAATCGAGAGCGGGAAGCCGATGCGGTATGTCGGAAGATATTGGCATACCGTCAAGAGGAAGGCCATCGTCGGAAAAGACTGTACCATTATCTTGCGGGACATGGAGTCCTACGGTGATGTACTGGAAAAAGCGTGCATGAATTATGGCATTCCGTTCTTTTCGGACCAACGGAAGGTGATGACTAGCCATCCTTTGGCGGAGTTTTTACAAGGTCTATTCCATGTGTATCGTACTTTCTTTGATCATGATGCGGTGTTCCGCTTGCTGAAAACAGACTTTGCGCCTTTCACTCGTGAAGAAGTAGATCGACTAGAGAATTATTGTTTAGAATATGGGATTCAAGGAACGGCGTGGCTCCGAGATACTTGGACCTATGGTGGCGAAGACGATGCAGAGCGACGGGCTGTGATGCAAGACTTGCATGATCGCGTGTTGCACCAAGTATTGCGCCCTATTTACGACTTTTGTAAATTGCCACATAGGGGTCAGGAATGGAGTGAGTTCCTATTCCAAACCATGCAAGATTGGCGCATTCCAGAGCAATTGAAACAGTGGTATGACGAGGCAGAAGCGCGTGGTGATGTCCAAGAAAGTGCCAGCCATGTACAGATCTATAAACATGCCATTCAATTGCTAGAGGAATGTGCATCAGTGACGGGTACAGAGGAGTTGAGCGCCCAAGAGATGGGACTCATCATCGAGGAAGGTCTCAGCGAAGTGACGTACTCCTTGGTACCGCCATCGTTGGACCATGTGACGATTACCACCATCGATCGCAGTTATATGACAGATGCGAAAGAAGTCTATGTGCTAGGCCTCAATGAGGGTGTATTCCCTCGCAAAATGGGGGACGAAGGCATTCTGCGTGACCAAGAGCGGACCGCTTTAGCGAAGGTAGGGGTGCAACTAGCGGCAGGCGCTTTAGGGCAAATGTTTAATGAAAATTTCTTGTTCTATTTAGCTTGCACTCGTGCTAGCCAAGGATTGCACCTGTCCTTTGTCACATCTGATGAAGAAGGGTCCAAAATGGAACCGTCTTTGGTGGTGCGCCGTTTACAACAATATGGGTATGTGAAAAACTATAGAAGAAGCGCCACTATCTATGCCAGAGGGACGAGAACAGGACTACCTGTGGCGACCATCCCAGAGCTTAGGCCTTTTTTCCAGTCGCATGAGCGCCCTTATGAAAGGAGACTCTATCGCCTCCACTTGGTGGAGTCTATATAATTGGGGATTGGAATCGGGCTATGGAGGTGAGGTGTTCTTCGCCACACGAGGTATGTTTGACTCCAATACAGTGCCACGCATTGAGCAGTCCATTGTACGAGGGTTGTTGCTACGTAGCGATGCTTTAACAGGATCCGTCACACGATTAGAACGATACCATCGCTGTCCATACAGTTTTTATGCCCAATATGCATTGCGCTTAGCCCCACGGAAGGTGAAATCCTTTGGAGCCCCTGAAATCGGGACTTTCCTTCACGATACATTGCGCTATTTAGGGGAGTATCTATTAAAACAGGGGCGACAATGGCGTGATTTAACAGAGGAAGAACAAGAATCTTTATGCCGTGAAGCAGCAGATGCAGTGATGGGCACAGAGGAACGAGATGCGTACGAAGCGCAATTGTATACACGGTTAACATCTACCTTGTCGGCTACGGTAGCACGCCTCGTAGATTGGTCCAAGAAGAGCGAGTTTTCTACTACAGAAGTAGAGCAAAGCTTTGGTATGGGTGAATCTAGTTGGTACCCTGTATGCATTCCGTTGGGCAAGAACTACGGTGAAAGTATCGTACTGCGTGGTCAAATTGACCGTGTCGATGAATATCGTGGTCCTCTGGGCCATTATGCGGCAGTGATCGACTATAAATCAGGGGGCACAACGGTGCGAGCTGATGAAATTTACTACGGTTTGAAATTGCAGTTAATGACCTATCTATTGGCATTGGAAAAGAATACACAGGATAGAATTGGCACGGCGGCTGCTCTCTATACGTATGTGCGGAATCTGCAAGTGAAATTGTCGGAAGTAGTGAATCACAGACGGGCAGAAGAAGAAAAAAATCGAAGGCCAACAGTTGAAAAACAGTGGATACTTTGTAGACGGTGAAGTGTTACAATCTTTAGATGTGACGAGAGCTTACCAAAGTAATTCCCCCTATGTACCGATTGTTCTGAAAAGGATGGCACTCCAGATAGTCGCACATCTAAAAAGTTTGAAGACGATGGAACAATTTGGACTTATGAAGGAATATACAAAGCAAATGATTTCCAACAGTGGTACACAGATGATGGATGGAGAATTTCCTATCAGTCCCTACCAAAAGGATAAACGACGACCATGTGAATTTTGTGAGTTCCAAGCCTTATGTCGCTTTGATGGAACCCGCAACAGATATCGCTATATTAAGACAATGACGGAAGAGGAAGCATTGGAGAAGATGGAAGCATTACAAACAGGAGGGGCTACCTATGAAATGGACTGATGCGCAACAGAGCGCCATTGATGCGCCTAGACCGGGGCAGTTAGCGTCCCAAACGATCTTGGTGTCTGCGGCGATGGGGTCTGGGAAAAACGGCAGTCCTCGTAGAGCGCATGATACAACGTCTAAAACGGCGGGAGCTAAGTATTCAAGAACTGATGGTGGTGACTTTCACAAAGGCGGCAGACGCAGAGATGAAAGCCCGTATCGGTGTGAAACTAGCGGAAGAGTTTCAAGCTACCGGAGACGAGTATTTAGAGGAACAATTGAATATGTTGCCGTCCGCCCATATTTCTACATTGCACTCCTTTTGCCAATGGGTAATCCGCAGTTATTTCTATAAACTAGATATAGATCCGTCTTTCACCATCGGCAATGAAGGAGAATTGGCGCTCATGCGCTACGAGGTGCTAGATGCGATTTTGTCGCAGGCCTCACGAACAGGGGCTGTATAACATTTTACGATGTGAGTGACATGTTCAGCACGGAACGGTCCGATCAGGTCTTGCGGGAGACCGTATTGCAAATATACAACTTTGCCTTGGCTCAAAGTCAGCCTATGCGTTGGTTAGATCAGGTCTGCACTACCTATGAAAGTGCCTCGGACCAGACATTGCGAGAAACTACATGGGGCACCCTATTTTGGGAAGAACAACAACGGCAAATTGAGTATCTTCTAGAACGCTATGAAGAGGCACAGCGCTTGGCTACCCTAGGCAATGGGTTCTGATAAATGGATGGAGAAGGTCAGTGAACTGCAAACACTGTTACAAGCCATGCAAAAAGGCAGACACTTGGGATGCTATGCATGTCGGTGTAGTTGGTATTGGGGGATTTACCTTTCCCGTGCTTCGTGCCACGAAGACCATGAATGAAAGCGATCCAGCTATTTTGAGTGAAATTAAAAGCCATCTTGGCAGAAGGAAAAGACATATTGCATGCCATGCCGAAAGGTGTCTTTGCCATTACGGAAGCAGATTGGCGAGAGCAAATGGAGTACTTAGTGCCGTTGGTACAAGGTATTATCGGATTGGTGAAACGATTCCATGAGGACTTTCAACAGGCAAAACAAGAAGCTGGCATGATCGATTTCTCCGATTTGGAACATCTATGTTTAGCCTTGTTAGTAGCCCCTGAGTCGGGAGAGGTATTGCAACCATCTGAGGTGGCGCTGGAGTTACAGGACACATTCAAAGAGGTGATGGTCGATGAATACCAAGATACGAACGGTGTCCAAGAGGCCATCGTGAACTTAGTCTCTCGTGGAGACAATCGATTCTATGTGGGCGATGTGAAGCAGTCCATTTATGGATTCCGCATGGCAGATCCTCAGCTATTTATGGAAAAGTACCATCGATTTGATCACGATGTGAACGGTGTGGAGCGACGCATCGATTTGTCCCAAAACTTCCGTTCCCATGAGGCGATTCTAAATGTGACGAACTTTATTTTTTCTCAAATCATGACTGATGAAGGGACGGGTCTCACCTATGGCGAGGCAGAGGCGCTCCACACGGGTCGCATCGTAGAAGAGGCGCCACCAGAATGGGTAGGTGGGGATGTAGAAGTACACGTTCTCTGCTGTGATGAGGACAAAGCCCAAACAGAACCAGAAGATGGAGAAGACTTAGAGAACGATGAAAAAGAAATGCTCTTTGTGATCCGTAAAATCCAGGAGTTAAAGAACAATGGCGCTATGGTACAAGATAAAGACGGCACCTTCCGTCTTATGGAATGGCGCGACATTGTGCTCTTGAAAACGGTCTATCTCTGGGTCCGCGAGTCGTATGATCGACCTACTACGGCGAGAGGGCATCCCCTGCCTATGCAGAGGAGAAATCCGGCTATTTCAGCGCTATGGAAGTACAGTTTGTGCTATCCTTATTGCAAATTATCGACAACCCAGAACAGGATTTGCCCATGGCCATCGTCCTGCAATCGCCCCTTATCGGGATGGATGCGAACGATTTAGGGCGCCTTCGTCTATCCGTGGGGGAGAACAGCTTGTGGAGTGGGTTGCGCTCATTCGTCGAATCTTCCCAGAATGCGGGTGGATTCGCTTTGTGGACTCCATGGACACTTGGAGGACCATGTCTCGCCGTCAAGGCATTACGGACTTAATTTGGCACATCTACGAAACCTTGCATGTGGTAGAATACGTGAGCGCCATGCCGAATGGCTTGGTGCGCCGTGGCAATGATGCTAGCCTTTGTATGAGCGCGCGAAACAATATGAAAGTGGCAATTACCGTGGCTTATTCCGGTTCTTGCGCTTTATTGAAAGTTTGCAAGCATCAGGAGAAGATTTGAGCGTTGCCAAAACAGTGAGCGAAGTGGACAATGTGGTGCGCATTATGACCATCCACAAAAAGTAAAGGCTTAGAGTTCCCCGTGGTATTCCTCATGGGCACCCAAAAGGGCTTTAACAAAATGGACTTGAACCGATCCTTGTTACTGCACAAGGAATATGGAGTGGGCTTAAAAGGGTATTTCCCAGACTTGCGTGTGATGTATAACTCTGTGCCTTGAATTTTTGTACGTCAAGCCTTGGAAGAAAAATTTGAAAGCCGAAGAGGAGCGTATCCTCTATGTAGCCTTAACTCGGCCTAAAGATAAGCTGTATATCACAGGCTATCGAAAGGGGTCTATCAATGGCTCCACGGACCGACCGGCGACGAAGAAAATGGGCGAATGGGTAGCGCCTGTCTTGCAGTGGGGTGAAAGTGCTTTCACGAAAGAACAGATTCTAGGGTGTAATTCCTATTTAGATTGGATTTTGCGCAGTTTAGCGCGCCATGTCGCGAGGAGGCACGCAGTTACGTCAATTTGCGGAGGTAGAAAGCCCGCAATTCCCAGATATACCGTATAAAAGATTGTCCTGTATCCTTCCACATTCACGATGGAAATGATTACAGTGTTTCACAGGAAACACCATCCGTAGAAGTGGATATTCTAGAACAAGTGCGAGCTCAATTACCGGTAGAAGCACCACCATTGGATCCTATCGTGGTGGACCGATTGACCTCTGTGTATCCTTATGAAAGTTCTACAGAACGGGCAGGGAAAATTTCTGTATCTGAAATCAAACGGCGCTTTGTGGAGCTGGAAGAATTGGCGAAACAGATGATTGAGCCGGACTATAAGCATGATACAAGTGATCATGATGATGCGGAAACGATAGGAATCATGCCTGATGCAAAGGAAGATGTGATAGGTGTATCAGCTGTAGGTGGGGAGAATCTTCTGGTAGAGGATGCTACTGGTGATACATACAAGGGTAATATGGAGCTAGCTAAGAATAGTGATGTTGAAAATAGAGTGGAGAATGTCTCAACAGAGTTGCCAGTAGATCTCAGTCCTTTTGATGTAACATTAGCCTCTATGGCAGAGTCCACACCGATTCGCAGTGGCGCCTCGTTGGGGTACCCTTATGCATGAAGTGATGCAGTGGTTACCGTTGGAACAGTACACACGACCATCTTTGCGACAAGCCTTGGATTCGCTAGCATTACAAGGATACTTTGACCGATGAGGAAACGGAAAGCAAATCAGTGAAAAACGGATTTATGATTTCTTTCAGTCTGATTTAGGACAGCGATTGCTAGCGGCAGAACGGGTGGAACGAGAACTACCATTCAGCATGCTATTTCCAGCGAATCGAGTGTATCCAGAGATGCTAGATGGAGAAGATTTATTCCTACAAGGTATCATCGATACGGCATTCCTAGAAGAGGGCGCTTGGGTACTAGTGGATTACAAAACCGACCGTCTAGACGAAGAGGTTCTGGTAGAACGCTATCGCATTCAGCTCATGCTCTATAAAGAAGCCTTGGAACGATTGACACCTTACCCTGTGAAAGAAGTGTATATCTATTCCTTCCGACTAGAGAGGGCCATACCTGTGTAGAGTGCTAGTTATAAGAAAATAACTCATATATACAACAGAGGAACGTTGATCACACAGTATCGACGTTCCTCTGTTTTGTTTAAAAATGCTTTATAGAGCGCAATTGTTGCAATATATAGTAGGGATTTCCCATATAAAGGGACAGGACCCAGTATATGATAGGGCACGAAAAAAAGGGCCCCGAAGGACCCTTTCAGTATGGTATTATTCGTTTTCGTGACCTTTGTGCCACCAAGTGATACCTTTTTGAGTTGGTAAAATAGCGCGGTCGAAGACTGGTTCTTCAATACCTTGAGCTTTTTGATTCATGTAGTCTTTCAGTGCAATAAGTACCAATTTACCTAAACGCAAGATAGATGTAATGTTGCAAAGCACTAGGAATGCCATGAACAAGTCAGCTAAGTTCCATACAAGGTTTAATTCAGCAATACATCCAACATAAACCATGATGATAACAAGAGCACGGAACAGGTTGATAGCGAATTTGTTGTTTTTTTGTCATGTGTGCAATATTTACTTCGCTGTAGAAATAGTTGCCGATAATGGAACCATAGGCAAACATGAATACGAACAATGCGATGACCGCAAAGAGCGCCCAAGAACCTAATTGTTGACCAATGCTATGTTGAACAAGGGCGATACCTGTTAAATCTGTGTGCACATAGTCTCCAGATACAAGAACGATAAAAGCGGACGCGCTACATACGAGTATTGTATCCACAAACACACCAAGAGCCTGAATTAAACCTTTGCTTTACTGGATGGGATACATCTGAAGGCTGGACGCATTTGGTACAGAACCTTCGCCGGCCTCGTTGGAGAACAAGCCACGTTTGATACCTTGCATTACAGCAGCACCGATGAAACCGCCTGTTGCAGAATCAATAGTGAATGCTTGTGTAAAGATAGCAGAGATAACAGCTGGTAATACAGTAATATTAGCAATGACAATATAGATAGCAATTAATACATATAGACCAAACCATGAAAGGAACTAAAAACTCCGCTGTTTGGGCAATACGTTTGGCACCACCGAAGATAACGAGAGCAGAAAGAGCTGCTACTACAAGACCTGTTGTGGAGGCATCGATATTCCAAGGCTGTACTGCAATAGCAATCGTGTTAGCTTGTACAGAGTTGTAGATTAGGCCGTAAGTGACACTGATTAAGATTGCAAATAGAATGGATAAGAAAGGGCTATTCAAGCCATGGCGAATGTAATAGGATGGACCGCCACGGAAGGATCCATCAGGTAAGCGCTCTTTGTAGATTTGGCCTAATGTGTTTTCGATGAAACTAGTTGCCGCGCCGAGTAGAGCGATGAACCACATCCAGAATATAGCACCGGGGCCACCCAATGTAATAGCAATGGCAATACCTGCAATATTGCCTACCCCTACGTGAGAGGCAACACTAATACAGAAGGCTTGGAATGGGGAAATGTGGTGATCCCCTTTACTTTTTTCTGCAGCTCCCGATTTTAGAATTCGGAGCATTTCAGGGATTTCACGAATTTGCACAAAACGAGTGGCAAAGGTGAACCAAATACCAGCAATAATGAGGAGTGCGATAATGATGTTATTCCAGAGAAACCCGTTCACATCGCCCAAGAGTTGAATGATTTGTTCTTGCATAAGGACATCCTTTCTTTACATATGCACACAATATATATTCTATAGTATATCATAGGAAGATAGGGAAATGATAGAAAGTTATAACCATACTGGAAAAATTATAAAAACATCTATCCATGAGGGGTAAAAAGGTGTTACAATGAATCGATAAATGAATGAAATTGCGTCACTACATCCGAACCCATTCCGTACGGACTAGTGAGGCTAGCGGTTTTTGACGACACGGATACTTGAAATGACTCAAGTGATGTATGGAAAGGGGCTTGATACATGAAAACCACCGCTAAAAAAATGTCTGTATTCCAACTGACATCCATCGTGGCGTACCAATATGTTGGGTGCTGGAATTATTATGCTACCGTCTCAATTAGCACAGGTAGGCACTATTTCTATCCTATCATGGATTATTACGGTACTAGGGTCTTTGACCTTAGCTTATATTTTCGCCCAATGTGGTTTATTTACAAAGAAAGCTGGAGGCTTGGGAGGCTATGTGGAATATGCCTTCGGTAGGACGGGCCATTTTATGGCGAACTACTCCTATGCAGTATCCTTGGTCATTGCCAATGTAGCCATCGCCATATCCATCGTAGGGTATGGGGCCGTGTTATTTAATGTACAGCTTTCACCATTAGAAGTGAGTTTAGCAACCATCGTGTTGCTCATGGTGGCACCCTAGTTAATGTGCGTGGCAATAAGAGCACAGGGCGCATTAGTAACATTACCATTTGGGGAACGATGTTGCCAGTCTTGTTTATTGGCGTGTTTGGTTGGTTTTGGTTCGATCCAGAGATGTTTGTGTCTGTTTGGAACCCACAAGAACTGCCCGTATTTGATGCGGTCAGTCAGTCCATTTCCCTCACATTGTGGGGGCTTTTTAGGCTTTTGAATCGGCGGCGCCCAATGCAGATGCCGTAGAAAAATCCTAAGAAGAATGTACCTATAGCGACATTTTTGGCACTTTGGCAGTAGCCGTGGTTTATATTGTATCCACGAATATTATGGCGGGCATCATTCCTAACATCGAGTTAGTGAACTCCACAGCGCCTTTCGGTCTAGTGTTTGCTTACATGTTCAATGGCACAGTGGGCAAAATCGTGATGGCCCTCATGGCCGTATCCTGTTTCGGGGCGATCATGGGATGGCAATTTACCTTGAGCCGTGTGTTTTAAAAGCTGTGCAGAAGCAGGATTCTTTCCAAAGGTATTTGCTCGTGTGAATCGTGTAGATTCCCCAGTGCGCGGTATTATCATTCTCTTGGCATTGCAAGGTATCTTAGCGTTGATGACCACTGATGAAAGTTTGAATGAACAGTTTGCGCAACTCGTTAACTTAGCAGTAGTGACAAATGTATTCCCTTACATTCTTTGCTGCGTGGCAGTGAATAAGATGTTATCCATTGAGGGTGCTACTATGGGATTGCGCCGTCTCATCTATGTGATGAGCGCCGTAGCCATTGCCTATGATAGTTATGCGATCTATGCCTGTGGCGAAGTTCCTATCCAAGGGGGCTTGGCGGTGATTATCTTTGGCTATGCAGCGTACCAAGCCGCATTCCATTGGAGACCACGCCTTGTGAAAGCCGTGGGTAAACATCCGGCATATAAAAAAATAAAATCAGAGTATACATTATAAGAGTATAAATACATAGAGGAAAGTTGATGTTGTAATCAGCTTTCCTCTATTGTAGTTAGGGCCATTTTGTTATAGATTTTTATAGTTAAAAGAGGGATAGAGTGTCTTTACTCGACCTATGTTCTGAGGTACCTGTTGCTAATGATTATATTTGCCTTATATTTAATGTGTACGATAACCTAGAAATAGGGGGTAGAATCAAGATGATAATTGTTTTACATATTACCTAGATTCTATGTGTGCATAGCACTGGTAGGAACCGTTTTAACGAGGCAGAGAACCCTTTATATTAAGGGATTTATTAGCATTTGCGAAATGAATATTTTAATACTTGATTTTAAATATCTAGTTATGCTATATTTGAAAAAGCAATATACATAATAAAGGTATATGCTAGGTTTGTTGTGATCATGCATTATGCATTTCACATAATACTAATTATAGGTAAAGGGACTGATATTCGTATCAGTCCTTTCCTATTAGTATCATATAACATCAAGATTCAAAAAAATCCAGATTCTAATAGTTGTTGCATCTAAGATTATTTGATAGCCAATTCAGCCGTGCAATGTGGACAACGCGTTGCATCATCAGCAATCGCTTCACGGCAATAGTCACATTTACGGGTTTCCACTGGTGCTTCTGCGTGTAAATCGCTTGATTTGGCTGATAACAGTGAAAATACAGAAAGCAATAATAAGGAATTCAAACACTGTATTTAAGAAAAGACCGTAGGCTATTACTGGGATACCAGCTGCTTTTGCTTCTGCAAATGTGCTTGGAGCACCACTAGTGGTTAAAGGTATAAATAAATTTGAAAAGTCTACTCCGCCTAATAATAAACCGATAGGAGGCATCACCACATCATTTACTAAAGAAGTAACGATTTTACCGAAAGCGGCACCAATGATCACGCCCACAGCTAAATCTACTACATTACCGCGCATGGCAAAAGTCTTTAAAAATCTTTCAAAAAGCTCATACTAATCTCCATTTAAAAAATTCATACAATAAAAAGTATACCGTATATTATAATATAGATACATCGAAAAAGATAGATGTAATGGTGTAAAATTAATTAGTTGGATACACGATGTTTATATATACCTTGGGGTATAGCTATTGATGTCCCTGTCGCTCAAAAATATTTTATAGAAAAAAGCTGTCATACCGTTAGACGTTTAAGTCTAGGGATGACAGCTTTTACAATTAACGATGATGATCAACTTCTTGAATGTTTGCATAGTTCCGATATAATTCATTTGGTAATTTTGTAGTAATAATAGAGGCCTTATCAATCGAGGCAAATGTGATAGATGAAATGCGGTCGAATTTGGATGGATCCGCTAAGATAAAAGCATTATGACATTTCTGTAATGCTTTTTCTTTCACCGCAGCATCGAGAGGATCTTCTGTGGTAAATCCAGATTTAAAACTAATGCCATGAGTGCTAAAAGAACCCTTGTGTAAAGTTATAGGATTCTAATTGATTAAGGGCTACACTACCGACGATAGAGGACGAGATGGGATCTACATTGCCACCCTAATAAGATGACTTTCAAATGGCGCGATGCCAAATGTGTAGCATGGTGAATGCCGTTAGTTACAAAGGTTGCATTGGTATGCTGTAGATAATGGAGTACCATTTCTGTAGTGCTACCAAAGCATCGATAAAGATAAAGCCAGAAGGGCTAATTAATTCGAAGCGGCCAGAGCAATGGATTCCTTCGCATCGCGATACATGACGGATTTAGGGAGTGTGTCTATATCCGTTGTAGTATGGTCAATGGTGAGGCTCGTAGCGCCACCGTGGACCTTTGCAATAAACCTTTGTTGTGGAGATGAGGCTAAATCTCTGCGTATTGTAGGCGCTGAAGAAGATAAGGCTGTCACCAATTCGTGTACAGTGACCACCCGATTTTGTTTCAAGCGTCTTAGAATCGCAGAATAACGTTCTTCAGGAAGCATAGTAAAAATCACCTCCAATTTATGATTAACCTAATATTGCTTAGGAAAACGTACCCTATTATTTTTCCTATATTCATGGTAATATAAATGGCAAATAAATTATAGTCATCGATGGCTGATTTCATCGAAATGTATAAAAGTATAGGCTATATTTTGCGATAAATTAAGAATCCACTGTATGGGAATAGGAATTGTACAACGCAGATAAGGAGATAGGTATGAAAATAACAAAAATGCACGGCTTAGGAAATGATTTTATTGTCTTTTTTGACGATGGCACCAGCCAATTCGATGTAACGACGATGGCACAACGCCTTTGTGATCGTCACACGGGAATCGGAGCGGACGGACTTGTCATTGTTATGCCTTCCGAGGTAGCGGATGTGCGCATGCGTATTATCAATTCTGACGGCAGTGAAGCGGAAATGTGTGGCAATGGCATTCGTTGCTTTTGCAAAAGTATGCGTATGACCGCAAGATTATTGATACAGAGGTATTCACCGTAGAAACCTTTGGCGGGCATTATGACACCAACGATTATTGCCGAAAATGGTGTAGCTAAACTGGTGAAAGTCAACATGGGTAAAACCGACGTTCTCGGCGAAGGACATTCCTATGGACATAGCATTGGACAAAGTCATAGACTATACGATTGATGTAGATGGCACATCCTATGTAGTGAGTTCCGTCTTGTTAGGGGTACCGCATACAGAGGTATTTGTGGACGATGTGACAACAGTTCCGTTGACGGTATTAGGACCGAAGATTGAAAAACATCCACTCTTTTGGAAAGGAACGAATGTAAACTTTGTACAAGTGGTGGACGAGAACATCAGTGAAAGTCCGCACGTGGGAGCGCGGTGCAGGCGCCACATTGGCTTGTGGCACAGGCTCTTGCTCCAGTGCTGTGATGGCTTATGAAAAAGGATTAACAGGTCGTTCTGTAGATGTGGAGTTATATCTTGGTGCCTTACATATTGATTATGACGAAGATGGAACTGTATATATGACAGGACCTGCTACAGAGGTGTTTAGCCTGACCTTAGATGAGGTTACGTGTTAGATAGAGGCTAACAATACAAATAGAAAAGAGGAAAGTTGATTAAAAGGGTATCAGCTTTTCCTCTTTAGTTTATGCATTATGCATTAGTTTTTGATCTGAATCTTCTTGCCGAATTTTTCACAAATGCCGTAATAGTAGTGGCTTTCAGTGTATCTACTGTAATGATTAATCCGTCCACATTCGGTGTCGGTGTCACGGCTAGGATAGTTCCTTGCGGTTCTAATTGGCGATACAAGTAGGCTGCATCTGTTTGCAAGTTGTCGAAGTCCCCTAGGCTGTACGTACCGGTAGTGATGATGTGATGATCTAAGAAATGTTTGTCTTGTATATAGGGCTGTTTCTGCGGTGATGGCTTTCACATCCTTAGAAGAGATGAAAGAAATCACTAATTTCCCATCGCGCCAGAACATAGCTCCTCGATTGTGGAAGTCGTAGGTTTCGCCAAATGTTTTTCTTAATCAATGCCCGTGCTGTTTCCTCCATTTGTTGCTGTTGAATCGTGTTTTGAATCATAGCAGCCTCTTTGGAGAACAGCAAGCGATATGTAATTTCTGCAGCCTCTGCACGGGTGATATATTTTTCTGGATTGAATAGGCCTGTGGTGCTGTAGTTGATAAATCCAAAAAGGGCTAGTTCTCGCACCGATGATTGAGCCCATGGAGCGATGAATTTTTGGTCGCTGAAGTGGATACCATCAAGGGCAGTGGGATCTTCTGTGCGATATCCTTGGTAATGTAAAAACTTATTGGCTACCACTGCAAACTCTTGGCGTGACATATATTGTTCAGGACGATAGGTATTGTCACCGTAACCACTGATAATATTAGCTCTGGCTACACTTTCAATAGCAAGAGAGGACCAACGGTCAGAGGTGATATCTGAAAAGGAACTAGCCAACATGATGGATGGCGTTTCCCCAAAGCATTTTGCTAAATAAGGAGGCGGCTCTTCCCTAGATAAAGGGTCGTTGGGATTGAAAGTGCCATTGCGGTATCCGCTCATCAAACCTTCCTTCGTCATTTTGGTAATCGATTCATAGGCCCAAAACTGGCGAGGTACATCGGTAAAGTGATATTTTTGGACCCGATCAAAGGTGGGAATCGGATTCGGTTGTGAATAGGTGTAGGTGCTAGGTCCAGGCACAGTCGTTGTAGATGCTGCATTGACGGCCTGCGCATGGACAAACAATGCGGGCACGATGGTAAGTAATAGTGCGGTCGATATACGTTTCATAGTATGCCTCCAAGAGGGAAAACGGAATTATGTTGTATTACGTATATCATACCATATTTGAAAGATTGACTCCATGTGAAAAGAGTGATATTTGTCAATGAAATGCCTCTGGCATAGGTTGATTTGTATAGGAATAGTTATCTCTATCATGAGTTTTGGTTATACTACTAATTTTAAGTGGAATTAAAGCAGAAAGAGACAAGTGTATTTTACTAGAAGAAATAGGGTGCATTAAAAATACATAAAAATTATACAATCCTTGATGCTATTAGGGTTGATAAGAGTAGGGAAAAACATGTGATTTTGGTACAATTGAGCAGATTGATAATGACTAGCAAAAAGGTATAAAAATGGCTTCTTGCTAATATTGCAAGTCTTTTGTAATTCCTGAAAATTTACTATATAATGAAATCATCGGAAACTATTTAGGGTCTTGAATTCTATTTAGTACATAGATGGAAATGATTGATGCATTTTGCCAATCAAGTGATAGTAGTTTACTTTAAAGTTGAGGATGTGAAGAAATGAAAATTCATTTATTTCAACAATGTTTGATTGATATGTTCTACCCTCATGTAGGCATGGCGGTGTAAAGGTTCTAGAAAACCTTGGCTGTGAATTAACAGTTCCTAAAAAGCAAGTGTGCTGTGGTCAGATGTTCGTTAACTCTGGTTACAATGAAGCTGCTAAAGGCGCTATTAAGAACACAATTGAACAATTCGAAAATGCTGACTATGTAGTGAGCATGTCCGGCTCTTGTGCTTTCGCAATTCGCGATGAATATCATCATATTTTGAAAGATGAACCAGAATGGTTAGCGCGAGCTGAAAGATTGAGCTCTAAAATTTATGAGTTCACACAATTCATCGTAGACGTATTAGGGGTAACTGATGTGGGTGCTCGCTTTAACGATAAAGTGACATACCATAAATCTTGCCACGTAACACGTTTGATGGGAATCAAAGAACAACCAATGAAATTGTTAGCAGGTATTCAAGGTTTAGAATACTTACCATTGCATCGCGCTGAGCGTTGTTGTGGATTTGGTGGTACTTTCACAGTGAAAAATCCTGAAATTTCCGCTGTTATGACAAGAGAAAAAGCATTAAATATTGCTGATTCTGGTGCTAACATTGTAGCAGGTTCCGACATGGCTTGCTTGATGAATATTGAAGGTATGTTAGATCGACTTTACAAAGAAGGCGAAATTGATCGCCATATCCGTGTTATGCATATTGCGGAATTATTGAATAGTCGATAGGAGGAGTCACCATGAGTAATATTGTGTACGATAAACGCCCGTTTAAGACACGCGTTAATGATGTGCTTGCTAATGACTTCAAAGTAAAAAGCCATTCAAACAGCACAGGATGTATTCTATGAAAAAAACGTAAAGCTGTAGTAGATCAAGTTGCGGAATGGGAAGACTTCCGTAATGAATCTGCTGATTTGCGTGACCATGTATTGGCTAATTTGGATTACTATTTAAATAAATTTGCTGAAAAATGCTGAAAAAGTCGGTGCTCATGTGCGCACTGTAGCGGATGATAAAGAAGCAACTGCAATTTGCATGGAAGTACTTCGTGCAAAAAGAAGCAAAAATGGTTGTTAAATCCAAAAACCATGGTTTCTGAAGAAATCGGTTTGAACCATGAATTAATTGAAGCGGTATCGAAGTAAACGAAACTGACTTGGCAGAATTTATTTTGCAAACAGCAGACTTCGATCCTCCATCTCATATCGTAGTACCGCATTGCACTTTGAACGTAATCGTATTCGTGATACATTTGCGAAAAAAATTAGGTTATGAAGGTACTGAAAACCCAGAAGAAATGACTCGTTTCGTACGTCGCTATATTCGCGATCGTTTCTTGCGTGCTGACGTAGGTTTCACTGGTTGTAACTTCGGTGTAGCTGAAACTGGTACTATTACTATCGTATCTAACGAAGGTAATGGTCGTATGGCGAGCTCCATGCCTAAAACGCAAATTGCATTGATGGGTATGGAACGTTTGGTGCCAGATTTTGCATCTTTGGATGTCATGATGGAAATGTTGATTCGTTCCTCTGTAGGCGCTAAAATTTCCAACTACTTCTCCATGATTACAGGTCCTGCTCGTGAAGGGGAAGCAGATGGCCCAGAAGAATTACACATCGTTATCATCGACAACCGTCGTTCTGGCATTTTAGGTGGCGATTTTGAAGAAATGTTACGCTGTATCCGTTGTGGTGCATGTATGAACATTTGCCCTGTATATCGTCATATTACAGGTCATGGTTATGGCTCTATTTATCCAGGTCCAATGGGTGCTGTATTAACTCCACTATTGGTTGGTTATGAAGAAGTCGGCGATCTTCCTTACGCGTCCACATTGTGCGGCGAATGTTGGGAACACTGCCCAGTTAAGATTCCATTGCATGAATTATTGTTGAAACATCGTCAAGTCATTGCTGATAAATTACAAATGCGTCCAGCTCTTGAACGCAGTATCTTCCACACAGTGGCAGGTGTATTTGCGAACTCCTTCTTGTTCGATATGGGCACTAAAATGGGTGCTATCGGCATGAAATTAATGAGTAACAATGGCCATATGGCAGATTGGACAAAAGTATTACCAGTAGTTGGTGGCTGGGTGAAAGCAAAAGACATGGGCTTGCTTAAAATGAGTAAATTCCGTGATGAATATGCAAAACACGTAGCACAAAAGGGAAAGGAGAAATAAAATGGATCAAGCAAAAAAACAAGCCTTTTTAGGGTCGCCTATCTCGTGCGTTAGGCCGTGACTCTATTCCTACATCTGTAACACCTTTTGATTTTTCAAAAGGACCTCAAGAAACTATGTATTCTGACCTTAACCATGAGCAAGTAGTACAGATGTTTAAAACAGAAGCAGAACGTTTAGGCACTAAACTTATCGAAGTGGATGCTTCTCAAGTAGGTCAAGCGTTGGTGGACGAAATCGTGGCTCGTGGTGGCGGTAGTAGTTGTGTACCCTAAATCTGCAGAAGTAGAAAATTATGGATTAGAAGTCGCTTTCAAACAATTAGAGAAGACCAAGCAACATTCTATCAATGGGATGCTACGAAAGGTCGTGAAGCGAACATCAATGTGGCGAAGGATTCTAACATTGGTATTACATTCCCTATCTTGGGTATTGCAGAAACAGCGACTGTTATTCAACCAAGTACAGAAGAATCTGGTCGTTCCCTAGGCTTATTGCCATTGACTCATATCTCTGTGTTACGTACTGAAAATATTCATCCACGTATGACACAAACTATGGCAGAATTGGCAAAGATTTATCGTAATGATCCAGCTAAGTTCCCTACCAATGTAGTTCATATTTCTGGTCCATCCAATACGGCAGACATCGAGTTAGTTCGTGTCGTTGGTGTACATGGTCCGATTAATGTAACTTTCATCTTAGTTAAATAAGAAATATAATTCATACACAAATAGGATATAGGATAGTTGATAGGTACATCAGCTATCCTATATTTTGTTTTATAGGTCATTGTTAAGTCTTGCTGATAGAAAGTAAGGTTCTATACTAAATGGAGGGCTATCCGGATAGGAAACAGATATGATATTTGACAAAGACATTTTTCGTATACTAAAAGATAATATAGTAATGAGTTTAGTTCTATAGCTGTCATAGAATCTAATCGTATATAAGTTAGCCGTTATACACTACAAGTTAGCGATAGTAACATAGTTACAGAAAAGGAGTATATGATGTTATTAGCAGAAGAAAAAAAGTTGCCACAGCCACAGCGGCAGGCACTGAAAAAGGTAGCAGAGCATGTAGAGGAAAGTATTTTTCTTTGTTAATCATGTGCAATCCTTATTACTGGAATATTTACCTAGTATTATTTTGGCCATCATCGTGTTGATTATAGGCCGCTATATTGCTCTATTTGTAAGACGTGTATCAGTACAATTGATGAGTCGCACCGGTTATGATCAAACGGTGCGTAGCTTTGCATCTCAAATTATTTACTACACTATTTTGTCCGTAGTCGTGCTGTCAGCTCTGTCCTTAGTGGGATTCCCGACAAATAACTTCTTGGCGGCTTTTTGGTGCTCTGGTATCGCCATTGGTTTAGCGTTGCAAAATAACATGTCCAACTTAGCATCGGGCTTGATTATCTTGGCATTTAAACCGTTTAAAGTCGGGGATTTAATCTCTGTAAATGGTGTGGAAGGATCTGTGAAAGCCATCCATCTCATTAACACTGCCATTGCAACGAAAGAAAATCGTATTGTATTCATCCCGAACTCAGCCATTACGTCCAATAACTTGATGAACAGTAACTATGAATCAACAAGGTATATTACATTTGTGTTTGGTATTAACTATAATGCGGACCATCATCGTGCGATTGAGATTATCAAAGAAATTCTTGCGAGTACAGGCAAGGTTCATAATATGGATACCTTAGAAATCGGTATCAAAGAATTTGGCGATAGTTCTGTCAATATTGTGGCATATCCTTTAATTAACGCTAGTGATTTTAGAGAAGTCTATTATGGTGTTATGTCCGATGTGAAAGATCGTTTTTGATGCAGAAGGCATCGATATTCCGTATCCTCAACGTGTGGTACACATGGCCAACTAATCGCATGAGGTAATGCTATACCGTACCTATAAGATACATTGGTCAAACAAATATCCTGAGGCAATACTATTTCGCACGTATAATGTGTGGTGCCTATGATAAAATAATTTTCTAGGGTATAGGTATAGTTGTTTTCAATGAAAGGGAAAAGAACCTATGAATGGAAATATATATGAGTCTATGAAAGCTGCCATCATTGAATTGGTCACAGTAGTCAAACTGGGAAAAGGCAAGTTGCTCGTCGTGGGGTGCTCTACCAGTGAAGTGAGAGGTGGTTATATTGGTAAGGATTCCTCTCTATCTGTGGCGTCGGAGTTGTTTAAAGCGCTGTCAGAAGTACAACATGAGTATAGATTTGATATAGCTATCCAATGTTGCGAACATCTCAAGCGTGCATTGGTGATGGAACGTCATACCGCATTGGTGCGAGGTTATGAAGAAGTCAATGTAGTGCCTGTACAACATGCGGGTGGCTCCATGGCAACCACAGCCTATGCAATGTGGTCGGATCCTGTGGTGGTAGAGCATGTAAAAGCTGATGCCGGTATCGACATTGGAGATACTTTCATTGGCATGCATTTAAAACATGTGGCAGTGCCCGTGCGTTTACAGGTGAAAGAAATTGGCGCAGCCCATGTGACGGCGGCTCGTGTGCGACCTAAGTTTGTAGGCGGTGAACGAGCACAGTATAATGAGGCATTAAAGTAAGAACTGTGAGGTAATTGTGGAATTTTATACCTATGCTTATGTGGTGCAACGTGGAGAGTTTACGACCCTGTTGCAATATATTGTGACATCTATTTTGCTAGTAGCCTTACTAGTAGTGGGTGTAAAAGTTATGTATAACCGCTTTGATACTAAGTTCCGTGACTTAGGAATTATCATTGTATTAGGGCTTGTGTTTTTGTTGGGATTGCAAGTCAATGATTACACTCGAGATGTAGACAGTGCAGAAGAATCGAACTACATGGTACAATTTTTTTAAATAGCTTAAGTGAACGTGCAGATGTGCCCAAAGATAAGATTCGTGTTAACACATTGCGGGTACAGGATCGCATGATTGTCAATATTGAGGAAGCCTATTTTGAGGTGACTTTCACCATGAATAAGGATGGCTATTCCTTGCGACCTGTGGAGATGATCAATAGCAATCCTAAGGTAATAGATGTGAAGAAGGAAGGGCGATAATATGTTAACAGGATATACATTAGTATTTATCAAATTAACGCTTGGTATCTTAGCCCTCATTTTACAAATGAACTTGATGGGCAAGGGAAATTTGGCACCAAACTCAGCGTTGGACCAAGTGCAAAAATTACGTCCTAGGGGGTATCATTGGTGCTGTTATCTACAGTGAAAGTATCGGTATTTTGCAATTCTTCCTAGTCTTGATTGCTTGGACTATCGTGGTGATGGGGTTACGCTTTCTTAGCGCTCATGTACGATGGATTAAGACTCTCATTGATGGACGACCAAGTATTGTCATTGATCGGGGACAGATTCGTGTGGGTGAATGTCTCAGCGCGGTCTTCGTGGCAGTGATTTGCAGTTGAAACTTCGTAGTGCGGGCGTGACCCTCGTCAGTGATGTGCGCCGTGCAGTGCTTGAACAGAATGGTCAATTGACGCTAGTCATGAATGGTGACGAGCTAATCCGGTACCCCTGTGATCGTAGATGGCGTTGTAGATCCAGATATTCTAGATTTAGTCGATAAAGATATGGCTTGGCTGGAAGAAGAAGTGCGAGACCAAGGATATTCCATCAGCGATATTTATGTGGGGGAATACTCCAAGGGGAGTCTTATTCTGCATCCTTATGAAGTGCGCAGAGGATAATACCATTGTATTTTAGGATAGAATGGTGTATACTTGGAGTAGAAGGAATGAATCTTTCTAAGAGGGTTGTAGAAATTCATCCATAAGCTCAAAAAAAGGACGGCTGCCACCGTCCTTTTTTCTTTCTATTTTTTATTCTTATAATACTTCAGAATTGCGTATGTTAAAAAGTTAACAATCAATCCTTGCAGAATAGGGGCAAGAAAGTTAGCCCACCATACTAGAGGGTTGCAATCAACCTCCATAAGCTCACCTCCTTTCTATCAAAGAGGATACCTAAAGTATAGCACATTTTGTGAGAGAAAGGGGGTATAAAGTCTTGAATAGAAAGGGAAAAACATGTATAATAATAGGGAAATAGCATTGGAATATGGCAGTTCTATGGGGCTTGTGCAAGGAGAGCCTGTGAACCATGTCAGGCCTTGATTGGAGCAAGCAGTAAGCGGTAACTCTCTTGTGCCACGAGGAAACCTATAGGGGCTGTCAGATTCGAGTGTTATAGTAAAAGCGACTAGCTTAGCGCTTCATATCTTAGAGAAAGGGGGAACTATGAGTTATTTAGCCTTATATAGACGATGGAGACCAAAGCAATTTACAGATGTCGTGGGACAACACCATGTATCGGATACATTGCAACGTGCCATTCGAGAAGATAAAGTGGCCCATGCTTATTTATTTGTCTGGGTCCTAGAGGGACGGGTAAAAACGAGTATGGCGAAGATATTTGCCCGTGCTATTAACTGTGAACAAGGACCTACGGATATACCTTGCGGTGTCTGTGAATCGTGCCAACAAATATTGCAAGGACAAGCCTTAGATGTCATCGAAATTGATGCAGCATCCAATCGTGGTATCGATGAAGTGCGTGCCTTGCGAGAACAGGTGAACTTCTTACCTGTGGTAGGTCATAAAAAAAGTATTCATCATCGATGAAGCCCACATGTTGACGAATGAAGCCTGGAATGCACTGCTGAAAACCATCGAAGAACCGCCGAAACATGTAATGTTTATCTTTGCCACTACAGAATCGGAAAAATTGCCTGTTACCATCTTATCTCGATGCCAACGCTATACATTCCGCCGTATTACAGCGAAAGATATTACAGCCCATTTGCTACATATTGCAGAGCTCAGCGACATATCTCTAGATCCAGCGGCGGCACAGGTCATTGCGGTCCACGCAGATGGGGGCTTGCGGGATGCGTTGAGTATCTTGGACCAATGTTCGGGCATGACATCGGAGACCATAACTGCGCCACTAGTAGAAACCATGATTGGCTTAGTGAGCAAATCTTGGGTGTTAGATATGGTGGATATACTGAAAGCTGGTAATGGGGCGGCCTTGTTGCAAGCTGTGAATGAAGCCTTACAAATGGGGCGGGATGCACGACAAATCGTGACGGCTTTAGTAGAACATTTGCGGGCCATGATCGTAGCAAAAGTATTGCCAGATGCGGAAGAATTGTTGGCTTACGACACCCATAAAGAGCGGTTGTTAGAGCAAACTAATGCGGTGGCTATCGAAGAGATTGGACGATATATCAATGTGCTACAAGCGGTGCAGAATAATGCCAAACAAGTGGAGAACCCTCGTGTCATAGTAGAAATGGGATTACTTTCACTATTGCAATTAGGGGGTGGGTCCTACCAAACGTTGGAAGGGCGATTGACGACAGTAGAGCGGTTTGTAAATCGTCAAGAAGATGTATTGCTCCATAAACTTTCAGAGTGGGCAGAACAACGACCAGTGGCACCCGTAGCGGAACCAGTGGCACAACCAGAATACACATCGACGGTAGGTGCCATAGTAGACGTCATCGGCGATGATAGGGGACCGATTCCAGACATCATAGAAGATATGCCTACAAAACAGGCGTTTTCTGCGATGGCACCGGCGGGGCAAGCACTAACCGGTACAACGGAGACATCTAAAGGAGTGCGTTTAGGACCACCGGCGAAGCAAACAGTGCCACCTACGGCGAAGCAAATGTTGCCACCACCGGGCAAACAAATGGCACCACCTTTGGTGAAACAGCCGTTGCCACCGCCTAAAGCGGGGCGGCGTTAAGCCTAGGGGCAACTGTGAAAGCCAAGGACCCATCGCAAGAGGTGCAAGTGGGACAAAATATCGTGAACCCTCATGAATATAGCACGATTTTTGCAAACGTGATAAAATGGTTGAGAGGTCATAATTGTGGGTTATTACAGGCCATGTACCAACAAGGTAAGTCTGGGTCTATTTAGACCAAGAGCGGGCTGTATTGGTGTTTTCCACAGCAGTGGCCGTGCCTATTTTGACTCAACCGCGTCATATGCGGGACGGTAGCCGAGCCTTTCAACAAGTGGCGGGTCATGCAGTGACGGTGGAACCAATGGATAAGAATGATCCACGGGTACAAGCCTATGTGAAAGCGGCCACTGGAGGCACAGCCCAACCGGCACAGGCTACGAGCAAGCCAGTCACACCGCCGGCACAGGCAACGCAGAAGCCTGTGACACCGCCGGTGAAAGAGCCTGCTCCGCAGGCGATGGCTAGTCCTGTGCCGCCGATGGCGGAGGTTCCTATAGCGACAGTGCCTGTAGAGGAGAACCAGCCCGTCTGTGGAGCCTATAAAAGAAGGTTTAACCACAGAGGAGAAAACCATTGAAAAACCGCAGTATGTAGGAACTGCGGAGCCAGTGAAAACATCGAAAAAAGGCGCTGGTAGTGCCCCTACTAATGCGGAAGGTATTGTTGATGATTTTCTCACAGTTTATGAGAATCCAGAAGCGGTATTAAACCCCTATTATGAAGAGGAAAGAGCAGAACACGGCGGGACAGATATACAAAAGTTACCAAAGTGGAACTCTGCACAGGCTAGTGATGAGGAAAAAGCAGATTCACTCATCTATGATGCATTGCAACACATGGAATCCCATGGGTATGATATTTATGTAGAAGAAGTAGACGAAACGTCTAAGAATTAAGAGGAGGTTCACTATGTTTGGTGGCGGTAATATGCAAGGTATGTTGAAAAAAATGCAAAAAAATGCAAAAAGATATGGCGAAAGCACAAGAAGAGATTAAAAACTCTGTAGTGGAAGCATCTATTGGTGGCGGTGCCGTATCTGTAACAATGAATGGGGAGCAAGAAGTATTGTCCATTAAAAATTGCTCCAGTAGACGGTAGATCCTGACGATGTAGAAGCGTTGGAAGATTTAATCGTGGCAAGAAAGTTAAAGAAGCGAATCGCAAAGCAAAAGAAGTGGCAGAACAAAAAATTAGGGGCTGTAACAGGTAACTTGAAAATTCCTGGAATGCCAGGTATGTTCTAATATGACGAATCCTTTAGAACGATTAGTAGAAGAATTGCGCCGACTCCCGTGAGTGGGCGCTAAGTCGGCGAGACGATTGGCATATCATTTGATTGAAGCGGAGCAAGACGACGTACAGCGCTTGGTGGAGACAATTTTTAGCGGCGAAAGAGGCAACCCATCGTTGCTCCCAATGCTTTAACTTATCTGCCCAAGATCCATGTGAGTTTTGCGCTAGCTCCAAACGAGACCGGACTATGATCTGCGTGGTAGAAACATCTCGCGACGTCATTGCCATTGAACGAAGTGGTGACTACAAAGGACTATACCATGTATTAGAAGGGGCTTTGTCCCCTATTGATGGGGTAGGCGTAGAAGATATTCGCTTAAAAGAATTGATGTTGCGCTTGCAAGATGACACGGTACAAGAGGTGATTATCGCCACGGACCCAGACGTAGAAGGAGAAGCGACGGCTTTATACATTGCTCGTTTATTGCAACCAACGGGCATCAAGGTGACGCGCATTGCTCGTGGTATCCCAGTGGGTGGAGATATTGAATACGCCGATGAAGTGACCTTGAGTGGCGCCGTCTTGCATCGTCAAGAAATGAGGTAATAATGGACTATCTAGTACAGGCTGTGGTGGCTGTTGTTGTGGCGTGGACGATTATCAAGGTGGCTTGGTTTACAGTCAAACGAGTGGCAACCAACATCTTCCTTGGCATGATTACCTATGCCATTGTGACAGAAGTATTCCATGTATCCATGGATATGAATATTATGCTGTGGGCTCTAACAGCCGTGTTGGGCCCTGTACCAGTGTTGGGCTTAGCCTACTTTCACTGGTAAGAAAAGGAGCAACTATGCAAGCAAAGGAACGAAGTGTTGTATTGAATGAAGCACAACAACAAGTTGTGAATGAATTGGATCGAAATATTGTATTGCTAGCATCTGCGGGAACGGGAAAAACAAATACATTGTCCTATCGAGTGGCGCATATCATTCAATCGGAGCGCGCCAAAGCGGGGGAAATTCTATGTTTAACATTCACAAACAAAGCTTGTCGTGAAATGAAAGAACGAGTAATTTCCATCGTAGGGGACGAGGCACAAGCTGTGAAAGTCGCAACATTTCACAGCTTTTTGTTATACCATTTTGAAAGAAGAAGCAAAGTTACAAGAAGATTTATTTTCGAGAGTTTTTGATTATCGATGAAGAAGATGCGATGACATTGATTCGGGATGCCTGGTCACCACTAGTGACACAATATTATGAAGAAACGAAAAGAAAAGTGAAACTAGATACTCGGACGATGCAACCGATCATCAATATGGTGAAAGAACATCGGTCTGTGTATGGATGTTACTCCTCTGATTTAGAACAAGATTATAGAGAGATACTACGTCGCATGCAGGCAGATAGAACTTTGTGGAAAAGCATTAAGTGGGATCGTACTGATACCTATGGGGGAGAAAAGTTTTTCATAGCGAAGGGCGTGGATCTCTTGCTAGCTTACGATAAAAAATTGCGCGAACTGAATGGGTTAGACTTTGTAGATTTGATCACGAGAGTGCACCAAATATTCCAACAGTATCCTGACACAGCCGAACGATGGCGGAATAAGTATAGCTACATCGCTGTAGATGAAATGCAGGATACGAGCGAGCTAGAATATGACATATTGAATACTATCTGGAAGGGAAACCATATTTTGCTATGTGGTGATTACTTTCAAACCATATATGAATGGCGCGGATCGAATCCGATGAAATTGCTAGAGCGATTTGGACAGGACTATGATCCAATTGGTATCGTTTTTAATGAAAATTATCGGTCGAATCAAACCTTGTTCAAAGCGTCATTCGCAGTTTTACAAGATATGTTCCCAGAATTAGTGCAAAAAGTTGTACCAAGAGGAGCCTCGCTCTGTATCGAAGGCAGATGGGGAACCGATTAAACTCTATGCAAGTACGTATGGGGGACAAGAAGAGGCAGAGTATATATATCGTGAGATTCAACGAATACGGAGTGAGGATGAAACGGCGTCCATTGCTGTGTTAGTGCGCGCTAATTTTCAAGCGAAGTATTTGAGTGAAGATTTAAAACGGCTCAATACAAGAGTGCCAAGGGACAAACAGGTGGAGTTTATCTTAGTGGATGACTTTAAATTTTTCCGGAGAAAAAGAAGTGAAGGATGTACTAGCGTTTTTCAAATGTTTAGTGAACCCTTGGGATGTGATGAGTGCTAAACGTATTATAAAAACACTTTATACGAGGTGTAGGGAGAGGCAAAAAGTTAAAGAGTTGGATAGTACCGAGGTGCGTAAAACAGGCTTGCGTTTGACAGACTTTTTAAGTATGAAGATTTTTGAGCAAGAACTCTACGAGCAACTGCAACAAGGGTTAGCAGCGAAGGATGTGGTGGTGTTCGACGTGGAGACTACCGGTACTGATATCATGACGGCGCGTATCGTACAAATGGCGGCTATACGCATTGACGAAGAGGGTAATGAGATTGGAAAGTTTGAAGAGTTCATCAATCCTGGTGTGCCTGTAGGTGATTCAGAGAATACCCACCATTTTAGTGATACCTATCTCCAAGAACATGGCCGAGATGCAACGACGGTGCTAGAGGAGTTTAGACAATTTGCAGAAGGCTCCATCATTGTAGGACACAATGTGCTGGCCTATGATATGCCTCTATTGGAGCAAGAGTGTAGCCGTCATCAGGTGAAGATGCCAAAGGTACAGGCTGTGTATGACACATTGGATATTTATCGCAGATACTACCCAAACTTGAAAAACCATAAACTATCTACATTGAGTGCGAAATATGCGAAAGGGTTTGAATCTACTCATAATGCATTAGATGATATTAGGGCTACTGGTAAGATATTGATACATGCTATGAAAGAAGATATACTACCAACTAAACGACATCGAATGGCATTTATCAATAAATACCGCTCCCATTTTGCGGAAACCGCTAGTAAACTAGATACATTACGTAGTCAATTAGCAAGTAAAAAGCCGACAGAGGTGTACTCGGATGTGATGAGAAAATTAGGTGTGTTGAAAGCGTATCCGGGTACGGACACCAAAGAGGGCCAACAAAGCATGAAACATTTTAATGTGCTCTATGACATTATGGAAGAGGTACAAACAGAACATCCAGAGTATGTCGGTAGAGACGGAGTCAATGCCATATTGGAACTGTCTGCCCTTCACTCAGGAGATGGTTTGTTTAGACTGAAATCAGAAACAGGTATTCCTATCATTACCGTCCATCAAGCCAAAGGTAGTGAGTTTGATTACGTCTTTATTGCCAGTGCTCAGGAGGGGGATTTCCTATACGCTATGCGATAGAAACGGATAACTTAGAGGAAGAGCAACGTGTATTTTATGTAGCCTTAACACGAGCGAAAGAGCATTTGACGATTACCTATACATCGGGAAGAGGGCAAAAGCCAAGTCGTTTCCTTTCATCGATTCCAAAAGAGTATATACGACGGATTCGTTAAGTAGTATATACCGCATCATTTCAATCTATGCTATAATAAATTGTAAATAGCTTTTTACGAAAGTGTTATAATCTAATGGAGGCAATTCATATGGGAACCAATGTAGCAACAAGTATGGTAATTGGCACACAATGGGGTGACGAAGGTAAAGGTAAAATTGTTGATTATTTATCTGAACGCGCTGATGTGGTTGTACGTAGCCAAGGTGGTAATAATGCAGGGGCATACAGTGGTGGTAGACGGCAAGTCTTTCGCATTACGTTTATTGCCTAGCGGTATTTTATACGATGATAAAAATGAATATCATCGGTACTGGTGTAGTAGTTGATCCAAAGGTATTGTTGGAAGAAATCGCCAACCTTGAAAAAGAAGGTAAAAGTGCAAAAATCTTTGTTCATCTCTGACCGTGCTCATGTGATTTTTACCGTATCATAATCGATTAGATGAAGCGGAAGAATCTGTGAAAGGCGATGCTAAAAATCGGTACTACAAAAAAATGGTATCGGTCCATGCTATGCAGATAAAGTAAAACCGTATCGGTATCCGCATTTGCGATTTAATGGATCCAGAAGTATTCGAGAAAAAATTAAAAATTCAATGTAGACTTGAAAAATAAAAATGTTAACAGCCGTGTATGGTTTTGAGCCAGTTAGCTTTTGAAGAAATCTTGAAAGACTACTTAGGCTATGCAGAACAGTTGCGTCCATTTGTAAAAGATACAAACTTTGCAGTCATCGATGCCATCAAAGGTGGTAAAAAAGTATTGTTCGAAGGGGCACAAGCAACCATGCTTGACCTTGACCATGGTACGTATCCATTCGTAACAAGCTCTCATCCAGTGGCAGGCGGTGCCTCTGTAGGCGCCGGCGTAGGTCCTAACTATTTGAAAAAATATCTTCGGTGTTGTAAAAAGCCTACTCCACTCGCGTTGGTGAAGGTCCGTTCCCATCTGAATTGTTGGATGAAACAGGCGAATACCTTCGTCAAACAGGTCATGAGTTCGGTACGGTAACAGGCCGTTCCCGCCGTTGCGGTTGGTTGGACTTGTCCGTAGTATCCTATGGCGCAGACATTGAATAGCTTAGATTACTTGGCAATTACTCGTTTAGATATCTTAGATGGTTTAGATGAAGTTAAAAATCTGCGTAGGGGTACACACGCAATGGTGAACCAGTACAAGGATTCCCAGCAAGCCTAGACGTGTTGGCTGAATGTGAACCTGTGTACGAAACATTCCGTGTTGGAAAACAGATATTTCTGGCATTCGCAAGTATGAAGAATTACCAGAAGCTACTCGCCGTTATGTAGAGCGCATTGCAGAAGTAACAGGCGTACAAATCGGTATCGTATCCGTAGGTCTCGCCGTGATCAAACCATTGATTTAGTCAATGTATTTGCATAATATATAGTTATAGGGGCTGTAACAAAATGTACTTTTTTACATTTTCGTTACAGCCCTTTTTACATACAGAAACTACCAAGGCTCTTGAGGCAGTAGTATCACAAGAACTCTTGGTAGTTTTTTTCTGTTTCTAGGTACACTTAAATGAACCTATGTACATAGATTGAATGCAAGAATAGAAAAAGTGACTATCTTGATAACAAATGATTGTTGTAATCTAAAAAAATAAGAACAAAAAAATTAATTATCTTGTGTTTGTGGACAAATAGTTAATAAATATCCGGACAAAATAAATTATAATTGAGATTTATTATCAATAAAAAAAGGAGAATAGCAAAAAAATATAGATATTTATAACTTGATATATACAACTAATTTTACATATATAAACATGAACGCAAATATTTTTTTGTGAGGAAATAAAGAATATAGGTCGTATGATATAATAAATTAGCGGTTTAATAAGGGATAATATATTTAATTCCTATAATAAAAAAAGTAGTAATTAAGGTTGAATTAAATTTCTATTCGATGTAAAAATTAGTATGAAATAGCTACTGATATTTTTTTATATCTCTAGCCACCATGTCGATAATGGTTTTCAATAACTATATCTATTCATAGTATGCAATAGGAGGCTTTATTATGAATCACTTACACATTGCGTTTTCTCATGATGCATTACAAGATTTTGAGGATTCTATTACTCGTTTTGCAGTGACCTTAGATGAAACTGATTTTTCTGATGTAGCTGCGATTGTGATCACTGATGCAGATCATGAAGAAGTACTGAGCAATCCATTGATTGAAGCTCTTCGCATTCCTGTATTCTTAGTGAAAAAAAGATGCGAACTCCACTATTAAACCTGAATTTGTAGGTAAGATTACTCGTGTAATCGATGCTAATGAAGTGAATTACGAATTATATGTAAAACAAATTGAAGTGGCAGCTAAAAAATATGAAGAAGATATGTTGCCTCCATTCTTCCGTGCGTTGGCAGATTATGTAGAAGACGGTAACTCTCAATTTGACTGTCCAGGGCATCAAGGAGGACAATTCTTTGCACGTCATCCAGCGGGTCGTGCATTCTATAATTTCTATGGTGAAAACGTATTCCGCAGTGACCTTTGTAATGCAGATGTTAAATTAGGGGATTTATTGATTCATGAAGGGCCGGCTTGTGATGCACAGCAACATGCAGCACAAGTATATAATGCTGACAAAACATATTTTGTATTAAATGGTACATCCTCTGCTAATAAAATGGTGTTAAATGCACTATTAGCCCCTGGAGATATTGTTTTATACGATCGTAACAATCATAAATCTATCTCCCATGGTGCATTAGTACAAGCTGGTGCCACTCCTGTATACTTAGAAACGGCGCGTAACCCATTTTGGTTCTATTGGCGGTATTTTTGGAGCATTGTTTCAATGAAGAATATATCCGTAAATTAGTAGCAGAACAAGATCCTGAAAAAGCAAAAGCTGAACGCCCTATTCGTTTGGCGGTAATTCAATTAGGTACATATGATGGAACTATCTATAATGCTCGTCAAGTAGTTGATAAAATTGGTCATTTATGTGATTATATCTTGTTTGACTCTGCGTGGGTGGGTTATGAACAATTTATTCCAATGATGAAAGATTGTAGCCCATTATTATTAGAGCTAGGCCCTAATGATCCTGGTATTTTGGTTACACAATCTGTTCATAAGCAACAAGCTGGATTCTCTCAAACATCTCAAGTACACAAAAAAGACTCTCACATCAAGGGGCAAGAGCGCTATGTAAATCATAAACGCTTGAACAACGCATTTATGATGCATGCTTCTACATCTCCATTCTATCCATTATTTGCAGCTCTTGATATTAATGCGAAAATGCATGAAGGAGAGGCTGGTAAATTATTGTGGAAAGATTGTGTAGAAACAGTCATCGATGCTCGTAAAGCAGTCCTTAAAAACTGTAAATACCTTCGTCCATTAGTACCACCAGTTGTAAATGGTAAAAAATGGGAAGATGGAAATACTACTGAAATGGCACAAGATGTTAAATACTTTGCCTTCGAACCAGGTGCTAAATGGCACTCTTTTGAAGGGTATGGTGAAGGACAATACTTTATTGATCCATGTAAATTCCAATTGATTACACTGGGTATCAATGTAGAAACTGGAGAATATGAAGAGTTTGGTATTCATGCTAATATTTTTAGCTAACTATTTGCGTGAACATGGTATCATACCAGAAAAAAATGTGACTTGAACACAATTTTATTTTTGATGACTCCGGCAGAATCTAAAACAAAAATGGATGACTTGGTAGCTCAATTAGTTCGTTTCGAACAATTGATTGAACAAGATGCACCAATGCAAGATGTATTACCATCCATTTACTACAATAATATTGATAAATATAAAGGTTATACAATTCGTCGTCTATGTCAAGAAATGCATGATTTTTACAAAGATCGCAATGTAAGTGAACTTCAAAAGAAATTGTTCTTACACGAATATTTGCCTGAGTATGTGAAAAACTCCTCAAGAAGCAAACTTTGACTTCGTACGTGGTCAAGGTGAACTTGTTCCGTTGACAGAAGCTGTTGGTCGTATGGCATTAGAAGGTGCTCTTCCATACCCTCCAGGAGTACTTTGTGTACAACCGGTGAAAGATGGTCTGAAACTGCTAGAGATTACTTCTTAGCATTAGAAGAAGGTATCAATAAATTGCCAGGCTTCGCTCCTGAAATCCAAGGTGTATATATTACAACGCAAGAAGATGGAACTAAAAAAGCCTTTGGTTATGTATTGAAAAAAGAGTTTGATAAATAATTATTTATAATGAGGTGAAGCTAGGAGCTTGCTCCTAGCTAGGCCTTTCTAAGTGAGGTGCCTATGAGCGAAAAGACAAGCGAAAAATAAAATGAGTGTATTACAGCTTACTATTTTAACAGCTGTAAACATGATGGGATCTGGTATTATCATGCTTCCAACTAAGTTGGCACAAGTAGGATCCTTATCAATTGTATCGTGGTTAATTACAGCCGTAGGTTCTATGGCTCTTGCATATGCCTTTGCGAAAGCAGGTATGTATAGTAGAAAAGGCGGCGGCATGGGTGGTTACTCTGAATATTCCTTCGGGAAAGCGGGTAACTTCATGGCAAACTATACGTATGGCGTATCACTTTTTAATTGCTAACGTAGCGATTGCAATTTCTGCAGTAGGATATGGGGGCAACATTCTTAGATGCGAACTTATCTCCCTTTACAACAGCGATGTGGACAATTGCTACATTGTGGTTAGCGACTGTTCTTAACTTTGGTGGGGCTAGTATCACTGGTCGTGTATCTAGCTTTACTGTATGGGGTGTTATCGGACCTGTATTTGTTATATCCACTGTAGGTTGGTACTTCTTCTCAGGCCATTTATATATGGAAAAACTGGAATGTAAATAATCTGCCGTTCAACGAAGCAGCAACTAACTCAATTGCTATGACATTATGGGCATTCTTAGGTTTGGAATCAGCAGCGGCTAACTCTGATGCAGTTGATAATCCTGAAAAAAATGTACCGATTGCCGTACTTGGTGGTACATTGGGAGCAGCAGTTATTTACGTGTTATCTACTAATATCATGTTTGGTCTTGTACCAGCAAATGATTTAGTAAATAGTTCTGCTCCGTTCGGCTTAGCATTCGCTAGTATGTTTACACCAACAGTAGGTAAAATTGTTATGGGCTTGATGGTTATGTCTTGCTTTGGCTCCCTACTTGGTTGGCAGTTTACAATTGCTAACGTATTCAAACAATCTGCTGATGAAGGTTTATTCCCTAAATTATTTAGTCAAATCACATCAAAGGATGCTCCAGTTGTAGGCATGGTTACGATTACAATTGTTCAATCTTTATTATCTTTGATGACAATGTCAGAATCATTAAATCAACAATTTGAAGTATTAGTTAACCTTGCGGTTGTTACTAATATCATCCCTTACTTATTGTCTATGGCAGCTATTATTGTTATCTTAAAATCTGCAGGACGTGGTGGCAGCGAATTAAGTGGAACTACTTTTATTGCTTTTTATTGGTTCCCTATATAGCTTATATGCTTTATATGCATCTGGCTTAGAAGCAATGACATATGGTTCTATTGTAACTTTCATAGGATGGACCTTGTACGGATTTATCTCTGATAAGTTTGATTTAGAAAAAAACAAGCTTAATCGCATACACAGGGGATACTATTATTAATTATATAAAATAGTAATAGATATTTTCTTGGTGTGGAACATAAAAGACAAAATTACGTATATGATAATTATAAATGGTGTATCGTACTTGTATGATACACCATTTTTATATATACTTGTATATGAATCGCAGTCAACTATTTCATAGCGTGTAGACCGTAGGCGATGCCTATAGGCTATAAAATAGTTAAGAAAAAGGATGCTCGCATCTGCAGAAGATTGAGCATAGGCTCATTGGACAGACAGAATAGATAAAACACATAAAAATAGATAGGAGTGTATATGTTAATTCAAGATAAACACGCAGTGGAACAACGACTATTATGGCAATCTGCCATACTCATGTCCTTTGTGGCCATTAGGGGCACAATTATGGGGGTCTATAGTGGGTCCAGTGCCATTTTATTAGACGGTGTAGTGTCGTTCATTGCGGTCATAATTAAAGTGATGATGATCATTACCTCTCGCTTAGTATCCAACGAAACGAGCAAACGCTTTCAGTTTGGCTATTGGCAATTTGAGCCACTGGTGCTCATTGCAGAAGGTAGTTTTACATTGCTCATTGTGAGCTACGCCTTTTTATCCGGTTTGACTGATTTACTCGGAGGCGGTCGGGCTGTTCATGTAGGACCTGCCATTGTGTATGCGACGATTTTCACGATTGCCGATACATGTTATTACTTTTTACGTGCATCAAAAATAAAAAAACTCCAGTCTAATTTGGTCAAATTTGATAATATTAGTTGGTCCATTGATGCCATGTTGGAAGCGTGGATTTTAATCAGTTTCCTCATTGCCTTTGGCTTAGAACATTTTGGCTATGCCGCATGGGCTGTCTATGTGGACCCTATAGTCCTCATTATTCTATCCTTGCAAATGATGCCCTCTGCCTTGCGGATCATCATTCCTTCTGTGAAACAGATTATGGGGGTAGCACCTGTCACTTTGCATAATCGGATTCAGTTTATCATGGATTCTTTCATGGAAAAGTATAAATTCAAGGATTATGTGAGCAGTGTACAAGCCTACGGAAATGTAAAGATGATAGAAATCGATATCTTGATTCCTAAAAAAACTTTCCGAAGCAAACCATCGTGGAATTAGATGAAATTCGCGATGAAATTGACCTTGCTATTGGCGGAGATCCGGCGGAAAAATGGGTGACCATTACCTTTACGTCTACGAAAAAGTGGATGGCAAAGGATTATTTATTAGATGAGGAAGATGACGAATAAGTTTCGTTATGATAAGGAGAGTATTGTGGATTATGTATTGACGATTATGGAAACCTACGGATATACCGCTATGTTTATTTGTATGGTATTGGAAAATGCGAATATTCCGATTCCTAGTGAGATTGTTCTAGGATTCGCTGGCTATTTAGTGTTCCAAGGTGTATTTGATTTGCACACAGCTATTATTGTAGGCGTGGTAGCAGGCATTGTAGGCTCCATTCTATCCTATTGGATGGGCGAATATGGAGGACGACCAGTGCTCATCAAATATGGTAAGTATATTTTATTCAACGAAGATAAATTTGGTATGGCGGAGAAATTATTCAATCGCTATGGGGGAGCGGCTGTGTTTATTGGTCGGCTCTTGCCGTGGGGTGCGTACGTTTATTTCTTTTCCAGCGGGGGTGGCGAAATATCCTATGACGCCATTTGTGATTTGGACTACATTAGGTACCATTCCATGGACCATATTATTGGTGTGGCTAGGCATGAAATTAGGAGAACATTGGAAAGACCTAATCGAGTACAATCACGAGCTATTAATTGCTATGATTGTAGTATTCGTAGTGATTGCCATTGTGTATAGCATACGATTCTGGAAACGTCGCCAATAGTAGGAGATAACTATGAAATTACATCGTTTAACCTATGTAGTATTCCTGGTGTTTCTAGGAGTCTCACCTGTTAGGAAACCATTTGTTGCCCGTTACGGATCCGGTGGAATCTAATTATGCGTTAACAGCGAAAGAAATGGTTCTGTCTGGGGATTGGTTATCACCGCAAATTTATGGGCACTATTGGTATGATAAACCCATTATGATCTATTGGTTGCTCAGTCTGTCCTATTCCCTCTTTGGCATTACAGACTTTGCGACTCGTTTACCCTCTGCCCTCTTTGGGGCTATGAGCGTAGCCTTTTTGTACCAAGGGGTGCGCACCGTATCAGGGAAACGATTGTCCTCTTTAGGGGCGGCCTTTATTATGGGAACGGCCTTAATCGTTTGGATTATCTCCCATGGGATTATTACAGATATGGTTCTTTTATTTGCTACGGTGGGAACCTTTTACTTTGCCTATCGTGGGTTTACATCCTCTACGCATATGGCCATAGCCTATGGGTTTGCGGGCCTAGGGGTGCTCACAAAAGGGCCTGTGGGCTTGGTGCTGCCGGGCTTGTTATTCCTTATCTACGCAGGGGTAAAACGGTCTTGGACTTTGGTGAAAGCTTTATTCCCTTGGCAAGGGCTATTGCTCTTTTTGCTAGTCGTGATACCTTGGTATGGGTATATGTACATAGTCCATGGCATGGATTTTATCAATGGCTTTTTAGGATTACATAACATTACGAGAGCCACCCAATCGGAACATCCAGAGGTAAATCATTGGTGGTACTATCTGCCAATCTTCTTAGGGGGATCCTTACCTTGGACTGGGGCGATTCTATACGGCATGTACCGTGGTTGGAAAGGGCGAACAGATGCCTATCTATATACGATGGTGTTAGGATGGGGCACCATTTTGTTCTACACATTGATGGCCACGAAGTACCCTACGTATGCACTGATTTCAGTGATTCCTTTCAGTATTCTCGGCATGTGGGGTTTGGAAGCTTTGCAAGAACAGGATGCATCCTATACTAGATGGTGGTGGCTATTAGGACCAACGCTACTATTATGGTGGGCCTTTGGCATCGCCTCTTTCTGGGCACCATGGGGCTTTTGGTGGATATTGCGTGCCTTTGTGGTAGGTGCCACTGTATTTATGGCTGGTTGTTATTGGTATCGGAAACGATGGATGATGCCTTTTGTAGCCGGTGCCGGAACGTTGGTGATCTTGACTATCGTCTTGCTAGAAGGTCTAGTACCGTTGATGATGTTGCGCTCCTCTGTGCCTTATCATGCACCGGCAGAGAACTTTCACGGGACTGCATACTATTATGGGGATTATGCTACATCCATTCCGTATTACACGGGGGTGGTACCACTGCGCATTTCTCATGGTCTTGTGAAAGTAGCGCCTCAAGAGAAACCAAAGACAGACAAAGTAGATGCTCCTAAATCCGAAGGACGTAGTGAAAAGTGGAGTGGCAAAGACGTAATGCCACAAATCAGCGCGGAAGACTTCGTAAGACGGGTGAAAGCAGGGGAACCGACCTTAGTATTTGTCAATAGAGATGCGGTGAAAGATGTAGAAACATCGGAAGTAGGCCCGTATTTACATCGTGTCCATGAAAGTGAAAAAGTCGTTGTGTTCCGTTCTAACTAGAGGTGTAGTATGAAGGTTGAAACATTTATAAAAAGGTCTGCAACGGTTTTCGGCGCCTCAAGTCTTTAATCCTTGGCATGACTACGATGAACGATATGATGCTAGCCGGCGAGGAAGCTCTGTTCGGCGCCAACAATTGCAAGCCTATTTAGAAGAGCGATTACACAAAACGAAACTCATCATGATTGCTGAGGCCGTAGGGTACCAAGGGGACGTTTTACAGGTATTGCTATGACTTGTGAACGGATGCTCTTGGGACACCATCCTAGCGTGACACCGGATAGGGTGTTTACAGGGATACTGCCGAAACGAACCAGTTGTGCAGATAGTGCGTATATTACAAAGCGAACCCAACGCGAGTTAGGGGTTTAATGAACCCACTGATTCTGTGGTGTGGAATGCCATTCTAGAAGCGAACATCGATCCCTATGAAGTGGTGTTGTGGAATATTTTTCCCTTTCATCCCTTCAAAGGTGATGATGGATTGACCAACCGCACGCCTACCCAAGATGAGTTGGACCAAGGGTGGACTTATACAAAACAATTGTTAAGTCTATTCCCGGAGGCTCATATCTTAGGAATCGGTCAGAAATCTAGTCTCACCTTGCAATCCTATGGTGTAGATGTACAGGCCACCTTGCGACACCCTGCCAATGGGGGCGCTGGTTTGTATAAACAACAATTTCGTGAGTTTGCGAACTCCATAGGATAATGTGTAGCCACCGTGAGATGCATTGCAGGAGTTGCCAGAGTAGGTAGTACATGCATACATAAAGAATACATAGAAGTGCAAAAAACATAGAAGCATACAGAAAGGACCGCTGATTGAGGAAAATCAGAGGTCCTTTTTTGAAAGTTATAATGGTTTAAAAAGTTATAATGGTTTAAAAAGTTATAATGGTTTAAAAAGTTATAATGGTTTGAAAGTTATAATGTTTGCAAAACTTGTAGCACATAGTCTAAATCCTCTAATGTATGAGAGGCTGTGACTGTGAGCCGTAGACGTCCTGTGTTACGGGGTACCGTAGGAGGTCTAATGGCACTTAATATAATGCCTTTTTCTTCACAATATTGACTGGCCTTTAGAGTGGCCTCATTAGATCCGATAATAATCGGGAAAATAGGGGTCTCATCAGTACTAGGGATCCCCAACTTTGTTAACCCGTCTTGCATATACTTTGTGTTACGCTGTAATCGGGCGTAGATTGTAGAATCTGTGTGTAAGACTTCTAAGGCTCCCAAGCTAGCGCCTATATCAGCGGGTGATAAAGCGGTGGCAAAAATGAAAGGCCGACTGTGGTTGATGATGTATTGAATAAGAGTGCTCTCCCCACAGACGTAGCCACCGATGGAACCTAGGGCTTTGCTCATAGTTCCTGTGGTGATGATGCGGGAACTTTCACAGTGAAAGTGATGAGCCGTGCCACGACCATCGCCGATGACCCCAGTAGCATGGGCATCATCTACGATGAGAAAAGCATCGTAGCGCTCCGCTAAGTCCAGTAAATCGGGCAGAGGCGCGATGTCGCCATCCATGCTAAAGACCCCGTCGGTGATGATGAAACGCATCGGTGCAGACTGAGCTTGTTGCAACAGAGTCTCCAAGGCCTGCACATCGCTATGTGGATAGACTTGCACGGTAGCGCCACTGAGGCGACAGCCGTCGATGAGGCTAGCATGGTTCAGGGCATCGCTAAAAATGATATCCCTTTGTGGACTAGGGCGGAAATAGTGCCTAAATTTGCCATAAATCCAGCCGTGAAAGTCAATGCTGAGGGAGCTTGTTTCCACTGGGCCAACCGTGATTCCAATTCCTGGAAGAGAGGGAAGGACCCTGATGTAAGACGAGCCCCACCAGACCCTGTACCATAGTCTAGAATGGCTTGTCGAGCCCGTTCTTGCACATGTGGATGATGGGTTAAGCCCAAATAATTGTTGGATGCCATCATAAGGTACGTCGATCCTTTGTAGACCACATGGGTGGCATCGATGGGATCATAGGTGCGAGGATCACGCAACTGTGATTCAGCTTGGCGCTGCGCCAAGGCACTTTCATAGCGGTTATACATACAGACATCCTTTCGTGCTCACCCAAGTAGGGGTGCTACTTAAATACTGAATGAGTTCCTCAAAATTTGTATGAGGATCTACGAAAAAGGCGCGACCTCCCATAGCACTGCCGAAGGGTTTCATGGGACTCAACCGATGATAGGTGTGCTCATAGGACACATAGCCTGTTGTGTAGTCTGGGTCGTCGGACCAACAGAGTTCGCCTAGCACATAGGTCGATGCCAACACTTTGCTCGGCCAGAATGAGAGCCTCTAGAATGTACAGAGGAACAACCGTAGCGCTCTAAATGGTGGTGAATATCAGCCTCCACTTCGGCATCCATGCGAGAGACGCGGACCGTTTCAGGATAGATAGCGCCAGTGCTTGCATTGACTAACCAAGCTCCGCTCACACTGCGGTGTTTTCTTGTAATTGAGTGAAAGCCCTTTCAATGGCTCTACTTGCTATGTGGGCGTTGGACAATAGGCGAGAGGCCTCTTTGTGAGATGCCTCGATAGACCCTAGATTCGGTGGTGCAAATCGTAAGGGCGGGTACTTTCACCACAGAGTCGTCGGGAATCTCATCGATTTGTAAATTGATGAAATCTGGTTTTCCTTTGCTGTGGTGTAGAGCACGTTGTAAAAATTCTTCGGAAATACGACACAAGTCCGATTCGGAAACGAGACGTTCTGCACCGGAAATGTGAGAGCCTCCTTGTTCATGGGGACCGCCTTGGGCAGACCGCATGCGAATACTGTAGACCATGGTGTTATCCTTTGTTCACGCCATTGGCTACTTTGGCAGAGTGCTAATTGTGGCAAACGGCGGAAAATATTCACGAAGATAGGGCTTACGATGACTGTGAAAATCATACCTGGGATGGCTGCGATGAGCATAGGAATGACCATTTTACCAAAGGAAAGACCGATGGTAATCCGAGCAATAGCAGACGCAATAGGACCGGAGATCAAGATGGACCACATGCGGTTTTTACCAATCCACAAAATGAAACCAACGATGAGACGGAACTGCATGGCAATGGCTACATTGAGCAAATTTTGTGTACCCAGTACAAGGCCAATCGCACTAGATAAACAACCGCAGATGATGTATTTGCGGAACCCAAAGGCTGCACAAATAGCGACAGCGAGAGGGGCGGACAATTGGAATTCTACACCGGGGATGATGTTGGGAATTTTCATACCTCCTAAGATTGTCATCATAGCCGTTAAGATGCCGATTTCGGCAATGGCGCGAATACTTACTGATTTCATAACATACCTCCTAATTGTAAACTTAGATAAACTTCACTTCGTTTACATTATAAGTCTAGATTGCAAGAAGTGCAATATTGAATTGCAAAAATTTTACCTTTCATTCGCCCCGCCTTAGTTGCTTAGGAAGGAAATTCTATAGTATAATTAAAGTACTTATTTAGATCGGCTCATGAACCAATAGGGTTCCCAAAACTTTCACAGTAGAAAAGTATATACGGAAGGTATATGCTTTGCTGTGCATGAGAATGTGACATAGATAGTGGGAAAAAGTTTCTCACGCTGTTTTTGCTATACCAATTAAGATAGGAATAGATATCTATTTGTGCTTACATGCCGATACATGCTGAACCATCGTTGATGGGAGTAGATAGTCATGGACTATGGTAGTATGTATAGACAGTACGAACCTAGTCCCGTAGGAGGAAATTTTGAACATACAGGAAGAAAAACAATGGCGACACCAACTGGTGAAGCAACACAACAAAGACAACGACCAACCACACGTACACGCCGTACGACAGGGCAAAAATCGTCGACCATCTGTGAAAGCAGGGAGGAGAACAACGGGAACGGACACAACGCCCACGCGTGCAAGGTGAAGGGGGAGAACGCCGTCAGGCAAACCGTGGGCCCACGCAGACCGCAACGGACACATACAAATGTAGAAAAATCATGAACAAACACCACGCCCTCATGTACGAAAAAGATAAATTACAAATCATTCCATTAGGTGGATTGGGTGAAATCGGTATATGACCATCTTCCAATATGGTGATGATATTGTCGTATTAGATGTCTGGATTGGCGTTCCCAGAAAATGATATGTTAGGGGTAGACATTGTGATCCCTGACATGACATACTTGATTGAAAAATAAAGACAAAGTGCGCGCCGTGGTCATCACTCATGGTCATGAAGACCATATTGGTTCTTTTGAGCGTACTTACTAAAAAGAAGTAAATGTACCTGTGTACGCTACAAACCTTGTGTGTGGCTTAACTCGAAGGTAAACTAAAAAGAACATCATGTAAAAGCTAAAAATTGCAAATCGTTAAAGTGGTGACGAATTTAAAGTGGGATGTTTCAAAGTGGGCTTTATCCAAACGAACCACTCCATTCCAGATGCGTGTGCGATTTTCTTGGAAACACTCAGTAGGTACTGTAGTACATACAGGGGACTTTCAAGGTGGACCAAACACTAGTGGATGGCAAATTGATGGATGTTCATAAATTTGCTGAACTTGGCAACAAAGGTGTGTTAGCCTTGATGTCGGACTCTACGAACGTTGAGAAACCGTGATTTACACCATCTGAAAGTACCGTAGGACCAGCCGATCATGCGGGCTGCAGCAGAAGCAACAGGCCGTGTTATTTTGGCGACTTTTGCGTCCAACGTATCTCGTTTGCAACAAGCCATTGATGCGCTGGTGGCTACTAAACGTAAAGTAGTTGTATTAGGTCGTTCCATGGTGAATGTTACAGAAATTGCCCAAGAACGGGGCTACTTAACAGTGCCAGAAGGTATGATTATTGGCGACGATGAAATGAATCGCTATCGTGCTGATGAAATTATGATTTTGACAACTGGATCCTGGGGGGAACCAATGGCGGGCTTGTCTCGTATGTCTACGAACAATCACCGCACCGTAGAGATTACGCCAAATGATACAGTTATCATCTCTGCCACACCAATTCCAGGTAATGAGGCGGCGGTAGGTCGTACGATTGATAACTTGTTGCGTCAAGGCGCTCATGTAGTATATGGTAAAAGACCGTGGTATCCACGTATCTGGTCACGGTAGCCAAGAAGATTTGAAAACGATGCTAAACTTAGTGCGTCCTAAATTCTTCATCCCTGTTCACGGTGAATACCGTATGTTGAAAAAACATGGTGAACTCGCTGTATCTATGGGCATTGTGAAACCTAGCAATGTATTAGTAGGTGACAATGGACAAATCTTTGAGTTTACTACACGAACAGGTCGCTTAGCAGGTCGTGTACCAGCTGGCAAAGTCTTTGTCGATGGCCTAGGCGTAGGTGATGTGGGTAACATTGTGATTCGTGACCGTCAACAATTGGCACAAGAAGGTATGGTGGTTGTAGTGATGGCTATGGATCGTGCATCCGGTACCATCGTAGCAGGTCCAGATATGTTATCTCGTGGTTTCGTCTATGTACGAGATGCAGAAGAATTGTTGAGCGAAGCACAACGTCGTTTAGATGCAACGATCGAAAAATGTGAAATCGAACGCATTAAAGATTGGACTACCATCAAAAACTATGGTGCGCGACATTGGGTAAATTCTTCTATGAAAAATCTGTCGCCGTCCAATGATTTTTGCCAATCATTCAAGACGTATAATAAAAATATGGTATAATAGACATGTGACTCTCGTCATATGTCTATTTCTTTTACCTAGACTATGAGAGGGTCTGCATGGCTACAAATAGTAATATGTAATGGAGTAAATTATGAATTATACAAGTACTCGTTCCGTTGTGGAATCAGGTATTTTAACGGCATTGATGATCGTCTTTGCCATGATTGGACCCAGCGTGCCTATGCGTCGGGATTCTTTGGTTCCATCTTGGTGCCTATGACCATCGCTGTCGTAGGTGTGCGACACGGCTTTCGGTGGAGCATCTTATCCGTTGTATCTGCGGTGATTGCCATCGCCTTTTTATTAGGACCTTTAACGGCGCTTATCGAAGGTGGTGTATTTGGGGTAATCGGCATCCTTATCGGTTGATGGATTGCGCAAGCAGTGGTCTGTATCTCGATTACTTATCTTTCCCGCCATCGTATTGATGTTAGCAGTGGTCGTGCAGTTTTGGGCATCTGCTTGGGTGATGAACTTAGATCCAAAGACAGATGTGGACGTCCTTAGGCGAACAGTTAGAAGAAACTATGCGTGACATGTATGTGAATCAGGGACTTTCAGAAGAACAAATCGGAGTGGCCATGGATTCCTTACAAGATCAATTGAGCATTATGAAAAAGGTCTTAGTAGTCGGATTATTCTGCTCAGGCATTGCTATTTCCTATATTATTAACTATCTCACTAGACTTGTGTTAAGTCGTATCGGGACCTATGAGATTCCTGAAATCCCTACCATACAAGGGATGGCGCATTCCAGATTGGGCACTCCATATCTTTTAGTGGGGCTTATTTCTTATTTTGTGAAACAATATGTACCATTTCTAGAATATATAGGCTATAATTTGATGTATTTAGGTGGTATAATGCTATTTATACGAGGTATTTCTTGTATTTGGCGTATTAGTGAAAGTTACACCTCATCTCGCCTAGTGCGTTGGATTGTACTGGCTATCTTTATAGCCATGTCGCAATCGGCTACCATTTTTTGGAGCTCTTGATGTATTGTTGCATTTAGAGGGCCGGTGGAAACGGCGAAGTGAGTAGAAACAGAGGAGGTAGTATGAGGATACAAACTGAATATAGTTCTGTTGGAAATAACTGCCGCTGTTCTGATTTTTTTATATTATTGGCTATCATTGCCTCATCTGAACTGGCAGTTAGCTGCATGTTGTGCAGATTGTGGTATTTTCGCTCTATATGTACGGTGGCGTACTATCCGCAGAGGTCATCATTTACGAAGAGCTCAATTTGATCGTATGGCAAAGGGCATTACGCAAGCCTCTACCTTTGCTTTTGCAAAATTTACCAGTCGGCATTGTCATCATCGATGAAAATAACAAGATTTGTTGGTGTAATAGTGTCTTTAAGGCTTGGGTACCCAGCACTAATTCCGATAAAACGATGAAACTCAGCGGGTTTATACCAACCTTGCGAATCGATAAATATTGGGGAAAATCTGGTTTCTTTAACGAAGCCATTGATGGTAAATATTATCGTGTGCTGTACAAAAACATTACGCGGCCAAAAATCGCAATATTCTGACGTGGATAGTGATGAATTAGAACAGTATATGGCCTTTACTTTGATGATATTACAGAGATTCAAGTAGAAAAAATCAAGCTATGTCTATGGTGCCAGCTTTTGGGTTTATTACTATGGATAATATTGAAGATTTGCGGACAGGTCTCAGCGACATTGAGTACACGCAATTGTGGTCAGACATGAACCGATTGATTGTCACAGAAATTGACCAGCACGATGGATTCATTCGCAATGCTACGGAGGATACCTATTCTTTCAGTATCAGCAAGGCAGAAATGCTGAACATGATGGAGAAGAAATTTAATCTCTTAGATAAAATTCGTGCTTTAACTACGTCGAAGCATATTCCACCGACCATCAGTATGGGTATTGCTTTGACGACGGATTCTGTGAAAGTACAAGGGGAAAAAGGCGAAAGCCGCCTTGAAAATTGCATTGGGTCGGTGGCGACCAAGTCTGTGTATACCATGGAGAAGAAGTGAAATTCTTTTGGTGGTAAAACGTCGGGGAATGAAAAAGAATACAAGGGTGCGAGCACGGGTTGTTTCTCATGCATTGCATGAAATTATGTTGGATTCTGACCGCGTTCTCGTCTCGCGGGTCATGATCGAGAAGATTATGATAGTATTGGCGCTTCCGTTGGGGTAGCAGCGATGGCAAGAGCTCTTAACAAGCCAGTGCATATTGCGCTCAGTGCGAATCCAACAGCAGTTCGCAAGCTAGTGGAAGTGATGGTTGACCATGAAGATTTCCAAGGTATGATCATCAACGAAGAAGAGGCAACACAATTCGTCACAGATAATACGGTGGTCATTGTTACCGATGTGCACCGGTCTGAAATGGTGGCGACCTCAGGACAGATTGAAAAAAAGTCTGCGAGACGGGTGGTTATCGACCATCATCGACGGGGATCGGATTTTATTGAATCCCCTATGTTGACATATTTTAGAGCCATCCACATCTTCTACGAGCGAATTGGTGTCGGAGTTGATTCAATATTTCCCTGATCATGTAGAGATTAAGCCAATCGAGGCAAGCGCCCTCTATGCAGGCATTGTGGTGGATACGAAGAACTTTGTGGTTCAAACAGGGGCTCGTACCTTTGAAGCGACCTCGTTCCTCGTCGGTCTGGAGCGGATGTATCCGTAGTTCGCCATTTATTTATGGACAACTTTGAAGGTATGCGTATGCGGTCAGCTATGTTAGCGGCGACGGAAGAGATTTCTCATATGGCTTTCACAGAAGCACCGGAAACGGCGAAGAACGCCACGGTTATTGCTGCACAAACAGGGGATAAATTGATTACCCTAGAAGGCATCGAGGCTAGTTTTGTATTCTATGTGTTGCCAGATGGTGGCATTGGTGTCAGCGCTAGGTCCCAAGGTAAGGTCAACGTACAAGTGATTATGGAAACTGTCGGAGGCGGTGGTCATCGCACAGTGGCGGGTGCTCAGATTTATAATAAATCCATGACAGAGGCACGTCAGTGGGTGACAAGTGTTGCCGTTTCGTATACTGACAGAATTAGAAGAAGAATCTAAGGAGGAATAAGAATGAAAGTAATTTTTATTAGAAGACGTAAAAAGTAGGTAAAAAGGCGAAATCGTTGAAGTATCTGAAGCATATGGTCGCAATGTGTTGATTAAAAAGGTGTGGGTTTTAGAAGGAACACCACAAAACTTGAACAATGCGAAGCAAAAATTAGGGGCTCAAGCGCATAAAAACAAGTGGACTCCGATGAAGCTACCGTATTGGCTAGCCAGTTGTCCAAAAGTATCTGTTACAATCCCAGTAAAAATGGGTGATGGTGGCCGTGTATTTGGTTCCGTTACAGGTAAAGATATTTCTGATGCATTGCAAGCGCAAGTAAAAAGTTGATGTAGATAAAAAGAAAATTGACTTAAAAGAGCCGATCAAAAACATTGGGTACTCATGAAGTGTTGATTCGAGTGCATCCAGAAATTACAGCTACTATCACTGTCAATGTAGTAGAAGGTTAATCCAAGAGGGCTAAGCCCTCTTTTTGCGTATACGTATAGGAGAGATAGTATGGAAGGACGCATACCACCCCATAGTATAGAAGCAGAACGGGCTGTATTAGGGGCGATTTTACTGAATGAGGAAGCTTATGAAACGGTGAGTACTATTAGTGCAACCTAGCGATTTTTACAGCGACCATCACCGCATTATATACGAAGCTTTGATGACGATTGTGAATAAAAATCGACGAGCTGATTATATCTTGTTAACAGAAGAATTCAAAAACGTTTACAAAAGTTAGATGCCGTAGGCGGTATTATATATATAACGTCTCTCACATCGGATATGCTAGATGTCTATAATGTAGAAGAACATGCAAAAATTGTACGAGATAAGGCTCAGCTCCGCAAATTGATTCAGTGGCGAACTCCCTAGAATCCATGGCATATCGTGAAGAAGAAGAAACAGAAGACATTGTAAAACCGCGCCGAGCAAATGGTATTGGATGTTAGTGGTGCGACACGATCAGAGTCGTCTTTCAGTTCCATGGAAATGGTCATGCAAGAAACCTTGAATCGCATCAATGAATTGCAACAATATAAGGGTATTTTGACGGGTGTATCGACAGGCTTTAAGGACCTAGATACAATGACTAGTGGTTTGCAAAAGTCGGACTTGATCTTAGTGGCTACTGTCCATCTATGGGTAAAAACGGCATTTACCCTCAATATTGCTCAAAATGTGGCGATGAAATCTAGAAAAAATGTAGCTTTCTTTTCTCTAGAAATGTCGAAAAGCCAGCTCGTAGCCCGTGTATTAGCATCGGTAGCGGGCATCGATTCAAAACGGATACGAAATGGACAACTAAGCACAGACGACTGGGATAAAGTAGGCGCTGTGTTAGATGATTTATCAGAAGCACCATTATACATTGACGATACATCGGGCTTAACACCGCAATTGATGAAGAAAAAACTGCGCCGTTTAATTCAAGAACGGGGAGAATTGGGACTCATTGTAGTGGACTATATTCAGCTTATGGAAAAATGGTGGCAAAAAGGTGGCGGACAATCGCCAACAAGAAGTGTCCGCCATTTCTCGTCAACTGAAAAATTATGGCCAGAGAATTTAATGTGCCCTTGATTGCCTTGTCTCAGTTGAGCCGTGGTGTTGAAAGTCGGGCTGACAAAACGCCGATGTTGAGCGACTTGAGAGAGTCCGGTTCCCTAGAGCGAGATGCGGATATAGTAGCCTTTTTTAAATCGTGAAAACTACCAAGATACAGAAGATACGAGCGATGGTGTAGAGACACAAGTCATTATTCGAAAAACATCGTAATGGTGAATTAGGAGTGGTGCGCTTGTGGTTCGAAGGCGCCTATACTCGATTTAGAGATGTAGCTTATCGAGATGATGATCCAGGTATGTAACCATACATACAACTCATGGTTATCATTGCCTGTGTAACAACAGCCTTGGTATCGATGGTTGTCGATACGGAAGAACGAAAAAATATAGATTCGCATTGACCTTGTTCGATATAACTACTTCTAAACATGAAAGAATGATGAAGAAGATAGGTTAAGTATAACTAAAAGTAATGATTGCTTGAAGCCTATAGAATAGCTACTTTCTTGGAAGCGAAAGAGAACAATCAGGTAGATTCTCTCTTAACTATGCATATATGATAAGGTAAAAATAGCGATAACTGTGGGATTTCTATTCCATGTGGTGTACATGTGTGCTATAATTTACGTATCAAGAGTAGTGACAATTTATTGAGGAGTACTACGAGTTGTCACAAGTATTTTTATGGTTAGGGAAAGAGGTTTTAACGATGGGAAATTTTGTTTACATCCAAGAAGAAAAACTTAACGCATTCTGTCAAGACGCATTCGAAGGATTTGGTTTCAGTCCTGAAGAAGCAGGTATCATTAAAGACGTATTGATGATGTCCGACATGTACGGTATCCAATCTCACGGTATGCAACGTGTAGTTCGTTATCACAAAGGTATTGAAAAAGGTCTTATCGACATCAATGCAAAACCAGAAGTTGTTTTCGAAACTCCAGTATCTGCAGTTATCGAAGGCCATGATGCAATGGGTCAATTAGTTGGTCACTATGCAATGGAATTAGCTATTAAAAAAGCTAAAGAAACAGGCGTTGGTATCGTATCTGCTCGTAACTCTAACCACTATGGTATCGCCGGGTTACTATGCAAACCTTGCATTAAAAAGAAGGCTTAATCGGCTTCTCTTGCACTAACTCCGAAGCAATCATGGTTCCCTACATTTGCTCGTAAAGCAATGCTTGGTTCCAACCCAATTGCTTTCACAATGCCAGCTGAACCATACAACTTCTTCTTCGACGCTTCTACAACAGTAGTAACTCGTGGTAAATTAGAAATGTACAACAAATTAGGTAAACAATTGCCTAACGGTTGGGCATTAAATAAAGATGGTAAAGCATCTCAAGATGCTGCTGAAGTATTGGGCAATATCTCTGACCACGTTGGTGGCGGTATCATGCCTTTAGGTGGCAACACTGAACAATTAGGTTCCCACAAAGGTTATGGTTACGGTATGCTTTGCGAAATCTTCGCATCCATCTTCTCTCAAGGTGGTACATCCAATAAATGTATGACTGGTGGCCGTTCCAATATTTGTCATGGTTTCATGGCTATTAACCCAGCTATCTTCGGTAACCCAGAAGATGTTAAAAAACACTTCTCCACATTCTTACAAGAACTTCGTGAAGCTCCTAAAGCTGAAGGTGCTGAACGCATCTACACTCATGGTGAAAAAGAAGCAGAAGCTATCGAAGTTTGCCGTAAAGAAGGTGTGCCAGTTATCGATAAAACAGTGGCAGAATTATTCGATGTATGCGAATTATTGAAATTGGATCCCTAAAAAAATACTTCGGCGACTATGAACCACCTAAAGCAGTTGCTTCCAACTACTAATTTGCAGTTCAATAGCTGACAATTACAGATCTTTATCGATGCAGAATCAGTAGTTTTGTATCCCTAAGGAATACTTCTTAGAGACTGGTAACAGTCAACATCTTTGAACATATGAGAGAGGGAATCTGTGGATTTCCTCTTTTTGTTTATACTACACTGTGCGTATGCTAGAATTTGAATTACAGTGATTCACACTATAGAAAGGGATTGTTAATATGGATATATTTTTAGCAGTCTTGCCGATCCTATGGCTTATCATAGCGTTGGCAGTATTAAAAATACTGCATGGAAAGCATGTTTGGCGTGACAGAATTGGTACGTATATTTTAGCTGTTTTCTACTATGGAGAAAAATGCATATATTATGTACACAGGGGCTATGGAAGGTGTTGCTCTTGCAGTTTGGCCAATTCTTTTGGTTATTACAGCGACCATCTTCACTTACCAATTAGTAGTTCATACTAAAGCGATGGAAACTATTAAAGTAATGTTATCTTCCGTAACTAGCGATATGCGTATTTTTAGCCGTATTGTTAGCATGGGGCTTCGGTGCTTTCATGGAAGGTATGGCAGGTTTCAGGACAGCCGTTGCAATCCCAGAGACGAATGATGGTAGCAGTAGGCTTTGATCCATTGAAATCTATCTTGGCTTGTTTGGTAGCAAACTCCGTACCTACAACATTCGGTTCGATTGCGATTCCAACAACAACATTGGCATCTTTGACTGGTCTACAACCAGCTGAATTGGGTACATTCATTGCAGTGCAATTATTCTTCTTAAACGTGATTACTCCATTCTTCATCGTAGGCATCATTGTCGGTGGCGTGAAAGCAATTAAAGGTGTATTCGTACAAACTTTATTAGTCGGGTTTGGCATTGGCAATTCCAGAATTGTTAATCAGCATGTATGCGGTGGTCCAGAACTTGCTGTTATGGGCTCCTCCATAGTAATCATGGGTGTGATCATTGCAATCGCAAAATTAATGCCTGTTAACGATCCTGAGTACAAAGTTGAAGGTGGTGCAGCGCGTACAGTATCTGCTAAAGAAGGCTTAATTGCAGCATCTCCATTCATCTTGATCTTCATCTTGTTGATCGGTACATCTAAATTAGTACCGACTGTATATAATGCATTGATGGTATTCAAAACATCTGTACCTATCCATCTTTGGTGTAAATGCAAAAACCTTACACATTTGTTTGGATTGCAACTCACGGTATTATGATTTTCATTTCTGCTTTAATTGGTGGTTTCATCCAAAAAGCGGGCCTTGGAACTCAAAAAAACAAGTATTAACTAACACTTTCAAAAACATTGAAATTAACGTATGTAACAATTATTTCCGTAGTTGTGACTGCAAAATTGATGACATACTCTGGTATGACTGGTATGATCGCTAACGCATTGGTAGCAGACAACTGGTACTATGTACCCCTGCATTTGTCTCCTGTAATTGGTGCATTGGGTGCGTTCTTGACAGGTTCTGGTACAAATGCAAACGTATTGTTCGGACCATTGCAAACAGCAGCGGCTCATCAATTGACTCTGGTCATGATACATTAGCATTGTGGTTGGCGACAACTAACTCTGGTTCCGCCGGTGTTGGTAAAATGTTCTCCCACAAAGTATTGCGATTGCGATCGGTGCCGTAGGGTCCCGCTCTTAACACATTCATCGAAGAACACAAAATCGATGCACAAAAAAGCTGACCAATTACGTCATTCTATTGATGCAAGTTCCATCATGGTTCATGTAGCTAAATACTTCTTGTTATACTTAATTATTTCTGGTATTTTTTTGCTTACTTCGGTCAAGAATTCTTCCCTCAATTGGAAGCTATCTTAACAATGGTTAAGCACTAATTACTATCTAGCATACAATAACAGATTAAGAGACAACATTTTCGGTGTTGTCTCTTTTTGTATTCCTATTATATATATAGGCTCTTTGTCAAATGTGGGGGCTACTCATATAAAAGTTCTTAGCACTAACTATTTAAATAGCTAGTGCTATTTTTTGCGCAATAGAAGTATACGAACTCTGAATCATTCAAAATGACGTACTCCATAACTTATTCTCTTACAACGTATTTAACCTCGCTCTCTAGCTTCTTTTAGAAAAAGGCCTTATCTGAACTAAAAACCTTAAGCAAATAACTTAAAAACCACTAAAAAGATGATGATTAAAATAAATAGTCTGCGAGAGCAGGGCGGGGCACTTAGCAAAAGACAGGAAAGGAGCTGATGAGCCAAGATGAGATAACAGTTATGAATGGCAGTAAATGTATTTTTCCAACTTCGAGGTGTAAGACCATTTTTATGACTATTGCAATTTGAATATCTAAATGGTATAATGTTATCAACAACGTTGTTAATAACATTGATACGAGGTGATATAAATGGATGTGAATTTTTTTATTGGAAATAGCAATTAAAGAAACGATAAATTTAAAGACGAATGAGGTATTTTTTTTATTTAGAGAATTATTTAAGGGTTACGAATGGAATAGGATAGAAAGAAAAAGATAGATTATTGTTGGGCTCTTTTTTTCTGAATTACGTAAATAGCGAGAATTCTAATATAAAAAACATTAGAAAAAGACATCTTCAGGACAACAAAAATATATTATTATAAATTAACATGTTAAATTAAGGAAGGGAAAAAAAGAAGAGTTATGATGAACTCTCACTCAAGGGGAGGAGTTAAAAAGCGTTAGAAGATTCTATGGCTAATCTAGATAACTAACAAAGTAAAGTTATAATAGAAACTGTTGATGGTATTCAAAGGATAAGAGGGTTGGTCGCTTCGGCAAAAAACTATAGTAATTGCTCTTAAAGCGACTTATCTTCATGCCAACATCTAGATTGGAAGATAGCTATAACATTTAATACAAGATTGCTTAAAGCTCATGTAATATTCATGATAATTTCATAGAAGGCTCATATTTTTTTCATCATTCTTTCATAGATGTAAGGTAAGATATAAGCAAGTTAGAAATAACGAATATTCCTTAATTAAAATATAAGACACGATGCATATGGCACGTGAAGGAGGAAACTATGAAAAAAATATTTCGTTTTGGAGCTGCAGTGATGGCTCTAGGTGCAGGCCTTATGATGGCAAGTGGTGTTGCGAATGCAAAGAAAAAGTACAAAAGTATTCCAAAGCAGATCAAATGGCAAAAAAATTAATTCTTGGAATGGTGTAGGCAGTGTTGTTCCTAGCGTATTACCATTGAGTGATGTAGATTATAAAGGTGTTGTTACAAAATTCAAATCTTTATATCCAGATGCACATATTGTAGGTATTTCCTATGATGGAAAACACAATCCAACTTATGAAGTAGATGGTATTGTAGATGGCCTTAAAATTGAAATGCATATCCGTGAAAATGGAGATATCATCAATACAGAAGTGAAACCAATGAAACATGATGGTAAACATATGAAAAAAACAAGGTTCTATGATGTATGGTCAAGCTATGAAAGGTAGCCATAGCATGTCTAAATCGTTTGATGTGAATGATATCATCATGCCAGAAGTAGCTGAAACTAAAGCCCAAGAAAAAGTGGGTGGCATGTTCGAAGCTATGGACTGGTCTGTTGAAAAAGAACATGGTCGCTTAGTCTATGAATTAGACATGATTGACGGCAGTGGTAAAGAAGCTGAAGTGAAAGTAGATGCGATCACTGGCGAAATTATCAATGTGGAAATGAAAAACTAGCAAATACTAATTCAAACTTTTGAAATACTCTCCTTATAAAAATCCTTACTATAAAACATAACTAACATAAATAACACAAATAATACAAATATACCCCCTATGAGACGTCACTGGTTCCGTTATGAAGCCAGTGGCGTTTTTGCTTAGGTTGCAAAGGGAAGAGCACGACATATTCCTCCACAAACTGATACAGTGGTTAGGTTTGCTCCGGAACATGTCGTGCTCTTCTAGTATTCCTTTATTTAGCAAAAAGAACGCCAATGGCGTTCTACGCGTAATGGCGTTCCTTTGGGTTAAAAATGACCGTTTTCCTAGGCTAGGGTGTTTGCACGGTTTTAATGTGTATCGGTCGATGATACGGCAGGCTTCGTCTAGGGTAAGGTCTTCTTTGGTAGAACCTTGTTCAAAGATGCATCGTGGGTCGCTAGATCCCACTTCACCGGCTGGTAGGTAGAGGTATTCTGAATTATAAGGGTCACCAAAGATGTACCCCGCTTGTAAGTGTTCTTTGTGGATACGGCTCATGGTATCTCCTTCATCATAAAATTTACAGCGTCTGCTGAGACTAGGTGTAATTGTGTGTGCCCCCAATGGGAAGGGACTTTCTGAAAGGATGTTTTGTCGTGTAAATGACCAAATACGCAGTGATCTACGTGGTATTCTTCCAATAGGTCCGTGAAGCCGTTTGCATGGTTTTCCAATGTAGGCGGATAGTGTAGTAAGAGTATGCGTGTTACCTGAGAAGGGTCATCGCCACTTTCAGTAATGGCAGTTTCCATAGCGTCTAAAGGTCGCTTTGGTACGCATTACTTCTCGTTCGTAGATGTGGCGGTCATCTTCTTCTTTAAAGAACGGGTCTTGTGGATAGATATATCCTTTGGTGCCACCGAAGGCGATGCCTTGATGGTATAGACCTCTACCTTGTAAGAAGGTGATGCGCCCTTCCATGAGGGTATTCATTTTTTTGTAGGCTCGTCCACCAGTAGTCGTGATTGCTGCGAATCATAAATTTTTGTCCCGGCAAGGCGGAGATAGCGTCCAAGTCTACTTGGGCATCGCTGAGGCGCATGGCCCAAGACATATCGCCTACGAGAAAGACTAAATCGTCTGGCTCTATATGTTCCCGCCAATGGGCTTGGATGCGTTCCCAGTGGTGATCCCAGTGGGGGCCAAAGATGGTCATCGGCTTTGTGGGTGGTTGCCCAGATAGGGTGTAAAATCGCCAATGGCAAAAACTTTCATTAAAACCTCCAAAGAGTTGTGTAAATACGGTTGGATGTGGCGGATGACTTCAAGGCTCGTTCCTCGTTGCACACTTGTGGAATCACATAGCCAATGACTAGGGGCGATGTGACGTAGCAGGGGCACGATTTTAATATAGTGAAAGCCGTCGCCAATATCATAGAAAAAAATAAATTATAGGATTTCGCATATTTCGAAAAATCCTTCTAATAGGTAGCGCAAGGTACGCTGTAAATAGTTGGCAAGAATCGATGTCTCTAGATGTGGGTTAAATCGCATATTGAATTCAAAAAACCGTTGATAGGACGGTTGGATAAGGTCATGCGAAGACCGGGCTCTTCATGAATGAGCCATCCTTCAAAAATGCTCCACATGGATATCTTGACGATAATCATAGTCTTCTAAACCAATGATTTGGCTATGAGGGTGGTAAATGGATCCACCCGACATGGGGCCATAGTTTTTGAAAAATAAGACAGATCTGAAACGGGGGTCTCCTTTTACCTGTTCCCATTTCTCGCGACCAAATTCTAAAATATGGATGGCCTCGGACAAGGGCAGTTTGGAATATTCTGTATGCACATGGGGCGGTGTCTCAATGATGACCGTGGGCCACGTATGTTGTAGGACTGGGTATTTATTCATGAGCCAAATGATGGACCCCGATGTATCTAATATGTCGATTAATTGCGAGGGCTCGCAAAAGGGGCAATGCCCGTCGCGATTGTGCATGCTGTCGGGTTTTGTTTGACCCAAGGCAATATCAAAAATTAATGGTTCTTTCATAGTTCACCTCACTAGTACTATAGTATCATAGGGGGCGATGTTTATGAAAGTGTGAAACATGATATAATAAAAAGAATAGGAGGAATTATGAGACCTACAACATTATGTTTTCCCAAACAGGACAATTTATTTTTTTATTAGGACGTAAAAAAACGGGGCTTTGGCGCCGGTTATTATAATGGATTTGGCGGTAAAATCGAGGATGGTGAAAGTTTCCGGGCTTGCGCAGTGCGGGAAGTCTTTGAGGAAGTGTCTTTGCTCGTGAAAGAAGAGGACCTACAGGCAGTGGGGCTATTGGACTTTCAGTTTCCGTACTCACCGGAGTTGAGCCATATTAGTTACGTATATATAGTGGAACAGTTTCAGGGTATTCCTTTAGAATCGGAAGAAATGGAGCCACATTGGTTCACCCTAGAGGAGACTCCCTTTGACCATATGTGGGCCAGTGATGAACAGTGGATTCCACGGATTTGGGGTGGCGAGAAATTGAAAGGTGTCATTACTTTCAAAGAAGATAATCGTACCATTGAGTCCATGCAGTTTATAGCCGTGGAAGAGATTCTAGAAAGCGACGATGTGGACCGTGTGACGGCGTGGATATATGAGGATATGAAGTGAAACCAGAAGAGCAAGTGAAACAAACAGAGTCACAGAGCCAAGTGGCGTGGCCCCAGCATTTACTAGATTGGTACGATGTGCATAAACGGGAGTTGCCTTGGCGTGAAAGTAAAGATCCTTATCGGATTTGGGTGTCTGAGGTCATGTCTCAGCAAACACGGATTGAGGCGATGCGACCGTATTTTGAAAACTGGGTGTTGCAATTTCCTACCTTAGAAAGTTTAGCATCTGCCGAAGAAGATACAGTAGTCCGTGCTTGGCAAGGTCTAGGCTATTATTCTAGAGCTCGCAATTTGCACCAAGGCGTCAAAGAAGTGGTGGAAACCTATGGGGGCCAAGTACCACGGACACGGAAGGAAATGGAATCCCTGAAAGGGGTAGGCTCCTATACAGCCGGTGCAGTGCTCTCCATCGCCTATAACTCGCGTGAACCCGCCGTAGACGGCAATGTACTTCGTGTGTATGCTCGTCTGTACAATATCCATGAAGATATTTTAGGCACTGTCGGCAAAAAGGTGATTACTACCTTGGTAGAAGACACCATGCCTTACGATCGACCAGGCGACTTTAACGAAGCCCTTATGGACTTTGGGGCATCTATCTGCATTCCTAAAACACCTCGCTGTGAGTCCTGTCCATTGGTACAGGATTGTAAGGCAAAAGCAGAAGGCACGGAACAAGTGTTGCCTATACGGATCAAGAAAACAAAGGTGCAAGCGGTACAACTCTACGTAGGAATTATCCAAACCCTAGAGGGCTATTACGTACTCCATCGGAGACCGAAGGAAGGCTTGCTCCAAGGAATGTGGGAATTTCCAAGTGTAGAAAGGGGTACGGCGACGAGTCGCAAAACCGCGTTAACCGAGGTATTGCAAGACGTAGGCATCACGGTCACCATGGAACGACCTATGGTGAAAGAAGTAACCCATATTTTTTTAGCCATCGCAAATGGACGATGAAAGGCTACCGAGGGGTCGCTACAGAGGTGGCAATAGATGCATCGAATACGATAGCTCTAGAAGGTGATGAATCGGTGCAACAAGCAGTAGCACAAGGTCAGATTATCCCTCTTAGAAATGATTGGATTCTCTGTCGCAAAGAGGCCTTTCACGTGCTGCCTTGGGCGGGGCCTCATGGCAAATTCATTGATCTTTGTTAATCTATACCGAGGAGTGATATAGATGAGAATATATATATTTATAGGCATCCTAGCACTGGGGATGACGATGATAGGAGCCATCACAGGCGGAATCGTGAGTACATTTAGAGGTGCCAATTTACGAAAAAGGCTTTACATATGGAGCTGTAACAGGGCTAGTTCTTGCACTAGCCACGATTCTTTTGCAACGCTTTATGTACAGTATCCATGAGGGCGTCGTGATGGACCTAGTGCGCCCAGCCCTCATCGAGCTGAATGGATTGGTGGTGACACTCATAGGCACATTTGTGGCGTTAGCCATCTTTGGTGTAGTGTACGGGCTATTGCGCTTAGCGACGGGTCCAGTGAAAGAAGATGACCCCATTCATATAGGGACGTCGAAACTTTTTTTCAAATGCACAGCAGTGGTGGTACCCGACCGTTGTGGGTGTTACAGGGTCAGTGTCGGCCTTTCAGGGAAATAATGAATTGCAATTGCGCAGATTACAACTTTCACTGAAAGATAGACCAGAGGTGCTGAAAGGATACAAAATCGGGCAACTCAGTGATGTTCATATCGGGCCTTTCATCGGCATGGATAAGTTGAAAGAAATGGTGAATGCCATTGCTAGCGAACATCCACATCGATTGGTCATCACCGGTGATTTAATCGATGATTTAGCCTATCTTGATGAAGTGGCGGACTATTTAGATAGCCGTGTTCAAGATTTCCCTGATGGCATCGATTACATTTTAGGGAATCACGAGTATCGCGTCGATGTAGAGCGCGTGTGGAAGCGTTTGAGCCAAACGAAGATGCATATGTATCGCAACAGTCATCAACAGATATTAGGGGGCCCTTGCCCGGTGTACCTGGTGGGCATGGATTACCATTTTAAAGATGATGTGCTAGAGGAAAACGTGCGTTTGTTAGATATAGCTATGGAAGGCATCCCAGACAATGGATATCCTATCTTGTTGGCGCACCATCCGAACTATATTCCAGAAGCATTTCGCCGGCATATTCCGCTGACCTTGTCTGGACATACCCATGGAGGACAAATCAACCTGTGGGGGACGAATTTAGTGCCCGTGTATAAGCCTTACTGGAAAGGCCTCTACGAAGAACAGGGACTGTTTGCCTATGTGAGCCGAGGGTCGGGACATTGGTTCCCAGTGCGCATGAATTGTCCTAGAGAAGTGACGGTGTTTACTATTTTATAAAAAGCAGAACCCCCACAGCGGCAACTGTGGGGATTCTTTGTTTCAATGGATTTGATTAACTTTTTGTATCTGTAGTATATCAGACTTATAGAATCTTGTCACCTATATTATAGGTATTTAGATAAATTAGAAAAAGTTGAAGATAGTATATCGTAGTTGATGTATATATAATAACCATTATCATATATATAAATGATAACAAATGTAATAGCTAATACTTTCATCCTTTGAAATACATATTCAAAAAAATTTTATATTGAGAAATAATATCAATTGTGATATAGTATAAGTAAGTAAGACTCATGGAATTTTTATGTTAGGGATAGTACGGGAAATCCCACATGTATTAGTAAAGGAGGAAAGACCATGAAAGAGTTTAAATTATGGCGTCTGTTCATTGTGTTTGCCGTTTGTATTATGGCTATTGCCGGCTGTGGAAAGCAAGCCGATACGGTGCAAGAAGGTAAACCATTACAAGTGGTAACTACTACAACAATGATTACAGATTTAGTGCAAAAATTGGCGGTGACCATGTGTCAGTGCAAGGTTTGATGGGCGCGAGGGTTGACCCACATTTATACCAAGCTAGTGCAGGTGACGTATCTACTTTGCAAAAAGGGGACATTATTTTTCTTGAACGGTATCCATTTGGAAGGTAAAATGGGTGAAGTATTCCAAGAATTGAAAAAATCTAATAAAACTGTAGTGGAAGTATCGAAAGATATGGATCCATCTACATTGTTAGCTTTTGAAGAAGAAGGCCCAGATGCCAAAGACCCTCATATTTGGTTCGATGTACAAAAACTGGAAATTAGCTGCCAAAGTGGTAAAAGACACATTAGTAGCAAAAGATCCTAGCCACGAAAAAGATTATGTAGCAAATTACGAAGCGTACATGAAAGAATTAGATGCAGCGGATCAATATATTAAGGATAGAACGAAAGAAATTCCTGAACAATCCCGTGTACTCGTAACAGCTCATGATGCATTCCATTATTTTGCTCGCGCTTATGGATTTGAAGTGAAAGGCTTGCAAGGTGTCAGCACAGCAACAGAAGCGGGCACAAAAGACATGAACGACTTAGTACAATTTATTGTAGACCATAAAATCAAAGCAATCTTCGTAGAATCTTCTGTTCCTCATAAAACAATCGAAGCTGTACAAGAAGCATGTAAAGCTAAAGGTTGGGACGTAGCTATTGGCGGTGAATTATATTCCGATTCCTTAGGCTCTCCTAACACAGAAGGCGGCACATACATTGGTATGGTCAAAGCCAACATCGATACAATTGTGGGCGCTCTTAAATGATGAGTGACAACAAGTGTATTCTGAAAGTAGAGGACCTTTCCGTAGCCTACGATGAAAAATCTAGTGCTAGAAAATGTATCCTTTCAGATTGAACAAGGTACGATGACGGCCGTAGTTGGCCCTAATGGGGCCGGTAAATCCACCTTGGTGAAAGCCATATTAGGATTGGTACCGGTCGCAAGAGGAACGATTACATTAACATTAGATACTAAGACTATCTCCGCCTATGGTGGGGCTAAGAAAGACAGTATTTACAACCATATTGCCTATGTACCACAAACATCGACGGTGGATTGGGATTACCCTATCACGGTCTTTGAAGTGGTGTTGATGGGCACCTACCGCAGATTAGGTTGGTTTAAACGGCCCGGAAAAAGCAGAACGAGACGAGGCGACAAAAAGCGTTGCAAACGGTAGGTATGCTAGAGTACGCAGAACGGTCTATATCGCAATTGTCTGGAGGACAGCAACAGCGCGTGTTCTTAGCTCGTGCGCTAGTGGAAAACCAAGATGTGTACCTATTAGACGAGCCTTTCAAAGGCATCGACAAGACCACCGAGTCTGTACTAGTGAAGATTATGAAAGACATGCAATCTGCAGGGAAAAAAACATTACTCATCGTCCATCATAATTTACAGACATTGGAAGCTTATTTTGATCAAGTTCTCTGCATCAATCGCAGATTGGTGGGCATGGGACCCGTTCGAGATATAGTGGGCTCCCCAATCCTAGATGAGACATATTCATACTAGGAGGCGCCCATGGAATTATTACAACAATATACATTTCAAATCGTAGCACTAGGAACGGTAATGCTAGGTTTGGTGTGTGGCGTCATAGGAACCTTTGCGGTACTGCGCCAAGAAAAGCTTGCTAGGGTGATGGGGTAGCCCATTCTACACTACCAGGGGGTAGTGGCAGGATTCCTCTTAACAGGCGTGAAAGACACCACAGTGCTATTGCTCGGTGCGATTTGCACGGCCTGTTTGGCAGAATGGATTATGTACAAAACATCCCAAAAAGCAGTCCGCTTTGATGCGGCCTTGGCTACGATTTTAGCGGCTTTCTTTGGATTTGGTACAGTTTTGTTGACCCGTGTGCAATCGATGGAAAATGCGGGACAAGCAGGGCTCAATACCTTTATCTTTGGACAAGCTGTGACCATGATGCAAAGCGATATTTGGGTGATGGCAATCTGCGGTACCTGTATTGTGGGTGGGGTTATTATACTTTGGAAAGAATTGAGTCTTACCGTATTTGACCCCATTGAAGCACAGTTGATGGGGATTCCTGTATCAAAAGTGCGCTTTTTCTACCGCGCCGCATTGATCGTGACCATCGTTATTGGTATCCGTACCGTAGGTGTTATCTTGATTAGCTCTTTACTCATAGGACCTGCTATGATTGGTCGCCAGTGGACACATTCCTTGCGCACCTTAGTCATCATCGCTGCTATTAGCGGTAGTGTGGTGGCCTTTATGGGGACCTTTGTGAGCGCCCTATGGGGCAATTTGCCGACAGGACCGATGATTATCATCGTCATGACAGGCATGATTTTTATTAAGCATGACATTGGCTACAGGTAAGCGCCTTGTAAGGAGGTGTTTCGGATGAGTCATATACTAGAAATTTGGGGCATCGCCACAGTAACTGGTATCAGCTGTAGCCTTATCGGCACGTTCTTGGTGTTGCGTCGCTTATCTATGATGGTGGATGCCATTACGCATACGGTCTTTTTGGGTATTGTGTTGGCATTTTTAGTGACGAAAGATTTAAACTCCCCTTGGCTCATCATAGGTGCCACGGCTATGGGGGGTAGGCACGGTGTATGCCGTAGAATGGATGCAACGACGTCGCTACATCCGACCAGATCGCGATGATTGGTGTCGTATTTCCCTTCTTATTTGCCCTTGCCATCGTCGCTGGTGACATTGTTCGGAAAAACATGTCCACTTAGACGTAGATACAGCAATTTTAGGGATTTAGCTTTCGCTACGTTCCAACGATTCACCGTAGATGCCTATGATTTAGGACCTATGCTATTATGGATTGCCATTCTAGTGTGCGTCATCAATGCCGTATGCATTGTACTATTCAAGAAAGAATTAATTCTCACCACCTTTGATCCGGTGTGTGCCAAGGTGTACCAAGCGATGCCTATGGCCGTATCCTACGGGCTCATGACATTGACATCGCTGACTACCGTAGCATCCTTTCAAACGGTGGGGGCTATCTTAGTAACTGGCTGTATGATTGGACCACCGGCGACGGCATTTATGCTGGCTCGCTCTGTGAAAGCCATGGTTTTAATCAGCATAGTGGTATCTACCATTGCCACAACTATCGGAGTAGCCTTATCCTTCCTGTGGGATGTATCCATTGGTGGTATGATTGCCACTGTCATCGGATGTATCTATGGATTGGTGTGGCTCTATCAATATGGTAGAAACAATGGAAAAATAGTAGTATTTGTGTATTTCTTTAGCGAAATAAAAAGGGGCTGTAACCATAGGGGTTACAGCCTCTTTTGTGATATGTGTAGTGTTTTATTTATTCATGTTTTCGATTGCTTCAGCTTCAGCTTTGTTGAATTTAGAAGCGATTACGATGCGAATCAAGCAAAGCGCAACGAAGATGTAAGATGCAAAAGCCTAACCATTCAGCTGTATCACCGTAGGATTTTTGCTTCAGTGAAAGCTAATTGAAGAGGAGCTTCGCTACCGCCTGTACTTACGGAGAAGGCGATAACACCGCCGATGATAACACCGATGATACTTTCACCAACAATCAAACCAGAAGCGAACAATACGTCGCGACGGTTAGATTGTTCTACGTCAGCATCTGCATAAGCACCAGAGACGTTCTTTCGCGCGTTTTGTGATGTAACGATTTACGAAGTAACCGATGATGGCACCCATTACAAGAGGCATTTCCAATGTTGGAGGTAAGTAGATACCCATACCAATTGCAAGTGGTGGCAATGTTAAGGATTTTGTTGTAGATTTTAGAATCAAGTTTACAACGATGGCTACGATACCAACTACGATGCCGTAGAAGATGTAAGTCCAATCCATGTTAGCATTGAAGATACCTTCTGCGATTTGACGCATCAATGTAGCTTGTGGAGCGGATAATGCTTGGGCAGGATCCATTCCTTCACGAGGCATAGCGCCTGTGAAACCGTAAGCGTGGTATAACAAGTCAAGCACTGGAGCGATAGCCACGGCACCGATTAGGGAACCGATTAATAAAAGCTACCTGTTGTTTCCAAGGTGTAGCACCTACTAATTGACCAGTTTTCAAGTCTTGTAAGTTATCGTTGGAAATGGCTGCAATGGAGATAACAACGGATGTCATGAAAATCGCCAAAGCAGTGGAGAATTTAATACCTTCTGGAGTAGATAATAAGTTATTAGCAGAACCGATGGCAAATACTACTAGAGAAGATACGATGATACCGATGATACCGATACCAGAGATTGGACTTGCAGAAGTACCAATCAAGCCAGCCATGTAACCGCAAGCAGCAGCTACGAAGAAGCCAATTAACAATGCCACTACGATACCTGCAATTACAAGAGTCCAAGCAAGGCACTGCAGACATTGGAAGTGCGGATACGAAAAGAGTAGAAGCAAATGATAAGTCCAATGATAATTAAAAGCAAAATACAACACCGATAGTGGATGGTTTCATATCTGTATCCATACGGTGTGTATCGCGATATTCTGCGCTAGCCGTCATGGATTTGATGGACAATTTAATGCCTTCAATGATTGGTTTGATCAATGTCAACAATGTCCAAATCGTCGCGACACCGATAGTACCGACGCCGATGAAGCGGACTTTTGTTTTCCAAACTGTGCTAGAGAATTTAATAGCTTCTAGATTGTCTGGATTTGGTAGATGGTTTTGTTAAGTATGGTACGAAACCACCCCAAGCAATAATCATACCGATCAAGATAGCGATACCGCGGCAATACCGATTAGGAAACTCGCGCCCAATAGAGCAGAGGAGAAACCGAATGGAATTTGTGTAGCACCGGCGCCTACAGGGAACCAGAAAGATTTAGATTCGCCCAATACGCGTAGACCTTTGTGTAACAAAGCTGATAACACCAGCTAACACACCGCCGGATACGATTTCTTTCATACCGCCAGATTGTTTTGTTGTTTCGCCGAGAACACTAGAACCTACTTTCAAAAATTTCTGCAGAGAGACGACCTTCTGGATATGGTAAGTCACTGTTCATAACCATAGCGCGGCGTAATGGAATAGTGAATAATACCCCAAGACAGCCACCGCAAGCGGATAATAACAATGTTTGCATTAGGTCAAAGTTTTGCCAATAGCCGATCATCAATAGACCAGGCAATACGAAGATGACTGCAGATAAGGTACCCGCAGCAGATGCTTGCGTTTGTACCATGTTGTTTTCAAGAACGTTGGAATCCTTGAAGAAGCGTAAGATTGCCATAGATATTACAGCAGCCGGAATAGAGGATGAGAATGTCAAACCTACTTTCAGACCTAGGTATACGTTAGATGCTGTGAAGATTAATGTAATAATCGCACCTAGTAGCATGCCTCTGACTGTTAATTCCGGTAAGCTAATATCATGACTCATAAAAATCATGCTTCATAGTTATACCTCCTTAAAATACACTACTATCTAGTCTATTGTATCAATATTCTCAAGGACTTTCAATAAGTAAAGTGCTAAATTGTGTATACATGATTGATTTCTAAGGGTATAATGAAAGTATTCATAAACGGTTCATGTTAATGGTGTATATATAATGATATATATATCGTAAATAATAAGGAGATACACTATGAAAAGAAAGATATTTGGAGCCCTTTTACTAGCTCTATCCATGCCAATCGCATTACAGGCAGAAGATATCGCCGTGGTGAAAACGGTACCTGTCGTGGTAGGAGAACGCATTTCTGTCACAGCGTCCCCAGAGACGAATCGCATCATTCGGGAAGAGACGATGAAAGCTAGACAAGGGAAACAACATATTATTGCCCTCAACGGCGAAAGCCTTTACAGACCGCTTGCAAGTGACAGTAAAGCCAGAGATGATCAAAGAAAATCATATTTCTATGACGTATCCAAAAGTGCAGTCTGTCAGCCCTTACGTGACGAAGGCCATCAATAAAACGATTACAGACTATGTAGAAAAACTTCGCAAAGAGGTGCGCAAAACTAATGAAAAAGCTCTCGATGGAGAGAAGGAAAACCTATACATGAGCTATGATATCAAGGCTGATGGAAATGGGATTTTATCGGTGACAATCACTACCTATACGATTCAGGATAATGCATCCCATGGGGTGAATGTGGAAACAGGGTTTACCTTCAACACCACAACAGGACGATCCTTGTCCTTAAGTGATTTCGGTGGCTTGCCGCAAGAAACGATTGCAGCTGGCTTACAGCAGTTACCAACAGAAGGTAAGAAAGCCATCTTCACAGACGCAACGCCAAGCAAACCGAATAGTTTCTTTGCCCGTGAAAACCACGATGTGGTGTTAATCTACAATCAAGGCACGATTGCGCCTATGTCTAGCGGTACGATCTATGTGCCAGTGGGGAACTTAGGGCGATAGAATGGCTCTTTCACTGTTAGGGAATCATGACCTGATACAGGACGAGGGGATCCACCGATTTGTGAGGTAGGATTAGGTACCAATACAAAAGAAGTGAATAGATAGAAAAGCAGAGATGCGGTTATGAAGTATAACTGTATCTCTGCTTTATTTTTGTTTTATCATATACTTTTTGAAAGACAGCAATAGCCATCCCCTTCATGTGGGACAATCTATGTATTAATTCCGGTGTTTCTTCGGCGCATCGAGTCGCTTATAATACGCTTTATCGATGTCCGCATAGGAGATTATCCCCTGCTGAGCCATGAGGTTTAATACGGTCCGTTGTCGTTGTTTCGTCGCATCGATGTTGCTGACCGGGTTAAAGTAGGACGGCGCTTGAGGAATGCCAGCAAGTACTGCGGCTTGGCTCAAGTTGAGGTCCTTCGGGTCCGTGTTAAAGTACCCTTCAGAGGCTGATTTGATACCATAGTAATCGGTGCCATAATAAATAGTGTTCAAATACATGGTGATGATTTCATCTTTGCTGTAATAATGTTCCATTAAATAGGCAAGAAACATTTCCTCCACCTTGCGAGACATAATCCGTTTAGAGGAGAGGAATAGGTTTTTTACCAATTGTTGGGTAATCGTACTGCCACCCTCCACGGTTTGACCAGCCACGGTATTCGTATACAAGGCGCGACCAATACTAAAAGAAATCTACCGCTCCATGCTCATAAAAAAACGTTTATCTTCTGTCGCCACTAATGCTTGTTTCACAATAGGGCTAATGTTTTTCGCTCGCGAACGCGATGCTCTGGTGGCACCCGTTTGTTCATGGCCTCCTCTACAGCTTGTTGGAAATGAAAGAGACGTTTAATGCGGTCGATTCTGGAAAGTTGATCTTCCCTTGTTCAATGGTTTGTTCTTTTGTAGTCTGTGCTGTATGTTGCGTAGGGGTGCTACTGCCTCCCGGGGTATACCCACGAACCAATATAAAACCGCCAGCCGCCAAAGCGAGCACAAGAATGAGTTTAAAAGTGTTTTCATGGGTTCATCATATCACATCTAGGATGTATCAACAATAGGGGGATAGAAACTGATGTGATATAGGTGAGTGAGTGCTATAGGTATTTGATAGAACGGTTGGTTATAGGAAAATGACTATGAAATGATAGGTATATAGAATAAAAATGTATATAAAAGAATTTTTATAAAAAAATACTTGCATTATTATACAAATGGTTGTATAATACGTTCATAAGATACAAACAAGCACTGCACAGCAGTCATTTACACAAAGAAAGAGGTCAATTATGAGCAACATTAACAAAGTAGTATTAGCCTACTCCGGCGGTTTAGACACATCTGTTATCATTCCTTGGTTGAAAGAAAACTATGGCGCAGAAGTTATCGCTGTATGCGTGAACTTAGGTCAACCAGAAGATTATGACGCAGTAGAGAAAAAAGCAATTAAATCTGGTGCTACTAAAGCGTACATCATCGATGCGCAAGAAGAATTTGTATCCGACTACATTTGGCCAGTGGTAAAAGCAGGCGCTGTGTATGAAGGTAAATACTTATTAGGCACTTCCTTTGCAAGACCATTAATTGCAAAAAAATTAGTAGAAATTGCTGCACAAGAAGGTGCTGATGCCATCGCTCATGGTGCGACAGGTAAAGGGAATGACCAAGTTCGTTTTGAATTGACTATTAAAGCACTTTCACCAAATACAAAAATCATCGCCCCATGGCGTGAATGGGAATTGAAATCCCGGGAAGATTGCATGGAATATGCAGCAAAACACGACATTCCAGTAGTGGCAACTAAAAACACCCATACTCCATGGACCAAAAACGTATGGCATTTATCCCATGAAGGGGGCGATTTAGAAGATCCTAACAACGCACCTAAAAATGATGTATATTTAGTTAGCAAATCTCCAGAAGAAGCGCCAGACGTACCAACTATGGTGACGATCGACTTCAAAGAAGGCGTTCCAGTGGCGGTGAATGGTCAAACTATGTCTCCACTAACTATTTTTACAAACTTTGAATGAAATCAGCGCGACTAATGGCATCGGTATTGTAGATATCGTAGAAAACCGGTTAGTGGGCATGAAATCTCGTGGTGTTTACGAAAATCCTGGCGGAGCTATCATCATGTATGCGCACAGAGAATTAGAATACCTTTGCCTAGATAGAGCCACATACCATTATAAAGAATTGGTGGCTAATAAATACGCAGAACTTGTGTATGATGGCATGTGGTTTGCTCCATTGATGAGCGCCTTGCAAGCCTTCGTGGATAGCACACAACAAACAGTAACAGGTCAAGTCACATTGAAATTGTACAAAGGTAACATCATGAGTGCAGGCTCTACGTCTCCATATTCCTTGTACAACCAAGAATTTGTAACATTTGAAGAAGATGATGTATATAACCAAGCTGATGCAGAAGGTTTCATCAACTTATTCGGATTGCCTTTAACAATCAATGCATTAATGAAAGAGAAAGCGGGTTTAAAAATAATGGCGAAACTTTGGGGCGGACGCTTTTACCAAAGGGACGGATAAGGCAGTAGAGGACTTCACGTCCTCTATTTCCTTTGACTCCCGTATGTATAAAGAAGATGTGGCAGGCAGTATTGCCCATGCCACAATGCTAGCAGAGCAACAGATCATTTCCAAGGAAGATAAGGATGCCATCGTAGCAGGTTTACAGGCTATTGAACAACAGATTGATGCAGGAGATTTCGAGTTTTCCGTGGCCTTAGAAGACATCCATATGAACATCGAAAAGCGCTTAACTGATGCCATCGGTGAGGCAGGCGGACGTCTCCATACAGGTCGTAGCCGTAATGATCAAGTGGCGGTGGACTTGCATATGTATATCCGTAAGGCCGTAGTGCACATGGGGGAAGAGCTTGTGAACTTGCAACGAGCCTTCTTAGAAGTAGCAGAGAAGTATAAAGATGTGATTATCCCTGGATATACCCATTTACAACGGGCGCAACCAGTGTTATTTAGCCACCACATGATGGCCTACTTCTCCATGATCAGTCGTGACTTTGATAATTTGCCGTTAATCTTTAAACATGCCAATGTAATGCCATTAGGAGCAGGGGCTTTGGCGGGGACCACATATCTGATTAATCAAAATATCACGAAGGAATTGTTGCATTTCGATGCCATCTATGAAAATAGTATGGATGCTGTCAGCGACCGTGACTATGTACTAGAATTCCTCAGCTTTGGGGCAAAAGTGATGATGCATCTAAGCCGTTTAAGCGAAGAATTAATCCTATGGTCTAGCACAGAGTTTGGGTTCATCGAATTGGACGATGCCCATTGCACTGGTTCGAGATTATGCCACAAAAAGAAAAATCCAGACGTATGTGAACTCGTACGTGGTAAAACAGGTCGTATTTACGGTCATTTGATGGGGCTTCTTACAACCATGAAAGGCCTACCCATGACGTACAACAAGGATATGCAAGAAGATAAAGAAGGCGTCTTCGATACGATCGATACTTTGCATTTCGCTATTTCTATTACGGCGGATATGTTACGCCATATGAAAGTCAATGAAGACCATACGAAATCGGTATTGGATGATGATTTCTCTAACGCTACGGACATGGCGGACTACTTGGCGAAAAAAAGGGGGTACCGTTCCGTGAAGCTCATGCCATCGTAGGGCGGCAGTGCAGACATTGCATCGAAAAAGGATGTGTGCTGTTGGATCTTTCAGTAGAAGATTTCAAAAGCTATTTCACACCACTTTGAAGCGGATATCTTGGATGCCATCACCATCGAAGCTCGCGTAGCGAGTCGTAGTAACTACAGTGGTACAGCGCCAGAGTGCGTAGCACGTCAAATCCGTATCGGTAAAGAAGTGCTTGCAGAAGAAATAACACAAATTCAGGCATGGAAAGAAAAATTCATTTACAATAATATCCTTAATCCTTATCTTCTTCATTTTTCTTTTTACAATATCTTTTTGTGAATTTTTCAGAGAGTTTTTGATCGATATACTTATTAATATTTTCATAAAAATTCTTTTGGTCGTCTCGCTATCCATTTTTGTCGAATTATGAATTTGATTCACTTGGTTTACTTTCAAATGAACAGATTGAATACCGTAAGAGGCTTGTTTTTTGGCGGAGCGTTTCTAATTGTTCTTCTGAAAGCGGATTGCCAACAATTGTCAAGACCAATTCATTTTTACTTGCCTTGTAGACTTGACTAATGACCGTATGATTGGTGAACTCTTTTCCTACAAACTGTTTGATTCCTTCTTTTCGTGCTTGATCTATCGTCAGCGTGACTGCTGAATAGGTGGTCTGGAAGAATTAATAATACAATCAAGGATATCAACCCAATTCTCATTTTTAATGTTTAGCTCTTTAAATGAGCGTAAGGGAGATTTTTCTCATCAAAATTCTTGTTCCAACAATATTGGTTAGCATGATAAAGACACAGTTAATTAAGAAAAAGATAGAGAGCGCCATATATAAATTGTACATTTCCATTAGCTAAACCATAGCCGGCAGTACAGATAGGTGGCATCAGAGCTGTTGCAATGGCTACTCCTGGCACGATATTGTTTGCTTCTTTTTTTCTTGAACCAATTACACCGCTATCCCACCCGCAATAGCAATGAGAACATCCCAAATGGTTGGAGAGGTTCGTGCAATCAACTCGCTACTTGCATAAGATAAGGGAGAAATCCAGAAATACAGAGCTGACACAAGCAAACTGACCAATACTTGAGTGAGTAAAACCTCTAGAGATTGCTTGATTAAACGGGTATCAAAAATAGCTAAACCGAATCCCAGTCCAACAATCGGTGTCATAAGAGGGGAAATCAGCATGGCTCCAATAATAACAGCTGTTGAGTTCATATTTAAGCCTATAGAGGCAATAAAAATCGCACACATCAAAATTACTGTATCGCTTAATCGAACATGAAGATCATCATATAATTTATCACGGTATTCACGTGCTGAATAAATTCCTGTCATTGGTTACTCCTTTTTATTTCATATAATCTTGTTTCCACATGGATGATGGTAGAGATTTCTGTTTAATCTTCCATTGTTTTAATTCTTACTGGTTATTCTTTTTGAAAAATTAACTTTTACGTATCTCTTAGGCTAGCCTTAACATTATACCAAAAATTTTATAGGATTTCTTTAAAGAAATCTATTAATTTAACAGATAGAAAAAGGAAGAAATTTTTATTTTTTTCTAACAAAAAAACTTGATGCCCTCATTTGATATATTTGGAAAGCACATATCGAAAATATGTGATAAAAATGTAAGCGAATTCAAAACAAAACGGTAATTTAGTGAATGCTGATTGCCGTTTTTCCATATGTTTAAGGAGGTAACAATATGCTTAAGGCAAAAAAATTTTTTTATATTTTTATTTTTTTGATCGTTGTCGAAACTATAGGCTTGTTGTTGTTGAAAAAGAGGTCTAGAAATGGGCTATTTTGGCACAGAAGCTATTATCCTCGCAGTTTTTCATTTGCTTTTTACAACCTATGTTCATTCGGTGGGGTCTACTTTACAATAAAAAAACAATAAAAAAATAAATAGAACAAATTGGAGGCTAACACCTCCGATTTTTTTGTATGCAGACCCCGAATTTTTCGTTTTTTTCATGCAAAAAAATAGCGCATTTTCGGTGCTGAGATGATGATCCCGGAGCTTTTTCAGATACTTTTTGTGATGTATCTATCACTTGAAAACGCCTACAGCGCCAAGGACTTTGGGCACTTTTTAGATACTTTCCTAAAGGAGTACATTTTTCCGAAAAAAAGTACAATTTTTTTCGGAAAGTTGTATGTTGTACCAAAATTGTCTCTACCACAACATATAGAAAAAAATAAGTGAAATGGATAGGGAATATCCCTTTTATTTTGCTTTAAATCAGATTTTTGGATGGAATAGTAGATGATAAGACAAAATATCTTTGAACATACAAAAAGACAAACGCCAAAAATGACGTCTGTCTACGTTCTGAGGTAGCCTTTAGGCTCCCTTTTTTCTTAGAAAATACCGATGAGTAATTGCATGCCAAGACTAGTCAGGATGATAGCAATCCAGCAAAGGGCTCCAAGAAAAATGGATTTTCCACTGGATTTGATCATAGCAATGAGGTTGGTTTTGAGACCAATAGCACTCATAGCCATGATGATGAGGAATTTGGAGAGTTGTTTGAGAGGTGAAAAGAAGCTATTGCTGACACCGAAAGATGTGAGAAGAGTAGTTAGCAGAGAAGCTAGGATAAAGTAGAGAATGAAAACGGGGAAGATTTTTTTAAGCTTTACTCCTTGGTTGTTTCCTTGTTGACGGCTTTGCCAATAGGAGAGGAAGAGAGTAATAGGGATAATAGCTAGAGTACGGGTCAGTTTGACAATAGTGGCAGACTCGAGAGTATTGCTTTGGTAAAGACTATCCCAAGCGCTAGTCATGCACTGTTACAGAGGACGTATCGTTGACTGCAGTACCCGCAAAGAGAGCAAAACCTTCGTTGGAAAGATGGAGCCAAGAACCTAGAGTTGGAAAAGATAAGAGTCGCCAAGACATTGAAGAAAAAAAGATAACAGAAATGGATTGGGCCACTTCTTTTTCCTTGGCGTGAATAACAGGAGCAGTCGCTGCAATGGCAGAACCGCCACAGATAGAAGAGCCTACACCAACCAGGATAGCTAGCTTTCTATCAAGGTTAAAAAATCGTTGGAAAAAGAAAGCTATAATCAGAGCAATTGAAATAGTTGAGAGGATGACAGGAAGGGAAGATTTTTCCAACCTCGAAAAACTTGAGAGATATTGAGTCCAAATCCCAGTAAGATAACAGCGTACTGAAGCAATTTTTGAGCTATAAGTCAAGCCGGCATCCAGTTGTTTATAGGAAGTGAGAAAGGGATAGAGAATCATTCCGATAAAAAAATGGCGAAAACAGGTGCTCCCACAACAGGCAGAAAGTCTCCTAAAACCCAAGAGATGATAGAAATGATCAGACAGGCTAACAGTCCTGCCCAATTTTTTGATAGAAATGACATAAAAAAACCTCCGAAAATAACTGCTCCTTATTATAATCTTATTTATCAGAAAAGTAAAATCGAAAAATAGAAAGTAAGAATAAGGTAGTAAATTAACGGAATTTTTGCGGTCAGAGAGCTTTTTGTAATATAATAGATATATCAATTCATCATAAAAAAATGACCAATTTTTGACCTAAATTTATGGGTTAAATTTTTTTGGGCAAATAATATGGATTATACGGACAAAATCTATTGATTTTTAAATAATAAATACCTATAAAAAAACTAAATAATACATAATAAGAGTTTATGATATAATCAATATATTTTTTTGTTACTAAATACTATGAGGTACTAACAATGAAATTAATCTCTTGGAATGTGAATGGCTTGCGTGCACCATGACAAAAAGGATTTATGGATGCATTCAATGCATTAGATGCAGATATGTTCTGCTTACAAGAAACAAAATTACAACCAGAACAAATTGAAATGATCTTACCGAACCATGAACAATATTGGAATAGTGCAGTGAAAAAAGGCTATAGCGGTACGGCTATTTTCACAAAAGAAAAGCCAATTTCCGTAGTGAATGGTATTGGCATTGAGGAACATGACCAAGAAGGACGTGTGATCACGGCGGAATATGAAAAGTTCTACTTAGTTACGTGCTATACACCAAATAGCCAACGTGAATTGGCTCGCTTGGAGTATCGTATGGAATGGGAAGTGGCATTCCGTGAGTATTTACTGGCATTAGATGCGAAAAAGCCTGTGATTCTGTGTGGTGACTTGAACGTTGCCCATCAAGAAATCGACTTAAAAAACCCTAAAACAAATCGTAAAAATGCTGGTTTCAGTGATGAAGAACGCGAAAAAATGACAGAACTACTAGCGGCTGGATTTACAGATACATTCCGCTATTTATACCCTGATGCGGTAGATGCTTACAGTGGTGGTCCTATATGGGCAAAAGCTCGTGAACGAAACGTAGGATGGAGAATTGACTACTTCCTAGTATCCAACAGCATTGCTGATAAAATCCAAGAGGCGAAAAATCCATGCAGATATTTTTTTGGATCTGACCATTGCCCAGTGGAACTAGTTATCGATTTGTAATTTCTATAATGAGCGTATAGTATGTCAGTACTACATTTTGAACATCTCTCTTTAGAGATTCATGGCCGTCAGATTTTACAAGATATTTCTTTTTCTGTCGACGTCGGTGAAAGTATTACTATCGTAGGTCCTTCTGGGAGCGGTAAGAGCACGATATTAAAAATTGGCAAGTTCCTTTGATATCTCCTACGGAAGGTGCGATTTTCTTTCAAGGTAGGCCTATCGAAAGCTATGCACCGACAGAGTATCGCCAACGAGTGGCATACTGTTTCCAGCAGACTCTACTTGTTTGGGCAAACCGTGCGAGGGAATCTAGCCTTTCCTTTTTACCATGCGAGGTCTTTCTGTTGATGAAGCAAGAATCAAAGACCTATTCGATTTGTTTCATACGGATCTACAGTTGTTAGAGAAGTCTAATACGGAGTTATCCGGTGGTGAAATGCGACGAATTTGCTTGATTCGTAGTGTACTGTTTGCCCCTGATGTGTTGCTATTAGATGAGGTGACATCCGCCTTGGACACAGAAAATACGGAGTGGGTAGAACAAGGTCTTATGCAGTTGCATAAAGAAGGATTAACCTTGTTACAGGTGACCCATAATCTAGACCAAAGTGTTCGTATGGGGCAACGTCGTATTACTGTGAAAGATGGACATATTGCAGATTGTGAGGTGCTACATGGGGAGCTTTAACGCCTTATCGAATGAATCCTTACTGATGGCAACTGTGCTTATCGCCATGGCTGTTATCGTATCTTATCAGCAGAAAATGCGGTTAGAACTAGAAATATTGCATAGTGCCTTACGAGCAGTAGTACAGCTTGTAGTAGTAGGCTATGTTTTGCATTTTATTTTTGGTGCCGACCATCCTTTGTTTACTAGCGGCGTATTGTTGGTGATGTTGATCAGTCGTCGCTATCAATGGAGGTAAACGAGGAGTAGGTATTCGGCATGCATCATGGATTGCGTGTGTTAGTATTGGTATTGGTGCGGTCCTTACGTTAGCGGTATTATTGGGTGCTAACGTTTTATCCTTTACGCCGTATCAAATGATTCCTGTAGGTGGCATGGTCATGTCGGGAGCGATGGTGGCGGTAGGACTATGTTTTCGCCAAATTACAACGAGCTTTAAGAGTCGCCAACAAGAGATTCAGATTAAGTTAGCTTTTAGGGGCTACGCCTATGCAAGCTTGTAAAGCCATCTTGCGAGCGACTCTTATCTTTAGTTTGCAACCTACCATTGATAGTGCGAAAACCTTGGGTATTGTGTCCTTGCCGGGGGATGATGACAGGCTTAATCTTAGCAGGGCATGAGTCCTATGGAGGCCATTAAATACCAGATTATTGTCATTTTTCATGTCCTTTTTCAACCATATCCATTGCTATTGCTATAGTCTGGATATTTGAGTTGTCGACAATTTTTTTCAATACGAAAGAACAGTTGATTCTATCTGATTCGTGATAGAATCAGCTGTTTGTACTATCTGTAACCCCGCTACGAGAGCATCCCTATCTTCCTCAGATATATTTGCAAAAATATTTTTAAAATTAAATTTACCTATAAATTTAATAGGAATGTTTGAAAACCTATAGTCATATGGCACGAGTTGTGCTACTATTAGGGTATACACAATATTATATTCTATGAAAAACGAGGTGGTATTATGGCACATTACAACCCTTATGAAAAATATGCTCGCAAAACCTTAGACTTAGCAGCGGACACTTTGGGCATTCCGCGCAACGATTATGAAGTGTTGCGTCACCCAGAACGTGAAATGAATGTGGCTATTCCGGTACAAAATGGATGATGGACATGTGGAAGTATTCACTGGCTATCGTTGTCAACATAGCTCCGTTCTTGGCGCTTCTAAAGGTGGATTGCGCTTTCACCCAGATGCAGACGAAAATGAAGTGCGCGCATTAGGTGCATGGATGACAATCAAAAAATGCCATCGCTCATTTACCATATGGCGGTGGTAAAGGCGGTATCAAAGTAGATCCTAGAAAGTTAAGTGAAAGAGAGTTGGAACGGTTAACGCGTGGTTTCGTTCGTAAAATTGCTCCTATCATTGGGGTAGAACGAGACGTACCAGCTCCTGATGTGAACACAAATCCACAAATCATGTCTTGGATCGTCGACGAATACAGTGCTTTAACTGGTCAATGGACACCAGGGATTGTAACAGGTAAACCATTAGCCATCGGCGGTTCCTTGGGCCGTAATGAAGCGACAGGACGTGGCTGTATGTTCACCTTGCTGTCCTATTTGGAAAAACAAGGTAAATCTATCAAAGATTTGACCATTGCTGTACAAGGGTTTGGTAATGTAGGTTCTGTGGGTGCTTTGTTGATGCACCGTGAAGGGGCTAAGATTGTTGCCATCGGTGATGTACATGGTTCTCTGTACAATGCAAACGGTATCGATGTAGAAAAAGCCTATGAATACGCAAACTCTCATGGCCGTTCTTTGGAAGGCTACGAAGAGCCAGGTATGACACGAATCCCTAATCCAGATCTATTGTTGTTAGACGTAGACGTGTTATACTTAGCGGCATTGGAAAACCAAGTGAACGAAGCGAATATGAAAGAGGTAAAAGCTAAGTTAATTTTGGAAGGGGCTAATGGACCATTAACAAAAGATGCAGACTTATACTTCTTTGAAAAAGGCATTCCTGTATTGCCAGACGTATTAGCCAATGGTGGTGGAGTAGTAGTATCCTACTATGAATGGGTGCAAAATAAAGCTGGCTTCTACTGGTCTGAAGAAGAAGTAAACGAAAAAAATTAGCGAAAAACATGAAGAAAAGCTTCGAAGAAGTATGGGCTATGCAAGAAGAGTTCAAAGTATACCCAAGACTGGCTGCGTACATGGTGGCATTACGTCGCTTAGTAGAGGCGTTGAAAATCAAAGGCTATAACGGTTAATATATCTGCCCTATCTGGTCATCTTAGATGATGTCATACTTACTAGAGAGTTAGATGTTGTTATCATAACTAGATAGTCAGATGGAAAGATAGCCTGAAAAATATAGGCTAATAGTATATAGAAAAGGAACTATACAAGATCGAATGATCGTTGCATAGTTCCTTTTTGGGCTTTATATAGGTTCTACCTAAGAAGATAGGTCCCACATCTATGTTGAAATAGACGCGGGACCCTATAGGTATACATAAGATTTATTTAATATGTTTACTACCACGTTCTGTCATGGCTACGCCGTCTTGGCAAAAGAGGGCAATTGTCAGGTTGGAAGGTAGGTACTGTTAAGTTCAATAAAGCTTGTACTTTTTCATTTGGTACACCAAAGTCAGCTTTACCGCCGCTGCGGTTGACAAGTAACCCTACGCCAACGATTTCGCCGCCACTTCGTTCACTACATCAACAACTTCACGAACGGAACCGCCTGTGGTTACGATGTCTTCTACGATAAGAACACGTTGTCCTTTTTCAATGCGGAAACCACGGCGCAATGTCATTTTACCTTTTTCCCGTTCTGTAAAGATAGCGCGAGTGCCTAAAGCTTTACCTACTTCGTGGGCTAACAAGATGCCACCAGTCATAGGTCCAATCACAAGTTCTACGTTTTGGTCTTCAAAACGGCGAGCTAATTCTTGGCATAATTGCTCAGTGTATTTTGGATGGGATAAAACGTTAAACTTTTCCACATACATAGGGCTGTGAAGTCCGGACGTTAACAAGAAATGTCCTTCTAAAAATAGCTTGTGTATCGATCAATAATTGTTTTACATTGTCTTCTGTCATCATTTTTGAACTGTCTCCATTTCCTCAATAATTAAACGAACTGCTTCTTGTGGGTTCTCCGCCTGTGTAATTGGTCGACCTACCACAATGCGAGAGGCCCCATCTTGTAGTGCGCTACTTGGTGTAGCGATACGCTTTTGGTCATTGGTAGTCGCAAAGGATGGGCGAATGCCGGGGGTAACGATTAAGAAATCATCACCACAAGCTTCTCGAATGAGCTTTGCTTCCAGTGGGGAGGCTACTACTCCGTCGACACCAGCCTCTTTGGCTAGTTTCGCTAATTTCACAACATGCTCTGAAATAGGTAATGAACCACCAATAGCGGACCAGTTTTCGTCATCAAAGCTCGTTAGGGCTGTGATAGCCAACAGCTTTTGGACGCTCCACACCAAGCTCTTCTGCTTGTTCTTTGGTCGCTTTCATAGCCGCCTCCATCATCACCTTGCCGCCTTTGGCTGTGGATGGTAATGAGCTTGGCGCCCAGCCGTGTTAAGGATTTAATGCCATGAGCCACAGTGTTCGGGATATCATGTAATTTCAAGTCAAGAAATACAGATTTATTGTGGTCTCGCAAATAGGCTACAGTTTGTTCGCCTCGTCGCATAGAATAGTTCCATGCCAACTTTGTAATAGCTGACGGAATCGCCTAAGGATGTGACGATGGATGTCATGGCTTCCATCGAGGACACATCTAAGGCTACAATTAAACGATCATCTGCCATAGGAACCTCCTTGTTTCACAAATCGTACTATTATTTCATAGTTTATACTGAAAGTCAAGGATTTTTAGATATTCGTTGAAATTTGTATGACTATATTTTATAATGAAACTAAAATTAATAGGTGTTCGATAGGAGATGAAAGTATGAAATTAGTTGTCACAGTAGTAGGACAAGATAGAGTAGGAATTATTGCGGGGGTGACTCGTGTGTTAGCGGATCATGAAGTCAATGTAGTGTCCATTAATCAAACTATCTTAGATGGTATCTTTAACATGATCATGATGTGCGAAGTCAGTGATTCCGCCGATTTAAGTGGTATCCAAAAAGCATTAGCCGCAGAAGGGGAACAGTTAGGTGTTCAAATTTTAGCGCAAAATGCAGCCATCTTTTTAAGCATGCATCGTGTGGGATAAGTGAGGGTACCTATGCTAAGTATTGAAAAATATTTTTAGAAACGAATCGGATGATTCAAGATAATAAACTAGATGTGCGTACCATTACCATGGGGATTAGCCTGTTAGGATGCATTTCAGAAGATGGGGATCGCATGTGCACTCGCATCTACGATCACATTACAAAAGAAGCAGAATACTTGGTGAAAACTGGGGAAGATTTAGAACGTGAATTAGGCGTGCCCATTATTAACAAGCGTATTTCTGTGACCCCCATTTCCTTAATTGGTGGGGCCTCTAACTTACCTAACTATGTGCCTATCGCTCGTGCCTTAGACAAGGCCGCGAAAGCAGTGGGCGTGAACTTCATTGGCGGTTTCTCTGCCTTGGTATCCAAAGGATATACGGAAGGCGACCACAAACTGATTGCCTCTATTCCAGAGGCCCTAGCAACGACGGATATCGTGGTAGCTCTGTCGGTATCGGTTCTACAAAGGCGGGCATTAACATGGATGCAGTGGCTGAAATGGGGCACATTGTGAAAGAAACAGCTCGCCTCACCGCAGATAGAGATGCTTTGGGGTGTGCGAAACTAGTGATTTTCTGCAACCCTGTGGAAGATAATCCTTTCATGGCAGGCGCTTTCCATGGTGTCACAGAAGGACAGACCACAATCAGTGTTGGGGTCAGCGGTCCAGGGGTTGTGAAACATGCCTTAGAATCTGTGAAAGGCGAAGCATTTGACGTGGTGGCAGAAACGATTAAACGGACAGCTTTCAAAATTACTCGTGTAGGACAATTGGTGGCACAAGAAGCGTCACGTAGATTGAATAAACAATTTGGTATCATTGATATTTCCTTGGCGCCAACACCAGCCGTAGGGGACTCCGTAGCACATGTACTAGAAGAAATGGGCCTAGAAGCGTGCGGTACACATGGGACTACAGCAGCCTTGGCCTTGTTGAACGATGCGGTGAAAAAAGGTGGTCTTATGGCATCTTCTCACGTAGGTGGGTTAAGTGGTGCTTTCATCCCTGTTAGCGAAGATAAAGGCATGATTGATGCAGTCACTGTAGGCAGTCTATCGTTGGATAAATTAGAGGCCATGACCTGCGTTTGCTCCGTTGGATTAGATATGATTGCCATCCCAGGAGATACATCAGCGGCGACCATTTCTGCGATCATTGCGGATGAAGCGGCTATCGGCATGATCAATAACAAAACGACAGCGGTGCGACTCATTCCAGTGCCGAATAAGACAGTAGGGGATGTCGTAGAATTTGGTGGCCTCTTAGGGTATGCGCCGATTATAAAAGTGCATCCATTTAGTTCGGAAGAGTTCATTCGCCGTGGTGGACGTATTCCGGCACCAGTGCGTAGTTTGACGAACTAATGAGTCTAAACCATATGGAATCTTCCATAGTAGTTGCATATTATAGAATATAGTGAGGTAAGGTTATGAAACAAATTGTTGTGATGGAACCATTAGGAGTATCCGAATCATTGTTACAATCTCTAGCGGAGCCTTTCAAGGCAGAAGGCTATGAACTAGTCGTACACGGTACGAAAGAAACTGACCAAGTGAAGTTACTAGACCGTGTTCGTCAGGCATCGATCATTATCTTGGCGAATCAACCTTTGTCAGGTGAGATCATTCGTCAATGTCCAAACCTAGAATTCATATCTGTGGCTTTCACAGGAGTGGACCACATCGATTTGGAGGCATGTCGTGAAAAAGGTATCATTGTGAGCAATGCGGCAGGCTATTCTACGCAAGCTGTTACAGAGTTGGTATTTGGGTTAGCCATTTCCGTACTACGTCATGTATTGCCTTGTGATGGTCGCACACGGACAGGCGGTACCAAAGATGGACTACCCGGATTTGAATTGCATGGCAAAAACATTTGGTATCGTGGGAACTGGTGCCATCGGTAGTGCGGTGGCACGCATTGCAAAAAGCATTTGGGTGCAAGGTCATCGCCTATAACCGTTCAGAAAAAACCGGAACTAGTGGCAGAAGGGATTACGTTTACAGACCTAGACAGAGTGGTACAAGAAGCAGATATTCTATCTCTACATGTGCCATTGATGGAGGCAACGCGCCATTTAATCGATGGGAAACGCATTGACATGATGAAAGATACAGCAGTGTTGATCAATACAGCACGGGGACCTGTGGTGGATAATGAAGCATTAGCAAACGCTTTGAAAGCAGGCAAACTACGTGGAGCAGGTATTGATGTATTCGAAGTAGAACCGCCAATCCCGACAGACCATCCATTATGCGATGCACCTCGTACAGTGTTAACACCACACATTGCCTTTGCTAGCCAAGAAGCCTTTGTCACACGAGCGCACATCGTGATGGATAATATCGTGGCCTTTTTACAAGGGGAACCTGTGAATCGGGTGTGTTAATTGGATGTATGCAGAGTATTACATAGATAGAGTATTCGACTGTAGTATCTGAATTAGCAGTGATAGATAATTACATTCACAATTGCATTTATATTAAAGAGACTGTGACACTGGTTAAAGGACTGTTGTTACAGTCTCTTTTTTTATATGGAAATAGTTAAAATTGCATTGCATTTTTCCGCTCAATCGTCCTATAATACTTTGTATTACGTTTTAATATACAATGGTACACACTACGTGGACTCATAGGAAGGATGATACAATGAGACCTGTACATACATTACCAAGCTATAGCTTTGGGGGACATGAAATTTTTGACACTATTGGAGAGTATACAAAACAACTGGGCACGAAAACGGTTATTATCGGTGGGGATACGTCTCTATCTGTGGCGTTGCTTTTTCTTGCAACCAGCCTTTTAGAAAAAGTCGGTATTGAAGTGCTAGAGGTAGTGCATTTTGGTGGCGAATGCGCCTATGCTGTAACGGATGCGTTAGCTAAAAAAGAAACATTGCAATCGGCAGATTTTCTAATCGGTGTGGGCGGTGGTAAAGCGTTAGACACTACGAAATTGACGAGTATCGCTTTAGGGGATATTCCTGTCATCACCGTGCCTACCATTGCAGCAACCTGTGCGGCTACATCCGAAGCGATTGCTATTTATACCTTGGACCATACCTTTGATAGCGTGGCTTTCCTAAAACGTCCTGCAGCGCATACCTTCATCGATGCAGATATTTTGGTGAAAGCCCCAAGCCGCTATTTCTGGGCGGGCATGGGTGACACTATTGCCAAGCATTATGAAACACATATGGCTACAAGAGGCCGAGACTTGTCCTACAATGTGCAAGTGGGGTTAGCTTTGTCTAAGATGTGTGCGGAGCCTATCTTCGCTCATGGTCGTGAAGCGTTGACGGCTAATGAACAAGGGGAACGCAATCGCCTCTTTGATGAACTAGTGATGGCAGTGATTTTGACAACGGGCATTGTATCTGGTTGCATGCCTGGGGACTTTAATAGCACTATCGCACATGCTGTATGTTATGGCTGTGCCGAAGATCCTCATACGGAAGAACACCACCTTCACGGCGAAATGGTAGCCTATGGCTTATTAGTGTTGTTTGCGAGAGACAAGCAAGATGAGGAGTTACGTCGCCGGTTGCCAGTGTATCGTCAAATTGGATGGCCGACGAAACTTTCAGACATGGGATTAACGAAAGAACATATCCCTGATGATTGTTAAAAAAAGCGACCCTCCGTCCGCGACGTGGTCATCAGCCCATATGTAGTGACAGAAGAATTGCTCACAGAAGCAATTTTGAAAAGTAGAAGCCCATAACTAATCTGTGGGTTTCTAGGCTTTATAGTATCCAGTAATGGTGGGATCTGAGTGGACATAGTTCGTATATCAGTCATTAATAGGTATCTCTAGTAGAAAGAGGTACCTATTTGTGCTATGATGGGGGTAAGTTTATATTATGAATTGGATAGGCAGAGCATATGCTAGGAATGTGAGCCAAATTTTGAAACTTATATTTTGGCAATTATCAAATATTGGCGTTAGATAAAAACGCAGTATTAGTAGGATTATCTGAATTTAATAGATAGGGATTTAAAATGCTGAATTCATCTAGAACAAGTTGAATAGTTTGTGCATCATTAGGATAATAACTAATAAAGTGAGTAGATAGGAGCAGAAGGTGACTATGGAACGAATTACGTGGAAAGATATAGACTTTGTAAAGGTAGGGAATGCGACGGATGCGATTGGTAAAACGGGGGTGACCATATTGCGGTTTCCTCAGGGGGCTCAAGGAGGTCTGCACATTAGTGGCGGTGGTCCTGCTGCCCGTGAAAGCGGCGTCCTCGATCCGACGACGGCCCCAACGCCGGTGAATGCGCTAGTATTAGGCGGAGGGTCTGCCTTTGGTTTGTGTGCCAGTGATGGTGTCATGCAATCCTTAGAAGCACGGCATACTGGGTTTCCCACCGCTTATGGGGTGGTGCCAATCGTTTGTCAAAGCGACATTTATGACTTGTCCTATGGCAATCCTAAGGCACGTCCTACCGTGCAGATGGCCCATGATGCCTGTGAAAGGACCTTCACAAGTACAGAACCTATATCTGGCAATATAGGTGCTGGTACAGGGGCGACCGTAGGCAAGGTGTGTGGCATGGAACGGGCTATGAAAGGCGGTATCGGGTATGCGGCGGCGAAACTAGGGAGACCCTTGTGGTGGGAGCTGTGGTAGTGGTGAATGCCTTCGGCAATGTGTACGATCGTCAGGGACGTGCCCTAGGGGGCGTCATGGATGCAGGGCGTGAACATATCCTAGATGCTTGCCAGCTGATGTATGACCAATACGAAGGTCGTAGTGAAAGTAAACCTCTATTAGGTGAATCTGTGACAGTTAGCGTGGGAAATGAGCTATTACAGGACAGTTCCTCTCAAGGTGAAGCGGACCTAGGCATGGAAAAAGGAAATACTACCATCGGGGCTATCGTGACGAATGCACAATTTGACAAAGGAGAATTGACGAAAATTGCCATGATGGCTACCAACGGCTATGCACGGTCGATTCGACCAGTGGGCACCTTATCCGATGGGGATACCATCTATGCGTTCTCTGCTACTGTGACTGGTGAAAGCCGTGCTGTTGATGCAGAACATGGAAATGGTGGTGTCCATTGCGATAAGTCCGATAAGTCTGTTGCTAGTGAAAGTATATGTGGAACAAGTAAATCTATAGTGGCAGATGTGAATGTAGTGGGCACCTTGGTCGCGGAGTTAATGAGCGAGGCCATCGAAGATGCCATGCACGCTAGTAGACTAGATAACTCTGAGTTTTTAGCAAATATATTGGATTTACACGAAGTGAAAATGTAAATTTTATAAAAAAATACTTGCAATTTATTTGAAAGTGCTATATAATAACTCTTGTATTATTCCTCGATAGCTCAGCAGGTAGAGCAATCGGCTGTTAACCGATCGGTCGTAGGTTCGAGTCCTACTCGAGGAGCCATACAAGGCCCGTTGGTCAAGAGGGTTAAGACACCGCCCTTTCACGGCGGTATCGGGGGTCTCGATTCCCCACGGGTCACCATATGGACGATTAGCTCAGCCGGGAGAGCGCCCTGCCTTACAAGCAGGATGTCGGCAGTTCGATCCTGTCATCGTCCACTATAGCTAAGAACCATCCTGAGGGGTGGTTCTTTTTCTTCTATGTAGCCTCAAGGCATTCATATAGTTAATTTGTGCAAAGAAGATCGCAACATACTCCTTCTCAAACTGATACAGTGGTTAGGTTTGTTCAGGAGCATGTTGCGGTCTTTTACGCATGTGTGATTTAGGTAGTAAGGAACGCCACAAGGCTATTACGAATAACGGCGTTCCCGTGATGTAACTATCGGGGGTTTTTGTAATTTAGAAAGTTAATTGTGAGGTATACTAGGTACACAGTTAAGAAAGGTGGTGAAAGTATGGAAGAATTACTCTTGTTGTTATTACTATCCGGCGCGCTTGATGACTAATCGGTGCGACCGATCGTTGTATGAGTGGAAGAAAAGATGTGAGATGATGTTGGGCTTACTTTTACTAGGCGCATTGTTAGCGGACTAATAGTTCGCTAGGTTAGTTAGATAAAAGGAAAGGTGGTGAGACGATGTTAGCATTATATGGACCGGCGTATGTAGGGTGAATGGGTAGTATTTGCGGGGGTATAAGAAAAGGAGATAAAAAGTTACATGTTAGTTTTAAAAATATAATCATCGGTAAGAGCAGTTGATTGGGCGATCGACTGCTCTTTTTATATGTGAAAGTGTGTGCTATTATGCTTGAAAGTTCCCAGAGAATATGATATAGTTTTAATTAGTGAAAAGCTTGGTTATGCGGTTTCTAAGGGGTGCCCTTTAGAATTACTACCCCATTGCGTCGAGATGCAAAAAGAACCACTTGGCATATTGCCGTGCGGTTCTTTTTTATGGATTAACTATCGGGGAAAATATAATTTGCTTTCAATAAAATGATATATACTATGTGTATCAGACCGAGTGATACGAATGTAAGGAGATGTATGAGTGGTATGGCTCGATGTGGTATGTATAATGTGTTATGAAATATTTTGAGAAAAAGGAGAATGTTATGAACGCAAAATGTCCGGTTTGTGAATCCTGTGAGTATGTTACTTTGGTGAATACTTTTTCTAAAGTAGGAACTGCAGTTGGTGGTGTAGGTGCCGTTGTAGCTACGACGGCTGGTGCTGGTGAAGGTGTGTCTGTTGGGGCGGCATTCGGTGCCACTATAGGTTCTGCTGTGCCGCTGTTTGGAACGGCGGTTGGCACAGGTATAGGATCTATATGTGGAGCGATTTTAGGTGCTTTAAGTGCTGCGGCTGCAGGTCATGTTGCAGGAGAGATTGTAGACAAACGCTTAGGCAAGTATAAATGCGAAAAATGCGGTACTGAGTTCGAGTCTAATCTATAAAATTTGAATGCACTTGAGCCCTAGGTGGATGCTACTAGGGCTTTAGTGTATGCTGTAGGTATATCTTGTGTGAGGAAAAGGAGAAGGTTATGAACGGATTTGTGAAACCTGATAAGGATCTAGAAAAGGATTTTCGAAAGATGGCGAAAGAATGCGGTAAGAAGCAGAAGGGTGAAGGCTTACCTTATGTGAAAGCTACTAGCGAGAAGACGGAGAAGTTTTTTTCAAGGAAATGGGGGCAAAAGAAAAGTTAGGTAAAAAAACTAGATGATGATACGTCGGTAATGTATTGAGGCTAGTTCTTATATTGGTTAACTTTGCTCATTAACAGCATAATAAGATATGCATTATCGTTTATTGCTATAGGTAGAGAATTTATCGAAATGAATAAAAAAATGTTGCTATATATGAACGTATATCGATATAATAAGGAGCGAATACACGAATATAAAAATATGTGTGCAGGTATTAATATTTATTAATACAGCTAATTAACAGTATTTATATGGTATTCTTTCACAATTTGTAATACAAATATATCCTATGCATTAACCATGACATAAACACATAATGATTTCAAAATTAGTATACTTAATGAAGAAGATATGAAGAAATATATTGCATAACCGTTTTTATAATGATAATATTTATTATATAAAAGATATGAATGTGTATCTTGGTAAGGTTTTTTGTGTAGGAGTGTAATATGAATAGCAAGACAAGAAAGCAATTGTTATCATTTGCAGCAGCGACGGGTGTCCTCTTCCAATTCGGTGGCACAGCGCATGCTGTACAAGTATTTGATTTAGGCGAGTTTGTGGTGAAAGCACCAGTTAATGTAGCTACGGTTGAAACACCAGAGGTAGCGGTAACACCAGCTACTGTAGAAGGTGCTTATGCAGGTGGTCAAGTAGCGAACAGCAACTTGATGGGTGCGTTAGGTCGTCAAAACTTCATCGATACACCGTTCAATGTTACGGGTTTCACAAATGAGTTGATGGAAAACAAACAGGCTACAGAAATTACGGAGGTAGTGAAAAATGATGTGTCCGTAAAAGATTTATCCTTATCTGGAGCGAATAGCGCATGGACAGTTCGTGGTTTCAAAACAACACAACAAGACATGCAATTTAATGGTTTATACGGGATTGCTCCTCGTTTCTACACAGGTACGGAAGGGTATGATCGCGTAGAAATTATCAAAGGTCCAAGCGCTTTATTAGGGTGGTATGGCTCCGAATGATACAGTGGGTGGTACGATTAACTTTTGTACCTAAACGTGCTACGGATAAAGCGATTAATAAAGTGAAACTTTCCTATGGCAATGGTAGTGAATTTACACAACACGTAGATGTAGGACATCGTTTTGGCGACAATAATAAATATGGTGTTCGTCTCAATGTATTGAATCGTAATGGTGATACATCTGTGACTGATGAAAGCCGTCACACTAGCTCTGTTGTGATTGGTGCTGATGTACGTGGTGACAAATTCCGTGCAACTTTAGATGTCGGATATGTATATCATGCTACAGAGAATCCACAATATCGTGTATTATTCGCTGATGATACCTTGAAAGGTTTTACAAAAGATAATCCGTTCACACCACCAACAGTTGATCAAGATATGAAATATGGTGCGACAGATACATTCCGTCATACTACAGAGAAATACGGCGTTATCAGTGGTGAATATGATTTCAATAAAAATTGGACAGCCTATGCTGGTGTAGGTATGCGCTATACATCGATGGACTATAAATATAATGAGTTCAATGTAACTGATTTGACAACAGGTGAATCGAACATTCGTTATCGCCATAACTATCAAATCAATAAAGCCTTATCTGCTGAGGCTGGTGTGCGTGGTAAAGTGGTGACAGGTGATGTAACACATCATATTGGTGTGGCTGCCTCTCGTCTTGAGCAACAAGTATACATGAAAAATAACCAGCTGAATTTCGTGAAAGGGTTAAACTATTTAACACAAACTACAAACTGGGGCACAGCAAAAGCTACATCTTGGGAGTCTCCGTTGAATAGCAAACAAGTCTTATCAGGGGTTTCTTTCACAGATCGTATGGTAACAAAAGATGAGGCATGGCAATTCGTTCTTGGTGCACGCTATCAAAATGTAAGAAGTACAAGCTACGTTAAAGAAGAGAAAACTTACAACGATCATGCAGTGAGTCCAGCTGTGGCAGTGGTTCATAAGTTTAATAACAAAGTGTCTGTCTATGCCAACTATATGGAAGGCTTAAAATCTGGCGAATTTGCTCCTGATAAAGCAAAAAATAAAGGGGAATTAATGGCGCCTGTGAAAACAAAACAAGTAGAAGTAGGTACAAAATTAGATTTAGGCAACTTTGCTGCTACGTTGAGTGCTTTCGAAGTGCGCAATCCTTCTTACACAATAGACTCTGCCACTAAGATGTATGCATTGACTAGCGAAGTGCGTGCTCGTGGTTTGGAATTAAATATGTTTGGTGAGCCAGTGAAAGGCACACGTATATTGGGCGGATTCATGTTGTTGGATTCCAAGTATACAAAAGATGCTAGTAGCAATGCATTAACAGGTAAAGCTGTGGCAGGCACACCTCGTGTTAATGCAATGTTAGGTTTAGAACAAGATATTACATCTGTAAAAGGTTTGTCTCTATCTACACGCTTAAATTACACAGGACCTGCTTATGCTAATGATACAAATACAATTAAATTGGGTGGATACACAACATGGGATTTAGGCGCACGCTATACTTGGAATACAGGTAATGCTCCTATGACATTCCGTGCCGATGTGTATAATGTATTGAATAAAAATTACTGGAATGCCTTAGACCGTAATGGCATCATCCTTGGTAAAGGCCGCACATTTATGTTCTCCTTAACGGCAAGTCTATAATTTAAAATACTGGTGAAAGTAGTATTTCCCAAATCATAAGAGCTGTAACGAAATACGGGATGCCTGTATTTCGTTACAGTTTCTTTTTCCCTGAGAAGTAGTAGGGTACCTAAATAGGGTATTAACTACATGGAAAGGGTTGAAATGCAGTGGGTTAACTACGAATCAGTTCATTCTGTAATATAGCAGTTTTCAGTATATATAAGAAAGGAGATACATGGTACGTAAAGAGATATCTTCATCCTATACATCGGATGCGAATACTTCTTTCTTAGGAAAGTTTACAGGTCAAATGCTATTGGCCTTACTTATCCTAGGCTTAGGTAGTTTCGTGTTCTTGTCGGTAGGGGCTAGATCTATTTCACTGGAGATGATCTGGGCTAGTATTTGGAACGGAACGGCGAACATAGATGGGATTGTCATCAACACGATTCGCATACCTCGGTTATTGGTGGCTTTCATCTGCGGTATTCATTTTGCTGTCGCTGGGGCGCTCATGCAAGGGATTACGAACAACCCTATGGCGAGCCCTTCTATTTTAGGGGTGAATGCAGGGGCGAGTTTTGGCCTAGCTATCGCTATGATTGCGTTTCCTATGGCGAGCTTGAATATGACCATCCTATTTAGCTTTTTAGGTGCTGGATTGGCGACGGCTTGTATTCTATACTTAGCCAATCGAGGTATGGCAAAGGGATCTAAGGTCTACTTAGCCTTAGCGGGTAGTGCTATTAGCGCTATTTTCATGGCGGTCACACAAGCGCTAGTTGTCTTTTTTGATGTGGCTCAAGATATGAGTTATTGGACGGCTGGTGGTATCGGTGGTGTTCGCATGGAGCAAGTGTTGTTGGTGGCTCCGTGGACGCTGATCGGTGTGTTAGTTGCCTTAGCCATTTCTAAAACAAATTACCTTGCTTAGCTTAGGTGATGAGGTGGTTGTTGGTTTAGGTGGAAAGTTGGCGCAAATCCGTCTGTTGGCGGGACTTACCGTATTGCTATTGAGTGGTTCTGCCGTAGCCATTGCGGGACCCTATCGGCTTTGTGGGGCTTATTGTGCCTCATATGGCTCGTTATATGGTAGGCCTTAGCTATGAAAAAAAGTGATTCCTTTCTCCGCTGTGTTGGGAGCCATTGTGGTCATCGTAGCAGATACGGTGGCGCGTGTGGTGTCGCCTCCATTTGAAGTACCTTTAGGGGCAGTCACAGCCATAGTTGGGGTTCCTTTCTTTCTCTATTTAGCGAATCGAAAGGAGGCTAACTAATGCATCAAGGTAGACGATTTGCCATGTGGGCCATTGGTTTGTTAGTGGCGTTGGCAGTGATGTTTGTAGTCCATTTAGGAACGGGATTTTTCTGAGTTTTCCTACATGGACTTAGTGCGTATTATTGTCGGCTATGGGAGCGAGTGGCAAGAGCGCGTTGTCTTCGATTTTCGTATGGTTCGATCCGTGTTGGCCATTTGTATCGGTGCAGGTTTAGCGTTGTCTGGAGCCATCTTTCAGACGATTACGCGCAATGAACTAGCCAGCCCGAGTGTACTCGGTGTCAATGCAGGCGCTGGCGTAGCGGTGATGTTGTACATCTATTTTGAACCAGCCAATGCGATCACTACGATTTGGAAAGCTCCAGTATTTGCCATCATTGGTGGTGGACTAGCGGCACTACTTATTTTCCGCATGTCTTACCGCAAAGGGCGTAGTTTATCCCCGATGACACTGATTTTAAATGGTATTGCTCTATCTGCGGGAATTCATGCAGTACAAATGGTGACCATGGTTACCTTGAGTCCAGATAAGTTCAATCAAATCAATACGTGGCTCATCGGTACGATTTTTGGCAACAGCTGGAACCATGTGATAGTATTAGCGCCAATCGTGGCTGTGGGGGCCATCGTGTTATATTGTTATTCCACAAAACTGAATGTGCTGAATCTGAATGAAGAAACGGCTATCGGCTTAGGGGCTCGCATCACGAAAGAACGGGTGACATTCCTTTGCATCGCCGTAGCCATTGCCTCTTCCTGTATCGCTGTGGGTGGTAGTATTGGCTTTATTGGGCTTGTGGCGCCACATATTGCACGGCGCTTAGTGGGCGTGAACCATCACTATTATTTACCAGTTACCTTATTGTTGGGAGCCCTATTGTTGCTTTCAGCAGACTGGCTAGGACAAGTCATCATTGCTCCTGATGAAATGCTAGTAGGCATCATCGTGGCATTGGTGGGTGCACCCTATTTTTTTTATATGTATTGGCACGGACGAGAGGATAAACTATGGCATTTGAATTACAACACGTTTCTACTGGGTATGAACATAAGATTATCAGTGAGGACGTAGATATTAGGATTCCTTTGGAAAAGGTAACGGCCTTGATTGGATCCAATGGATGCGGTAAATCCACTCTGTTGAAGACGATTTGCCGAATCATTGCGCCTAAAGGGGGCTCCGTTATTTTAAACGGCGAGGATATTCACAAAAAAGATACGAAGGAATTGGCGAAACAGTTGGCGATTTTGCCACAGAACCCAATGGCACCGTGGTCTTTGACGGTGCGTGACCTCATCAGTTATGGTCGGGCTCCCCACAAATCTGGTATTTTGCAACGTGAAAGTCAGCGGGACCGTGACTTAATCGATTGGGCCATTGACGTGACAGATTTGCACAACTTTGCCCATACACCGATTCAGAATTTGTCTGGTGGCCAACGCCAACGGGCTTGATTGCCATGGCTATTGCCCAAGATACAGACATTTTATTCTTGGATGAACCTACAAGTTATTTAGATATTTCCCATCAAATGGATGTACTGGAACTTGTGGAACGATTGAACCAAGAGTATAAGAAAACAGTAATCATGGTCATTCATGAATTGAACCAAGCGGCTCGTTATGCAGATCACATCATTGCCATGAAAGACGGTCATGTACACTTTCAAGGCACGCCACATGAGGTGCTAACAGAAGAGATGTCGCACAAAAATTTTTTTAGGGTGGACTCCATCATTTTTGAATGACCCACGTACAAATCGTCCGTACTGCATTGCCTACACCCACGCATCAGTGGAAAAGGCTAAACAAGCGGGTGCATTATGAGGGGACGTCGTATAGGAGCCTATCTCGGTTGGGTGGCAACGATTGCGATAATTGCGGGCCTTGTGTATGGGCTTGTAAGTGGGACTTTCAGTACCTGGGGAGCGCCTCGTGTAGGCGAAGGTTCTGTAGTGAAAGAACAACGGCTCGATACTGATGAGGCCATCACGAAAGAGATGAATGCTCGTTTTAAGAAAGTGAAACAATCTGCAGAAAAGCTGATTACCAATGAAGACGGGAAGATGGTGTTGCACCACAAATATGGTACTACTGTGATTCCTGACAAGCAGGGCCCGTATTGTGGTGATCCGTATGGAAGACCCTATGTATGCCTTAGGCGCGCCTATGGTGGGTGCCTACAATCGGGAGAACTTTTACTTGCATGATGAACTAGAGGCGCAAGGTGTACAGCACATTAGCATCAATGAGGATACGAAGACTATCAATTTAGAGCAAATTGAAGCGTTACGACCAGATTTGATCATTATGAGGGATTCTTTCACTCGTAGCACCTTTGATGCGTTAAGCAAAATTGCACCAACCGCGCTGTTTGAACTGCAAAATGCGGAGCGTGCTTTTGCTCACATTGGGCATGGTATTACACCGAGAAAAAAGAGGCAGAAGCGCGATTGCACAAATATTACGACCATGTGAAAGAGGCTCGTATGGCCATAAAAATCTCGCATTGGCGATAGTCCCCTAGCCTATATTCGGGTGATGAAAAAAAGAAATACGCTTGTATCCGTATTCCTCTAGTGTGAACAGTCGATTCATTTTTGATTTACTGAACATTATGCCGGACACAGAGTCTTTGGCATTAGATGGTAAAAAGTAATAATGCCGTATCTTATGAGATGTTGCCAGATATTGATGCGAAGTATTTATTAGTAAGTACAGCCTTTGGGGCAAGTACTCGAACTACATCAGATCAGGTAGGAAAAGAGCTTCAAGATATGCAGTCCATGGAGATTTGGCATACGATTCCAGCGGTGCAAGAAGGTCATGTACATATGGTGAGTAATCAGTGTGGAGTTCCCATGGGATAATAGCAAAAGAACGGGCAATCGATGAGCTTCGAGCTTGGTTAGCCCCATAAGGTCGTCTCTTGTTTCGCTATGTAGCCTTGTGGCGTTCTTAATTAGCATAAGGAAAGAGCACGGCATATTCCTACGCAAACTGATACAGTGGTTAGGTTTGCTCCGGAACATGCCGTGCTCTTTTTGTGTTTGTGTGATTTAGGCTCTATAATAAATGTTGGGGCTACTCATATAAGAGTAGTCGCCAACATTCTTTTTGCAATAAAAATAGACATATACAAACTCAAACCGTATCATTAAAAGCAACCAAACCATTAAGAAAGGATGAGTCATATATGTCTAACGTCAATTATACAGAAATTGTCTTTAAAAATTAAAGAGGAACATATTAAATTTATGAAAGTAAATGATGATGGTTCTGTGCATTTCACACTTGAGATGCCAGTAGCTGAGCAAGTATGTCCACATTGCGGAGCACATACTAGAAAGTCTAAAGGTAAACGCCCTAGAGACGTTAAGTTTGGCGCTACACAACATCACATAGTGACTGCTACCTACTTACAAAGACGTTACAAGTGCCGTGAATGTAATCACACTTTCATAGAAAAAGAACCCTTTTTGTTTGCCGTTATTTGCGACTCAGTAAAACTAATGTGGAGTATCTATTTAGACAACTTGAAGAAAAAGGATCTTACACGGAGATGGCTAAACGCGACGATGTTTCTGTATCCACAGTTATTCGGTATTGTTCTAAATTAGCCATTCCAAAAGCCTTCTCAATTACCTACTGTACTAGGTATTGACGAATATAAAGGGAATGCTGAAGGCCAAATGTACCAAGTTATCATAACCGATTTAAACAATCACTCTATCGTAGACATTTTACCTAAACGAGATACGCGAGCTCTTATCCAATACTTTAAAACCTTTTCTAAAGAAGCTAGAGAACAGGTTAAATACATCGTTATGGATATGTCTCCATTATTTAGGTTAGTGATGCAAACTATGTTCCCTCACGCACATATTGTGGCAGATCGTTATCATGTGTGTCGCTTGGTGAATTGGGCTCTCGAGCGTGTACGTAAGCGTGAGCAAAAAAGGCTAGTGGCATACTCTAGAACCCTCAAATATAATCGAAGAGTTCTTATGAAGAATCCTAACAAATTAACTGAAAGCGAGCGAATTAAGCTGTTGGAAATATTGCGTATATCCGATGACCTACGACGTGCATATGGGCTTAGATTAGCCTTTAGGAGGATATTTAAGACATACAGCATACCCTAACATAGAAAAGGCACCTACAATTATGGTTAAACGCAGTAGAAAAACTGTCATTTACCGGAGTTTAGTAATTTTAAAGTCTCCTTTGTTAGTTGGTTCCCTCAAATTGTTAATGCCTTTGTATTACCATACTCCAATGGGTTTACCGAAGGATGTAATAATAACATTAAAGTATTAAAGAGAATAAGTTATGGGTTGCGTAATTTTGAGCGTTTCAGAGTTCGTATACTTCTATTAAGCAAAAAGAATAGCACTAGCTATTTAGATAGCTAGCGCTAAGAACTTTTTATATGAGCAGCCCCCACATTTGACAAAGAGCCGTGATTTAGGTAAAAAGGAACGCCACAAAGGCTACTACTCGAAATGGCGTTCCTCAGGAGTGAGATCAGAACATACTCCTTCTCAAACTGATACAGTGGTTAGGTTTGTTCAGGAGCATGTTGCGGTCTTTTGTGTTTGTGTGATTTAGGTAGAAAGGAACGCCATAAGGCTACTACTCGAATGGCATTCGTCAGGGAAAGCAAAACCCCCATGGTGCCAGCCATGGGGGTTTGTTGTTCATATGTGGAACTCATTAACTTTATAGCTATATTATAGCATAGATATTAAAAAAATCTAGAAAAAAATACTATCATACAAATTAACGATTTGCTAAAAAAAGTGCTATAATGAAAACATAGAAAAGTCATCAACGTGAGTTGGGCTCATCTCTTCCTTACATAGGAGGAGGTGATACTATGAGAAATTTTTAATAAATGGGCTGTATTGCTACAACTCTTAAAAATTACTCCTAGAAATTTTTCGTTTCTTCAATAAGTAATGAAAAAGCCTAACGAATAAGGTCTGACACACCTTAGCACGTTAGGCAATTTCGATTTGATAGTTCTCGAGATGAGCCTAACGCCTTCGACACGTTGGTGGCTCTTCTTTTGTTATATTTAGTATAACACAGGTATCTATAAAACTCAAAGTTTTATCGGAAGACTACGGAGAATCTTACGACGGATGGTAATGGGTCTCCGAATTTGTTGGTACCGAGGGCAAATGGGATGGTTGGTACGTATACGGCTACAGCGTTTTGTTGGGCACTGTTTGCATCGCCTGAGACTTCCACGTCTGCTACTTGTCCGTTTTCATAGACGCGAGCTGTGACGTATACGGTTCCTGTTTGCCCTGGTGTAGGGTTAGCTGGTTTTTGGATCAGCTAATGGATAGGGAGCATTGACCACAGTGGTTCGAGCTTCTTGCTCCGTCGCGACGGGCTGCAGCATCTCGCCTCTGCTTTTGCACGGGCGCGGATTCAGTCGCTCGGGCGGATGCATTGGAGCTAGGTGTGCTATTTGTATGTTTTGGCAAGGTACTTGGCTTTTTGCTTTGGTACTTCTTGCTTAGGCTGTTCTGGCCGAGGTTCTGGCTTCATAGCTTCTGGAATCTCAGGAACAGCCACAGCTTCTTGTGGCTCCGGAGGGGCGCTTTCCTCTTGTGGAGGTTGTGCTTCCGCGGGTTGCTGAGACTCCGCTTGTTCCGGCGCACTTTCAGCCATGCTTACCTCGTAGAAGGTCGTCGTAGACTCATGAAAGGGTTCTGTGACCTTGTTAAAAAATGGCAGAGGCCACAGGGATGAGTGCTATATGACCCGCTAAGGAGATATAGAGAGCGTATTTCCAAAATTTATCTTCCTTCACGGATTACCTCTTTTCTACGGCAATGGATAGTTTTTTCACACCTGCTTGCTTCAAAGCATCGAATGTTTCAATGACAAATCCATAGTTGACGTCTTTATCACCGTTTAGAATGACTTGTAAATCAGGATTTCGTTGCGACTCAATTTGCACACGGCGAATCAATTGTTCCTTGTCGAGACTTTCTTTATTGAAAGCAATATTGCCATCCGCCATGACTGTGATATTTACATGTTGGTTCATATCTAATTGAGCAGAGCTCGCTTGTGGTAAGCCCACTTTGAAAGTATTTTGTTGTACCATGGTCATGGTGCTAATCATAAAGAACACAAGAAGGAAGAAAATGATGTCAATCATAGGGATGATCATTAACTTCGGTTCTTCTTGTACTTTCATACTCCGAAGTTTCATTAGGCATTCTCCTTTTTATGAAGGAAACGAACGATGGAAGCCATCATTTGTTCCATGTCAGATACGATTAAGTTGACTTTACGAGAGAAAATCGCATGTAACACAAGAGCGACTGTGGCAACACATAAACCAGCAGACAGTGGCTACCAATGCTTCCCCTACGCCAGAGGTAATGGCCATCGGTTGACCGTTGGATAAATCTAAGACGCTGAAAGAATTAATCATACCCACAACGGTACCTAATAGACCCAAGATAGGAGCCAATGTAACAAAGGTACTCAACAAGCTTAAACGGTCTTGCAATACGTTTACAGTACGCATAGCTTGGGCTTCTAACGTAGGTTCTACAGCGAATCCATCTTGATGAGCCGTCAAACCTTCTACCACCAATTGAGCTAATACATTGTCAGGATGCTCCTGAGCAACAGCTAGAGCTTCTTTCACATTACCTTGAGCAAATTTAGTAGCCATAGTTTCTCTACGAAACGATTGGCACTCGCTGTTTTACGATATACTAACACACGATCAATACCGATAGCGATGGTGAGTACGGAAATAATCAGGAACAGATACATCACCGGTCCGCCTTGTTGGAAAATAGATAACATTTGATTCATTAGAAACACACCTTTCTGTAAAAATATACACAAACCTTGCACATAAAGAAAGGCTACTTATATATATAAGGGGAGAGTGTACTAAATTACCTCGTATATAACGTAGCCTTGCTTGTTAGTGATATATATAATCATTTTACAACCTATGAGAATAGATGTCAATTGAGTTAATATTTGCATTTTAGATAGGGGGTATATAGGTTTTGCATAGACTATAACTGCGAATAATACAGCTTTTAATTCTTGTTTTACATAATACATTATTTATATTTTTTTAAAAATTAAATGAAATGAAAAACAAATTTATATTGACATACATTATAGAAAGCAATTATCATTGCTATACAGATGTATGAATGCGATGCAAGTGTGCTTTTGAAAAAAATATTTTATATATATTTATGTGTGTAAGGAGTTCTATATGAAACAAAAAAACGATCTCTAATATTAGCTATGGTAGTAGCTAATTTTGTGTTAGGTGGAAGTACATTAGCACATGCGGCTACAGCGGCACAATTTGATTTAGGTACATTTGTGGTGGATAAGGGCGTTGCTCCAAGCCAGTATGACGCCGCCTATTCTGAAAGTCCAACTGTATATGCAGGTGGTCAAGTAGCTCGTGTGAACCGTGTAGGGAATCTAGGGGAAAAAAATCCTTTGTAGAAACACCATTTAATATCACCGGTTACACAGATACATTGATTGAAAAATCAACAAGCACAATCTATTAATGAAGTGGTAGCTAATGATCCATCAGTGACACAACAAAAATTGGGGCACTGGGGCCAACTCTTGGACAATTCGTGGCTTAGACGTAGCCGGTGCTGATGTGAGTTTAAACGGGTTATATGGTATTGCTCCTATTACCAATGGTACATTGGATAATGCAGAGCGAGTAGAAGTCTTCAAGGGTCCTAGTGCTATGTTGAATGGCATGTCGGGCTCCAAAGAATGTAGGTGGTAGTATCAACATTGTAACAAAACGTGCCAAAGATGTACCTACGAAAAAAATGACGATTGGCTTTGATGGAAATGCACAATATCGCCAATCCTTAGATCTAGGACAACGATTCGGAGATCACAAGCAATATGGTGTGCGTTTAAATGTATCCAATAAAAAAGGAAATACGTACTGGGATAATGAGGTTGTAAAGAACCAAAATGTTACCCTCGGTATGGATTACAAAAGGCAGTGATAAGAGAATCGGTATTGATGCGGGGATTATCTCTAATAAAACTGAGGCACCAGTAGGGACACTTCGTTTTTTTCTCGTGTCATTGCAGTGACTAATCAAGCGGGAGCAGATACAACTTACTTTAAACCCAAATACATATGATACACATATGAGCTTCTCAAACCCTGATACGTATAAACATGTTAATGAACGATTCTTAGCGGTGAAAGGTGAACACGATTTTGCAAAACATTGGACCGGCTTTGTAGGGTTTGGTTGGAGACATACAAATCAAGATTATGCGTATAGCACAGCAGATTTGGCGAACTTAGCGGGATCCTTGCGAGTAATGAACAGTTGGAGTCAAAATCAAGAAACAGCTAATACACAAGAAATCGGTGTACGAGGAACTTTCAATACAGGCGCTATCACTCATGAAATTGTGGCGAGTGCAAATCGTCAAGCTGTAACTGTTCATAATCGTTCTGGTTCTGTGCAAGCGGTGAGCATGTTGGATTTGAAAAAAACTTGGTATGGCCAACATTGGCAACTAATTTTAAACCGAGCTCTGATGTTCCTAAAACGTCTGAAAGTGTATTCTCTGGAGTGGGCATTACAGATGTGATATCCACGAAAGATAAGGCGTGGCAATTGATGATGGGCGTTCGTTACCAACATGTAAAACGAACTGCTTTCAACGCTACTACGGGGGCGGTTACATCCACCTATAGCGAGGGAGCCGTAACACTCGGATTTGGCGTAGTTCATAAATTCAATGACAAGGTAGCTGTGTATGCAAACTATATTCAAGGCTTAAGTCGTGGTAATGTAGTCAGCAGCTATTATAAAAATGCCGGAGAGATTTTGCCAGTCTACAAAACGACACAACGTGAAGTAGGTCTAAAATTTGATGCTGGTAAATTCACAACGACAGTGAGCACTTTTAGTGTTAAAAAACCAAATATCATCGATAAATACTTAGTGCCAGGTGGTGGACGTGGACAAGAGGAAAGCGTCATCGCTGGTGAAACAGACAACAAAGGCTTGGAAGTAAACTTTTTGGGGAACCTAAATTGGGCACTCGTATTTTAGGTGGTGTCATGTACTTGAAGTCTGTAGTTCATAATGCAGAAGAACCAGCTAGTGATGGTAAATATTCTGCAGCGGTACCGCGTTGGACAGCTGTATTAGGGGTAGAACAAGACATTAAGCCCGTAAAAGGGTTAACAGTGAATGCGCGAATGACATATAATGGATCCGTATTCCTAAATGATACTAACACGTACAAGATTGCACCATGGACGCGTGTCGATCTAGGCGCTAGATATACGTGGAATGCAGGGCATACGCCAATGACAGTACGTGCGGACGTGTATAATCTATTCGATAAGACATACTGGGAAGGCCGTGTGGCAAACCGTGTGAACTTAGCAAAAGGCAGAACATTAGGACTATCCTTAACAGCAGAGTTCTAGTGTAAATACGTAGTAACAAGAACGGATTCTCTTGTAAGGGTATCCGTTTTGTTATGCTGATTAAGGAGTACTATGCAAAAAAATTAAATACAGCATTTTTTTAAAACAAATATGGTGGTTATCCAAAGGATTTTGGACGTCAGAGAAACAATGGCAGGCCCTCTTGTTAGCGACTGTCATTATTGGTATACAGATTACCTATGTGTCCATTATGGTCTATTATAATTCGTGGCAAAAAGATTTTTACAACTCCATTCAGGCAGTGGATACAGATCTGTTTTTACTACTTAAAGTTCTGGCCTATGTACATGGCGGTGTTCATCTTCTTTGATGTCAATCGCACCTATTTAAAAGCAAAAAGTTAGAAATCATGTGGCGCACTTGGCTCACTGATGATTATGTGTCACGATGGTTGAGCAATAAAACGTATTATATGATGAAAAATTAAGGAATATGAAAGCCGAAATGATGTAGATAACCCAGACCAACGTATTGCAGAGGATGTGAAATTCTTTGTATCCTATATCATTAGTTTGACCTTAGGCGTGACAAATGCCATCATGAAGTTGACTTCTTTTGGGGCGATTCTCTGGTCATTGTCGGGGATTTGGACAGTCCATGTAGTGGGGGAAACTGTGGATATTCCGAGCTATATGCTATGGATCGCTTTACTCTATGCGGGGCTTGGTTCTTGGCTGACGTTTCGTGTAGGTAAACCTTTGATTAGACTTAATTATCATCAACAAGAATTAGAAGCGAACTTTCGATTTGGTTTGGCACGTCTCCGTGAATATTATGAAAGTATTGCCTTTTTATCATGGTGAAAGTCGAGAAAAAGGTAGATGCTATCCATCGATTCTATAACATTCGAGATAACTTTTACCGGTTAATGAAAAAAGGAACGAATCCTATCGGTTGTGACAGAAGCCCATTTTCGATTAACATTTTTTTATTCCCCTACTTACTTGGCGTGCCTCGTGTGTTTACTGGGGATATGCAGTTTGGTGGATTGATGCAGACTGCTAATGCTTTTAGTCAAGTGGAGGCATCTTTGGCATTTTTGGTGCTGCGATATTATTCGAACACAGAAGCATCTATTGCACAATTACAAACGGTGGTAGCTCGTTTGATGGACTTTACGTCTCAAATGGAAGAAGCTAAGAATATAACGGCCTCAGCAGAGATTCAGAGGACATCTTGTGTAGGTAATGCAATCCGGTTACGGGAACTTACCGTTGAAAGACCGAATAGAAACTATTTGGTTAGAAATTTACAAGTGTCTATCGAACAAGGCAATCATCTGTTAATTATGGGTCCTTCTGGGCAAGGCAAGAGCACACTTTTGAAAACAATCAGTGGTATTTGGCCTTATGGAAACGGTACAGTGGAGATTCCACAGAATCATAGAATTTTATTCTTACCACAAAAAAATATACTTACCGATGGGAACTTTAGGAGAAGCAATTTTGTATCCTCATACAGAACTTTCCTACGAAGGTTCTGAGAAAGAGGGATGGAACCACGAATACAGGAGATACTGCGACTAGTTGGGTTAGATCACTTATGTGAAAAGTTAAATGTCGATGCCACTTGGTCTCAAATACTTTCACTAGGCGAACAACAACGATTAAGTATAGCGAAGGTCTTGCTCAATCCGCCACAGTGGTTATTCCTAGACGAGGCTACATCGGCATTGGATGAGACTAACGAAGACCTGATGTATAGTTTGTTACAAAGTAGATGTCCTCATATGACCATCGTCTCCGTTGCCCATCGACCACGATTGCGACAGTATCACAGAACAGAACTGCGCTTACAAGGCGAGGGAACTTATACATTGTGCTCCTGTTAAAGAGTGAATCTTGCGTGATCGTATCGTGTTAGATTAAGTACATACACTTAGTTTGTGCGTAACATTATATATGCAAAAAGCTGTAACACAATTTGCGATTGCGTTACAGCTTTTATATTTATTTGTTCGAAAATAATACACATTATTACAAACATATGTTATACTATTGATGTAGAGTAAAACGTGGTTTAGGTTCATCTCCGAAAGGGGGTGATGCTATGTCATTCATTTGTTAATTAGATCCGTTTTATAAGTTAAGGTATGATAAAAATATATATAAATAAGTGCAGGTGCAGGGTAAAAAAAGTGGGGTAAAAAGTGGGGTAAAAAAAGTGGGGTAAAAAGTGTGATAAAAGGTAAAAAGATTTTTGCTACATAGGAGTTGGGGGATTATGGATAGATATATTGGAGTTATACAAAAATATTCTCAAATATAGCAAGGAAGAAGAATGGTTTGAATTTAAAGAAAATTGGTTTGATGCTCAAGGAATTGGTGAATATATATCAGCATTGTCGAATGCACTGCGATTTGCAAAAAAAGACTTTGCTTATCTTATCTGGGGAATCAATGATAAAACACATGAAATTACTGGCACTACATTTAATTTTTAAAAAGAGATATTAAGAATGAACCGTTAGAACATTTTCTAGCGAGACAAACAACTCCAGATATAGCATTTGCATTTTATGAAGTATTTTTTTGAAGAGAGAAGACTAATTCTATTAGAAATACCTAAAAGCAAAAACAAATACCAACTACGTTTAATAATGTTCGATATATTAGGATAGGCTCAAGTAAAGTCAATGTAGCAAAAATATCCTGAAAGAGAAGCAAAATTATTTGAGATATTAAGAGAAAAAGAGAAAAACAATACAGAATACACCATCAGAATATCAAGAGTTAACTTTTTGAGAAATTATTTACATATTATCTCTGGAAAAGGGATAACTCTGAAACTTGAAACTTTTAAGCAGAATCTGGGGTTACTAACTCAAGAAGGAGAATACAATTTAATGGCTCAGCTATTATCGGATAATAGCTATATTTCCCTTAGAGTTTCTATATTTACAGGGAAACAAAAAGGGAGTCCATTATATTCTGTAAAAGAGTTTGGTTATAGCTGTATTTTTATTGAGTTTAGATAAGGTATTAGAATATGCCGATGTCATAAATATTATACAAACAGATGAGAGTAAAAAGAATTGTTACTAGAAAAAGATGTACCTCTATTTGATATGAGTGCATTCAGAGAAGCTATAGTTAATGCTTTTTGTGCATAATAAATGGGTGGATGGTAATGCACCCTATGATTACAGTGTATAGTAATAGAGTAGAAATTTTATCTCGAGGGACACTTGATTCCAAACAGACAATAGAAGGATTTTTATATGGGAGAATCTATTCCAGTAAATCAAAGACTTTCAGATATATTTTGCAACTTCATATTAGTGAACGTTCAGGCAGAGGTGTACCTAAAATTATAGAGTTGTATAGTAAGGATGTTTTTTTGAATTTGAGAGAATTCAATTTCTGTAAATATTCCGTTTAGACGTATCAATCATGCTAAAAAAATAAAGTAAAAAGGGATAGAATCGTTGAATGATAGACGAAAGAAAAATTTTAGAAGAGCTAAGAAATAATCCAAAACCTAACAATAGTACAACTGTCTGAAATTATTGGAGTAGGTGTCACAGCAACGGAAAAATAATATTAAATTTTTACGGGAAAATGGATATATAGAACGAATAGGATCTAAAAAAGGTGGCTATTGGAAAGTGAAGTAAACATAATATACTTATAGATTGAATGATATAGGAAACTTATGAAAGACAAACGAACGTTAACATATACAATTGAAAAATACAACAGCAACGACGCTAGGGGAATGGTTAGATATCTATCAATTCCCACGTAAAACGATGAAGGACCTTTTTCGGGGCGAAGGCTGTCCGATTAGATGGGCAACTGTGTACGGCGAAATCGGAACTTTCAGAGGGGATGGTATTAGAAATTATCCCTCTAAAAGAGCGCATCGACCACGACCCAATAGAAATGCCCTTAACGATGGCCTATGAAGACGACGATATTCTTATTGTAGATAAAGCATCGGGGATAACGATGAATTCGAAAAGGACAAATATCCTTAGCGAATGGCATAGCTCACTATTTTAAAACTCATAAAATCTATGGAAAAGTACGATTTTTAAATCGCTTAGATCGAGACACGTCTGGATTGGTAGTAGTAGCCAAGCATGGATTGGCACAACACTTTTACCAAATGCAGATGGATGACAATCGGTTGGAAAAATGGTACCGAGCAACGGTACAAGGGCGATTGGCACAAACACATGAGGCACTAGAATTACCGATTCGCAAAAGTGCGGATGGAATCCATCAAGAGGTACATCCAGAGGGTGTGATGACGAAAACGGAATACGAAGTACTGCACTATGATGCGACACAAGATACAACAGACCTACGCATTCGATTGTGGACAGGCAAGACTCACCAAATTCGAGTTACCATGGCACATATAGGACATCCGTTGGTACATGACCCGTTGTATGCAGATGCGCAAGCGGTGGAATATAAGCATGGTGCTTTGGGAATGGATACTACACAAGTGCATACAAGTGTACAAAACGATTTAGAAAATATAGCGAAAGTACGAGCACAGGTACTGGCACAAAATGCAGAAAAGACCTTTTCTCTTAGAGCCTATCGTTTAGTGTGCTATCACATGCGGACAGGGGGGCAAATCGTAATAGAAGTGTAATAGCTTTGGATGGTTATAGCTGTAGTTACTATTCTAGGCATTATATGATGATATCATAACAGATAATACATCAAAGATATTTAAGTACTCGAGGATTTTTGAAAGCGTGCTACATTGAACAAGTAGGTCAAGTCAAATCGGTGCAGTATAAAAATACGTGGATAAATTGCGTGGATAAACTGCGTCTATACTAATATAACCCTTACAATATTAGAAACGAAAATAAGAAAAAAACGCGAAAAAAAGCACGAAAAATTAAAAATCGTGTTCGAAATCGCGTTTTTGTGTGCGCAAAATTGTTAGTGTAAAAATGTTTGTGGGAAAAATAAAATAGCAAAAAGAAGGTCATCCTTTGTTACAATGAATGTGTTCAAAAAAACTCAAAGCAAAGGAGACCTTCTTATGGAATTTATTTTACAACAAGTAGCAGATAATTACACTGACTTTTTTTAACTTTTCAGATAACAAGATACTTAATGATGAAGAAATGTATTCATTCTTCCATCTTATGGAAGACTTTTTCGACGTTAATTAATGGTATGGCGATTGTGATGTTAGAGGGTATTTCTCAAGTTAGATGATCAACTCTACGAACTGATTAAACAAGAAAAAGCGCTATCATGTACAAGAGAAGGGTCGAGAACGAACGATTACTACTAAATGGGGAGAGGTGAAAAATTGCACGAAGGTATTACAAAGACAAAGTAACTGGGGAGTTTGTATATCTATTAGATGCATTATTAGATCTACCTTCTCATAAACGAATCGAGCCCTATTGCGCCAGTGAAATTATTAAGCATACTATATCTATGAGCTACGCTAAGGCAAAGAGAAGCTTCTACTCCAACTAAACTTTCACGACAGTCTGTAAAGAATTTAGTGCATAGCCTACGAACGCCACCGACTACTCTACAAACAGAGATAGAAGCAAAGTCTGTTGAAACTGTGTATATTGAAGTGGACGAAGATCATGTAAGCTTGCAAACTGGCAAGAACATTAACATGAAGTTAGCTACAGTCTACACTGACAAAGTAGATGTTGGTTCTAATCGCATGGAATTAGTTGAAAAGCATTCTTTCACGGGATTAGAAACACCTGAAGAATTTTTGGATGCAGATAGACAGCTACTTGGCAGAAGCCTATGAGGGTAGTCCTAAGGTGTATATTATTGGTGATGGTGCTAGTTGGATTAAACGAGGTCTAGATGTACTTCCAAATAGTGAGTTTATTTTAGATAGATTTCATCTATTTAAATATATGACAAAAGATTTGTGGAAAAACGGAGCCGAAAAGAGGTCTTTGGAAGCTTAGAGACTAATGATAAAGCAAGATTTGAATCCTATGTAGAACAAAATGAAAAAAAGCCTATCCACATCGTAAGAAGCAGATTGTAGATGGTGCTACGTACATTGAAAACCAATGGGAGTACGCACGGGCTAGCCTGCTTAGACCTGATATTCGTAGCAGTACAGAGGCACATGTGAGTCACATTTTATCTGTACGCCTAAGCTCTCGTCCACTCGGTTGGAGTGAAAAAGGGGCTCAAACGATCGCTAAGCTACGTGTACTAGCCGATAACAATGAATCTATCCAAGAGTTCGTGATGAAAGCATACAGAGGCGATACGTTTAATTATTTCAGCAATGTAGAAACAGCAAAGGTTCTATCTTCTGTAAAAAGCAACTGCAGGAAAAAGTGGAAATCCCATCCATACATTACGTACTCGCCAACACCTAGAACTGGAATCCCTGTGTGGAAAAAGAAAAAGTAATGGATGGTTACAAGCAATTAAATATGGTGGACGCAGGATTCTTTAGTAACAAGGAAGCCTCTTTTAAAGCTAGGCAATTATTTTTCCAACAAAAACTTGACACCGTCCGCAAAATTTAAAATCGTGCTTTTTTTGTGTTTTTTTGATATACTAAACATGAGGTGAGTCGTATGAGAGAAACTGCAGTATTAGAATATAAAGAGGAAATTAGCAATACTACTTTTGATGCTTTATCTAGCCAAAAGCAAAATTTGGAATTTTCTATTCTTGAAAGATATTGCCAAGAAGAAATGGGTATTTCTGCACTTTCAGAAGATTTACTAATTACCTTAGAACTATATAACCGTAAGGATGGATTTACGAATGCAGGGGCGCTATTGGCTGATGTGAATCAATTTACAGGGATTGATATAGCTAGGTTCGGGGAAACTGAAAATATTATTTTTAAATCGATACCAGTATGAACATGAATCCATTTTAAAGTAACATCAAGAGGCCTTGAAGATATTTGAACAATATTATGAGTATGAAGAGATTCAAGGCTTTTACCGTAAGCGTATTGAACGGATTCCCAAGGTTGCTTTTCGTGAGGCTGTAGCAAATGCATTAGTACATCGTGATTGGGATAGTCAACGGCACATTCAAATTTCGATGTATGATGAGTATATTCGCATCGTGTCACCAAAGTGCGTTGCCACCAGATTGACGGAAAAGGACTATTTGGAAGCTAGTATATCAGAACTAAAAAATCCTATTGTGGGGGATGTATTTTTTAGGTTAAATTTAATTGAACGTTATGGAACGGGTGTACAAAGGATTATTCGTTCTTATCATACAAGTAAATCTAAGCCGAGTTTTACGATTACAGCTAATTCCATTGAGGTTATTTTGCCTGTGCTACGTCAGTCTTTAGAAGGAGTAAGCGATACTGTGTTAGAGATATATGATTGGATTACAAAAGGGTATAGTACGACTAAATCCTTTAGTTGAAATCACAACATATAGTAAATCAAAAAGTGTTAAAGCATATTCGCGAATTATTGGAAGAGAAGTATATTGAACAAGTAGGCCAAGGCAGAGCGGTGCAGTATAAAAATTCGTGGATAAACTGTGGCTAGGCTAATCTAATTTAATTTAATTTAATCTAATTTAATCTAATTTAATCCCTTCCAGACTAATTCTTCCCAACACAATAAATAATAAAAACGCGAAAAAGCACGAAAACTAAAAATCGTGTCCAAAAATCGCGTTTTTTTGTGCACAAATTTTAGAATCGTGCTTTTTGCGTGTTCTATTTAGTTTCTATGTATGATACAAGAACCGCTCAGTTTTGTAGCAAGTGCAACATATCGCGTACTATTGTGTGCTTGTCTATAGGAGATACTGGTATAGATTGGCAAGATCACTAGTGTATAAGCTGATAGTAGTGTTGCTGTTCTAGAGTGTAATTGTACTGACGTTGTAGAGCTCCTTAGACAAGGGTAGTACTGTTGTAGAGTTGTTTAGATAAAAGTGGTACTAATCACGGAGCATGGCAAGTGATGCAAACCCAGTTGTTTTCTGCGGTGGTAGACAGATTGATAAATCCAACGGTTGTGGCGGCCTCGATGAGGGCTTGTTCTTCTCCCTCTTGGACCCCACTCATGATGAATACTCCATTCGGTTCTAAGCAACGATAGGCATCGGCTAATAAACGCAACAAGATAGGCGTAATAATATTAGCGACGATGAGAGAGGCTGTGTCCTGAATGCCCTCTAATAGATTATTCGCTTTCACTTGTACCACGGACTCTAATTGATTTAGCTGGACGTGGTGTTGTGCATTGGTGGTGGCACTTTCATCAAGGTCGAAGGCTGTGACAGAACGAGCGCCGAGAGCACCGCGGATAGAGCGATGATTCCTGATCCCGTTCCTACGTCAAAGACCGTACTGTCAGGAGTGAGATGTTGCGCCATTGCTTGGATGGCTAAGCGTGTGGTGGGATGGTCGCCGGTGCCAAAGGCGAGGCCTGGTTCGATGCGAATGACGCGTTCGTCCTCGCGAGGGGTATAATCCGCCCAATCCGGAATAATCGTTAAATGCGCCGTCATCGGAATAGGGGGATATTGCGTTTTCCAATCGTCCCAGCCGGATTCGTCAGCCATGTGGATGGACAGCACAAGGGGACCGAAATCCATGGTGAAAGTATTTTGTAACTGCTGTACCTCACTTTTGATGAGAGTTTCTAACTGGTCAATCTCATATAGGTCGGGGTCTATATAGGCTTTCACAATGACGTCCGATGAATCGTAGAGTTCCTCACGGTCGGGTTTGATGATGCCGAATCCATCGTCTGTGAGTTGATCAAATTCATAAGGGTCCTCTGTATAAACACCTTCAGCGCCTAAAGTGAGTAATGTATCTGTCATGAGTTCAGACGCCTCGTGCGTCGTGGTCAGTGTAATTTCAAGCCAAGCCATTGTAGTACCTCGTAAATATAACATACATATAGTATAACTATAACATAAACATAACGTAATCATAAGCGGTTATATATTACTAGTATACTACCACATCTGAAAGGACTTAGCCAAATTGTCTAGGGATTATTATGCGTGCAAGTTTCTAGCTAGGTCTCTATGGGGGCAATCCTATAGATAGAGTCTAAGGGTGGCTTGGAGAATTGTTTCTTGTGGGAAGTCGAAAAATATAGTACTATGTAATACAAAGGTGGTTACTTTCATTTGCAAAAAGTACGATTTTTTTCTATTGAAGAATATTTCAATTGCAAAAAAATAGTAGATATTTCTATTGAAAGTATAGAGAGCGCTAAGTTACTTTTTTACCGGAATGGTACCCATATAGTGTGTAAAATTGAGGCCCCTTATGAAATATGAATCTCTGTATAAATTATATAGAAAAATCTGAAGAAGATTGGAACGCGAGATATGAAGAACGATTTAATAACGAATTTACTGTTCATCTACCAATTGAAATTAAAGAATATAATAGAAAGCAATCGTTTCCAGCATTTTTTGTTATGCCCTGAAATGATGACATTAGTATTGAATATTTATCGGGAAGTAGTAAGATTGTTAGAGATTATTCAGCCATTACCAAATGTACTATTGAATCATCTCATAAATAGTTTTTAGTGGATGAGATTAAATCAAGTAATGATATTGAAGGTGTTCGTAGTAGTCGCCGAGAAATTAAAAGCATCCTTAGAGCATTTTAATAGGAATAAACCGTTACGCTTTCACAGTATTATTGAAAAGTATAAAAAAAGTATTAGAAGTTGATCATAATCATTTATCCATCGAAACATGTGAAGAATTGCGGGATTTTTATGATTCCTTTTTAGGTGAAGAAATTGAAGAAGAAGACCGTCCTGATGGAAACTTGTTTCGTGCAGATAGCGTAGATGTGAAAACAGGGACAGAGAAGATTATTCATCAAGGCGTCTTTCCCGAATCAGTGATTATTGATACAATGACAGAAGCACTTCGCATACTCAATGACAACACCATAGAATTACCCATTCGAGTGGCTATATATCATTATTTATTTGGTTATATTCATCCATTTTACGATGGTAATGGGCGTACCTCTAGAATTATTTCTTCCTATTATATTTCTCGTGAATACCATCCATTGATTGGTTTGCGATTATCTAAAGTGATAAAAAGATAATCAAAAGAAATACTATGATGCTTTTATGATAACGAACTCGGAATATAACAGAGGGGATGTAACCTATTTCATAATTGAATTTTTAAAGCTCTTAGAAGCTACCGTAAGAAATGCAAAAGAACTACTACTGACAAGGATGAAACGTTTGCATGAAGCGGAAATAAAACTAGGGAAGTTTTTTGAAGCGAACCAAATTATAGATCCTGTTATACAGGATATTTATGCGGTAGCATTACAAGCAAGTATGTTTTCTCTTTTTTCAGGTGCTACGAAGGATGAAATTGTAGCAGCGATTGGTAAGAGTAAACGAACTCTAGATAATAAATTAAAAGAAATACCATCTGACCATTTAGTAGTTACCAAGGTGGGAAAAGTCTTACATTTTAAACTCAATGTAGATATACTTTAAGTCATGCTAACGCATGCAAATTCATACAGTAGTGACATAAGAAAAGGATAGCCGAGCAAATCTCAGCTATCCTTTTTGTATTGCTATATTATTTTTTCTTAAGTTTGTACGCAATGTACAGAGCGCCAATCCACACTGGAATGATATAGATGGATGTGCGCATGGAATCCATTGTTAACATAACGCCTACTGCCATAGCGATGAAGGCAAAGCAGAAGTAGTTTGTGAACGGATATAAAAATGGATTTGAATTTCAATTCATCAAGGCGACCTTCACGAGCAAAGCGTTTGCGGTATTTAAGGTGTGTCACTGGAATGATGAACCATGCAATAATCAACCCCTGCTACGATGATAGCCAACAATTGCAAGAATACATCACTAGCACTTGGGAAGATGTATGTTAAGAATACAACGATCAAGGCTAAGGCTGCGCAGAACAAGGTCGCAATCAATGGCACCCCTGTAGCGGTTAAGTTTTTAAAGATTTTTGGCGCATCACCAGACAATGCCATGCTGTGTAAAATACGAGAATTACTGTATAGCAAGCTGTTGTACACAGATAAGGCAAAGAACTACAACGACGAAGTTCAAGATGTGTGCTGTACTGGAATGCCGATGTTCGTAAAGATTTGAACAAATGGGCTGGCATGTGTGCCTAGTTCGTTCCATGGAGATAATGCCATGATAACAGTCATCGTACCGACATAGAAGATGAGGATACGAGCTAATAATTCGTTAATCGCTTTTGGTAATGTTTTTTCAGGATTTTCCGCTTCACCCGCAGTGATACCAATTAATTCCACCCCACCAAAGGAGAACATAACTACAGCGATAGAGGCGATGAAACCATAGGCGCCATTCGGGAACAATCCGCCGTGAATCCAAAGGTTGGAGAAGTTTTGTGGGAACGTACCCATATCTCCGAAGAAGATGAGGAAGATGCCGAAGGCAATCATAGCGATGATAGCCACCACTTTAATGAGGGATGCGAAGAATTCTACTTCTCCGTAAGCGCGCACATTAATCAGGTTAATGGCGGTTACTAATGTAATACAAACGAGGGTAGTGATCCAATGTGGAATGCCTGGTAACCAGAAATCGAGGTATACGGAAATCGCGACCAGTTCTGCCATGCTCGCCAACATGTACACGATCCAATAGTTCCAGCCAGATAAATAGCCTGCAAAGGAAGACCAATATTTACTAGCAAAAATAGGTAAAGGAGCCAGACACAGGTTCACGTACTGACATTTCTCCCTAACATACGCATTAAAAAAAGAAAAATAAAAGATGCCGGTTAATAAATAAGAGAAAAATAACACCTGGTCCTACTAGCTGAATTGTGGGAGCAGATCCGTAAAAGAGTCCTGTCCCCACAGAGGCTCCTAATGCGATCATTTGCATGTGGCGACTTTTCAGTCCCCGATGCAATGACGTCTTTGATTCATTGTCTTTCATACTATATAACTCCCTTCCCATGTATACTCTGAAATGACATATATCTATTAGAATACCATAAACTATAGAATTTACCTAGTAAAAAATTTTAGTGTAGTAGAGAAGTAATGAACGATTTGTTAACCGATTCCATTCTATGATGAAAGTCGATTCTATCATACATGCGGGTGCAGTATGCGTAATTCGCATACATGAATTTTACTTTGCTCAAAGGAATTTGCCTACCGATGTAGAATTAATAACAATATATCAACTATGTTCGGATCTATAAGGAGGACGATATACATGAAAGAGTATACTAGCGATTTAATTCGAAATGTGGCGGTGGTTTCCCATGACGGGGCGGGTAAAACGGCATTAGTAGAAGCATTGTTATTGTCTTGTGGCGCTATTGATGCGGTAGGAAAAGGACAAGATAACAAACACATCATGGACTTCGAGCCGGAAGAAATCAAACGAAATGTAACCATCCAGTTGGGGATGGCTCCTTGTGAATGGAAAGGTCATAAAATCAACTTTATCGACACACCGGGCTATTCTGAGTTCCACGGGGAAGTGCGCTCAGCTTTGCGTGCGACCGATGGTATGCTGATGGTGTTGTCTGCAGGAACCGGTGTGGAAATCGATACGATCCGTGCTTGGGAATATGGTGTAGAATTGCAAATGCCTCGTATGGCTTTCATCAATAAAATGGATGCTGAAAAAGCAGATTTCTTTGGTACCTTGGAAAAAAATGCGTGAATTATTCGGAAAAAGCTATCATGCCATTGCAAATTCCAATCGGCGAAGGACCCGCTTTCAGAGGCGTCGTAGACGTGGCGAAACGCACTGCTTATGTATATGAAAACGGCAAAATGACAGAAGTAGATGTGCCACCAGAATTGTCAGACAAAGTGGAAGAAATCCGTGAAATGACTGTGGAAGTACCGCAGAAGGTAACGATACCTTATTAGAAAAAAATACTTAGATGGACAAGAATTGACCTTAGAAGAAATTCGTCAAGGCTTACGGGAAGGTATGTTGACAGGTCGTGTGTGCCCTGTGATGTGCGGTACTGCCTTTAGGTCGCATCGGTATGGACCAAGTGCTAGACCGTATGATTCGCTATATGCCAGATGCAACGAAAAAAAGGTAATGACGGCTATCGGCGTGGACTCTCAAGAGGAACATATTGTGGTGGCGGATAAACCGTTCACAGGTTTTGTATTTAAAAACAATCCTAGATCCATTTGCGGGAAAAACAAAGTTTTGTTCGTGTATTCTCAGGGGAACTGAAAGTGGGCGACAAACTCTACAATGTGACTCGTGATGTAGAAGAAAAATGGGGCAAAATGGTGACCTTGATTGGTAAACAACAAGTACCGGTAGAAGTGGCGAAAGCCGGCGATATCGTGGTCATCCCTAAATTAGCAGAAACGAAAACAGGGGATACCTTCGGCACAGCTGCTTTCAAAGTGCAATATGCCCCAATTCGATTCCCACAACCGTTGTATCGTATTGCCATGGTACCTGAGAAAAAGGGGAAGAAGAAAAAAATTAGCCAATGCGCTAGCACGTATTTCGAAGAAGATCCTACTTGTGAAGTGGTGAAAGACGTGGAAGGTCGTCAAATGCAAGTGCGTTGTATGGGCGATGTGCATTTAGAGCATATCTTACAAAAAAATGGAACGCAAATATGGGGTTCGTGCCAAATTAGAAACACCATACATTCCATATCGTGAAACGATCCGTGGCACGGTGGAAGTAGAAGGTAAACATAAAAACAAAGTGGCGGTCACGGTCAATATGGTCATGTAAAATTAGGCATTGCTCCGCTATATGAAGGGGAGTTCGAGTTTATCGATAAAAATCTTCGGTGGCGCCGTTCCTCGTCAGTACATTCCGGCTGTTGAAAAAGGCGTTCGTGAAACATTGGAAAAAGGACTGTTGGCTGGCTATCCAATGATCGGCATCCAAGTGACATTGTTAGATGGTTCGTATCATACAGTGGACTCCTCGGAGTTGGCTTTCAAAATGGCGTACCCAAGCCTTGAAAAAAAGGTGTGCCTGATGCGAAACCAATTTTTGTTAGAACCTGTATATAATGTGAATGTCATTGGACCAGAAGAATTTATGGGCGATATCATGGGTGACTTGAATAGCCGTCGCGGTCGCGTACTCGGCATGGACCAAGGGGCACGAGAAGGTATCACAGTGGTGAAAGCCCAAGTTCCATTGGTGGAAATGCTAGATTATGTAACCGTATTGCGCTCTATGACACAAGGACAAGGCGTGTTTAATATGGAGTTCAATGGATACGAAGAAGTACCACATAAACAAGCAGAAACAATCATTGCGGGATTTGAGGGGCACGAAGAGTCGTAACTTGTTTCGCTATGTAGCCTGTGGCGTTCTTATCTGAATAGGGCAAAGGGAAGATCGCAACATATTCCTTCTCAAACTGATCCTACGGTAGGTTTGTTCAGGAACATGTTGCGGTCTTCTTGTGTTTGTGTAATTTAGGTAGTAAAGAGATGCCACAAGGCTACTACTCGAAACGGCGTTCCTCAGGGGAGGATAACGTTTGTTCGGGACACATCTTCTTCTAAAAAAACGAAGGTATTCTAATATAAAGTGTGGGAGAAACTTCGTAAGAACCAATATTATAAATTATAGCGATAAAGAGGTAAATATATGTCTAAAAATAAATGTTGAAGGTTCTGAAATTAGTATTATAGCGATAAATAATAGGGATTATATTTCTCTAACAGATATGATTAGAAATATAGAAAAATGGGTCTGCATTAATTGAAAAATGGCTTAGAAATAAAAAAATACTATAGAATTTTTTTAGGTATTTGGGAAGAGATGTATAACACTAACTTTAATTCCCCGAATTCGAGGTAATTAAAAAAATGAAGCGGGATTTAATCGTTTTATATTATCGGTTAAACAATGGGTAGAAAAAAACAAATTCTATTGGTATTGTTGCAAGGGCGGGAAGATATGGTGGAACTTATGCACATAAAGATATTGCATTTGAGTTTGCATCGTGGGTATCTCCATATTTCAAATTATATTTGATTAAAGAGTTTGAACGTCTAAAAGAAGAAGAACAAAAAAAGTTGGGTTGGGATATCAAAAGGAATTTGGCAAAAAAATCAATTACAGAATTCACACAGATGCGATTAAGAACAAGCTTGTTCCAGATAAACTTTCAAGGGAAAAGATAAAATGCAATTTATGCAAATGAAGCGGATATTCTTAATGTTTCTTTATTTGGGATAACGGCGAAAGAGTGGCGTGATGAAAACCCTCGGGTTTCAAGGGTAATATTAGAGATTATGCAGATATATCTCAGTTGGTTTTGCCTTTCTAATCTTGAGAATCTCAATGCAGTATTTATTAATGAAGGCATGAGTCAGTCTGAGCGATTGGAAAAATTAAATTCAATTGCTATTGAACAGATGAAGATATTATATGACAGTGAATTAATTAAAAAAATTAAAAATAGATAATGAGAAAGTCTGATATATCATGTTATCCTCAAAATTGTGTTTGACCTTATATGGCTATGCTAGTATAGTAAATGTAGATAGATGCGATTCATGTGAAGGTGCTATGGGATGCACGGTTCGTATGGTGTGGTGATAAAGGAGTCCGTTATGATATATCAAAGTATAGTTATAGATTATAAACAGTTTCACTATCCGAAGGCGGTGGAGCGAGCGCTTGAGTTTTTGAAAGCCCGTGATTTCACGACATTTGCGGGTGGTCGCTACCCGATCGAGGGCGATTTGATGTATGCTAATGTGGATATTGTGGACACACGGGTTTATGAGGAAACGAAGATTGAAGGCCATAAGGATTACATGGATGTGCAATTTCTAGTAACTGGGGAAGAGCAAATGGAGATTCTCATTCGTCAAACTTTCCCAGATGTGGTGGAAGCCTATGATGACAAGGATTGTTATTTCTATGATCCTATACAAGGTGGCACTGTAAAAATCGATGTGCGTCCAGGGGATTATTGCATTTTTTTATCCCGGTGAGTTGCACCGCACCTTGATCGCGCCGAATGAGGTGCAAGAAATTCGCAAGGTCGTGGTAAAGATTCATAAGAGTCTATTAACTAAATCATTGTAAGTTAGACAGTATACGGTTGTGTCAGATAATTCTTTACAGACAGGAGTGCTGGGGAAAATTTAGAATTAGGCCGTATAGTTACAGTTGGCATAATAACGATAAGATAACTTTCAGTAGTGGTTAAGGGAGGATGTATGAACGCATATGTCATGAAAGGCATGCTGCTCATTGCATTAGGCGCCGTTCTATGGGGCTTTTCTGGAATGTGCTCGCAGTTTGTGCAACAACAGCGGATGATGTCGGCGGAATGGGTAGTGGCCATGCGACTTGTCATTGCTGGTGTGATTACGGTAGCCGGTGCCTTTTATCAAGGGCGGGCCTCTATTTTTAAGGTCTTTTCTGATTGGAAAGACACGTTGCGGTTGATTATCTTTGGAGTTTTTGGCATGTGGATGTGCCAATACACCTACTTTAAAGCCATTGCCTATGCTGGGGCAGGGATTGCGACGGTCTTGCAATATGTAGGGCCAGCGCTCATCATTTTATACATCTCCATCACTCGATTACAATTGCCACGTATGGCAGAGTTAGGTAGCGTTGTACTAGCTACGGTAGGCACTGCGATTATTGCTTTGCAAGGGGTGTGGGATATATCGGCGTTAGACGATACGCTCCTCTTTTGGGGCATGTTATCCGCCGTGGCGGTAGGCATTTACATACTGCAACCGGTGCCTTTATTGAAAAAGTATGGTACCGCACCCATCGTGGGCTTTGGCATGCTCATTGGCGGGGTCTTTGCGTGGATAGCCACACAACCGAGTTCCGAAGGGATTGTGTGGGATTGGTGGACCTATGGTGGGTTTTGGAGCATCATCATTTTTGGCACAGTGGTCTCTTTTAATGCATACCTAGAAGGGGTGCGACGAGTAGGTGCTGTGACAGGATCTATACTTTCATCCATAGAACCTATTTCGGCAGCGGTACTGGCATGGTTGTTGTTGGGCAATGAGTTCACACAGTGGGATATCATCGGTATGACACTCATCATTATTACTATCTTTATCTTGGCATGGGATAAACGTCAGGCTACAGAATCATAAAATGAGCTGTAAAAAGTAGTGTATTTTGTAGCATGCTATGTGGTTTCTAACCGTATATCATGCTATTTGCTTTAAACGGAGGTAATGACTGGCTAACCAAGAATAGTTACTTTCAACGTAATGAAAGGTTGACCGGATGTGAAAAACGTGGTAGAACTAGTAAATACAGAATGATGGGTACAGTTATTTGTGTAAGTAGCTGTACCTTATTAGTAATGATGGATGCTAAGGAGCATCTTGAGGCCGTTAGAGGGCGGATAGATAAGTCCTTCAAGGTTAGGGGTAGGAGGAATAGATGGCACGAACGGTTGGCATTATTGGATTAGGGTTGCTGGGGGCATCCTTGGCAAAAGCATTGCGGGCATACACAACATATGAGGTTATCGGGTATGCACGTCGTCAGGAAAATTTGCGACCTCGCCTTGGCCGATGGCTGTGTATCGCAGGCTTTCACAGAGGTGGAACCAGTTATCACTGGCGCAGACATCATCGTGTTTGCCTTTGTCGCCACAAACGAATAGCGAGCTCTTTGTGAAAGTAGCCTCACTGCTCCGACCAGGGCGAGGTAGTGACCGATGTGTCCAGTGCGAAAGATGACTTTGCTCATGCCGTGTACGCTCATATCCCAGAGGGCGTTCACTTCGTGTCGGTGCATCCTATGGCAGGGTCTGAAAAAGGGGGCTATGAAGAAGCCCATAAAGACCTCTTTCAGAAAATGGGCTGGATTGTCCTAGAAGATGAAACGCAGCCAGCCTACGATGTGGCAGTGGCGCGAGAGCTAGCCGATATGGGACGTGCCGTGGGGTCTCGTATCGAATACGTGGATATGAAACGCCATGATGGATGCTTAGCCATGGTCAGTCATATGCCACATATGTTGGCATCCGTCATGATTACCGCCGTTGGCAACGATGAACTAGGGGATAAGCGCATGAGCTTGTCCGCAGGGGGCTTACGAGATAGCACCCGTACCGCTAGTGGTTTGCCCAGTATGTGGCAAGAAATTATCTACGGCAATCGCCATAATGTATTAGAAGCCATCCATAAGGTGGAGCAGGAATTAGAAATGGTGAAAGCCTTATTGAAAGCCGATGATAATGGTGATGGATTGGGAGAATACTTGGCGCGAGGGAAAGAAATACGAGATCGCTTGCCGAGTTTGACCATAGATAAGAAGTAATTTTGGATGAACTAGGACAGTATTTGTTTCACGGTAAAAGCAATTCGTGACGGCTTACTAGGTTTGACCATAGATGCGAAAAATTATGCTTGAAAGTACAACGATATTATTTATGCCTTTGCTTAGGAGTGAACTAGTATAAGGCATGTATTACAATACGAGGGAAAAGCTTTCAACATAGGAGATAGGCAGAGCCTGTGATATAATAGGAATAGATGATTGAAAAATCGGCATAGCATATGCATGTGCATGTGCATGTGAGAGCTTTCAAAAATATGTTACAAACAGGAAACATGATAGAGATAGATATAAAAAGGCAAACATAGAAAGGAGCGATAGTATGACAGACGCAGACGCAAAAACATTGTGGATCAAGTGCTAGAAGAAGTACAAAATACGCCGGTGTAGGGAGTAGACAATCCCTCGGAAGTGGCGAATCAAGCGTTGCAAGACACATTGGTAGCGAGTGTAATCCCTGAGGAGTATTGGCCTGAGATTGTATCTTGGGTATCCGAAACGGGTTTAGATACAGTCTATTTAGACAGTCGTGACCGTATAGGTGCATGGTGGGCGTCTAAAGAAGTGCGCTCCATGGGGTATACCTTGAATTTTACGAAATGTGGCAAGGTACCTAGTGAATGGTTCCCTGTGGGTGAACATTGGAAAGAAGCGGAAGTGGAGGCGCGCTATCGCCTGGTAGCGAGCTGGGAATCTTTAGTGGAGAACGGTGCCTTAGAGAAAGTTGAAGTAGAATGAAAGTAACAAAAAACATGTCGTTATCTGTAGGGGCACTCAGTGTCCCTATCTTTATAGAATTATTTTTACTCATGTTATTGGGCAATGTGGACCAATTCATGCTCAGCCAGTATGCAGAAACGGCGGTGGCTGCTGTAGCCAATGCGAACCAGATTATCAACATTATCTTGTTTTTGCTCATTGTCATGAGTACAGCTACCACTATTTTAATTGCACAATATTTGGGAGCTAAGCGTCCCGATAAAATTGATGAAGTATATACGATTAGCGTTGCCTTTCATACGGTGTTCAGTGTCATCGCTCGGGGCTGTGGTCATTATCTTTCATCAAACTCTCTGTGAATGGCTTGGGGTACCGTCGGAGATTATGGAAGAAACCGCACTCTATTTAAATATCACCAGCGCCAAAGATTCCTATTACGGGTATCTACATGACCTATGTAGCAATGTTTCGGGGACACTCCATGCCTCGTATCACCATGTGGATTGCCCTTGTCATGAACGTGGTCCATATTATTCTGAACTACGTACTCATCTACGGTTGGGGGTCCATCCCAAGCATGGGTGTCTTAGGTACATCCGTATCAAGTGTGATTAGCAAAAGCATTGGGACTAGGTCTTATCATCTGGTGCCATCAATCGCTGTTGACAGCCCGTCTGAAAGTAGATTATTTGCGCCCATTCCGGTGGGATACATTACGACAATTGCTGTTTATCTCCGTACCATCAGGTGGGGAAACTTTGTCGTACCAACTGTCCCAGACAGTCATCATGAAAATGGTGAACCTTATGGGGCTTGTGGTAATCACTACAAAAGTGTATGTGTACATCATCGCTACCTTCTGTTATATGTATACGGTGGCCTTGGCCAATGCGGCACAAATTGTGGTGGGATTCCTAATGGGAGCTAAACGAGAAGAAGAAGTATCCCGCCGTGTGTGGCTCACAACGGCAGCAGGTGTTTCCATTGGCGTCGGATTGAGCACATTCTTTTACTTCGCTTGTGAACCTGTGATGCGCCTTTGTGACGGATAATCAGGAGATTATCGATTTGGCGAAAGCGGTCTTGTTTGTTGAAATCTTCTTGGAAATTGGACGTGGCGCCAACATTGTGCTTTGGGTTCAATGCTTGCAAGCGACGAGGAGACATTCGGATTCCGATGTTCGTCGGAGTCTTTGGCATGTGGGCCTTTGCGGTGACCTTGTCCTACTACTTCGGCATCGTTCTTGGTCGGGGACCCGTAGGCGTGTGGATCGCCATGGCTATCGATGAGATTATACGAGGACTTATATTCGTGTGGCGGTGGCAGTCAAACAAATGGAGAGGTCGTTCGCTCATATCGGTTTAAAATTCCTGTTTGTGGGAAGAGCCCCGTGTATTCCGTAAAAACTGCCCTACGTGAAAGTTTTGACGAAACACACGGGGGCTCCTTGGTGTTTATCGGACGAGGGGAATTTAAACCGCTCTGAGCGGGGTGGCGACCTCAGAGGAGAAGAGTGAGTGTCGCCCCCGTGTATTCCGTAAAAAAACTGCCCTGCGTGAAAGTTTTGACGAAACACACGGGGGCTCCTTGGCGTGTATCGGGCGAGGGGAATTTAAACCGCTCTGAGCGGGGTGGCGACCCTAGAGGGAGAAGAGTGAGTGTCGCCCCCGTGTATTCCGTAAAAACTGCCCTGCGTGAAAGTTTTGACGAAACACACGGGGGCTCCTTGGCGTGTATCGGGCGAGGGTTTCAATGGATCTAATCTATTGAGTTCTTTATCGGAGTGTGATAAACTTTAGCTATAGATTAATCAGGAGTCCTTGCATGTGTATTCGTGTGGGGACTTTCTTTGTGTGGAGGTGTTTTTATGTTTAAAGAAATCAATTATTGTGACATACTTAACGAAATACTATATCCTTCAGAAGAAGAGTTAATGATAGACGAACAACGTATTCTTGATGCAAGGCATGCATTACACCGCGAGCCGACATACGATCACGAAGAAGTGTGGAAAGAGCTTGGTATTTAGCGTTTTCCTACCCTATTTTTTTCCCCGGTCGGTGTCAATTTTTTTATATCTTATAAATCCCCTAAGCCCAGATGTGTCCTATAAAAAAACTTTCACGCAGGGCAGTTTTTATAGGACATATCTGAGCGTACTCACGTAGGGGCAGTTTTTACAGCATACATGTGGGCTTTACCATCCAACAATAAAATGAATATAAAAAAATTGAAACAGAGTAAAAAAATATTCTATAATGTAGGTATCTTGGCATGGTCTAGGGCTATGCTTTTTTTGTATTCTTATGATGGGATTCACACAGGAGGACGTATGAGTTTATATGAAAGTACGTTGGCGCGGATTGTGCCACGGAATAAAAGAGATTGAACGGGCAATTGGGGAACGATGGAGTAAAGGGACTCCTGCACGGTTCGTATGGTAAGTTAAGCGACGATGGTAGAGCTTTATGCGCACGGCTACGAATCAAGTAAATCCAATGGCTCCTAAGCCTTGTATGATCATCGCCTCTGGTGACCACGGGGTGGCAAAAATCGGTGTCAGCGCCTACCCACAAGAGGTAACGGTGCACATGACTATGAACTACTTGATTCCCAAAGGGGCCGAAGCCAATGCGCTGGCGAACTATTGTGGTGCTCAAATCGAAGTCATCGACGTAGGGGTAGCGGCAGATATGTCCGCTGTGCCGAAAGCTTTACACCATCGCAAGGTAATGCCCAATGGGTACGAACAACATGCTAGAAGAACCCAGACTATGCCTATGGAGAAAGCCATCGAAGCTGTTGAGGTGGGCATTGCTTTCGTAGAAGACAAGGTGAAAGAAGGCTTTAATACGTTCCTAGTGGGCGAAATGGGTATCGGTAATACTACGTCCAGTGCAGTCATCACAGCGAAGTTCTCCGGACTTTCAGCGGAGGAAGCAACGGGACGAGGTACGAATATTTCGGACGAACGATTGAAAGTGAAACAAAAGGTCGTCTACGATGCGCTAGTAAAATATGCGGATATTCCACCTACAGACGGATTGGGCATTTTATCTGCCGTAGGGGGCTTGGAATTTGCTTGCCTAGTAGGTGTTATCCTAGGGGCGGCAGCGAATCATGCGTTGGTAGTGATTGATGGATTCAATACTACCGCCTGTGCTTTGATTGCGCATGCTATGAACCCGCACACCATGGATTACGTGATGGCATCCCATTTTGTCTGCTGAGAAAGCTCATAAGGATGCACTGAAAACATTGGGTCTCGAAGCCTACGTAGATCTTGGATTCTGCTTGGGTGAGGCTACTGGGGGATCTATGCAAATGCAAATGTTGAACTTAGCTGTGGACATGTTCCACGAAGTTGCAGGAGGTGAGCACCATGCGTAACTTTGTCATCGAACCATTGCACAAACCATCCATGGAGGAATGCCGTTTGCGCATCGACAACCTAACAAAACCATTGTATTCCTTGGCACGATTGGAAGGGATTACAGAACGTATGGCAGGGGATTCTGAAAGAGGAAAAACCTAACCACCTTCGCCATGCTGTTGTTATCGTTGGTGCCGACATCGCTGTGGATGGACCACAAAACCAAACCTATGGAGTGGAAAGTTTGAAAGCCATGGAGCGGTTGGCAACTGGTCACTCCGCAACCCATGGGAGCAGCTAAGAAAAATTGGAGCCCATGTGTTCTTAGTGGATGCGGATTAGAATTAGATACAAGTCACATCGAAGGCGTGCGCCAAAGATAAATTAGCCAAAGGGTCTAAATTTTTCCCGCATCCATGCGGCGTTGACACCTGACATCGTAGAACAAGGCTTAGAAGTAGGCTTTGCCTTGGCTGACGAATTGAGCGAAAAGGGGTACCAAACGATAGCCATCGGTACTGTCGGTGAAAGAAGCTTGCTTTCAGCGTTGGCGGTGACAGCAGGGCATCACAGGATATCCGATGGCAGAGTTGTTGACAGAAAATAATTGCACATTGAGCATTCAAGAAAAAAAGCAAAAACAGTTGACGGCGAGCTTGGCTGAGCACCAATTGCCTAGTCAAGACGGAGCTCATGTATTGGCTACCGTAGGGATCTCCAGATGTGGTGGTCTTAACAGGACTTATCCTAGGGGCGGCAAGCCATCGCATGGCAGTGGTCTTCGACACAGCGGAAACAGGAGCGGCTGTACTAGGCGCAAAAATGTATCAATGAAGCGGTTATGGATTACGTGTTCCCCTCTGTCCATATGGGAGAACCAGTACAAAAAGCGCAAATGAAATATTTAGGCATTCAGCCACATCTCTTCTATGGCTTTGAAATGGATGAAGCCTTAGGATCTACTATGGGGTTATCTGTCCTTGATGCGGGTATGCATATGCTGAACGATATGAAAACATTCGGCGAAGCTAGCGTAAACGTAGCCGTCGACGGACCAGGATCTGAACGACAAGACGGACGGTAAAAGCTAGCGAGATATGATATAATGTAGAAAAGGAGGTATTGTTATGAAAAACATTTGATGAGATTCGTAACTTAATTGCTCCAGTTCTAGAACTATATCACGTAAAAATCAGCCTATCTCTTTGGCTCTTATGCTCGAGGTGAAGCTACGGAAACAAGTGACGTAGATTTGTTTGTAGTTTTTGATGATGATGATATTAGTTTGTTTGAAGTGGGCGGTCTTTTAGAAACTTTAAAAAGAAGCGTTGCAAATGAATGTAGACTTGATTACTGATGGAAATAAATTAACTAAACGATTTCAAGAAAAATTTATATAGAGATATGATTCATATATATGGTGATATCTATGGAGAACAAAGATATATTAGTTGACGTATTGGATTTAATGGATAGGTTAGATGCGTCTGTTCAACTATATAAAAATTCGAGATAAGGAAGATTTTTTTGCGGAGAGATGAACTAGAACAAGACGGGTTGGCTTATAAAAATTCAGGTCATTGCAGAGACGTTAGGAAAGTTTCCCAAGATTTTAAGGATAGCCATACTGAAATTCCTTGGAAAAAAATATTAAAAGGAATGCGAAATCAGTTGTCTCATAATTATGGGCAAAAATAACTATAGACTTATTTGGAGCACGTATAAAGAAAAAGCTACCGGAGTTGAGAGAACAATTGATATCCATATTGAGCGAGGAATATGGTTTTGAAAGTTAAATGTTAAAGAAAATAGTAAAAAGTTGTAGCGAAATATACGGGTTATATTTTGCTACAACTTTTTGGTTCTATAATATGTTTTTGGGGACAGTAATAGCCATCCTCCAAGGTATACTTTTTATGCTCCTGTGTATGCTTGTATTGAGAGGATATCGTTATCGTAGATAGGTGCTCCGTCTTATTAAAATGGGACATATCACAGGTTGTTCCTAACCGGAAAATATTTTAAAAAAATCTGTTGACAACTATCCAAATTTTTTGGTATTATAAATGAGCAGTCGCAAGAAAGAAAAAAACATGGATTGCATTCATGCGGAAATAGCTCAGCGGTAGAGCACCGCCTTGCCAAGGCGGGGGGTCGCGAGTTCGAATCTCGTTTTCCGCTCCAGTTTGTTCATTCCTCGATAGCTCAGCAGGTAGAGCAATCGGCTGTTAACCGATCGGTCGTAGGTTCGAGTCCTACTCGAGGAGCCAACTTCTTTCGGTTAGTACACATCATGACCCACTAGCTCAGTTGGCAGAGCACCTGACTTTTAATCAGGGTGTCCCGCGTTCGAGTCGCGGGTGGGTCACCACTACACAACATGGCCCGTTGGTCAAGCGGTTAAGACACCGCCCTTTCACGGCGGTATCGGGGGTTCGATTCCCCCACGGGTCACCATATGGACGATTAGCTCAGCTGGGAGAGCGCCTGCCTTACAAGCGGGATGTCGGCAGTTCGATCCCTGTCATCGTCCACCACACTAGGAACTATCTTCGGATAGTTCCTTTTTGTTTTTTTGTCAAATGTAGGGACCTGTTCATATAAGAAGTAATTAGTGCTAGCGGCGCAAATAGCTAGCACTATTCTTTCTGGAACTTTTTTTGTGCGTTGAGTTGCGATTGTGCTAACAATATAATATAATGTTAGCACAGAGAAAAACGCAAGGAGGGAATTGTGGATTATAAAGAAATTATAAAAAGAGCGGTTGAATCAATCGAATGGTATAGTGCTTAGTGAAGATATTTTTTGGCTGAGGATATACCGAGTATTTATCTAACAAGAATGGTAAAAAGAGGCGAAATACAACGCGTTAAGCGTGGAGTGTATATGGATGAAACGGGAAGCTATGATGAATATTATTTCTTTCAAAAACGATATAAATCGTCTGTTTTTTCGTATTTATCTGCCTTATATTTGCATCAGCTTACGGACGTGGTTCCTAATCAAATAGAAGTTACATTATACCGAGGATATAACCCACATCGCATGGATACAGATGTTATTAAACACTTTGTAACTGAAAGAGGTGCATGGGTTGGGAGTCATTGATTGTATAACGATACATGGCAATGTAGTGAAAACGTACGATTTAGAACGAGTTATTTGTGATATTGTTAAAAATAGGAAGTCTGTAGATAGTGAATTGTTCTCTAAGACACTTAATAATTATGTAAGGAGTCCCAAAAAAAGATTTTCGAAAGCTGTTTACATATGCTAAAAGAATTAAGGGTTTTAGATAAGGTGAAAGAGATTTTTGGAGATTATCGTATGAACAAAGATAAACTGAGAGACCTATGCCTTAATTTGTCTAATAAATCAGGGTTAAGTTTTTAATGTTGTGCAGACGCAATATTTTTTTAGAAAGCATTTTGAAAAGAATTTCTATGAGTGATGAAAAATAAAAAAATTTTTATCTTTAAGGGTGGATTTTTGCTTTCTAATATGATTGGTATAGGGTATCGTAGTACTGTTGATATCGAGTTTTTAATTAACAGGTTTGAACTTACAGAGAATAATATTTTGCAAAAACTTCGCAAAATTTTTGAGCAACAGACTATAGATGGAGTTGTTTATGAAGTTCAAAAATATAGAACCTATTCGTGATGAAGATGAGTATGGTGGTTATAGAGTTAAGGTTCTTTGTAAATTGGGTAATATACGTCAAGTTGTTCCATTAGATATAGCTACTGGAGATCCAATTACACCGGGTGAAATAGAATATGGATATAAAAAGTTTGTTTAGTGATGAATGCTTTGAAATTTGTGCATATAACATAGAAACTATATTGGCTGAAAAAATTCATACTATTTTTTTATACGTGGAATATTTAATAGTCGTAGTAAAGATTTTTATGATGTGCATATTTTGTCTCGCTTGAAACGAGAGATGATTGACATTGCTTGTTTAAGGGAAGCTTGTATCATGACATTTAAGCATAGGGGCACTGGCTTTGTCGTTTCAGATATTTTGGGAGTGCTTTTATACATTAGAGCGTGAAGCGGATTTACATATTAGATGGAAAGCGTATCAAAAAAACGTTTTTTTCTTACGCTTCAGAAGTAGAGTTTCAGGATGCAATTGATTCCATCAAATCTATTTTGATATCTATACAGGAATTTTAGCGATATGCTATAGGTAGAATGTCCACTTTGAAAAACTAAGAATAAATAGGTATAATAAAAAGGAAGTACACATACATTTATGAATTGGAGGGTTCCCCATGGACGGATTGATACAACTTTCACTGCAATATGGACCTTATGTGGTCGTTGTAGGCGTGGTTTTACTGTTTTTTTGCTGTGTTGCTATTTCTTGTTTCGAGATGGTAAAAGTAACCAGAAACATGCGGAGCAACAGGCGCCGAATTATGATGAATATTATGAACAGCGGAGACGAAACTTTCAGAATCCTTACGCCGTGAGAGAGGAAGCGGTGGAATCGGATGAGACAGAGGGCACAGACGACACAGACGATACGATCTGGGAAGAAATGAATCCTCGGTGATTACACCATGCCATTGCCGCCCAGTGGATGCGACGGATTGGAATGAATCGCAAGGCATTGTGTCCAAAGAATTGGTGCGTGCCGTTAGCGAGCAACCCCTAGAGGATGCAGATGATGCGACACGAATTATGCCGAAGATTACAGAAGAGTTAGTTGCCGACGAACCGACCGCAGACGAAACTGTAGCGGAAGAAACGGTGGCGCCTGAGCTCGTTAGTATCGTAGACAAAAGCAGTGGCACAATACGTGAGTACTTTTGGCATCTTGAATCCAAATTCAGAAACGGCATGAAGTACATCACGGAATACGTGTTCTTTCAATTGGGCACCGAATCGGAAGAAGAAATCGCCACATTATTGGAAAATATTGCTGTCCAAGAGGCGCTATTACAGGTGCAAAAAAAGCATATGTTACGAACCCAACGGAATGGTTGCGAGACATGCTCTGGTAGATGCCTTCTGCGATGTGGTAAAAACGACCACAATCCAGTACACGGTACTTGGTGGCGGTGGATGCCTTGAAATGCTTGGTGAATATGCAAAAAGGCCATTTACAAGCCTTGGCATTAGCCTTAATCGTGCAATATTCGAAAAATTCTAACAACTATTCTTTGGAAAATTTCCAACACTATGTAGAGAAATATCTAGACCCATTACTTAGCGAACTGCCAACTCGCGAAGATATGTACCAACAATTAGAGTACTTGCGTTGCACATCGTCCGCGAGGAGAAGTGAGATTTGAGCAGATTTTTGCGCAACTCCTATCCATTGGTATTCGACTATCGGGGCTTTTACCTTAGAAGAATTGGAATACGTCATGCAAAACGCGCCAGTACGCACATCCATTACCGTGCAGAGCCTCAACTCGAACTTGCTAAAATTGTCAGCCGTTGACGAGTACATGCTACCAAGCTTATTCCAACGAGCAGGCATTACCGATCAAGACACACAACAAACATTGACAAGCCTAGCCTTTAGCCGAGCCTTCGATTGGGAAACAACATCCTTCGAGGATGTACTAGAACACATCTCCCCAGTCTTGCTAGACCTGTGCCAAACTTACAATCGAATCCCATTGTGCCGACTTAACCTGACACTATTGGGATTGTACCTAGGACGTAGCATGGTGAAAGCAACCATTCACGAGGACTTTGATATCTCTCCTTGGTTTAGCTAACAGACTGACCGTTGTGTATAAGGGTATGAAGATGAATCGATATATACGCTCATCATTCGGATACCTATGCGCTGATGCGAGAAGGTGTTGCAGATATGCATTGTAGATCTGATCTGTATTTAGTGGATGAAATTGTCGATGAGTTGCAAGATGTAAGAGTGATATAATAGTGATAATAGGGAGTTCACCCGATGCAGATGTAAGATCTGGTTGGGTGAACTTTTTGTTATCAATGTGACTGTAAATACAGTTGTAATTGTTAACCTATTCAATTGTTTTTTTCTTATAAATCTTATAAGTTATATTAATAAATGGGGGGTAAGAGGAGAAAATATGAAGAAAAAGATGAAGAAATTTATATTTCTTCATCTTCTCTTCATAAAAGTGAGTAAATAACAGAATTATAATTCAACAATTTGAAGTTTTTATGCGATTTTTGACGGAAAATGCTATAAAAACTCTAGTATTTTAGTGTATAATAAAAAAATTAATGATTAAAAATATTTTTTTGCTAGATTATGCTACATTGTGTGAATGCATGATAATGTATTTGCTTATAAATGGCAAATGATTGTCGGGTGAGTGTAACGACAAAGTTATGTATCGTATATTTACGATTCGTAATAGATAGCATAGGATGAAACAAAGGATACGATTCTCTGATCGAGGAAGTTTACAAAATTGTGAACACAAGTGTTAGAGTTGAAGGATAGTTATGCGCATGGAGGTTGTATGAAATCGAGCCAAATTTTTAGAATGTGAACGTTTTTCTAAAAACGAGCTTTTGAAGGACAAAAGGACGCTATAGCAAAGGGGCGGTTATCGCTTTCTTGATTACAGGTGGTATTGGCATTGCCGTACCTAGCGTAGTACAGGCGGTGATTCCAACGAATTTATTGGGGTTGGCATTTGACCAAGCAGGGATAACTGGATATAAGCGATATGATGTAGTGACATCTGAGGGTGGTGCTGATGGCCCCAAAGGGAAGTTGATTATCAAAACCTAAAGAGGTCACGTTTGCGGGAATGACAACAGCAGAGAAAAACGAAGCGATCTTAGATGAAAAAGTAAGTAATCTAGGGCAGTTTTTAACGTTACGTCAGTTGTATGCTATGCTGTATCATAATCCATTAGCTACAAAAACTACTGATTTCTATGGTTTGCAAGACCCTAACACGGGAACCGCCCTTAAGGTAAATCAAGGGTATGTCACATACCAAGGTGCTACTATTACTGGTGGTGAAAGTACATACGTAAATGGTACAGGAGCAATTGCCTTAGGCGGTAACTCTAAAGCCTCTGGAGAAGGTACGATTGCCCTCGGTTTGTATTCTGATGCATCAGCCAGTCCAACAGCAGTAAATAATGGTAATATCACATATGGACCGAGTCTGCATGATAATATTGCCATAGGTTTTAAGGCGGAATCTCACGACAACTATACAGTGGCATTAGGGGCTCGTGCTAACGCGAATGCAACAGGTAGTAATGCCATCGGTTTCAATACCCAAGCAGCAGGGTAACTCATCGTTAGCGATTGGTTACAATACATATGCCAATGTAGCAGTTTCGGACACAAACAATCTTGCTAGTAAAATTGATGGAATGACGAATGCAGTGAGTGAAACTACAAGAGCCAAAATGAAAGAATATGCTGATTTGGTATCTGACTATACAACTCATGAGACAAGATTGAATCAATTGGTTGCTATGGGCAATACGTCGGAGGCGCAAAAAGAACGAGAATGGTTATCGTCTCAATCTAGAGATATTGAAGCGAAGAGAACTGAGCTAGAAGCGCTTCCTGACTATAATGCTTTTAGTGGACAATGCGGGAGCTACAAGTAATAATACAGATTTGCAAAATGCACTGAATAAAGAAGGCGGAGTGTCAAAACTTATTGATGACAATTTAAATAAAGGTTTTGATTATAATTCTCCAGCTGCCTCGAATGCGTTGAATCTATCAGTTAAGAAAAAGATTTTGGGAGATACCAATGGTGTGTTTAGAGAGGTCACTGAAAAGCAAGGTGATAATGCAATCGCTATTGGTAACTATACGTTAGCTACAGGAAATGCAAGCATTGCTCAAGGGGTTGGGGCTTATACGAAAGCAGATGCGAGTATCGCTTTAGGCTCTTTAGCTCATGTAGGAGATAAAGCGGCACAATCTATTGCCATTGGTACAGGTGCACAAGCCCATGATGAAAACTCTGTGGCAATGGGTGTGCGAACAGCTACCTATGGTGCTGGTGATGTGGCAATTGGTAATAGAACTACAGTACTAGGAGATAGCTCTGTTGGTATTGGCTTTAATTCGGCGGTATTATCCAATAGTGGTACTGCTATCGGTAAGAGTAGCCGTATTAATGGTGGATCTATTCGGTCAGTTGCTTTAGGTGAGAGGGCCAATGTAGGGGGAGGCGCAGCCAATAGTATTGCTATTGGTTTTGACTCCAATGTTGGTGACAATGCTCTAAATTCAGTAGCAATTGGTACACAAGCGAAATCATTGGGTAGAAATAGTCTGTCCTTTGGTAGCAATACAGAATCTGGTAAAGCTTCTATAAACAGTGTGACTATCGGTAACTATGCAACTACCAATGCAGAAAATGCCGTGGCATTGGGAGGTTCCTCTTCAGTAGCAACAGGGGCTACACGTGGTATTGCAATAGGTCAAGACTCTAAAGTTAACGGCGTTGACACAGTGGGCTTAGGTACCGGCGTACGTGCTGTAGGGTACAACATCTATCGTGATTGGTAATAAGGCGAGTCTCGGTGTATACAACACAAACCCAACGAAACAATCAGGAGCAGATAATGTTGTTGTTATCGGTCAAGGGGCTAGTGCACTCCGTAATAATTCCATCGTACTCGGTCACAGCTCAAATGATATCTACGAAGATTATGCTCGGAAGTTAAAGGATGGCGTCAGTGCGTATGATGATTTACCTGATAAGGATAAATACGAGTTTGATGCTAGTGGAGCAGTGGTATTAGAAAAACGAGATGCCATGAAAATACCATCCTACTTACCACCACACTCGAGATTGAAAAATACCCTGAAACAAATGGATGAAAAAAACCTAGGCATTGTATCCGTTGGCGGTGAGATGGTTGAAATCAGAAATGAAAAACGGTGACAAGGAAATGGTACGAGGCCTTCGTCGTATTACGAACGTGGCACCGAGTGCTCTTGACACGGATGTTGTTACAGTAGCCCAACTTCGTGACTGGCGCGAGAGTGGGATTCCTTTCTTAGCGGTAAATAATTTTTATTGGCGACACTAAAAACAAGGTGGATGCAAAGAGTAAGGCAGAAGTTGGTTATGCCGCAGATGGCAATACCTTAGAAGAACGTAAATCTAACTATGAAAATGACCAAGCCGCAAAAGCAGGCGGCATGGCATTGGGTATTTATACAAAAATCCACCGGTGAAAGAGCAGCTGCTATCGGTTACGGTGCTGGTACCTACGGCAAAGATAGTGTAGGCATCGGTACGAAAGCCTATACAGGTGGAGAAGATGCTGTTGCTATCGGTTCGCAAGCTAAAGCGAGAGCAAACCAATCTATTGCATTAGGCATTAACTCAGAAACTAAGGTAGCAGAGTCAGTGGCTCTCGGTGCTTACTCAGTGGCTACTATAGACAAAGGAGTAGCAGGTTGGAATCCAGCCACTGGTCGTCGTAACCACTACGATAATGAGCTAACAGGCATCACATTAACATCTACGAATGCGGGTATTTCTATTGGTAGTGAAAGAAATACGCTGACAAATTAATCATCTAGCCGCAGGTACTGAAGACACCGATGCAGTAAACGTAGCACAAGTAAAAGCATTAAATCTAAAAATTGCGGGCGATAAAACTGCTGATCAGACAAAAGCTAATGACGTACGTTTGCACGATCAAACGTTAACAGTAAAAAGGCGATAATACATATATAACCACAACTGCGGATAATAATACAATCACCGTGGGATTAACACAAAATGCGATTAATAAAAATTAATGCAGCAGGGAACACCAGTGCATTATTTATCCACTAAGGGTGGAAGTGCTACAGATGGAAACGAAACTATTAATGGCATTGCTACAGAATCTAACTATAACAATACAGGTGCTGTGGGCAATCAATCAGTTGCCTTAGGTTCCTATGCCCGTAGTGCCGGAGCCGGTACTGTTGCAGTAGGTTTTTAAAGTCGCCACATGGAAGGATAGTTCTGTAGCTATCGGTGACTTAGCAAGTGCTAGAGAAGCTAGTACAATTGCCATTGGTAAACGTGCTACAAGCTATTCGGAAAAAGGCTGTTGCAATTGGTGATAATGCCACTGGCAAAGGTAATAGTACCGTTGCTATTGGTGACAGTGCCGCTGTGAACGCCGAGGCTAATGACAAAGCCGCCACATGGACTGGCACATGGTCAGGTAATAATGCGGTGGCGATTGGTTCCGGGGCAAAAGCGCAACGAGATCAAGATGTGGCGATTGGTGCTAGTGCTAAAGTCAGAGGGGAGATGCGCTAGCCATAGGTTCTAACTCTAATACATTGGGAGAAAACTCCATTGCGATTGGTTCACATGCACAGGTAGATGTTAAAACCACAGTTGTAAGCAACCCTAACAGTATAACCGCAGATGAGCGGATACCGCTAATAGTATTGCCATTGGACGGTATGCCTATACAAATCAAAAAGAAACGATTGCCATGGGCACTACCTCTAGCGTTAAGGCTAAAGAAAGCGTTGCTATTGGACAAGCAGCTAAAAATTGAAGAGGATGCGAAGGATAGTGTTGCCTTAGGAAAAGAAGCTACCGTAAAAGCAAATGCTGAGTACGGTACGGCTATCGGTCAAGGTGCTACGATTAATACAAAGGCTACTTATGGTATTGCTATTGGTCAAGGTGCTACGATTGGCGAACGTGCTACATATGCTACCGCTATGGGTCAAGGTGCTACGATTGGTGATGTCGCTACGTATGCTACGGCCATTGGTCAAGGCGCTACGATTGGCGAACGTGCTACATATGCTACCGCTATGGGTCAAGGTGCTAAGATTGGTGATGTCGCTACGTATGCTACGGCCATTGGTCAAGGCGCTACGATTAGTAAAGATGCTACGTATGCTACGGCTATGGGTCAAGGTGCTACGATTGGCGAAGCGACTACGTATGGTACGGCCATTGGTCAAGGTGCTACGATTGATAAAGATGCTACGTATGCTACGGCCATTGGTCAAGGGACTAGCGTAACATCTGCGGATGGTAGTGCCTTTAGGCAGAGGGGCTACAGTTAGTGCATCGGAAGGTACTGCTCTCGGTAAAGGTGCAACGGCTAGTGTAGAAGGAGGCGTTGCATTAGGTTCTGGTTCCGTAGCGGTACAGCAAGGGGAGTGGATGCATGGGATCCGACTAATGGAAGAAGGAATAATTATGCAGACATCCGAAGTGGCGTAGCGACGACCTCTGGTCCTGGTGCCGTATCCGTTGGCAGTGGGACAGCAACACGACAAATTACGAATCTAGCAGGGGTACACAAAATACCGATGCAGTCAACGTAGCACAGTTGAAGGCTATGAACTTGCAACTTAAAGGTAATACAACTGCAACAGCAGAGCGCCGATGTACGTTTGTCCAACCAAGCATTGACGATAAAAAGGTAATGATGGGTACATCACTACGAATGCCAATAATAATGAAATTACTGTTAGCTTAACGGATACAGCGAAAAAATGCGATTAATAACGTATTTACCACTACTTTCAAGGGCGATAATAATGGAGTCATTACGCCTACTAAGGATCGTGCACAAGTTGAAGTGATAGGTAGCACCGCTGATGAAAAAAATGGGGAAATGGTGCGGATCGCATGGAAACCAAAAAATATTGGAACCTTTGTAAGAGATTACACTAAAACAGATCCGACAACTCAAACAAAGACATATCATAAACAGATATTGGTAGGGCTAAAAATCTGATTTAGCATCTCGTTCATTTACTGCCTATAAATACAATGGGGATACTGCCACAACAGATGCAGGTCCATCTATTTCCTATAATGGCATTGATATGAATAGCAAGCCAATCACTAACCTTGCTAATGGTGTAGCGGCTAATGATGCAGTGAATAAATCGCAATTGGATGCCGTAACTTGGGATTTAGGAGTTATGAAAAATGGAGCCTCTGAAAAAGTAGTTCCAGCAGTTGTAACAAATGATAATAAACGCATCAACCTGCAAGGTGTCTGGTAATGTGACTGTCACAGAAACAGGTGGTACTATCACCATTACAGGTGAAACACAAGATGCGATTGTTGTGTATACTGATGCAGAGGGCAAGCGTCTTTACAAGCGTGCAGATGGATATTTCTATAAAACAAAAGATCCTGTAGCAGGGGAGTCAAAAATTCCAGCAGCTAATGTACAATCTCGTCTAGTGAATGCGAATGGAGATAGCACTACAGTACCAACGGTGCTTAATAATGTAGACTCTGCAATTAAAAAAATCAAGGAGTGGGACCAGATATTGTCTCTCCAACATTCTTCGACCGCTTGGAAGCTACGCGAAATCGACTGATAAAGTTAATGCCGCGGTCAATGTAAGTGACCTTAAATCTGTAGTAGATGGGGGTATGAAATACGGAGCTAATATCTCAGAAGCTACTGGCGCTAACCCTGTTACAAATAAATTAGGCAGTACTGTGGCTATCAAAGGTGGTGCTACAGAAACAAATGCCACTAACTTTGATGGAAGTAACGTATTAACGACGGTACAACAAGATGAGGGCAATACTACTGTTAACATTAAATTGAAACGTGACTTGGGTAATATTAAATCCATCACAAATGCTGCTGGTAATGGTAAAGTAGCATTCGGTGCAGATGGTGTCACTACTTTCACAAGTGGTGCAGCAACAGGTGACAAACCTGTTAGCATCGATGGTAAATTAGGTAAAGTTGTAGTTGGTAATGACAATACGGCGGTTACATTGGATGGTGCAGCAGGTCAAGTGCTAGCATCTGGTATCCGTATTGGTAACCAAACGGCAACACCGACAGCTGATGGTGCGGCACCGGCTGCAGGACAACCGACTGGCCCTGCTGGTAATTTCATTACTGGACTTGGCAATACGAGTTGGAATATCCAAAACCCAGCGTACGTAAGTGGCCGTGCTGCTACAGAAGATCAGTTGAAAGTTCTGAATACGGAGTTAAATAAGAAATCCTCTACAGATTATCGATTGATTGCAAATCCAGAGGCAAATAGTAATGGTGCGTATGCCCCAGAAAATGGAACTATTTCCTTAAAAGTGAAAGATAGCACAAAACCTGACGGTACTCTTGAAACAATAACGATTAATGATGTTGCATCCAAAAAGCCTTAGACGCATTAGTAGGACGTGGTATCACATTAGGTGGGGATAATAGCTCAGCTACTGATAAACAAACGTTAGCTAACGATGTGAAGTTTAACATTACAGGTGATACTAACTACATTACAACTACTGCTAAAGGAGCTGATGTAAAACTTACATTCAACGATGCCGGATTGGCGAAAAAAAGCTGATTTGTGGAAGTTATCGGCTAACGGCACAGAGGTTACACCAAAGGATGGCGTTATTAATTTAGCAAAAAGGTGATAACATCAACATTACTAGCGAAGCGGGTAAAGTGACCATCGCAGCCACAGGTCTAGCAAAAGAAGACTTATCCAACATCACAGATGATGGTAAAAAAGTTATCACTGGCTTAGGTACAACAGTTACAGCAGGAAAGAATATTACGGTAACTCCAACAACCGATGCTACAACAGGCAAAAAAATCCTATGCGATCGCGATGCAGGGATCAAGTAGAATCTGTTACAACAGCAACATTAGCAAATGACGAAAATATTGCTACTGTTTCCATGGTTTCTGGTACTGATGAGACTGCAAACGCTCGTTATGGTGTTGGCGTATCTAAGAAAAAAGTACAAGATATTGCTAAAGATGCAGTGGAAGTAAAAGTCGGAGATAATGCAGATAATGTTACTGTAGATAAAGATACAAATACAGCGGGTAAAACTATCTACAAAGTATCCGTAGCTAAAACGAAGTTAGATGCCGGTATAAATACAACTGTTGAAGGTGAAGGTACAACAGCTAAGCCATATAAAGTGAATGTGAAAGGTGATCTAACTGAGATTACATCTATCACTAATACTGCGGTACTGGCAAAGTTGCCTTCGGTGCCGATGGCGTAACTACTTTACAAGCGGAGCAAAGAACTGGAGATATTCCTGTTACTGTTAATGGTAAAATTAGGCAAAGTCAGCGCTGGTACTGGTGATAATGCCGTTGCGTTGGATGGATCTGCAGGACAGGTTACCGCGGGCGGTGTTGTAGTAGGCAGACAAGCTGTAACACCGAGCGCCAATGGTGCGAGCACCAGCAGTACGACAGCAACAACGGGTAATTTCATTACTGGACTAGGCAATACCACTTGGGATGTGACAAGCCCATCGTATGTATCTGGCCGTGCGACCACAGAAGATCAGTTGAAAGCAGTTAGCGAGGCTATTAAAAAAATAGAACTACAGGAGATTATCGTTTAATTGCAAAATCCAGTAGCAGATTCTGGAGGGAATATACACCAAGTGCGGACAATAAAAATCAATTTGATTGTGAAAAGACCCTAATGATGCTGATGATTCTCATAAACAAATTGTGACAATTAAAGATGTGGCAAAAAGCATCTGATTTGAACGATGTGAAAGATCAAGTGGCACACACCATTGCATTGGGTGATGGTGGCACAGGTAGCACTGACGCAAAATCTTTAACAGCTGGAAATGTGAAATTTAATATCAAGAGTGCTAATGGATACATTACCACAGCAGCCGCTGGGGATGATGTAACATTGACTTTCAATGATGGCGGATTAGCGAAAAACAACAGATTTGTGGAAGTTATCGGCTAATGGTGCAGAGGTTGCACCAAAGGGTGGTGTTATTGATTTAGCAAAAGGTGATAACATCAACATTACTAGCGAAGCGGGTAAAGTAACCATCGCGACCCACAGGTCTAGCGAAAGAAGATTTGTCCAACATTACAGATGAAGGTAAAAAATGTAATTAAAGGCTTAACAGACGTTGCGACTGGTAAGAATATTACAGTTAATCCAACAACAGATAAGAAAAACAGGTAAAAAAAGATCTATACAGTGGCGATGAATGACCAAGTTGAATCCGTTGTGAAAGCTACGGCGACTACTGGTGATGAAAAATATCGCAGAAGTAACGGTCGAAGCGGTACAAAAAGATACGGCAAATGCAAAAATATGGTGTCAGTGTATCTAAAAAAAGCAGTAGAGAAAAATTGCCACGGCAAAAGATACTTCTATTGCTAGCAAAACTTATAAAGTTGGTGATGACGGCAACGTAGAATTAACCTATGTAGACGGTAATGGAGATAAAATACCAAACCGGACAGCTACGATTACGGGTATTGCTAAAGAAGATTTATCTAATATCACCAATGCAGGTAAAAATAATTACTGGTTTAGGTACTGTTATAGAAGTCTGGTACAGGAATTACACTTGGTACAACTAAGGAAGATCCTAAGACAGGTCAAAAAAACATACGTCATTAATGCAGATAAACAAGTAGAATCTGTTACAACAGCAACATTAGCAAATGACGAAAAATATTGCTACTGTTTCCATGGTTTCTGGTACTGATGAGACTGCAAACGCTCGTTATGGTGTTGGCGTATCTAAAAAAAGCAGTAGAAGGAATTGCAAAAGCATCTGTAAAAGTAGTGGATGGTAAAAAAATACCACTGTCACAGAAGGTACAGAAGGTACAGCCAAAAACATATGCCGTTAATGTCAAAGGTGCATTGGATGAAATAACATCTATTACAAATACAGCGTGTACTGGCAAAGTAGCTTTCGGTGCTGACGGAGTCACTACTTTCAGTAGCATGCACCGGGTGATACAGATAAAACTGTTACTATCAACGGTAAAGAAGGTAAAGTCATCGTTGGCAATGGTGGAAAAACCTGTGACCATTGATGGTTCTACTGGATATGTGACTGGTTTACAAAAATACAACTTTAAATGTAGCGGGTTTTTGGTACATCTAACCGTGCTGCAACGGAAGAACAATTAAAAAGCGGTAAAAAGACATTGCTGAGGCAAATGTCTACAACAGATTACCGATTAATTGCGAATCCGGATGTGACTGGCGGTGCCTATACACCGAGCAATGGAACTATTTCCTTAAAAGTGAAAGACAGCAAGAAACCTAATAGTACTCCTGATACGATTACCATCAACGATGTGGCATCTAAACAAGTATTAGATGAAGTGAAAGCAAATCAATGGGATTTAGCGGTTAAAAAAAGATGGAACTACAACCAATGTAACTCCACAAGATGGCGCAAAACCAACAGATAACAAACGAATTGCTATCGAAGGTGCTGATGGTGTTGAAGTAACTCAAGCAGATGGTGTAATCAAAATCAGTGCACCAAGAGGTACAGATCACGATACCATCACAACTGTGGAATCTGCAGATAAATCTATTACTGTAACTACATCTACAACGAATGCCCACGCGTACGATGTGAAAGTCAACACAGACAAAGTGAGCGAAACACAAGCTTTCATTTATGTTGACGAAAATGGCAACCAAGTATTTAAACATACAGATGGTAAGTTCTATAACGATCAAGGTGTGGAGTACAAAGGTACTGTTCATACGAAAGTAAACACAGCCCAACCTCAACGTGTAGACAACGTTGGTTCTGCTATTGACGGGGCAAAAGTAACCACTGATGTCTGGTCAAGAAAAAAACCAGATGCAACGTACTTAGAAAAATTAAACAAAGCTAATACAGATACACCAAATGCAGCTGGTTAACGTATCTGATCTTAAGAAAAACATCTGATGCAAGCATTGCGAAAGCAGTGGAAGATGCTACAAACAAAGGCATGAAATACGCTGGGGATAACTACAAAGCAAAGAGAAGGTACAAAAGCTGAGCAAAATGGTATCACTAAGAAATTAGGGGAACAATTGCAAATCCTTGGCGGTGCTACAGCACCTTTCACAACAACAGATAATATTGGTGTGAATAATGTCGATGGCACGTTAAAAGTTCAATTAGCAGAAAGTTTAAAAGGTATCCATTCCATTGCGGGTAAAGGTGGTACTACACCATTAACAATTTCCAATGGTGGAACAACATTGACTATCAATGCACCAGAAGGAACAAAACCGGCACAATCTCTGTTGGTAATGCGAAAATCACTAATGTGGCAGAAGGTACAGAAGGTACAGATGCAGTTAATGTATCTCAATTGAATGCAGTAGCAGGTAAAGAACTTCATATTAAACCAACAACAGATACAGAAAAATATACTGTAGATACAAATGGTGATGTAACATTAACTTACGTAAATGGTAACGATGAAGCAGTAGCTAATAAAAAAAGCAGTCATCTCTGGGGGTAGCGAAAAAAATGACTTATCTAATATCACAGATGATGGTAAAAAAGTTATCACTGGTTTAGGAACTGTTATAGAAGCTGGTACAGGAATTACACTTGGTACAACTAAGGAAGATCCTAAGACAGGTCAAAAAACATACGTCATTAATGCAGATAAACAAGTAGAATCTGTTACAACAGCAACATTAGCAAATGACGAAAATATTGCTACTGTTTCCATGGTTTCTGGTACTGATGAGACTGCAAACGCTCGTTATGGTGTTGGCGTATCTAAAAAAAGCAGAAGGAATTGCAAAAGCATCTGTAAAAAGTAGTGGATGGTAAAAAAATACCACTGTCACAGAAGGTACAGAAGGTACAGCCAAAACATATGCCGTTAATGTCAAAGTGCATTGGATGAAATAACATCTATTACAAATACAGCAGGTACTGGCAAAGTAGCCTTCGGTGCTGACGGAGTCACTACTTTCAGCAGTGGTGCAGCTGGTGATACAGATAAAACTGTTACTATCAACGGTAAAGAAGGTAAAGTCATCGTTGGCAATGGTGGAAAACCCGTGACCATTGATGGTTCTACTGGATATGTGACTGGCTTACAAAAATACAACTTTAAATGTAGCGGTGTTTTGGTACATCTAACCGTGTCGCAACGGAAGAACAATTAAAAAGCGGTAAAAAGATATTGCTGAGGCAGCTGTCTACAACAGATTACCGATTAATTGCGAATCCGGATGTGATCTGGCGGTGCCTATACACCGAGCAATGGAACTATTTCCTTAAAAGTGAAAGACAGCAAGAAACCTAATAGTACTCCTGATACGATTACCATCAACGATGTGGCATCTAAACAAGTATTAGATGAAGTGAAAGCAAATCAATGGGATTTAGCGGTTAAAAAAGATGGAACTACAACCAATGTAACTCCACAAGATGGCGCAAAACCAACAGATAACAAAACGAATTGCTATCGAAGGTGCTGATGGTGTTGAAGTAACTCAAGCAGATGGTGTGATCAAAATCAGTGCACCAAGAGGTACAGATCACGATACCATCACAACTGTGGAATCTGCAGATAAGTCTATTACTGTAACTCCAGATGCGAATAACGTTCATAAATACGATGTGAAAGTTAACACAGATAAAGTGAGTGAAACACAAGCTTTCATTTATGTTGACGAAAATGGCAACCAAGTATTTAAACATACAGATGGTAAGTTCTATAACGATCAAGGTGTGGAGTACAAAGGTACTGTTCATACGAAAGTAAACACAGCCCAACCTCAACGTGTAGACAATGTTGGTTCTGCTATTGACGGGGCAAAAGTAACCACTGATGCTGGTCAAGAAAAACCAGATGCAACGTACTTAGAAAAATTAAACAAAGCTAATATAGATACACCAAATGCAGCGGTTAACGTATCTGACCTTAAGAAAACATCTGATGCAAGCATTGCGAAAGCAGTGGAAGATGCTACAAACAAAGGCATGAAATACGCTGGGGATAACTACAAAGCAAAGAGAAGGTACAAAAAGCTGAGCAAAATGGTATCACTAAGAAATTAGGGGAACAATTGTAAATCCTTGGCGGTGCTACAGCACCTTTCACAACAACAGATAATATTGGTGTGAATAATGTCGATGGCACGTTAAAAAGTTCAATTAGCAGAAAGTTTAAAAAGGTATCCATTCCATTGCGGGTAAAGGTGGTACTACACCATTAACAATTTCAATGGTGGAACAACATTGACTATCAATGCACCAGAAGGAACAAAAACCTGCACAATCTCTGTTGGTAATGCGAAAAATCACTAATGTGGCAGAAGGTACAGAAGGTACAGATGCAGTTAATGTATCTCAATTGAATGCAGTAGCGGGTAAAGAACTTCATATTAAAACCAACAACAGATACAGAAAAATATACTGTAGATACAAATGGTGATGTAACATTAACTTACGTAAATGGTAACGATGAAGCAGTAGCTAATAAAAAAGCAGTCATCTCTGGGGTAGCGAAAAATGACTTATCTAATATCACAGATGATGGTAAAAAGTTATCACTGGTTTAGGAACTGTTATAGAAGTCGGGTACAGGTATTACACTTGGTACAACCAAAGAAGATCCTAAGACAGGTAAGAAAACATATATTATCAATGCAGATAAACAAGTAGAATCTGTTACTAAAGCAGAGGCTGAAACTGGTGATGAAAATATCGCTACTGTAACAATGATGGATGGAACTGTAGATAAAACAGCCAATGCTCGTTATGGTGTAGGCGTATCTAAGAAAAAAGTACAGGATATTGCTAAAGATGCAGTAGAAGTAAAAGCTGGAGATAATGCAGATAATGTTCATGTAAAATCAGATACAACAACAGTCGGTAAAAACGATTTACAAAAATATCTGTAGATAAAACAAAAATTAGCAAACTGGTACGAATACAACTGTTGGTGGTGAAGGTACAGACGCTAAGCCATACACAGTAAATGTAACAGGTGATTTAACTCAAATTACATCCATTACTAATACAGATGGCACTGGTAAAGTGACATTTGGTAACAATGGTGTTGTGAAAGTAGATGGAGATCATCCAGTATCTATCGATGGTAAACAAGGCTATGTAACTGGCTTTACAAAAATACTGATTGGAATGTAAAAAATCCAGCACCTGTATCTGGTCGTGCGACTACAGAAGATCAATTGAAAACAGTTACCGACGCAGTGAACAACAAAGCAGACAAAACTGCATTATGGGATTTAGCTGTTAACAATGGAACAACGACGGATAAAGTAGATCCAAAATCTACGAATGTAGCAGGTGAAAATAAACGTATTACTATCCAAGGTAGTGGTTCCGTTAAAGTAACGCAAAAGGATGGTGTTATTACAATCGGTGCTGAAAAAAAGGTGCAGATAATGATACCATTACGACAGTGACATCTACAGATAAAACTGTATTGACTGCCGAAGACACACCATCAAATGGTAACCATGCATATGCTTTAACAATCAACAAACAAGCTGTTGTCGACGGTGCTCAATTACCTGTTGTATATACAGATAAAAAGGCAATAAGTTAACGTTAAAAGATGGTAAATTCTACAAAGTAGATAATACTGTAGTAGAACCAGGAGACGTAGAAACACGTATTCAATCTGTCATGCGAAAAAAATACAACAGCTGGAGATACAATTCTTAACAACGTAGGGCTCTGCGATTGCCAATACAAAAGTTCCAGAAGGTACAGGAACTAAACAAAATCCATCATTCTTAGAACAATTGAAGAAGCTCGAAAGCGAATAACCATCCAAATGCGACGAGTGAACGTGTCTCGACCTTAAAAAAACACAGCTAATGCAGTGATTGGAAAAGTGACAGATACAGGCATGAAATACGGTGCTAACCTTCCCGCTACAGCGGGTGGAAAAAGATGTTGTCACAAACAAACTTGGCTCTACAGTGAAGATCGTGGGTACTGCTAATTTAAAAAAATGCTACTGATGCAGACAAACAATACGATGGTAACAACGTAATCACAACAGTTAGTCAAGATGCTACTGGCGACACTACTGTGACTGTGAAGTTGAATAAAGATTTAACATCTAAATCCTTAACAACAAATACAGTAACTGTAAAAGGTGACCCTGGCACTAACGGTCAAGACGGCAAAGATGCAGTAGTGACTGTAGGTGAAAAAGGTGCAGATGGTAAACCAGGTTCTAACGGTACTATCGGCGTGAATGGTAAAAACGGCTCTGCAGTTGTGATCAACGGTAAAGACGGCACAATTGGCTTAACTGGTCCTAAAGGTGCTGACGGACAACCAGGCAAATCCATTAACATTGGCATGAAAGATGGCTATAACACAGATGGAGCAAATGGCGTTCGTGGTGAAAAAGGTGTTGATGGCCAAGATGGTATCACTCGTATCGTATACACAGAAGGCGGTAAAGAACATCAAGTAGCTACGATGGATGACGGCTTGAAATTTACAGGTAATAACTCTGACACTGTGAACAAACATAAGCTAAATACATTAGTGAACATCGTTGGTGAAGGTGTTACGAAAAGAACAAGTAAAATGGATTCCAATCTGCAAGTGGTAACATCTTAGTACAAGCTGATGGCAACTCTACATTAACTGTAAAAATGAACAAAAAAACCTTGCTAACATCAGCGAGCATTACTAATGGTGCAAACTCTGGCAAAGTTGAGTTCAAAGACAATGGAGAAACTACTTTCAGTAGTGGTAACAACGGTACTAGTGGTACAGATAAAGTTGTTACAATCAACGGTAAAGAAGGTACTGTTAATGCAACAACTTCTGTAACAGCAAAGAGGTGTTGTTGTAGGTAACCAAACGTTAAATCCAATCGCATGAAACCAACAGTCGGTGTAACTCCGAAAGCACTGAAACTGGCAACTATGTAACAGGCCTAGGTAACACAACATGGACTGTCACTAATCCAACTTATGTATCTGGCCGTGCAGCGACAGAAGATCAGTTGAAAACAGTTACTGATACTGTGAACAACAAAGCAGATAAAACTGCATTGTGGGACTTGGCTGTTAACAATGGTACTTCCACAGACAAAAGTAGATCCACAAGCAACTGGTACAGAAGGTGAAAATAAACGTATTACTATCCAAGGTAGTGGTGCTGTAAAAGTAACTCAAAAAGATGGTATTATCACAATCGGTGCTGAAAAAGGTGCAGATAATGATACAGTTACAACTGTGACATCTACGGATGAAACTGTATTGACAGCCAAAGATACGCCATCAAATGGTAACCATGCATATGCTTTAACAATCAATAAACAAGCTGTAGTTGACGGTGCTCAATTACCTGTTGTATATACAACAAAAAGATGGTAAAAAAAGTAACTATCGATAAAGATGGCAACTTTGTAACTGATGATGGTGTAAAAGTTGATAAAGCCAACGTAGAAACTCGTATTCAATCTGCTCGCAAAAAAATACAACAGTGGAGATACAATCCTAAATAACGTAGGCTCTGCGATTGCCAATACAAAAAGTTCCAGAAGGTACAGGAACTAAAACAAAATCCATCATTCTTAGAACAATTGGAAGAAGTCGCGAAAGCGAATAACCATCCAAAATGCGACGAGTGAACGTGTCTGACCTTAAAAAAACACAGCTGAGGAAGTTGTGGAAAAAGGCATGAAGTACGGTGCCAACCTTCCTCGCGAAAACTGGTGGAAATAAAATTGTCACAAAACAAACTTGGCTCTACGGTAAACATTGTGGGTAGTGCAGATGTAACAAATGCAACAGAAGCAGATAAACAATATGATGGTAAAAACGTATTAACATCTATCGAACAAGATGCGACTACTGGTAACACAACTGTGACTGTGAAGTTGAATAAAGATTTAACATCTAAATCCTTAACAACAAATACTGTGACTGTAAAAGGTGAAGACGGCAAAGACGGAAAACCCGGCACAGATGCAGTAGTGACTGTCGGTGAAAAAAAGGTGCAGATGGTAAACCGTGTTCTAACGGTACTATCGGCGTTAACGGTAAAGATGGCTCTGCAGTTGTCATCAACGGCAAAGACGGATCTATCGGATTGAATGGTAAAGATGGTAAAAACGGTCTTTCCATTAAAGGCGACAAAGGTGTAGTCGGTGTAGACGGCACAGATGGCGCTAATGGTAAAGACGGTATGACTCGTATCGTATATGAAACGAAACATTCAGACCCTAATAATGCCGGTAAAGAAATCACAGTGAAACATGAAGTAGCTACGATGGACGACGGCTTGAAATTTACTGGTAACAACTCCGGTACGGAAAAACAAACATAAGCTAAATACATTAGTGAACATCGTTGGTGAAGGTGTTACAAAAGAACAAGTAGTCGGATTCCAATCTGCAAGTGGTAACATCTTAGTTGAAGCAGATGGCAACTCAACATTGACCGTAAAATGAACAGAAACCTTGCTAATATCAGCGAGCATTACAAATGCAGAGAGGTAATGGCAAAGTTGAGTTCAAAGACAATGGTGTAACTACTTTCAGTGGCGGTACAGCGGGCGATAAAAACTGTTACAATCAACGGTAAAGACGGTAAAGGTAACAACTGGCGAATCTACGCTTGATACAACAGGATTGACTGTAAAAGATGGCACTAAGGAAACGATGGTGACTAAGACTGGTACTGTTGTCAAAGACGGTGCTAACGAATCCAAAAGTAACCAGCACAGGCGCCGCTTTCACAGATGGTGCAAAACACAACTAGCGTGGCGCCGACAGTAGTTCGTGTGAACGGAACGAATGGTGCAAATGGTACAGTAACTGACGGTGTAGTGATTGGTAAACAATCTGTGACTCCAAGTACAAATGGTACAACTCCGGCAACAACAGACAAAGGCGACAGAAGGCAACTTCATCACTGGTCTTGGTAACACAACATGGACTGTAGACAATCCAACATTTGTATCTGGTCGTGCAAAGCAACGGAAGATCAATTGAAATCTGCTACTACTGGCTTGGTGAATAAAGGCTTAGTATTCGACGCTAATGTTGGCGGAGAGAAAACAAATAAACTTGGCTCTAAAGTAACCATCAAAGGTACTGCAGTAATTCCAGAAGGTGCTACGGCAGAAGATAAAAAATATGATGGTAAAAACGTATTAACATCTATTGAACAAGATACGGCTACTGGCAACACAACAATTACTGTTAAGTTGAACAAAGATTTAACATCTGAATCCTTAACAACAAACACAGTGATTGTGAAAGGCGAGCCAGGTGGCAATGGTCAAAGCAAAGATGCTGTAGTAACTGTTGGTGAAAAAGGTGAACCAGGTGCTGACGGCCAAGATGGTAAACCAGGTTCTGACGGTACGATTGGTGTAAATGGTAAAGACGGTGCCTCTGTTATCATCAAAGGTAAAGATGGCACAATCGGCTTAACTGGTCCTAAAGGTGCAGATGGTCAACCAGGCAAATCCATCAATATTGGTGTAAAACCTGGCTATGATCATGACAATGATGATAATACTCCAGATGTACGTGGTAAAACATGGTGTAGACGGTTCTGATGGTAAGGACGGTATCAACCGTATTGTATATACAACAAAAGTTATCGACCCTACTACAAACACAGAAAAAAAGAAGTGGAACACCAAGTAGCGACTATGGACGACGGCATGAAATATGGCGATGACAACTATAAACCGACTACCGATGCAGCGACTGAACAAAATGTAATCGCTAAGAAATTGAACAACCGTTTAGACATCGTTGGTGGCGCAGACAAAGATAAATTGACTGACAAGAACATCGGTGTCAATGCAGAAGGTGGTAAGTTAAAAGTTCAATTAGCTAGCGATTTAACAGGCATCAATTCCATCACTGGCAAAGGGACAAGCCCATTAACTATTTCTAATGGTGGTACAACTATCACGGTGAATGGATCAACGACAAAAGATGTGAATGGTGTGGCGACTCCAGTACCGGTAATATCTCTGTTGGTGGCGTGCAAATTAAAGGCGTAGCTGACGGTACAGAGGATACAGATGCTGTTAACCTAAGCCAATTGAAAAAAGTTGTGGCATCAAATGGTTCTACTGAAAAAGTGAAAGCTTCTACAGCAGACAATAATATTGCTACTGTGACTCAAAGTGATAATGCGACGATACGGTTTACCTAACAATGAATACGTAGTGTCTGTAACGAAAGAGGCTGTAGCGAATGTAGCGAAAGATACAGTCGTTGTGGAATCTGGTTCTACGAATGTAACTGTAACGCCAGACAAAAACAGCAACTGGTAAGGGTGACTTATAAAGTAGCTGTGAAAGAAAGCAACTTGTCGAATGGTACGAATACAACAGTATCTGGCACAGGTACACAAGATGACCCATATAAAGTGAACGTAGAAGGGGCTATCACTAAGATTACATCCATCACTAACGAAGCAGGTAATGGCAAAGTTGAGTTCGGTGCTGACGGTGTAACTACTTTCAGTAGTGGCAACAACGGTACTAGTGGTACAGATATTCCTGTTACTATCAACGGCAAAACTGGCACAGTCCAAGCTGGTGGCATTACGATGGGTAAACAATATGCGACTCCGACTGCTGATGGTCAACCGCCAGCAGGTACGATCACAGGGACCGGCAGGGTAATTTCATCACTGGTCTTGGTAACACGAACTGGAGCATGGAAAACCCAGTGTATGTAACGGGTCGTGCAGCAACAGAAGATCAGTTGAAAGCGATTACGACAGCGGTGAACAAAAAAATCCGACACAGATTATCGCTTGATTCCAAATCCTGATGCAGACTGATGGTGCCTATACAGTGGATAACGTCGGTGAAGTTACGTTAACTGTGAAAGATGACCATACAGACGTGACAAGCAATATTACATTGAAAAATATTGCATCCAAAGAAACTGTAGATAAAGGCATGAAATACGGTGCTAACCTTCCTGCTACAGCCGGTGGAGAAAAAGGTTGTCACAAATAAACTTGGCTCTATTGTGAATATCGTAGGTAGTGCAGACGTAACAAATGCTACAGAAGCAGATAAACAATACGATGGTAAAAAAATGTATTAACATCTATCAAACAAGAGGCTGATGGCAACACAACAGTCACTGTGAAGTTGAACAAAGATTTAACATCTAAATCCTTAACAACAAATACAATAACTGTGAAAGGCGAACCGTGCGCTAACGGTCAAGACGGCAAAGATGCGGTAGTGACTGTGGGTGAAAAAGGTGAAAAAAAGGTACAGAAGGTAAACCGAGTAAAGATGGTTCTAATGGTACTATCGGTGTGAACGGTAAAGACGGCTCTGCAGTTGTGATCAACGGTAAAGACGGCTCTATCGGTATGAATGGTAAAGATGGTAAGAACGGTCTTTCCATTAAAGGCGACAAAGGTGTAGTCGGTGTAGACGGCACAGATGGTGCTAATGGCAAAGACGGCATGACTCGTATCGTATATGAAACGAAACATCCAGACCCTGACAATGCTGGTAAAGAAATCACAGTGAAACATGAAGTAGCTACGATGGATGACGGCTTGAAATTTACAGGTAATAACTCTGACACTGTGAACAAACATAAGCTAAATACATTAGTGAACATCGTTGGTGAAGGTGTTACGAAAGAACAAGTAAATGGATTCCAATCTGCAAGTGGTAACATCTTAGTTGAAGCAGATGGCAACTCAACATTGACTGTAAAATGAACAAAAACCTTGCTAATATCAGCAGCATTACAAATGCAGCAGGTAATGGCAAAGTTGAGTTCAAAGACAATGGTGTAACTACTTTCAGTAGTGGCAACAACGGTACTAGTGGTACAGATAAAGTTGTAACTATCAACGGTAAAGAAGGTACTGTTAATGCAGCGACTTCTGTAACAGCAGCAGGTGTGGTAGTAGGTAAACAATCTGTCACTCCAAGTGCAACTGGCGTAGCTCCTACAACTGGTGGTACAGCAACAGAAGGCAACTTCGTAACAGGTCTTACAAATAAAGATTGGAATGTAGCAACTCCAACATTTGTATCTGGTCGTGCAGCAACGGAAGATCAATTGAAAAAAATCTCCGATGCCATTACGGCTAAATCTGGTAGCGACTATCGTTTGGTGGTAAATCCAACAGCTGGTTCTGAAGGTAAATACACAGTAGGCGATGACAATACTGTTACATTAACAGTACAAGATGCTGCGGATGCTAATCATAAAACTGAAGTTACTATTGCAGGTATTGCTAAATCTAGTGATTTGTCAGACTTGAAATCCAAAGTAGACAACACCATTGCTCTTGGCGATGATACGGCTACTGGATCAACAACTGCTAAATCCTTAAAAGATGGTAATGTGAAGTTCAACATCAAAGGTGACACACACTACATCAGTACAGCTGCTAATGGCGATGATGTAACGGTATCCTTGAACACGAAACAAGTGGCACAAGACCAAGCCTTGATTTACGTAGATAACGCTGGTAACCAAGTATTCAAACAACCAGATGGCACTTTCAAAGATGCTGATGGCAATAAGTATGAAGGTGATATTCATACGAAAGTGAATACTAAAGCACCACAACGTGTAGATAATGTTGGTTCTGCTATTGATACGGCTGTAGTAAAAAGATGCGACAAATCAACCAAAAACAAGATACAACGTATCTTGAAAAAAATTAGAAGTCGCGACGAAAGACCCTGTAACAGGTAAATCTGCAGTTAACGTATCTGACCTTAAACAAGCATCTGACGCAAAGCATTGCTAAAGCAGTGACTGATGCTACAGATAAAGGCATGAAATACGGTGCTAACCTTGTCGCAACAGCTGACGGTAAGAAAGTTGTCACAAAACAAACTTGGTTCGACTGTACATATCTTGGGATCTTCCAATGCCACATCTGATGAAGGTTACAACGATGAAAAACGTAGTAACTACTATCGGTCAAGATGCAACTACTGGTGACACAACAGTAACTGTGAAGTTGAAAAAGGATTTAAAATCTGAATCCTTAACAACGAACACAGTGATTGTAAAAAGGTGAACCGGTGGCGATGGTCAAACCAAAGACGCAGTCGTGACTGTTGGCGAAAAAGGTGAACAAGGCGCAGATGGCCAAGATGGTAAAACCGGGTTCTGACGGTACGATTGGCGTGAATGGTAAAGACGGCGCCTCTGTTATCATCAAAGGTAAAGATGGCACAATCGGCTTAACTGGACCGAAAGGTGCTGACGGACAACCGTGCAAATCCATCAATATTGGCGTTAAACCCGGCTATGATCATAACAATGACGATGGCACTCCAGATGTACGTGGTAAACATGGTGTAGACGGTTCTGATGGTAAGGACGGTATCAATCGTATTGTATATACAACGAAAGTTATCGACCCTACTACAAACGCAGAAAAAAAGAAGTGGAACACCAAGTAGCGACTATGGATGACGGCATGAAATATGGAGGCGACAACTATGTAGCAGCTACAGATACTAAGGATGAACAAAATGTAATCGCTAAGAAATTGAACAACCGTCTAGACATCGTTGGTGGCGCTGACAAAGCTAAATTGACTGACAATAACATCGGTGTGAATGCGAAAGATGGTAAGTTAAAAGTTCAATTAGCTAGCGAGTTAACAAGCATTAACTCCATTACCAACAAAGAAGGAAACGGTAAAGTAGCCTTCGGCGAAAATGGAGTAACTACGTTCAGTAGCGGTGCAGCAGCTGGTGATAAAAACTGTGACAATCGACGGTAAAGCAGGTAAAGTGACTGTTGGCAACAACGGTAAACCAATTGCTATTGATGGTTCTGTAGGTGATATCACTGGTTTAACGAATACAACGTTAACAGGGCCAGACTTTGGTACTAAAGGTCGTGCGGCTACGGAAGAACAGTTGAAATTAATCCAAGGTCAATTGGGTACTGGCAACTTGTCCTTCGGTGCTAACCTTCCCCGCCACAGCCGGTGGTAAAAAAAGTCGTAGAAAATGCTCTTGGCTCTACAGTGAATATCGTTGGTACAGCTAATGTAACAGCAGACGATAACTACGATGGCAACAACGTGGTGACAACTGTTGAAAAAGGAACTGATGGCAATAGCAAAGTTACCATCAAGTTGAATAAAGATTTAACATCTAAATCTGTAACAACAAATACTGTGACTGTAAAAGGCGATCCAGGCACCAACGGTCAAGACGGCAAAGATGCAGTAGTGACTGTCGGTGAAAAAAAGGTGAACCAGGCGCAGAAGGCAAACAAGGTAAACCAGGTTCTGACGGTGTTATCGGTGTGAACGGTAAAGACGGCTCTGCCGTTGTGATCAACGGTAAAGACGGCTCTATCGGATTGACTGGCCCTAAAGGTGAAAATGGTAATAGCGTAGTCATCAATGGTAAAGATGGTAAAATTGGAGCCAAAGGTGAAGACGGTAAATCTGTTGTCATCAACGGCAAAGACGGTACAATCGGCTTAACTGGTCCTAAGGGAGCAGATGGTGCACCAGGCAAATCTTTAGATATCGGCATGAAAGATGGCTATAATGGTCAAGACGGAGCTGATGGTGTTCCGGTGTTCGTGGTGAAAAAGGTGTTGACGGCAAAGACGGCATCACTCGTATTGTATACACTACGAAAGAAGTTGATCCGGCGACGAATACTGAAAAAGTAGTAGAACGTCAAGTAGCTACTATGGACGACGGCTTACAATTCACTGGTAATAACTCTGATACTGTGAACAAACATCGCTTGAACACATTGGTGAACATCGTTGGTGAAGGTGTTACAGCAGACCAAGTAGATACATTCCAATCTGCTAGTGGTAACATCCTTGTAAAAAGCTGACGGCAAAACTACATTGACTGTAAAAATGAACAAAAAAACCTTGCTAACATCAGTAGCATTACTAATGCAGCAGGCAATGGCAAAGTTGAGTTCGGTGCAGATGGAGCGACTACTTTCAGTAGCGGAACAACTGGCGATAAAACTGTTACAATCAACGGCAAAGACGGCAAGGTAACCACTGGCGAATCTACTCTTGATACAACAGGATTGACTGTAAAAGATGGCGCTAAGGAAACGAAAGTGACTAATGCGGTACTGTTGTTAAAGACGGTGTTAATGAATCCAAAGTGACTAGCGCGAGTGCTACTTTCACAGATGGTACGAAGACAACTAGCGTGGCACCGACAGTAGTTCGTGTGAACGGAACGAATGGTGCAAATGGTACAGTGACTGACGGCGTAGTGATTGGTAAACAATCTGTGACACCAGCAGAAACTGTTCCTACAGCAGTAAAGTTATCGCACCAGAAGAAGGCAACTTCATCACTGGTTTAGATAACAAAGCTTGGGATGTAACAAATCCAACATTTGTATCTGGTCGTGCAGCAACGGAAGATCAATTGAAATCTGCTACCACAGGTTTAGTAGACAAAGGTTTAGTCTTCGATGCTAACACTGGCGGAGCGAAAACAAATAAACTTGGCTCTACTGTGAAAAATCCAAGGTACTGCGGAAATTCCAGCAGGTGCTACGGATGCAGATAAAAACTATGATGGTAAAAACGTATTAACATCTATCGAACAAGATCCAACTACTGGCAACACAACTGTAACTGTGAAATTGAACAAAGATTTAACATCTAAATCTGTAACAACTAACACGGTAACTGTAAAAGGTGAACCAGGTGCTAACGGTCAAGACGGCAAAGATGCTGTAGTAACTGTGGGCGAAAAAGGTGAAAAAGGTACACCGGGCAAAGATGGCAAACCAGGCTCTAACGGTACTATCGGCGTAAATGGTAAAGACGGTTCTGCAGTTGTAATCAACGGCAAAGACGGATCTATCGGCATGAATGGTAAAGATGGTGCTAATGGTCTTACTATGAAAGGCGACAAAGGTGCAGTTGGTTTAGATGGCACAGATGGCGCTAATGGCAAAGACGGTATGACTCGTATCGTATATGAAACGAAACATACAGATCCTAACAATGCTGGTAAAGAAATCACCGTGAAACATGAAGTAGCTACGATGGATGACGGTCAAAAAATACAGTGGTGATAACTATGAAGCGGCGACTGGAACCAAAGCTGAAGCGAATGTGATCAACAAAAAAACTAAACGAACGTTTAGAAATTGTTGGTGGTGCAGATAAAGCTAAATTGACTGACAACAACATCGGCGTCAATGCAGATGGTGGCAAGTTAAAAGTTCAATTAGCTAACGAGTTAACAAACATCAACTCCATTACTAATGGTGCAAACTCTGGTAAAGTTGAGTTCGGTGCTAATGGCGTAACTACTTTCAGTAGCGGTGCAGCACTGGTGATAAAACTGTTACAATCAACGGCAAAGCGGTAAAGTGACTGTTGGCAACAACGGTAACCCAATTGCTATTGATGGTTCTGTGGGAGATATCACTGGTTTGACGAATACAACGTTGGATGCGGGGACTTCGCAACAAAAAGGCCGTGCGACTACGGAAGAACAATTGAAATTGGTCCAAGGTCAAATTGGTAAAAGGCAACTTGTCCTTCGGTGCTAACCTTCCCTGCAAAAAGGCGGGTGGCAATAAAGTTGTTGAAAAATGCTCTTGGTTCCACTGTGAACATCGTTGGTACGGCTAACGTAACAGCAGACGATAACTACGATGGCAACAACGTAGTGACAACTGTTGAAAAAAAGGAACTGACGGCAATAGCACTGTTACTATTAAGTTGAATAAAGATTTGAAATCTAAATCCTTGACTACGAATACAGTTACTGTAAAAAGGTGAAGACGGCAAAGACGGCAAACCGAGCACAGATGCAGTAGTGACTGTCGGTGAAAAAAAGGTGAACTCGGCGCAGAAGGCAAACAAGGTAAACCGAGGTTCTGACGGGGTTATCGGCGTAAATGGTAAAGACGGCTCTGCAGTTGTGATCAACGGCAAAGACGGCTCTATCGGTTTAACTGGCCCTAAAGGTGAAAAATGGTAACAGTGTTGTCATCAATGGTAAAGATGGTAAAATCGGTGCTAAAGGTGAAGATGGTAAATCTGTTGTCATCAACGGTAAAGACGGCACAATCGGCTTAACTGGTCCGAAAGGGGCAGATGGTGCACCGTGCAAATCCTTAGATATCGGCATGAAAGATGGCTATAACGGTCAAGACGGTGCTGATGGTGTTCCGGGCGTTCGTGGTGAAAAAAAGGTGTTGACGGCAAAGACGGCATCACTCGTATCGTATACACTACGAAAGAAATTGACCCAGTAACGAAAAACTGAAAAAAGTAGTAGAACGTCAAGTGGCTACTATGGACGACGGCTTACGTTTCGCGGGTAATAACTCTGACACTGTGAACAAACATCGCTTGAACACATTGGTGAACATCGTTGGTGAAGGTGTGACGAAGGAAACTGCTAAAAGCATTTGAGTCCGCTACTGGCAACATCTTAGTAGATGCGGATGGTAAAGATGCATTGACACTTCGTTTGAACAAACATCTGAACTTGACGAATACTGGTTCCATGACAGTAGGCAACTCTGTGGTGAACAACGCGAGCTTAACTGTGAAAGACGGTGCTAACGAATCCAAAGTAACTAGCACAGGATCGACTTTCACAGATGGTACTAATACGACGGAAGTGGCACCGACAGTAGCCCGTGTGAATGGTGTGAAAAGATGCAAATGGCGCTGTCACTGGTGGTGTTGTGATTGGTAAACAATCGGCTACACCAAGTACAGATGGAAAAACTCCCGGCGCAACAGACAAAGCGGCAGAAGGCAACTACATCACAGGCCTTGAAAAACAAAGATTGGAGTGTAACAGATCCGAAATTTGTATCTGGCCGTGCGACCACAGAAGACCAATTGAAAAACTGTATCTGATGCGACTAAAAGCAGTAGCGGATAACACAATCCAATTTGGTGCGGACAATGCGTCTAAAAACAGAAAAAAACAAAGCTTGAATAAAGAAGGCGGTATCGCTTTCAATATCACTGGTGGCGCAGATAAAGCTAAATTATCTGATAATAACATCGGCGTGAATGCAAATGGTTCTACTGTAGAAGTGAAATTGGCGAAAAGAATTGACAGGCTTAACAAGCGCTGAATTTACGAACGCTGATGGCAAAAACGACAAAAAGTAGAAGGTGGCAAGGTGACGACTGGTGACACTGTTCTTAGCACAACAGGTTTAACTGTAGGGTGATAAAGAGGCGGGCACATTCGTGACTAAGACTGGTACCGTTGTGAAAGATGGTGACGTGACAACATCTACGACAGCAGGTGAAACTGTATATCGTGATGGAGACAAAGCGACCACAGTTAATACATCTGGTATCACCATCGAAAATGGCGACAAAACTGTATCCTTAACAAACAATGGCTTAGACAATGGCGGTAACAAAATTGTGAACGTAGCTAGAGGTGAAAACGATACAGACGCTGTGAACGTAGCTCAATTGAACGACGAAGTAGGCAAAGCGAAAAACAACTGTAACTGTTAATAATAACAATGCAGATGCGAATAAAAAAATCTTTCCTTGACTGAGTCTACAGCAGCTGATGGGCATACTAACTATGACATTCGCTTAGCAGACAAAGTGACATTGGGCACGGATGCTACGAAACAAGTGACAATGGATGGAACAGCAGGTACCGTGACAGCGGGCACTGGTAACAATGTCGTATCTGTAGATGGTACGAAAGCACAAGTGACAGCTGGTACTGGTGACAACATTGTGAAGGTAGACGGTACGAATGCGACTGTGACAGCGGTACTGGCACGAATACTGTGAAAGTAGATGGTGGTAAAGGTCAAGTGGTAGCCTCTGGCGTGACCGTAGGTAAACAATCTGTCACACCAAGTGCAGATGGTACAACACCGGCAGCAAATGCAACAGCGACAGAAGGCAACTTCGTCACTGGTTTAGATAACAAAACTTGGGATGTAACAAAACCAACATTTGTATCTGGTCGTGCTGCCACAGAAGACCAATTGAAATCTGCTACTACAGGTTTAGTGGACAAAGGCTTAGTCTTTGATGCAAACACTGGTGGAGCGAAAACAAATAAACTTGGCTCTAAAGTAACTATCAAAGGTACTGCGGAAATTCCAGCAGGTGCTACGGCGGAAGATAAAAAATACGATGGTAAAAACGTATTAACATCTATTGATCAAGATGCTGACGGTAATACTACTGTCACAGTGAAGTTGAACAAAGATTTAACATCTGAATCCTTAACAACAAACACAGTGATTGTAAAAGGTGAACCGGTGGTAATGGTCAAAAGCAAAGATGCTGTAGTGACTGTCGGTGAAAAAGGTGAACCAGGTGCTAATGGCAAAGATGGTAAAGCAGGTTCTGACGGTACTATCGGTGTGAACGGTAAAGACGGCTCTGCAGTGGTGATCAACGGTAAAGACGGATCTATCGGATTGAACGGTAAAGATGGTAAAAAAACGGTCTGTCCATTAAAGGCGACAAAGGTGTAGTCGGTGTAGACGGCACAGATGGCGCTAATGGTAAAGACGGTATGACTCGTATCGTATATGAAACGAAACATCCAGATCCCTAACAATGCTCGGTAAAGAAATCACAGTGAAACATGAAGTAGCTACGATGGATGACGGCATGAAATATGCTGGTGACGATGCTCAAGATACTGATAAATCCAAAGTGATCGCTAAGAAATTGAACCAAACGGTAGATATTGTTGGTGGCGCGACTAAGGATAAATTAACGGACAAAAAAACATTGGTGTAAACAATGTGGATGGCAAGTTAAAAGTACAATTAGCTAGTGATTTAACAAGTATCAACTCCATTACGAATAAAAGAAAACAACGGCAAAGTTGAGTTCAAAGATAAGGGAGTGACAACTTTCAGCGGTGGTAAAGCTGACGATAAAAGCAGTATCCATTGATGGAAAAACAAGGATTTGTGACAGGTTTGCAAAAACAAAGACTGGAATGTAGCAAACCCAACGGTTGTATCTGGTCGTGCAGCGACGGAAGATCAATTGAAAGTGGTTAGCGATCGTTTAGCAGGCGCTCGTAAGTTCACAGGCGATAACAAAGATGTGACGGCTGTGGTTGGCCTTGGTGAAGTATTGAATATCAATGGTGGCGCAGATGCGGCTAAGTTGACTGATAATAATATCGGCGTTATTGCGAAGGAAGCTGTTAAAAATGCAGATGGAACGGTTAAAACACCGGCGTCTATGACAGTTAAGTTGGCGAAAAATGTTCACATGGGTGATGGTTCTACCGATTACACAGGTATATTTAAACCTACTTTCATCGACAAAGATGGCAAGGTGAAACCTGTAATCGATGAGAAAACAGGTAAACCGGCAGAGTTTAATACATCTGTGAAACATGACGGATCAGGCAGTGAATACACTGTATATCGTCCTGGCAAAGATGGTAAACCAGAACCGGCGATTACGACGAATGTGACACCATTAGGTGTGGTGATTGAATCCAACAATGCCAATGGCAAAGCGAACCCTCCTGTGACATTGACAGCAAATGGCTTAGATAACGGCGGCAACCGCATTCTAAATGTGGCGCCTGGTATCAACGGCACTGACGGTGTCAACGTAGATCAGTTGAAAGGTACAGCGAACAACATTCTGAACCAAGCTACAGGCGAAGCCTATAAAGTCGGCGCGAAAGCGTACCGCTTTAGCAGCATTGAAACCGTTACAATATGACCCATTAGAACCAACACAAATCATGGCGGGCATTGGTAATTATCGTAATGAAACAGCAGCGGCTATTGGCCTTGCACATTACACGCAAGAAGCGACTATGTTCCACGTAGGTGTTACATTAGGTCAACATCAAAATATGGTGAATGCTCGGCGTGACTCATAAATTTGGCTGGAGCCCAGAAGAAAAAGCAATTCCTGAACGTTATAAAGCGGGCCCGATCTCTTCTGTATATGTAATGCAAGATGAAGTATCTGCATTGAAACAAGAGAACGAACGCCAAAAAAAGTAGCGTACGAACAAGTATTGGTGGACAATGCAAACATCAAAGCAGAAAACCAAGAAATGAAGGAATCTTACAACAAAAATGGCTCAAGACAATGAAGAGATGAAAGCACAAATCAAAATGTTGATGCAGGCTATGGGAATGAAATAAGTCCTGAGAATGTAACTTCCTAGAAGATGCAAAAAGCCCCTACCCTTCCGGGTCGAAAGACTCGGAAGCGGTAGGGGTTTTTGTGTTTATTGCAAGTTGCATTTATGCTAACATAGTGATATAATGTTAGCACAGATAAAACTTAACGGGATGTGAGGGTTATGGATTATAAAAAAAGTATTAGAAGAAAAAGTTGGTGCAAAAATGGCGGTATACTGTTGAGTGAAGAAGTAGCTTCAGAGGATATACCTAGCATTTATCTAACAAGACTGATAGAGCAAGGCAAAGTCGCAACGAGTTGATAGAGGTATTTATATGGCGGAAGGTGGGCAGTGTGATGAATATTATTTTTCAGAAACGATATAAAGTAGCAATTTATTCTTATTTATCTGCATTGTATCTTCATCAATTAACAGATGTTATACCTAACAAGTTGGAAGTGACTTTTATATCGTGGATATAATCCGCATCGAATGGGTGAAAATATTATTAAGCACTTTGTAACAAAAGAGTTATACGAACTGGGTGTGGTAGATTGTAAAACAATGTATGGCAATATTGTGAGTGTCTATGATTTAGAAAAGAACAATCTGTGACTTAGTTAAGAATCGTAAGTCTATAGATAGTGAGTTATTTTCAAAAAAACATTAAATCGGTATATACGAACTTCAAATAAAAGATTTATCAAAACTTTACAGATATGCTCGAAAAAAATGAAAAATACTGGAAAAAAAGTAATAGAAATTATGGAGGTAATTTATGAATAAGATGGAATTAGAAACAAAAAAATAATAGAAAATTAACTAAAAAGATAGGTTTATTAGTGTTGACAGGTTATGTGCATGGTGCTATAGTTGTGTTAGTAGATTGGGCTCGCAACGCTTAGGGGCGTTGGTCACTAGGACACTGCTTTGGCAGTGTCCTTTTTATTTGTGGAGATACTTATGGACTACGATAAACCGTTTAAAGATATTTCTCAACAAGTAGAAGTATTACAAAAATAAAGGACTTATTATTTTAGATCCGGTATTAGCAGAAAATATATTAATGACCGTGTCATATTATGATCTTGTTAATGGATATAAAGAAGTATTTATAAAAAAATAAGGTATATATTAAAAATACCAGTATTGAAGATCTATTTGCATTTTGGTATTTAGATAAAAGGGTACAAGCACTTACTATAAAAATATAGTTTAATCATTGAAACTATTTTTTTAAGCAAAAGTTATCATATGTGATTGCTAAGAATATAGGTGTTGATGAAAGGATATATTTAGATTCTAAATATTATAAGAAAAAAAGCAGGAGGATTATTATTCAACAATCTTAAAAATAGATATTATGAGGTTGTTGTCTGTTAAACATAGTAAAGCACCTACTAAATATTATATAAAAATCTCATAATCATGTTCCGCCATGGATTCTATTAAAAAAATGCATCATTTGGTATTTCGATTAATATGTTTAAATTTTTTTAAGTACAAAAGATAAAGCGGAAGTAGCAAATTTACTTATACAATCTGATGCGGTGTTAGTATATGAAAAAAATTGAACTCATTATAAGTTTTTTTAGAAGGACTGAGAAATTTTTAGGAATTATGCAGACACATAATCTGAAATTTATTACATGTCAGCTCTGGATTTAAGTTGCGTGGGAAAACCATGTATAGGTTATATCCAAAAGTATGTCATTAGAAAATATTCTGGAGATATTTTCAAAAAGATAAGGGGAGTATCAATGGATTATATGGGTTGATACTTATGATGATCATCTTTACAGAAGGTACATCACTAGCTCATACTATAATTGAAGATTACTCTGCAGAGATATTGCTAGGAGGGATATACAACAAGGAATAGATATGAAAGATTTATTGAAAAAAATATTCTAAATGTTTACGTTTGCCAGAAGATTTGTTACGTCGATTTGAAATTGTTAAATCGACAATTAGGGTAAAGATAATAAGCCCCTACCCTTCCGGGTCGAAAGACTCGGAAGCGGTAGGGGACTTTTCATAAAATGAAAAAAATCTTGGATGGTTTCGATATCCACTAGCTCTACTTCTTTGCCGTGGAATTGGATGATCCGTTCGTCTTGCAAACGACCTAGTTCACGGCTGAGAGCGGTGCGGCTCACATTGAGGACGTCCGCCATTTCTTGCCGATTGTGTGGCAAGGTGAGGATGTTCTTTTTGCACTCGGTGAAGGTCCATAAAATAGGCGAAGATTTTTTTCGCGCATCCCTTTTAGGGATAGGTAGTGGACCTTGCGAGTCAGTTGCATCGCCTTTTTCAGATAGGTCATGCATGAGGTTTGTGAGCAATTGGATTTGACAGGATTGGCAGTCTGGAAATGCTTTGGTGAAAGTCTCGATAGGTAAAAAAACAAAAACTATGGCATCTTTCGTGGCTTCAATGGTAGCAGGCCATAGGGGATGGTTACTAAAGAGTAAAGCTTCTCCGAACATAGAAGAAGGCTGTAGTTCCGTTACTATGGTTCGTTGTCCCAACATGTTCTCTCGTGTTAACAAGGCACGCCCTTCTAGCAAGATACCAATGCCTTCCATAGGATCCCCAGCAATGGCAATGAAAGAATTTTTTTTGAAACTTTGTACTTTCACATTCGCTTGAGACAAGAAAAGAGATAAATTCTCTGGCGCAATATGAGCGCATAGGGGAGATTGTTGAATCGTATTCATGTATGTTTCTAACGTTGGATGTAATGTCGACATAAGACCTCCGATAACTAGAAAATTATAATATGGTATAGGAATATGATGATAGCGTGCTACAAGCATGTGATGATAGAGTGACAGAACCCTAGAACGATAGCGTGATATAACTCTATAATCTATGGCTGTGTATATGATGTATAGTAAAAAGGGTCCAAAGGGACCCTTTTTGTATCCTACAAAGACAGTATATACTGCCATACAAATCGCTATATTGCAAACATTAAATTAAAGAGTGTGCTTTTACCGATTTCAGTGATTTGATCAATAGTAAGCTTAGTATATTTGGCAATCATTTCTAAGGATAGTTTATCTTCTAACATGCCAAGAACTACTTCGGCTTTTGCCTTCAGCTTTACCTTTAGCTGTACCTTCTGCCATGCCTTCTTTCCAGCGGCGTCTTAATTCCATTTCAAGTGTCATATATTCTACCCTCCATTCTTTAGAGTGTTTTACTCTATCTACGACAGAATCCATTTCCAATACTAACTCATCAGCAGGTGATTTACCTTCTACATAATCTAAAAAGATACTGTAGTGGTTTAGATATATCATTGGCAGTACCTTTAGTACTTAAAAAAATAATTTCGTAGTTCCATCCTTTAATTCGATATTGTGATTTTCTAAACAAATATTTCTGAAAAGTATACTTATGAAGATTATCACTAAATAGTGGAAATGTACATATAAAAAAATGACATAGGTATCATTGAGCTCGGTGTAATCTTGGCCTTTTTCAATGTTATGTAAATCGATGATACTTTGATAGTATCTGACCTCGTTTTACTAATTCCTCCATATTTTTTTAGTAGTTTGCATTTCCACATTAAAGACAGTACCATCCACATCGTTGACGTAGACATCGAGTCGAATACCTTTACTGTCTGGGTTCATATGCAGTGACTTTTTCTTCTTCGAGATAGGTGATATCTTTAATCTGGATATCTAACAGCCGTTCTATTGTTGCTTTACAAATACGCTTATTTCGCATTACCTTCTGAAACATAAAGTTATCCTGAATGGTTAGTTCTTCAAAGGGTTTAATATGCATAGAATCACCTCCGGCTCTTATTCAGATTATACCATATATTTTAGATATATAACATTGTTCTTTCTCATATCTTCAAGACAAAAGCCACTACCTGTTTCGAGTCTTTCAAGCTAGGAGAGTAGGGGCGTATTTACTTACATCACTATATCAATCCATGGACACGACCAATTTCTATAATCTGCGCTACAGTTAGTTTCGTATACTTCGCAATCAATTCTAAAGACCAGTTATCCTCTAACATGCCAAGAACTATTTCAGCTTTGCCTTCGGCTATAGCTTTAGCTCTACCGGCGACGAATCCTTCTTTTCTGCATCGTATTTTTTCAACTTCAAGTCTCATATATTTCGTCTTCCATTTCTCAGAATGTTTTTAAAGTGTAGCCAAGGATACGTTTTTTCTGCTTTCAGTATACTATACTACATATATAGATAACAAGACACTGCTAGATTGCCCTTGAGAGGGCTTTCACTATGAAAGTAATTGTCTAGTGAGATATCTAAGCAATACAAAAAGTATGTTGTAGTATACATGTTAAGGGCAAAGTTCCCAAGGAGGTTTATCATGAGTATGTTCTGTTTCCAATGTGAACAAACAGCGCAACCAAATGGTTGTACAGTACGAGGTGTATGTGGTAAAACAGCACCGGTTGCAAATTTACAAGACGAATTAACAGCAGCGTTGATTGGGTTAGCTCGTGCAATGCAAGCTACAGAAGTAACGTTAGACAACGTACAATTGTTAAAACGTGGTTTATTCATGTGCGTAACAAACGTAAACTTCTCTGAAGATCGTGTACAAGAGTTCATCGATGTGATCAACAATGCGCACAACAAATTAGATGCAAACATTCCTAACTTTGATTGGGAAGAATTGTGGAAAGGTCATGAAGACATCGTTTCCTTACGTTCCACATTGTTATTAGGTATGCGTGGTATGGCTGCGTACGCATGGCATGCGACAGTATTGGGCTACAATGATCCAGAAGTTGATGCTTGGTTTGTAAAAAGGCCTTGTTGAAATGGCAAAAGACCACAGCGCAGAAGAATGGTTAGGGCTTATTGATGGAATTCGGTGGCATCAACCTTGCTTGCATGGCGTTGTTAGACAAAGCCAACACAACTACTTACGGTACTCCAGTTCCAACAACTGTACCTTTAACAGTAGAACCAGGTCCTTTCATCGTTGTAACAGGCCATGACTTACACGACCTTAAAAATGTTATTGGAACAAACTGATGGCAAAGGTGTTAACATCTATACACATGGTGAAATGCTTCCATGTCATGCGTACCCTGAATTGAAAAAAACATCCTCAATTGAAAGGTAACTTCGGTACTGCATGGCAAAAACCAACAAAAAGAATTTGATGGCGTTCCAGTGCATTCTTGTTCACAACAAACTGCATTATGCCACCAAAACAAACATATATCAAAAAACATCTTCACAACAGATATGGTTGGTTTCGATGGTCTGCGGTCATGTGGAACATAAGGAAGATGGCACAAAAAGATTTCTCTGCAGTTATCGAACGCGCTATTGAATTAGGCGGTTACAAAGAGCCACAACAATTTACTGGTATCAACGGAGGTACAGAAGTAACAACTGGTTTCGGTCATGGTACAGTACTTGGCGTAGCTGATAAAAGTAATTGATGCGGTGAAAGTCGGCGCTATTAAACATTTCTTCTTGGTAGGAGGTTGCGACGGTGCTAAAGTAGGCCGTAACTACTACACTGAGTTCGTAAAACAAACTCCAGAAGATACAATGGTATTGACTCTTGCATGTGGTAAATATCGTTTCAACGACCTTAACATCGGTGAAATCGGTGGCTTTGCCTCGTATCTTAGATATGGGTCAATGTAACGATGCGTACTCTGCGATCCAAGTAGCAGTAGCATTAGCAGGCGCTTTTGAATGTGATGTAAACGAATTACCATTGACATTAGTATTGTCTTGGTACGAACAAAAAAAGCGGTATGTATCCTATTAACATTATTGTCCTTAGGCATCCGCAACATCTACATCGGACCATCCTTGCCAAAATTCTTGTCCGGCACAGTACTTGGCATCTTAGTTGAAAAAAATTCAACTTACATCCGATTACAACACCAGAAGAAGATATGAAAGCGATCTTGGGCTAAGTCGTCTCTTGTGACGCTATGCGACCTTGTGGCGGTGTTAACTAAATAAGATAAAGGGAAGACTGCAACATACTCCTTCTCAAACTGATCCTACGGTAGGTTTTGTTCAGGAGCATGTTGCGGTCTTCTGAGTTTGCGTGATTTAGGTAGTAAAGGGACGCCACAAAGGCTGCTACTCGTAACGGCGTTCCTCAGGGGATTGGAAGAGCACGACATATTCCTACGCAAACTGATACAGTGGTTAGGTTTGCTCCGGAACATGTCGTGCTCTTCTGCGTTTGTGTGATTTAGGTAGTAAGAGGCGTCACAAAGGTCGCTACTCGTAACGGCGTTCCTCAGGGGAAGGGAGTGCTAATAATAAGTATTTTCCTTAATTTCATCTATGATGATATAAAAAAATAAATATATTGAATAAATAATAGCGTGTTATAACTGATTTGAACTATAATAATAGATATCTGTTAATACCTAATTCTATATAGGAATAAAAATTTGCGATATTGATTAAAATATTGTGTTTTATAGATAAAAAATTAGAATAAAAAAAGAATTAATATACGGCATGTGAACTGTATATGCAGTGGGTACAGGTGGTGCTTGAGTATAGAATCTCTATATACTATATATTAACTATGATATATGAAAAATTTCAAACTAATGGTTGCTATTGTATATAAATTTATGTATAATAATATCGAAATAAATTGAACTAGATTTACACAATAAAATTTTATTATTGGATTCGGTCATGATGAATGATTGTGTATACGGTTCGTGTATACAGATTGCTTTCTACGAAAGAACCTTTGGAAAAACTGAGGGTTTATTTTAGTTTATTATGGATTGATATAAGAATCGGCTTCCAGATGTTTCATAGTGCATGCTATGTGAACGTGTTATGGGAGTCGATTTAAAATATTTTTAGTATAGTAAGTATACTAAATGAGTGTAGTATATAAAAAAATAAAGTAGAGAGTAATATGTGATTATGGACTAAGATCTAACATATAAGATTAGTACAGGTAGTACAAAAAGGAGACATATATATGGGGTTAAATCATGTATATAAAGTAGTTTGGAATAAAACTAAGGGATGCTATGTAGTAGTATCTGAATTAGCAAAAACAGGGTAGGTCGTAATAAGGCGAAAGCTATTGTCATTAGCTCTCTCTGCTATAGCTATGGCGGTAAGCCCTGTTGTAACAAGTACAGTTGGTGCGCCTCGAATCAGGTCGGGTACAGGTCCTGATGACAGTGTAGCATGGGGAGCAGACTCGACAACTGTTAATCAAGCAGTGGCTGTCGGTAAGAATGCTAAGGCAACTGGTGGTGCATCTGTGGCTATCGGTAAGTCTTCAAAAAGCGGAAGCGGTCAGTGCTGTAGCCCCTTGGTGAAGAGGCAAAAAGCAAGTCAGGCACGTTCTATTGCTATAGGCAAGGTCGCAACGATTGTTGATGGTCAAGATACGATTGCCATCGGTACTGATTCAGTAGCGACGAGGTCATAACGGTATTGCCATTGGTAAAAAAATGCCAAAAATCACAGATAAGCTTGCAGAAGGTACCGTTGTTATTGGTCGAGATGCGTTCAGTGAAGGTTCTGGCAATGGAGCTCGCCCTAATACTGTTGTGGGGCGTGGTGCGTATACAGCATTTGGTGAAAATGGTACCTATCGTTTGAATGCCTCTACAGCGTTTGGTTTCCAAGCGGTGCTCGGTGTGATTGTAGATCCAAAAAAATAATCGAAAATTAGTGAACAATAACACCAATGCAGATACGAATGCGAGCGGTTCTTGTAAAAGTCGGGTTATGGTTTAGATCTGAATGCTCTGCAGAGACTAAAAGCAACATTGCAATCAGGGGCTATTAATGATGGTTTAGTATTCTATCGTAAAAATCATATCAATGAAGCCACTGCACTTGGTGCAGAAGCTCGTGCCATAGGTGATCAATCCATTGCTATTGGTGCACAAGTAGTAGCCGGTGATGGTGTAGTTGCCTTAGGTGGTAATGATACGGATCAATTGCGTCGTAATAAATATCAAGTTGTAACAGAGGATGCAGTACGTAGAACTGATGTCAGTACAATTGATGATTATAATTTAGCGTACACGGAAAGTGAAAAGAACAGTAGAGCAACAATATAATAAACTAGTAGGTCGTGGTATGCCTACTGCTTATAAATCTACGTATGGTCAATCGGGTTCCGTAGTTATCGGTATGGAAGCCCATTCTACGACAGCGTTGGGTACAGCTATCGGTACTAACTCTGTGGTTCGTATGGGTGCTTTCGGTGCGACAGCTATCGGTTCTGGTTCTACAGTACAAGCAAATGCAGAAGCGGCGGTGGCTATCGGTATGGGCTCTGTAGCAAATGGTGCCTATGCGTTAGCGGCAGGTACTGCGTCTTGGGCAGAACTTGGCGATATTGCGATGGGTTATAAAGCAAAAGCCAGCGGTAAACAAGGGGCGATTGCGATCGGTCAAGCTACGAACGCAAAAGGTGACTCTTCTGTTATGATCGGTGGTGCTAACATTTCTAATGCCGCTGATCAAGCGATTACCTATGAAGCGGAAAAAAAGAATCCAGATGGCTCTCGTGAAACCTATACAAAAAATGTGACAGAGCGCATCAATGGACAAGATGTAACTCGTAAATATACCTATGTATCTACGGAGAGAAAAACGGTAAAAGTTTCTGATGCCTATGCTGAATTGACTGGCAAAACAATGAACACATCAGAATTAGATTATAATAGAGATGAGAACAAGAATGGTCATGCGTCTACATCGGTAGGTGTACATTCCTTAGCAAAGGGTGATTTAGCATCTGCCTATGGTGCAAGCTCTCGTGCCTCTGCTGTTGGTTCCTTAGCATTAGGTACTGGTGCCATTGCAGATAAACAAAATGCAGTAGCGATTGGTACAGGCTCTACTACAGACTTGACAGGTACTCGCCAATTAGATGCAAGTTATGACAAAGATGGCAAATGGGTAGCTAGTGATTCTCCAGAGGCTGTATATACTTTCAAATGGGTCGGTGGTTTAAATACCTCTGAAGGTGACGTAGTATCCTTCGGTTCTTCTGGAGCAGAACGTCAATTGAAAAATGTAGCACTGGTCGAATTGCAGAAGATTCTACAGATGCTATCAATGGTTCTCAAGTGAATGCTGTCATTGAAAAGTTCATTGCAGATGGAGTGAAATATTTCTCTGTAAATTCTACGGTAGAACCAAACAGACAAAATAAAGGTGCCACAGGTACAGATGCGATTGCCATCGGACCAAGTGCATCTGCTACAAATACAAATGCACTAGCCACTGGTACTAATGCAACAGCGACTGGTGACAGTGCGACTGCCTATGGTACAGGTACAAAAGCATCTGAAACAGGTGCGGTAGCGATTGGTTCGACGATTACGAAACCGGATGCAACAAAAGCCGACTAGAAGCGACAGGTACTAATGCAACAGCAGTAGGTGTCTGGTGCACAAGCAACTGCCTTAGATAGTACAGCAGTGGGCGCACTTTCAGAGGCAAAAGCAGAAGAAGCGATTGCGATTGGTTCTAAAGCAAAATCTGAAAGCGTAGTCGAGTGTTGCCATCGGTCAAAAATGCACAAGTGGGGAGCGACGACGACACAAAGGCTAACATTGGGCCAAAAATACAACAGTAAGCGCAGTAGGTGGAGTTGCCTTAGGTACTGGATCTGTAGCATCCGTTGCTAGCGGCGTTTCTGGTATTGGCGTGGATGGTGAAGCAGAGGGTACCGATCGCGTTAATAAGTATGCGAAATTACATAGCAATGCAGATAATGCCTTAACATCGGGTCAAGGTGCTATTTCTGTAGGTGGTACGGTGAATAATAATTCTTTCACTCGCCAAATTACAGGCGTAGCAGCAGGTACAAATAATACAGATGCAGTGAACGTAGCACAGTTAAAATCTGTAAACTTGGCGTTCAAAGGTAATGCTGGTACAGGAGACGTGCGTTTATACGATTAACGCTTAACAGTAGAGAGCGACAACACAAATCTATTAACAGTAACAGCAAGTGATAAAAAATTAACATTAACACCAAAAACAACAACTTTAACGGTAGATTCTACAGCAGGTAGTACTACATTAGGTAAAGTGACTGTGCCAGATGCAACTAATAATGGGTTGGTAACAGCCGCTGACGTAGCGAATGCCATCAATGCAGTGCACTGGAATGTGGCTACATCAGCTAGTACAGCAACAGGAGCGAAGCATACAGGCGATTCTAATAAAGCGGTACATGCTGGTGAGACAGTTAAATTTATTGCTGGCGAACATGTAACGATCGATCAAAATGGACGTGATATTACAGTATCCATGAAAGATGCTGTTACATATGTTATGTTAAAAGATAAAATTCAATCATCTTTTTGAAAAATGGTAATAATACTGTATTTAATGTCAATCCAGAGAATGGGAAAATACGTTTTGATGTGACGCCAACAGCCACGTTCACGTCTGTACAGACAGGTGATACAGTACTGAAAAATGGTATAGTTACTAATTTGAAAGACCATTTGCCTTCAGATGCTGTTACTTCTGGTACAAAACCAGTTCTTGATGAAATCAATAAAGAGGGCAACCAAGCCTCTACTGTGAACGATGTACTGAATGCAGGTTGGAACTTACAAAATAATGATGTACCGAAAGATTTTGTGAAGCCATATGATACAGTGACTTTCAACGATGGTGTTAATACAAGTGCTGTAGTGGCAGTATCTCCAGATGGTAAAAAAACTCAGGTTCGATTCAATGTAACAGGTTTGCCAATTACTTATACCACAGAGACGGGAGCCCCTGTATCTAAAGTAGGTAACGAGTTCTATACAGTGACTGAAGATGGTATACCAGTAGGTCCAAATGGTAATAAAGCAATTGGTAAAAAAATGCGACGGGCGATGTTATCGATGAACAGGGAAATATTATTCCTCCTATCGATATCACAAAAAACTCCATTGAAAACGAATTTGGTAAATCCAAATGTAGACAATACAACAGGAGCTCTAATTCAAGAAATATAACGCCAACACAATTGGGCAATGTAGACAATGGTGGGGTAACGCATAACTTGCATGATGCCAATGGTACAGAATTGAAGTTGGCAAACGATGGTAAGTACTATGATGCAACAAAAAGTAAATCCAGATGGATCCACTATGACAGGTGTTACTGAAGCGGATGCAAAAAACACCAGTGGTATTAGCAAATGATGGCAAATGGTATCCAAAAGATAAAGTAACAGACCGTGGAGAGTTGAAAGATCCAACAGCAACACCAGTGGTACACGGTATTACAGCAGCTGGACCAACAGCGAGCTTGATTGACTTCGGTAAATCTAATCCAAACAATGTTGCCACTATCGGCGATTTACGTAACATGGGGTGGGTAGTATCTGCGCCTACGAATGGATACTTAGACCAAGTTCGTAATGCGAACCAAAGTGGACTTCGTTGGTAAAAATGGTATTACAGTTACTGGAGAAACAAAAAAATGGTATCCGTACGATTACTGTGGAAACAGCGGAAGAAGCGGTAGTGTTCAAAGCCCCAGATGGAACGCCATTAGTTAAAAACAGAGACAGGGTATTTCCCTGAAGATAGCGTAAAAATTGATGGAAACTACTATCCGACAGAATACGACAAAAGATCCTGTTACAGGTAATATTACAAACAATGGTGCGCCCAGACAAGAGCGTTAACGCCTATACAATCAAAAGATGTTGTGACTTCTATGAATAGTTCCACACCAAAAACATTGAATAATGTGAAAAATACATTACCAAGTGTTAATGATGGAACAAAAAACTGTAACGAATGCAGACGGTACGCGAGAGCCAATCCAGGGATGTATCAAACATTACAAAAGCGCCTATCACAGCAGAAGAAGCGGCGAAGTTGGCAAATCCTACGACAGCAAATGGACAAACAAATCCTAATTACCAAGGAAGCAATGCGGCTACAGTGTCTGATGTATTACATGCTGGCTGGAATTTACGGACGAATGGCACTGCCTTAGACTTCGTGAAACCATATGACACGGTGAACTTTATTAATGGTGCTAATACAACTATCGAAAGCTCCACAGATGGTACAACAAGCAAAATCCAAGTGAATGTAACTGGATTGCCAGTGTCTAATACGATCACAGATGCACAAGGTAACCAAGTTCCTGTCGTAAAAGTAGGTAATACATACTTCCCAGTGAAAGCAGATGGTGCGCCAGATATTCAACGTAATGCGGAAGGTAACCCAACGAATGGATACACGATAGCAGATGATGGAAATATCTACCCATCTAATCAAATGAATTTCATTCAACAACCAGATGGTAGTAAAACGGTGACTCCCCGAGGGGGTACGAAACCAACTACATTGAATACGAATTTGGTTAACCCAAATGTAACGCATAGTAACCCTACAGCGGTGTGAATACACCAACAACAGTGGGTAATGTAAACAATGGAGTCGCTATATTTAATCCAATCTCTACTACAGGAGTACCATTGAGACAGGCCATCGATGGTAAATGGTATGAGGCCACAAAAGTAGATGAGCAAGGTAATAAATTGTCTGATGCAGATGCTTTTTGAGGGGACACCGACAGTATTAGCGAATGATGGTAAATGGTATGAAGCAGGAAAAGTAGATGCAAAAGGCACTCCAAAAAGCAGATGCGCAACCAATTGCAAATCCATTGACAAATAAAATTGCTAATGGTGGATTAATTAACTTTGCAAACTCTAATCCTAACAATGTAGCCACTGTAGGAGATCTACAAAATATGGGTTGGATTGTAGGGGCACCGGGTAATAACTACGCGGATCAAGTTCGTAATGCGAACCAAGTGAACTTCATTGGTACAAATGGAGTTAGCGTTACAGGTAAAACAAATACAGACGGTATTCGTACTGTCACAATTGATGTGCATGAACAAAAAACTGTAGAAGCGGCACATACACCAGTTGTGTATACAGATGGCAAAAGGCAATAAATTAACAAAAACTTGACAATGGTAAGTTCTATGATGCACAAGAGACTGCGACTCTAGGCCCAAAAAGTGAAGGAAGTAGATGGTAGACTATATCCCGCAGATGCATTGAAGTGGATGGTAAAATACTATCCAGACAGATACTATTTTCATCGATGGTAAACCATATCCAAAAAGGATCTGTAAAAACATGATGATGGATCAATTACAAATCCTAGAGGGTTGGATTATAAAGCGTTAGATGGGGTTGCACCTGTGACAGATGCTAAAGCATCTATGAATGATACAGAGGGCGCACTACCAATCCATTCCCATTGGCAAATGTAGGTTCTAACTTGAAACAAGTGGTGGATCCAAAAGAGAACCCTGCCGTGTAAAGTCAACGACAAAGATGGAGAAACTAAAGTTGGTGATGTTACCAATAAAGCTCCATATACTGCACAAGAAGCGCGAGCAATGACGCAACGATATGAGTTGAATGCTGATGGTACAATCAAAACAGAAAAAAAGTACCGGTTATCGACCGTGAAACAGGTAAACAAAAAAGTTACTAAAACAAAAGAAGTAGACCCACAAACAGGTCTAGAAACTGAAGTAGAAACTCCAGTATTCGAAGATAAAAAAAGTAATCAATGCTAACTATATTGGCAATAACGCGACTACTGTATCCGATGTATTGAATACAGGTTGGAATTTGCAAAAATAATGGGGACGCTCGTGATTTTGTAAAACCATATGATACGGTAAACTTTGTGAATGGTGCTAACACAACAGCGATGGTCACAACATCTGAAGATGGTTCTACAAGCAAGGTGACTTTCAATGTTACAGGATTACCTGTTACCTACACAGATACAGATGGAAAACCTGTGTCCAAAGTAGGCGATAAGTTCTACAAAGTGAATGACAAAGGGGAACCTATCAGTGATGCTTTGGAAAGCCGACGGTGAAAACAAATGATGATGGAAAAATTAGTGGATGAAGATGACCATGTTATCGAACCAATCGATCCGACTGTTACACCATTGAAAACTGCTTTTGACAAACCCAGACCGACTGAAAGATAAAACAAGCACAACTAGCCCAACAGCATTAAATAATGTAACAAGTAACTTGTCTAACTATACAGAGCCAGTGAAAAAAACGCATTACGTAATTTAGATAATGAGAATGTATCTAATAACACAGCGACTACTGTTGGTGATTTACGTAATATGGGTTGGATTGTATCCTCCGATAAGAAAAACCGATGATTTAGGTAACGCATACTCTGAGGCTGTGAAAAAAACGCTAACGAAGTGAAATTCGTAGGTACTGGTGCGGCGGTTGTATCTGGTAAAACAGCAGATGATGGTGTGCGTACAATCACTGTAAGTGTAGATAATCAAGTAGCCACAAATAACTCTGTAACGCCAGTAGTTTACACAAAAAGCAGATGGTACACAAGTATATCCTACAAACCAAAAAGATGAGCAAGGTCGTCCAATCTTCAATACAAAAAGCGGATGGCAATGGTGAACCAGTTCAAAGTGGAGATGTAGTTACATCCGTGAACGGCCCTAACGGCACAAAAGGTGAAAATGCACCAACTACATTGAAAAATGTGAAAAATAACATTCCAAATGTAAATGATGGAACTGAAGAAATCACACATCCAGATGGCACTGTAGATACTAAAACTCCAAATAAAGCAAATATTACGAAAGCTCCGTTAACAGCGACAAAAGCGACTGAACTGTCTAACCCTAAAACAGCAGATGAGTGCGGCAAATCCTAACTACATTGGTAACAATGCGACTACCGTATCTGACGTATTGAATCTCGGTTGGAATTTACAAAACAATGGTGCAGCGAAAGACTTCGTAAAACCATTTGATACTGTGAACTTCGTGAACGGCGACAATACAACAGCTGTAGTAACAACGAATGCGGAAGGTACTGCAAGTGATGTAACATACAATGTAACAGGATTACCCTGTGACATATACAACAGAAACTGGTGCTCCAGTATCTAAAGTAGGTGACAAGTTCTACACAGTTGATGAAAATGGTACACCAGTAGGGACCAACTGGTAAAAAAAGCAGTTGGTAAAAAAATGCAACAGGTGATTTCATTGACGATGCGGGTAATGTAATTGCGCCAATCAATATAACAGAAAAAGCCATTGCAATCTAACTTGGTAAATCCAAATGTTAAGAATACAACTGATGCACCAAACAACCAAATTACAACACCAACACAATTGGGTAATGTAGCGAACGGTGCGAAAACATTTGCTCCACTAGCAGCTGATGGTACAGAAGCAACAGATGCTAAACCAGCAGTAAAATTAGCTAACGATGGCAAATGGTATCCAGCAGATCAAGTGGAACCAAATGGTAAACCAAAAGAAAATGCAACACCAGTAGCGAGTCCAGTTAACGTTGCAAAAATCTGGTTTAATCGACTTCACAAACTCTAACCCTAATAACGCGGCTACTATTGGTGACTTGCAAAAATATGGGTTGGGTAGTGTCTGCAGAAGGCAACAGCTACTCTGATCAAGTACGTAATGCGAATGAAGTGAAATTTGTTGGTGAAGGTAAAGCTATTGTCACAGGTAAAACTGATGCGAATGGTGTGCGTACAATTACAGTAAAAGTAGAAGACCAAGATGTGAATCATGATGCATTGCCGGTAGTGTATACAAAAGCAGATGGTACACAAGTATATCCAGTTAAGGATGACAAAGGTAATGTAACATACCATACAACTCCAGATGGAAAAGGTGATGGTGATCAAGAAGTACAAGGTGCAGACGTAGTTACATCTGTGAATGGTCCTAATGGTACAAAAGGAGAAAAATGCACCAACTACATTGAAAAAAATGTGAAAAACAACATTCCAACTGTAGATGATAAGAAAAACAAGCGTTCAACCCAGATGGAACAGAAGTTACAGAGCCAAATACAACTACGAATACTGGTAATGCAAAAGCTCCAATTACGGCAGCAAAAGCACAAGACTTGAACACACCATATAAAGTGGACAAAGATGGAAATTACCTTGATGCGAATGGCAATATCACAACAGATCCAGCACAACGTGTGGCAAATCCTAACTACATTGGCAATAATGCAGCTACCGTATCTGACGTATTAAGCGCTGGCTGGAACTTACAAGGCAATGGTAAAAGCAGTAGACTTCGTAAAACCATTTGACACTGTGAACTTCCGTGATGGTGGTAATACAACTGTAACGGTAACAACAGATGACAACAACATCTCATGTACAAGTGAATGTAACAGGTCTTCCAGTGGCTAACACAATCACAGATTCAACAACAGGTAAACAGGTACCAGTGGTAAAAGTAGGCGATACGTTCTATCCTGCAAATCCAGATGGCACACCAAACATCCAAAAAGATGCGAAAACAGGTGAACCAACAAATGGATATGTACGTGCTGATGATGGTAAGTTCTACCCACGTGAAGATGTGGATGTAACTCCGGCAGCAGATCCAACTAAACCTGCAACAGTAACACCAAAAGAAGGCAAAACACCAACAACAGTGAATACAAACATGGCAAATCCAAATGTGGCAAACATAACAGATAACCCAGGTAACAATGTAAACACTCCAAGTCAATTGGGTAACGTAGCAAATGGTGCGAATACTTTCAGCCCTGTTGATGCAGATGGCAACGAGTATGTAAAAGCTAACAATGGTAAATACTATGCACCAGATAAAGTGAATGAGGATGGATCCTTGAAAGAGGGTACTGATGCTGTAGCTGATGCGAAAGACCCATTAGTATTAGCTAATGATGGTAAATGGTACAAATCTTCTGAAGTACAACCGAACGGTACACCAATCGACACAGCGACTTCCGTACAGCCACCAACAAATACTGATGCAGCAGGTCTTGTAGATTTCAGCAAATCTAACCCTAATAATGCAGCAACAGTAGGAGATTTACAAAACTTAGGTTGGATCGTATCTGCAGAAGGTAACGATTACACTGACCAAGTTCGTAATGCGAATGAAGTGAGATTTGTAGGTGAAGGTTCAGCTACTGTGACTGGTAAAACAGATGAAAACGGTGTACGTACTATCACTGTATCTGTGGATGACCAAGTATCTACAAACAATGCTATCACTCCTGTGAACTATACAACTGCAGATGGTACAAAAGTATATCCATTGACAGATGAAGATGGTAATGTGACATACCACACAACTGCAGATGGAACCGGTGACGGAGATCAAGTGATTGCACCAGATAATGTAATTACATCTCTAAACGGTCCTAAAGGAACTAAATCTCCAACTACATTGAACAATGTGAAAAACAACATTCCAGCAGTGAATGATGCTGATAAAAAAGTAACAAACCCTGATGGAACAGAAGCGCCAAATGCGGTGATGTAACGAACATCAATAAAGCTCCATTGACAGCAGAAAAAAAGTCGCGGACTTATTGAAACCAACTACAAAAGATGGTAAACCAAACCCTAACTTCGTGGGCAACAATGCAACTACGTATCTGACGTATTGAATGTCTGGTTGGAATTTACAAAAATAATGGTACAGCGAAAGACTTCGTGAAACCATTCGACACTGTAAACTTCGTGAACGGTGGTAATACAACAGCTGTGGTAACAACAAAAGCAGATGGCACAACAAGCGATGTGACTTTCAACGTAACAGGCTTGCCAATTGCTACAACAATCACGGATCCAACAACAGGTAAACAAGTACCAGTGGTAAAAGTGGGCGATACGTTCTACACCGCAAATCCAGATGGTACACCAAACATTGCAAGAAATGATAAAGGTGAACCAACTAATGGATATGTACGTGCAAACGATGGTAAATTGTATCCACGTGAAGCGGTAACTGTGGCACCATCAGCGGATCCAACTAAGCCTCCAACAGTCACACCAAATACTGATGCGAAACCAACCACAGTGAATACAAACTTGGCAAATCCAAATGTGGACAACACAACAAATGAGCCGGGTAATAATGTAAAACACTCCAACACAATTGGGTAATGTAGCGAATGGTGCGGAAACTTTCAAACCTGCAGATGATGTAAAATTAGCTAATGATGGCAAATGGTACCCAGCAGATCAAGTAGAAGCAAATGGTAAACCAAAGAAAGATGCGACACCTGTGGCTAATCCATTAGCACCTAAAAATGCAGATGGCGATGTTCTTGCTAAAAGGCAACGACGGTAACTGGTACAAAGCTAGTGATCTAGAAAATGGTGAACCCTAAGCCGAATGTTGATGAACAAACTCCAGTGGCAAAAACCGACTAATACTGAAAAAAGCAGGCCTTGTCAACTTTGAAAACTCTAATCCTAACAATGCAAACTACAGTAGGTGATTTACAAAAACTTAGGCTTTGTAGTAGCGACTCATGACAATGGTTATACTGAACAAATGCGTAATACTAATAAAGTTGAGTTTAAAAGGTAGCAATGGCGTACAAGTAACAGGTAAAACATTAAAAAGATGGTACTCGTGAAATTACAGTGGCTTTAAAAGAAGGTCGTGTAACAAATGATGTAATCATTACGAATGCAGATGGTACTGAAACACATGGTGTTCGTGGTGAAGATGGCAAAATTTATGTAAAAGATCCGAAAACTGGTAAAGCTACGAAGACTGAAATCCAAGTAGCGCCTACAGATACTGTAACGAATGATGGTAATTCCTATGTAACAGGTAATTCTGTAGCGACAGCTATTCAAAAATCTGGTTGGGGTATCGGTATTGGCTCTACTACGCAAGCTTTCAGTACAGAAGAAAAAGTACATGAAAAAGTTAACCCTAGTGACAAAGTAAAATATGTAAATGGGGATAACACAACAGTATCAATGGCAGTGGATGCAGAAAAGGATAAAGACGGTGCCACTGTTACCACAACCTATGTGAAAGTAGATGTGAACCGTGACCTTAAGATCGATAGCGTAACAGCCGGTGGTCCGACAAAAGATGGTGTACCTGGCAAAGATGGCGCTATGACTGTGAAAGACGTAGCTGGCAAAGACGGTGTATCCGCGACAGCGAAAGATGGCAAGGGTACATTGACATTGAACAATGCGAAGGCTGGCAAAAATGGAAACGATGTCGCTAGTGTAGCTATCTCTACAGATAAAGCACCAGCTGACTTGGACAACACACCGAAAGGTGCAGTTCGTGCCAACGACGGTAAAATGGTATGCTCCAGCAGATGTGGATGTGAAAACTGAAAAATGGTAAAAACTGTGGTGACACCAAAAAGTCGGTAAATCTCAATGGCAGATGCACCAACTATGGATCGTATCCAATACACAGGCACAGATAAAAAAAGTTCGTGACGTTGCGACTATGGATGACGGTCTTCGTTTCCAAGGTGATGACGGCGAATCTATCAGCAAACCATTGAACTCTACCGTACAATTGACTGGTGGCAACCGTGCTGATACGGGTAAACCAGTGGCGAAAGATGCGACAACAACAGGCAACATCGGCGTATTCAACACAGATGGTAAATTGTCCGTTCAATTAGCTAAAGATTTGGATAAATTGAACAGTGCTAACTTTGAAAGTAAAACTGACAAAGCTGGTAACCCAGTAACTATGATTGATGGTAAATACTATAAGGTCGTTGATTTAGAAAAATGGCAAGCCAAAAAAACAGGTGCAAAACCTGTAGAGGGAGATAACCTCAAAAAGCAGGTCCAAACTCTAAATTGACTGGCACAGGATTGGTAGTAACACCTGAAACAGCAAAAGCAGTCAATCCAAAAACTGGTGAAGTCACAGTAGATCCTACGAAAGTAGTATCCTTTGGCGCTCCTTCTATCGCAGTGAATCCTAATACAGGAAAAAACAATGGTAGATGCGAATGGAAATCCAGTGATGAAATCTGGTATTTCTGCGGTGCAAGTCATAGCGAATGTAGCACCGTGTGTGGAAAAATACAGATGCAGTTAACGTATCTCAATTGAAAAGGTGTAACCAATGCAGTTGTTAATATTAGCAACCATGTTAATGGCTTTAGGTGCGCAGATGAATCGTGTGGGGGCTCAAGCGACAGCAATGGGTCGGCTTACGTCATTTACAATATGATCCATTGAGCCAACAACAATCATGGCGGTGTAGGTATATACAAAGGTGAAGGTGCCTTAGCATTGGGTGTCGCTCATTACAAAAATGAGTCCACATTATTCCATGCAGGTGCATCTATTGGTAGTCGTGGTGATGAATTGATGGCGAATGCGGGTGTAAGCTGGAAATTCGGTGCTCGTGCTGACGAAACGGCTGTGAAAGACACATTCCGTCAAGGACCTATCAGCTCTTCCTCACATTACAAGACAAAGTATCTGCACTAGAAGCACAAAATAAAATACAAAAAGATCAATTGAATGAACTACGTGCGACAAACGCTGCTCAAAAAGCAGAAAACGAAGCACAACGTGAAGAATTAGCATTGATGAAAGCACAAATTGCAGAATTGTTCAAACGCATGAATGGATAATCTTACATAGTACAGACTATCTAGGACGTGACAATCAACGATAGTGAATGCTAAATCGCTCAATCTGTCTTGTGAAAAGAACCAGTCTCTCTTATGAGAGATCAGGTTCTTTTCTTTTTACGAGAAGGCCCCAAATATGGTATGATATAAGGTACAGGTAATACATAATAGATTCCTACATAGATAATAGGAGGTACCTACTTTGAGTAGTATTTTTGATATCATTGGACCGGTTATGATTGGTCCGTCTAGTTCACATACGGCAGGGGCTGCGCGGTTGGGAAAGATGGCGCTCTCTATGTTTCATGAACGCCCGGACAGTGTGACTATGACGTTATATGGTTCCTTTGCGAAAACCTATCGTGGTCATGGTACGAATCGTGCCTTGGTTGCGGGGTTGCTCGGTATGGATGCAGATGATGCGCGCATCCGTGACTCCTTGGAAATTGCACAGCAAGAGAACTTTCAGTATACTTTCATCGAGTCCGAAGTGGATGCAGGTCATCCGAACACGGTGCGTTTCAATATGTATGGTAAAGATGGCAAGCATATGTCCGTCACTGGTTCTTCCCTTGGTGGTGGTCGAGTGGCGGTGACCAATATTGATGGCATCGATGTAGACATCACGGGGAAGAGCATCAAATCATTGCGTTCCACACGGATCAACCGGGCGTGATTGCGGGGGTGACCCATATTTTAGGCTTAGCGGGCATCAACATTTCTAGCATGCGCGTATTCCGTAAACGAAAAGGGTCAGAAGCGGTGATGCTCATTTCCACGGACTCCGATGTAGACGAAGTGGCATTACAACAGATTAAGGAAGTGCCGGGCATTTCCTCGGTCATGTATTTTTGAACCATTGGAATAGAGGATACTATGAGTTATTTATACGATACAATTGAAGATATTGTGCGCCTTGCAGACCGTGAAAGTATCTCTTTTCTCCGAGGTGGTCTTGCGGGCAGAAATAGAGAGTACGGACGCAACGAAAAGAGGAAGTACTCGATGAAATACGTCGTCGTATTCAGATTTTTCAAAGAGTCTGTTCACGATGGCATAGAAGATACAAGAAAAAAGTAAAAAGTGGCATGTCTGGCGGACAAGCCAAACAATTAGATGAGCGAAAACCAGTGTTTTTGAGTGACCTTACATACCGAGCCTTGCGCTATGCTATATCCGTGAATGAAGCCAATGCGAAGATGTTCCGCATCGTGGCATGTCCTACGGCGGGGGCCTGTGGTATTTTTACCGGGTGTCATGCAAGCAGTGGGGAAGTGTACAACTGCGATGACAACGCCTACATCAATGGATTTTTAGCGGTGACCGGTGTAGGCAATGTAGTGACGAACCAAGCTTGCGTAGCGGGTGCTGTGGGCGGTTGCCAAGCCGAAAGTCGGTACGGCGGCAGCTATGGTCATTGCTAGTGCGGTGGCTATGATGAGTGGCACGACAGAAGAAATTGTGACGGCTATGACCTTGTGTATGAAAAAAATGTACTTGGTTTGGTCTGCGATCCAGTGGCAGGTCTTGTAGAAGTGCCGTGCGTGAAGCGGAATGGCATCTATGCAGTCCACGCTTTAGCCGCCGCAGAAATGGCTATGGCAGGGTTACGCAGTCGTATTCCAGCAGACGAAGTGATCGGCGCCATGGATTCCATAGGACGAGCCTTGCCAGAAGCGCTACGGGAAACGAGTGAAGGAGGCCTTGCGAGAACGAAAACAGGAATGGAGATTACAAACCGCTTGGCACATCAGAAATAGAGAGGAATTAGGGATGGAAATAGAAGCATACAAAGAAACCTCCACCTACCAAGGAGCAGTGCGCATTTTGCAGACCTTGCAAGCGGCGCACCATGAGGCGTATATTGTGGGCGGTGCTGTGCGAGACATCCAGATGGGGCGCATCCCCCACGATTACGATATCGTCACTTCGGCTATGCCAGAGGTGGTCATCGATGTACTGCGGACGGCGGGCTTTACCACAACCAACGTAGTGGGCGCCTCGTTCGGTGTCGTCGTGGTATCCCGCGGGGATCATGCCTACGAGGTGGCGACCTATCGCAGCGAACAGTATGGCGACGACAGCCATCGGCCTGTGGCGGTGCAGTATCCATCTACCTTTTTAGAGGATGTGCAGCGACGGGACTTTACCATCAATGGGTTGGCGCTCTCTGAAAGTGGACAAATCCGTGATGAAGTCGGTGGATTACGAGATATCGAGGCACGCCGGTTATGCACCATCGGATCTAGCCAAGAGCGCTTTCAAGAAGATGCGTTGCGCATGTTCCGATTATGTCGGTTTGCGGGACAATTGGGATTTACCATCGACCCTAGTACATGGGCTGGCATCGAGCCAAACCTGTATCGAGTGGAAGGATTATCCCTAGAACGAGTGCGGATAGAAATCGAGAAAAATGTTGCTCAGCGACCATGTAGACCTCGCCTTAGATGCGTTGGTGCGCAGTCATTTGAATGACCAATATTGTCAACAAACCATGGAGGGTCAGTCTCGGCGGATTCCGATTTTACCAGAGTTAACCCATTTAGTGGACTTGCCACAAGCCCCAGAACATCACGTACATGATGGATGGCACCATATCTTGGCGGTGGTGAAAGCGGTGCCACAGAACTTGGTGTCATGGTCAGGGCTACTTTGCTCCACGATGTAGGGAAAAAGGTGTGGAAGGCGTTCGAGGCTTTTCACAATGGGCGTATTACCGATCGCAACCACGATACAGTAGGCGCCAAGATGACGAGAGATATATTGACTCGCTTGGGCTATGCCAAAGAGTTTGTCAATTTAGTGACATGGCTCGTGGAACGGCATATGCGCTTTCATTTTTACGTGGCCAATGCATCGGCAGATTTGCGAAAAATGGATGCAGAAAGAATCGCGGGACGGCGTGTTCCGAGAAACGAAGGATCTAGTGGAAGCCATGCAGTATTTGAAAGACCTAGGGGTGGCAGATGTCATCGGCGGTGGCACGAAAGAATCTGCCCCGTCGGAAGCCTATGGACAGCGTATGGTGGCATTGGCAACAGCGATGCCGGTGCACACGAAAGATTTACACTACGATAAAGGGGTCGCCAGCCTTGGTAACACCTTATGTGAAAGAGGTTATGCAAACCTTGTTAGAACGGGTCCAAACGGGGGCCATAGAGAATACGCCGGAGGCCTGCACGAGGCAGGATTGGCGAAGTATCGAAGATTGAAAGGAAAGGAGTAGGACCATGAATATGCAACGAGCACGAAAAACGGCTACATGGCAATGCGATGATATGGTTTCTCCTCACCTTGGCAACGGTCTTACTCTTGGTCATTCGCTATATGGCGATACAAATTATATTTCATAGTGACTATACAGAACAATTTTCCAATCAATTTGTAAAGAATCGGATTCTCCAATCGCCGAGGGGGACCATTTATGACCGCAACGGAAATCCGTTGGCTCTGAGCGTGACGGTAAACTCAGTGGTGGCAGACCCCTGCGATGTTGCGCAAAAGATGGCGATAAGTCGCCAGAAGAAGTAGCGGATTTATTAGCGCCGTATTTGCGCATTTCCGAGAGGAAATCCTCAACAGATTACAGGAAGATACCGGTTTTATCTGGCTCGATCGTTTGTTGGACGTGCCGAACTCCAAATGCGGTAGAAACGTTGAAGAAAAAAGAAGATATGACTTACATTCGATTGGAAAAGAAAAGCCGTCGCTATTATCCTAACAATACTTTATTGGCACAAGTCTTGGGCTTTGTTGGTTTCAATGAAGATGGACAAGCCGATGCAGAGGGAAAAAGCGGGCTTAGAATCTGCCTTAGATGATTTGATTCGCAGTAATAAGGTGAAACTCAGTGTTCATAACGACACAGCGGGACGCCCTGTCTTTGAATCGGTACAAACGAAGTTTTTTTACCGGATCAAGAAAAAGTCTGTGTATTTAACCATCGATACGACGGTCCAATTCATAGCGGAGCGGGCCTTAGATAAAGCGATGATAGACACGAAGGCGCGCAGTGCGACCATGATTATTATGGATCCTAAAACAGGGGAAATCTTGGCGATGGCGAACAAAAAACCGTGGTATGGCATCGGATGTGAATAAATTAAAGTTTGAAGATTATCGGAACAATGCGGTGGTAAGTATTTATGAACCAGGGTCTACGTTCAAACCGATTATTGCCGCCTCCGCTCTGGCAGCTGGAAAGTGGCAACTAGATACAGTGTACAATGATACGGGCACCATTCTAATCGATGGGCATACGATAAAAAAACTGGGACGGTAAAGGCAGGGGTAAAGTTCGCTTACTAGATATTCTAAAATATTCCATTAATACGGGTATGGTGTACTTGGGTACGACCACAGGTGGAGATATTTTGACAGATTATGTCAAACGATTTGGCTTTGGTAAAGCCACAGGCATTGAACTCCCCGCTGAGGGGGATGGAATCCTATTTGATCCGAAAAACAATGAGTAAACTAGATACGGCGACCATGTCTATTGGACAGGGGAGTGCGGTGACACTCATTACAAATGGTACAAGCCTATGGGGCCTTGGCAAATGGGGGCAAAATGATGAAGCCTCATATTATTAAATCCATTATGAACCCAGACGGCTCCACTTTCAGAGAAGCACAAGATATAGAGCAAGGCCAACCTATCCCTGAAAGTATTGCCAAACAGATTACAGATATCTTGGAAAAAGAAGTCTCCGAAGGGGGTGGCCATAAAGCTTACGTAGAGGGCTACCAATTTGCTGGTAAAACAGGAACGGCGCAAAAATTAGATGCCGAACATGGTGGTTACTTGAATGGCCGGTATATTGCATCCTTCATTGGTTATGGTCCTGTAGAAGATGCTCACTTTGTTGCATTAGTTGTGATTGATGACCCGCAGGGAACATACTATGGTAGTCAAATTGCGGCACCAGTATTCCAAGATGTGATGTCACAATTAGTGCGGTACTATAAGCTTTCACCGACTCGTAGTAAACACGGTGATAAAGACAAGTCAAAAGCTGAAACTAAGGTATTGACGGTGCATCGTAATAAAGATGGCTCTGTCATTGTGCCAAACTTCGTAGGACATGCCTATGGAGAGGTCCGCGATTGGGTTCATGAAGCGGGCTTGACCTTCAAGCCGAACGGCAGTGGTTACGCGATTTCACAGGATGAGCCAGTAGGCAGTACCTTGGAACAAGGAGAATCGGTGACAGTATATTTCAGCCGATAACAAAGGAAATCGGTGATGGTATATGTTAGTCGATAACAATGATCACTGATCGGGGAATGTTGGTGTACCCCTCAGTGGCGTGTAGAACAGATATGTAGTAACTAACTCGGAAATGTGAGGACAGGATGATAGAATTATTAGGTAAACCGGTGGCACAAGCTCGCAAAGCTGTGCTACTGGAACATATGCAAGCCTTGGTGGACCAAGGTGTGACGATTACATTGGGGATTTTGCTAGTCGGTGACGATAGCGCCGCTAAAATGTATGCTACGTTTATGGAAAAAAAGTGGCAAAAGGGGCGAACTTCGGCACAGAATTAGTGGAATTGCCGACGACAGCTACCCAAGAAGAGGTAGAAGCAGTGATTCACAGATTTAATGGAGATGAACGTATCTACGGTGTATTGCCGTTGATGCCGATGCCGAAACACATCGATAGCGAAGCGGTAATTGGCGCATTGGATCCAGACGAAGGACATTGATGGATTGACGACGTACAACATTGGCTTGGTAAGTTCTGGCAAGGGTGGCTATGTGCCGTGTACGCCAAAAGCGTGCATGGCGATTATCGACCATTATGGCATTGAGCTGGCAGGTAAAAAAGTAGTTGTCCTAGGCCGTAGCCAAGTGGTGGGGCAAACCAGTGGCGTTATTGGCGCTAGAACGGAATGCGACAGTGACGATCTGCCACTCTAGAACCCAAAACTTAGAAGGTGAATTAGCCCAAGCTGATGTGGTCATGCAGCCGCCGTAGGCAAAAGCGCACATGGTGCATGGGTCTATGCTGAAAGAGGGTCGCGTTGTTATCGACGTAGGCATTAACGATCTAGAGGGACAGACCGTGGGCGATGTGGACTTCGCCTCTGCCAGTGAAGTGGCGTCTGCCATCACGCCTGTGCCAGGTGGTGTAGGGTCTGTGACGACCGCTATGATGTTAGAAGGATTATACGAGGCTTATCATGCACGAAATGGCCATCGCTGAGGGTATTGTGGATGTGGCACTAGACACGCTGAAAGCGAATGAAGGGACCATCATCCATGCTATACAGGTACAGATCGGAGCTTTATCTGGAGTTGAACCAGAGGCATTACATTTTTGCTTTGATGCGGTGACTCGGGGAACACCAGCAGAAGGAGCGAAATTAGAGATTGAAACGATCCCTATGAAAGGGCGTTGTTTAGATTGCCATCAGACATTTTCAATGGAACAGTATCGCCATGTATGTCCCCACTGTGAAAGCTTTGCCGTGGAAGAACTGCAAGGCCGTGAACTGCAGGGTGGTATCTATCGATATGGATTAAAGGAGTACCATGGAAGTACAAGTAATGACAAATGTATTGGCTAAAAATGATGCCATTGCAGAAACACTACAACAACAATTTAAAGAGAAACGCATTTTAGTGATGAACTTATTAGGCTCTCCAGGGGCGGGGAAAACATCCTTGCTAGAGGCGACCTTACAAACCTTGTCCAAGGACTATCGCATCGCTGTTATCGAAGGTGATTTATTTACCGACAAAGATGCGGAGCGCATTCATGCCACAGGGGTGCCCGTGATTCAAATCAACACCGTCGGTGGCTGCCATTTAGATGCGAATATGATTCGTGAGGCTATTGGCGAACTAGATTTGGATGCATTGGACCTCATCATTATTGAAAATGTAGGCAATTTAGTATGCCCAGCAGAATTTTTCATCGGTGAAGATATGAAAGTAACGGTTCTTTCCATTACAGAAGGGGAAGATAAACCGTTGAAATATCCGTTGATCTTCAAAGAATCTGTCATGGTTCTATTAAATAAAGTAGATTTATTGCCCCTATGTGCCGTTCAAAATGGATGAAGCCATTCAAGATATTCACTCCCTACAACCGGGGGTACCTATCTTTCCAGTGAGCTGTACACAGGCGGAAGGGCTTTCACCGTGGATTACATGGGTAAAAGAACGATTAGAGGAGCGACGTTGCCATGAATAATAAATGGAAACATACCTTGGCGACCATGACAGTACTAGGCATGGTGGGCTTGCAGACACAGGTCGTATTGGGTCATGATCGTCGAATCCTGTCAATAAGAAGGCGGCCTATTTCTGAGCAAGACGCTAATGATAATGCTGTGCACAAAAAGGCTGAGTCCATTGCTTCTGAACAAGATACTGCTGAAAAAAACAGAAGGCAACTTCTGAGGCGAAGCAAGAAGCCATATCGGATGTGGTGCAAGGAAAAACCGTAATAGAAACGAAACACAATAGCACCGCTGTGCAACGGAAGGTGACCGTAGGGACGGTGACCCTTGATTTGACACCAGAACAGGTGGCAGAAGAGTTAGCACTGCGCAAGTTCTTGCGTGAAAAGAAAGCGTCCTTTGTGGAAGAAGAGGAAGAAAATTTAGACAATGTGGGAACTACGTTCACAGCGAAACGGATTCCACCGATTGTAATTACAGATACTTTTGTAAAAGCACTCGAAGCGGAAGCGAAAGCGCGCATGGATGCGAAACAACGTGAACCGTGGGCGTTCCCAGACGTGGATGTGCTGAAAGAAAAACTAGAGGCCATTAGTAAGAAGAAGTCGGTAGAGGCAACGGTAAAAGATGGTGTTGGATTAGATACAGATGTAGATGGCGATGCGAAAGATGGGGTAGAGGCAGACTATGCTGAGGGTGTTGAGGATACTGAGAGCCCAGAGGTGGCAGGGAATGCTGATGGCGTAGGCGATGCCTCAGGTGTAGGCGATACCTCAGATATGGGCGATACATATACTCAGGATTCCAAGGATTCTAGAGAGAACAAGCAGTCTCAGTGAATCATCTTCTAGTAAAGATGAGACTAAAAACAACAAAAAGATATAAAAGAAAAAGATAAGAAAAAGACTCTGCACCGAAATATCCTATTGACCTACTATGGACAGATAAGGAGAATATCTTCTTGCACGAGGACGTGCATGTAGGTGCCACACGTGGGGAAGTACTCTTTGCGTGGGGTGCTCCGCGGGCTATGTGGCGCGATAATGGAGACAGTTCTTTGTTGTGGCTATATCAAGGAACATTTGATGAAGAAAAAAACTATAACAAAAAAACGAAAAAAATCTGCTATGCATTTAGAGGAGTTTTCACAGTCAGTGAAGAATACATATAGTAGTGACTCTTTAGCAGGTTCTAACAGTTCTGTGGGTTATGTGTGGCTTTCATTGAAAGATGGGAAAGTGACACATTTGGGAATGATTACGGGTCTAGACTGGCCTCGTTTTTGCTATACCAGCCACTACATTAGAAACGTTTAAGCCAAATGCAATGACAGAATCAGATTTCTCTTTGATGGGTTACCAATTAGGTAAGACTTTCACCAATGATCCTAATCGATCTTGGGAAGAAAGAGGTAAGCTGTACGGTCAGGAATTTTTAGGCTATAAGGATGTAGTTATCGCATATAACAAGGAACACGAAATCACTCAGTGTCATGATCAACTCATCGCTTGGTACGACGAAACGTGGCATTTCACTAGGAGATTCTAAATACTTACTGCTCTATCTCTACGGAGTGCCAGATTTTTGAAGAACCCGCTAATTATCATGATAGTACGAAGGGGGTAGTCTATGGCTATCGCCATCCAGTGCTAGAACATACGTATTTGTTGTTTACATTAGATGATAAATTCGTTAGAGAAATATTACTGTCCAATCAAAAGAAAAAGCGAACTTGTTTCGGCTATGAAATAGAGTGGCGTTCTTAGCTTGATATTGGGCAAGGAAGAGCACGACATATTCCTACGCAAACTGATACAGTGGTTAGGTTTGCTCCGGAACATGTCGTGCTCTTCTTGCGTTTGCAAATGTGAGTAAAAAGAACGCCACCCTATTACTAACCAAAATGGCGTTCTACGGGGAGGGGTATGTTACGGTCTTCTTGCATTTGCAAATGTGAGTAAAAGAACGCATGACCCTATTTCTATCCTAAATGGCGTTCTGGGGTCAGGTGCTTTCTGTATAATGCGAAATCTATATTTGACCGTATTGTTAGTAAAAATAATATAATTGGACTATATAATCATATGAAGCAGATATGCTTAGGAGCTTTATGATAAGAGGGGTAATATATGAATAGAAAGTCTACGTTGGCAGTGTTAGTCGTGAGTGCTTTGACTGCGAGTTATATGGGTGTCAATGCTGCGGCGGGTACTGGTTCGTATGAGGCTGGTGATGGTGCTAGTGCATCGGGTCAAAATGCGGTAGCTGTTGGTCATGAATCGAAAGCGGTAGGAGATACTGCCGTTGCTATTGGTAATGGAGCTACGTCCAATATACTGAATGGAATAGCTATTGGTAAGGGTGCTGGTAATAATGCTAATGATAAAGTTGGTAGTGGTACTAGTGCAGGCAGTATATTTATTGGTATGCAAGCAGGGCAAAATACGACGGGTAATATCAATGCTTTTATAGGCAGTGGAGCAGGTTCAAATACAACTGGATCAAATAACATTGCCTTTGGTAATGGTGCGGGATCATCTGTAACAGGTGAGCATACTATTTCCATAGGCTTTAATGCATCTAAATCTTTGAGTGGACTTAATAATATTTCTATTGGTCAAAGTGCAGGGAATGTTTATAAAGGGCACGAGTAATATAACTATAGGTTCAAATGCAAATAGTTTTAAGAAAGAAACAGCTATAAACTATGGTGTGGCTTTGGGTACAGAGAGTGAGACTCTTGGTGATAGAACGGTAGCATTGGGAGCGGCAGAAAAATCAAGGTCAATTGGTGCCACTGCTGTAGGTATGGCGGCAGAATCAAATAATGGGTTTTGCTACAGCTCTTGGTTATCATGCTGTAGCAGATGGTGGACATTCTATTGCGATAGGCTTAAACTCTCATGCTGTAGTCTGCGTACTCCGTAGCCCATGGTTCCCTGGGCTGAAAGTAATGGTAAATTTGGGACAGCCGTTGGATATGATGCACATGCTAATGGTGAGAGAAGTGTTGCCTTAGGAAAAAACTGCAATTGCAGAAGCTAATGATTCTGTTGCATTAGGGACTAATACGATTAGTGATCGTAATGCTGAGATGATTGGTTATGATCCATCTGAAACTGCTATTGTAAAAGGTGCCGATAATGCGTTGCAATTGAGCGCCGGTTTACAAGCCCAATTTGAGGCAAAAGGATGCAGAGTACAAGGTATTACAAAAAGAAGCTGAAGCGATTCAAACGGAACGTAATACGCTATTAGAAAAACAAAAAGAATTGACGGCAGCGAATAATACGACAGAGTTAGACACTGTCAAAGCACAATTAGCAGATAATAAAACTCGTTTAGATGCGAAAAATAAAGAAGTGTCTGATAAAGAGATAGAAATCAATAAAGCTTGTAGGTACTTGGAAAGCAAGAAAAAGGTGCGGTATCTGTTGGTAACTCTACTACTGGAGAAACTCGCCAAATTATCAATGTAGCAAAGCAGGTACGGAAGATACAGATGCGGTCAATGTAGCGCAATTGAAAGCCGTATCGAATGGCGGCTTTACGGTATCCACAAATTCTTACGATACTACGGATGAAACAACAAAAGCGAGCACAAAAACTACGCTTATTAAAACTAAAATTGGTGGTATCTTACCAATCGAAGGGAAAGCAAGTACTGTCTATGGATCTACCGCGACACCGGTTGCGAACTATTCCTCCGATAATTTGATTACCTATGCAGATGCGGGCACCGTACGTATTGGTATGCTGAAATCCCCGACTTTCACAAGCGTGTCCATTGGCGATACAAACCCAATTACTTTGGCAAACGATAATGGTAAACTTACCGTCGGTGGTAGCGAAGTTGTGACAAAAAAATAATATTACTAGTATTTTTTTAATGAATTATATTCATTTTCTGATGGTCTTACAACTAAAAAGTAAAGATGGTAAAAACCATTGTTAAGTTAGATAAAGAAGCACTGAAAAAAATGATGCGGATTTCAAAGGGCCAAAAAAGGCGATCCAGGAGAAAAAGGTGCTGACGGTAAATCTGCCCTAGATGTATGGAAATCAATCGCGTGCAACGAAAACAAAACTGTCGCAGATTTCGCAACTGCGATCAAAGGCGATAAAGGTGAATCAGGCACAAATGGTACCAACGGCATTAATGGCAAGTCTGCTTACGACCTTTGGAAAGAGCAACCAGGTAATGAAAAGTAAATCTGAAAAAGATTTTGTGAACTACATGAAGGGGGCAAGTTTACCAGATTTTATTTCTATCGTCGATCCTAACGGTAATACCACACCGGGTGGCACCGATGCGGGCACGGGAACAACACCAGTGCGGTTCTAATCGTCGGTACAGGTACAACACCGGGTGGAACAAATCGGTACAGGCTCAAATCCAGTGGTACAAATGCTCGGTGCCGGTTCCAATCCAAGTCGCAGGTTCTCATGACGGTACAAATCCTCATGCTAACGCTACGATTACAATTTCCAACGGCACAGATGCATCCAATCTCGCGCCGACGATTACTTTCAAAACGGACGACAAAGGCAATGGTACAGGTACGATTACAGGTATCAAAACGGCAGATGGTAAGGACAAAACAGCTGCTGCAAACGTGGACTACGTAACGAAAGTAATGGAAAACTCCGCTAAGGCCATGGATAAGGCGTTACACACGTTAAGCAATACCATTGGTGATGTGCGTGATGAAAGTCGCTCTGGCAATGCTATGAATGCAGCACTTTCAGCGTTGAAACCATTGGATTACAAAGAACACGAACGCACGCAAGTGATGGCGGGCGTTGGTCACTATGAGGACAAAACGGGCTTTGCCTTGGGCGTGGCGCATTTTACAAATGAAAGAACTATGTTCAATGCTGGCGTAGCACTTTCTGGTGATAAGTATATGTACAATGCAGGGGCTACTTTCAGATTTGGATCCAGTAATGACGAAGTTCAAAAGGCGCCTAAATCTGAATTAGAGATGCTTCGTGCAGAATTAGAACGTGAAAAAGCGCGAAATGCCGAACAAGAGGCGACTATTGAAATGTTGAAACAACTTGTTTTGGTTAAGAAATAAGGTGGCATTTTTAGCTTGATGTTGGGAAGGAAGCACGACATATTCCTACGCAAACTGATACAGTGGCTAGGTTTGCTCCGGAACATGTCGTGCTCTTCTTGCATTTGCAAATGTAAGGAAAAAGAACGCCACCCTATTACTAACCAAAATGGCGTTCTAGGGAAAGTACAAAATTTTCTAAAAAGTTAAAAAAATTTTAAATGAAACACTTGCATTATAAATAGAGGTATGTTATTATATACAAGTAGTCAGGAACACCACTACAGAGTAGAAAAAGTTCTTGACAAACTACATAAGAACATATATAATAGTATATGTAAATGTGCTGGCGTAGCTCAATCGGTAGAGCAGCTGACTTGTAATCAGCAGGTTGTGGGTTCAATTCCTATCGCCAGCTCCATTTTTTTGGAGGGATTCCCGAGCGGCCAAAGGGAGCAGACTGTAAATCTGCCGTCTTCGACTTCGAAGGTTCGAATCCTTCTCCCTCCACCATTTTCATCGCGGGGTGGAGCAGTTGGTAGCTCGTCGGGCTCATAACCCGAAGGTCGCAGGTTCAAGTCCTGTCCCCGCAACCATGTTAACTTGTTAGTGATTGAATAGTGCTGGTGTAGCTCAGTCGGCAGAGCGTATCCTTGGTAAGGATAAGGTCACCGGTTCAATCCCGGTCACTAGCTCCATATACTTGGCGGCATAGCTCAGTTGGCTAGAGCAATCGGTTCATACCCGGTGTGTCCGCGGTTCAAATCCGTGTGCCGCCACCAATAACCTCACTTTAGGTGGGGATTTTTTTATGCCCAAAATATGGGCTCTTTGTCAAATGTGGGGGCTGCTCATATAAAAGTTCTTAGCGCTAGCTATCTAAATAGCTAGTGCTATTCTTTTTGCTTAATAGAAGTATACGAACTCTGAAACGCTCAAAATTACGCAACCCATAACTTATTCTCTTTTAATACTTTAATGTTATTATTACATCCTTCGGTAAACCCATTGGAGTATGGTAATACAAAGGCATTAACAATTTGAGGGAACCAACTAACAAAGGAGACTTTTAAAATTACTAAACTCCGGTAAATGACAGTTTTCTACTGCGTTTAACCATAATTGTAGGTGCCTTTTCTATGTTAGGGTATGCTGTATGTCTTAAAATATCCTCCTAAAGGCTAATCTAAGCCCATATGCACGTCGTAGGTCATCGGATATACGCAATATTTCCAACAGCTTAATTCGCTCGCTTTCAGTTAATTTGTTAGGATTCTTCATAAGAACTCTTCGATTATATTTGAGGGTTCTAGAGTATGCCACTAGCCTTTTTTGCTCACGCTTACGTACACGCTCGAGAGCCCAATTCACCAAGCGACACACATGATAACGATCTGCCACAATATGTGCGTGAGGGAACATAGTTTGCATCACTAACCTAAATAATGGAGACATATCCATAACGATGTATTTAACCTGTTCTCTAGCTTCTTTAGAAAAGGTTTTAAAGTATTGGATAAGAGCTCGCGTATCTCGTTTAGGTAAAAATGTCTACGATAGAGTGATTGTTTAAATCGGTTATGATAACTTGGTACATTTGGCCTTCAGCATTCCCTTTATATTCGTCAATACCTAGTACAGTAGGTAATTGAGAAGGCTTTGGAATGGCTAATTTAGAACAATACCGAATAACTGTGGATACAGAAACATCGCCGCGTTTAGCCATCTCCGTGTAAGATCCTTTTTCTTCAAGTTGTCTAAATAGATACTCCACATTAGTTTTACTGAGTCGCAAATAACGGCAAACAAAAAGGGTTCTTTTTCTATGAAAGTGTGATTACATTCCCCGGCACTTGTAACGTCTTTGTAAGTAGGTAGCAGTCACTATGTGATGTTGTGTAGCGCCAAACTTAACGTCTCTAGGGGCGTTTACCTTTAGACTTTCTAGTATGTGCTCCGCAATGTGGACATACTTGCTCAGCTACTGGCATCTCAAGTGTGAAAATGCACAGAACCATCATCATTTACTTTCATAAATTTAATATGTTCCTCTTTAATTTTAAAGACAATTTCGTATAATTGACGTTAGACATATATGACTCATCCTTTCTTAATGGTTTGGTTGCTTTTTAATGATACGGTTTGAGTTTGTATATGTCTATTTTATTGCTAAAAGAATGTTGGCGACTACTCTTATATGAGTAGCCCCAACATTTATTATAGAGCCAAAATATGGCTCCATAAAGATTGGGGATGCTCTTATATGAGTATCCCCAACTTTTATTATAGAAATTCTACATGTCTGTGAACAACATTTCGTTTATATTACGCTTCGCATAGATAAGTCTGCGAACTTCCATGGTATCGCCGATAACTACATAAAAAATAGAGAAGTTTCGCACATTGATTCTGTAGTACGGGTACTCTCTTGTTTTTGATGAGCGAAAGGGTGCAAAGGAAAGAGGTGCTGCTAGTCTTTTTTCGATTGCAGCTTCTATATCATCTAACAGTTGATGGGCAGCACTTGGGTTTTGCAGGTATTGGTGATATAGGATGTAACTTCTATTAAATCTTTTTCAAAGATAGGCAGAAAAAGTTAGCTTATAAATTGGTTTGTTCATCGATATAGCTCCTTGTCGCATTAAATACATCAGCTTTAGAAAAGTCGCGCTGTAGAACTTTTGGCTAATGTATCTGCTTCATCAAGTTTTTTTCTTCTACATCCATGGTCAGTGTGGAATATTGCTCGATGCTCATTAGCACCATGGTGCCATATCCATTTTTTTGTGAGAAATACAGGTGAGTTTGAGTTGATCACAGTTTCTTCAATTTCAGGAAATTTATTTCGTAAGTCAGAGACTGGGCGAATATGAATCATAATAAACACCTCCTTATTATCATAATTATATCTTTATTTTATCAGAGTATTACAAAAAGATAAACTAGTGTATTAAGATTTATTTTTGCTCTTGGTTAGATAAGCATTGAAATTCATAGATTGACTTTGTATAATGAGAGTATAGAAAGGTGGTGGCTCTATGACAACATGGTTTAATGATTTAAAAGAATTAATTTGGCACCCTAAGAGCAAAGGGTTTGATCAAATTGCAGAGCATGGGACGGTTAAGAAAGGATTGTTGACCTATTTCTGTCTAGATATTATATTTTCCTTGATTGTGGCTAGTTTACTATCTCCATTGATAGGTTTTTTAGCGGATTCATACATCTTGGAAATAGTCGCTTTAGGGTCAGCCATCATTCTAGGGGCTGCTGTGTTTATATTTGTATTACGTTCTGTGGGGCTGTTTATTAATAGTGCTTTATTTTTCGGACTGTATAAGTTGACCCAAGGAAAAGGTACGTGGTCAGATGTAGTCAAAGGATTCATTTATGGAAATATTATTGCTAATGTCTATGGCTCTATTGCAGGGATTATTCTGTTAGTTAGCATAGCCGTATCAACGGATTTGCCAATAGTAGGTGGCGCTAGTTTTGCACTAGGTATTTTAGGGATTGTTATAGCACTTGGCCTTTGGATTTTTATCAGAATATATTCTTAATGTCTCGAATTTTAATGGACACAAAAGGAAAGGTGTTCGTCTTATATATTATTACAGGGATTGTTCTTAGTGTATTAGAATATATGTTAAAAATAACTAAACTGTATTTGTATTTATCTATTTAATCATATATAATAAAGGTAATTAGTTTTTGTAATGAAGGAGGCTATTTTAACAATGGCAAAAGCAAAATTTGAACGTAATAAACCACACGTTAACATTGGTACTATCGGTCACGTTGACCATGGTAAAACTATTTTTAACAGCAAAGCAATCACTAAAGTTCTTGCTGAAAAAGGTCAAGCTGATTTCCAAGATTACAGCATGATCGACAAAGCTCCAGAAGAACGTGAACGCGGTATCACAATCAACACTGCACACGTAGAGTACGAAACAGACACTCGTCACTATGCACACGTTGACTGCCCGTGCCATGCTGACTATGTTAAAAATATGATCACTGGTGCTCGCTCAAATGGACGGCGCTATCCTAGTTGTATCCGGCACTGACGGCCCTATGCCACAAACTCGTGAGCACATCTTGTTAGCTCGCCAAGTTGGTGTACCACTATCGTTGTATTCATGAACAAAAAAAGACATGGTTGACGATGAAGAATTATTAGAATTAGTAGAAATGGAAATCCGTGAATTGCTTTCCAGCCTACGAATTCTCGGCGATGACATCCCAGTTGTTGCGGGTTCTGCATTGAAAGCATTAGAAGGCGACGTCGCATACGTTGAAGCAATCAACGAATTGATGGGCAAAAGTTGACGAGTACATCCCAACTCCAGAACGTGACACAGACAAAAACATTCTTGATGCCTGTGGAAGACGTGTTCACAATCACTGGTCGTGGTACAGTAGCAACTGGCCGTGTAGAACGTGGTCAAATCAACGTTGGTGACGTGGTAGAAATCGTTGGTCTTCAAGAAGAACCATCCAGCACTACAGTTACAGGTCTTGAAATGTTCCGTAAAATCTTGGAATCTGCAGTAGCAGGTGACAATGTAGGGGCACTTCTTCGCGGTATCGACCGTAAAGACATCGAACGTGGTCAAGTATTGGCTAAAACCAGTTCCATCAAACCTCACACTAAATTCAAAGCAGAAGTATACGTGTTGACAAAAGAAGAAGGTGGCCGTCATACTCCATTCTTCTCCAACTACCGTCCACAATTCTACTTCCGTACAACTGACGTAACTGGCGTTATCAACTTACCAGAAGGTACAGAAATGTGTATGCCTGGTGATAACATCACTATGAACATCGAGCTTATCACCCAATCGCTATTGAAGAAGGTTTACGTTTTGCGATCCGCGAAGGTGGACATACAGTAGGCGCTGGTGTTGTTACAGCTATCGAAGAATAATCTAACAGAATCGTAGATTCTAAAACGAAAAAGCGACCGTAAGGTCGCTTTTTGTTCTAATCATCTCTATATGATATACTGTTCACAAAAAGGATGGGATTAGTGTAAGTACGAATTTTGTTGCCGTAGATACAGCATACTTACAGGTATATAAGTATAATGAAATTATAAACTGATAAACTGATAATATTTATCATATATAATGTAAGATATATCGTATATAATGATAGTAGTATTATTACAACTATTACTACTATTAGCAATAGGAGTATAAACGATATCTATCTTATCAAGTATAAAGTTATAAGGAGGTTCTATGAGTACGATTACAACGATGCCCGTTTCTATGGAGGGTCGGCAAGAGGAGCAAAGCAATCTTGGAATCAAACGTCCAAGTTTTTCGTGAATATGCATCAGCGCGAGGACCGCGTGGCGCGTGTAGTAGATTTTGTAGCTCGCCTGAAAGAACTGGACATCCATCCCGCAGAGGGTGAAACAGCGCCGGATATAGGCTGTGGTACTGCTGACTATGCTATGGGCTTAGCACGGAATGGTGTGAAAGTGACCGGTGTAGACTTGTCTACGGGTATGCTCGAAGGGGGCAAGGCCATCAGCGAGAAAGAAGGACTTTCACTAGATTTATGGCTTGGACCATGGTCCGAAGAAGCCCGTCAAGCCTTGGGCTGGGACAAACAATTCGACCTAGTGTACAGCATTTTTGTCCCTATCATGTCCGACACGGCTAATCTGCGTGCTTTGCACAAAGCGAGTCGCAAACACTGTTTGTGCATTATGTTCGCCGATCGGAAGGATGAATATTTAGATGCCATCTATAGCGAGTTATATGGTGTAGAGGGATCTCCGTGGAAGGCTATGTTGCAAGACTGTGTAGATACAGCCCATGACATTGGCAACCATGTACAGGTGACCTACAAAACGGTGGAAGAAGTAGAAACTCTCACAGTAGAAGCCGCTGTGGACTATTTCTGCTTGCGCGTGCACCGCAAAGTAGGGGGTGATTTAGAGACTGTCAAGGACGATATCCGCCAATACTTAGCATCGAAAGCCATAGACGGAACTATTGATAATCACACCACAGATACCATCGCTTGGATATCTTGGGACGTATAAACGTATAAAAAGGTGAAAAGCCATCAACTCGTATGGGGCCGAGTTGATGGCTTTCGTAGCGATATAGGTGCGTATGGGAATACACCTTTGCTACATGGTAAGTAGTTTGAAAGGTCGGAACATATGAGAGTTCATAGTTCCTGTCGAGTATCACATCGACTACTAAAGTATAGCAAAACCCATAGGAATATGTATAATATGAATATTGTTCTACAAGTTATAGCTAACGCCTATACAAATTTGGTTGACACTTTCACCATTTCTGAATGTATCTAAGTGTAAGGACTTGGTACTGAGAAAGGAGCAAAAACACATGAGTACAGTCTTAAAAAGAATTACACTTAGTATTTACAGATGCTAGCAACGAGGAGACAACCATCGTCATCGCATTTCCTAAGGAAGGATTGACAAAAACGGAAATCGAAACGGCAGTGTCGCCTTATGGCAGAAAAAGGATGTCATCCGTGGACGTAAAGATCACCGCTTAACTGACTTTCAACACGCCGCATTAGTAACAACAGAATCTACAATCGTTGAATAAGGAGGAACACAAGTATGGCAAAACACAATGGTTACGAAATTACAATTACAATTTAAAAAGGGCGAAGGCGCTCACAATGTGAAAGTAGCGAATTTTTCCTACATCAATGAAGTGGCCACAGACGATGATGTGAAAGCAGTGGGTCAGGCAGTGGCGAAGTTGTACGCATATCCCTTGGTGGGTGTGGTCCGCAACAACGCCATCCTCATGGAGGCCTAAGATGGACGCCTTGGAAAAAGCGTTACGAATTATTCGCATTGCTGTATGGATTATGAAATGGTGTAAACGATAAGGTAGGATAGGACCTTTAGACAGCGTAGCACTACATAGATTGCAGCAGATTTGAAACACACTACACAAAGTTAATGAATCTATAAGAATGTACCAAGACTTACCGTAGCCACCTTGCTCAGTACAAGCAGGGTGGCTATTGTTATGTGCTAATATAGTATATATTATATATACAAATAAAGAAAAATAAACCTGAATCTCTGCGGATCTGAGATTCAGGTTTTTCGTTGTAAGTCCCTATACTATTCTGAATGCGCCGTGATTACTGCAATTCTTCACGTAATATTGCAATTGCTTGTCGGTATCGTTTGTGTAACCCTTGACGACTCATGCCGTATTCCTTAGCCAAGGTGCTGATGGATTTTCCCTCGTACAAGACTTTCTGTAATAACACAGCGTGAGGTGTATCAATGCGCGTCAAGGCTTGCTCAAGGGCAGCCATTTGCAGTTGATGTAAAGCCTCCTCTTCCGTATTGTCCGCAGAGGGAATCATGACCATCAGATCCGTTTCGTCATCACCATCACTTTGCCAAAATGTTTCGTGATTCCATTGTTTCACACTGCGACGGAATAGATTCATTTCTGCAAAATGAATGCGGGATTTGACAAACCCGACGAAAAAGGGATCGTACTCGCCATGTCATAGGTTTGGATGGCAGTTAAAAACACTTCCCATAACATGGATTCCACATCGTGCTGCATGGAGCGCAGTTGACTGACGTGGGCATACTTCGTAATGAGAGGGACATAGCGTTGGCACAAAAGAATCTTAGCCGATGCATGCCCTGCTTGGACAAGCGCTACTAACTCCTCGTCAGTATAGCCGTCCTCCATACAATCTGGTCGTACTTGTCGTAAATTGTTTGTAATATAAGAATACCCCATTAGTACCTCCTTATATTCGTTAGGACTTACTAACTTTGATACCATAGTAGCGCTTTTTTTAGATCCTGTAAATAGGGCTGAAAGTGGTAAAAACCGTGTAACTTTTTACAGGCCTAGGTAGCCGAAAAACACTAGGGAATATAAGGGATTGTGAAAGTGGATTCAGGGAAAAGTACGCGGAATGGAAGGGTCCATTATTTTTCTAATAACTGGAGCATGGACGAGAATTGTTCCAGTACAATCTCCCGTTGGGCGCCCGCTAGGAGATAATTAGCACAGTATAGATGGAGCGCCACGCGGGCAATGTCATCTAGGATGAGCTGAAAGCGTGAATCGTTGCCTCTACGCAAACGAGGTAGGGAATCGTTCTAACTTGTGATGCGCATTCAGGTGAAAGTCTTTCACAGTAATTAAGGTGCTGTTCGGCAACGATGGATGTTGGGTAAAGTCTGAAAAGGCAAAGGCTAAGTAATTGATATAGCCGTGACGACATGTTTTGACAGACATGGTGGACGGCTTTTCAAATGCGATATAGGAAATAAATAAGTGACAGCTATCCAAAGGGATGGGGGCGTAGCTATGTTCCAGTTCACACTTGGCACTGAGAAAATCGCCACCCGTTCGTGAAAAGAAGGCTTTCATATTTCTGGATAGGTGTGTGATACGTTTTGCGCGTGCTGTCTGCCCAGACAGTAATCGTAGTTGGTGCTAGATTATTGTCGTAAGAGGGAAAGGCACACAGTAAAAATCTGACGGTGTTTCACAAAAGAAGGTAGACCGTCTGTGTCAATTGAACCATGCTCATTGCGTTTCGTACGCATAGACTCCTCCTTAGCAAGTTCAATGCGCTACCTGCCTCAGATCTGGGCTATACATATAGCACAGGTAGCTTTAAAAACATGTAATGACAGATATCTGTTGAAAGAATTATAATTCAAATCGTGAAAAAGTCATTCAAAAATTTATTGGAAAATAAGGGTACATATCAAATTGGCATATAGAGGTGCTTTTGAAATCTCTATATGCGAGTTCTAACTAGAGGTGTATCGAAGGCAGGTGAAAGTGGATATAATAAAGGATTGAGGGGATAGTTGACTGGGGAGGTAGTTGAAAAGGGGCGGGGGAGTGTGGTATAGTATTAAGTGGAAATAGGCAAACGGACTTCGATAGGTATGCTCGCTCGTTGAGTAAGTAGGGTGAAAGTAGAACTCCATTGCGGGGACTGAAACTTAGTAAAATGCTCTCCGCGAAAATCGCGTAAGACTTTAGAATTGTTTCCCATTGCGGGGTCTGAAACATACGATTTAAAATTGTTACTCGGCAGTCAAGCACTTTAGAATTATCTCCCCATTGCGGGGACATCAGAATACCGTTAGCCTTTTGCACAAGTACAGATATCTGTGCGTAAAATGGTACACCGTACCATTTACGTCCCACATGCGGGGTCTGAGATGACAGTATATTTGATCGAGATTTATAAAGGCGGTTAAATCCTTTAAAAAATTGGACTTTAAGTAGGAGTCATATATGAATCCAGAAAGGATTAATTATGAAACGGACAAAAATTTTACTGTTATTAGCTACTGCAATGTGTATTATGTTGTTAGTGGTTGCGGAGAACAAGAGAAATATGATACGACTAAAAATGAAGTTCTTACCCTTATGCAACAAGCAGAATCTATTGAGGTTCCTGATTTACAACCGTTAACAATGGAACAAGCAAATCAAGCCTATGAAGATACAGTAAAAACATGAATCTGTGGATAAGCAAATCCAAGATAAATTAAAATTAATGGAAGAGTATGCTGTAAAAAGAAACTACATTAAATAACGATTTAATAATATTAAAAACGTAATATACAAGAGAAAAAATGATACGTGGAATAGAATAACTACGCAACAAATCTATATAAAGAAAAATGGCGGATGAAAAGTGCGAAATCAACATTAGCCCCTAGATCCATGGCAAGCATACATTAAATCTAAAGGTCAAAAAAATAATGTGTTAGAAAGGTGCAATCATGAAATATTTAAAAATTTTTCAGTCTAGTAGTATTGTCTGTTTGTATGATAGTTTTTGGCTGGCTGTGGTGAAGAAGAAAAAAATATAATACTGCTAAAAAAATGAAGTATTAACATTAATGGATGAAGCCTATAAAGTAGAAATGAAAAAAATCTTGAACCACTTCCGTATAATGAGTTAGATCAAGCTTTATAACGAAGCATTAGAAAAACATAAAGCTGTAGAAAAATAAAATTCAGGGCAAGTTAGAAGAAATGGAAAAAAATTGGCTTCAAAGGAACTTAAATTAAATAATGATTTGATGGAATTGAAAAAAATCAGTTAAAGAGAAAAATGATGAATGGTTAAACATTAATAATAATGCTTTGGCTATTCAAAAAGATGGTTAAAAAACCATCTCCAGGGTGGGGAGAGGATCCTTGGGATACGCTTGTAAAAAAAAGAGCTGAGCAACGGAAATAATAAGTGCTAGAGGTCTAACCGTAAGGTTGGACCTCTTTTTGGTCTTCTTTGCGTTCGCAAGAATAAGGGGATGTACTGTAATAACTTCATCATTGTGTATAGGTAATAAAACGATAAGGCTGGCACTAATCTAGCCGTATGGTTTTGCTTTCATAATAACTATCGGGATTTTTTTATAATTTAGAAAATCATTCATAGAGTATACTAAGTACATAGTTAAGAAAGGTGGTGAAAGTATGGAAGAATTACTCTTGTTGTTATTACTATCCGGCGCTTTGATGACTAATCGGTGCGACCGATCATTGTATAAATTAAAGAAAGGATGTGAGAAGATGTTAGAATTACTTTTACTAGGCGCATTGCTAGCGGACTAATTGTTCGCTAGATTAGTTAGATGAAATGAAAAGAGGTGATACGATGTTAGAATTGTTGGGAGTATTAGTACTAGCTGCATGGTTAGATGACTAGCAACTTGCTATGTTAGTGAGAGAAAAAGAAAGGTGGTGAAAGTATGTTATCTGGAATGCTAGGTGCAGCAGTTGGTATGGTAGTCGGTGTATTCGTAGGAGCGGCAGCCGCCGTGCTCGACGAGTCGGAGTAAGGATAGACCGAACTATCGGGTGTTTTGTAATAGAGGAAGTTAACCGTGGTGTATACTAAGAACACAGTTACGAAAGGTGGTGAGACGATGTTAGGATTGTTGTTACTAGGAGCATTGTTAGCGGACTAATCGTTCGCTAGTGTTAGTTAGATAAGATGAAAGGTGGTGAGAAGATGTTAGGATTATTATTATGGGCATTGTTGGATGACTAGCATAGTGCTAGTATTAGTTAGATAAATGAAAGGAGAGTGAGAGATATGCTATATGGAATAATAGCAAGCTTAGCATGTGCGGTGGCAAGTTTCTTGGATCAAGAACAATAAGAGCAAGTCCTTGATCTGATGAAAGGAGTGTAATGCGTTGTTACGTAATAAACTGAATAGACGAAGATAAAGTACAGCGATTCTGAGAAATGGTCGCTTTTTATGTTCAGGGGAGTTAAGTGGTGAGGCGAGTAAAAAGAAATATTTGATACCTCTATGGGTAGTGACATAAATAATGTAAAAAAATCCTTGAAAGCGCCGTGAAAGTATGGTATAGTACTAAGTAGAAAAAGGCGATAAATGCTTTTATAAAAAAATATTAATAAAATAGCCTATTTTTTTCGAAAAAATTCTAAAGAAAAATCAAAATCAGCGCCGGCCCAGTGACCATGAGGTCTCAGAGATGTTTTTGAAACGTAGCGTTAGCGTTATTTTTCAAAAACTGCGATCTGCGCCAGAAAGTGCATTTTGAGAGGCTTGGTTATGCGGTTTTATTTCTGACATACAGATATCTATGCGTAAACAGTGCACTGCACTATTTACGTCCACCATTGCGGGGACTGAAACATAATTACCTTCACGGTTAATATAATCAAAGTGTGTCTTTTAGAATTACATCCCCATTGCGGGGACTGAAACATAAGTCGTGCACTTCTAAGAATCTACTATTTTTTTATGGTTTCACTTTAGAATTACATCCCCATTGCGGGGACTGAAACATTGTAATTTGTTTATCTGGACTTTCAGCCACACCTTTTAGAATTATCTCCCCATTGCGGGGACTGAAACCTAACGCAATTTCTTGGGAGTCTTCAAAAAGTAGCCTTTAGAATTACTACCCCATTGTGGGGGACTGAAACGCACACAAGTACATTGTAGGATAGTGTTTAACACCCCTTTAGAATTCTTGCCCCATAGCGGAGACATCAAATTAACGTATCTCCAACTTCATACAACAAATCAAAAAGCGCTGATTCCAAGGAATGGTCGCTTTTCTATATATCTATATTTGCAATTGTCATATATCCTACTTATGTTATAGCTTTCACCTATAGATAATAATATGTATCCTGTATAAGGATAAATGTGCGTATATTGTTGACATCAGGCGGACATCCTAGTATACTTAATTCATCGTTAAGTCACAGGTTTTGATGAAAGAGAGGTGGATCGAGTGCCTATACGAGTGGTGAAAGGATTACCGGCTATTGGGAAACTTTCAGAGGAGAATATTTTTCGTCATGGATTCGGAACGGGCAGAGTCACAAGATATTCGACCCCTACATTTGGTGGTTGTGAACTTGATGCCACGGAAGGAAACGACGGAGATTCAACTGCTACGCGCGTTGAGCAATACACCGTTACAAACGAAGGTCACCTTTCTGTACACGGCGTCCTATACGGCGAACAATACGAGTCAAGAGTACTTGGAAACGTTCTATAGGACCTTTGAAGAAATCAAAGATCAATACTTTGATGGCTTTGATTATCACGGGCGCTCCGGTTGAGCAAATGCCATTTGAGGAAGTGAGCTATTGGGATGAGCTTTCAGAGATTATGGAATGGAGCAAAACCCAGTGTGTTCGACCTCTACATTTGTTGGGGGAGCCCAGCGGGGATTTACAAGCACTTCGGTATTCATAAGGAAGATTTTGCCAAAGCAAGTTGTTCGGTGTGTACGAGCAAGAGGTGCAGAATGGTAGCTCATGCTCATGCGTGGTCTAGATGAACGTTTCTATATGCCACATTCACGGCATACGACGGTGAGCGAGCGTGAAATCAACGCTCACCCACAGTTAGAAGTGCTAGCCCGCGCGGACAAGACAGGGTGTTGGTATTGCCAGATCGTATGACAATAAACATATATTCATCTTCGGACATCCGGAATATGATCGAGATACCTTATACCAAGAGTATGATCGGGATAGAAAGTTAGGGCTCGACATTGAGATTCCAGAAAATTACTTCCCCGATGATGACTCGACGAAGGAGCCTATCATTCGATGGCGGTCGGCGTCGACCATATTGTACACAAACTGGTTAAATTATTATGTATACCAAGAAACACCATACGAAGTGAGTGAATTACAATCGAGAGAGATTGTAGAACCATATATACAAGACTGGGTCATTTAATCCTAGTATTTTAGTAGTAAAGTATAAGTAAAGTGAGGATATTAATATGAGCAATTACAAATTTGAAACATTACAATTACACGCAGGTCATACAGTAGATGCAACAGGTTCCCGTGCGGTGCCAATTTACCAAACTACTTCCTATGTATTCAAAGATGCGGAGCAAGCGGCAGGTCGTTTTGCTTTAACTGATGCAGGCCCCTATCTACACACGTTTGGGCAACCCTACGCAAGATGTGTTAGAAAGCCGTGTGGCGCAATTAGAAGGTGGCGCCGGTGCTCTTGCGGTAGCGTCTGGTTCTGCGCGATTACGTACGCCATCCAAAACGTAGCGTCCGCTGGTGACAATATCGTGGCGGCGTCCACATTGTATGGCGGTACATACAACTTGTTCAGCGCTACATTGCCACGTTTCGGTATCACGACAAAATTTGTGAACCCAGACAACTTAGAGGAGTTCAAAGCCGCCATCGACGACAATACGAAAGCGGTATATGTGGAATCCGTTGGTAACCCTGGTGCGAACCTTGTGGACTTAGAGGCCATTGCTGAAATCGCTCACGCACACGGCATCATCGTCATCGTGGACAATACATTCGGCACACCGTACTTGTTCCGTCCTTTCGAACACGGCGCAGACGTGGTGGTGCACTCCGCAACGAAATACTTAGGCGGTCATGGTACAACGATCGCGGGTGTCATCGTTGAAAGTGGCAAGTTTGACTACAAAGCAAGCGGTCGTTACCCTGGATTTGTAGAAGGTGATGTACATTACAATGGTTTAGTATACGGCGACCTTCCAATTCCTTTCACTGTGAAAGTACGCGCTCAATTGTTGCGTGATACTGGAGCGTCCATCACTCCGTTAGCTGCATGGTTGATTATCCAAGGTATCGAAACATTGTCCTTGCGTGTAGAACGCCATGTAGAAAAACACTCGTAAAGTAGTAGAATTCTTGGTGAACCATCCAAAAATCGCTTACGTTAACTACCCAGAATTGCCAAGCAGCCCGTACAAAGCATTGGCTGACAAATACTTCCCGAACGGGGTTGGTGCTGTGTTCACATTCGGTGTGAAAGGTGGCAAAGAAGAAGGTATCAAATTTGTAGATGCTCTTCAAATCTTCTCTAACCTTGCGAACGTAGCAGATGCGAAATCCTTGGTAATCCACCCAACGAGCACAACTCATGCGCAATTGAATGCTGAGGAACAATTGAAAGCAGGCGTAAAACCTGAGCAATTACGTGTATCTATCGGCATCGAGCACATCGATGATATCATCGCTGACTTAGCGCAAGCCTTGGACAAACTGTAAGAGATATACTATATAATATAATACTATATAAGGGAACTCACTTCGGTGGGTTCTCTTTTTGTTCATCTAAGTGATGGGATAACCTATGAGAATAAAAGTGGTGTCAGATATAACAGTGTTGCACGAGAGAGGTAATACTGTTGCTAGATAGATGATGTGGTTATTGGTGAAATATACTACGGTTGTTATAGAGACATAGAGAGATGTAATACTGTTCTTAGGTAGATGTGGTATACTAAACGTATAGCTACATGGGGACGGTATAATGATAGAGCAAAAACTGAGTGGTCATCTGCATAGTAGAATAGACAGCGCATAGTCATCAGCATATTAGAATAAATATCAGCATAGTCTTCTGCATAGTAGAATAGATATCAGCATAGTCATTTGCATAGTAGCATAGACATCTCCATACTAGAATAGACATGGCGTAGTCTTCTGTATAATAGCATAGACGTTGTAGTAAGAAAGGAAATAGACATGAAACGTAATATAAGTGGTAAAAAATGGTGGAAACCCCTTGCCTGTGGCATAGCGATGGTGGCTTTCACAGGGATGGTAGGGATGGCAAGTGACACAACGGTGCAGACGAAGGCGGCTTTCACAGGCGCAGTAGGCATGGAGAAGGATGCAGAGGTGCAGACGAAGGGAACTTTCATCACCCACGGACCGGGCCATTTTCAGCTAGCCCTATCTGAAGGGGTAAAAGATATTCACTGGATTGACAAGGTGTTGCCGACGGATAGTGGGCACATGGTGGGGCTATTGCTTGACCTCGACGAGGGGGCAACATTGATGATTACGAGACGAGATAATGTACCGCCGAAAGGGATTTCACAAGAATCGTGGAATACGACGTGGTATGACAAGCCTATTCAAGGGATGACCGACGAGGAGTACATGGCGATTTGGCGCCGGGAAGATCCTCATGTGTCCGAAAAATATGTGCAGTTGGAAGGGGGCTTGTTATCTCGTGAGGATATGACGGCGGCCCGTTGGGATCGGTCTGTACAAATGACGGCGGACGGCCCTGAAGGTGCGATTTACTCTAGATATGATTATGAAAGATGACCCTACCCATCGCTATGTGATTACCATGGACTATAATGACATTCACAAATATGATTTAGAAACATTGAAACAGTGGATACATGGATTTGGGTACTTGCCTGAACAGAAGGAGAAAGAGTTTGCCACAAAAGGAAAGGACCTATCGCATGCGATCAATCGTGCATTACGATTGGAGGAAGCCTTTGCCTTACCATCGTTGTTGGCGCCAGATGCAGAACTATCTGTAGAGGATGTGAAACGATTAGAAACACTGTACCAACAGGAGCTAGGGAAAGTTATGGACGGACAATCACCGGAATCTATGAATAGTCAGTCGGGGGAACTCATGAAAGGCCAGTCAGGGGAACTCACGAAAAGCCAGTCAGGGGAATTCATGAAAGATCAGCCGCCGGTGCGCACATCGGAAACAGTGCGCATTACCGATACCGGGGCGACGTCCCAGTCTACATGGAATGATGAAAGCCATACAGAGGTAACAGTACAGCGGTCAGGACAAGTGCTATTAGGGCATAAATAAAGGCAAATCTACTCTTGATTTGCGAAAAATGGTGATAGTACATCCATCTGTGATGTATGAAAGTTGAGTGATGATACATGCATCTTTGATGTATGTATTTTGAGTAATGGTAAACTCATCCTTGATGCATAAATTTCACGGACACGTAAAAATTTATACTTGATTTATGAAATTTGACTGTTTATAATACAGGTAGAAAGACTAGTTGAAATATACTAGTTAAACGGCAAAAACGACAGAGGTTGTGGATCGAGAGTAATCGAGGTGTATGGATATGACACAACATGTGAGAGTCAACACATCCGCACTTGGGTATGATGAGTTTTGTGAGTGCTCGGGTAGGAAAATTGCGTGGGTAAGACGGAGTAAGGGCATTTCCCAGAAAGAAATGTCTAAATTGTGTGGCATTAGTCCCAGCTATCTAGCAAAAATTGAGTGTGCTAGGGCTCTTTAGGGACTACGTTGGAAGTGATCTATATTATTTCAAACGACTGCGAGTGGACCTGAAATCTTTGGTGGACCACACGGAAGAAGATTATAAACGAGTAGAAGTCTTTAAGTTAAAGCGCCAAATTACAGATCAACCTGAACAAATTAATTGATAATATAATTATTCTCAAATATAAAATGAGAAGAAATAATTGAGAATATAGCGAGGAGTCTGATAGGGTTATATACAGAACCTCTTAGAAATGATAAATCCTATCAAATAGCTTTATAGTGGGGATGAAGGATACTAAAAACGCATGAATGCTTGTAAAAATAGATAGAAAAATATTCTCTAAGACATTTGACAATCTTAGGAAAAACATGCAATAATGAGAATGTAATAAAGGTAAGTACCTTACTTAAATGATAATCATAAAGTTAGCGAATTTCTATTTTTTTATGGAGGTGTCTCATGCGCGTTATTGGTGATGCATGCATTAAATGTGGTTCTTGTGCTTCTGTTTGTCCAGTAGGAGCAATTGTTGAAGGCGAAGTTAAATACGAAATCAATGAAACTTGCATTGATTGCGGTTCTTGCGAATCCGTTTGCCCAGTAGCAACAATCACAGCTGAATAATTCAAGCAAATAACAAACCCCGTAAACATACGTGTTTACGGGGTTTTCGTTTTCTATTTGCTCTAATTTCATGCGTTTTCGAGCCGGTTGCTCAACTTTACAAATCTTGATGCGGTTCACCATATAAATGACCTAAATTAATGAAAGTAGTGAATCTCTCCATTGCAGGGCAAGTCCCATTTTACTAAGAAGTAAGTTGAATTGTTGTTGTGGAATAACAGTTGAAAGAGTAGATATACTACTTACCATATTTTTGTATCATACATTTATAGTCGTGATAAGGTAAAAATAGACGCAACGTCAAAATGAGCCCCCATAGTGATGTTTCACTACCTTTTGGAGTAGTTAGATGAAAAATAAGAGTTTGCGAGTATGTTTACCTTTTCTCACACGATGATTATACAGTCTATCACCATGAGTACAAATATTTCTATAGGAAACTAATGTATCGAGCATATCATTGAAATTATTGATTAATGTAGATGTTGGCAAAAGAAACTTGAAAGTCAAACTCTGAATGATAATCGTCTAGGATATTTTCTAACACTTTTTCTTGAAGAACAGGGAGAATCGACTTGTAAAAATAGGTTAACTCACCGAAAGTTAGCTTAGTGACTAAGACCCATAAAGGCAAAGATTGATGTTTTGTTAGGTAGTGATAAAAACCAGAATCTTGAGATTTAGAGTTTTTTTGAGTGACTGTTGATAATATTGATATAAGTCTTGTTATGGTGTGCAGATCTGATTTAGAAAAAAATTATTAATATTTAAGTGACTAAATTCAGTTTTATTTTCATCAGAAAAATGATAGGCAAGCTTAGTAGCAAGATTTTTCAGCTTGCAATAGATAGCGAAGTAGCAGGTGACGTAGTTCTCTATCGAAACAATATACTTCATAAATTTGGAAGAATGTTGTACCAGAAATATAATAATCATCACCAGAAGACTGAGTAATAGCTTGATCGAGAAATATATCTTTATATCCATTAATAACGGAGTAGTAATTTTCTCTTGAGAGAATATTTTTAACCTTACTTCCTTCAGCCCTTTTTGATAGAAATATTTCTTTTGCGCATTAAGCGTAGTAAAGAATTAAGAGATGTAAATGGTTTCGCCATAGATAAAACCTCCAAAAACTCGCCAACCCTTGGGTTGACGAGTGGTGTACTCGCTCGTAAGGTCGGTACGTTTTCTCTAATAAAAGTATACTATACGCAAAAGATACCCGTCAATAAGAGTTGTGGTATATGATGCAATCCCTTTCAAGATGATTATAACACAAAACATAAGGATTGGATGAAATATGTATGTTTTTGTGGCAAACTTCTGCTGTAAAGATATTGTATCTCCCTCATAACTGTGGTATACTAATCATATAATTGAAAAAAACTTCGATATAGAAGTGTATCTCAGAAAGGGGTCATATTATGAAAGAAATTTTAGGTTTCCATTTACATCATTGCCCATATTGCGCAAATGCATTCCGTGCTATTGAAGAGTTGCAAGCTGAAACGCCTGCTTTCAAAGACATTAAAATCAATTGGGTAGAAGACCAAGATGCAGCTGAATTATTCAAAAACACATCCATATGAGTACTATCCTAACTTGTGGTTCGATTTAGATAAGCAATATGAAGCGCAACTCGGTGAAAGCTACGAGCAAAACAAAAAGCGTTGATTAAAGCTGTATTTGAAAAAGCGATTCAATAAGAGGTTGAAAGTAGTATAGCTTATTAACTTTCAATGTGAAATACTATATATAGAAAGCAGATACTATGGTATCTGCTTTTGCTATTTATCAGGTGTTATATACCTAGGAGGATATATGTTAAATTTTGTGGCCTTAGATTTTGAAACAGCTAATGAAAGTAAAAATAGCGCCATTTCCTTGGCAGTGGTGACGGTGGAAAAATGGGCGCATTACAAAAGCGTGGGTACAGTTTAATTAAACCGCCGTTCATGCAGTTTGACCAGGGATTTATCGATAAAATTCATGGGATTCAACCTGAAGAGGTTGTTAATAAACCTACCTTTGACCAATTGTGGCCAGCCATTTATAACAACCATTTAAAGGGTAAATTATTAGTCGCCCACAACGCGAAGTTTGATATCGATGTGTTGCGTGCTACATTAGATTATTACAAAATTGAATGGCCAGATCTAGAGTATACTTGCACGGTACGGATTTCTAGAAAAGTATGGCCTGACTTGGTGAATCACAAGTTGAGTACGGTAGGCGGATTTTTAGGTATTACTTTTAATCATCATAACGCATTGGATGATTCCGAATGTGTGCCAAAAATAGCCATTGCGCTGAAAGAAAGACGAAAGGTGTGGATTCTATGAAGGGGTTACTGCATTTGACGGGTTTGAAAAACAGACTCTTTTTATTACGCCAGAACGACGAGCGCAAATGGAACGCCAGACAAAATGGCACACAAGATGCCTTTTTCTAAAGAAAAAAACGTGATAAAAAATCATATTCCTCATTATAGTATGAGTAAAATCACATAACTATTTATTTAATTAAGTATTGAAAAAATGCCAAAATATGAAAGAATAGGAGTATATAAATAAATTCCTTATTATTACTTGAATGACATAGCCAAAGATAGGAGGTATTCCATGTCGGAATTACGATGGAATCCTTTATTGCGGACTTGGACAATGGTGGCTTCAAACCGTAAAGCTCGCCCAACGATGCCAAAGGATTGGTGCCCATTCTGCCCAGGTATTAACAAAAAAGTACCAGCAAATTACGATGTGTTAAAATACGATAACGATTTTCCAGCTCTTACACAAACGCCAGAGGCGCCGTATGAGGATGGCAATGACTTTTACAAAAGCCAAGAAAATTATGGAAAATGCGAAGTTATCTTGTATTCTCCAGAGCATACTGCTAAATTTTTACGAATTATCGGAAGATCATATTGTGAAATTGCTGAACCTCATCAAAGAGCGTCACAATGAACTGGCAAAGGATGAAAAGATTAAATACATCTATCCCTTTGAAAATAAAGGGGAAGCTGTTGGCGTTACGATGCCACATCCTCATGGTCAATTATATGGATATTCCTTTGTGCCACAAAAACTACAAGTTGAGTTAGATAGCGCCAAAGACCATCACGCAGAGCATGGAGAGTGCTTGTTCTGTAACATGAACCAAGTAGAGAAAGAGAAGGATGCTCGTATTGTGGGAGAAAAATGACTCTTTCTTGGCATACATTCCATTCTTTACAGATTATCCGTACGGTGTGTTCGTAGTGCCAAAACGCCACATGAACTACATCACGGATTGCAATGAACAAGAAACGAAAGATCTAGCTCATATGTTGAAAACATTAACAGAAGCCTTTGATCGTCTCTTTGATATGCCGTTCCCATATATGATGGTATATCATCAAAATCCGGTAAATAGCCCTGAATATGCAGGCCATGAAGAATATTATCACTTTAATATTCAATTCTACCCGCCATTCAGAGAGGCCAATAAGATCAAATACTATGCGTCTTCTGAAATGGGAGCATGGGCAGCAGCCAATACGAGTGCTGTTGAAGAAACAGCGCCGGAATTGCGCAAATTATATAGTGAGGTTGAACAATCGAATGAATAAAGAAGAATTACAACAGCGATTCCTGTCCTTCTTTGGGGAAGGTCCAGGGGACGTGTATTGTTACTTTGCTCCAGGTCGTGTCAATGTTATCGGCGAGCATCAAGATTATAATGGTGGACATGTATTTCCAGCTGCGTTGAAAGTGGGTATCTATGGTGCTGTTCGCTTGCGCGAAGATGGCAAAGTGCGCCTTCATTCTGACAACATGGAAAAAACTGTCGTGGTTGATGTGAACGAAGCCTTTGTGTATAACCTAGAACATGACTGGGCCAACTATCCATTGGGCGTGATTCAGTTCTTAAAAGACAAAGGTCACACAGTACCAGGTATGGATATTTATTTCAACGGTAACTTACCAGCAGGGGCAGGCTTATCCTCCTCCGCTTGTATGTTGGATTTAACAGGTTACATGTTGCTATCTGAATTAGGGTTGACACCAATCGACCGCACAGAACTAGCGAAGATGGCTATGCATGTAGAATACCATTTCGTAGGCGTGAAAGTAGGCATCATGGACATGTATGCCATCGCCCATGGTAAAGAAGGTCATGGCGTACTTTTTAGATTGCACAAAAAAATGGAGCGCAAATTAGTTCCATTGAATTGGCATGGATACACATTGATCATCATGAATACGAATAAACAACGAGGTCTCGTAGACTCCAAGTTCAATGAACGTAAAGGAGAATGCGACGCAGCCCATGAGATTATCCGCAAACATAAAGATATATCTGGATTGTCCTTGGCTACGGTAGAAGACCTTGCCTATATTTCTGACGATGTGCTAATGCGCAGAGCTCGTCACGTAGTGACAGAAAACTTGCGGGTATTGGATTTTATGAAAGCCCTAGAAACGGCGGACTTAACAGGTATCGCTCATTGCTTGAATGAATCCCATAGATCTTTGCAAGTTGATTTTTGAAGTAACAGGTAAAGAATTAGATACGATTGTATCTATAGCACGCGCACAAGAGGGTTGTATTGCGTCCCGCATGACGGGCGCAGGTTTTGGCGGTTGTGCCATTGCCCTTGTAAAAGACGAGAATGTTGAAGCTTTTATGAGAGCTATTCCAGAAGAGTACGAGAAACAAATCGGTGTGATCCCTAGTCTATACATTGCAGATATTGGCGATGGGGTGTATTCGCTGTAAAGGAGATAGAATCATGATAAAGCCACAAATTAGCAATGATGAGATTATTTTGAATTTTATAAGGCGTAGTGGGCCAGTTTCTAAGGCCTTGATTGCAAGACAAACCAAAAATAACGCCACCTACAGTGACTAATATTTGTTCGCATTTGATTCGCCAAGGATTGGTTTATGAAGATCGCCAAGAGCGGTCTGCCTTGGGTCGGCCATCGATGCTATTAGACTTTAATCATGACCTTGAAAACGTATCTAATCGTTCATGTGAGAACGCATTCCATCGTGTATTATGTGGCCACCGCAGGTCGCCACATCTTACATCAACAGGAAACATCCATCATTGGATGTTCCTCCGATGAAATTATGCAACATATGTACCGAGGCATGCAGGGATATTTTTCAAGAGTGGAGAGTACAAAATCCATAGTATTGGACTTATCTTGCGAGGACCAGTAGATTCTAGCAAGGGTATCTCCATTTACTCTCCTAATGGCAAGTGGAATAATATTCCTTTCAAATATATTTTGGAAGAACGATTCCATGTGCCGGTGTATGTAGAAAATGATGTTCGTTGTTTATCAACGGGTGAATATTATTTTGGCAATGGTAAAGAAATGGATAACTTAATCGTCCTTAAGTTTAGTTATGGATTGGGTGTATCCTTGATTTATCATGGTGAACTGTATCGCGGATATAATGATAGTGCTGGTGAAATCGGATATGGTGTGATTCGTGTCGATGAAGAAGGTAATGAAGTTCGCTTAGAAGACATTGCATCGGAAACGTCCATTCATACCTATGTGATGGAACAAATGGAGAAGGGCCGATATACATCGGTACAAGATGATCCATTAATTAACTGTAAAAGCCTTTTCGTGTAGAGCCTATTTATGAAGCGGCAGTAGAAGGTGATGAGGTCTGCTTAGAAGCCTTATCCCGTGTAGGACATTACCTAGGGATTGCCATCGCAAATATAGCGAACTTATTCAATCCAGAACGGATTATTTTAAGTAGTGCTATGGGAAATGCCGTAGGCATTATGGACCCAATTTTGCGTAGTGTCTTAGAACGTAATTCCTACAAAGCACACACGATCAATTTAGAATACTCTGGTAATGGATCGTACTACACCTTACTGGGTATGATTGATATTGTGAGTGCAAAACGAGCTCATGTAGCTTGGTTAGAATAGGTACCGCGACTAGATGGTCTAGTCTTATTGGTATAGAGGATATCTTAAAGGAGGATATTATTATGAAACGATCTTGGAAAGCAGCGTTGCTTGCATCAGCAGCAGTAGGTGCACTTGTGTTAGGTGGTTGCGGTAGCGATCAAGGTGCGAGTGGTGACAAACCTCAAGTAGGGGTAGCCATTTACAAATTTGACGATACTTTCATGAGCGGTGTTCGTGCAGAAATTGATAAAGCTGCGAAAGACAAAAGCAAAAGTGGATATCGTTGATAGCCAAAACTCTCAACCAACACAAAACGAAAAGATTGACTTGTTCATTAATAAGAAGTACAAAGCAATCGGTGTTAACGTTGTAGACCGTACAGCAGCAGGCGTTATCATTGATAAAGCAAAAGCAGACAAACATTCCATTAGTATTTTTTTGAACCGTGAACCATTAAAAGAAGATATGGCGAAAATGGGATAAAGTATACTATGTAGGGTGCGAAAGCAGAACAAAGTGGTGAAATGCAAGGTAAAATCTTAGCAGATTACTTCAAAGCGCATCCAGAAGCTTACCATAGCAATGATGGCGTAATCCACTATGTAATGATTACTGGTGAACCAGGTCACCAAGATGCAGTACTTCGTACACAATACTCTGTAGAGTCTCTTAAAAAAAGAAGGTATGAAAGTAGAAGAATTGGCTAGCGACACAGGTATGTGGGATCGCGTAAAAGGTCAAGAAAAAAATGGCGCGTTCTTGAGCCGTTACGGCGACAAAAATCGATGCTGTTATCTGTAACAATGACGACATGGCATTAGGGTGCTATCGAAGCGTTGAAAGCGACGGGCTACTTCACAAATGGCAAATACATTCCAGTAGTAGGCGTTGACGCTACAACTCCAGCAGTTCAAGCGTTGAAAAGATGGCACATTATTGGGTACAGTATTGAACAATGCGAAAAACAAGGTCAAGCAGTATTCAATCTTTCCTACGTGTTAGCAAAAGGCGAAACACCTAATAAAAGATAATGTAGGCTTTGACATTGTAGATGGTAAATATATTTGGGTACCTTACGAAATCGTAACAAAAAGAAAAATGCGGATAAGATTTTTAGGTGACAAATAATAAAAATGCAGTAAGGGGGCATTTGCCCCTTCATTATCTGATTAGCAGGAGGAAAAATGTATGGGCGAGTACATATTAGAAATGCGCCAAATTACGAAGGAATTTCACGGCGTAAAGGCCTTGGATAATGTCACTTTCAAAGTCCGACCGGGCACCGTACATGCTCTGATGGGAGAGAATGGCGCGGGAAAGTCGACTCTTATGAAATGCCTGTTCGGTATTTATAAGCAAGATCAAGGGGATGTTGTGATTGACGGCGAAGTCGTTGATATGACAGATTCCGTAAAGCTCTTGAGTTAGGGAATTTCTATGATTCACCAAGAGTTATACCCTGTATTACAACGAAATGTTATGGAAAACTTGTGGCTAGGCCGTTTTCCAACGAAAAAATTGGCCCTTTCACATTTTGTGGACCATAAAAATGAAAGAAGATACATTAGCTTTTGTTCAAAGGAAATCGATGTAGATATCGATCCAGAACAATTGGCTGAGTGAATTATCTGTTTCTAAACTACAAAATATTGAGATTGCCAAAAGCAGTTTCACATCAAGCACGTATTATTGTAATGGATGAACCGACGTCATCTCTTACTAGCGATGAAGTAGAACATCTATTTAAAATTATTAACTCCTTGCGCAAAAAAGGGGTTGCCATTATTTTATATCTCTCATAAGATGGAAGAAATCCTACGCATATCTGATGAAGTAACGATCATGCGTGATGGTCAATATATAGGAACTTGGCATGCAGATGAGTTGACTACGGACTTAATCATTCAACGAATGGTGAGGCCGTGAAAATGACACAACTGTTCCCGCCGAAAACGAATGTGCCGACGGAAGAAGTACTACGAGTAGAAAACTTAACGTCCATTAACCCACATTCCTTCAAAGATGTAACATTCTCCCTTCGCAAAGGGGAAGTACTCGGCGTGGGTGGCCTTGTAGGGGCACAGCGTACAGAGGTTATCGAAGCCTTGTTTGGTCTTCGTGGTATCGAGTCTGGTAAGATTTACATGCACGATAAAGAAGTGCGTATCCGCCACCCTCGTGATGCGAAGAAATTGGGCATGGCACTATTAACCGAAGAACGCCGAGCTACAGGGATTTTCCGATGCTTACCATTGTGGATAATACGACGATGGCAGCATTATCCAAATATGAAAATAAGTTTAAGCTATTGAATGACGATAAGCGACTAGACGATACGAAAGAAGGGGTTGCTTCCTTGCGAGTAAAAACGCCTTCTACAGATACAAAAATTCAGAGTCTTTCTGGTGGTAACCAACAAAAGGTGCTCATTGCCCGTTGGTTGAATACAAATCCAGAAATCCTATTATTGGATGAGCCGACACGGGGCATCGACGTAGGCGCGAAATATGAAATTTATTCTATTATTAACGAACTAGCTAGCGCCGGTAAAAGTATCATCATGATTTCTTCGGAAATGCCGGAGTTATTAGGTATGAGTGACCGCGTTATGGTTATGAGTAATGGATATATGAGCGGCATTTTAGATGCTCATGAAGCGACTGAAGAAAAAATTATGGAACTAGCAACAGCTGGTTTAGTCTAGGAGGTATCGTATGAGCCAAGGTAAGTTAGGAAAGTTTCTTTCCCAAAATATTATCTATTTGGTACTAGTAGTACTAGTAGCGGCTATTTCCATGTATAGCCCGAACTTTTTATCTGTCTCAAGTTTTCGTGATATTTTAATCCAATCTTCTCCACGTGTCATCATTGCTTTAGGGTCTGCTATGATCCTGATAACGGCGAGGTTGTGACTTGTCCCTGCAGGTCGTGTAGTAGGTTTAACAGCGGTTGTATCTGCATCGTTAACACAGTTGCCAGATTACCCACGTCCGTTCTTTGAACATTTACCTGAATTGCCATTGATTCTACCAATCGTGATTGCTATCGTAGTGGGTGCTATCATCGGTTTAGTATCTGGTGTGATCGTAGCATACTTAAAAATTGTACCGTTCATTTCCACACTAGGTACGATGGTTATTACCTACGGTATTTGTTCCTTGTACTTTGACATGGAGCCAAATAACTCCCAACCAATCGGCGGTTTACGTCCTGAGTTTACACAAATTGGTACAGGTTCTTTGGACCTAGGATTTATGACGATTCCATACATTGTTATTATCGCTGCAGTGATTTCCTTAATCATGTATGTGGTATATAACAAAACGATTCTTGGTAAAAACATGTTTGCTATCGGTGGTAACCCACTAGCGCCTGTTGTATCCGGTATCAACGTAGCCGTTACATTGGTTATCATCTATGTTATCGCCGGTGCTTTATACGGCGTAGGCGGTATCTTAGAAGCAGCCCGTACAGGTGGTGCTACAAACAACTATGGTAACATGTACGAGTTAGATGCCATCGCAGCGTCCGTTGTAGGTGGTGTATCCATCACAGGTGGTATCGGTACAGTACCCGGTATCATCGCGTGTGTTGATCTTTACAGTTATCAACTACGGTTTAACATTCGTTGGTATGGGACCATACTGGCAATTGATTATCAAAGGTTTAATCATTGTTATTGCCGTTGCCTTCGACGTACGTAAATCTATGGCACGCAAATAATTGCATACTGAAATCATTAGCCCTCGGCTTTCACAGAGTTGTGAAAGTCGGGGGTTTTGTGTTACTCTTCGTAGTATTGCATGCATGGTAGGTGTCTATTGATTTGTCTGAAAATGAGGGAGGCTTTCAGAGAATATACTAAATTATATATTGATGTTAAATTTGACAAGTGTTTAAGTGAATATATTATACAACATGAATATAATTAAATAAATTCAATTTGAATAGTCCACAAAAAGGTGTACAATATATTAAAAATATATATGTTTCAAATTATGAAAGATTAGACCTAGCCGAACAAGATGACTAGATCGGAAGATGAGAGGAACAACATGAAGAAACAAAAAGTAGCATTCTATGTGGCAAGTATGTTAGTGTTGGGGAAGTCATATAGTAGGTTATGCTGACGGTGACACGCATACGTATGTGTTGGATGGTGGACAAGTGACGGGGACAGATACCCACGCCATAGCCATTGGCAATCAGTCCAGTGTGAATGGGATGTCTGCCATAGCTATTGGGAATAGTGCAGAGGTCACTAAAGATACAGCCACTGCCATTGGTAAAGAATCAAAAAGCAACTGTAGAAGGTGGCGTTGCTATTGGTGCTAACTCGGTAGCAAATAGAGGACCAAAGTTAGATAACTACATTGGTTATGATCCAATGTTAGATACACATTATAAGCATGGATCTAGTGGAGCGGATAATCCAGACTTACAAGCTTTACGTGATAAAATTCGTCTGGCAAACTATGAAGTTTTGCAGGCAGAACAAGATATAGAACGAGCAAATAACGCCAAAGAGAAAAAAGATCCTAAGGCAGATTCGTTATTAGCGCTGACAACCGAGAAAAAAGCTAAGGCAGATCAAGGGTTAGTGGATGCAGAGGAAGAGTATCGGGTAGCTACGGAAAAAAAGCGAATGAGCTAGGGAATGCGACCATTAGTAGTGCTTGGAATGCCACAGATGGGGCTGTATCTGTAGGTGGCACGAAGAATGGGAAACAACATACTCGCCAAATTACAAATGTGGTCGCTGGCTATGAAGATACGAGATGCTGCCACAGTAGGACAATTACGAGTACTACGCAATCGGTTAGAACAAGAGAAAACACGCTATGTATCTATTAAAACAAGAGATCTTGGCGTAGGTAGCAATGAGTTTAATGATGGTGCCACTGCAGAAGGGGCCATTGCCATAGGACCACGAGCAGAATCGAAAAGTCAAAAACTCCATTGCCATTGGTCGGTATGCAAAAAAATCGGTGAACAGTCAAAGCATACCGTAGCTATTGGATACAATATCGGTCAAACTGGCGCCTATAGTGTTAATATCGGTGAAGAATCAAAAAACGAATGAAAAAGGATGGCACAGCTGTTGGGGTAAGAGCGGCTGCTGGAAAGTCGGCAGTAGCCTTAGGTGCCTCATCTACAGCGGCAGACTGAGAATAGTGTAGCCGTAGGGTCGCACCACGACAGCAGGAGAACGTGCTTTAGGGTGCTGTGGCTGTTGGTGATTCTGCCCATGTATATGGTAGTCAAGCTGTGAGTATTGGTTTTACTGCCTATGCCCATGATTTTTGCGACCATTGCTATCGGTGGTAATACGAAAAACTCATGGTAGTGGTGCGATTGCTATTGGTCATGGCAGTAAAGTAGGAACTGAATATAAAGATACCTACGGAGGGCTCAGCATTGGACTTGCCTCACTTACAGTATCTAGAAATGGTGTGGCATTAGGCGCAGGTTCCTATGCAGATCGTGAGGTAGGGGTCTCCTTTGATATGGGCTATGATCCATCCTTGCATGGAAAACATTTTTAAAAAAATATCGCAGATATGAAAGCTCAGATTGAAAAACATCAGGCTGTCATAGTCTGCCAAAGCAGAAGTGACTGCCTTAGAAACGGAATTAGCCAGTCTTGCTACTAGTGATAAAGTCGCGATTCGAACAAAATTAAGACAGGCTAAAAGGTGCCTATGAGGATACAAAAACATTTTTTTACAAAAAATGTGGAAACCTAATGAAAGCGCTGTGTCAGTAGGGGATAGACGATTTACAACTAATAAAACTCGTCAAATTATCAATGTGGTCGCAGGCTATCGAGATACAGATGCGGTGAACGTGGCACAGTTAAAAGCCTTAGAAAAACGCAGTACCATATTGGCTGGTAATGATGTATCTTTTTAATGCGGATGGAACTGTAGCAGATATGACCACAGATACACGTGTGTATACGCCGGGGATAAAGAAATTAAAATCCAAGGCAAGGCACATACGATTTACGGTGAGGCTCCTGAAAATCCACAAACCCATGCCAAAATGGAAACAGCTCCTGACGGTAAAAGTAAGTACGTGGCACCTACTTTATATAGCTCTGACAACTTGATTACCTACAAGGATCCAACAGATTCTATCTTGCGAATTGGTATGCTGAAAGCACCGACTTTCACAGGCATACATTTTGATAACCCTGTGATGAATATTTCCTTAGGTAGCAATGATAAAGGGCAATTGACGTTGACATCGGGTGATAAAGGCGATGGTGCAACGTCTACGACGAGCCCTGTATTGACAGTAGATTCCTTGAAATCTGTGTTGAAAGCAGAATCAGGCATTAAAATTACGGAAAAATCCGAAGGCGACTATGGTAAGACCTATACGTTTAGCTTGAATAAGGATGAGTTGAAAGGTGACCCTGATTTCAAAGGCGATAAAGGTGATCCAGGCGCTAAAGGTGAGAATGGTACAGATGGCAAGTCTGCTTACGAAGTATGGAAAGAATTGCCAGGAAATGGAGAGAAAACAAAAGAACAGTACTTAGCCTCTCTAAAGGGTGAACGTGGCGAAGCTGGTCCACAAGGTATCGCAGGGACCACGTGGTGAGTCTGGTACTACTGTATTGACGACTCCACCGCCAACACCAGTACCGAGCCCAACAGGTCCGGAAGGTAAACACGGAGCAACAGGACCTAAAGGCGATAAAGGCGATCTGGTGTTGCGGGTCCTAAAGGAGATACCGGTAAAATCTGCTTACGAGTACTGGAAAGAAATTAAAGGCAATGAAAAATAAAAACAGAAGATGATTTCCGTAAATCTTTAGAAGGTGGAGCCAAAGAAAATACACGTCATTATGAAGAGCTAGAGCGACAAATAGGCGTTATTGGCAACGATTTACAAGAGTTACGTAAAGAAAGTCGTGAAGGTGATGCATTAGGCGCAGCTTTAGCCGCATTAAAACCAATCCAATACGATCCGCTAGAACCAACACAATTTATGGCTGGTATTGGACATTATAAAAATGCCAATGCCTTAGCTCTTGGTATTGCACATTATACGAAAGAATCTACTATGTTCCATGCTGGTGTGTCCATGGTGCGAGGCGCTACCATGATCAACGGAGGGGCTACTTTCAAATTTGGCAACAGCCCAGAGAAAAAAGCAGTGCCAGAACGTTATCGTAATGGTCCTATTTCCTCTGTACTTGTGTTGCATGATGAAATGGTAGCTATGAAAGAAGCTTACGGCCGTGAGATTACCCTGTTGACACAGGAAAATAACAACCTACGACAAGATATTGCGACATTACAAGAACAAATGCAAGAATTGCGAGCTATGGTTCGTAAATAATATAGGCGTCATTACTACCATGTGCTTATTCATATATGGTAAAGGTAGAGTCATAAATAGTATTAGATACATGCGTTCTTTTGAACAAATATAAAGCCATTAAAAAAGGGTCCTTCGGGACCCTTTTTGATATGCTAACAATAAGAATGGTGGTTTAAAGATTGCTATTGCACCATTAAAAATGGTTGATGGACAAGACGATATACTATCTTGTATTCTAGTATGCTTAATACTAATGGTATAGCAAAAACAACAGAGGCAAGTTGAGCGAACCAACGTGCCTCTGTTGTTGTATAGTTAAGTATGTATGATAGTTGTTAGTTGTTAGTGTTTATTTTTTTATTTGGAGGAGTCTATTCTAAGCGCTCTATTAGAATCTCTGGAAGAATAGCACCTTTGTATTTGTCTTCGATGAATTTTTTGATTTCAGGGCTTTGTAAAGCTTTGATCAATTTTACGATTTCATCACGTTTTTCATCACCTTCACGAACGGATACGATGTTTACGTATGGGGAATCTTTGGATTCTAAGAACAATGCATCTTTTGTTGGGTTCAAGTCAGCACCTAACGCAAAGTTTGTATTGATGACAGAAATTGCGGAATCATCTAATGCACGAGGTAATTGAGCGACCTCTAATTCAACGAATTTCAAATGTTTAGGGTTATCTTTGATGTCTTGTACTGTAGAAGAGATGCTGTTAGGATCGTTTAATGTGATTAAACCAGCTTTGGAAAGCAATAGTAATGCACGACCACCATTTGTTGCATCAGATGGGATAGCTACTTGAGCGCCATCTTGTACTTCTTTCAAATCTTTTACTTTTTAGAGTAAATGCCCATTGGCTCGATGTGTACGGCACCTGCTGTTGCAATGTGAGTACCTTTTTCTTTGTTGAAGTTTTTCTTGGTAAGGAATGTGAGCGAAGAAGTTCGCATCAAGTTCTTTATCATTCAAAGCTACATTTGGTTGTACATAATCGCTAAATTCAACGATTTCTAATTTAATGCCTTCTTTAGCAAGAATTGGTTTTACTTGCTCTAAGATTTCAGCGTGAGGTACTGAGGGAAGCACCAATTTTTTTAATGTTTTTACCTGCATCGGAACCAGTGGAACTAGTGCCAGTGGAACCACAGCCACCTAATAACAAGGCACGCCTAATACAGCCGTAGTCGCTAAACTAAATAATTTCTTCATGTCGTATCTCCTTTTCTTTGTGTACTTACATAGTGAATTTCTACTTGCTTAGTATAACAAGAGTTCCGTTATAAGTAAAATATGTTATATATCTAAGCTGTTATAATTAAAGGCTATATAAGTAAGCCTGTGGCCCTACAAGAAATGATATAGTGTACAGGAGATAGAGGTAAACTTCATGGCCTCGTTTAATTGTACTGGATCTGCATAGGTGTTGAAAATCCTGATGACTTTCATAGCTGGAACTAGTGACAGCAATGCCAACAAGGAGGTCCAAGGGATACTGCCATAGGCCACCCAAAGGACTAGCCATAAGGAGCTAATAAGGAAGAGTCCTCGTAGGAGTTGGATGCCTCTTTCACGGCCTAAAAAGAATAACCAAGGTGCGACGGCCGTGGTTAGCATCGTTCGTAAAGTCCCGCAAATTGTTGGTCATCATGATAGCACCGATTAAGATGGTGGACGGCACCGCAGGATGAGGTAGGTCCAATGCAAGGTGTGGGTCCAAGCGAAGAGGGTAATGCACACGATGGCAAAGCCCATGGCAAGTCCCGATGCGAGTTCACCGAAGGGAGTGCGAGAAATGGGTTTAGGCCCGCCGGAATATAAGATGCTAGTCAGAATGCAGAGCATACCCACCGGGATGTACCACCAAGTGACAGCACTGGCGAGGGCGATGCCTAAGACGAGGGGAAGTATCGTCGTGATGTATCCCCAACGTTTAATTACGGTCGGAGAGATGCCATCGCGGACGATGGAACCACTGTTTCCCGCAAACTTGTGAGATCGAGGCCCGATTTAAAGTCGAAATATTCGTTCCAAATGTTCGCGGCGATTTGAGCGCTTAGGACACATATTAGAATGGACACTGTATAGACCAAGGATAGCCAAAGTGGCTGGATTTGTGAAAATTGAGTAGCTCCCATAGCATGCCCCCTAGCACAACGGGACTGAAAGCAGCCGTTAATGTGCGGGGACGGATTAATGCAAAAAATTGTGACAGATTCATAGTCTATCCTTTCTCATTGAAGTTATATAGTATATGGTATCATTCTAACCTAAATGAAAGATTATGACAAACCATTAGGGGAAAAACAATTGTACATGAAATGTAATAGTAGAGTATAATAGAAGGAGGTAGACCATAGGCATAGTATGATATGATGTAAAAATATTTAGTATACTATAGGGAAAACCTATAAGAACAGGAGTTGCTATGATTACACATGCTCTATTAACAGATATGTATCAATTCACTATGATGCAGGGATTATTTACACAAAACAAACATCGCACTCGTTGCGTATTCGATCGGTTTTATCGCATCAATCCATTCCACGGGGCGTATACGGTAGTGGCAGGCTTAGAAGAAGTGATTCGGTATGTGAAAGAATTACGATTCTCCGCTGACGATATTGACTATTTGCGCCAAACAGGGGTATTCACAGAAGAGTTCTTGACCTATTTAAGTACGTTCCGCTTTACGGGCACTATCTATGCGGCGCCAGAAGGGTCTGTCGTATTCCCCGGGGAAGTGTTACTTCAGTAGAGACAGCCAAAGATGAGGCGATTTTTGTTGGAAACTGCGTTGTCTATGTTTTTGAATCATGAGTCCTTGATTGCTACAAAAGCTCGCCGTATCCGCTCCGTCATTGGTAAAGATGGGGTCGCAGAATTTGGCATGCGCCGCGCCCAAAGGGGTAAGCGCACTGTACAAGGGGCTAGGGCAGCTTTCATTGGCGGATTTGATAGCACTAGCGATGTGTATAGTGCAGCCTTGTATGGAATGCGACCTGTAGGGACCATGGCACACAGTTGGGTCATGAGTTTTCCAAGTGAAATCGATGCATTCCGTGCTTATGCAGAACAATATGAAGATAATTTAGTGTTCTTAGTGGACACCTATAATACATTACATAAGGGGTGCCTGCGACGATCCAAGTGTTCCAAGAAATTCGTGAACGCCGTGGAGGAACAATGCCATCCGTTTATGGTATTCGCTTGGATAGTGGCGATTTAGCATACTTGTCTATCGAGGCACGCAAGATGCTAGATGCGTCGGGATTCCCAGAGGCATTAATTTTTGCTACCAATGATCTAGATGAATATAAAAATTGCGGACTTGAAAACAACAAGGAGCGATGATTACCGCTTGGGGTGTGGGTACTAAATTGATTACTGCCGATGAAACACCTGCCCTAGGTGGGGTGTATAAACTAGCAGGCCAATGGGAAGGGGACACCTTTATGCCGCCTATGAAATTCTCCGATAATGTTGAAAAGGTGACAAACCCTGGCAAGAAAAAGGTATTGCGCCTCATCAATGTACGAAATAACAAGCTCATTGGTGATTTGATTTGCTTAGACCATGAAACGGTGGACACAACACAGGATTATGTGTTTAAAAACCCATTGCACCCATGGAAACAAACAGTGCTGAAAGCAAATACGTTCAGAGTACAAGAATTATTAGTGCCTATCTTCGTGGATGGAGAATTAGTGTATGACGTACCAACCTTGGCACAAGTAAAAGCCTATGGAGAAGAGCAAATTCAATTGCTGTGGCCAGAATTTTTGCGACTTCGCAGAGCCCCAGAGGTGAAAGTCAACATCAGCGAAGAATTGCATCAATTGAAATCTAAATTATTATTGGAAAAAGTAGGGGACCCTAGTTAGGGAAGGAGTTACTATGAATTGGAAATGTGTGATGGCCAGTGTGGCATTAGTAGGGACGATGTGTTCAGGGCATGCGAGCATTGATTACACTAGATGGGCAAGGTAGTGTAGAGTTACCTAGCTATATTTCGGTAGTTAACCATGATGATCTCATTGACGGTAGTTTAAAGCAAGAAGAGGCGATTCGTAAGGTAGGTTCTAATCATTGGCATATAGATGAAACAGAGGCTAAGGTGCTAGATAAAATTGTCAAAGGTGTGGTTCAACGGGGGCAGCGGTATCAGTTACAAGGACGTGATGAACGAGGGTTACATACGGCAGAGTTGGTACACCTTCATATGACAGGTGCGGAAGCGACTGAATTGTGGAAGATAAAATATAAAGGAACAACGATAGCGCCACAATCTGTAGGGAGAAACGTTATATAACAAAATGGTGAAAGAAGTACAAAAATATTGGACTCTACAATGTGGATCTTATGGGTGGAAAACGTATAGAAAAGAATGGGGCAGCATTAGTTCCATTCGTTACAAGTACTAATCCAGAGTTCAGTAGTATTGAGATTATGAAAGCCGTATTACCCCTTGTGAACGTAAGATTTCTTGATGGAGAGATTATGAAATCTGTACACCTACAAGGCGATACAGGATTGTATACCCATGGTAGAGTGCAATTCGATGTAGATGGATTTGTAGTACCTGCGTATATTAGTTTTATAGGAAGGTATGGTCAAGATGGGGTATCTATCACATGGATTACAACGGCTGATACATCGAGAGCCTATTGGAATCCTGTTATCAAGAGTTTGTTAGGTGTGAAGGGAGAATAAGTAGATGAAATTATGGAAGCAAATGGGACTGGCTGTTATAGTGGCCAGTCTTATGATGGGCTATGGACAAGTGTCTGCACAGGTACAGGATACTACCTATGAGAGGGTAGGTAGTATTAGACCAATGCAAGAGGGGGAAGTAGTAGTTCCTTTGAGTGAGTACTTAGCTATGGAGAAAAAGAAAAAACAAGAAAAGAAAAAAACAGGCGAAGAAAAAGCGGCAGAGTTCGTGGCGATGCTAGATCAGAATCCATTAGTTGATTTGCGTCAAACCATAGGACCAGAGATTACCGTTAAGCAATTGTCTTCTTCAAAAGTTAGCAGAGGTAGGAAAAGGATATATGTATGCTAATCTAGGTACAGTGGGTACTACCGTTGCTAAAGTAAAGGACTATACAGGACTGAAGAGCATGAAAGAAGGCCTTAATCTAGGACATTACATGGATGTCTATGAATTGCAAGGTACGGATCAGTATGGGTTAAATACAGCTTGGGTTCTTGTATTTCCCCTTCCTAAAGAATGGGTGATGGCGCCAGAATCATATGGAAAAGAGGGACTTTCACCGGCGGAAATGAATACGTACGCGAATGACATGAATGCCTTATTAAAGTACTTTAAGGTTAATATTGGAGAAGATAAAGACATTGATTATTCTCGTGATACAATTCCAGCGAAGATACAATTACGCAATATGGAACCATTACATACTCTAACAGATACGAAATATGGTACGATGACAACGGCGGGAAATATTACTTATGATATAAAAGGGGTTCAATCGCCTGCCTATTTGCGGATAGCATTAGTGGGAACACCAAACTATTTTACAACGATTGTAATGGGAACTAGTGAAGTGGAAGGAACATTCTTTAAACCATATTTCTTGCAAATGTTACAACATATCCAGTAAGCCTATTTGTCTACAAAAATCGATATGCTCGATTGCCAGCAAGGCTCGCTTGATGGACAACCCTCCGGTGTAACCCGTGAGGGCTTTTCCTTTGCCTAGGACACGATGGCAAGGGATGATGAGGGAGATGGGGTTCGCGCCGACGGCAGAACCGATGGCTTGGGCTCCTTTTTGGGGTGGGTGAGTTGAATACACGCCGGCTTAGTTCGCCATAGGTAAGGGACGTGCTGTAGGGGATGTGTTGTAACTGGGACCAGACTTTTTGTTGGAAGTCAGTTCCCTTGTGGAGCTAAGGGGATGCTGATGGTTGGTGCTTGACCAGAAAAGTATTGGTCTAGCCACTGCACGGTTGCAGTAAGTATCGGTGAAGAGTTACTTTCAACCATAACCGAGGTGTCGCTAAAAGTTATAGACTGGGTGGGAAAGGTGAGTCCCACCAAGGCGCAATCGTTGGCGTATAAGGTGAGGGTGCCCAACGGGCTTTCATAAGTGGTATAACAAATAACCATAGGAATATCCTTTCATCCTAGAGGGAATATAGTACAATAGGTGTATGAAAAAAATAACTACACTAGCTTAGTATAACATGCTATACTATTGTATGTTATATGACATATATGTGAAAGGAGATATTATGAAACAGATTCATACAGAACAAGCGCCAGCAGATTAGGCCCGTACTCTCAAGCCTATGTAGCAAATGGATTCGTATTTATTTCTGGTCAAGGTGGCATCGACCCAGCGAAAGGGGCTCTTGTAGAAGGTGGCGTAGAGGCGCAAACATTGCAAGCTATGAAAAATATCGAAGCTATTTTAAAAGAAGCGGGCACAGATTTTTTTCTAAAGTAGTGAAAAACCACATGTTTTTTAGCAGATATGGACGATTTTGCGAAATTTAATGCCATTTATGCAGAATATTTTACATCTAAACCAGCTCGCAGCTGTGTAGCGGTGAAAACATTACCAGCGAATTTCTTGGTAGAAGTAGAAGTGATTGCCTTAGCTGAATAATAGAGTTTGATCGACCATAGGCTATGGTGATACTTAAAAAGCTGTTACATTATGCGTAATTCTTAATGTGACAGCTTTTTTTGCATATCCAGTATGTGGTATAATGGAAAGGATATATCAGTAGTTTTGTATAGGGTGAAAGTATGAGTCAAAAACCAAAATATGTAAGCACAATAAAAAACGTTACTATACACGAGCGTTGGCGCCACTATATTTGCAGTGGGTGTTCAAGGGTTCATCGTGCCCCATCAATTATTGAGCGATGGGTATTAGTGGTTTGAGCTTGATTATTTATTATGTGACCCAAGGTATCTTGAGCTTGGGTTCCATCAACTTTTTATTAAATATCCCTGTTCTCTATGCGGCATGGCGATGGCTAGGGCGCATGGCATTTAGGGGTGACACTGTTCGGGACTCTCTTTATGTCCATCGCCATCAATCTCCTAGAACCGATGGCTACATTAGGGCTTGACACACAATCCTATCATCGGCGGTATTTTAGGGGGCTATTCTCGGGACTAGGGCCTTGGCATTGTGTATCGTGGAGGCGGTAATACAGGGGGCATCGACCCTATCGCGTTGATCATTCGCAATCGCTTTGGATTACAAATCGGGAGCATCTTGTTTGCCATTAACATGATGATCTTGGTGGCTGGGGCCATTGTGATCAATATCGAAGCGGCTGCGACCACGTTGATTAGCACCTACTTGTCCGCTATGGTAACGAACAAGGTCATCAGTGGATTTAACCAACGAAAAGCAATGTTCATCATTTCCTATAAACCGGTGACGATTTGTAACTTAATCATTGATAAAATTGGTCGTGGCGCAACGATTTTAAATGGGGAAGGGGCATATACGCACCAACCGAAACAAGTGATTTTGGTGGTGGTTAGCTTGTTACAAGTGGCTCGGTTGAAAGCTGCCGTAGAAGCGGAAGATCCAACGGCGTTTATGATTATTACCGATGCGGCAGAAGTCATTGGTACAGGGTTCTCCGCCAAGTCTACGAATGGAGCGGTGGAACGTGTGCTACAAACCTGTGATCCAGAAAAAAGCAGCAGAGGCAGAGCAACAGATTCATGAAGTGCAAATGGCACGCAATGAAATTCCTGTAGACACTACGAAGGAGGAACGATAATATGGCACATCCATTGGCAGGACAACCTGTAAAAACGAGAAGATTTAATACAAGTAGATACGGTGGTGAAAGATTTCTTTCGCATTGTACCGACCTACGACCATGTAGAAGAACGTGTATCCTTTGGTACCTCTGGACACCGTGGGATTGCCTCGAAAGGAACTTTCAACGAATTACATGTAGCGGCCATCGTTCAAGCGATTTGCGATGTTCGCCATGAATTTGGTGCCACTGGTCCTTGCTATATCGGTCAAGACACACATGCCTTTGTCGCAACCCGCTTTGCGGTGGCCATCGAAGTGTTGGTAGGTACAAAGTGCGTACCCGTGTGGATGCCCATCGTGAGTTCAGTGCCGACCCCAAGTGTATCCCGCGCTATCTTGCGCCATAATGCAACGGCTGCAGCACAAGATGTGGCAGATGGTATCATCATTACGCCATCCCATAATCCACCGGAACATGGAGGCATTAAATACAATCCGCCTCATGGTGGCCCAGCGGACACAGCTGTGACAAAGCGCATCGAAGCATTAGCCAATGAATATTTGCAAAAAGGACTTCACAGTATTCAACGATTCTCCTTCCATGATTTAGTGGGTCTCCATGAAAGTGCCCATTGTGGTTGTTGCCATCACGAGGAAGAACAGGAAACATTCACATCTTCTATTACCGTGGCAGAAGCGGGACAGTACTTAGAACCGTATGATTTCAAAATGGCTTATGTGAAAGAATTGCCGCAAATTATCGACATGGCGGCTATCCAAAAAGCCTGTCCAAAGGTGCTAATCAATGCCTTAGGGGGCAGTGGTGGAGCCTATTGGCATGCCATTTCCGAGGAATATAATTTAGGGTTGGACATCATTAACAGCAACTATGACCCTACTTTCAGTTTCATGTCCTATGACCATGATGGAGCGATTCGCATGGATTGTTCCTCTCCCTATGCGATGGCAGAGGTGGCGAATAATTTAGGGGACCATGTACTAGCCATTGGCAATGATCCAGATTATGATCGCCACGGTATTGTGACGAAGGACGGTTTGTTAGCTCCAAACCAATACCTTGTAGTGGCAGCTAAGTACCTCAATGAAACACGCTCTTGGGATGGCAAAGGGGTAGGTAAAACAGCGGTTGTGACGGGCCTGATGGATGCCTATTGCAACGCAACCAATCACCCTGTGTACGAAGTGCCGGTAGGGTTTAAATATTTTGCTCCTCTATTGTTTGATGGACGCATTGGCTTAGGTGCTGAGGAAAGTGCAGGGGCCTCCTTCTTGCAACGAGATGGATCTGTATGGACCACAGATAAAGATGGTATTATCTTAGGCTTGCTAGCCATTGAAATGGTGGCTACTACTGGACAAACGCCGGCTGACCATTATGCAAGTATGACAGCACAATGGGGTACACCTGTGTTCCAACGCATCGATATGCCTTGTACAGCGGAGATTAAAAGTGCTTTAAAAGGAATGAAGCCAAGTGATGTAAGAGCTACTGAATTAGGGGGCAGTTCTATCATAGACATTCGCACAACATCCTTGTTTGAAGAACAACCTATTGATGGTGTGAAGATTGTAACAGATACAGGTTGGTTTGTGGCACGACCATCGGGAACAGAAAACTTATATAAAATGTATGCTGAATCCTACGCAGGCGAAGAGGGATTAGCTCGCTTGATGGAAGATGGAAAAAGCTATTATTGAAAGCTTGGTAGCTCAGTAAAATCGAGTTCTAGTAGACCGCCCTACGTAAGCATCGTGAGTGGTCATACCCTTTGTATCAATAGATATTAGGTAGTCAGGTGTAGGTGTTTACTGTCTCTGTTCTTGTATGTGCTGTGTTTAACTGATATAATTAAGAAGTATGACCTATATAAAATGTGGTTATACAATATATCTAAGTACTAACAATAACCATGTGATCAACAAGAAATACCACATATGGAGGTGGTGGAATGACAGTATATTTATGGGCATTTGTAATCGCTCTTGTAGTGACATATATTTGCACACCCCTAGTGAAACAATTTGCTGTGAAAGTGGGTGCTATTGATAAGCCAGATGCGCGCAAGGTACACCAAGTATCGATTCCTAGATTGGGTGGCCTGGCGATTTATATTGGCTATATGGTATCTTTACTATACAGTGTGAAAGATTTATCCTCTGTGAAAGGATTAATTGTAGGCTCTATTATTCTAGTGGCAGTCGGCATTTGGGATGACATTAAACAAATTGGACCTAAGACAAAGCTGATGGGACAAATTTTGGCGACTCTCATGTTGCCACTTTTTGGGAATGCCGTGCATTTCATCAGTATTGGAGACCATTTATTATATTTAGAATATTTTTGCCATCCCTTTAACCGTATTTTGGATTGTAGGATTTACGAATATCGTCAACTTAATTGATGGATTAGATGGATTGGCTGCAGGAATTTCCCTCATTGCCTGCATTACGATTTGTATCGTTACCTTGCAGATGGGACAAATTGAGTTAGCTTGCATTACCTTGGCATTGGCTGAGGGTCGCATGCGGATTCTTGCGGTATAACTTTAATCCAGCGAAAATTTTTATGGGTGACACAGGCAGTATGCTATTAGGTTACACGATGGCGACTATTTCGGTGATGGGTAGCGTGAAAACAGCAGCTACCGTAGCATTAGTGGTACCTGTTATCGTATTGGGCTTACCCATACTGGACACCTTTATTTGCCATTATTCGTAGACGAATTAATGGACGTCCTGTATTTCAACCGGATAAAGGTCATTTACATCACCGCTTGTTGGCCATGGGATTGACGCAAAAACAAGCCGTCTTGTTGATGTATGCAGTAACAGCCTTATTGGGCTGTGTGTCCATTGTGACAGCCAAAGCAAACTTTGTGATCGGAGTGTTGCTGGTGTTATTTATCTTGTGTGCTTGCATATGGACGGCGACGAAAATTGGGATTATTGCCAAAGACAATGTCGATCGTAAGTGATTCTGGAGAACGCCTTGAGCGCAATGCTCATGGCGTTCTTTTTTAGCAAAGGGAAAGCGTGGCATATTCCTTCTCAAACTGATACAGTGGTTAGGTTTGTTCAGGAACATGCCACGCTTTCTGGCGTTTGTCTGATTTAGGTAGTAGCGCCATTGCGCTTGCGCTAATGGCGTTCTCATAACACATACTCTCTCAGGATGGAGGGTGTGATGTTTGTTCAGGAACATGCCACGTTTTCTGGTGTTTGTCTAATTTAGATGGCAACGCCATTGCGCTTGCGCTTATGGCGTTCTTATAACACATATTCTCTCAGGGGTAGGGGAGGTGTGGTGCATGTTTTGTAGTTTTTACTAGTATGGAAGGCTTGTCCGTGTTACAATAGTGATAACGTAAAGGATTAATAAAGTGATTTAAGAAAACTTGTGAGTGTTACTTTCACAGGGATGATACGCACATGGTATATGTGGGAGGTATTATGGTAAAGGTCATGACTATTTTTCGGGACTCGTCCTGAAGCGATTAAGATGGCTCCGGTGGTGAAGGCTCTTGAGGCTGCGCCAGATATGGAGTCCATTGTTACGGTAACGGCACAGCATCGGGAGATGCTAGATCAGGTGTTGCATTTGTTTTCCATCACTCCTGATTATGATTTGAATATTATGAGCCAAGGGCAGACGTTGTACGATGTGACATGTCGTGCTTTGATGGGGCTACAAGAGGTGCTGAAAGAGGCAAAACCGGATGTGGTGCTTGTTCATGGTGACACGACAACTACCTTTGTAGGGGCCTTGGCGGCATTCTATGAAGGGATTCCAGTGGGCCATGTGGAGGCAGGTTTGCGGACGGGCAATATTTATTCTCCATTCCCAGAGGAGATGAACCGCAAGTTGACGGGGGCCATTGGGACGTACCATTTTGCGCCAACTACGACGTCGGAAGGTAATTTGTTGAAAGAAAATATTAACCCAGACCACTTGTATGTGACAGGAAATACAGTTATCGATGCGCTACAGACAACGGTGAAAGAAGACTATACATTCAAGGAAGAGTTGTTGAACAACATTGACTACGAAAAATCAAAAGGTCATCTTGGTCACAACGCACCGTCGTGAAAACTTGGGAGATCCAATGCGCAATGTGTATGAAGCCATTCGTGATATCATTGGTGAGCATGAAGACGTGGAAGTCATCTTCCCGATGCATCGCAATCCAAAGGTGCGTAGTATTGTGCAAGATGTACTAGGTGATATGGACCGCGTTCATTTGATTGAGCCATTGGAATATGAACCATTTGCGAATTTAATGGCCCGCACGTACTTAATTATGACCGACTCCGGTGGGATTCAAGAGGAAGCTCCATCCTTGGGCAAACCAGTATTAGTACTTCGTGATACTACAGAACGCCCAGAGGCTGTACAAGCAGTGAACGGTGAAATTGGTGGGCACAGATAAAGAATCTGTATACAAAGCAGCCAAAGAGTTGATTACGAATGAAGACATCTATAAAGAGATGTCCAATGCGGTGAATCCTTATGGAGATGGATTGGCATCGGATCGGATTGTGCAAGCATTGCGCCATGAGTTTGATAACACACAAGAAAAACCATCTTCTTTTCGTATAAAGTAATGGATGCATGCGAAAAAGTCATACATTGTTGATACCTACTTTCAATCGCATTAGAATAGTTAGAATCGTGTCATTTCGGGTGGTATAAGGCGATTAGTTTTGATACGTATAAAATATATATATTGTTAAAATTATCCCCAAGAGTGATATAATTTACAATGTTAGGGGTGTAGGAGGTATGTCTATGGGGAAAGAAAAATCAGATCTATGGATGGCTATCTCTAAAGCATCGACTACGGGATTTACCATACTTTGTTCTATCGGTATCTGTATGGGTCTTGGTTATGCCCTTGATCATTACTTGGGCACCAGTCCATGGGGCTTGCTCATAGGTGGTATCGTCGGCGGATTTCTAGGCCTCTACGGTGTCATACGTCAATGTATGTAAGGAGATGTTATGAAAGAATATATAACCTATATCAAAAGTCATTGCCGATGGATACTGTCAGTGGCTATACTAGGTGTAGTCGTGTTATGGATACTGGACTGGTCTCAGCACATCACAGGTTGGCTATGGGGCATGATGACATATGTTGTATATTTCTTGTATTTAGCCTTTCAAACCTACAAGATGAAAGACGCCACCTTAGACGATGTGAAACGTCGAGTTTGGATTGGTGTTATGAGTCGGTTTAGCTTAATCATATTGTTAGTAGGCATAAGCACGCAGATCCCTTCTATTTCCATGAAAGGCGTACTAGGCGGAATCTGTGTATTTGTTCCTATGCAATATGTTGAGTATAGTATGTATGTACGTCAACGTAATAGGGAATCATCTATGTGAAAGGGGGTGGGAATATGGAGTTACATGCGGGGCATCATCATGTTGTTCAATGGATGGGCATATCCTTTAATATGGATACGCTATACATGACGTGGTTAGTGATGGCAATCATTATTGTGGTCACATTATTAGCTACACGGTCACGGGCCATGGTACCACAGGGGATTCAAAATGTGATGGAAAGCGTACTAGAAGGATTGACAGGACAGTTTAAAACGAACCTAGGCAATCAATGGAAGTTTTTAAGCTCCATCCTATTTACGTATTTTCTATTTATTTTGGTGAGTAATGAATTGGGCTTGATTCCAAGTCCGCATATCTTGGCATCGCCAACAAATGACATTAACACCACCTTGGGATTGGCCATTTCCAGCTCGATTCTTGTATGGATTGTAGGTCTGAAAGTGAAAGGTATCGGCTATTTCAAGCATTTTGTACAACCATTTAAATTATTTATCATTATTAATTTAATGGAAGAAATCGCGAAACCGGTCACATTAGCCTTCCGTTTGTTTGGTAACATATTAGCGGGGAAATTCTACTAGAATTATTATATGCATTGGTACCCTATGTACTTCCTATCGTGTGGTTAGCCTTTAGTCTAGCAATCGGTATTATTCAAGCGTTTATTTTTGCCATGCTCGTTACATCTTATTTGGGGATGACAATCGGAGATGGACATTAATGTATTAGGAGGAAATCATAATGGAATTATTATTAGCGAAAGCGTATGTATTGGTTGGTTCTGCCATTGGCGCTGGTTTAGCAATTGGTTTTAGTCGCGATTGGTGCGGGTATTGGTGACGGTCTTGTATCTGGTAAAGCATTAGAAGGTATGACTCGTCAACCAGAACAATCTGGTAAATTGTTCACAAATATGTTAATTTCTGTTGGCTTGATCGAAGCGGGTGCCTATTATCGCAGCAGTTATCGCGATTGTATTAGTGTTCGCAAACCCATTGGTAGACTTACTTAAATAATAGACATTAGCTAAGAGGAGGTATGACCGTTGGTAGATTTAAACGGCACACTCGTACTTCAGATTTTTAAACTTTATCGTGCTAGTGTTGATTTTAGCAAAGTATGCCTATAAACCATTGTTGGAAACGATGGAAGAACGGAAACGCCGCATTGAAAATGATTTGGTGAATGCTGAACAAGCGAGAGCCGAAGCAACATCGATGAAAGCTGAGTATACAGCGCAATTGCAAGAAGCTCGTAAAGAAGCACAGGCGATTATCGAAACGGCGAAACAACAAGCAGAAGCAGAATCACAAGCACAAATCAAAGAGTTACGAGCTCAACTAGTGAAAGAAAAAGAATTGGCCCGCCAAGAAATTGAACGGGAACGAGAAAAAGCAATGCAACAAATCCGCGCAGAAGTGGTGAACTTATCGGTAGAAGTAGCAGCTAAGCTCATTGGAAAAGAGTTTTCCAGTGCTGATAATGTAGCCCTTGTGGAAGATACCATTGCAAAAACTAGATAGTACAACTATAAGGTCGTGATACGATGAGTGTAGAAAGAATTGCAGAAACATATAGCTCCGCTATATTTGAATTAGGACAGGAATCAGGTTTGTTACCACAATTTGATACAGATCTTTCCTATGTGCAAGATTTATTTTTCCACCCATGAGGAATTACGCCAAATCTTAATCAATCCTATGTTAGAAGTGGCAGGGAAAAAGAAGATTCTAGAACAAATCTTTGGAAGCGAAGTGCATCCATTGATCATGAATTTTCTCTACGTTATGGTGGACCGCCGTCGCAGTCCCTACATCATGGAAACAGCCCGCGCTTACGTGAAACGCTCCCGTGAAAGCCGTGGTATCTTGGAAGCGAAAGTGACTGTGATGGAACCACTTTCAGAAGCGATGCGTGAAAAAGTATTGCAAAAATTACAAGACATCACTGGCAAAAGAATGTGTCATCGAAGAACAGGTGGATCCATCCATCTTAGGTGGCATGGTCATTCAAGTGGGGGACACTCGGATTGATGGAAGTATGGCTAGACGATTGGAAGAATTGAAAAAATCATTGCTTAATGCAAGTACCAATAAGATTGGGGTGAATGGTTAATTATGAAAATGACGCCTGAAGAAATTACTGCCATTATTAAACAGCAGATTCAGGACTATAATGTTGAATTAAACGTAGATGATGTAGGAACTGTTCTGGAAGTAGGGGACGGTATTGCGCATATCTACGGTCTTGAAAAAAAGCCATGGTCTGGCGAATTGTTAGAGTTACCCTCATGGCGTATATGGCATGGTACTCAACTTAGAACAAGATAATGTAGGCGCCGTTCTCCCTAGGGTAATGACTCTTGATTAAAGAAGGTGATGAAGTGCGCCGTACAGGCCGCATCATGCGAGGTTCCTGTAGGAGATGGCTTAATTGGTCGTGTTGTGAATGCCCTTGGTCAACCTATCGATGGTAAAGGGGAGATCGTGGCGGAAACACATCGTCCAGTAGAATATCCAGCGCCTGGTATTGCAGATCGTAAATCTGTATTTGAACCAATGCAAACTGGTTTGAAAGCCATTGATGCAATGGTGCCAATTGGTCGTGGTCAACGGGAGTTGATCATCGGTGACCGTGGTACTGGTAAAACAGCGATTGCTATCGATACGATCTTGAACCAAAAAAAGGACAAGATGTTATCTGTATCTATGTAGCAATTGGTCAAAAAGAATCTACTGTAGCTCGTGTTGTACAAAAACTACAAGAAGCAGGAGCTATGGAATATACTATCGTCGTATCTGCAGGGGCATCTGAAGGAGCTCCTATGCAGTACTTAGCACCATATTCTGGGGTAGCTATGGGCGAACATTTCATGTACCAAGGTAAACATGTACTTTGCGTATATGATGATTTAACAAAACAAGTCACCGCATACCGTGCGATGAGTTTGTTGTTACGTCGTCCTCCGTGACGTGAAGCGTACCGTGACGTGTTCTACTTACACTCTCGTTTATTGGAACGGTCTGCGAAAGTCTCTGATGAATTGGGTGGCGGTTCTATTACAGCCTTACCAATTATCGAAACGCAAGCAGGTGACGTATCTGCCTATATCCCAACGAACGTAATCTCCATCACAGATGGACAAATTTTCTTGGGTACAGATATGTTCTACTCTGGCGTTCGTCCAGCAGTTGACGTAGGTTTATCCGTATCTCGTGTAGGTGGTAGTGCGCAAATTAAAGCGATGAAACAAGTAGCTGGTAAATTGCGTTTGGAATTGGCACAATATCGTGAATTAGCGGCTTTTGCGCAGTTCGGTTCCGATTTGGATGCCTCCACAAAAGCACAATTAGATCGTGGTGAACGCTTAACTGAAATGTTGAAGCAACCACAATATTCTCCGTTAAAAGTAGAAGAACAAGTGGTATGTTTATATGCAGGTATTAATGGCTATTTCAAACGATTAGCTGTGCATGATGTACCAGCATTCCAAGATGCCTTATTACACTATGTACATGGTAATTATGCCAATGTATTAGCATCAATTAGAGATACTAAGAAATTAGAAGAAGATACAGAAAAAAACATTGCAACAAGCGATTTTAGAATGTATTGATGTCTTTGGTGCTACTCACGAATTATTACCAGAGGAGGCGTAATCTATGAGTAGTGCACAAGACTTACGCAAGCGTATAAAAAGTGTCACTAATACGCAGACAAATTACAAAAAGCTATGAAGATGGTAGCATCTGCTCGTCTACGTCGTGCACAACAAAAAGCGAAAGGTACTGAACCTTATACAGAACGTCTCCGCCACATGCTGCATCAAAGCATGTCCTCTTTAGATGGGGGCGCAGATTTACCGCTACTAACAGTTCGCCCTGTGAAGAAGGTAGCCTATGTGGTGGTAGGTGCTGATAAAGGTTTGGCTGGTGCCTATACTAGTAATATCATTAAATACGTGCAATCCTTGCTCAAGGATGCGCCAACAGATGCCTATGGTTTATTTACAGTGGGTCGCAAGCCAACGGAATATTTCACAGGCCATGGCTATCCTGTAGTCTCTGAGTTGCAAGGTTTTTCTGATAAACCAGGATTTCATCATGCTCAAGACATTGTGGAACAAGTGAAAAACATGTTCTTGTCTGGTGAGGTAGATGAAGTGGTATTGGTATACACTAAGTTTGTGAACTCCTTATTGCAAGAAGTGACTCATGAGCGCTTATTACCTCTTTCATTAGAGTCCGATACAGCAGAGGCCGGTGAAAGTTTATTCTATCCGGATCAAGGATCTGTATTGGAACAATTGTTGCCAGCCTATGTGGAAAGCACTGTATATAATGCATTGCTACATGGGGCTGCTAGTGAATTAGGGTGCCCGTATGACGGCCATGACATCCGCTACTGATAATGCAGGCGAATTGATTGGTACCTTGCACTTAGAATACAATAAGTTGCGCCAAGCAGGTATTACTAACGAAATTTCTGAAATCGTAGGCGGTGCAAACGCATTGCAATAATAGATAAAGGAGTATCTCGTATATGAGTACAAATATAGGTAAAGTAGTTCAGGTTATTGGACCGGTGGTAGACGTAGTCTTCCCAAAAGGTGAATTGCCTGCTATTTACAACGCAATTACTATTACAAAAAGGCGACGAACAAGCATCTAAGATTGTTGTAGAAGTGATGCAACATTTAGGGGATGACACAGTTCGTTGTGTAGCCATGAGTTCCACCGATGGATTGACTCGTGGTATGGAAGCAGTGGACACAGGTGCCGCTATTTCCGTTCCTGTTGGTGATGGTGTATTAGGTCGTATTTTTCAACGTATTAGGCGAAACAGTAGACCATGATCCAAAGAGAAGTGAAAGTGAATGAACACTGGCCAATTCACCGTGCTGCTCCAAAATTTGATGAATTAGCACCAGAAACTAATATATTAGAAACTGGTATTAAAGTCGTAGACTTAATTGCGCCATACGTAAAAAGGTGGTAAAAATCGGTCTATTTGGCGGTGCCGGTGTAGGTAAAACAGTTCTAATCATGGAATTGATTCATAACATCGCTACAGAACACGGTGGTTACTCCGTATTCGCAGGGCGTTGGTGAACGTACCCGTGAAGGGAATGACCTTTGGAATGAAATGAAAGAGTTCGGCGTATTGTCTAAAAACAGCGCTTGTGTATGGACAGATGAATGAGCCTCCCGGAGCTCGTATGCGCGTAGCTTTTAACAGGTTTGACGATGGCGGAATATTTCCGTGATGTACAACAACAAGACGTGTTGTTATTCGTAGATAATATTTTCCGTTTCATCCAAGTCGGTTCCGAAGTATCTGCCTTTGCTAGGTCGTATGCCATCTGCCGTTGGTTACCAACCAACATTGGCCAATGACGTAGGGGCATTACAAGAACGTATTACATCGACAAAAGAAGGTTCCATTACGTCTGTACAAGCCGTGTATGTACCTGCCGATGACTTGACTGACCCAGCGCCAGCAGCGACATTTGCTCACTTGGATGCTACTACAGTATTGTCTCGTTCCATTGCAGAACTTGGTATTTATCCCAGCCTGTGGATCCATTGATTCCACAAGCCGTATCTTGGATCCATTAGTATTAGGAGAAGAACATTACTCTGTAGCTCGTGGCGTACAAGAAGTACTTCAAAAATACAAAGATTTACAAGATATCATTGCCATCTTAGGTATGGAAGAATTGTCTGAAGCGGATAAATTGACAGTAGCTCGTGCTCGTAAAATTCAACGTTTCTTGAGTCAACCATTCTTCGTAGCCGAAGTATTTACAGGCAGTCCTCGTAAATATGTGCCATTGAAAGAAACATTGCGTGGTTTCCGTGAAATCCTAGAAGGTAAATATGATGACTTACCTGAAAGTGCTTTCTATATGGTGGGAACTATCGATGAAGCTGTTGCCAAAGGAAGGGACATGTTAGGGAAAGGAGAATAATCTATGAGTACCATGCATGTAACAATTATTACTCCCTGATGAAACAGTGTTTTCTGGAGACGCAACTATGGTGGTAGGAAAAAGCTCTCGATGGAGAGTTTGGTATCCAACCACATCATATGCCCTTAGTGAGCGCTTTGGCGCCAGGGGCGATCTGCATTGACCATGATGGCAAGCGTGAAGAGTTTATCCTTCCCGGGGATTCCTAGAAGTGGAAAAATAACTCTGTGTATATCACGACAGCCTCTTGTGAACGTGCTTAATTACATATCGAAGAGATAGAGGGTTGTACCGAACTACCGTAGTAGTGTTGGTACAACCCTTTATGGTTACTTCTGTAATGAGGTTAAGAAAAATTTGTATTCTTCGTAACGCCTCTTGAATAGTTTCTTTAGAAGACGCATAGGAACAGCGAATACGGTTAGCACCGCAAAGCGCCGAAAAGCAGACCCCGGTACAACAGCTACATGTTGTTGTTCTAGCAATTGTTCGCAGAAATCTTCATCGGATAAACCTGTTTGAGAAAATATCGGGGAACACATAGAAAGCGCCTTCTGGTACGGCAATCGATAGGCCCATGTCTTGGAATCCTTTCACGATCATGTCACGTCGTTCTAGGTAATCTTGTCGCATAGCGATAACGGAGTCATCACATTCGTTTAGGGCAACGATGGCAGCGTGTTGTACTGGAGTAGCAGGTGCAACGATGCTGTATTGATGTAGTTTAATACAAGCTGTAATAAACTCAGAAGGTGCACATAGGAAACCAATGCGAAGACCTGTCATAGCATAGGACTTGGAGAAACCGTTTAAGATGATGGTCCGTTCTTTCATGCCTGGCAAGGATGCCATAGATACATGGTCCTTGTGGTAGGTGAGCTCCGAGTAAATTTCATCAGAGATGACTATTAGGTCATGGGCTTTCGCGAACTCGGCGATAGGCACTAAATCTTCATAGTCCATGATGGCGCCCGTAGGATTGCTTGGGTAGCACATCAAAATAGCCTTTGTTTTGTCCGTCACAAGTTTCTCTAACTCTTGTACACGCAGTTTGAAACCGTCTTCTAAATGCGTCGGTACAGGTACAGCCTTACCGCCACACATGTGAACTTCTGCTTGGTGTGCCACATAGGATGGATTTGGGATAAGTACTTCATCACCTTCGTTCAAGAGAGCACGTAAGGACAAATCGATGGCCTCACTAGCACCGATGGTGAGCATCATTTCATCTGTGCCGTATTGTAAGTGGTAACGGCGGTTATACCAATTGCTAATAGCCTTGCGTAGTGGCAAGATACCTGCATTGGGGGAGTAGTTTGTTTCCCCTCGTTCCACACTGGCTACCAGTGCATCTAGCACAGGTTGAGGAGGTATGTAATCGGGTTCCCCCACGCAGAGGGAGATGACATCATCCATAGCCATTGCTTTTTCCCAAAATTTACGAATCCCAGAAGGGGGTAATGTTTGTGTCATAGTTGAAAGATAATTGTTCCAGTTCATAGATAGTCCTTTCACCTAGTAGAATGATAAAGTAAATAATAGTAACAGTGTACCACATTCTTAGAAAAGAACCTAGTCGATTATAGGTTCTTTTTTATTGCATATAGTGTATAATTGTAGGGTATGGCATAGCATTTCATGAGAACTTATGTCATACTATAAGAATAGAGAAAAATAGATTCTCTAGGAACTGTTGCATGGTAATGAGTGTAACAGACTTTCACATAGATACTCACAAGATAGAATAGATACAGTTGTAATGATGGGAAAGGAGTTACTGATGGAAACATTTTTCCGTAACCTACGCATTGCATGTTCCCACCTACGAAGAGGCGAAGCATGTGGCTTGGTCTATACAGGTGGAGCAAACTATTGAATTTCCTTACGAATTATTAGATGAAAGCGACCCTCGCCGTCACATGGTGGGACAGTTGCTTTTTTTGGAAGAAAAAGAAGATTATTTTTGGGCGAAAAATCGCCTCATCCTGTGGAGACATCGGGATTGGAAGTGACACAGTTTTTAAATGTAGTCTTTGGGAACTCGTCGTTGCAACCACACATTTGGGTGGTGGACATAGAGTTATGCCCAAGTTTAGTGGATGCCTTTCAAGGCCCCTAAATTTGGCTTAGCGGGCATTCGAGAGCTATGCCAAACCCCGACTCGTCCCATGATTCAAGCGGTCATTAAACCGATGGGAACGCCGAACGAAGAATTGGCTCGCATGTGTCACGCCTATACGATGGGCGGTGCGGATATGATTAAGGATGACCATGGATTGACGAATCAATCTTTTTCTCCTTTCAAAGATCGGGTGTCACGTTGTGCTCATGCGGTGCAAGAGGCGAATACTAAGAGCTACCATCATACCCTCTATGCACCAATGTATCGGGGGATGGTACAGACGTACTAGAGCGGGCTCATTATGCGAAAGAAGTGGGTGCTACGGCTCTCATGGTAGCGCCGTCCTTAATCGGCTTTGGTTGGCTCCATCGATTGGCCACGGATGATTCTTTGAATTTGCCACTGATCGTGCATCCATCGATGATGGGTGGATTCACGTTGCCGGGCACATCGGGCATTGCTCCTACCATTTGGATGGGCTTGTTGCCACGTATTTTCGGCGGTGATATGAATATTTTCGTATCCTATGGCGGACGATTTACGTTTAAAACCAGACTTATGCCGTCAAATTTGCGATAGTAATCGAGGAACCTTGGCATCGATTAAACCATCATGTCCATCACCGGGGGTGGTGTGACGGAAGCTCGTTTACCTGAATTGGTGAGCATTTACGGTAAGGATACGATGTTCCTAGTAGGGGGCGATATGTTCCGTCGAGGACCAGATTTAACGGAGAATATGAAAAGCTTTCATAGATGTATTAGAAAGAAGCTAGGAGACAATGACATTGCAAGAAAAAGAATTAGAAGTTCATGTCGTAGCTAGCGGTAGTAAAGGGAATTGCACCATCATACGCAGTTCTCACAGTGCAGTGATTATTGATGCAGGCATTAGTTGTCGCGTGATTACCAAGGCTTTGCAGGATTTGGAAATACCGAAACATATGGTGGAAGGCATCGTCATTACCCATGAACATTCGGACCATATTGCGGGGGTTCCACAAATGATTAAGCAAATGGGCTTGCCCATTTTGACAAGACCGAAAACAGCACAGCGTCTCATGGATAAGTTCAGCTTGCCGGCAGAATGCTTTTGCGGGCTAGGGTTGGAAAGAAGTGAACCTAGGCGACTTGATACTAGAGCCCTTTTCCACTAGCCATGATGCGGTGGATCCCATGGGGATTACCCGCTATAAAGGGCACACAAAGGCACCTTATTGACGGACACAGGCATGGTATCTAAAGAGATGCTAGAGCATTTGCACGACACAGATTTATTGGTATTAGAAGCCAATTATGATGAACAGATGCTGGTCTACGGGCCCTATTCGCCAGAATTAAAGCGTCGTGTGAAAGGCAATGCAGGTCATTTGTCGAATGTGACGGCTATGAAAGTGTTGTCAGCCCTGAGACGGCCTAAGGATATGGAAGTGGTCTTTGCCCATCGGTCGGAGCAAAATAATTCGCTCCACTTGGTAGAGCAATTATCCAATCGCTTGCTAACTTGGTGCGAAGAACGAGGGAACTAGGCTTTTCGCCCAACATGGAGATCCGAAGGAATATACGTCCATCGGTGGTAATCGGTAATATCCATAGTGCCACTGTGGCATGTAGTGAACGTCTTAGGAGATAGTATAGTATGAAATTTTCTATCTATTGTATAGGAAAGTTAAAAAGAACCCTATTTACGAGAAGGGGTAGCGGAATTTGTAAAGCGATTGCAACCCTATGGGGGTGTGACGATTACAGAACTGTCGGAAAGTAAATTAGAGATAAACCCAGCCCATCAGATAAGCAAAAAGCACTCTATGATGAGGGGCAACGGTTATTGAAATATTGTAATCCCCAATCCTTTGTGGTGCTCCTCGATGTATATGGAAAAACAGATGAGTTCCGAGGATTTGGCAAAGCGGATTAGCGAATTAGAAGTACAAGGTCATAGCGAGATGGTGTTTTTCATAGGTGGCGCATTTGGGGTGTCTGAAGAACTACGACAGCGGGCCAAACTGAAATTGTCCATCAGCCCCATGACTTTCACCCATCAAATGGTGCGCCTTGTGCTAGTAGAACAATTATATAGAGCTTGTAAGATTAATCGAAATGAACCATATCATTGGTAGGAAAGGAGATATGCATGGCAAATGCAATTGAAAAAAAGGCATTACCTATGTGTCGGCAGATATACAGGAATTATCGTTAGAGGATCCTGAATTTGTGGGGCGTTATACAACAGAGTTAACAGAGGGAAAAGAAGATATTCTTGCTATTCAAAGAGAAATACAAACATTGGTACAAGGATATGAAGCACTCTTTGTCGAATTAGAAAAGAAAGGGCAATTAGAACTCTTAGAAGAACGTCGTCATATGGTTAGGGGATGGCATACGAGAGTATACGAATGTAACAGATACCATTTGTACAGTCTTAGACATGCATATAGAAATGGCAAATATGATTCAACAGATGGAAACAGCTGGCGGTAATCCTGCATATTTACTGCATCGAAAGCAAGAATTGTTGGAGCAAAATGTGGAATTGAATAAGATTTTTGACCGTGTAGATTATTACATTTCTACTGTGGTGGACATGCTTTCAAAAAGAAACGGAACTTGCAACAGCAGTGTTAGAGGGCTCGAGTGGTGTATCGGAAGAAGAAACGGTGCATATGTTATTCTTGCATCAAACGGCACTAAGCTCTTGCGTGGAAATTAATAAGGCCCTTGTAGAACGATTACAATTGATGGTGCCACGTTTAGAAGGTTTGCGCGAAGATGTGATGAAAGTGCAAGTTCATTCCGTCGCAAACGATGTAGAAGAACGGAGAAAACGTCTGCAAGAAATGCGTCAACAAGCAAAAGTGGAAGATGTAACAGATTATGCGGACCTAGAAGGTCAGTATCGTCACAATTATGATGAAGAAGGCAACCACATCGGTACCGAAGAAGGTGGCGATGGAGGGAACCGCAAAAGCTTAACGGCTATCTTGGTAGTAACAGCGATAGTGATTGCTATCTTCGCTGCATATGTATATATGAAATAGGAGGAACCGACTATGACATTACAAGAAATTATGAACAAATATCCGATTACAGTAGGAAAAGATGAACAAATTACGAATGTAGCTAAATTGATGGTGAAACATAATTTAACTGCTGTAGCAGTAGTAGATGATGAAAAACAAATTGATCGGCATTGTATCGGAAGGTGACTTATTGTATAAAAAGTACGACCTCATGCACCGCACTATATCAATATTCTAGGGGCTAACATCTACTATGGTGGCATCGGCGAATACGACGGACAGTTCAAAAACTGATGGCCACTCATGTGGAAGAAATTATGAGCACTGAAGTTATTACAGCCTATGCAGATGCAGAAGTAGAAGTAACGGTAGGGGCTATGGTAGAAAAACATTTGAAAAACTTACCAGTCGTAGATGATGCGTATCATTTAATCGGTATGGTGAGCCGTCACGATATCATGAAACTTATCGCTGAAGAACAAGGTAAATAGTGTAAATAATTGCACTATTGGCTAGTTTGTGATAATATTAAAAATGCAATATTAAAACTTATAATTTGGGTGATGTATACCCTAAGGAGGAAATATTTTTCATGAAAGCAACTGTAAATCCTGTAGATCAACACAAAGTGTCTATTACTATTGAGATCCCAGCACAAGACGTTAAAAAGGTTTTGAAGAAGCGGTAAAACGCATTGCAAAAACAAGTTAACATCCCCGGTTTCCGTAAAGGCAAAAGCGCCACGCAAAATTTTAGAAATGAACTACGGTAAAGAAGCTATCGCTGAAGAAGCATTTGAAGTGTTGGCAGGTCGTGCTTACACAGAAGCACTTCGTGAAAAACGCAATCATTCCTGTAAGCGAACCAGAAATCGAACGCGAACAATTTGAAGAAGGTAAAGACTTGATCTTCAAAGCTACAGTAGTAAAACAACCAGAAGTTACATTAGGTGACTACAAAGGCTTAGAAGTAGAAAAAAACAAGATGCCACAATCACTGATGAACAAGTGGAAGAGCAATTGAACAATATCCGTAACCAACAAGCTAAAATGGTAGCAGCTCCAGAAGACGCTACTGTACAAAAACGATGACTTTGCAACAATCGACTTCAAAGGTTTCGTTGATGGCGAAGCATTTGATGGTGTGAAGGTAAATCCTACCCATTACAAATCGGTTCTGGCAGCTTTATCCCTGGTTTCGAAGAACAATTAATCGGTCACAAAGTCGGCGAAGATGTAACTGTAACAGTATCCTTCCCAGAAGACTACTTCGTAGCAGAATTAGCTGGTAAAGAAGCAAAATTTGAATGCCATATTCATGACATTAAACGCAAAGAATTACCAGAAATCACTGATGAATTTGTTCGTTCTGTATCTGTAGGTCAAGGTAAAAACTGAACCAGCTTACAATACAGCAGAAGAATTCGTAGCTGACCTTCGGAAACGTATGGAAGACGATGCAGCACGCCGTGCCATCGACACTTACAATGCAGGTTTAGTAGAATTAGCTGTGAAAAAAATGCAACAGTAGATATTCCCTGAAGTCATGATTGAAGACCGCGCTGACCAAATGGTTCAAGAATTAGCGATGAACCTTGAAGGCCGTGGCTTGAAATTAGAAGACTACTTGAAATTCTCCAACAAAACTATCGAAGCATTGCGTGAAGAAAAATAAAAGTAGCAGCTGACTGAAAAATGTTCGCGCTGACTTAGTATTAGATGAAATCGCAAAAAGCAGAAAAACGTTCAAGTAACTCCAGAAGACATGAACTATGAAATCTTTGCTATGTCCCAACAATTCGGTGCTGATCCAAAAGAAGTATACGATATCATTGTAAAAAGAAGGTCGTGTATCTATGTTAGCTAGCTCTGTAGCACGCAAAAAGCAGCTCGTTTCATCATTGAACATGCTAAAGGTGCTGAAAAAGCTGAATAATTGCTAACGCGGTACATGTATAAGAGGTGAAAGATGTCTATGTATGTGCCAATCGTAGTGGAGCAAACTGGACGTGGTGAGCGTTCCTACGATATTTATTCTCGTTTATTAAAAGATCGAATTATTTTATTGAGTGGCCCTATTGATGATACAGTGGCGAATAGTATTGTAGCGCAATTGTTATTTTTGGAATCGGAAGATCCAGATAAAGACATTCACTTATATATTAATAGCCCTGGTGGTGTGGTGACTGCAGGTATGGCGATTTACGATACAATGCAGTACATTAAACCAGATGTATCTACCATCTGTGTAGGTTCTGCAGCTAGTATGGGTTCCTTGTTGTTAACAGCAGGGGCACCAGGTAAACGCTATGCGTTACCACATTCACGCATCATGATTCACCAACCATTAGGTGGTGTACAAGGGCAAGCTTCTGAAATCGAAATTCATGCTCGTGAGATTTTGCGTTTGCGAGAAGAATTAAATGGTGTGTTGGCTCATCATACAGGTCAGCCTATAGATGTGATTGCAAAAGATACAGATCGTGATAATTTCATGTCTGCTCAAGATGCAAAAAGACTATGGATTGATCGATGAAGTGTTGACTCGTCCATCCAAAACTAGCAAATAAGGAGGCACGAGCTTGAATAAAGATGATAAAGAAAGACGCTGTAATTTTTGCGGTCGAGCAGAAACAGAAGTAGATAAATTAATAGCTGGTCCTAATGTGTTCATCTGTAATGAATGCATCGATGTATGTCAACATATTATTGATGAAGACAGAGTCGAAGAGGATCTAGAAACATTTGATTTACAAGAAATTCCTACACCGAAAGAAATCAAAGCTCATCTTGATCAATATGTCATTGGTCAAGATGATGCTAAAGTTTCCTTGTCCGTAGCCGTGTACAACCACTATAAACGGTTGCAACACGACAATGTGGTGGATGATGTAGAATTACAAAAATCCAATGTATTGTTCATCGGACCTACAGGTAGCGGTAAAACATTGTTAGCTCAAACACTGGCAAAAATGTTACAAGTGCCATTTGCAATGGCTGATGCCACAAGTCTAACAGAAGCTCGGATACGTGGGGAAGACGTGGAAAATATTCTTCTCAAACTCATCCAAGCGGCGGATAATGATATCGAGTTAGCACAACGAGGCATCATCTATGTGGATGAAATCGATAAGATTGCTCGAAAATCCGAGAATCCTTCCATCACTCGTGATGTATCAGGGGAAAGGTGTTCAACAAAGCATTACTAAAAAAATCCTTGAAGGAACAGTTGCATCTGTACCACCGCAAGGAGGCAGAAAACATCCAAATCAAGAGATGTTACAAATTGATACAACCAACATTTTTATTTATATGTGGCGGTGCTTTCGATGGCATGGATAAAGTGATTTCGAAACGTACAGCTACAAAAAAACATTAGGCTTTGGTGCAGATATCCAAAAGAAAGAGGAAAAAGATGTTGCCTCTATCTTGAAAGAAGTCGTACCAGAAGACTTACAAAAAAATTCAGGGTTAATTCCTGAATTTATTGGACGATTGCCAGTGATGGTTACGCTCAGCCCACTCGATGAAGAGGCATTGATTAAAAATTTTGACAGAACCTAGAAATGCATTGACAAAAACAATATGAAAAAAATGCTGTCCTTGGATGATGTGAAAATTAGTGTTTGAAACAGAGGCTCTCCATGAAATTGCAAAAGAAGCGTTAGAACGCAATACTGGAGCGCCGGGGGCTTACGGGCGATCATCGAAAAAGTTATGAAACGCGTTATGTTCGAAGTACCTTCGATGACAGATGTCAAAGAATGTATTGTAACAGCCAAAGCGGTTCGTGGCGAAGAAGAGCCAATACTCAACAAATGAGTCCTCGCTGAAGCAATCTGATAGTACAGGCAAAGAAACTCATTTCAACAGGGGAATGAGTTTCTTTTTTTAAATATAGTAACGGGAGGTTCAATGGAAACTAAACCGATGACATTACCGATGGTTCCCCTTCGTGGAATGGTCGTATTCCCCAAAGTAGTAACACAATTAGATATTGGTCGTACCACATCTGTGCAAGCTGTAAAAACAGCGATGGAGCGGGATCATTACTTAGTGGTAGCTACGCAAAAAGACGAAAAGTATCGAAACTCCTACATTGGACGAATTAGGACAAGTTGGGACGATTGTTAAAATAAATCAAATCTCTGCGCCTACCGGGCGGAGTTGTGCGCATTCTGGTAGAAGGCATTACTCGTGTACAAGTGGATGAAATTATCGCTACGGAACCATGCTACGAAGTAAATGTAACAATGTTGAATCCGGTTCATGAAGAGCCTATGGAAGAAGAAGCATACCGCCGTATTTTGCAAACTAAATTTGCGAAATGGGTGGAAGTGACAAAACCAGTCACCGATGAAGGGCTTGACCACGTGTTAAACAGTGAAAGTGCCGACGAATTGGCAGACCAAGTGGCACATGTATTGCCGATCAATACACGAGTGCGGCAAAAGTCTTCTGGATGAATTATCTGTCAACCGCCGACTCAATATGGTAGTAGGTATCATCAATACAGAACTACAAATTAATGATATGGAAAACTCCATTAATAACCAAGTACGTGCATCAGATGGAAAAAGCGCAAAAGAATACTTCTTGCGTGAAAAAATCCGTATTATCCACGACGAACTAGGGCGACAAAATGGATCCTGACCAAGAGGCAGATGAACTACGTGAACAATTGCGAGCTTTGGAATTATCCGAAGAGATTCACAATCGCATCGATAAAGAAATCACTCGCTACAGCCGTATGCCACAGATGATGCCAGAATCCAATATTCTTCGCAACTACATTGAGTGGTTATTGCAATTGCCTTGGAATACCTTATCCGAAGATCGTTTGGATTTAAAAAGAAGCGATGGACGTTCTAGAAGGTGATCACTATGGATTAGAAAAAAGTGAAGAAAACGCATTCTAGAATTTCTGGCAGTGCGCAAGTTGTCCGGCAAACAAGGTGGCTCTATTTTATGCTTAGTGGGCCCTCCAGTGGGTAGGTAAAACCTCCTTGGCTAGCTCCATTGCGAAAGCGATGAACCGTGAGTTTATCCGCGCTTCCTTGGGTGGTGTTCGGGATGAGGCTGAAATTAGAGGTCATCGTCGTACCTATGTAGGGGCATTGCCCGGTCGTATGATCCAAGGCCTAAAGAATGCAGGTACTCGTAATCCTGTGTTCCTACTTGATGAAATTGACAAACTAGCCTCTGACTACAAAGGGGATCCATCTTCTGCGTTGTTAGAAGTCTTAGATCCTGAACAAAATAGTACATTCAGTGACCATTACATTGAAATTCCATTCGATTTTTTTCTGATGTATTCTGGATTACTACGGCCAATGTACCGAGTCATATTCCAGGACCATTGCGCGATCGTATGGAAATAATCGAACTCAGCAGCTATACGCAAGAAGAAAAACTAGAAATTGCGAAACGTTATTTAGTGCCGAAACAGAGTGGAAAAACATGGCTTGCAAGGTCAAGGTGTGAAGCTTTCAGATGCGGTGTTAAAAACGTGTCATTTCAGAATATACACGTGAAGCAGGCGTGCGTACCTTGGAAAAAACTATCGCTAAAATCTGCCGAAAATTAGCTTACGCCGTGGTGACGGAAGGTGAAAAAGCGCCGAAAGTGACAGTGAAGAATTTAGAAGACTACTTGGGTACTCCTATTTTCCTAGAAGAAAGCTAGAGAAAAAACAAGCGCAAGTAGGCTTGGTATATGGTCTTGCTTGGACATCTGTGGGCGGTGTTGTATTGCCATGCGAAGCCACAACGATGGCAGGGGGTTGGCAAGTTGAATCTTACAGGTAGTTTGGGCAAAGTGATGCAAGAGTCTGGTCAAGCACTATGTCCTACATTCGTCATCGCCAAAAAGGAATTGGGCTTGCCGGAAAAATTCCACAAAGAATTAGATATTCACGTGCACTTGCCAGAAGGGGCGACACCAAAAGATGGTCCATCCGCAGGGATTACGATGACCTTGGCTATTGTATCTGCATTAACGGGCAAAAAAGTGCGCTCTGATATTGCTATGACAGGGGAAATTACCTTGCGTGGTCGCGTTCTTCCTATCGGGGGCTTGAAAGAAAAGTTACTAGCGACCCTTCGTTATGGTGTGAAAGAAGTATTAATTCCTGAAGGCAACAAAAAGACATTCAAGAATTGCCAGACATTGTGAAAGAAGGCTTGCTCATTACGCCAGTAAAAACGATGGAAGAAGTATTAGAAAAGGCATTGCTATGAAAAAGAAACCAGCAGTAAAGCGCCATCCAAAAGCCAGTGTATACAAGAAAAGAGCCCACAGGTCCTCGCATCATTGCAGCTGAAGTATACGGCCTCGGCGGTGAAAGCGGACCAATACCCAGAAGGTGATACCATTGAGATTGCCTTCTTGGGGCGCTCCAATGGGTAAATCCTCTTTGATTAACTCTTTGTGCAATCATCGAGGATTGGCTCTTGTGAGTGGTACACCAGGAAAAACAAAAACGATCAATTTCTTTACCATCGAATCCAAAGAGGATTTACCTGATGATATGGAACGTCGTTTCCATTGGTTCTTAGTGGACTTACCAGGTTATGGATATGCCAAAACAGGTGGCTCTAATACGAATATTTGGTCTTCTTTCATTGCCAATTATATTCTGCAAAAGTGAACGGATGATGCTGTTATGCTTGCTCATCGATGGCCGTCATCCGGAACTGTCTATCGATCAAGAGGCCTTTGATTGGTTGCAATCCCATGGGGTGCCTCTACAAATCGTGGTGACAAAAAGCAGATAAATTGAAAAATGAATGAGCGCCAAAAAGCAATTGCGCCTAATCGAGGAACGATATCCCACAGGATATCCACCGATTTTATATAGTTCTTTGAAAGCATACAGGCCGAGAGCGCTTTAATGTCTCGCATTAACGCAGTATTATTGGGGAAGAGGAATGAGTATTCTTACAAATGCACAAATGAAACTACGAGTTTCTAAAGATTTATCGGGTGTAGAAGAATATTTGCAAAGCCTCCTTAACAACGGGGGCAGAAGATTTCAACGCACTTATTCGCCCTCTTTCAGCAGGTGGTGGCAAACGGTTGCGGGCGCAATTATGTTTATTGATTGCCCCTAGCCGGTGATTCCAAAACAAGAAGATCGCATTCGTATGGCGAGGAGCCATTGAAAATGTTACATCTAGCCACATTGATTCACGATGATGTACTAGACCAAGCGGAAGTGCGCCGTGGGGTGGAATCCATCCATTGCAGTAAAAGGCAATAGGTGGCCATCCTCAGCGGTGATTACTTGTTTGCCAAAGCCTTTTCCATCGTCGCAGAAGTGGGCTCTATTCCATGCTTAACTATTTTTTCTGAAATTATCACAGCCTTAGTAGAAGGCGAATTTATGCAAATGGAAGATGTGTACCGCTTAGATCAAGGCACGGATCGGTACTTGTTGAAAACACAAAAGAAAACGGCGGATTTCATCGAAGGTTGTTTGGCAATAGGGTGGCATTCTAGGGCGGTTGGTCAGAAGAGCATATTCAATTGTTGCGTCAATATGGTCATGGTTTAGGTATGGCATTCCAAATTACGGACGATGTGATGGATTATCGGGAACAAACAGTGACTACTGGTAAACCAGTGGGCAAAGATGTGAAAAGAAGGCATTTTGACCTATCCATTATTGTCTGTTGTAACGGATGAGACTCGTTCCACCCTAGAAGATATGATTACAGATATCAAAGGCGGAGCCGATACGAAAACATTACTAGACTATGTGACATCCTTAGGCGGTATCGACCAAGCTTTGGCATTAGAGGCGCAATATCGTAAAGAGGCAGAAGAGGCATTACGGAAATTGCCGTCTTTCAAAGGAAAAGATATTTTAGAAACAGTTCTTGAAAAGTTAGCTACCCGCAAGGTGTAATATGAAACCATTTCAAGCAAAAGATATTGAGATAACGGCGAAACGGCCTTCATTGAATAGTGTCATAGCACAAAAAAGCGTCTTGCTCAACAACAACGGGAGCAAGACGCCTTATTACATGGAGATACCTATACAGAGACAGAGGCGAAACTCATGGAAGAAGCAGCCTCTATGTCTGTGGTAGACCATTTGAGCGAACTCCGTGTACGCCTAGTCATTTCTGTGATTGCCATCATCGTAGGGGCGTTGGTGGCGTACTATTTTGTGGAAGATATCATCCAAGTGCTAGTGGCGCCGGCAGGTAAATTGTATTACACAAAACCGACGGAAGCCTTCTTTACGTACATGAAGATTTCTCTTGTGTCAGGGGCGATCCTATCGAGCCCGATTTGGTTCTATCAACTATGGGCGTTTATCATTCCCCGCCTTTGTCCAAAAACGGAGCGGAAAGCGACGTTCCTCATCGTGCCTACAGCGGTTACTTTATTTGTAGTAGTGCGTTTTATTTTCCTATTACTTAGTACTCTCCCTATGGCCATACAATTTTTCATCGGCTTTGGGACGGATGAACTGCAACCTTTATTTTCCATCGGTCAATACATCGATTTTGTGGTAGCTTTCATTATTCCCTTTGGGATTACCTTTGAATTGCCCCTATTATTGGTGGCATTAGGTGTATTAGGCATTATCACATCGGAGTGGCTACGACGCTATAGAAAAAGTATTTATTTTGGTGGCTTTCATCGTGGGCAGCAGCATTTCACCGACACCGGACATGCTGTCACAGACTATGATTGCCGGTCCTATGATTTTACTCTATGAAATTAGTTATGGAATTTTTGCGGTATATTGTGAAAGTATGACATAAAAAGTTCATGATATCTTCATATAGAGTTAGTATACTAGGGGAGTATATTTTAAAAATCAGAAAAAGGGTGGCAAATGAAGCAAAAACTTATCATACTTTGTATGTTTTGGCGTCCCTATTGAGTACGGTAACAGGCATCTGGGTTTGGTATGATCGTGATCAGACTGCTAAGGAGACATGGAGCAGTCCGATGTGGACATAGAAGAACCCATAACGATTAAAAAAAGATTCCCGTAGACCCTATAAAAATTACACCTAACCTAACAGCAAAAACCGGGAGACAATGATTCCGGAGATGCTCTGTTAGTCGATATGAATGGAGCTGTTAATGTATATCGTACCCAAAGATCCCTACGGCACAAATTAAAGGGATTACCTTCCAAGATCAAGATGGAAAGTTCCGCTATGAAGTAGCCGGTGTTTCCTCTGAAGCAGAACATAGTGTAGTCATTGATGGTGCTACAGGACAAGTCCTGAGCAGTGATGTGAGTGCTACAGATCCAACGATGAAAGAGCGAGCTACCATTGACTTGGGGGATATTATTACTCCTGAGGAGGCAGAGCGAGTGGTGGTAGCCATGCTTGGCAATCGGGCGGAAGTGTTGGGATGGGAACTACAAACAGAAGGACATGTGTCCCGATACCGCATGACATTAGATGTGAATGGTGAAACTATGTATGTCACCATTGATGCGAACTCAAGCCAAATTATAGAAGTCGTCAAAGAACAATAAGGGGCTGTCACAAAATAGCCCACTAATACAATAGAGGAAAGTTGAACAAAAAGCATCAACTTTTCTCTATTTTTTTATATGTTTAATCAGCAATAAGGACCCTGTTAGCGTTTTTTGTATGCTTATAAGTTATTCGTACCAATGAGCAAAGGGTCAGTGATACCGTTGTCGAGAAAGGCTTGTTCACGGTCACGACAGGTACCACAAGTATGGCACGGAGTGTCGCCGCCTTCATAGCAGGGACCAAGTAAGATGGTAGGGGCACCCCTAAGCGAAGGCCTTCTTGAACGACTTGAGATTTATTCATGTCATTTAAGGGGGCATAGAGGCGCACTTTGTTGTAGGATCCGATGTAGATAGCTTCATGCATGTGATGGTTAAAGTCTGGCCGACAATCTGGATACGCATTGCCTGCTGCATCGTCTGCATGAGCACCGATATAGATGGCTACTTCTTCATTAGGGTAGAGGCTGAGAGCTAGGCTGGCAGCCATGGATAAAATCAAGCCATTGCGAAATGGCACATAGGTGGAGACAGACCCTGTTTCAGCAATCTGTTCGCCATAGGTGCGGTGATCGATACTTTCAGTAGAAGAAGATAACAAGGACGAATTGGAGTAGGACATGACCTGCGTCAAATCTAGTTCATAGTGGGGAACATGGTAATAATCGGCGATGGCCTTGGCACAGTGTAATTCTTTTTGTGTTTCTGACCATACCAGATGGAGAGGGCGCTCACATTGTCGGCACCGACAGCGTCGATAGCCATAGCAAGGCAAGTGGTGGAGTCTACACCGCCACTGGATAATACTAATGCTTTCATAGGGAACCTTTCGTGTTGTAAAAATTTTATAAGAGAGTACTGACATGGACCACATGATGTACTATAATAGTAAAGATAAGATTGTTTTTAAAGGAGTTACTATGCGTTTACGTAGAAAACCATGGATTGATGAAGCAATCCTTGCATATGATAAGTATACTGTACTAGAGAATCACGAAGTTTTCAAGGGAAAAATGGAGAGAAAGTTTCGAGGATCCAACGAAGCCTCTATATATGGAATTGGGGACGGGAAAAGGTAAATTCATTGCCGGCATGTGTGAAGCTCATCCAGAGGCGAATTTTGTGGGTTTTGAAGTACAAATCGGGGTCCTATACTATGCATGCAAAAATTATATGAACAACAAGCAGACAATGGAAAAAGTGAGCTTGTTCGACATTGCGGTATCGAAGAAGTAGTCGCACCGGGCGAGGTAGACCGTTTTTACATTAATTTCTGCGATCCATGGCCAAAGGCGAAAACATGCGAAGCGCAGATTGACGTACCATACATTTTTAGACCGCTATGCGCGCCTCTTAAAAAGAGGATGGAGAAATCCATTTCAAAAACAGATAATGAAGGATTATTTATGTTCTCCTTAGAAGAATTTGAAAAATTCTGGGTGGACGTTGAAGAATGTAAGTTATGATTTACATAGCACGGATACGCCGAATGTGCGTACAGAATATGAAGAAAAGTTCAGCGCCAAAGGGCAACCGATTTTTCCGCTTAGAGGCGATTAAGCCAGCTAAAGGAAGTGATACAAACCATGCCGGAGAATAATAGTCAAGGCGAGTCCGGGCCTAGTGGAGCGCATTCGTAGGTTCTATAACCGCATGGTCAAGCATGATGGGCAAGGTATCTTGATCCCTCTTTTTGGGATTATTCTCATCGGCTTTTTAAATGGGTACAGCGTGACCTATACGAAGGTATTATCGGAGGCCACGATTGGATGCCATTCCTACTATCCATTCTTAAACAGTTGACGTTTCTTGCCATAGGCACGGTGGTAGCCATTATATTCTATCATCTCGATTATCGAAAGTGGACAACAGCAAAGTGGCAGTTCATTATGTTGGCGACTATCGTAGGTTTGTTATTTGTGGTATATACAAACGTCGCGAGGCCATGATGCGAATGGTGCGCAACGATGGATTGGATTGCCTATGGGCCTTACCATACAGCCTTCTGGAATTTGCTAAATTAGGAGCCATCATTTGGGCACTTATACCTTGGATTCACATGTGAAAAAACATGGGGAATTCTATTTGCTAGAGCGCTACGATTGGAGCCAAAGTGAATGGATTCATAATCGATGGGTGCGCAAGATAAAGTCCTATTTTTGGGAAACGAGCCAATGGTAAGTGGGGGAACAAGTTCAAGAAATTGTCCTTGCTCTAAAGTATTTATACCGCGGGTCTTTATCGTACCGGGTATCTATTCAGTGATGACCTTGCTTCAACCAGATATGGGGACAGCAGTAATTATATTCTGGTTTCCCGTGCTGATGACATTGCTAGTAGGCTATCACAAGGGGCATCGAAAGTATTTATATGGTTTAATGGGCTTAGGCGTTATCGTCGCGTGCCTATTGATTTATTTTTCTACCTATCGGTGGAAACGTATACAGCCCTATTACGATCCATGGTCAGATATCACTGTGAATGGCTATCAAGTGACGCAAAGTATCTTGAGCCTGCTACAGGGTGGTTTCTGGGGTGAAGGATTTACGAAGGGGATTTCTAAATACAATTACTTACCAGAAGCGCATACAGACTTTCGCCTTCTCTATTTTTGCTCAAGAATTTGGCTTTCTGGGGTGTTAGTCGTAATCGCTTTATTCCTATGGTTTACGAAATATGCCCTATCCATTGCTAGACATTCTAGAGACTTTCTAGGTCAAATATTGGCATCAGGGCTAACCTTTTTATCACAGGTCAGGCATTTTTTTAATATGGCTATGGTGGCAGGTTTATTACCCTGTAACGGGCGTTCCATTACCGTTTATCAGTTATGGGGGCTCCTCGCTAGTGACGAACTTTGCAGTGATAGGCATATTATTAAATATAGCGCGTCGTAATGAATATGCACGCAAACAAATTGGGACGAACCGTGACTTACAATCCATCGGTGAGGAGACACGGCATCGTTTCAAACCTAGGTCTTAATGTTTTAAGTGTGATTCACACAGAAAGAGATGCACGATGAAAGATTTTATTGATGTTCACGAGCGCCCTTCTTTCGCTAAGTTAGTACCACTTAGCTTTCAGCATTTATTTGCTATGTTCGGGGCCACTGTACTAGTACCATTTTTATTGAAAGTAGATCCAGCTACGTCCTTATTCATGAATGGTATCGGCACGATTTTATACGTATTAATTTGTCAAGGAAAGATTCCTTCCTACTTAGGGTCTAGCTTTGCCTTCATCGGCCCAGTAGGTGCCGTAGTGGCATCGGGCATGACCTATGGCGCAGCGCAAGGTGGCTTTATTGCCTTTGGTGTGTCTTTCATGTTATTAGCATTACTCGTAAAATTCATCGGTATTAAATGGATCGATGTGTTATTCCCACCAGCAGCAATGGGTGCTATTGTTGCCGTTATCGGTTTGGAAGTAGCTCCTGTAGCGATGGGTATGGCGGTATCATTGGAGATCAATGGCAAAGCTTGGGCATGACTCATGAGCAAGCATTATTCTTGTCTATTTTCTCCTTGTCTGTCACAATTTTGGGAACTGTGTTGTTCCGTGGATTCCTTTGCTGTAATCCCAGTGTTGATCGGTGTTGTATCAGGTTACATAGCAGCATGCGATTATGGGCGTAGTAGACTTCACAAGCGTAGCCAATGCACCTTGGTTTTGCCCTTCCACATTTCTATGAACCAGAGTTTAATATCAATGCAATCTTGATGATTATGCCAGCTCTATTCGTAGTATTTGCAGAGCATGTAGGTCATATAGTGGTAACAAGCAATATCATCGGTCGTGATTTGATGAAAGACCCAGGATTGAGCCGCTCCTTGTTTGCAGATGGTTTATCCAATGTGTTGTCCGGTTTATTCGGTGCTACACCAAATACGACATACGGTGAAAACATCGGCGTTATGGCTATCACTCGCGTATTCAGTACATTCGTTATCGGGGCGCCGCAGTTCTTGCCATTGCCTTCTCTTTCATCGGTAAAGTAGCTGCCTTGATCCATGCTATCCCAGTACCAGTTATGGGCGGTGTGAGCATCTTGTTGTTCGGTATCATCGCTGCTTCTGGCTTGCGTATGTTAGTAGAACGTAAAGTAGACTATACAAAATCTTCTAACTTGATTCTAACATCTGTAGTATTAGTAGTCGGTTTGAGCGGTGCGAAATTAGCCATCGGACCTGTAGTATTACAAGGCATGGGATTGGCTACCGTCACAGCGATCTTGTTGAGCGTGATTTTTTTGCGATCTTCCGTAAAACAGGATTAGGGAATGCGGAGCTCAAAGAGGAGCATTAAGAAAGAACGGCACAGGCTGATGCCGAGCTTATGTCACATTCTTATTGTGATAAGTAGATAAAGGAAAGAGAGCGATATACTCCTCCACAAACTGATACAGTGGTTAGGTTTGTTCCGGAGTATATCGCTCTCTTTTGCGTAGATGATACTTGAGAGTACATGAATGTGACATAAGCTAACAGCCTACAAGCATGTGGCGGTCTTAGGGGGGATGCTCGTGGATGAAAGAACACGATATATACCGACCCGAACTGATACAGTGGTTAGGTTTGCTCTGGAATATATCGTGTTCTTTTTGTGTATGTGTTATTTGGGATAATAATGGACCGCCACATACTTTCGATGCATACCGTTGCTTCCTGTAGCATGGCGTTCTTAGAGGGAGATGCTCGGTGGGGGAAATGAAAAAAGTCGCTACCGATTTGGTAACAGCTTGTTGTGGCGGGAGAGGGTGGGATTCGAACCCACGGCCCCTTGCGGAGTCACTGGTTTTCAAGACCAGCTCCTTAAACCACTCGGACACCTCTCCATGTATAAAACTATAATATAGTCTATCATTGTGGGCGCTGATTTGTCAATAAAGGAATATATAGGTTAAAAATAATAACAAATAGGATAGTTTTTATTTTTAGTCTAATAAGAAGATAAGAGCTATTATTAAGTAACTTTTTAGGAGGGGAAGATGGAAAAATAACTGTTTAGAATATAAGTCGGATATTCCTCAAAAAGTGAATAAATTAAAAGGCAGAAATTGTATCTTTTCTAAATTCAGATGGTGGGACTATTTTACTTGGTGTTGATGATGATGGTAAAAATAAATAATGTTGATAGAAAATATAAAGAATGGGAAGAGCTAATTAGTAATTGGATATTTTCTGCATTTTTATCCTAGTGTTGTTGATTTAATTGAAGTAAAAATAGATACATTATTTTCTATACATATTAAGAAAGGAACTAGTAAACCATATTATTTTTAAAAGATGGAGATGGGTTTAATGCTAAAGGGGTCTATATTAGAGTTGGTAGCACTAAAAGAATGGCAAATTACGAAGAAATACAAAGAATGATGATAGCTAGTAAGGCGCAAGAATATGAAAAATTAGTGTCCGATAATCAAGAACTAACTTTTGAATATGTAACATCGAAACTTAAAGAAAAAGGAATAGATTTTTAATTTACATGGTTTATCTTTGTTGAATATAGAGGGAAAAATATAATAATGCAGATGTTATTATTAAGTGACCAAAAATCCGACTATTAGTAAATTTGCTATGTTCCAAGGTAAAGATGTATCTGTGTTTTTGGATAAAAAGAATTTAAAGGATCTATAGTAAAACAATTAGAGGAATTGTTATACTATACAAATCTTTCTAATAAGAAAAATAATTATAACAGGTAAGGCACAAAGAGATGAATATGATGATTTTCCGAGAAGAGCTTTAAGAGAAGTAATATGTAATTGTTTTTTGTCATAGAGATTATTTTCTTAGTGGTGATATAAAAGTTGAATATTATGATGATAAAGTAATGATTTTTTTCTCCGTGGTCATTACCTAATGGCTTAACAGTAGATGATATTAAGGCGGGCATGACGGCAAAAAAAGAAATCAAATTATTGTAAATGCTTTTTGATAAGGTGGATCTAATAGAAAAATTACGCTTCGGGAGTAAGAAGAATTTTTAAGGCTTATGAGGGATTTGATAAAATACCAGAATATAATGTTTCCGAGAATAAAGTGATAGTAACTTTATATAATAGAAACTATATTGAAGATGTCCCAAAGGATGTCCCAAAGGATGTCCCAAAGGATGTCCCAAAGGATGCTCTCAACAAGCTAAAACTTAATGAGAGACGGTTAATGATTGTAGAATTGATAAAAAGAACCCTAAATATACAATTAAAGAAATGAGTACTTTATTGAATGTATCTGATAAAAACAATAAAAAGAGATATTGATGCATTGAAAAAGGAGGAAGGATTTATAGAGAAGGAAGTCTTTCTGATGGTAGCTGGATTGTAAGATAATAATCTTCTTCAAGATGGGATAAGTATTTCAGGGTATATCCAACTTTAATTTGCCTACTTAGAGTATTTATTATAAAATATAAGTATAAAAAAGGAATTTTCAAGTGTATGTCGAATACTACTAGTATATGGTATGAACACATGCATAGTAGCACAGTGACGTTATGGAGGAGGTCTTACTATGGTGGAATATAAAAAAATAATTGTTCCTGCTGATGGTTCGGAAAATGGTAAACGCGCGTTGGAGCATGCGTTAGCGATTGTAAAGCGCAATGATGCGGAATTGATTTTTGGTTCATGTTGCCAATATTGTATCGGCGATTTCTAATTTTGACCAAACTCCAATTAGTGGCGGTTATGTATCAGAGCAAATTGCAGAGGATATGGAAGAAACTGGCAAAAATCTTAAGTGAAGTAGCGGAAGATGTGCCAGCAGATATGAAAGTAAAATGCGTCTTTGAAGTAGGATCTCCGGGACCTGCTGTGTTAGCGGTAGCTAAAAAGTATGATGCAGATTTAATTGTTATGGGGAGCCGTGGATTAGGACCATTGAAAGGTTTATTTATGGGTAGCGTAAGTAGCTATGTGACTAGCCATTCCACATGTCCGGTATTGATTGTTAAATAAAAAGGATACAAGGCTTTGTTCTAGGAGCAAAGCCTTTTTTTCATGGAGAAGGTGTATGAAAGTAAAAACATATACGGTGGTTACACAATGAGCTAGAACAGTGGCGACAGGAGGGGCTCATTTCAGAAGAACAAAGTCATCAACTACAAGCCAAGTATGGCTTTATTCCGCAAGAGGGACCATCTTGGACACGTTTGATCACCGTCGTAGGTGGGGCAGACCCTCATTTTGCTGGGCATCATTTTGCTCTTTGCGGGGTATTGGTATGGATTTTCTCCGAATGGTCGCTTTGACTGGTCCTTGGGGATTCTTTCGCTAGCTATTGCTATTGTGGGTGGTGGCGTGTGGAAAGCCAAGCCAGCCTAGCGTAGTGGCAGAGGCTATTACCGTTATCTATATGGCGGTACTCACAACGGTGACCTTGTTGGTGGCGGACACCTATTATACGGGGGAGTACATCGGTTTATACGTGCTCATCATTCTTTGCTGTTCCTTGCCAATCATTTATATCTTGGACTCGGCATTGGGCATGATATTGTATTTAATCGGCGTCTTAGGTTGGAGTTTTTCCAATCATGCCTTAAGTGCCCGGGTAGGTCCTGTGGCAGTAGGGGGCTTGTTGCTCCCGGCCGTGCCCTATTATATCCGTCGCTTTGGGCGACATCAACAATTACAAGATCCTTTGCTAGTACCCGTATCGTGGACGTTCATAGGAGCTATCTTTGGAGAAGTATTTTTCACCCTTTCTACCTATGAACCGCAAATGAACTTGTTCTTCATCAGCGTTCTTGGGGCTGTGACCTATGCATTAGGCACGCTGGAACAAAAGATTACCTTATTGGCGCTCCCTTGTAAGGGGGTTGGCGCCATTGCCTTGCTGTATACCCTTGTGGAAGGAACGTACATCGGTACTTGATTCGCATTGGTGAAAGTACCATGGCATGGTGGCTTTGGCTCTGCATGATATTGAGTTTAGGGGTAGCTTTACTGTTACTCAGACGATTGATCGCGATGAAACGGATTGAAGCCTGTATTGGCATGATTCCTTTCATTATTTTTTTGGGTGTTACATCTTAGTCATCTCTGGAGTGACACCTGATTGTGACATCCATATTATTTAATGCCTATATCTTAGTGGCCGCATTGGGGACTTTCATACGAGGCACAATGATTAAAAAAGTGAGCCTCTTAAACGGTGCCATTGTGACCTTGATTGCCATGTTTGGAGCGCGGTTCTTTGACCCTAGTTTTACCTTTGTAGAACGGGGCGTATCCTTTGTGGTTTTGGGTATTATCGTGCTAGCTATCAATGCCTTGTACTTGTGGCGGAAACGGACGCAGCGGAACAAATTGAATCAACGAGTTCGTCAAGCTCGTCGCTATGTACAGGATGGAAGCGATACGTCCACACTACTAAGGTCGACAGAAAGTACGGACGAAACTACTCCAGAAAATGCCTTAGGACATGTAGCAGAAGATGCGGTACAGAACGGCATGGATCGTGCGGGTGAAGACCTAATGGAAAGAGTAGGGAGTACACAAGTAGCGCCAGAACATGAGGCGCGTACAGCAAGGAGGGAGAACATATGATACGATATCAAAAATGGATTTTCTTTGCCCTTGCTGCCATCGTTGCTATAGTGAGTCAAGTTTACATTCAGCAACGATATACGACCTTGTTACAAGGGGGCACGGAATACCAGTGGCCGGTGAAAGTCAACCGTCATATTGGCTGGGTGCCGTCAGACTATTTAGAGGTAGAATTTTTAGGTTCCTATGCTAACTGGGAAGGCTCAACCACACCAGAAGTAGGGCAAGAAGTCTATGTAGTGGTGTCTCCGAAGGCGACCGGTGTCTTGCAAGTCACTAGCGCTACAGACACACAGCCGACCGATGACGAATACATCCGAGTGAATGTGAAAAAGTTCGACCATGGAGTGGTGGAGTTTTCCATTCCTTTCAATCGGGTGAAAGTAGATCTCAACAAAGTGGATAGTAAAATTCTATACCAATTATCGAGGAACCTTGATTGGAACCTTGAAATTACGTGATGGCTATGGCGTCGTTACCGGTGTCTCATGCCAAGGGTGTACCATTGGAATTGGCTACACCGGAGAGTGTGGTGGATCAAGAAAAAGATTCTCGCATACTTTTTAGAAAAAATAGGTGATACAGAACAGGAAAAAGATGATATAATAGTAATACCGAATTCTAATTAGATTGGTTAAATACTACTATTTGATAGCGAGGTTAAGATGGAAACAAATCAACAAGAGTTGGAAACACAATTGTTAGCTGAACTATTTAAGGTCCTAGGGTGATCCAACGCGGTTGCGTATTGTTAGACATCTGCTTCAGAAGGAAATGTGTGTAACTGAAATTGCAGATGCTATGGATATGGGACAATCAGCTATATCTCATCAGTTACGTGTGTTGCGTCAAGCAAGACTAGTAACATTCAGAAAAGAAGGAAAAAAACAGCTTGGTATCGATTGAATGACGACCATGTGATCGTATTAATCCGTCAAGGATTGGAACACGTGTGTCATCAATAACCAACGATGAATGCAAGGGTTGTGTGCAACCCTTTTTGCATGTAAAAGGGGCTGTAACAAAATAGTTTTACAAACAAAATAGAGGAAAGTTGATCAAAAAACTATCAACTTTCCTCTATTTTTTTATATTTTTAATAGGCAAAAAGGGTCCCGAAGGACCCTTTTCATTGGTATAATGTAATTATGAACAAAACCTAATACCAATGCATATAATTATACTCAAATTGGCGAGACCTCGCCAACTAGTTTTTACCATTGGATTATGGCATTTTGATCAAAGAAACAGCGCCTCTAGAGTTTTTATGCTTGTATGAGAGAACAGGGTATCGCATAGTTTTTTTATGTAGTGTTATTGATTTAGACAATTGTCTGCTATACAGTTAGATAGCAGACATAGAATGTACCTGTATACGTTAATCTGTTTACTATATCAAGCGAATTGACACACCAAAGTGTTAGCTATAAGGGGAATACATAGTATGCCAATAAAATGGCTAGGGGGCATAGTAAAGGAGGAAAGAACTGTGGTGGCTAGTACAATTTGTGTAGCCAGTTCTGGATTGTTGTTCATTTCCACTGCCATGAGGGCTGTGTTTACCGCGGATGGCACGGAGTAGGCGATGATGATACTCTGCAAAAGAATGGCGCTTAATGGTATGTAGTACATCGTTACTGGGAGCACTACAATGAGTGCCAAGAGAGGGCCTGCGATGAGGCGCAAGAAGGATGTAATCATAACGTCTTTTTTTAGGAAGTTCCAAGGTGTACGGTTTAACTGCACTCCTAGGGTCAGCATAGCGACTCCGACAAAGCAACGACCGAAGATGTCTAGAGGCCCCCAGATGATGGTTTGCGTCAAATCGATGGGACTATAGTAATGTGCCAAAAATAGAAATAGGCACGCAATACATAATCGGAATGTGCAAAATGGTGCGCAAGGACTCAGCCGTGCTCAATTGCCCTTTTCCGCCTTGGTAGAAACCGAGGGAGTTACAGAATATGGTTTGGATAATGAAAGTAGCTATAATGGCGATGACTCCGTCATGCAAGTACGGCGTAGCTCCATCGATAACATAGGGCTCATTGGCAAAGACGAAGGTACCCAGAGCCACCCCTAGATTGCCGATATTGGAGAACATCACCGCATTGCGGACGATTTCTGTTTTTTTCCTAAATTGTAGCCTTGCCATTTTGCGACAATGCCCGCTAGGGGCAGAATTGGCGAATAAGATGATGAGAGCACAGCCGAAAAATTTCGAAACTTTCACGGGTCAAATCGGTGACGTAAAAAGGATTTCAAAAATATAGGCGGGCAAAAAAATAGATAAAAAGTTCAGCTTGCTCAAGGTTCGTAAGTCGAGGTGGAACCGACGGTCCAAGAGAACCCCCATGAGGGTAAGCAACAAATGGGGACAATGTCTGGTGAGAATGATATGAAGAAATAAATCCATAGGTCTAACCTCCTTAGGTTGTATAGTTGTCATCTTTATTGTATCACATGTATGGAAAATCATTTTATTATTATTTTATCTGGGGTATAATGGACCTATGTAGTAAGCTTCAATTGTATATTATTTGTTAAAGGGAGGATATCATTATGAAGCGTAATTGGTTAGTAGGTTTACTTATGGCAGGTGTGTTAGCATTAGCTGGATGCGGTGGAGAACAAGGGGGGACGATGTCTACAGCACCATCTACGAATGAAACTATCACTGTATCTGCAATGCTAGTATGCAAGGGGCGTTGGAAGAATTAAAAGCGGACTATGTGAAAAACACAATTTAAAAACCAGAACAGGTAAATATTGTGTATGCGGGATCTGGCACATTACGTCAACAAATCGAAGAGGGTGCACCATCTAGCATTTTCATTTCTGCAAACAAAAAGAATATGGACCAATTGAACGAAAAAGGCTTGATGGATAATATTCGTCCATTCGTAGCCAACACATTAGTAATGATCGTACCAAAAGGAAAAGAAGCAGTTACATTGGACAATATTACGAATGCAAAACGCGTAGCTATTGGTACTATAGAAACAGTTCCAGCTGGTAAATACGCGAAAGAATCCTTTAACAAAAAGCGAATTTATGGGATGCTGTAGAACCTAATGTTGTATTTGCAAAAGACGTAAAAGCAGTAGGCGCATACATTGCGGAAGGCGCAGACTGATGTAGGATTTGTGTACAAAACAGATGCGTTGGCATTGAAAGATAAAGTAGACATTTCTGCTACAGTAGATGCTAAATTACATGCACCGATTGAGTACCCTATCGGCATTGTGAAAAAGAACCAAAAATAAATTAACAGAAGATTTCTATGCGTTCTTAACAAGTAAAGAGGCTAGCGAAGTATTAGCTAAATGGGGCTTTGCTGAACCCGACGAAACAATGATAGCTTTACAGTTATCCGTAGAAGTGGCGTTCATCGCCTTATTGATCAACATGGTCATCGGTCTTAGCCTAAATTATGTGATGAAACACTATGCCTTTCCGGGGAAAATCCTTGATCGATTCCTTCTTTACATTGCCTTTGGTATTACCGCCAGTGGTATTAGGCTTTGTGTTGCTCATTATATTTTCTCCAGGCAATGCCTTTGGGGCGTGGTTAGAGGCTCACGGTATTCGAGTGGTGTTCTCTAAGCTAGGCGCCATTATTGCATCCGCCGTGGTCAGCTTTCCCCTCTTCTATCAGTCCGTACGAACAGCGCTAGCGACTATCGATCGAGATATGGAAGACGTAGCGCGAACCTTGGGGGCCTCCTGAGTTTCGAGTGTTCTGGACCATTTCCTTGCCTTTAGCATGGAAAGGGATCATCAGCGGGTCCATCCTATGTTTTGCTCGTGGCTTAGGTGAATTTGGTGCCACCATATTGATTGCCGGTAACATTCCGGGCGTGACGAGGACCATGCCACTGGCTATTTATTCCTTAGTGGAGTTTGGAGATTACAGTGGGGCCTTTGAACTGGTAGTGTATATTTGTATCTTAACATTGGGGCTTGTGTGGGCCATTCAAAGGTCTCACCAAGGGTTCCCTCTTCTCGAATCGGTAAGGAGGTACTATGATTTCCTTTTGATATTGTGATAGAACGAGGAACTTTTTACGGTGAAAGCCCAAGGAACCTTTGCGAGAAGGGATTACCACACTGATGGGCCCTTCTGGAAGTGGAAAAATCTACCTTTTTGAAAGCCTTATGTGGTCTGTTGACACCGAAAAACAGGTAGGATTACAGCCAATGATGTAGTATGGTTCGAAAAGGGAAGGGTCATGCCTACCCAAGACCGTCACATCGGCTATATGCCACAAGGCAATATTGTATTTCCTCATATGACGGTGGAGGAAAATATCCGGTACAGTAAACAAGGCTCTCCAGAGTTATTCGATCATATTGTGGATCGCTTGGGGTTAATACCACATTTGAAAAAGAAAGCAAAAGGCTTGTCTGGGGGAGAACAACAACGGGTTGCCTTAGGGCGAGCACTGTACTCCAAGCCAGTGTTACTCATCCTAGACGAACCGCTCACTGCGTTAGATGTGAACTTGAGGTCACAATTGCAACAAGACTTAGTGGATATCATCTCTGAGTGGGGCATCCCTTGCTTATGGGTCACTCATAGTGAGGAAGAAGCAGAGCAGTAGGTAATCATCGACTATTGTGTCGTGATGGGGTGATTGCAGAAGAGGTGTAAGGAGATAGAGGAGTGTTGATATACATACATCAGCATTCCTCTATAGTATTTTTCGGGTAAATTCGTTTATTTCTTTACAGTAACGGCTCATATGAAGTATAATACTACTGATTATGACTATTTTTAACATACTTAGGCATAGTCAAAAGAACTGTCGAAACAATGAAAAAGGAGGAACCAAATTCGTACAGGCGAATAGCGCAAGCGCTGGGAAGAGACAGCTTTCACAGCGGACGAGGTAGAGGAGTATCGAAATTCAGCGGATGCCTCTCGGCTAGCTTCAGTCGCAGAAGTAGAGCAAAAACACCAAGGTAACTAGGTGCACAAAAGGCTACTTTCAGAAGCAATAGAAATGAATTAATCAAGGAGGTACATACCATGTGTGGTATCGTAGGATATATTGGATTTGAAAATGCAGAGATTTTTATGCTGGAAGGTTTGGAGAAATTAGAATACCGCGGATATGATTCTGCAGGGATTGCCGTAGTGGGCGAAAACAATGTGATTAAAGTGCAAAAGAAAGTGGGTCGTTTGGCGAATTTGGAAGCTGTAGTGAAAAGCAGATCCTAACCAAGGCCATATCGGTATCGGTCATACTCGTTGGGCAACGCATGGTCGTCCAAGCGATATGAATGCGCATCCGCATACAAGTACAGATGGCAAATTTGCCGTAGTACACAATGGTATCATTGAAAAACTACATGCCATTGAAAGAAGAATTATTGGCTAAAAGGTGTTGAATTTACATCGGAAACAGATACAGAAGTAGTGGCTCACTTATTGAGCGATATGTACGATGGCAATTTTGAAAGTACCGTTCGTCGCATGTTAGAACGCATTGAAGGGTCTTACTCTTTAGTAATGGTTTGTGCCGATGAACCAAATAAAAATCATTGCTACGAAAAAAAGATAATCCATTGGTAGTGGGCTTGGGAAAAGGTGAAAACTTCATCGCCTCTGATATCCCAGCTATCATTCAACGCACTCGTGAAACATACATCATCAACGACAACGAAGTTGTTATCGTCACACCAGATAGCGTATCCATTACAGACCGTGCAGGCCAACCAGTACAAAAAGATATCTATCATGTGACATGGAATGCAGAAGCGGCTGAAAAAGGCGGCTATGAACATTTCATGTTGAAAGAAATTTACGAACAACCAAAAGCGATTCGTGATACGTTGAGTGGACGTATCAATAAAGATGCTACAGAAGTGGTGTATGATGAATTAAACTGGACACCAGATATGGTGAAAGGTATCAAACGCATCTTGATCACAGCGTGCGGTACGGCGTACCATGCAGGGTTAGTAGCGAAATACTACATCGAGCAATTGGCGCGCATTCCAGTAGAAGTAGACATCGCGTCCGAATACTCGCTACCGTACACCATTAACAGATGAAGATACCTTGTGCATCGTCATCAGCCAATCTGGTGAAACTAGCGATACATTATCTGCTTTTGAAAGAAGCAAAAACGCTTAGGGGCTAAATCCTTGGGTATCACTAACGTAGTAGGCTCCGCCGTATCTCGTGAAGCGGATCAAGTAATCTACACTTGGGCAGGCCCTGAAATTGCTGTAGCCTCCACAAAAGCGTACACTACACAATTAGTAGCTCTATTGTTATTAGCGGTGTACTTAGGTCAATTAAATGGTCGCATCGATGAAGCGGTGAAACATGAAATTTTGACAAACTTGCAAGAATTGCCTACCTTGACCCATGAAATCTTTTGAAAATGTAGACGAAATCAAAAGCCTTTTGCGAACCATTACGGTTATAAAGAAGATGCGTTCTTCTTAGGCCGTTTAATCGACTCATGCAGTAGCGATGGAAGGGTCTTTGAAATTGAAAGAAATTTCTTACATCCATGCAGAAGCCTATGCAGGTGGCGAGTTGAAACATGGTACGTTGGCATTGATCGAAGAAGGTATTCCTGTAATTGCTTTGGCAACACAAGAGTCTGTCCGTGAAAAATGATGAGCAACATCAAAGAAGTAAAAAGCTCGTGATGCCATCGTTATCGGCGTAGGGTATGAAAGGCGACGAAGAGTTGGCGAAATATGTTGACCATACTATTTTCGTGCCAAAAACTGATGCTTTCACAGTGCCTATCTTAGCTGTTGTGCCATTGCAATTGTTATCATATTATGCAGCCATCACTCGCGGTGCAGACGTAGATAAACCAAGAAACTTGGCGAAATCCGTAACCGTAGAATAGGAGATACTATGTCCGTTATTTTTTCCGGAATCCAACCGAGCGGTGAGTTGACCATTGGGAATTACCTTGGGGCTCTTCGCAATTTCTTGACATTCCAAGATGACCATGAATGTTTTTACTGTATCGTGAACCAACATGCGATTACAGTGCCACAAGATCCAAAGGACTTAATCCACAATACGCGAAGCCTTGCTGCTTTATACTTGGCAGTAGGCTTAGACCCTAATAAAGTAACCTTGTTCGTGCAATCTGAAGTGCCTGCTCATGCGCAGTTGGGTTGGATTTTAACAACCCTAAGCTCCATCGGCGAGCTAGAGCGCATGACTCAGTACAAAGATAAATCGGCGAAACAAGGGGAAACGATCCCAGCCGGTTTGTTGACATACCCACCATTGATGGCGATGGATATTTTGTTATACCAAACCAACTATGTGCCGGTAGGAGATGACCAACGTCAACATATCGAGTTAACTCGTGACTTTGGCGCAACGTTTCAATTTCAAATATGGCGAAGTATTCGCTATGCCGGAAATTAAAACTACCGTAGGTGGCGCTCGTGTCATGTCCTTGCAAGATCCAACAAAGAAAATGAGTAAGTCCGATGATAACAATTGGGCGACAATCCGCTTGTTGGATACGCCAGATGTAGTGGTGAAAAAGATTAAAAAGCCGCCACTGACTCTGAGGGCGTCGTGCGCTATGACAAAGAAAAACAGCCAGCATCTCCAACTTGATGGGCATTTACAATGCCTTAACAGGAGATTCCTTCGAGGCTATTGAAAGCATGTATGCTGGCAAAAATTATGGGACTTTCAAAGGTGACATTGCAGACCTATTAGTAGGAGCGTTGACACCTATCCATGAACGGTATGCAGAATTAATCTCCAGCCCTGAGCTAGATACGATTTTGACAGAAGGTGCTGAAAAAAAGGCTGCCTCCGTGGCGAATGTAACACTAGCTCGTGTAGAAGAAGCCATGGGCTTGCGACGTAGTAATGAGAAAGATGTAATGAGATGCCCTTGGGTATTTCATTACATCTTTTTAATCATGGGGACCTATGATGAGGCCAAAATGTTGTAAACGAGGGAGACAGGGAGTTTACAATATATGTAACTGAGTTTGAAATATATGTAATTAGAGTTTAAATATATGTAATTCCTGTAGATTGCCCTGTGCTTGTGTAGACGATAGCGGACAAGGCAGATGGGGGTTGTCTATGTTTGGGAGAAGAACTATGAAACGTGAAGAATTAGAAGAGATATTCCCGTGCGGAACGATCCAAGAAGAACTGCATAATTCGACCGTCATGGTATGGGGCTTTCAGTCGGGTTTATGCACCGTTGCGGTGTGGGGCATCTATCGTGGCGTACTCATCTACCGAGAACTGGGCACAGGTCTTAACATGTGGTTTGTACTAGCGGTGTTAGTATCGGGATATGCATTGATGCGCATGTACCAACAGGACGATGTAGAGGTGTACATTGCCACCGAAGGGATTATCCTACGGCAGGTGCCCATGACGGTGAAAAGAACGGATGGAACGATTTTTCACGCCTGACCTGTATCTAACCTTTGTCCACTATCAGGGGCATCATGGGCTTAGGCGAAGATTGGAAAAACATTGTACGTCCAAACAGAAACAGGGAGGGATTTATCTAGTGCCTATTGGCTTTGCAATATTTGAGTCACGAAGATAAGATGAAAGAGCTAGCAGATTGGGACGGAATAAAGAAAGTCGTTGAAAGGAGAAACTTTAGGTATGAATGATAATTTTAATTACTGGGTCAATCAATACCACGACACGGATACAGAAGTGTATAGAGAAATTCTTTTTCTGAAATGATCGAGAGCAAACACAAAGGTGATGAAACACGATTTACTGTATTGGCTAAATTGCATCAACGGCTCTATGAAGCTACCACAGAAGATGAAGTGGTTATAATTAAACAAGAATTTCATGCATTGGGGTGAAGGCGGGAATATCAAATTTACATTGCTGTTGCTTTCATCTGATCTTATTAGTCGGATAGTAGTCAAGTTGATCGTACACACAAAAGGAACCTCTTAGCACATGCCTAGGTGGTTCTTTTTGCTTTGCAACACTCACTGTTAGAAGTACGTAGCACTGTTAGGGAATTTTCTAGGAGAAACTGCTTTCATAAAGAAATGTATTTATATTAGGGTAGGGGATATCTACCGACCTATCGTGCAATTGTGGTATAATTTGTGTAAGAATGAAAGCGAGGCAGTGTATGCGTATTAAATCATTCGACGAACTGACTATTCAAGATAATTTTATCTTTCAAAAGGTCATGTTAAAAAAACCGATTTGTAAGGCTGTGTTGGAACGACTGTTAGATATTTCAATTAAAGATATCGTTTACATTCAGGAGGAGAAAAACTCTAGATGTAAGCTTGGAAACAAAAAAAGTGTCCGCTTAGATGTGTATGTGAACGATGATAAAGGGGGACTGTGTTCAACATCGAGATGCAAACCAGCAAGGATATGGAAGAACTGGTAAAACGGACTCGTTTTTACCAAAGTATTTTGGATATGTATCACTTACAAAAGGGGCAGAAGTACATGACTTTGAATGATTCGTATATCATTTTTATTTGTACATTTCCCGTATTCAGTGGCAATCGGCATAAGTATACTTTCAAGAACATTTGTATGGAAGAACATGATATTCTGCTGAACGACGGGGCGACGAAGTTATTTTTGAGTACGAAGGGTACAAAAGAACGACATTTCGAAACCGTTGCAACGGTTCTTGGACTATGTAGATGGACATGCTGCATCGGATGATTTACTAAGAGATATTGAAAGCGCCGTAGATGAGGCAAAACATTGTGAGGCTTGGAGGGAGGAATATTCAATGCTATCAATGGATCATTATACATATTGGAAAGAAGGCGTGGCTGAGGGAGAGCAGAAGGTCGGGCAGAAGGTCTAGCAGAAGGCCGAGTAGAAGGTAAAAGCTGAGGTAGTAGCTCAAATGCTACGAGAAAAACTATCTCTAGAGATGATTGCCAAGCTTACCAATTTAACCCTAGATGAAATTAAGAAAATTGGTAAAGCACACGCATTGATGTAATGCAGATAGATACAGAAAAATAAGCGATATGCCTAGTAGATGACTAGTCGTATCGCTTTTTTTGTTAGGGCTGAACTATCGGGGATTTTGTAATTTGTGAAATCAATGATGAGGTATACTAAGTAAACAGTCCGGGACAGATATACTGAGTACATAGTTAAGAAAGGTGGTGAAAGTATGGAAGAATTACTCTTGTTGTTATTACTATCCGGCGCGTTTGATGACTAATCGGTGCGACCGATCATTGTATGAATTAAAAAGAAAGGATGTGAGGGAATGTTAGGGGTGCTTTTTACTAGGGCGCATTGCTAGCGGACTAATAGTTCGCTAGGTTAGTTAGATGAAAGGAAAGGTGGTGAAAATATGTTATATGATGCATTAGATGTCGCATCTTCGGCGGTTCGTAAAAGTAGTCGGTACACTATTCGAAATGCTTGTAGCTGGTATTGTAGATGGTATACGTTTGACAGAAAGAAAGTAAGTCGAACTATCGGGTATTTTGTAATGTAGAAAGTTAACTGTGAGGTATACTAAGTATACAGTTAAGAAAGGTGGTGAGAAGATGTTAGGATTGTTATTACTAGGAGTATTATTGGCGGACTAATGGTTCGCTAGGTTAGTTAGATAAGATGAAAGGTGGTGAGAAGATGTTAGGATTATTATTACTAGGAGCATTGTTGGCGGACTAATAGTTCGCTAGGGTTAGTTAGATGAAAAGAAAGGTGGTGAGAAAAATGTTAGAATTACTATTATGGGCATTATTGGATGACTAGCAGTTTGCTAGGTTAGTGAGATAGGATGAAAGGAGAAAAAAATAGATGTTATGTAATAAACTAAATCAACGAAGGTAAGAGGCAGTGATTCCTAGGAGTGGCTGCTTTTTTATATGCGCTAATTATGGCTAAGTGAGGAAAGAGAAGTACTTGCCAGATCTTGGTAGGATGTTATAATTTATGGTAAAAATCCTTGAAAGTACTGTGAAAGTATGGTATAGTACTAAGTAGAAACAGGCGGCAAATGTTTTTGTAAAAATGTTTATAAAAGTAGCCTATTTTCTGAAAAAATTCTAAAGAAAATCAAAAAGATCGTCGGCCTTGTGGTTGTGCGGTTTGTAGCATTTTTTGAAATGCGATGTTACGTCAAGATTCAAGATAGGCGGAGATCGTCGGAAAGTGCATTTTTGAGAGGCTTGGTTATGCGGTTTCTAAGGGGTGCCCTTTAGAATTATCTCCCCATTGCGGGGACTGAAACCATGATGAGATGAGCTTTAAAACTGTTACTTTGTCTTTAGAATTATCTCCCCATTGCGGGGACTGAAACAATATCTAGCACTGCTTTTAATTCGGCTCGACACCTTTAGAATTATCTCCCCATTGCGGGGACTGAAACAATTTCATATTCACCATCTTTGAATTTGCCGTGCTTTAGAATTATCTCCCCATTGCGGGGACTGAAACTATGAAGAATGAGTTCTTATTTAGCCGAGCATTATTCTTTAGAATTATCTCCCCATTGCGGGGACTGAAACCTTGGAAAGGAACTATGGATTTAAAAAATCCATACCTTTAGAATTATCTCCCCATTGCGGGGACTGAAACTCGGTGTATCAAATAATAACATCTGGATCTTTCTTTAGAATTATCTCCCCATTGCGGGGACTGAAACTTTTCTTTCGATTGTTCTTTTCGTAATGAACATCGACTTTAGAATTATCTCCCCATTGCGGGGACTGAAAGGATAACTTCCCTAAAGCTACCGTCCCAACTTTTGTCTTTAGAATTATCTCCCCATTGCGGGGACTGAAACTCTTCTTTATATCCTCTATCTAAACAAGTTTTTACCTTTAGAATTATCTCCCCATTGCGGGGACAGCAAAATTACACTATCCTATCCCCAAGGTCCAGATATCTATGCATAAACAGTGCACAGCACTGTTTATGCCCGACCAATGCTGGGGATCTTAAATTTACATTGCTTTTGCTTTCATCTGATCTTATTAGTCGGATAGTAGTTAGGTTGATCGTACACACAAAAGGAACCTCTTAGCACATGCCTAGGTGGTTCTTTTTTGCTTTGCAACACTCACTGTTAGAAGTACGTAGCACTATTAGGAAATTTTGTAGGAGAATCTACTTTCACCTAGAAGAGTATCTATATTAGGGTAGGGATATCTACCGACCTATCGTGCAATTGTGGTATAATTTGTGTAAGAATGAAAGCGAGGCAGTGTATGCGTATTAAATCATTCGACGAACTGACTATTCAAGATAATTTTATCTTTCAAAAGGTCATGTTAAAAAAACCGATTTGTAAAGCTGTGTTGGAACGACTGTTAGATATTTCAATTAAAGATATCGTTTACATTCAGGAGGAGAAAACTCTAGATGTAAGCTTGGAAACAAAAAGTGTCCGCTTAGATGTGTATGTGAACGATGATAAGGGGACTGTGTTCAACATCGAGATGCAAACCAAAGCAAGGATATGGAAGAACTGGTAAAACGGACTCGTTTTTTTACCAAAGTATTTTGGATATGTATCACTTACAAAAGGGGCAGAAGTACATGACTTTGAATGATTCGTATATCATTTTTTTATTTTGTACATTTCCCGTATTCAGTGGCAATCGGCATAAGTATACTTTCAAGAACATTTGTATGGAAGAACATGATATTCTGCTGAACGACGGGGCGACGAAGTTATTTTTGAGTACGAAGGGTACAAAGAACGACATTTCGAAACCGTTGCAACGGTTCTTGGACTATGTAGATGGACATGCTCGCATCGGACGATTTACTAAGAGATATTGAAAGCGCCGTAGATGAGGCAAAACATTGTGAGACTTGGAGGGAGGAATATTCAATGCTATCAATGGATCATTATACATATTGGAAAGAAGGCGTGGCTGAGGGTCGAGCAGAAGTGAAAGCTGAGGTAGTAGTTCAAATGCTACGAGAAAAATTATCTCTAGAAATGATTGCCAAAGCTTTACCAATTTAACCCTAGATGAAATTAAGAAAATTGGTAAAGCACAGCATTGATGTAATGCAGATAGATACAGAAAGAAATAAGCGATATGCCTAGTAGATGACTAGTCGTATCGCTTTTTTTGTTAGGGCTGAACTATCGGGACTTTTATAATTTAGAAAATTAATCATAGGGTATACTAAGTACACAGTTAAGAAAGGTGGTGAAAGTATGGAAGAATTACTCTTATTGTTATTACTATCCGGCGCGCTTGATGACTAATCGGTGCGACCGATCATTGTATGAATTAAAGAAAGGATGTGAGAAAATGTTAGGCTTACTTTTACTAGGCGCATTACTAGCGGACTAATCGTTCGCTCGGTTTAGTTAGAAAAATGAAAGGTGGTGAGAGAATGTTAGATATACTAGATATATTGTTAGCGGACATATGGTTTGCTAATGCAGGGGTTAATCAGAAGAAAGGAGAGAGAAGGGATATGTTGAATATAGTATTAGCAGGCGTCTTATCGCATGAGCAATAAGACAATCATTTTAATTTGTTGAAAGGTGGTGAAAGTATGTTGTACGAAGCATTAGGCGCTGCAGCTTCCGTAGCTGGTGCAGTGGTCGGTGTACTAGTCGGTGCATTTGTAGCCGGTGTAGAAGCTGGCCTAGACTACTCTGAAGAGGAGTAAGTCGAACTATCGGGTGTTTTTGTAATGTAAGAATTTAACTGTGAGGTATACTAAGTACACAGTTCCGAAAGGTGGTGAGAAGATGTTAGGGATTATTATTACTAGGAGCATTGTTAGCGGACTAATCATTCGCTAGTGTAAGTTAGATAAAATGAAAGGTGGTGAAAATATGTTAGGATTGTTGTTACTAGGAGCATTGTTGGCGGACTAATAGTTCGCTAGTGTTGGTTAGATAAGATGAAAGGTGGTGAGAAGATGTTAGGATTGTTATTACTAGGCGCATTATTAGCGGACTAATAGTTCGCTAGTGTTAATTAGATGAAATGAAAGGTGGTGAGAAGATGTTAGAATTATTATTACTAGCAGCATTATTGGCGGACTAATAGTTCGCTAGGTTAGTTAGATGAAAAGAAAGGTGGTGAGAAGATGTTAGGATTATTATTACTAGGAGCGTTGTTAGCGGACTAATAGTTCGCTAGGTTAGTTAGAAAAAATGAAAGGAGTGTGAGAGATATGCTATATGGAATACTAGCAAGCTTAGCATGTGCAGAGGCAGGGTTCTTGGCGCAGGAGCAATAGGTGCTGAGGCTTGATCTGATGAAAAGAGTGTGTAATACGTTGTTGCATAATGAACTGAATAGAGGCAGATAAGACACAGCGATTCTGAGGAATGGCTGCTTTTTTTTATGTTCTGCACAGCAATTAGGGTGATGAAGAGGATAAAGAGAAATATTTGATATCTCTATGGGGAGAATAAATTATGTAAAAATCCTTGAAAGTACTAGAAAAAGTATGGTATAGTACTAAGTAGAAAAGGGTGGCAAATGTTTTTTTATAAAAAACGTTTATAAAGTAGCCTGTTTTCTGAAAAAATTCTAAAGAGAATCAAAAATCTCAGCCGGCCCAGTGGCCATGCGGTCTCAGAGGTGTTTTTTTGAAATGTATCGTCAGCATTATTTTTTTCAAAAACTGCGATTTCAGCCGGAAAGTGCATTTTGAGAGGCTTGGTTATACGGTTTCTAAGGGGTGCCCTTTAGAATTATCTCCCCATTGCGGGGACTGAAACTCGCCATATTCTTGTAGACTTTCAAAAAGACTAGATACAGTTTCCTTTAGAATTATCTCCCATTGCGGGGACTGAAACTTCTAAATTTAATTCGCTACCTTTAGCTTTGTAACTCCTTTAGAATTATCTCCCCATTGCGGGGACTGAACCCCATAAATTGAGTCATAAATTCTTGTACTTTTCATTCTTTAAAAATTACTATCCCATTACAGCGACATTAATCCAACAACCAAATTCTCAAATCAACCGGCACATCCCGTATGCCCGCATACGGATCTGCCGGTTTTTTTATGTCTTTCACGGGGAGGGAACAGCGTTATAGGACAAAAATAGCGTTACAGGATAAAAATGAGTTGGTTTTTAATAGCAATGAGTCTAGTGTTTAACTAGGTTTATTGATTTTTAATGTTGTTAAAAATCTGGGATAGGTTAAAATGCGCTAGTAATAGGTTCGAGACCTCTCCTTGGACGATAACGCTATAGATCTATTCCCCTCGCTACCCTATACCCCTAGACCGATTACATCTCTTTATAACGTTTTGTATATTTTTTTCAAAAAAATTAATATTTTATCTCTTTACATCTTTTAGCGAACTAAAGTATAATGTACTCATGAATTAGAGATTACATAACTATAGAGAGGAGAATGTATTATGAATTGGTTACAAAAGTGTTCTAAAACGGTATTAGCGGCGGCGAGTGCATTGGTGATTGTTGCGTTAGTGGCAGGTTGTGGGGCGTCTACGAAGCGGGCGAACACAGAGGTGCCTAAGAAGATTGTCATTGGTCTAGATGACAATTTCCCACCCTATGGGATTTAAGGATGAAAAAGGGGAGTTAGTTGGGTTTGATATTGATTTAGCAAAAAGAAGTGGCAAAAACGCATTGGTACTGAGGTGGAGTTCAAGTCCATCGACTGGGATAGCAAGGAAGCGGAGTTGAAATCGAAACGTATTGACGTGTTGTGGAATGGCTTGACCATTACGAAGGAACGGGAGCGTAATATTTTGTTCTCTAAACCATATCTTCGTGGGGACCAAATTATCGCTGTGAAATCGGATGCTCGGTATTGCTGATAAAGCGCAACTTGACGGCAAGCGGGTAGGTGTTCAATCTGGTTCGACTGGTTTAGAAGCGGTGAAGAATGATCCGCAATCTAAAAAAACTTTAAAGAAATCAAAGAATATGGTGATTATGTAAACGCTTTCATGGACCTTGAATTAGGACGCATCGATGCAATCGTGGTGGATGAAATGGTAGGCCGTTATTTAATCGGCAAAAAGGTAACAATGTATTCACCGTAGCCACAGGCTCCTTCGCTAGTGAAAAAGTAGGCGTAGGTATGCGCAAGGACGAGGAAGCATTGAAAGCAAAAAGTTGACGCCGCGTTACAAGAAGTGATGAATGATGGTACGGCTGATAAATTGGCGCAAAAATGGTTTGGCAGTACATCTATCTTGACGAAAGAGGAGTATAAATAAACATGGACGTACTGGAGTATATTTTACAGATAGCCCCGGCCATTGCAGGCGGGTTCCAAGTGACCTTGTCCTTGTTCTTCATCGTCATCATCTTGTCAGTGCCAGGGGGATTGCTCTTGGCGCTGCTCCGATTGAGCACAAACCGAGTGGTGACGGCCATCGTAGATGCTTACGTGTACGTGATGCGTGGCACGCCGTTGATGCTACAAATTTTGCTCATCTATTACGGCTTGCCATTCATGATCGACGGCTTTGAACTCACAGATATGACGGCGTCGGTGCTGTCCTTTGTGTTAAATTACATCGCCTACTTGTGTGAAATTTTCCGCAGTGGCATTCAATCCATTCCAAAAGGGCAGTACGAAGGGGCGAAGGTATTGGGCTTTACCTATGTGCAGACGATGTACAAGATCATTCTGCCCTGCAGGTCATCAAGCGCGTGTTGCCACCATTGGCGAATGAAACGATTACACTACTGAAAGATACCTCTCTGGTGTATGTCTTAGCTATGAATGATATCTTGCGCATTACACGAAGCATTGTACAACGTGATTTTGACATTACAGCTTTCATCGTAGTCGGCATATTCTACTTGGCCATGACATTTGTGTTGACGAAACTGTATCAATATTTAGAACGCCGCATGGCGATTTACGAAGATTAGGAGGGAACCATGGCTTTTATAGACATGTTACATATTGAAAAGAGCTTTGACTCGGTGTCGGTCTTGCAAGACGTGTCACTATCCATGGAACGTGGCGAAGTGGTGTCCATTATCGGTCCCTCTGGATCGGGGAAATCCACCTTTCTTCGTTGCTTGGGACAACTAGAAACCATACAAAAAGGGACTATCAGGGTCGATGGGGCGACCTTGGTGGACACGCCGGTGAACACAGGCGTGGCGGTCTATGTTGAGAAAGAGGAACAGCAACAAATCTTGCTAAAAATGGGGATGGTATTCCAATCGTTCAACCTATTCCCGCACATGACAGTGCTAGAAAATATCATGGTAGCACCTCGCATGGTGAAAGCTATGAAAGACGAAGACATTCTGCCCATCGCACAGTCCTTACTAGAAAAAAAGTAGGCCTTTGGGATAAACGAGACGTATATCCAAGCACCTTGTCAGGGGGACAAAAAACAACGGGTAGCCATCGCCAGAGCCTTGGCAATGAAACCAGAAATCATGCTCTTCGATGAACCCACCTCCGCCTTGGATCCAGAGTTCACCAGCGAAGTATTGCGGACCATCAAAGAACTAGCCGAAGAAGATATGACCATGATCATCGTCACCCATGAAATGGCATTCGCCAGAGAAGTAGCAGACAGAGTCATCTTCATGGCAGACGGCAAAAATCCAAGAAGAAGGAACACCAGAACAAGTCTTCGGGAACCCACAAAACCCAAGAACACAAGCGTTCCTAAACTCGATGTTAAGAGTTTAATATTTAAGACATACAAGATAGAATACGACATACCAAATACAAACAGTATCACACAGTTTGCACTTGGCATGTCGCATACGTATATTTGCCTACTAAGGATATCACGGACACTGGGCCCCCTGAGGATCCCCCTCACATGCCGATTATCATACACAATCGCCGACGAAGGCATGGAATTTGCTGTGTGCCTTTGACTGATACATCGATGCCGTTAGATGTGTGAATGTGAGTAGGTCGCTGTTTATCATACCATGAATAAAGTTTATAAGAATCGGGGCACCCCCGATCAAACTTTTACGTAGGACAGTTTGGCGGGGGGTGCTCTCATCTTATGCATAATTTGGATGCCTACCACGACCACAAAAACGCTAGCTATCAGTCAAAGGTACACATAAATTGCCAATCCCCCTAAGATTGTGTATAATAATAGGTATGTATAATCCGACTTTGGTAAGAAAAGAGGAATGGCGATGCGAATTGATGGTCGTGGGCTACAAGAGATACGCCCGGTGAAGATAACTAGACATTACACAGCCTATGCTGAAGGGTCTGTGCTCATTGAATGTGGCAATACAAAAAGTGCTTTGTACGGCTAGCGTTGAGGATCGTGTTCCTCGCTTTTGAAAAGGCACTGGTACGGGCTGGGTAACAGCGGAATATTCTTTGTTGCCACGGGCTACGCACACTCGTGTGCCAAGAGAGGCAGCGAAGGGCAAGCAAACAGGTCGAACTGTGGAAATCCAGCGATTGATCGGCCGTGCTTTGCGCTCCGTAGTGGACCTAGAGGCCTTAGGGGAAGTGTCCATTACCATCGACTGCGATGTATTGCAAGCTGATGGGGGCACTCGGACTGCCTCCATCACAGGGGCCTTCGTAGCCTTGGTGGATGCCATTCACTCCCTATATGACGGCTATGGTAAGTTCCCTATTACAGATTACTTGGCGGCTATTTCCATGGGCATTGGCGATAATGGCCCTATGCTGGACTTGTGCTACGAAGAAGATAGTGCTGCCGTTGTGGATATGAACGTGGTGTGCACTGGCAAAGGTCAATTAGTTGAGGTACAAGGGACCGGCGAACATGGGACTTTCACACGGGATGAATTGAACGAGTTACTAGATCTTGGTGAAAGTGGCACAAAAGAATTGATGCGGTACAACGAGAAGCCCTAGGAGAAGTGGGCGACTTAGTGGGTCGTGAGAACCCACCGAAAGCAGTGGTATTGGCGACCCGAAATAAAGGAAAAATTCGCGAGTTTACCGTAGCCTTTGAAGAATTAGGCTTTACTGTGTGGACCATCGATGAGATCGTGGATATTGTGGAACCAGAGGAAACAGGCTCTACGTTCCTAGAAAATGCAGAGATGAAAGCCCTCTATTATGCAGAGGCTTTGCGGTTTGCCATGTGTGGCAGATGATTCTGGATTAGAGGTGGATGCCTTGGGCGGTGCACCAGGGGTACTTTCAGCACGCTATGCGGGAGACCATGGCAACGACGAGGCGAATAACCAACGATTGGTAGAGGAACTAGCAGAGGTGCCCGCAGAAGAACGGACTGCACGCTACCAATGTGCCCTTGTGTGGGCAACGCCTGCAGGGCAAGTGGTGAGCGCCACCGGATCTTGTGAAGGTCGCATTCAATTGACACCGATGGGAAAAGGTGGATTCGGTTATGATCCATACTTTTACATTCCTAAATTAAAAACAACGATGGCCAATATTTCTATGGAACAAAAAGCAGGCTATCAGCCATCGTGGAAAAGGCGTTACGAGCGCTAGTGGAGCAATTGCGAAACACCATAATTAAGTAATTTAGTAAAAAGTAAAAATTTTTATATCGAAACTCTTGAATATATGGGAGTAATTAGATATAATAATGGTAGGTATTATAAGGAAGGCAGATATTAAGTTATGGATACATCTGTAAAATCAAATAAAATGAAACTCTATGGGTTTAACAATTTAACGAAAACCTTGAGTTTTAATATTTATGATATTTGTTATACGCGTACAGAAGAAGAAAAACGCCAATATATTGAATACATTGACGAAGTTTATAATGCACAGCGCCTGACTGATATTTTTAACAGAGGTTTCACATATTATCGGGGCCAATGTTCTGAATGTGGCAAAGCAAGACTATGATCCACAAGGGGCAAGCGTAACCATTCTGATTTCGGAAGAACCTGTTGACAAGGTGGATAAAGATGATGTAGTCATGCATCTGGACAAATCGCACTTGACGGTTCATACCTACCCTGAAAAGTCATCCAGACAATGGAGTAAGTACATTCCGTGCAGACATTGACGTGTCCACATGTGGTCAAATCTCTCCGCTCAACGCATTGAACTATCTCATTGATAGCTTTGATTCCGATATCATTAGCTTAGATTACAGAGTGCGTGGATTCACTCGCGATATTCATGGTAAAAAAATTATTCATGGACCATCGTATGAACTCCATCCAAAAATTACATCAATTCTAAAACTCGTAATCTTTACAATATGATCGATGTGAATGTGTATCAAGAAAAATATTTTCCATACCAAAATGATGCTGAAAGAGTACGACATTAATAATTATTTGTTTGGTATTACCGAAGAAGATTTGACGCTGAAAGAGCGTAAACATATCAACCAACAACTCAAACAAGAGATGGCTGAAATCTTTTACGGTAGAAACTTACCATCATTGAAAAATCTAGGAGGTTTTACCATGGACGTAAAACAAGAGGCAATTGAAAAACGCTTGGAACTAAAAAGGTTTCTTACAAACTGGAACAAAAATATGAATTAAAAAGATGCTCATGACTTGACAGTGGCATACACTCCGTGTGTAGTTGAGCCATGCCTTCACATCAAAGAAGATGAAGACAAATCCTTCGACTTAACATGTCGTTCTAATATGGTAGCTGTTGTATCCGACGGTACTCGTGTATTGGGTTTAGGCGATATCGGTGCGACGCAGCTGATTCCAGTAATGGAAGGTAAATCCTTGTTGTTCAAACGTTTCGGTAATGTAGATTGCATTCCTTTGGTTATCGATACAAAAGATCCAGACGTGTTGATTAACACTGTGAAATTAGTACAAAAAAACTTCGCCGGCATTAACTTAGAAGATATTTCTTCCCCTAAATGTTACGAAATCGAAAAATCGCTTGAAAAAAAGAGTTGGAAATCCCAGTATTCCATGATGACCAACATGGTACAGCTATTGCTTGCTTGGCGGTGTAAAAGCGACTCTTCGTTTTGTGAAAAAAAGACTTGTCTAAAGTAAAAAAATCGTTGTAAACGGTGTCGTGCGACAGGGTGCGAACATCGCTCGTCTTTTATATTTAGCGGGCGCTCGTGACATTACATTAATGGTAAGCTCCGGCGTATTGAACAAAGACTACAAACGTCTTGATTCCTTGCAAGCTGAGTTGATTAAAACATTGGGTCAAGAGACAAAAACTGGCAACTTGGCGGAAATCGCTAAAGGTGCTGACGTATTGTTAGGGGTATCTGCAGCAGGGGCTTTCACAAAAGAAATTTTAGAAAGTTTAGCTGACGATGCGATCGTATTTGCTATGGCTAACCCAGTGCCAGAAGTGATGTACGAAGAAGCGAAAGCACCTGGCGTACGTGTCATGGGGACAGGTCGTAGCGATGCGCCGAACCAAATTAACAACGTTAACGTGTTCCCCGGTATCTTCCGTGGTGCCATCGACGTACAAGCACGTGAAATCAACGATGAAATGAAATTGGCAGCAGCTGATGCATTAGCTGCTCTTGTGACTGATGAAGAGTTAGCAGAAGACTACGTAGTAGCCAATGCATTCGACAAACGCGTTCCATTGGCAGTGGCGAAAGCTGTAGCTGAAACAGCTATTAAAACTGGTGTAGCACGTAAAACTGAAGTGCCTTATTAATCGGTAAGGATTTGATAGAGACTAGGGTTAGACATACCCTGAGGGTAGGCTAGCCTAGTCTTTTTGTTATCTATGTTGCGATGCTATGCATTGCGATGTTACTAGTCCTTTGGCGGAACCCGTGATGTAGGGAAACAACAACTGTATGGACTCATATATATTTTTAGCATCCTGTGACGAATCATATGCAAAAACTAGTGGTTACATGGTACAATATGAGTACAGATGTGTGGAAGCAAGGAGGTATATGTATGCTTATGTTTATGCAAGTGCAACAGCCCACCACAGTGGAAGAGGCGCACGCACTCATGGTCAAGCAAAAGATGGCACCCCTATTAGCGGTGGTTCTCGGACAAGATTAGGAAACAGGAAATGGCCCATGGTCATTGATTTGTCTGCCTTTAGGTCTTCGATACATTACAGAAGAAGAAACAGAGTTTCGCATCGGTGCCATGGCAACACAGCGCGATGTGGAGGTCTATGAACCATTCCAAACCTTTTGCGGGGGCGTACTCCCACAATCGGTGGTAGATATATTAGGCGTTCAGTTCCGCTCCATGGCAACCATGGGGGGATCGGTGGCGGCGCGATTCGGCTTTTCCGACATTCTCCCAGCCTTGTTAGCATTACAAGCAGAGGTGAAAGTCTTTGAAGGGGACGTATGTCCGTAGAGGACTATTTGTCCTATGGAAAGCGCGATTTGTTATTGGAAATCATCATCCCTAAACATGAGGCGGGTGTAGCTATTGAAGCATTGCGTAAATCTACGTCGGACTTTCCCTTTTTAACGGAGTCGCTCGTTTCGATGAAAGTGGTTACTCCGTCTTCATTGGTGGCCGTCCAGAAAAACCGATTCGTGCGAAAGGGTGTTGCGAAATTTTTAAATGCAAAGGGCATGGACGGATTAGAAGAGGCCATAGAGTCCATCGTAGAAGATGTATCCTTTCAAACAAACTCCCATGCTAGTGCAGAGTATCGCCTAGATATGGCAAAAAAATATGGTAAGACGATTAGTCAAAGAGGTGACACAATGGAAATAGCAATTCAAGTGAATGGCGTGAAGCGTAATATTGTGATTGAAACCGATGAAATGCTATTGGAAACATTGCGTAAATTAGGTTTTTATAGCGTTCGTTGTGGTCACGATACAACGAATTGCGGTCTTTGTACTGTGTGGGTAGACGGAGACCCTATTTTTGTCATGTGCGTATCCTACTTTCAGAGTTACAGGTCACGAGATTACTACCTTGGAAGGGGTCGCTGAGGAAGCGAGCCTTTTGGCGGATTGTCTCGCAGAAGAGGGCGCCGATCAATGTGGATATTGTACAACAGGCATGATGATGAGCGCTATCGCTTTGGGTCGTAAACATCCACAGGCGACGGACGACGAAATTCGCCATTATTTGAACAACAATCTATGTCGTTGTACCGGCTATGAATCGCATATGCGAGGCATCCGAAAAATACTTAGGAGGCATCAAAGGATGAAACATTTAGGTAAAAGCTACAAAAAACGAGATGCCGCCACGATTTTTGAGCGGAAAAGCTACCTATACGGAAGACTTTATTCCACCTAATGCCTCTGTATCAAGGTGTTGCGCAGTCCTCATGCATTCGCTAAAATCCTAGATATCAACATTGAGGCGACCATGAAAGTGCACGGTGTAGAAGCGATTTACACGTATAAAGACGTGCCGAAAACTCGGTTTACCCTAGCGGGACAAAGCTATCCGGAACCATCTCCGTACGATATGTTAATTCTAGACCAAATCGTCCGCTATGTAGGGGATGAGGTGGCGCTAGTGGTGGCAGTCGATGAGCGCACTGCTTTGAAAGCGATGCCTCTCATCAAGGTGAAATACGAAATCTATGACCCTGTCTTGAGACATTCATACAGCCATCGATAATCCGAGCGTAGTCCATCCAGAAGAGGACTTGTTCTATCACTTTCCAATGGGGAGACCCGAAGCGAAACATCGCTTGCTCATATAGTCACGTAGTAGGGTGACTTAGAAGGGGAATTGGCGAAGTGCGACTATGTGGTGGAAGAATCCTACTTTGACCAAGCCACCTTGCAGTCCGCCATGGAAACGTTTAGAACCTTTGCCACGATTGACCAATTCAATCGCCTTGTGTTGACCAGTTCTACGCAAGTGCCATTCCATATCCGTCGTCATGCAAACTATGGGCTTTGGGCATTTCTGCATCTCAAATTCGGGTGGTGAAACCTCGTATCGGCGGTGGATTTGGTTCGAAACAAACAGGCTGTACCGAGCTGTTCCGCAGCCTTTGTGACATGGACATTAAAGAAACCATCCTACCTTGTTTACGATCGCCATGAAGCCAATAACTGCTCTACTAGTCGTCATGCTAGGGGACTGGAAAGTGCGCATCGGGGCTACAAAAAGATGGTATCATTCAAGTCATCGACATGGTGGCTGTGTCCGATGCCGGCGCTTATGGTAGTCATGCGTTTACAACGTTCACCGCGAGGGAGCATAAATCCTTGCCACTGTACAATAAGACGAAAGCCATCCGCTATGAATCCAATATGGTGTACACCAACCATATGGCTGGGGGTGCTTTCCGTGGGTATGGTGCGACGGAAGCCCTGTGGCCATTGGAGTGCGCTATTACGAAATTGGCGAAGAAAATGGGGATAGACGAAATTGAATTGCGCTTGAAAAAAACTTAATCAACGTAGGAGAAACGGCGCAATCTTTCCATCCGGGAGAAATCTTAGAATCTGGCTTATTGCGTGAAGCTGTGCAAAAAGCGAAAGATATGTCGAATTGGGACCAGCTGTCCTAAATCTTGGAAAATTGACGATAGATACGTAGGGGGCCCGGGCGTGGCATTTGCCTTCCAAAGGGTCTGGCGTAGCCAACGTAGACTGCGCTACTGTGGAAATTCGCCTTCTCGATGATGGGACATACATGTTGTTCACAGGCTCTACTGACATGGGCCAAGGGTCGAATACGGTGTTGGCGCAAATTGCCCGCGAAACATTGGGATGCCCGATGGAAATGATGGGCGTCTACGAAGCAGATACAGACGTGGTGCCCTTCGATCCGGGCTCCTATGCATCGAGTACGACTTATGTAACGGGAACGGCGACGAAGCTTTCGCCGAAGATTTGAAAAACGAAGATAGTACAGGAATTTGCCCGTCGGTTAGACGTAGAGGAATCCTTGTTGACCTTTGACGGAGAAAAGGTGTGGACTGAGGACGGTACGAAAACAATGACTACCGCTGAATTGGCGCCATTGCTCGTGTCCGGTGCACAGGGACAACAGCTCATCGGCGTTGCCACGTGGGGTAGCGAAACATCGCCACCGCCTTTCATGGTGGGCATTGCAGAGGTGAAAGTAGATCTCGAAACAGGCAAGGTCATTCCTCAAGAATACTATGGTGTTGTCGATTGCGGTACCATTGTGAATCGCAACTTGGCACAGGGTACAAGCCGAAGGCGGTATCGTACAAGGTATTGGCATGGCCCTCTATGAAGAGGTTCGATACTCTTCTCGTGGCGTTTTAGAAACGAATAACTTTATGCATTATAAAATTCCAAGTCGCTTAGACACAGGTAATATTCATGTAGGCTTTGTGGAATCCTATGAACCATCTGGTGCATACGGCATTAAATCCATTGGGGAAGTGGTGATTAATACATCGTCCCCGAGCGATTCAAGGGGCTATCTTTAACGCTACTGGCGCAGAGGTAACGAGCTTGCCAATGATTCCAGAACGTGTATATACAGCGATGAAAAAAACGACAAGTCTCTAAGTAAAAAGGAGTACCATGAAAACAGATGCAGTGCATTGGGAACGATTTGTCCGACTAGGGATTATTTCTGTAGTCGGCGCCGGGTGGATAAGACGACCGTCGTGTCTAGGCTAGCGGAACAAGGACTTGTGAAAAGGTATTCCTGTGATGGTCACCACAACCACTAAGATGGGATCACAACAAGTGGCTCCACAGGGAACCTTGGTATGGAGATGACTACGAGCAGGGAGCGCGGTATGTATTAAACCGTATGGAATCAGGTCGCATCGGTGCTTGGTTCCAGTCCTTGGCAGGTCATAAAGTGGTGGGACTTTCACCAGAAGTACTAGATAGATTACAAGAGGACCATCCGGACTGGATGATTCTGTCCGAGGCAGATGGGGCGAAAAAGAAATGGTTGAAAGCGCCAGAACTTCACGAACCTGTCATCTCTCAAGAGACGGTGATGACCATCGGTGTGTTGAACTTGCAAATCTTGGGAAAAACCACTGGAAGACACCTATGTCCATCGATTACATAAGGTGGCAGAGGTAATGGGACTTTCAGAAGGTGATATCATCACGCCAGGCCATGTAGCACGCCTATTAGCCCATGATCAGGGGATGTTCCAATATGCAAGAGGGGAACGGGTTCTGTTTTGCACGGGCTATGACCAAGCAGAGGGGGCCCTCGTGGACGAGTTGCTTGCGGAGTTGAAGGAGTTCCCTTTCCTCTATGTGGTGCTCGCCGATGGATACAGAGATACATGTTACATACGAGAGGTGCGATCATGGCAATCGGTTGTGTACTATTAGGAGCAGGTCAGTCTAAACGGATGGGACGACCGAAACAATGGATGACCGTCGGAGGGGTATCATTGATCGAGATTGCTCTTCGCAATTACAGTGGTCTCAACCCTTTGGCGGTAGTTGTTGACCCTCGAATGGGGCTAGACATTGATCCTAGAGCGAGGAGTGGCTATTGCCCCCGCCATGGGAGTAGAGGACTTGGTTCTAGGTCGGGGCTATACCTGTTCCCAATGAACAGCCTGAACTGGGACAAGGGACGTCCATTCGTTTGGGGGTGGAAGCTTTACTAGGTTGGGAAGCGGAACAGGGTACTCGTTTAACAGGGATTCTCTGCGGTGTCATCGACCAGACTTTTGTTAGATCCAACAGTGATAGAGGAGCTGTGTGATACTTTCACCGGCATAGGCTCAGAAAAGGCGATTGTACAGCCCTTCTATGGACCCCAGAAAGAGGTGGGCAACCCCGTTCTATTTGGTCGTCATTGGGCACAAGCGCTGTGTCGCATTGAGGGAGACCAAGGGGCCGAATCATTCTGAAAGGCGACGGGAAGCCTTATAGCGACATCTATGGCTCGATCGAGAACGACCAATCCATAGTGGAAGTGATATAGATACCAAGGAAGACTATGAACGTATCGTAGGTAAAGGAGAAGCATATGAAACCAATTGTTCTCATACGTAGTGGTGGCGATATCGCATCGGGAGCGATTTATCGTTTGTGGCGCGCAGGTTATCGGGTAGTGGTGAATGAAATTGCCATTCCTACCATGATTCGCCGAGAAGTGTCGTACGGCAATGCGGTGCACCGAGGAGAAATGATTTTGGAACGATTGCGCTCACGTCATGTTACGGTATCTGAGGTACCGTCCTTGCTAGCCACAAGAGAAGCCATACCCGTGGTGACAGAACCTTATGAAACGGTGCTCGCCACCTTGCAACCGACCATCGTGGTCGATGCGATCTTGGCGAAACGCAATATAGGGACAACGAAGAGCGATGCAGCCTTGGTCATTGGCTGTGGTCCTGGATTTGTAGCGGGCAAAGATGTACATGTGGTGGTAGAAACTATGCGTGGACATACCTTGGGACGTTGCATTTATGAAGGGAGTGCCTTACCGAATACGGGTATACCGGGCAATGTAGGCGACTACACCCATGAGCGGGTTATGCATGCCCCAGAGGAAGGTCTATTTGTGGCGAAATGTCATATTGGGGACTCCCTTGAAGCGGGCGCCATCATTGGCTATGTAGGGGATACCCTTTTACGGGCGAAGATTACAGGTATCTTGCGAGGCGTGTTGGCATCGGGGATTCTTGTGCCGAAAGGATGCAAACTAGCGGATATCGACGCGCGATGCGAAGAAAGACATTGTATCACGATTTCAGATAAAGCATTAGCTGTGGGAGGCGGTGTGGTGGAAGCCATTACAGCTTGGGGAATATGAACAGATAAAGGAGTAATATGTTGAATCTAATCGATGTAGTACAAGAGCGAATGACAAACGATGAGCAATCCTTGATCGTCACCATATTATCGGGGGAGCGACAAGGAGATAAGGTCATGTACGATGGGTCTGGAGATGTGGTATACGGCACCGGTATCGAAGGATTCACTATGCCTACGAAATTAGAGACGCAGTTATTCACTGTGGAAGATATGGAGTGTTTCCTACAACCGGTGGAAAAAGATCCAGAAATCTTAATCTTAGGTGCTGGTCACGTCAGTCGCTGCGTAGCAGATCAATTCTTGTTTATCGGCTGTGGTGTCACCGTCGTAGATGATCGACCAGAATACTTAGAGCCCCATTATTTTGATGAACGAGTTCATTTAATCCATCTACCATTTGAAGAATTACAAAGCAAGGTATCCCTATCTGCTTATACGGGCATTATCGTGGTTACTAGAGCCCATGAGTTCGACAGTCTTTGCTTGCATCAAGTACGACACGTATTGCCTACCTATGTAGGGGTCATGGGCAGTCATAAACGCATCTATCACGCTTTTGAAGTGTTGAAAGCAGAAGGATGGACAGAGGAAGAACTGGCTATGGTCTACGCTCCTATCGGTCTCGACCTAGGAGCACAAACACCAGAAGAAATTGCCCTCTCCATTGTGGCAGAATATTTGGCAGTGCAACGACATAAACAAGGTAGTTTTTATCGAATACGAGGTACACCCATGAAGTATGAGTTTGTTGAGTATTTACAACAACATAAGCAAGAAACATTAGCAGTCACCACCATTTTGCAGACTCATGGATCTACGCCACGCAAGGCGGGGACTACCATGATCGTCCATGCAGACGGCAGTATATTTGGCACCATTGGGGGCGGTCGAGCAGAAAACGAAATTCGCCTCAGCGCAGTGGATGCACTGCAAAAACAAGAACGATTCCGTCGCATCTATGTAGACTTAAACGATGATGTAGCTGTCAAAGAAGGCATGGTGTGCGGTGGCAATATGGATGTACTCATCGAAACATACTCGGTATAACCCATTCGTTTACTAGAAAAAAATACCAATATAGGATACAATAAAAGGGTATAGGCACAAGCCTGTACCCTCATTTGTATTAGAAAGGATAGGACCAATTCTATGTTGTTTCAATTACAAACTACATTAGAAACGTTGCGATTCCTAGATATCGTGGATATTCTATTTGTAGCCACTCTATTTTATTACTTATATCGACTCGTAAAAAATACAAGAGCTTTGGGCCTATTAAAAGGGTTACTGGTTCTTTTACTGTTTAATATCCTAGCCCATTTCATGGGACTTCATGTGATTAGTTGGATGATGCAACAGAGTGTGGCAGTCCTTATGATAGCCTTGCCGATCGTGTTCCAACCGGAACTACGCCGTATTTTGGAACAATTAGGCAGCGGCACAGGGTTCTTTTCCTCTCGCACGAAAGTGTCCAAAGAGGAATTGACATCCATTGTGAAAGAAGTCATCATTGCCTGTCGTAGCATGTCGCGCCGTAAAAATCGGAGCCCTCATGGTCTTCGAACGGAAGATGAAACTAGACGTATTGTCTATGCAAGGCACACGGATTGACGGTTTAGTAACTAGTGAATTGTTGATGAATTTATTCTATCCGAAATCTCCACTTCACGATGGAGCTGTTATCATTCGGAACGGTAGAATTGAAACGGCGGCAAGCTTATTGCCAGTGAGCCAAAATCGAGACGTTAGCAAAGAACTAGGCACGCGCCATCGCTCTGCCCTGGGACAAAGTGAAGAGAGCGATGCCTTGGTGGTCGTGGTCAGCGAGGAAACAGGACAAATCTCCTATGCCTTAGGGCGGACAAATTCACCATGACGTATCAGAAGATACGTTGCGCACTATTATGTTATCATTGTTAGAGCCAACACCAAGTGCGGTGAGCTCCTTACTTAAAATTAAGCGAGGTGAACCGAAATGATGCATTGGATATCTGGACTCAAACATAATTGGGGAACAAAACTATTGTGCTTATTCTGTGCCATTGGCATGTGGGTCTACGTGATGAAGGACCAAAAACCCAGTCATCGAAAATGACCTACACCGTGCCCGTACAAGTACAGAACTTGGATCAAAATTATTTGGTGGAAGGTGTGCCGAGCGAAGTGCGTGTTCACTTACGAGGACCGCGCAATGCCATCTTTGACATTAATCCATCCGTACTGAAAGCCTATGTGAACATGAAAGATGCTCGTGTAGGTCAGGAAAATGTAGCCATTAATTTCACGGCCCCTACGGGGACTTTCATCGACAGCATGACCCCAGAAAACGTCACTGTCACAGTGGACGAATACATGGTGAAAGAATTGCAAGTACAAGTGCAACCATTGGGGACCGTGCCCAACGATATCGCTATCAAAGAATCTAAAATTATGCCAACTAGTGTGACGATTTCCGGACCGGCACACATGGTGAGCAAAGCGGCCTATGCTGTGATTCGTATCAACCTCGATAAACACCGTGAAAGTTTCACGGAAGTAGGAGATATCCTAGCTGTGGACGGTGCAGGCAATGTGGTGGAAGGTGTGACGATTACACCAAAAGCGGCGCAAATCCAATACGAATTAGAACGGATTCGGATGGAGAAAAAAGTGCCAGTGCAACCAAACCTAGTGGGCTCAGTACCAGTGGGTTATACGGTGAAACGTGTGGTAGTAGAGCCAAAAAGAGTTGACTATTATCGGGAAAGAATCGCCGCTTAATGGTGTGGATGGGGTGAAAACGATCGACATCCCAGTTCATGGAGCGACTAGCAGTTTTACCGGTGGCTATAGCTTAGTCTTGCCAGAAGGTGTGACGACGACCACAGAGCGGGTAGTGGTGAAAGTAGAAATTGAACCGCAATTGTAGGGAGAGTGTGATGTTACGTATTATAAATTTTCGAATCCCTGTACAAGATGCGGACCGATTAGAAGAATTATTGATAAAAATATACCCCTTGCGGGATCAAATTCGAGCTATCCATGTAGTGCGTCGCTCCGTGGATGGCAGAAAGAAACCGCATATTACCTTTGTATATACTTTATTCCTAGAAGTGGCTAATGAAGGGCCATTGGCTAAAAAATTGAGCCGCTTCAAAGATATTTCCATCATGGAACCAGAACTACCAGAACCGATTGTGCAAGGCGGGGAGCCTATGCAACATCGTCCTATCGTGGTAGGATTTGGACCAGCAGGGGATGCTGGGTCGCCTTTTACTTGGCCCGTGAAGGGTATCTCCCTATCGTCTTAGAACGGGGTCAAGATGTGGACCAACGTACTTTGGACGTAGAACAATTTTTGGAAAGAGGGCATCTTTAAACCAGAATCGAATGTACAATTTGGCGAAGGCGGAGCGGGCACATTTTCGGATGGTAAATTGACCACTCGTGTAACGCATCCAAGATTGCACGAGATTGCTACGTATTTCGTAGAATTTGGGGCCCCAGAGGAAATCCTCTATAAACATAAACCTCATGTGGGAACCGATATTTTTGCGCCACATGGTGAAAGCCATGCGCCAGCAAATCATTGCTTGGGGCGGTGAAGTCCGCTTCGGTGCCCAAGTGACAGATATAGAAGTACAAGATCAGGTGGTGACCGGCATTGTCATCAATGATACAGAACGAATCCCAGCGGATATCGTCATGCTCGGCGTAGGCCATAGTGCACGGGATACGTATCGCATGCTCTATGATCGAGGGGTGCAGATGGAAGGCAAATCCTTTGCTATCGGCGTTCGCATTGAACATGAACAAGATGTGATCGATACCTCACAATATGGTGTGCACCCAGAAGATATTGGCTTAGGTGCGGCGGAATATTCCTTGGTATACCATGATAAAGCGGCAGACCGCTCTTGCTATAGCTTCTGCATGTGCCCAGGGGGACAAGTGGTGGCCAGTGCTTCCGAAACAGGGGGTGTTGTAACAAATGGCATGAGCTTGTATGCTCGTGACAGCGGTATCGCCAATAGTGCCTTGGTAGTTACAGTAGGTCCTCAAGATTTTGGAACTCATCCATTAGCTGGGGTGGACTTTCAGCGACAATGGGAAGAACGAGCTTTCATCGTGGGTGGCAGTAATTACCATGCACCGATTCAAACGGTGGGTCATTTCTTGGGCCGTACGAACACGAATGATGTACAGCGTGAGGCCTACAGCTATGAACCAGGTGTGACACCAGCAGATATGCGGGAATGCTTACCGGAGTATGTGACGAATACATTGGCAGATGCACTGCCTTATTTTGGTCGTCGCATCCAAGGCTTTGATGCGGACCATGTATGTATGACCGGTGTAGAAACACGGACATCATCACCGCTTCGCATCCTGCGAGATGAACAGCGCCTATCTTGCTCTACTAAGGGAATCTATCCTATCGGTGAAGGGGCAGGTTATGCAGGCGGCATTATGAGTGCTGCCTTAGATGGTGCAGAAACAGCGATTATGATTATGAATAGATACAGTCCTTTGAAAGGAGAGAGCCATGAGTAGATTATTTGGTACCGATGGGGTACGTGGCTTAGTCAATGAATTTTTAACGCCAGAATTGGCTTACCATTTGGGCCGTGCAGCGGCTTCCTATTTTGGTCAATCTATGGAGCGACCTACCTTTTTAATTGGTCGTGATACACGTATTTCTGGGGGCATGCTTGAGAATGCTTTGGCATCCGGTATTTGTGCCGTCGGTGGGGACGTTATCATTTTAGGCGAGGCGCCGACACCTGCCATTGCTTACTTAGTGCGCCAAAAAGGCTGTACCGCAGGCGTGGTGATCTCTGCATCCCACAATCCGTATCCAGATAATGGCATCAAATTCTTTGATGGTAACGGATTTAAGTTGCCAGATGCTGTAGAAGATGAAATTGAAAAACTATGTACTGAAAGTGCTGATGATTGCTTGCCACGTCCCACAGATGGAGATATTGGGCGCATTACGTATCACCAAGAATGGGTGAACGAATATGTGGCATTCGTCGTGTCCACGAGTGATGCTTTAACAGGACTGAAAGTTGTCTATGACGGCGCTCATGGAGCGGCGTCCTATGTGGGCCCTGAAATCCTTCGCCAATTGGGCGCTGATGTAGTGGCTATCAATGTAGAACCAACGGGTACGAACATCAACGATAATGCAGTGGTCTACTCATTTAGAAGGATTGCAAGAGGCGGTGCTTCGTGAAGGGGCACAAGTGGGGATTGCCAATGATGGTGATGCAGATCGTTGCTTGATGGTGGATGAAAAAGGTCAAGTATTAGACGGTGACCAAATCATGTTGCTCTGTGGCTTGCATTTGAAAGAACAAGGTAAACTAAAAAGACAATATGATCGTAGGCACTGTGATGAGTAATATCGGATTTCACAAAGCTACCAAAGAATTGGGCATGCAAACGTCGAGCACAGCTGTAGGGGATCGGTATGTATTAGAAAAAATGCTAGCTGACGGCTATTCTATTGGCGGTGAGCAATCGGGGCATGTCATTTTCCTTGACTATAACAGTACAGGAGACGGACTATTAACGGCGGTGCAAACCTTGTCGATTATGAAAGAAAAAGGAAAAATCCTTGTCTGAATTGGCGGGACTAATGACGAAATATCCGCAATTGCTCTGGTGAATGTACGAGTGCTTACGAAAGCGAGTTGGGAAAAGCAATTCATCTATCCAAGATGCGATCAGTGAAGCGGAAAGAGAGTTAAATGGCAATGGCCGTATCTTGGTGCGTCCATCCGGCACAGAACCATTGATTCGGGTTATGGCAGAAGGTCCAGACCAAGACCAATTGGATGAACTATGTAACCGCATTGGCGATGTGATCCGCATCGAACAAGGAGAGGCATAATGTTTCGTTTAATCACTGATGAAGAGACCTACGACCAAGGGACTTGGAATGATGTAGAGACGGTGTTACAACAAATTGTGGCAGATGAACGTGTGTTCTTCACTTTGTTTTGGGATATACCGAAAGAAAAACTGCCACTTTGTACAAGCCATTATGGATGAAGACCATCCAGACAAATTAAATTTGGAAATTGCCCTGTCGAAAGATGGTCATAATTATATGTATGTGAAGAAGGATGTGACCATATCATGGTGTATGGATACATTACAAACTATGTATGTGCAAAGTCATTTACCAGATATGAGCGTGTGGGGAGTATGTAGGCGCCTTTCCACAGGGGTAGACTATAAAAGAGGAAAGTTGATACAATCGTATCAACTTTCCTTTTTATGTATTTATAGATATTTATTTAGCAATCGGTGCTTGTAATAGTTCGTTGGTGGTATCCATACCTACTGGTACAGGGCTGACCAAGAATAAGCAAAGCACGATGAGTACGGTAAGGCCGATGATTAACCAAGAGAACTTACCAGATTTTGTAAACTCGTAAGATCCGAACATGCGAAGTCCAAAGGCACAGCCGACTGCCGCAATCAAAAGAGGCGATGGAGAATTGGTTTTCAATGACGAATAATGTCATAGTACCGACAAAAGGCTCCTACTACAGTAATCATAGGCACCATTTTTATCAAATGGAGAGGAGAAACTGCGACGCATGCCATGAATATAAGAAGAAATCTCTAAGCCGAATAAGCCTAACAATAGAGAGAAGGAAGGCCAGATAGCAGTCCAAGATTGTTTGAATGCATAGCGGTTAACCCCTGCATAGTAGGCAAACCAAGTGAGTCCTAACATAGCAATCCCTACGAATAGGAAGAACCAGTTTTCAGGAATATAACGGTAATTCAACACGCCAATGATCGTCCATAAAACAGCGATAGTAGAAGAAATACCAAGCTGTTTTAATGTGGGTTGCTCTGCTTTAGGCAAGCGTTTGTACAAAGAGGCCCCTAGTTCTAGAATAAAGAAGGCAATAAAGAGCCCAATCGATAGATGTGGAGATACAAGACTTAACCCAAAGGATACTACGAGAGGGATAACCAATTTCCAACCAGGGAAGAATGTTAACTCTTTAAAAATCTAAGCGCACATCTTGTGTTTCCAAAGGTGAATGTGTTGTATAGAGTAAAAAGTTAACATAAAGGATACGACCTCTATGGGACTAGCGCCCCAATACAATAGGGTTGGGACCACTAAGAAGGAAATGGCAATCCCCGTATACCGAGAGATAAGCGCTGCGATAATACCAATTAAGAAATAGGGCAGCAAAGCGATGATATATTCCATGATACACTCCTTTTAAAATGACATATACTTTCTTTTAGTATACGTTACTTTTCTAGTCCTAGCAAGGATAGGAGTGAGCAGATTTGTTCTTTTTCTTAGCATCTTTGATAATACGCCGTATCGTTTCTGGGTGGCAAGCATACCGAGTAGCGATGTCTGCTACGGATAAACGCTCTGTTAGATGTAAGGATTGGATATCATAGGTGCAATCTCGAATGCGCCGTGCTTTTGCGATACACACCGTTGCGAATTAGCATATTTCGGATGGTGTGATACTTGGTGTGGTATGTCTCAGCCAATACTTGCAGAGGTGTTCCCTGTTGATAGGCGACTATGATGGCATACATGGGTAACTCTTCCTTGTTGCCCCGCAAAGTAATACCTCGTTCACGTAATCGAGAGGCAATGGTAGAGGGCTTCACTTGGTAGATGTGTGAAATTTGTGTAGTAGATAGACCATTTCTTGTATAGAGGTGGCAAATGTCGTCGATGGGTAATAGAATGCGTTTGGTACTGTTTCGCAAGGGATATGATTCATTTGCAAGAGGTGGATAATCGTGGAAGGAGACACGTGAAGTTCTTTGGCAATAGCCATGCGTCGGATCCTTTTTCATAGTCTTCTAGGATATGCGTAATGGGGAGCGCAGGGGGCGTTGGTGCTTTCACAGTGGGGCGCACCTGCCATTGGCGAAGACGATTGTAAATTGTTCGAGGTGATACTTGGTACTGCTCAGCCAATGCAGTGACGGACTTGCCCTCGGCGTAGTCATGAAGGAGGGCCTCCTTAGGAATAGCAATGTGTTTTGAGTGAGTCCCTATATGATAATCGTGTAAGCGCCGGCAAATCGTGCTTTGACTGCAATGGAACTGATGGGCAATGTCTTTGGTAGTGAGACCTTGGTGTACATATAAATGATAAAGAACTTCGTAAGGGATGGGGATAGTGTATTGTTTTCGATGTTCCTTCATAATGACCTCCTCTAAGAATAGTTTGTACTTTCAGTATGCAAAACAAAATAGAACTTGTCCACTCACTGTTAGGAGTAGGTAGCACTGAGGGGAAATTTTTCAGAACTGTGAAAGAAAGATACTGTATAGATAGGCGATATATCGTGTATAATAGTAAGGTCAGTATATGTTAAGGAGATACCTATGAAAGATATGATTCACTATATAGCGATGCTACCGGCCATCGCCATTGCTATATCAATATTTAACTACGCGCAAGCGAAGATGGCCATTCGATTAGGCGATTTGACACCGAGACAGTGGGGACGGGATACTATTAATCCTTTTTGCACACTTGGATCTGTTAGGTGTGCTCGGTGATGCTCATTGCCGCGTGGGATGGAGTAAGCCCATTCCTTTTTCTCCCTATAATTTTAAAAAAACCCCCGGACCGCGATGGTGCAAATTGCCTTAGCCGGATTGGGTGCCAATATTTTGGTGGCATTCCTTGCCTATATAGGCATGTCCGTAGCTATGCAAATGGGGACGATCAGTACGGGATTGCAGATGGTCATGTCCTACATCGTGACGTTGAGCATCGGCTTTGGGGGTCTTTAACATGTTGCCAGTGCCGGGATTTATCGGGTTCTACGTAGTCTTGCAGTATTTACCGTTAGCATGGCGGGAGAAACTCTTGGGGGCTCAGCTATGGTTCTTTATCGGCATTTTGGTATTGGGCCAATTTGGATTCTTAGGTGCCATCATACGACCTGTGTTCGCGGTCATATTAGGCTTGTTTGAAAGTATCGTCCAACTTGTTTTTGTAATGGGAATGATTCTCTATAATGATATAAAGTACTAAAGAAGGGTCCATTATAGCAATAATTCATAATTGAAAAATAATGATTGCTAGTAGTTCTCAAACCGTGTAGAATATAGGTATTATAGTATTATATTTCATATAGGAGGGTATCCAAATGAAAAAAAGTAAGTTAGCAATTCTTGCATTAGCATTAGTAGGAGCAGTTTCTGTGGGCGCAAACGCTTCTGCACATGGTGTATGGTTTGCAGAACGTATTGATCAACCAACATTAGTATTAGGTGAAGGTCCTGTAGATAATGCATACGAACCATCCATGGTAAAAAAGCTTTTGAAGCTTATGACGTAGCTTACAATCCAATGGACTTGAAAGTGATTCCTCATGAACACAATGTAACTATCGAAAAAAATGAAATGTTAGGCACAACAGCAACTACATTTGACTATGGTTACTTTACAAAAAGATAAAGACGGCAAAATGCATAAAGCTATGATGAAAGATGTACCAAATGCGGTAAAAATCTACTCATGCAGTAAAATACAATGTAAACTACTGGAATACAGCAGTAAAACCTGAACGTTTGAATATGCCAATCGAAATCGTTCCAAGTGTTAACCCATTGACATTGCGTAAAGGCGACACTTATGAAATCCAAGTGTTCAAAGATGGCATGCCTTATGCTAACGCTCCATTGATTAAAGACGTTCTCAACGACTTGACTAATGAAAGCCAAGCTGACGCTCAAGGTAAAGCAATGGTTACAGTAGTCGCTAACGGCGTGAACGTAGTAGGCGTAGAAGTAGCATTTCCAACTGAAACAAAAGGGGAACAAACTAAATACTTCTCTAGCTTGTCCTTCACAATTCAACCAGAGTAGACGTCTCTTTAGCGTTGCTATGAAAAACTTGCGGCACGCATTGAGTGATTAAATGAACGAGCGCGACACATTCCTCCGCAAACTGATACAGTGGTTAGGTTTGCTCCGGAATATGTCGCGCCTCGTTTTTGCGTTTGTATAATTCAGTCAATATAGGTGCCACAAGTTTTCTACTCATCACGACGTTCCTTTGGGGATGGGAACATGTTGCTCGTTTTTTTGTGTTTTTCAGAATGTAGTAAAAAAAGAACACTGCGATATGTCTACGTGAGACTGCGTTCCTTAGTGGAAATTTGCAACGAAATATAAACGATTTGCCAAATTTTGTGGTATAATGAAATTAAAGAGTCATTAACGTGTTGTTGGGCTCATCTCTTCCTATTATGGGAGGAGGTGGATTCTATGAAATTTTTGGAAAAAGTTACTTTTTATTGGTAAAATTTTTAAAAATTAATTATAGATATTTATCGTTTCTTTTAATTAGAAATGACAAAGCCTAACGTAAAAAGATAAGTGTTGGTAGCACTTATACACGTTAGGCTTATCATCTTTTATTGTTCTTGAGATGAGCCTAACGCCGTTCACACGTTGATGGCTCTTCTTTTTACATGTATATTCTAGCACACTTCGAGAAAAAAATACTACTCTTTGGAGAATGAAGAGCACGGTATATCTCTCTCAAAAATGTATGAGATATTATTTCTTTAGGAGTAAGCCAGAGGGCTTCTCTTTATCTTTCCAAAATAGTAAGGCACCTATGGCATTGACTATGTAGAATATGTATTTTCCAACGTTGGCAAAATTGCCTTGGGTGAAAGCTTTCAATAACTGTACCATATTATAGATCATCCAGAATGGCCATTGTGTGTCTAATTTTAGAGCGTTAAAAAAGTTCGCAATGAGTGAGAAAGCAAATACGATAGTGGTTAGGATAGATAAAAAGTTCATATGGCCGCTTAAAAGCCTATATAATTGGCAACGCCTGAAATTGTGAAAGCAATAATGGTGATGATTCCGAGAACTAATCGTTTTTTGCGAAGGATTCATTGTATTAGGAATACCTTCGTGGAAGCTTCCCATTTTTTTGATAGCAAAGGTATAGATAATGAAAGTAACAGGATAGGTAATGATAGTCGCCTTGTTTCCTAAAATAAAATCGATGGCACCGGATAGAATAGTATTCACAATGCCGAGATAATTTCCCCATTTGTTGAGTCGCCCTGTAAATCGTGTAGACAACATAGAAATGCCAACGTTGATGACAGAAATAAGTCCAAAGGGAACGAGAGCAGTCCAAGGGCCCCAATCTACAAATTTTTTTCAAGACGTGAGTTAAGGTAACCAGCAGAGATGGCAATCCCTACGACGAGAACGACACCTAGGAGATCAAACCACTTGGAAGTAGCAAATTGTTTTAAATACTGTTTCATAAAGGTATCCTTTCTATGAGAATATAATCTATCATAAATATGCTGTGCTTAGATACACTAGGCATAATAGAAGAATTAGATTTTCTTCTGTGAAAAAGAATTAGTATTTGCTTTATGACATATATGATTTTTACCATATGTCCAATTATAACATTATCAATAGGAATATCTCAAATAGTATAGAAAATAAAAGTCCCTCTATTAGGGAGTTAAAGAGGGAGAATCTCTTCCAATTTGAAGTGGTCGGAATGGAGACTGAAAAACCATTTCTATTGCAGAGGAAACTGTGAAAAAGACGTCTCTTGTTTCGCTATGACATATTGTAGCGTTCTAGTAGGCTGATATGGCGAAAACGAGCAACATATTTCTTCTCAAACTGATCCTACGGTAGGTTTGTTCAGGAACATGTTGCTCGTTTTGTGCTTGCGAGAATGTAGTAAAAAAAGAACGCTACGATATGTCTACGTGAGACAGCGTTCCTTTGGGGAAATTACATCATTAGTAGGGAATCTCAAGGTATTCTAGTAAGCGTTTGATGGTGTCTTGTCCATCGTAACAGGTGTCGATGAGGTAGCTCTGGTTCACGTAAAAATTCTGTTAAACCACGGTAGTAAAAATATTTCTTTCTATCTTCGATAATAAAGGGGATTAGGTTATGTTTTAGGCATTCTTTTTAAAAGCGATGAGTCTGCCAACTCGACCGTTTCCATCTTGAAAGGGGTGGATGCGTTCGAAGCGGAAATGAAATTCCACGATGTCTTCAAATGAAATATGTGTTTTATTGGCATACCATGTTAGTAAGTTTTGCATATCGCTTGCTACTTGGTCAGGTTTTGAGGTTTCTATGCCACCGACTACATTCGGTCGTGTTTTTGTAGTTTCTACATTGAACCAAGAAAAGTCTTTCGTCTTTTTGTGTTATGTTTTAATAGATAGTGAAGATGTTTGATGTTTTCTTCTGAGAGAAGATCTTCTGCGATATCAATGCAGTAATCGATGGCTCTGAAGTGGTTGACGGTTTCGATAATATCATCAACGGACAGACTTTCATCTCCGTGGATCGTGTTCGTTTCAAAGATATGTCTAGTTTGCTCTTCGTTCAACTTACTGCCTTCTATGGTTGGAGTTATAGGTCATGCGTACTTGGAGTTCATGGTAAAGTCCACCAGAGATTCCATGCTCTTTTTCTTCTCGCAATTGCTTAAGGATAGGGTTGTCAGACTCTAGTGTGTAGAGATCTGTTGGGGAACAAGAAAAGTACTCACATAACTTGCGTATGACTGAGGGTGAAAGTTTTTCCCCTTTAGAAATTTTTGCGATAGTTCTTGAAGATATGTGAAGTAATTGCGTCAAGTGAGATTTGTGTAGGTTATGCTCTTGTAATAGGCGGAGTAATCCTTGATAATTATACATATGGCACCTCTTTCATCTTTACTTATCATATAAAAAAATAGGGTAAAAAGTAAAGATATACGTCTAATAAGTAAAGAATATGATAAATATAGTAAATACAGTCTTTCTTGATAAAAAAATAAGTTAAAAAATCTCAAAAAGTAATTGACAAATATCTAGTCAGAAAATATACTTAAAGTAAGTTAAAACCTATTTATGAGTAGGGTTTAAAACCTACGAGTATAGTGGTTTTAAAAAGCGAAGTAAAAGTAGAATATGTTTTCATGTTATTGACGGTTGGCCTATGTAGGCCCCTAGGAGGTTCATTATGAGTAAAGATGTGGAAAACAAAAATACCCATGACCATAGCCATGGCGAACATCATCACCATCATGATCATGACAATCATCATGACCATTGCCATTGTGGCGGTCACCATCACGATCACGACCATGATCACAGTCATTGCAAAAGCACTACCAACGGATAAATGGGTGCCACACACTCATGAACCGGGCGTGCCTCATGAACATGGTGTAAATGACTACATGAAAGCCGTTGCTGAATATCGAAAAACATGGCCTACCAAACAAGATGTTATCGAACAAACACCAGATCCTGCTGTGCGCGAAATGATTCTTCGTATGGAGCAAATCGGTTGTGATACGGTATTTGACCGCTTTGATAAACAACAACCACAATGTACATTTGGTATTGTCGGTATATGTTGTCGTATCTGTTTCATGGGCCCATGTAAAATTACACCTAAGAGCCCTCGTGGTGTTTGTGGTGCCGATGCTGACCTCATCGTAGCTCGTAATATGACACGTGTCTTTCGCGGGTGGTTTGACTCAACATGGTGCACATGCTCGTGAAATTTTGATCTCTTTGAAAGTCACGCTAATGACCAATTGGACCTTCCAATTTTAGGGGAAGAAAAAATCCGTACTGTATGTAAGGCTTTCAACATCCCTGAAGAAGGTCGTTCTTTAAAAGAAGTAGCTAATGATTTAGCAGATGTATTACTCGAAGATTTGAGCCGTGCATTGCCGGTGAATATAAAACAATTACAGCGTTGGCTCCTGCAGAGCGTCGCGAAGTTTGGAAAAACTTGGATATTTTGCCTGTTTCCGCATACAATGAAGCCTTTGATGCATATCATCGTACAACCGTAGGTACAGATGGCGACTGGGAAAGCAACATGAAACAATTCTTGCGTTGTGGTCTTGCTTTCACATTTACTGGTGTAGTGGCGGCAGATATCGCTACTGATGCATTATTCGGTCAAGGCGGTCGCCGTACATCCAAAGTTAATATTGGTGCTTTGAAAAAAGGTTATGTTAATATAGCTGTTCATGGTCACTTACCAACATTGGTTTCTCAAATTTGTACAATTGGTGCGTCCGAAGAATATTTAGAAAAAGCAAAAGCTATCGGTGCTAAAGGTATCCAATTCTACGGTATTTGCTGCTCTGGCTTATCCAGTATGTACCGTTATGAAAATGTTATTCCATTGTGTAATGCTATCGGTGCTGAGCTTGTACTTGGTACCGGTGCTCTTGATTGCTGGGTAGCTGACGTTCAAGACGTGTATCCTGCTATCATGGACGTAGCACGTTGCTTTAACACAAAAGTTATTACTACATCTGATGCAGCTCGTTTGCCAGGTGCTGAGCATATCGGTTACGATCATCACCATACTAACTTGTCTGAGACAAAAGAATTGGCGCGCAAAATTTTGGATCGTGCTCTTGAAGCGCATGAATTGCGTAAAGGTATGCCTGTATTCATTCCACCATACGAAATCACAGCAGAAGTTGGCTTCTCTCCAGAATCTACTGTTAAACATTATGGTTCCTTCAAACCATTGGCAGAGGCTTTAAAATCTGGCAAAGTTCGTGGTATCGTTAACGTAGTAGGTTGTTCTAACCCTCGCGTTATCTATGAAAAAGGCAACTGTAGATATCGTTGATACACTTATTAAAAAAATGGCTGTATCATCTTAACAAACGGTTGTGCATCCTTCCCATTGATGAAACTTGGTTACTGTAATACAGATGCTATTAAAAAATGTAGCCCTGCATTGCAAGAGTTTTTGGGCGATGATCAACCACCAGTATGGCATGTGGGTGAATGTGTAGATAATGCGCGTTCCTCTGGTATCTTCGGCGGTATTGCTGCAGAACTTGGCCTTAACTCACCTCAATTGCCATTTGCTATGTCTAGCCCTGAATGGTCTAACGAAAAAGGTATCGATGCATCCCTTGGCTTCCGCTTGATGGGGGATTAACTCTTACCACTGTGTTGAGCCACCCTACACAAGGCTCTGATGCTGTAACAAAATGGTTGAAAGAAGACACTAAACATACATTAGGCTCTGTTATGTATGTAAATACTGATCCCGCTAAAGTAGCTGAGAAAAATCTTAGCAGATATGGATGAAAAACAGCGTCGCTTTAGGTTGGGCTGAAGTAAAAATAGTTTATCTTTTTGATAAATTATATTTTGTAGTTAAGTATAAAAACACGCTCTATAGATCTTGTAGTTATTATAACGGTTTCTATATTAAATGTTGGGGCTACTCATATAAGAGTAGCCACCAACATTTTTCAATAAAAAGGAAAAATACTACCTGTACCTACGTATTTTTAGTGTGGAATCTCAGGTATTTTTAGTAGGCCTTTTATCCATCTGTTCGTGACTCAAGATACATACAAAACCATGTTCCTCATGGTATAATACGATACGATACAAGGAGGGCCTATGACGATACGAGATAGGATTATTGCCTACTGGAAAGGGCGGAGCGGTGATTTTGGAGCGCGCGCATGAAGGAATTACAATCGAATCTAGCGCCACGATGGTTGCGAGAGATTACTCCTCACATTAAGGACACTGGTCAACGGATTTTAGATTTGGGCACGGGTACAGGCTTTTTTGCTTTTTTACTAGCCCAAAAGGGTTATTCGGTGACCGGCATTGATTTGACGGAAGACATGATTGCGGTGGCGAAGGAGCAAGCGTTGGTATTGCAGGACTCATTACAAGGTTCGGTGGACTTTCACTGTATGGATGCCATGCAATTGGAATATGCAGATGCGTCCTTTGATGTAATCCTAGCGAGGAATCTGACGTGGACCTTGCCTGATGTGGAAAGTGCCTACAAGGAATGGTATCGTGTGTTGGCGCCGAAAGGGGTGCTCATCAATATTGATGGCGATTATGGAGTGGAACTGAAAGTGCCCGTTGTGGCGAATCACCACATTCACGAAACCGTGTCCCCCCGAACCATGGAGGAGTGCCTAGCGATTACAGAAGAACTGTCCATCAGTCGCATGGATCGCCCCCATTGGGATGTGCACATGATCCGCAAGGCAGGCTTTTTCCCGCGTGTATTTAGATATGGCTGTGAGCAGTCGTATGTATGATGTAGAAGATGAATTATACAATCCAGTGCCACTCTTTTCCATTGTGGCGAGGAAATAAGGAGCAATTATGCAAACATTTGAGACTTTCAATGTAACAGAGAAGAATAAATTTGGTATGGCGTCAGCCCCTAGCGATGACTGATTTTACAAAGTGTTTTGAATCAGTTCTATTTCTATTTGGTCAAACGGGTGTGGGTAAAACGCATTTGTTGAAAGCTATGGAACAAGAGGCTGTGAAAGGAAATCCTAACCTACGTGTACGCTATGTGACGGGTGCGCAGTTCATGAAAGAATACAACGACAGCGTGACCTATGGTGAAGTAGCGGATTATATGGAAGAATATTGCAAACTGCACTTGCTCTTAGTGGACGATGTGCAGGATATCGTGTATAGCGATGACGAAGGGGCAAAGAAAATGTTTATGCGCCTCGTGCTAGGGCATGAAAGCAAAAGCTCGTCGCATGGCAGTGACCTTTGATGAAAGTTTTGACTCTGAAGACCGTTCGAATGACTTGCAAAAACGAATTGACAGACGGTGTTGTGGCGTTTATCGAATAAGAGAGCCCGGAATTAGGGGATACTATGCCGAACGTATATAACCCATGAAAAGAGCCGGATTTCAAAGTGTAGAAATCACTTTCAATATCTGTTATACTTGAGAAGAAGAGTTTTCTATTGAGCGAGTGCTCAGGAGAGGAGAAAGTATAATGGCTATTTCAGAAGAAGTACGGCAACGATTTGCGGGAGAGTTTGAAAAGTTCCAAGCAGGGATTGAAGGTTTCTTTAAGAAAGAAATTGCCCCAAAAGATTTCAAAGGTATTGGTGGAGGATTCGGTAGTTATGCAGAACGAGGATTTGAAAGTGCTATGTTGCGGCTACGTTTCTTTGGATCTCGCATTCTTCCGTATCAAATGAAATTTTTAGTGAATGCAGTAAGCAAATACGATTTGAAACATGTGCATTTTACAACAGGTCAATGTATCCAGTTCCACAACTTACAAGGGGAACAAATTCTAGAATTATACAAAGAATGTTTCGAGCATGATATTTACAATCGTGGCACAGGTGGAGATAACTTGCGTAATGTAACGGCTAGTCCATTGCATGGCGTACATCCTGCAGAGCCATTTGCAGTAACTCCATACTTGCAAGCTGTCAGTGAATATGCAGTGTCCTTAATCGGCACATTGGCATTGCCACGTAAATATAAAATTGGTTTCTCTGTGGTAGACAATGAGGGCCATGCGAACTATAAAGATTTAGGGTTCTTGGCAAAAGAAAAACGGAACCTTTGACGTCTATGCTGGTGGCGGTATTGGCGGTGGATCTGCCTTTGGTGTCCTAGTGGACGAAGATGTGAACCCCGCAGAGGTATTGCACCACGTAGAAGGTATGTTACATTTATATCATGAATTAGGTGATTTTAAATCTCGTGGAAAAGCGCGTTCTCGATTCATTGCGCAACGCTTAGGGGCTGAGGAGTTCCGCAAAGCGTACCATGAATATTTGGAAAAAAATCTAAAGCGGCGCATGACTTAACATTGTCTGTGGCACCATATGAAGTGAAAAAAAGCGGGTACTACAACACCTACTACACCATTGGCAGAGCCACAAAAACAAGAAGGCTTTGTACTACGTTCAATACAAACCATTGGTAGGTACGCCACCAATCGATGTATTCGTGAAATTATTTGATTATGTAGGCGGTTTAGAGAAAAGCAGAAATCCGTATTTGCGGTGATGAATCTGTGTATATCGTGAACTTAACTGGGGAAGAAGCAGACGCAGTGGCGATGATTATCGCTGATACGCATGCGAAAAATAACTTCGAGCATACTGTATCCTGTGTAGGCGCTACGATTTGCCAAATCGGTTTCCAAGATTCTTCTGGACTTGTAAAAGTGGTAAAAGATACCGTAGAATCTGAAGGATTATCTACAGATCGCTTGCCACAAATCCACGTATCTGGTTGCCCATCTTCCTGCGGTACGCATCAAGTGGGAACCCTTGGTTTCCATGGATTTACGAAAGTAGTGGATGGGAAGCCTCAACCAGCTTTCAAAGTATTCATCAACGGTAATGGCACATTGAAGGTCCTCGTATGTCCGATGAAGTAGGGGTTTTAACAGTAGCAGATATTCCTAACTTCTTCATCGATCTTGTGAAAGTGCTAGACACAGCAGGGACAAAAATTTCGATACTTGGATTGTAGAACAACCAGAGGCGTTCGAAGCAGTACTTGCTAAGTATCTATAGTATAAAAAAACGTTCTTACTGCGGTAGACTTGCCGTGGTAGGAACGTTTTATTTTTCATCATGGATAGAATGCGGGGAGAATAGTAGGGACGAATTCATGTCTAGGCAACCAGTCTCTGCGGACGCACTAAGTCCATGCTTGCGAAACATAGGGTGGTGATTGTATTGAAGAATTACGATAGATACTGTATAATGAAAGAGATATCTCAAGAATGAGAATGGAAATTGCGTGTCCTCTGGGCAGGTCAGTTTTGTTCATAAAGTGGTATATATAGGAGAGTCAAAATGAAAAAGTACACTAGCTTTAGTAGGTGCCATGGCTTTTGCAACAACCTTTGCAGTAGCACCGCAAGCACATGCTGAAATCAATGAATATTCAAATTTGAATGACAAAACTGTAGTGGTGCGTCAACCAGGTCAATCCATGGTATTATCCATGCGTGAAGTGGCGGGCATCTTTGTGGGCCGTTATGTGAAAGCGACGGTGAGCTCCATTACATTGGATCCATCTAAAGGGAATTACCAATATGTGGTGGTAGGATACACGCCAAAGCAAAAAAATCACCATCGATGTTGACGTAATCACTGGTAAAGTGGTACGTGAATTCCGTTCTAGCAAAGCGAAGGACGTGGCATCCAAAGTGTTCAATCCATTGAAAGTGATTGCGCCGAAACAAGCAGAGATGGCAGCTCGTGCGTTAGTAGGAGAAGGTTCCATTACGAAAGGCTGGGAAATTAAAGCGGAGAATAATGAAGTCATGTACATTGTTCGTACGCAAGCAACAGATGAAAAAGGAATATAGTGTAAAAGTAGATGCTGTCACAGGGTCAAGCTCTTGAAAAAAAGGGGAACCTATCGACTGGGCTAAAAATAAAAAGCAGATCGTTTGCGCAATGATGGGGTAGGTAAACCGTTCACATTACAAGAAGAACCACAAGATGACGAGTCAGATCCTACTAAAACACTAAAATAGGTGAAGTATGACATATAACAATATTATATTCAATATTGAAGGCAATGTGGCGACCATTACCTTCAATCGTCCAGAAGTGCAAAATGGCTTTAATGTACCTATGTGCCAAGAAATTCTAGATGCTATCCAAGTGGTGGCGGACACAGATGAGGCTCGTGTATTGGTATTTAAAGCTGAGGGGAAAGTCTTTTCCGTAGGGGGAGACCTTGCAGAGATGAAGCGGGCTGTGGAAGAAGATGACACCGAGTCCCTCTTTGAGATTACTCACTTGGTGATGCAGATTTCTTTAGCTATGAAACATTTGCCGAAACCTGTGGTGATGTGCACCGATGGTGCCGTGGCAGGGGCCGCTTTCAATATGGTGTTGGCAGCGGATATGTGCGTAGCCTCTACGAATAGCCGTTTTATTCAAGCCTTCGTCAATGTGGGCTTGGCACCTGATGCAGGTGGTATGTACTTGTTAAGTCGTGCTGTCGGTATTAACCGTGCTATGCAATTGGCGATGACGGGCGAGGCAGTGACGGCAGAAAAAGGCAAGGAATATGGTTTCGTATACAAAGTGTGCGAACCGGAAATTCTGGAGCGCACTACGAATCGTTTGGTGCAACGCTTGGCGAAAAGGGCCAGTTAACTCTTTCCGTGCTATGAAGCAAATGATGTGGGCTAGTTTCTTCACAAACTTTGAGGAATATGCGGAATTAGAAGTGAAAATCCAAAAATTCCTTGGGCGAAACAGAAGACTTCCGAGAAGGTATTCGTGCTTTTGCGGAAGGTAGACGTCCTAAATTTCAATAAGAAAAACATGTTGAGGAGGCCGTGATGGCTTTCTCAACATGTTTGTTTTATGAGGAGTATATTGTTCTTGTAGCAGAAATATGGATGGAGGGCGAGGTTGTGTTCAAAAGGGGAAGATTATTTGCTAGCAGTGATAGTGAGAGCCTGTGCTAACGGCGATGTAAGAGAACATGGTAATAGAGATAGGCATAAAAAGGACCCTTCCAGAGAAGAGTCCTCATATATGTGATTAGCGGTCGCCGTTAAAGATAGAGTTTTTAACGATAACGTAGTCCACTTTTTTTGATCGCTTGTAGTGTAGTACCACCGCGTAGGAGATAGAAGATTGTAAATCTTGTTCCATTTCAATCAATGTATCAAAGATACTGCCTTTGGATTGGATGGTGATTTTTTTACCTTCTACGTTTTTGCGTTCCCTTTTTGGTGCTCAGAAGCGCTACCGAAGTATTCTTTGTATGTGACACCATCGATTGTCACTTCTTTACCTGGAGATTCGATGTGACCAGCGAATAGAGAACCGATCATGACGAAGGAAGCGCCGAAGCGAATGGATTTTTGCAATGTCACCATGGTCGCGGATACCGCCGTCAGCAATGATAGGTTTTGTAGCCGCTTTCGCACACCAACGAACAGCGGATAATTGCCAACCACCAGTACCGAAGCCAGTTTTTAATTTCGTAATACATACTTTACCAGGTCCGATACCTCACTTTAGTAGCATCAGCGCCAGACATTTTCAAGTTCACGAACTGCCTCTGGAGTGCCTACGTTACCGGCGATAACGAAGCTTTCAGGAAGTTCACGTTTAATGTGTTGAATCATGTCGATAACGCTGTTGGAATGACCGTGAGCGATGTCGATTGTAATATATTCTGGGCAAAGGTTTGCTGCTTTTAATTTGTTAACGAATTCAAATTCCTCTGGTTTGACACCAATGGAAATAGATGCAAATAAACCTGCCTCATGCATGTCTTTTACAAAGTCCAAACGTTTTTCAGGTTGGAAGCGGTGCATAATGTAGAAATAGTTTCCGCCGCTAATTGTTTTGCTAATTTTTTTCATCGATGATGGTTTGCATATTAGCTGGTACAATTGGTAAACGGAATGTGCGATTTCCAAGCTTTACTGTTGTGTCACATTCGCTACGGCTAGATACGATACACTTGTTCGGTATCAATTGCACGTCTTCATAATCGAAAATGTTGGTAGTATTGATCATTATTTGTTGCCCCCTAAATAGACATAATTAGGATTAAGACATAATCCTTATCTATTATACATAAGAGAATACATCTTGGCAACAGGTGGAGACGAACTTTCATAGACGGTAACTAGGATTTTACAAGGGTCGAGAAAAATACGGTTTTGTGAAAATTAGTATAGATAATAATTGCTATTAAATGATACAATAAAAATGAACTATACAGTTTCATGTAGTTACATTTTTCTATAGACGTGTTGCCAAAGGAGATACATATGAGTACTAGTAGCACAACAAAAACAAAAATGATTGTAGAAGGTGGATTGGTCATTGCTATGGCGCAAATCCTAAGCGTCTACGTAATCTACCAAATGCCACAAGGGGGCGCTGTGAAAGCAGCTAATTTAGTACCTCTATTGATTTACGCGTACCGCTGGGGAGGCCGTGCTGGCATGTTGACAGGCGTTGCTTACGGGGTGGTGCATTTCTTATTAGGTTTTTAAATTTTCCATTCATTATATGAGTATTATTTTAGATTATATCTTGGCCTATGGGGCGATCGGTTTGGCTGGTTTCTTTGGTGATTCCGGTACTGTGAAAGCCTTCTTTGGTGCCATTTATGCGATTTTTAACACGCTTTGCCATGTCGGCTATTAGTGGCGTAGTTGTATTTGGTTCCTATGCACCAGAAGGGCAAAAGTCCTGGATGTACTCCTTGGCCTATAATGCGACCTATATGCTACCGGATATGATTATTAATCTAGTGGTGCTCAGCTTATTATACGTACCTGTGATGCGGGGATTGCGTAAAGTGAGTGCCGTACATAAGTAATTGGGGAGAGATTCATGATTTCTGAATTAGGGATTATTATTTTTAGCGGTGGTCTGAGCACCCTGCATGGGCTCAGATAAGACGAGGATTGCCTTGGGGTAGCACTACTCTCTTAGGAGAAATGCTCCGCAAGGCGGTCCCTCCCAGAATGTGGTGAAATTTTAGTATCCATTAACTGAGACCTAGAAGAATCGGAGTTACATATTATTGAAGAGGCCAGATCCTTTGGGCGAGACATTCAATTAGTGCCAGATACAGTGTCTATGAAAGGACCTCTTAGCGGATTAGAGGCGGCCTTCACAGTGGGCACACGGGACGCCTATATCGTGGTGTCAGCAGACATGCCGTGGTTTGACTTTCACTGGGTCGCCATCGTGGGAAGTGCATATCGATAGTTTCCTACAAGGCGAATTATTGGCCATGGTGCCCTATGTGGGATTGCAAGAGTATGAGCCACTAGCGGCAATCTACAAACGGTCTGTCCTAACCCAAGTGCAAGAAGCCTTAGAGGGCGAAGATGTATCTATGCATGGTGTATTGGATAAGATTCCTTTCATGGACATGGATATGATCGAAGAGGCAGAGTTGTACCAAAATGTAAACACTCGCTTGTCCTATAAATTGGCGAAGGCAAAAGCTATCAATCGTGACCGATCCGTGCCGATTGTAACGGTCAGTGCGTGCCAATCCAAGTCAGGAAAAAAACGACGGTGGTAGCGGGCCTCATTCAGGCACTTTCACAGAAAGGCGTCGTAGTGGGCATGGTGAAAAGTGACGGTCATGGATTTAGCATGGACAAAGAAGGTACGGACACATGGAAAGCGAGCCAAGCCGGCGCCAAAGCGGTAGCCATTGCCGGCCCTAATGGGTATGCTATGGTGGTCCATCAGGAACGCATGGAGCGTCAACAGCAATTGATTCGCTTAGCCAACGAAATGCCTGTGGACTTGGTAATCTTAGAAAGTCGTAGTCATGGAGTAGCGCCGATTATCGAAGTAGTCCGTGCAGACCATGAAGATAGTCGATTGACGCAATTGGAAGACATTGTAGCGGTGGTGACGGATATCGAGGAACCATTGGAAGGAAATACATTGTGCGAGCAATTTAGCTTTAGCGAGGAAGACATGGAACGTTTGGCGGATTGGGTATTGAAGGAGTTGTTATGATGCAAGTGTTAACAGTAGACGAAGCCATACACGCATTGCAAGAGCCCTTAGTTCGGGCGAACTATCGCCTACCAGTAGAGTCGGTGGACATTGATGGTGCCTATGGACGGGTGTTAGCAAACACGGTACAGGCCCAATTAGCCTATCCCCATTTAGACGATCCGCTATGGATGGTATCGCTGTAGCCTTTCAAGAGGGGACCGAGGTGTATCGCATCGTAACGAGTATCGGGGCAGGAGAAACCTTTCAAGGCACTTTAGCGCCAGGGGAAGGGATTCGCATTATGACCGGTGCCATGGTACCAGATTCGGCAGATGTGGTAGTTGTGAAAGAAGTCCTCACGTGGCTGTCGGATACAGAGGTGAAAGTCCCAAATAACATCCAAGTGGGACAACACATTCTCTTACCGGGCGAAGATATACAAATAGGGCAGGAGCTAGTTCCTGCAAACACTGTCTTAGAAGCAACGCAAGTAGGTCTTCTCGCAGGACAGGGTGTTAGCGCCGTGTCTGTGTATCGTAAACCTCGAGTCATCGTCCTGACGACGGGACGAGAAGTCACAGATCCTCATGAGGCATTGCCAGTGGGGAGTATTTATAATTCGAATCGCTATTTACTGGAAGGTGCTTTGTGCGCCTTGGGAGTAGAGGTGGTTTCCCTTTGTCATCTGTCGGATGCGCCAGAGGCATTAGAAGAGAATATAGCTTTTGCTACGTCGTACGGTGGTCTCAGAAGGGCCAGTGGATATGATCATTAGCACCGGTGGCGTATCTGTAGGTGATTTTGATACGATGCCAGCTTTGTACGAAGCATTGGGTGCCACTACCTTATATCGTCGTTTACAAATGCGCCCTGGAACGGCCTCCTTTGGGGGAGTGATTGTGAATGGGGAACAACGGACTTGGTGCATGGGCTTGTCGGGGAATCCAACGGCGACGATGAACCAATTTTTATTTACTCGTAGCCCCTCTATTGCGTGCCCTTGGAGGACATGGGGATGGTCATGGTTGGATGACCTGTCACATGGGGGAAGAAATCGATAAAAAAACATCCTTTAGATCGATACATACAAGGACGGATTGCCTACGAAGATGGAAAAATGTTGGTTTTATCCAAACTTGGGTATGACTTCAGGGAGGTATATTAAGTTTGGCAATAGCGAATGGTCTTGTTAAAATCGATAAGAACAGTGACCCTATTACACGAGGTGCACTTGTAAAGGTCCTACCTTTTTCAATATGATTGAGAATAAACTAGCAAAAAAATATGAATAATTACCCTTATTTTATAAGAACTAATCTTGTATAAATCGAAAAAGATTTGCTATAATGATTCTATAGAATTTTTATAAGTAAGGTCTACAAAGAGACACACCGTACACGTACCCTGTGCCTCTTTTTTTGTATACCTTGCAAAGGGTAGTGTTATGAAAAAGGAGATTCTATGGCAGTATTAAAAAGACTAGACTTTATCTGGTTGGATCGTCATTGGTCTACTAGCGGGCGTGCTAGTGGGCACAGTAGCACCAGATTTTGCAAAACAGTTAAAACCATTGGGCGACGTATTTATTCGTATGATTAAGATGATCGTTGTACCATTGATTTTTAGTTCCCTTGTAATGGGTATCGCTGGTACTGGCGACTTTAAAAAATTAGGCCGCCTAGGTGGTAAAGCGATTTTATGGTTTGAAATTGCCACAACGATTGCTCTATTTGTTGGTTTATTCGTGGTTAATGTATTTGAACCAGGTGTAGGTGTCAACTTAACCGCTACAGGCAATGCAGTAGATATTGCTAATAAAGCAGCGGCAAAAGGGGAGATGGATCACATTCAAATGTTGGTCAACATTATTCCTACGAACATCGTAGATGCTATGGCCCGTGGTGATATGTTACAAATCATCTTCTTTAGCTGTATGTTTGCCATTGCAGCAGCAAGTATTGGTAAAGAAGGGAAACAAATTGTTGAACTTTCCAAAGACTTGGCGCACATCATGTTCAAAGTAACGCACTATGTCATGTATGTGTCCCCTATCGGTATCTTTGGTGCCATTGCGTACACAGTGGGTAACTTTGGCTTAGGTATGTTAGTGCCATTGATGAAACTTGTGTTCACATTATACGGTGGTTTGGCATTCTTCTTGGTACTCGTCATTGCTATCGGTTCTTTCTTTACAAAGGTAAACTTGTTCAAACTTGGTAAAGTGTTGAAAGAGCCAATCGTGTTGGCATTCTCTACTCTTTGCGTCCGAAGCGGCATTGCCAATTGCTATGGAGAAATTGAAAAAAGTTGGTATTCCTAACCAAGTTGTTAGTTTTGTATTGCCTCTTGGATATACGTTCAACCTAGACGGATCAACATTGTATTCTTCACTAGCAGTTGTATTTATCTCTCAAGTATATGGTGTGCCATTCCCATTGGAACAACAATTGTTGATGGTCTTAACATTGATGTTGTCCACGAAGGGGATTGCAGCCGTACCAGGGGCATCCTTGATCGTTATCGCCGGCACAGCAGCTGCCTTTGGCTTGCCTGTAGAAGGTTTGGCGTTAATCCTTGGGGTAGACCGTATCCTAGATATGGCTCGTACTGTATGTAACTTGTCTGGTAACTGTTTAGCGGCGACTATCGTAGGTCGTTGGGAAAATGAAGTCTCTGCAGAACGCTTAACAGAGTTAATTGAAAACCCATTGACTGACGAAGAAGTAGATGCGATGGAGCAAGCTAGCTTTTGAACACGTAGGGGAACAACAGGCATAAGTCCTATAGATATTCAGGCTCTTTGTCAAATGTGGGGGCTACCCATAAAAAAACTCAGCACTGGCTATTTAACTAGCTAGTGCTGTTTTTCTTACATAGAAGGTAAACGACTGTTTAGATGACTAGCATCTGAACAGTCGTTTTTGTATCCCGCCTATGGAGATGATACGATGAACGGGGAAGTATGCATAGAAAAAATACCATGTGTATCTCGAAGATAGACATGGTATTTGTAGATATAGTTCTTTAGGCCATCTGTAGGGAAGAGTAGAGGAGAAGACCTAAAGAGACAGCTGAAGGATGCATATGTATGTGCGACTACTATAGAGGTAGCATTGGTAGAGGTAGTTGTAGTCGCATGCATATTTAACAGGCCCTATAAAGGAGTTGAGGAGTTTGTCATATGCGTACATCACTTCAAAAGAAAGAGTTTTTAAAAGTTTTGCTACTCTTTAAGTGTAGTATAAACTAGGAACGTCAAGGAATGTCAAATATAACAAACTTTTATTGTATCAATGGATAAGATTTGCTATAATTCATTCTATAGAATTTTTAGAGTAGGTTCTGAAAGAGACATTCTGTACTTGTACACCATCGCCTCTTTTTATATGACCTGAGTAAGTATTGGTATGTAAAAAAGGAGATTCTATGACATGGTAAAGAAAAATTGGTTTATCAGGTTGGATTGGCATCGGCCTCTTGGCGAGTGTCATCGTAGGTGCTATAGCACCGGATTTTTGCGAAAACAGTTGAAACCATTAGGTGACGTGTTTATTCGCATGATCAAAATGATCGTTGTGCCCTTGATTTTTCAGCTCTCTCATCATGGGGATTGCGGGCACTGGAGATTTCAAAAAAATTAGGTCGTTTAGGCGGGAAAGCAATTTTTATGGTTTGAAATAGCTACGACACTGGCATTATTCATCGCTCTCTTTGCCGTTAACGTTGCGGAACCGAGGGGGTAGGCGTCAATTTGGCGACCACAAGTGGTGCCACAGATATCGTTAACAAAGCGGCATCAAAACAAATGGACCACGTACAAATGTTGGTCAACATCATTCCTACGAATATCATAGATGCTATGGCTCGTGGAGATATGTTGCAAATTATCTTCTTCAGTTGCTTATTTGCCATTGCCATGACGAGCATGGGGAAAGAGGGTAAACAAATCGTCGATTTATCGAAGAGCATTACCCATATCATGTTCCAAGTGACGCATTATGTGATGTATATTTCACCAATCGGTATTTTCGGTGCCATTGCCTACACAGTAGGGGCCTTCGGCTTAGAAATGCTCATTCCGCTGTTGAAAATTAGTCCTTACTTTATATCTGCTTTGATTGTATTCTTAGCACTTATTCTTGGCATTGCCTCTGCATTTACAAAGGTAAAACTTATTTAAGTTATTCCTTGCTTTGAAAGAACCAACTATCTTGGCTTTCACCACAGCGACCTCTGAAGCGCGTTACCAATTGCCATGGAAAAAGTTGAAAAAAAGTAGGGATTCCAAACCATATCGTAAGTTTCGTATTGCCACTAGGGCTATACATTTAACCTAGATGGATCTACGTTGTACTCTGCGTTGACAGTAGTATTCATTGCGCAAGTGTACGGTGTACCATTCCCATTAGAACAGCAAATCTTGATGATGATTACCTTGATGTTGTCCACAAAAGGGATTGCTGGCGTACCGGGTGGTTCTTTAATCGTCGTAGCGACTACAAGTCTTGCCTTTGGTCTTCCAGTAGAAGGGTTAGCTCTTATTTTTAGGGGTTGACCGTGTATTGGATATGGGTCGTACCGTATGTAACTTGTTAGGTAACTGTATTGCAGCTGCTCTAGTAGGTCGTTGGGAAAAGGAAATCTCCGCAGAAGACTTAACGCGATTGATCGATAATCCGTTGACGGATGAAGAAGTAGCCGCTATGGAGCAAAAACACTTAGAAACTATGGAGAAAGCCCACGCATAATATGTAATGAATCACATGTATAACATATAGCGGATGCCACAGGCATCCTACATAATATTAGATAAAACACCCTATGACATCTCTATGAGATAGGATAGGGGTGTTTTTTATAGGGATTTTACAAAGGCACAGCTCACAGCACTTTTGGATAGAATCGACTGCTTTCTATGACTAGTTATAGGAAATGAAAGTACTTTCAGTGCAATTATTAATAGACGAAATATAGGAAATCGTTGTATCATATTTCTAATAGACATTTTCTTTACTACAGTACTAGTAAAAAGGAATAGAAGTTCTGGTGCGGTGGGAAAGAAATGTTAAACCAATGGAATGCTTCATGTGAGTACATGCTGATGGATAGGGAGGATTACTATGTTAAGTGATATTGAAATTGCCCAACAGGCAGAGATGAAACCGATTGTGGAGATTGCGAAACAATGCAATCTAACAGAAGATGAATTAGAATTATATGGAAAATATAAAGCAAAAAGTGTCCTTTGATGCGATGGATCGCCTACAGGACAAGCCAGATGGAAAAGCTGGTGTTGGTGACGGCGATTACCCCAACTCCCGACTGGGGAAGGCAAGTCTACCACTACTATCGGGTTGACACAAGCCTTACAGCAAATCGGAGTGAACAGCATTGCTGTACTCCGTGAGCCATCTTTGGGCCCCGTATTCGGCGTGAAAGGTGGCGTCTCTGGTGGTGGTTATGCCCAAGTCGTTCCGATGGAAGATATTAACCTTCATTTTACGGGAGATATGCATGCCATTACAGCGGCAAATAATTTCTTGGCTGGCTATGATTGACAATCATATTTTTCCAAGGCAATGCGTTACAAATCGATGTGCGTCGCATCAGCCGGAAACGTGTGCTGAGACATGAATGACCGTGCTTTGCGCAACGTGGTCCTGGTATCGGTGGGCCTATGGTGGCGTGCCAAGGGAAGACCATTTCATGATTACCGTTGCCTCTGAAATTATGGCTATTTTGTGCTTAGCTCGTGATTTGGAAGATTTGAAAGAACGGTTCGGTCGCATCGTAATCGGTACGAATTTATCTGGAGAGCCTGTATTTGTACATCAATTAGGATGCGAAGGGGCGATGGCATTGTTGATGAAAGATGCAATCAAACCGAATTTAGTGCAAACCTTAGAACATACACCAGTGTTAATCCATGGTGGTCCATTTGCCAATATCGCTCATGGTTGTAACTCCATTATTGCCACGAAACTAGGCTTGAAGCTAGGGGATGTAGTGATTACAGAAGCAGGCTTTGGCGCCGATTTAGGGCGGAAAAAAATTCCTTCACATCAAATGTCATTATGGGGACATCTTCCCTGATGCGGTGGTTATCGTAGCAACTATCCGTGCCTTAAAAATGCACGGCAGGGTACCAAAAATCTGAACTGACGAAAAGAACATGTGAAAGCCGTAGAACAAGGCTTTTGTGAATTTAGGGAAACAAATTGCCAATATGCGTGCCTTTGGTTTACCAGTGTTGGTGAGCATTAACAAATTTGCTACCGATACGCCAGCTGAAATCGATGCTTTATTACAACTTTGCGACCATTATGGCGTAGATGTGAGCCTCAATGAATGTTGGGAAAAAAAGGCGGTGCCGGCGGTATCGATATGGCACGACAAGTCATGGGCATGCTAGAGGGTACAGATATTCAGCCTACAGCTCTATACGATGTAAAAGACAGTATCCCTAATAAATTAACTGCCATTGTGAAAGAAATCTATGGTGGTAAGGGCGTGGAATTTACTAGCGCAGCGAAGAAACAAATTGACCAATTGGAAGAGTGGGGCTTAGCAGACTTACCAGTATGTGTGGCAAAAACGCAATATTCCTTGAGCGATAATCCAGAATTATTAGGGGCACCAACGGACTTCACAATTACTGTACAAGATGTGCGTATCGCTAATGGAGCTGGATTTATTGTGTGTCAAACAAGTAATATTATGGTCATGCCAGGGACTACCAAAACAACCGGCGGCATTGGCTATGGATGTGACTAGCGACGGTACTATTCAAGGATTGTTTTAGGAGGAATCATGGAATTACATAGTGTATCCGTATTGAAATTTATTCAAGACTTAGGGTCCAGTGCACCGGCGCCAGGTGGCGGTAGCGTTGCAGCTATGAATGGTGCCACAGCAGCGGCTTTACTGGAAATGGTGGCCAACTTAACCCTTGGAAATACAAAAATACGAAGCTGTACACGAAGAGATGCGAGGGTATTCAAGAGGCCATGTGTGCTGTGAAAGAAGAATTTGTGCACTACATTAATGAAGATAGTGCTGCATTTATGGAGTTGATGGATTCTTTCAAATTACCAAAAGATACAGAGGAAGAAAAAACACATCGTAAAGAGGAGATTCAACGCACTACGAAACAAGCGGCATTGGTACCTTTTTGAAATCGGTAAACTAGCGTATTCCTTGTTGTCAGTGGCAGAAACTGTTATCCTTAGAGGCAATGTGAACGCTATTACCGATGGCATGATTGCTGTTATTAATGCGAGAGCGACTATAAAAAGTGCTTTCTTAAATGTAAAAATCAACCTTGGGTCAATTCAAGATGCGGAGTTTGTGAAACAGTTGGCGGATGCTATGGACGAGATGGAGTCCGGTTTAGATGCAGAGGAACAACGATTAGTGAGCCTTGCTAAACTATAACAGGGATGACCGTAGAATGAAGGTAAGCATATGGGGATAGAAATTCATTTATTAGGAACACCGCGCATACAAGTAGATGGGAAGGACGTATTTTTTGCGTATGGGAAAATACAGGCTTTAATTTACTACATGGTGGTGAAAGGCGTAGCCCTTCGAGATGAAATCAGTGGTTTATTGTGGCCTGAAAAAAATCCGAAGTGAGCGCTAGAAAAAAATTTAAGAAATGCCATTTATGAGGCAAAAAAATTATTGGGCAATGATGTCTTTATTTCGCCCAGAAATGCGGTGCTCCAGTGGAATCCGACGGCCCATATCTATGTGGATGTGCATCAGTTTCAACGCAATCCGAAACAATATATGGATGTGTACAAAGGGGAGTTCTTGCAAGGCTTTTATGTGAAAGATGCAGATGCCTACGAAGAGTGGTATTTAGGGGAGCGAAGTCGTCTGAAATCCCTCTATATGAATGCCGTGTATGCATTGGTGGATGCAGGTATTGCAGATAAAAACATGACCTGTGTAGAGCGTTACATTCCCGTTTTATTATCCTATGATCCGTACAATGAGGAGCGATTTAGCGCCATTTTGGAACTGATGATGAGCCAAGGCTTTACCACGCTGGGAAAACAGCTGTACCATCAACTGAAATGTATCTATACGGACGATTTAGAAGAAAGTGTGCCAGATTGTCTGCGAGAAGCTATGCATTTGCCTAACACGCCGAAACAAGAGGCCGTAGATTTTGTGGAGCATTCACTGCTAAAAGGTCGTGACAAAGAGGCAGGAGAGGTGCAAAAAGTATTTGCATTACTTTTGAGGACACTCCAAAAAGCTTTGCGCATTGTAGGTGATGCGGGCAGTGGAAAAACGAGTCTTGTGAATTACATCAAGGATAAGGTGCACCCTATGCGTTGCATCTTGGAAAGCCAATGTTATGAAGAAGAACAGGGGCTTGCTGTTGCATGCTTGGATTCCTGTGATTCGGAAGATCCTAGAAGAAATTGAATTACAGGGCCTAGAGGGGATAGAACTACGTCGTATCTATGAAATTTTCCCTCAATTGGACTGCCGTATGGCACGAGATTTGGGCTTTTTAGAAGTGAAAGAAGCGTTGCCCTTCGATGTAGTCTACCAAGCTGTATCTACATTGTTATTGCAAGTGTCGGAAGAGATACCGTTGACCCTTATTTTTGAAGATATCCAATGGATGGACTCGTTAAGTTTTTTTCCCTTACTGAGTTTGTTGTTGCTACATCATAGCTCAAAGCGATTGATGATGATTGTTACCGATGTGGAGAACATACAATCTATGCCGACTTCGCACCTTGCAGAGCTTGGAAAAGCAAAAAGCGTTAATATGTATCGCCTTGTTACCACTTTCAGAAGAGGACATGAAGACATGGATTTTACAACGGGAACCGACATTGCAAGATTCCGAAGTTGTGAAGCAATTGGTGGAAGTGAGCTGAGGCAATTTGTTAGTCTTAACAGAGAGTCTGCAATTGTGGAAAGAATATGGATCTATTTATGGTCTCACAAAAAGACATGGAGCTTTTTGTATAGCAAAAATGTGATTCCTTGTCGGAACAAGAACGAAAACTGGTGGACTTTATTAGCCTATCCTACAACGAAGCACCGTTGGGCATTCTGGAACAATATATGGGGCTTGACAAGTTGCGCTTGTTAGCCTTGTTAGAAGGGGTAGAAGGAAAAGGCTTTATTGATTACCGCACCCAAAGTGGAGAAGTGCAGTATTTCTTGCGACAATATAAATGTAAAGAATACTTGCGAGAACAGCTGGCCATCGATAGGCGTCAAATTTTACATGCCTATTTAGGCGAGGCTTGGGAAAAACGGTTGACTCACTCCAAGGAAGATATGATTCGGTACAAGCAATTGGAATTTCATTTCCGTGAGGCGGGGCAATATCAAAAGGCTGTGATGTACAAATTAAAAGCTTTTATGCATTATTTGAACTTTAACAAAGATGCCTCTCCTGAGCTAGGTGTGGGGGAATTATCGTCTGTCTACGCTGGGTATTTCATGGGAGAAGCCACGGGCAAAGCCTTGCAAGAGATTGAGGACGACTTGGCCTATGTGTACAAATTATACGGGGAAGTGCCAGAGGTGCGAGCCTTGGAACTGCCTTATTTGTACGGGGCTGGTAAATACCATATGAGCGTAGGCGATCACGAGCGCGGTGTGCGATACTTTCAAGAATTGCTAGATGAAAGTACCCTCCAAGACGCATCGAACTACCAATTAAAGGCCTATAAAGAGCTCATTTATTATCATTTGCAAATGCGCCATATCTTGGAAATTCATCAGTATACAACGAAGGCTCTGGCATTGGCGGAGCAGTATCATTTCAAAAAGGAAATTGGGATTATACTGCGTTTGAAAGCATTGGCTTTCATCATGGAAGGGGAAGCGACACAGGCGATACCTCTATTGGAAGAATCCATTCGCTTGTTCTCGGTGACCCAAACGGTGGCTCGTCGCTATGCTATCAATATTGCTGCAGCCTATAATTATTTAGGGGATATTGAAAGAAGTCGAGTCAATTTAGAGGGGGCCCTCGCTATGTATGAGAAAGCCCTTACCTATTGTGATAAAGGAGAACTATATAGTTCTTGGATTGTCTTTGCTACCAATGCGGGCATGACGGCCTTTGCCTTACAGCGGTATGAGTTAGCGTCGGAGTACTTTCATAAGTCCTATGAATTGTGTTTGCAATATACGATTAGTCGAAGGCGGCCTACTATTGAAGCTTATTTGGCTATATTGGCGCAACAACAAAAAAACAGACAGAGGAAGCCCTTGGGTATTTGGAATCGGCTCGCACCCATGCGATGGCAACCACACACAACCAAGAGATGGGGCGTTTGCATTGGGCCATTGCGTTTATCAAAAGGAAACTATTCCAATGAGGACATAGAGACAGCGTTTCCAGAAAAATTTGGACACCTATGGTACAATAGCATTGCAACAATTAGAGGGCTATGGAGATGTATGGGAACGAACGTACCTTGAGCAGTTGCTCCAAGCCTAGTAAGTACAAAAAGAAGGAGATCCTAGATGGATATTATAATGAATCCTATCGTCTTATCGGTGATTGCTATGTCAATCCTGTGTTTGCTACGATTCAATGTATTATTATCGGTTATCGTCGCCTCCTTGGTGGCAGGCCCTAGCAGGGGGGATGACGGTAACCACCACCATCGAATCCTTAATCGGTGGTATGGGTGGTAACTCGGAAACGGCTTTTAGCTATATTTTATTGGGGGCTTTGGCCATTGTCATAGGTCGCTCAGGACTTGCTACGGTGGTGACGAAGAAGATTACCAACATTGTGGGCACAAAGAAAGTGGCATTTACCTTGCTCATCGCCTTTGTATCTTGTTTTTCACAGAACTTAATTCCTGTGCATATTGCATTCATTCCGATCTTGATTCCCCCTTTGTTGGTGGTTATGAATCGTATGAAATTGGATCGTCGGGCCGTGGCTTGTGCCTTAACATTTGGTCTGAAAGCGCCCTATGTGTCGCTACCAGTTGGATTCGGTTTATTGTTTATGACGATTATAAAAAGACCAAATGGTAGCTAATGGAGTGAATGTGTCTATCTCGGACATTGCTTCCGTTATGTGGATCGGTGGGGTATCCATGATTGTGGGATTACTCCTTGCTATTGCGTACTATAGTCGAAAACCGTGAGTATGAAGATATTGCGGTGGTGCAAGACGAATCTACGGAACATACAACACGTATGACGGCGGATTGTTGGAAAAGGATTAGCGAGGGGCGCGGTGGCATTTGTGGCGCAACTGTACTTTAAGTCCTTGCCGATTGGTGCTTTGTCTGGATTAGCTGTATTCTTTGCAACGGGCCTCATCAAATGGTCCAAAAATGGATGAGGATGTAGATGGCGGTATTCGCATGATGGGAACCATCGCCTTTGTGATGTTGATTGCGGCAGGCTATGCGAATGTACTACGTGAAACGAACTCTGTGGAACAGTTAGTAAATGCTACAGTGTCTATTATTGATTCTAAGTTAATAGGGGCTATCGTAATGCTTGTCGTAGGATTGCTCATTACCATGGGTATTGGTACATCCTTTGGTACCATTCCAGTTATCGCATCTATTTACATTCCTATGGGATTGCATTTAGGGTTCTCCGTGCCAGCCATCATCTTATTGATCGGTATAGCCGCTGCCTTAGGTGATGCGGGATCCCCTGCATCAGATTCTACATTAGGACCAACATCGGGACTCAATGCAGACGGACAACATAATCATATATGGGATACCTGCGTGCCCACATTTATATTCTATGACATTACATTGCTTGTGGGTGGTGTCGTAGGGGCGTTGGTGTTATAAAGTAAAAGGACTGCAGTAATATGTAGAGATACATTTTACTACAGTCCTTTATCGTATGGAACTATATTGAAATGATTGTGTTTCTATTACAGATTAAGCGGAGTAAAGAATTGAGCGATGTAAATAATAATTAGCTAAATAAGGCTATAAAGAAACATCCAACTACGATGAGTACTATAATTAAAATAATTAAGGAAAAAACAAATATACCAATAGATTCAAATAACATAAATAGGGCATCGATGAAAGCGATAAGATTAGATAGGAAGAGTTTAAACATTGGGAATACTCCCCGGGGATGCGATCATTTATTAAGAAATCAAGTAAGTGGGGTCAAAATGGGGTCAACTTGAAAAAGCTTAGTCAATTAATTTTAGTGTTACAAAACAAAAGAACCGCACTATTGTGCGGTTCTAACTGTGGTGGAACACCAGGGGTTCGAACCCTGGACCCTCTGATTAAGAGTCTTTATAGTGAGAATTAGGGAATGGCTTAAAACCGCTATTTTATGGGGTTTGTACTTCGGATAACTCCCTATAATTCTCTATATTTTCTAAAAAAGTGGGGTCAAGCTGGGGTCAAAATTTGTGATTACAGAAATCAAAATATAGCAGCGAGTTTCTCTTTACATCGGCTTCCATGACTGGGGTAAGGTGCGAATATATATCCATCGTCATTTGGTATGATGAATGCCCTAGCCTCATTTGTATGACTTTAAAATTCACCCCAGCTTCAATTAACAGGGTGGCATGCGTATGACGTGTGCCATGCATCGAGAATCCTTCGACTCCGATTGCCTTGGCGAACCTACGGCAGTGCTTGCTCACCTTTTGCGGATTCCGTGCACCACCTCGCTTACCCGGAAATACAAGATTATGATCTTCCCAGTGCAAGGTTTGAAGTCGTCGTTTGCTCACGTTCACCTTATGTTGCTTGAGTTCTGCCATCGTCGCTGGATCCATAGAGATGGTGCGCTTAGATGACTTGTTCTTGGTGCTAGCAACGACCGTAGTCTTATCCTCGATGTTGAGCACGGTTTGACTAACTGAGATGGTTCCTACTTTAAAATCTACATCGGACCACCTAAGCCCCAGCAGCTCCGATCGCCGTAAGCCACTTGTGAATGCCACACGGAATATAGTATGTAGCTCCGCATCGGCGATAACATTTAGGAATTGGTCTACCTGCTCCTTGGATAGGGTTACCATTTCACGTACCTTCTGTGCCTTTGGTTTCTTTACAAAGTCCGCCACATTCTTAGTGATGAGTTCTTCTTCCACGGCGAGCTTTAACATCATCCTTAGCACCGTGATGGCGTAGGATTGTGTGCGAGCGGACTTATCACACAGGGTTCGCAGTAGGGCCCTTACATTAAGTGTAGTAATGGCATCGAGATGCAGATTGCCTAAGTAGGGTAGTATATACGTATTAAGCACATATTTGTAGCTAGCATGCGTTGATGCTGCGACAGTCGACTCCTTGATACGCAGCCATTCCTCGGACCATTGGTAGAGCGTAAGCCCTGCGGTGTAATTGATTGCACAGGTGAGTTTATTGATGTGTTCTTCCATTGCCTTTGTGGCGACCTTCTTGGTACTGCCGTAGAAATAATGGCGCTTGCCGTTTATCGTGGTCGATACTTTGTAGCGACCGTCTTTTCTTTAGCCATAAAAAATAGCTCCTTTCGTGGTCAAAACACGAGGAGCATGCTATAATAGTATTGGTTGTGGTGCACGCTCCTTGTGTGTACTATGTCCCCCATTCCTTTGGCGAGGAGTGGGGGATTTTTTTTATTTATTGTTCTTGAGGTGGTTCTCCGTATAAGCGAACCATTCCTGATTTTGTTACTAACCAAATGCGTTTTGATTGGCGAGCCTCTACTCCGATATGAAAGCGTGCAGGGCTTGCCGTTACGACTAATACAAAGCTTGGCGAAGTGAATCTGTAGTTTTCCCCAAGCTTCTGCGGCTTCTTCAAGTGTTAATACTTCATCTAAAGCGTTCATTATTTTTTCATCCTTCCCATGATAAAACCCCAAACAGCATAGAACAAAGCAACTTCAATCATATGCTTGTTCCAGTCAAAAATAAAAGTCATGGTAATTGCCAGTACAATCATTGGTAAATATCGTTTCATTGTATCTCTCCTTTGTGGTATAATAGATACAGGTTGGGAGGCTTTTCGCCTCCGCCTGTACTTAAGTCCCTATTTCTTAGATTTCTTGGTCGATTTCTTCTTAGGGGCTTTTTCTTTTTGCTATCGTAGTGCAAGTAAATCATTACTAGCAGTCCGATGAGCCACTCTATATCATTCTTATCAAAGTTCATTATTTCACCTCCTCTCTATACTCATATTATACCGCATATACGGTATATAGTCAAGTGAAAAGAAGTGAAAAATAGGTTAATACGAGCAAATTTTCTTGACGATTTTCAACATAAATTCATAGAAATTAGATGTATTCAAAGATCAATTTGTGGTTGTGGTGCACGCTCCTATTGTGTACTGTTCCCCCATTCCATCGGAGTGGGGGATTTTTTTATTTGATTTTTGGGGGTCAATAAAAATCGAGGGGCTATCGAGTTAAAGGCTTAATTGCTTTTAATCAACCTTAAAGCTAACTCTAATTCTGCATTAGACAATTTTAGAAGTGTATCAAGTATGTCTTGCAGTAGGTCGGTATCTTCAACCTTTTTTGTAAACTCAGAGACTGTAGTACGTTTTTTATAAGGACTTGAAGGGCTATTGAAGTATCCATCCTCTAAACAAGCGTAAGCGTCTACTAGGTTTATTTCATTATTGTTTTAAGTAAAAGCCATGAAGCTTCGCTTATTTGATCAGTATTTAATTGATCGTATTTCCATAATACAAAAATTATATGCCCTTTTGTTATCTGGAATTGAAATATAATCCATCATAAATGATAGTATGTCTACCCTGATTCCTAAAACCTCACACAGTTTTGTCATGTTATTTATTCCCGCACCGAGCGACTTGTTTATCATGGAACCGCGGTAGAGTAGGGGATATTTGCACGTGTTGCGCACCCTCTTAAACTGAGCCCACTAAGTCGGAGCTTTAGTTGTAGATATTTGCTTATGTAAGATTGCTTTTATGTCGTTTAATATATCATTTTTGTTATCCATTTTATTACCTCCTTACATACATAATATAACATAAGTGACAATATTTCAATCATTTTTAACGGAAAAAAACTCAAAATATTAACGAAAAAGTGTTTACAAAAGAATTTCTTTTTGTGTTATCATCTTGTTGTGGTCGAAATAACGACCAACTATAATTGAGTGGAGAAAGGAGTTAATTATGTTTTATCCTAATTTTTAATGCTGAGTTGGCAAGGAAAGGGTGGTCTTTATTTAAGCTATCCGCCGAAAACTGGCATTCCTTATAATACTTTTACGGTCAAAAAGTAAAAAGGGGTGACAAACTTTTTCTATTCAGGAGGCCCATGCAATAAAGCAGGGGCTTTGGGTGTATCTATCCCGTTAGATGAGTTATTTTTACCCTGAATAGGTCGAAATATCGGTCATTCAATCTATATTAAAGGAGAACCACAACCATGAACACACAAACACGAGATGCGACGTTCGGATTCAAACGAACTAAGGGCAACCTGTATTTCTTAATCGATGAGGTAGGGGCTAAAATGCGGGAAGATTTGGACGAGTTTCTAAACGCTAGGGGCTCGCAAACCGAACTTCACGACTAGAAGAGGTAGTATTCCCAGTGAATATGATGGTTGGAGAAATGGCAAGTGCTTTTTACCAAGGCGGGCTATTCAATCGGACGAAATCAACTATTTTCAGAAACTCCGTGAAGACGGTTTCCTAATCGATTACGGCATTTCACGAAACCTACCTACAAAGCGGAGCCGTGATGCGAAGTTGATTACCGTGAAAGAAACGCCGATTGAGACGTACTGCGAGCACTAAAATTCAGTACACACCGCTTATCACACCTACGGGGCAAATGTTCTTTTACTACTTATACGTGAGGAGAAATCACTGATGGAGGTAACGAGATGAGCAAAGAAAAAGAGCCCCTACAAGAGGCTCATCACAAAAAGTGACAAACAGAAATATATAGAATTGCAACAGATATCCCTAAATTTTGTTGATGATTTAGAACGCAATAGAGTAGGGCTTTCGCAGTCAGATGCAAAAAAACACTATTAGAGCTAATTCAGATTGAAATCAAATATAGGTATAGGATGTCTTAAAAAGCCGGGAATCCAATCTTTGGCTTCCTTTAGAACTCTATAGGCTTGTTTCATCGTGGAATTATTCTCTAGGTATAACATACCGTCCATAGTTAAATGACACCCGCATAGTTTAAAGTCTGGGATTTCATTCCCCATACATTCTATAAATGCAATGCCATCTATATAACCTGATTCGTAAAGACTTTTCAAAATAACGCATAGTCGTTTATAAGATATTCCAATTTTTTCCAAGTCAAACGTTTCATTGGGTGGAATATCATTTTCAAATGCGATGTCTATAGACATAAGAACTTTATAAATAGCGGTTGAGTAGTTCATATAATCACCCCCTTTCAAGGTTGATTATAGCACAAGATGTAAGGAGGAATCATTAATGCTACCAGAGTTAACATCAAAGCAAAACGAGTATTTGGAGGGGCTATACCTTAAAAGCTCTTGATGCGACCTGAAGAATGCTACGCGCTGGCGATTGTTACTGAACTTCTAAAATACAAGGAACAATACGAGGCGGCTATGGTCATCGCTCAATTGTTGTATGAGCTTGGCGACTTCGATGAAGACCCTCGCTACCACGAAATGTAGGAGGTAGTGATGGAGAAAAAACGGCAAGGGATGATATACCGTGGCAATACAGTAATAGGAATCGTTGAATTGCCATTTAGTGCTAACCCGGAACAACATTGTCAGAATGTAAGGAGCGAAGAAATTGAACAAAAATATGCATCACATTACAGGAAGCGGCAGACTTAGCATCTGTGTCCTACGATCAAATGCAAGCATGGTCCGAGGAGTACGACTTCCCAAGCATGAAAAATAGGCGCAAAAAGGTAAGAGTTTAGTGCACTTAGAGTCGCTCAACGAGTGGCTTAGGAATAAGTGCCTAATGAGACAAGGAGTAAGGTAAAACGTATGACTGAGAAAAACAAAAGTTAGAATACACAATTTAAAAATCATCTATAAAAAGAGACTTTATATATATCGTGGGTGTGCATTCAAATTGGAATGGCTACAGGGAATCACCATGTTTATATTGGAAAAAGTATTTGAGTAAAGGAGAGCTAATGGCAAGAAAAAATAGGAATGCATCGAAGCGACACAAAGTCGTGGCGATTGTAGATCCAGAGTTGCAAAACATTCTACAAAAGCATGCGCAGGAAGAGAAGAAAAAGCACGAAGTACTGCAAGCAAAAGATGACTTGTATTCGATACAGCGAGAGTTGGCGGAAGAAAAGCGCAAGCAGGCGGAAATTTTTGACGGCGAGGAAGATTGGCAGTCCTTGCGACGTAAATTGAACGAACAGAAGCGCCAACGCAATGAGTGGGAACACATCAGCGGTGAAGCGGTCAAACTGTCAACGATATTCACGGTATGCGCTACAGTACTAGCGCTAATAGTAATGAGCCTGATCCTACTATGGACGGGCAGATAAGGAGGAAATAATGGACTTTTACGATTACGCAGAGCAAACGCTACGAGCTGACCTTAAGACGGCGTTAAAGTACATGTACGAATACGGCGGCACGGACATGGAGATGTACGATTTTTATGCGCAGGGTGCCTATAGGACGCTTAAAGAATTATCAATGATGATTCCAATCGATGAGTTCGCAGTGCTTAAGAAACAATACTACTGTGCGATTTATGACGGAGAGTGGAACGATGAAACGACGGAAGAAAACTAAACGAGTCATCTATTGGGACAGAGTGGCAGCAGTAGCTGTCATGCCGATTCTTGCAGTGACATTAATCCGCGCAGCATTTCTACGAATATCGTAGAGTACGAAGAACGCGAGGTTATCGTCAAAAAGCGGTGACACGATGTGGTCTATCGCTAAGGATGCCGTAGGTGAGACGGAAGATGTACGGCAAGTTATCTACCAGATGATGAAAGATAACAACTTACCGGACGCTAACATTCATCCCGGTATGAAGTTGAAAGTGAGGGCGATCAAAATGACAGAGCATGAAAAAACTGTACAACGTCTACAAGGAATTTGGTGGAGTGACTAATGAAGAAGTAATGGACTTGTTAGAGTGGACCAACGATAAGGTCCGCAATATGAAGCGGAAATTAAAGGTGAAGGGTTTCATCGATTATGACTACGGCAAGGATGTAGAGATTCTCAAACCGTATCGCGAAGAGGTGGATAATCCGGTTACATTCAAAGGGGAAATCTACCGTGAAATGCTAGAGGTTTACATGGACGACTTCCGGAGCCAAGATACTTTCAAAGACCGCTTATTAGTGGGCCAAGAAATTCGCATGATCCTCAAGCACATTTAAAGGAGGTGAGAGCATTGCAGGATTGTAACCCTGAAACGGGCACTAAAAAGAGCCCTCGGCGCGACTAACACCGAAAGGCTCAATCACAAGTTTTCCAAATAAAGTATATCACGTTTTAAAGCCGAAAGGAAAGAGCACCATGATCGAATTAAAAATCACAGTTAACGATGCAGCAGATTTGACGAAAAGAATTAACAGCGGTATATGAGAAAGTCGTAGGCGAGCCTATGGCCAATGTGTACCCAGAAGCGAAAGCTGTAGAAGTTAAGAAAGAAGCAAAAGCCACTAAGAAAGTAGAACCCTAAGACGAAGGCAAAAGCAGAGGAAGTGCCTAAGCAAGAAGAATTAGCGACCGACGTACCTAGCGTTGAAGATGTACGTGCGGCGGTTAAAGATGCCCGCGGTACAAAAGAGGATAAGCAAGAGCTTAAGGCGTTCCCGGAAAGCATTAAACTCGACAAAGTATCCAATGCTAATGATGACCAACGGTTAGCGATTATGGACTGGGTGAAATCTCGTGCCTAAGAAACACGCCCTACTAGGGGCATCCAGTAGCGCTAGGTGGCTAGTATGCTCGCCTAGCGCAAGACTTGAAGCGCAGTTCCCTGATGAGCAGTCACCCTATGCTGCCGAAGGCTCACAGGCGCACGATCTAGCGGAGTCAATCCTACGCCATAAATTAGAAGACCAAAAAGCACCGACTGAGGGCAATCATAATAACGAGATGCTTGAAGCAGTTAATAAGTATGTAGATATTTGTGAAGAAAAAGTCAACGAGGCAAAAGCCCGTTCCGTCGATGCGGAAATACTTATAGAGGCTCGCTTAGACTTTTCCCGCTGGGTGCCGGAAGGATTCGGTACGGGGGATATGGTTATCGTGTCCGATGGAGTATTAGAGGTTATTGATTTGAAGTTCGGTAAAGGCGTACCAGTAAGCGCCGTAGGCAATACGCAGATGCGACTCTACGCATTGGGTGCTTATGATACGTTTGAACTTCTGTACGATGTGCATACCGTACGTATGACGATCGTGCAACCTCGGCTTGATAGTGTATCTACAGAAGAACTCCCTATCGAGGAGCTACTCGCATGGGGCGACGAGATTATCCCTAAAGCGCAAGCGGCATGGGAAGGTAGTGGAGACTGTACACCGTGCGATTACTGTAACTTTTGTAAAGCTCGACATCAGTGTAGAGCGCTAGCTGATGCATGCCTTGCACCATTCTACAAGCATGGCGGAAAGCTAAACCGACTACTTACGGATGATGAGGGTGGCGGAGTTAATCGGCATGAAGGACCTCATTACGAAATGGATTAAGGGCGTATACGATTATGCATACGATAAAGCCGTGAGCGGCGAGAAAAGAATGGAAAGGCTACAAACTGGTGGAAGGGACATCACGCCGTACTATCGTAGACCCGGAAAGCGCATGAAAAGTGCTCCTTGCTAATGGCTATAAAGAAGAAGATATCTTTAAGCCTAAAAGAGCTTGAGGGTATTACGAACTTACAAAAAGTACTGGGCAAGAAAGGTGTAGCAGAATATCTTGAGTCTTTCATCGATAAGCCACCGGGGAAACCAACGCTCGTTCCCGAATCGGACAAACGTCCAAAGCAATTACTAATAACACAGTTAATGTCGATGATTTCGACGATGATATTTAATAAGGAGATTACAACAATGGCAAAAGTATCTACAGGAATCGTGAGATTATCTTACGCAAATATCGCAGAACCTAAGAAGAATCCGGATGGCAAAGCGAAGTATAGTGCTCAAATCATCATTGATAAGAGCGATACGAAAACAATTAAACGATTAGAAGTCGCTATCGCAGAATTAAAAATCCGATCCTAAAGCCGTCGCGAAAAATGGAAGGCAAGACTAACTACATTAAATTAAACTTACGTGATGGTGATATTGACGATGCGGTAGCAGATCAACAAGAAACCTATGCAGGCAAATATTTCATCAATACAAATAGTGACAAGCAACCTGTATGCTATACACGAGATAAGGTTAAAATGGATTCCTTCGACATAGAGGGATGAAATCTACAGCGGTGTATTCGTTCAAGCACAACTCGGCGTGTTTGTCTACAATTTCAATGGAAAAACGTGGAGTAGGGTTCGCTCTTAACGGACTTCGTAAAGTCAAAGATGGCCCACGACTTGGCGGAATGACCGTCAATGTTAACGATTTTGACGATGATTTAGGAGACGACCCGGACGAGGACGACATTATTTAAGTAGGAGGTAGCTATGGAGTTGAGCATTGATCTAGAGACGTACAGCGAATGCCCTATCAATTATGGGGCGCAACGATACGTCGATGACGATTCCTTTGAAATACTCCTGTTTGCCTACTCATTCGATGGTGAACCCGTTGAGGTCGTTGATATGACAAGGCAGCAATTACCGGACAAGGTGGTTGCTGCTTTGTACAATCCGGAGATTACTAAAACTGCGTTCAATGCGGCCTTTGAGATGCTGTGCCTGAAGAAATACTTCCCTGATGCGGATTTCAGGAATTGGGAGTGCACTTCAGTGCTTGCCTTATATTGTAGTTTGCCCGCAGGACTGGATAACGTCGCGAAAGCGCTTAAATTACCGGTAGAAAAGGATAGCCGTGGTAAAAGGCTTATTAAGTTTTTTTCAATACCTAGAACGCCTACTGATGACGATGACAGAACGCGCAACATGCCTAGCGATGCGCCGGATAAGTGGGCGGAGTTCATCGAATATTGCCGGCAAGACGTTGTTGTTGAGCAGACAATCCGAAGGAAACTGTTACGACTCAAGCCGCCTGCGATTGAGCACGAGTACTGGCTACTCGATCAAGAAATCAACTGGAGGGGTGTAAAAGTCGACATGGAACTCGTTGATGCGGCGCTTGCCCGCAATGATGAACTTGTAACGACTGCCACGCAGTCATCGCTACTACTAACTGGCCTAGAGAATCCTAACAGTCCGATGCGGCTCAAGGACTGGCTAAGTGAGCGCCTTGGGCGTGAATGTGAAACGTTGCGTAAGGAAGATGTCAATGCACTGCTCGCAGAGGATATCCCTAGTGACGTGCGAACGGTCCTTGAGAATCGCCAAGTGCTTGTAACTCCTCTATCAAGAAGTACTTAGCTATGAAGAATGCACGGTGCTCCGACGGTCGCATCCACGGAATGCTACAGTTCTACGGCGCTATGCGCAGTGGTCGTTGGGCAGGTCGTATCGTGCAATTACAGAACCTACCGAGGAACTATCTATCGGACTTAGACACGGCGCGGGAAGTGCTGAAAAGTCGGAGATGTGGAAATGCTAGATATTCTATATGGCAATCCAGGTGACGTGATTAAGCAACTCATAAGAACGGCACTCATCGCAGAACAGGGACACCGATTCATTGTAGCGGATTTCAGTGCGATCGAAGCGAGGGTCATCGCTTGGCTCGCTGGAGAAATGGCGCCAAGAGGTATTCGCAAGTGGTGGCGACATCTACTGCGCATCTGCATCCAGTATGTTTCACGTACCGGTTGAAAAGCACGGCGTCAACGGCCATCTCCGTCAGAAAGGCAAAGTCGCTGAACTTGCCTTTAGGCTATGGCGGTGGAGTCAGGGGCTGTAAAAGCGATGGACACTACGGAGAGATTCCAGAAGACGAATTGCCGGGGATTATCTCGGCATGGCGAAGTGCAAGCCCTCGCATCGTCAGATTCTGGAACGATGCAGACAGAGCGGCGAAACACGTCGTGCAAACAGGGGAGACAGTAAAGGTACGGCAGGGAATAAAAGTTCTTTAAATCAAAAGGATTTATGTTTGTCGAACTGCCATCTGGTCGTAGGCTTGCCTACGCTAGACCTAGAATGGGAACGAACCGATTTGGATCGCCATCCATTGAGTATGACGGCGTGAACCAGATGAAAAACACGTGGGGTAGAGTCGAGACATACGGCGGTGAGTCGGTGGAGAACATCGTGCAAGCGGTGGCAAGAGACTGCTTAGCATCTGCTATGCTTAGACTTTCAAAAGCCGGGTACAAAATAGTAGCCCACATCCACGATGAGGTGGTTATTGAGGCGCCTATCGGAGTAGGTAGCCTAGATGAAGTAATTAGTATTATGTGTGAACAAGAGCCCACGGAACGAGGGTCTTATATTAGATCCTGCTGGGTTTGAGAACCCATATTACATGAAGGATTAGGAGGATTAACCATGATAACAAAAAAACGCAAATTGAACAACAAAAACACGCTATCGAGGGTCTATATGAAAAAGTAATGGAAGCTCCAGATAGCGAACGCAAAACACAAGCCGTAGCTTACTGCGAAGGCTGCATTGCAGCTTGCTCGCTAGCCTTGCAAGTGATGAACGGAACGATGGCTTCTGCTGAAAACAGAAAAAGGCGAAAGCTGATGAGTCTGCAGAAGAGAAAGTAGTCGAAAACGTAGAGGAAAAACCAAAACGTAAATCGGCTAAAAAGAAAAAGGAAGAACCAGTTAAAGTGGTGGAACCAGAAGTTGAAGTTGAAGAAGAGGACGACGATTTAGACGATTTAGACGATTTGTTATAGGTGGGATATGAAAACCTTATTTAGATTACAAGTAGATAAGCTCTACGACGTGATTCGGCGTCAACAAATCGGTGATACTTCGCCCGCAATCTACCACCACGTGGACTGCGGGCAGTCCTTCAACTGCTTGTGGCCGATGAAATATAGGGGGATGAACTATGCGCCCGATTCTTCGTATGCTGATAAGTTTTATTGCCCGCATTGCGGTAAACTACTCAACATGAATAGGTTATACGTTGCGGATGCCTACGGAACGCAGTCAGTTCCAACGAGTATGGATCTATCCATTATTGACCGTGGACATATTCTCGATGTGAAATTCGAGTATTCCTACATCATGGTTGACTCTGATTATCTTATTATGAGGGTTGGCCAAAAGCCACGTGTAATTGATGTAATCCGTTTCGACTTTAGGAAACGCAAGGTGTTTTTAGTGCAAAAGCGGCGAACCGCGTCAGATATAGTTAATGAACTAGAGTGCGAGGTGAACGAGTTTCACCTATACCCATTACCAATACGATGGCTTGTAGCCAATGATAATTGTAGGCTCTATGAGCACAGACCTAAGTTCAAAGAATTTGGTAGGGTTCTGAAAGAGGCATTCTTTCAAAAGTTATCCAAGAAAGTAGGCTATAAAGGTGAAGTCGTTCCGATCAGGAGTGCAACTAACAGAGACCGCAGGATCCCTAGTGAATTTATTACACAGTTTAGCTTGGAAGATGGTAGCGCCAGATGGGCCCTGCCATCAATCAAAAAAACTAAAGGCGCAGTACCAAGATTATTCAGCCCATTTCATGAATGGCAAGAACAATGTAAATGCCTTTTACCGAGAACTTGCAAAAGGACTGCCGTTCGTTGATGCGCTAGTTCAAGGGCATCAATTACCGAATATGCGATGGGTCCGTAGATTATTGACTGAGTCGCCTTTCCTTTACGCACAACTGATTCATACGGCAGATATGCTATTCCTAACGATGGACTATAAGAAAGCGCTCATTGATTGGATTACGGAGACAACTAAAACGAATGACTTCCACTTATGGACACTCTCCCGTATTCGAACTGAAAGAGACCCATTAGCGAAATTCACGCGAACCTTGTGCCATAACTGGGGAGACGAAAAGCTTTGCTATTCTTCAAATCTGCCAAGAGCTATGGCGACTTGCGAGATACAGCGAATATGTACCACGAATTATCCAGAGAAAAGAAAAAAAGCGACTATGGACCAGTAAGGTTCAAGTAAAAGATTTGCACGACACAGTGATGCGCATGTTAGACTTCGAAAAGCACGAAAACCTACCGGTGCGACAAAACTGACCAACATAAAAGGTTAGAAGATACCTGCGATGGCTTATCTTTCGTACCAGTAGGCTCAACGCATGAAATGATAGCAATAGGGGCACGAACTCAAGAACTGTGTTGGCACGTATATAAAACAAGTGAAACGTGCGGAATGTGCAATCGTTGGCGTTTATAAGAACCATAAGCCGGTGGCTTGTATTGAAGTAAAACCTGCAGACGGGAGATTTAAAGTAATAGCACAAGCCAAAATCATAAACAACAAGGCGGTGCGAGAAGACTCGACCATCAATCAAGCAGTCCTTGCTTGGATGCAAGATAGACAGCTAACAGCAGGGCGCATATATGCGTGATATTGCAACGGGAGGAGCGACGTAGATGGACAATAACATAATCATTGCGATTGGCCATAGTCGCACATCTCTCAAATGGAAATCGGAGAAGATGACTTGGCAAGATCTCGCTACGCGGTTAGCATCGCCTACTGTTACCAATGAGACCGTGGCAGAATATGCGAAGATGTCAAAAACTGCGCAGGGGCAAGCAAAAAAGGACGTAGAGTGGTTTCATTGCGACTATATCCCTAAAAACGGTCGCCGTGTTCGCGGAGCGGTGAAGGAGCAGTATTTAATTACACTAGATGCCGATAGCCCATCTGAAGACTTCTTATTTGACCTTGATATGAGTTTGGGTGGAAAGGAGTACGTATTGTACTCGACCCATAGCCACACTAAAAGAAACTCCACGTTACCGCATCATTGTTCCTGTGGATCGAGCGATGTCGCCTGATGAGTTCCAAGCGGTATCACGGCGTATGGCTGATGACATTGGCATCGAAATGTTCGATAGCTCCACCCACCAAGCGGAGCGCCTTATGTACTGGCCATCATGCCCAAAAGACGCAGAATACGTATACCAACACGGTGAGGGCGACCTCGTTAGTGTGGATGCGTACCTTGCGACCTACCATGATTGGAGAGATACTAGCTTTTGGCCAATATCCGAGAAAGAATCTGCAGTTAGATTATCGGATGCACATAAGCGGGAAACCCGCTTGAGAAAAAGGGTCTACTCGGTGCATTCTGCAGATGCTACTCTATCACGGAAGCCATTGCCAAGTTCTTACCGGATGTTTACACTCCCACACAAGTGGAAGGTCGATACACGTATGTCTGCCGGTAGCACGGTAGGCGGTTTAGTTATCTACGATAATGACACGTTCGCCTACTCGAACCATGCTACAGACCCAGTAGGCGGTAAGTCGGTGAATGCCTTCGACTTAGTGCGGCTCCATAAGTTCGGAGACCTAGACAAGAACGATACTCTTAAAATCACCGAACAGCCAAGTTACAGAGCCATGATAGAGTTTGCCAATGAGGACGGTGCCGCCGCCATCTTGCTCGATAAAAGAACGGATGCGGGACATGGACTTTGACGACATCGAGGAAGAAGATGTAGATTTTCTATCGAAGTTAAAAGCGGACCAAGCAAGGCATTCCAGAGTCAGATGTGTATAACTGCCTTGTCATACTAAAGCACGATCCAGAGCTCAAGGGCAAGGTAGGATTAGATGAGTTCGCGCACCGTTTGACAGTCTTGAGGGATTTGCCGTGGAGAACGAAAAATAGTTCTTTATTCTGGACAGACACAGACGACGCGTGCCTTAGGAACTACTTTGCCACAAAAATTTTTGTATTAAAAGGCAAAGGAATTATTGACGATGCACTGCAAGAAGTGACCCAAGAGAATAAATTTCATCCAGTACGTGATTACCGCACAGCATCAAATGGGATGGAGAATGTAGAGTCGATGAACTATTCATTAAATATTTAGGGGCAGAAGATACGCCCCTATGTTCGAGCAGCTACGTGTAAATGGTTATGCGGCGCAGTGGCTAGAGTCATGCACCCTGGTATTAAGTTCGATACTGCTATCGTGCTATATGGATCGCAAGGGCTTGGTAAGTCTTTGATTTTAGAAAAACTAGGCAAGGGTTGGTTTAATAACTCATTAGTCGACATTAAGACTAAAGACACTATGGAACAGATACAAGGCTCGTGGGTGATAGAACTAGGAGAGCTAGCTCCTACTTTCAAGAACGAAAACGAAATTGTTAAGGCTTTTATAAGCCGTGCATCGGATCGTTTCCGTTCCCCTTACGGCAGGCGCACCGAAGAATATCCTCGCCAGTGCGTCTTCGCAGGGTCGACTAACAACTTGATGTTCTTAAAAGACAGAACAGGGAACCGTCGCTTTTGGCCAATCACTGGTGATAAGGATAGAAAGACGGCGAACTCGTGGGATATTACGGACGAAGAAATCGACCAAATTTGGGCGGAGGCGTTCTATTATTGGTCTGAGGGTGAAGCCTTAGTGCTTGAGGGCGCCGTTGCAGAAGAAGCGATGCGTGTGCAAATGTCGCATACTGAAGGTGGCGAGCTCATGGGGCTGATTGAAGAGTATTTGAGTATGCGGTTGCCTGTGGATTGGGAATCCTATGAACTCCATGAGAGGCGGGAATACATCCGTGAATACGATGAGACCGAGGCCAGTGGATTCCAATTGCGGGAACGTGTGTGCCCTCTGGAGATATGGTGTGAACTATTAGAGGGGGATCGGAAGAATTTATTAAATGCTAAAGCCCGTGAAATAACGGACGTATTACAAGCGATTCCAGGTTGGATTCCTTACACGAATGGTACAGGAAAGGTGCGGTTTGGTAAGCTATACGGTCCCCAAAGAGCGTTTATCCGTGAGGAGTGTAATTGAGAATAAGAGGGTGTGTCCGCGTGTCCGGTTATACGAACGTATAAATGTTTGGAAGAATAAACATACCTCTATATACATGAGCGAACGTTGATATATAGAAATAATTGGACACGCTAGACACAATTGGACACACCACCGGACACACATATGAAGTGTTGGTAATACTAGAGTTATGGGCTACTGTAACCGATGTGTCCAATTATTTACATTAAATAAAATAATAAAAAAATAGGAGTATATATATACACGTAAAAAACGCAAATACGCGTATATATATAGGCTGAAAAATCGGACACATTGGACACGCTAAGCCGTTGAGCCCAGTAATACCAACGGTTTGCAGGTGTGTACAATTATTTTAGAGCGAGGTTTTAAGGAGTGAGAATGGAAGATGGAAAAAGATTTAGAGCGCTGGCTTGGGCAGGAACTGAAAAAACTAGGGTGCATATATATGAAGTTTATTTCACCCGGAAATGATGGTGTGCCAGATCGGATTGTTGTACTCCCTGGAGGCGACGTGGTATTTGTAGAACTAAAAATCAGAAACGGGTAGACTCTCACACACGCAGGCATTCCAGTTAGAAAAGGGTCTGCAGACAGAAAGCGCCTTGGTGTTTCTCATATCTAATAAAATAGAGGCGCGTGATTTATTAATGTTAGCGGAGTTGAAGTACGATGTATTTTGCACCCCATGAGTACCAGAGAATCGCGATTGAGCGCGTCATGGAGAACACGCATTACGGCTTATTACTAGATATGGGATTAGGCAAGACCATTTCCACTTTATACGCGATTGAACAACTCATGTACGATTCGTTTGAGGTGCAAAAGGTGCTAATCATTGCCCCCAAGAAAGTCGCTGAATCGACGTGGGCGCGGAGGCGAGGAAATGGAACCAAACAAAACATCTACGAGTGGCATCGATATTGGGTAGTGCTAACGATCGAATAAATGCGGTTGAAAGCGAAGCCGATATTTATGTGATGAACCGTGAGAATGTGCAGTGGCTATATGAGTATTTGAAAAAGAAGCAGTTCCCATTCGATATGCTGGTCATAGATGAGAGTTCATCGTTCAAGAATCCGCAAGCCAAACGATTCAAAGCGATGCGTAAGATGAGGCCTTTATTTAAGCGCATCGTCATTCTAACGGGTACACCAGCGCCGAATACACTCATGGATCTATGGGCGCAGATGTACCTATTGGACGGTGGAGAACGGTTAGGCAAGACTATCACAGAATATAGAACGAGGTATTTTAGACCAGATAAGACAAACGGACATATCGTGTATAGTTACCGATTGCAACAGGGGGCTGACGAAACGATATACAGTAAAAATACAGGACATCTGTATGAGCTTGAAAGCTAAAGACTATTTGAACTTACCTGATCGATTGGATAACGTGATAACGATTGAACTCACTGATAAGGAACGGGAGCTGTACCGCGAAATGGAGCGTACGCACATCCTTACATTAGTTGACGAGGAAATAAGCGCACTCAATGCGGCAGCTGTAGCTAATAAGTTACTGCAAATGGCAAACGGTGCAATCTACAACGAGGACGGTGATGCCATCGTGATACACCGCCAAAAGATTGAGCGACTAAAAGAACTGGTAGAAGTGAACGATGGGAAACCAATCCTTGTATTTTATAACTTCAAGCACGACTTGGAGTCAATCAAGGAAGCATTCCCTAAATCGGTAGAACTAAAGACGGATGCAGATGTAGAAGAATGGAATATGGGTAATATACAAATGCTATTAGCACACCCAGCAAGCGCAGGGTATGGGCTAAATCTACAAACAGGAGGGCATATCGTCGTATGGTACGGACTCACGTGGAGCCTTGAACAGTACCAACAAGCGAACGCACGGCTACATCGACAAGGGCAACAAGAGCCAGTTATCGTTCACCACTTAGTAGCAAAAAGATACTATGGATGAACAAGTGATGCGAGCGCTTGAAAGAAAAGAAGTCGGACAGGATGCCTTATTAGAGGCAATTAAATATCGGAAGGAGTTATACGATGCGTGAAAGTGTTGAGAAAAAACGCAGAAGTGTTGAGTAACGAAGTAATAGATATGGTGAACAGTCCGCCGCACTACAAATTGAATGGACTGGACATCGAAAGTGTAGACGTGATTAGGGCAGTACTAACTGCCGAAGAGTTTCGCGGATGGTGTAAAGGAAATGCAATTAAGTACTTGATGCGACTAGGCAAGAAGGATAAGGAAATCCAAGATGCGAGAAAAATCTATTAAATTTTTTTGGAGTGGTTAGTGAAGGAGCTAGAGTAGTGGCAATTAAATATCTAAATAGCTTAAATAAGAGGCGACTGCTTATGCTATGTTGCATGTCAATTGAGTGCCGGGAGATGGTTGAATCGTTCAAATTAACTGGTGAGGCTAAACGTAAAGCCAACACGATGGCGACATTTGCGGAAGGGTTAATAGAAGATATACGCATACATTTAGATGAAGAGCAACAAAAACAAGCAAGACGAGCAGCTACGCATTATAGCGTGACGGCTGTGCAAACAGTTCCCTACTCAAAAGAAGAGGATAAGCAGAACGAGGAATACCTACGGATTATCGTTGACCATGCACTCGGCGGATCCTGCACAAACTGTACTAGGGAAGATTTTTAAAAGCACTGCGACTTACGAGCAGACATTCATTCACGCATCCGTGCCAGTGTACGATGAGTGTACGATGAGTTTACTGATGATTGTCCATATCGCATCAAGGAATGAGGTGATGTATTGATTTCAAGAAAAAGAGCGAACGGCAGTGCCGGAGGAATTGGCAAGGCTTAGGCAAATAGCTAGTGAGCTGAAACGAATTGAATACCAGTTGGCGCAGATAGAGTCGAGTCTAGGGCATATTAGGCGCCGTACGATACGATAAGGAACCTATCATGGGTGGAATTAAGCATGACCATTCTGACACGATTGCAAAGGCGCTTGACATCCGAGAGGAATACGCAAGGAAGTGTGACGAGCTTTTAGGGTACGAGATGAGGTGATTACTAAAAATCGAAAGCTTACCCAAGCAAGCACATAGATCCATTCTTTCAAGTCGATATATCTATAACCTGTCGTGGAAAGAGATACTATCGAATCATGTCAAATATTCGTGGGGGCATGTAAAAACGATTACATAGGGAAGCATTGGAAGAATATTGTAAATTGGCAAAAAGATGAGCCATAACGAGCCTAAAATTTTAAAAAAATGAGCCATAACGTGCCTATTGACTGTGTTATAATAGTATTGTCAAAAAAGGTTAAATTCCTCCTTTACATGAGACAGCTATATACTGAAACGACCGCCTGAGTGATTGGGCGGTTTTTTCATAGGCGCCTATGAGCGCCTTTTTTAATTAGAAGAAAGGTGGTGAGCATATGACAGATGTACATTGCGATAGAAAGCAGTGCCTAAATAATTGTAAAGGATGGTGCAAAGCAAAAGCGATTCATATTGATGGTGTATGCCGATCATATGCTTCACCTTCTTCAGTTATGAATGGTAGACATCAAAGAACGGTACGCACGAATGGACGAAAAAACAGGCGCAGATAAGCACGTATTAAAAGTAGTTAGGAGGTGAGATAGTGGGCGCGTTACATAATAAGAAACACGAAAAATTTTGTACTGAATATGTGAAAGATATGAATGCGACACAAGCCGCTATTAGAGCCGGCTACTCTGAAAAAACAGCAAGGTCACAAGGCAGTACCTTATTAACAAATCCAAACATTAAACAGAGAGTTGCAGAATTACGAGATGCTTACTTAGATGAAAATATTATGACGGCAAAAACAGGTTGAGTACGAATTGACTAAAATCGCCCCGGGGCTCTCAAATGAAAAGCAGGGGTTGTTATCGAGGGGCACAGGGGGAGGGTATTCCAAGCTCGAATTATCGATAAAGTCGCCAGATGAGAAATCAAGGCTTAAAAGCGCTAGAGTTAATGGCTAAACGCCATAGGATTTTGAGTGGAGATACAACAATAGATGTACAGCCTGTAATCATTATGGGTGGTGATAAGATTGCTGACTAATACCGTGTATCTGCCTGATATCGTAGGAAAGGGCTATGGCGACTTTTGGCGATTTAAGGGGCGGTATAAAGTGGTAAAAGGTAGCCGTGCTAGTAAGAAGTCCTCTACACAATCGCTGAAGGTTATCACAGAAATCGTGGAGAATCCACATATTAATTGGCTCGTAGTGCGTAAAGTAGAGCGAACGCTTCGTGATAGTCGCTTTGCCCAATTAAAATGGGCTATACGTAGATTGCAGTTAGATAGGTATTTCAAATGCTCTACCTCTCCTTTAGAAATCACCTATGTGCCGACTGGGCAAAAGATATTATTTCGAGGATTAGATGATCCGCTAAAAAGTAACATCTATTACGGTTGATGTGGGATCCTTATGTAGATTATGGGTAGAAGAAGCCTTTGAGATAACATCTGAGGAAGCATTCGATAGATTGGATGAATCCATTCGTGGGCGATTGCCAGAAGGAATGTATCATCAAGTAGTACTCACCTTTAACCCCCGGTCGGATAAACATTGGTTGAAAAAGAGATTCTTTGATGCAGATAGCCCCAATATATTAGCAATTACAACGAACTATTTATGCAATGAGTTCCTTTCAGAGTCCGACCTTATTTTATTTGAGGAAATGAAGAAGAATCCTAGACGATACCGCACTCGTCGGGTCTTGGAGAATGGGGGCATAGTAGAAGGGCTAGTATTCGATAATTGGGAAGAGCGAGTATTCGATGTAGAAGAGATAACGAAACGGCCGAGCGTAAAGTCTGCATTTGGTATGGATTTTGGGTATGTCAATGACCCTAGTACATTATTTTGCGGGTCTGGTGGATACGGTAGCCCGTGAAATATATGTATTCGATGAGATGTACCAAAAAGGGATGAGTAATGAGGATATTATAGAAAAGGTTACCGGAATGGGATATGCCAAGGAACGGATACGTGCAGATCATGCTGAACCTAAATCTATTGCCTATTTGCGTAAGCATGGTCTTAGGAATATACGGGGCGCAAAGAAAGGACCTGATTCTATTCGTGCTGGTATATCTTTAATACAAGATTATAAGATTATCATTCATCCTAGATGTGTGAACTTCTTAACAGAGATAAACAGTTACACTTGGGATGTAGATAAATTCGATAATCGAATCAACAAGCCTATTGATGACTTTAACCATCTAATGGATGCCATGCGATATGCAATGGAAGAGTTCGACGGTCGTAAGGGTGTTAGATTGATGACATATTAGGAGGTGAGAGATTGGAAATAGAACAAATTAAACAGCTAATTAAAAAGCACACGTTGCAACACGATGAAGTAGTTTCCAAAATGGAAATAGCTGATAGATATTATTTAGTACAAAACGATATCTTGCGGAAGAAAGATAAACCCAAAGACGTAGAAGAAGCGAAACGATCAGGCGAAGCCTATAATCCGATGCATCAAGCGGATAATAGAATCGCCTATTCTTTTTACCCGTTATTAGTGGACCAAAAAACAGCGTATATGTTTACTGCCCCACCTATTTTTGATGTGAAAGATGATAGATTAAATACAATTATCACTGACACACTAGGTGATAGCTATGAAAAAGAAATGCAAAGACCTATGCGTGAAAGCAACCAATGGTGGAATTGCGTGGGTGCATTATTGGATAGATGATGAAGAGGGCCTTCAATGGGCGGTACTTCCTGCCGTAGAAATCATACCTATATGGAATCGACGCATTAATACTAAATTAGAAGGGGTGCTGCGAGTCTATATTGACAGGAATGAAGAAGGGGAAAGCATTACCGTATATGAGTACTGGAATGATAAGGAAGTACAAGCTTATTCAATTCCTAATGGTGGTAACTTAGAGGTTTTAGGAGAGCATGCACTATTCACAATGGTTGATCCTAGTGGCGTAGAGTCTGATGTAGCGACTATACCGCACGCCATGGGTAAGGTGCCTTTCATCTCCGTTTGCCAATAATGCGAATCAAACAAGCGACCTTGCTCGTATTAAATCTCTTATAGATACTTACGATAAAACGTATAGCGGTTTCCTGAATGATTTGGAAGACGTGCAAGAGGTTATCTATGTACTCACGAATTATGGAGGGGAAAACCTAACAGAGTTCTTGGAAGGTATGAAGAAGTATAAAGCGATTCAAATGGATTCCACAGGACCCGATGATAGGTCTGGTATTTCTACGTTGACTATAGATATTCCAGTAGAAGCACGAAAGGAACTGCTTAGTATCACTCGTAAAGCTATTTTTGACATGGGGCAAGGGGTAGACCCACAGCAACAAGGATTAGATGGCACTAGCGGTGAGGCTATGAAGTTCTTATATACTTTGCTAGAACTAAAAGCAGGCATGATGGAAACAGAGTTTCAGCTTGGCTTTAATGAGTTAGTGCGTGCTATTTGTAGGCTACATGGAAATGATAAGGTAGCAATTACTCAAACATGGACTAGAACCTCCGTCAAGAATGATGGAGATTTAGTAGCTATGTGCTCACAGTCAATGGGGATTGTATCTAAACGTACCATATTGGCGCATCATCCGTTTGTAGAAGATATAAACGAAGAACTTGAACAATTGAAAGCTGAGGAAGCAGAAACAAACAATGGTATCTATGATGATTGGCATTCAGAAACACACAACCATGACCCTATAGACGGGCATAATAGTGATGACTCTGAAGAGTAATCATCATTTATATATTTATCTCTTAGTCGTGGCAGGTAACCACGGTAAAAACCGGAAAAGGAGTATACACAATGACGATACAAGAATTACTACAAAGATAGGCGTTACAGACGATAACATCGCAAGTGCAACGCAACATGTAAATGAGTTTTTGGACGGTCAATATGTGACAAAATCACGTTTTAATGAGGTCAACGTGGAAAAGAAAACCTTAGAAGAGGCTGTTAAAGAACGAGATAAGCAGTTGAAGTCTTTAAAAGATAGCGAAGGTAATGTAGATGATTTGAAGGAGCAAATAAAGAAGCTACAAGCAGATAATAAAAGTCTGCGACTTTAAAAAGCGGAGGCTGATATGAAAGCGTTGCGATTATCTACAGCTATTAAATTAGCTATTGGCGATACTGCTCAAGATGTGGACCTAGTAGCAAACTTGGTAGATACATCAAAACTTATCTTATCTGATGATGGCAAAGTGACTGGTTTAGATGAACAGATAAAAGGTGCTAAAAACCGAAAAATCGTTTTTATTTAAAACCCTGATGGAGACCCTAAATATAAATACGAACCTAAACAAGGTGAGGGTACTCCTAAAAACAACCCGTTTAGTCAAGAGCATTTCAATCTAACTAAACAGGCAGAATTATTTACTAAAGACCCTGTGAAAGCTAAGCAGTTAGCAAGTGAAGCAGGTGTCGAGATTAATTTTAACCATGGGAGGTAACTAATGGGAACAACTTTACAAGACATCATTAATCCTACGCCGTTTTTGCGAATTATGTTGTCAATCGTACGGCTCAATTATCTGCGATTTTTCCAATCTGGAATTATCACTCGTGATTCTCGCTTTGACAAATTGGCAAGCGAACCTGCACAAGTGCATAATATGCCGTTCTTCAATGACTTAACTGGAGATTCTGAAGATGTAGTGGAAGGGCAAGACTTAACAGCAGATAAAATTACATCTAACCAAGATACATCTACCACTATTCGTCGTGCTAAAATGTGGAGCTCTACTGACTTAGCTGCACAATTGGCAGGTACAGACCCAATGAAAGCGATTGGCGATTTGGCGGCAGGATTTTTGGGGCACGAGACCATCAAAAAGAGTTGTTGAACATCCTTGATGGCGTTTTCGCTTCTACTAGCATGTCAGATCATGTACTTGATATTTCTGTGAAAGAAGGTAAAGCAGGAAACTTCTCAGGCGAGGCTTTCATTGACGCAATGCAACTCATGGGAGATGCACGAAACTCTTTGACTGCGGTGGTGATGCATTCTGCGACTAAATCTTACTTGGATAAATTAAATTTAATCCAAACCATTCGTCAATCTGATGCATTATCCTTCGATACATACATGGGCCGTCGTGTTATCGTAGATGATGGTTGCCCTGTTGAAACAGATAAATACACAACGTATTTATTTGGTGAGGGGGCGATTGCCTATGGTGTAGGTAGCCCAGTGGGTTTAAAAACAAGCGGCAGTTGATCGTGACGAAAAGAAAGGCTCTGGTATTGATTACTTAATCATGCGTAAAGCGTTTATTATGCATCCACGTGGAGTAGCATGGCAAAACAAATCCCGTGCACATGCGGAGTCTGTATCTCGTACAGAGTTAAAAGATGCTAAAAACTGGAAGCGTGTATACGAGCCTCAAAACAGATTCGCATCGTTAAATTCGTGCATAAATTAGGTTAGGACTATGGGTGCTGATTCATATTGGGCAAGGCGTAGCATCGAGCGAGAGAATGAATGGAATACAAAGAGCCGTGAAACGATCGAAAAAGAGCTGGCATCCCAATATGAGAGGTCAGCGATACGCATCCGTGGGAATATAGAAAAGTTGTATGGCAAGTTTGCTAGGGGATAACGGATTAAGCAAGGAAGAGGCTAGAAAGCTAATTACTGGCATAGAATATAGGGACTTGGCGAAAAGATATTGAAGAGTATGTGAAGGAATATAAAGAAACAGGCAATCCAAAGACATTACTAGAACTCAATACTCTTGCTATGAGGTCCCGTATATCTAGGCTAGATAAGCTGTATAGTGAAACACTCATTGAGCTAGATAAGCTAGGGTCAGCATGCAGATAAAGCGGTAACAAAAGTTCTTGAAAGAGGCGTATAAAGACAATCGCTTACATTCTGCGTATGAACTCGCCAAACGTGGCAATGGGCCCTGCAAGTCGCGGTAGATAGTAAACGTATACAAGATGTGTTAAGAACGCCTTGAGCGGTAAAAAAACTATAGCGAACGGATATGGAAGAACTCTGATAAGCTCGCCAAAAACAATACAAGATACTATTGTGAATGGCGTGCATCGGGGAGTATCCGTTAATACACTAGCCAAAGAAGTACAAAAACGAATGGAAGTAGGCAAAAGCGATGCGGTTCGATTGGTTCGGACGGAACTCAACTATATTCATAATCAAGCTACTCTTGACTCATTACGAGAGGCTAAGATGGGGTATTTTCAATTTATTGCAACCCCCGGATAAGCGAACATCGTCTATATGTCGAAATCACGATAATAATGTATACCCTTTGGATGAAGCAGAGGTAGGCAGTAATGTGCTGCCTTTACATCCTAGGTGCCGTTCTACTATAGCTGGGGCATTAGGACCTAAAAAGGGAACCAGTGGATCACGTACGGTGAAGGTAGAGCCTTCAAAAAGAGGAGATACAGTAAAATATACTAAAGTCCCACGAAATATGGCGTATGACGATTGGAAAGCGGTGTATGTAGATAAATCTAAGACGTTTGATGAGTGGAAGCTAGGCATGCCTATACAATCAAAGAAACGGATAGAAAGGATCTTAGAACATGATGCAAGATATTATGAAGGTCTAAATATAGCAGATAATCACAAAGGCTTAAGCAAGAATGAACTGATGAGATTAAATTATATTCCTCCTTCGTTTGACTTCATAAAAATGCTAGCAAAAGAAAGAGGAATAGAGTATACTAAACCTATAGACCCTTATCATTCGGATGATGGCAAGCCTATTTGGCCGCCTAATGATGGAGGTGTTGGAGCAGACTAAAATCATTGACTTACCGGTTGGAACAAAAATTGATAGACTTGGAAAAGAGTCGGGTCGATATACTTCCCCTGTAGGAACTCCGCTTACAAAAAGAGCTATGGATGATTTGCACACTAAAATGCCTTTGGAATATCATGTGTATAAGGTTATTAGACCTATCAAGGCGAGTGAATCATTAATCTCACCGTGGTTTTCTAAACCAGGTAGAGGAATTCAATATAAGTTTGAAATGTCTATTGGGGAGTTGCTTCAAGAAGGCTATATAGAGGAGATGTATGCAGATGAAGATTGGCGACCTACGAAAGGTTTTAGATAATCTTGGCATAGATGAATATGAGTATTTTATCTTGGATCATGGAAAAGGGCCTTGGGCGGAAGTATATGTGTCTATAGATTTTAATGGGAAACACTTCAACGTCTCTGTAATAGAGCGTGGTACGACTGTTAAAGTTGATACGTTTGTTCGCGAAGAGGATGCCTGTGATAAATTCTTGGAATTTATGCAGTACAATAAAAAAATAAAGCAGTATTTAATGACTAATAAAACTATCGATTAAGCACTCTACATAGGGTGCTTTTTTAGTACCCAAAAGGAGGTGGGACATGGGAAATGTGAAATACATAAGCTATGAAGAGGCGGTGCAGTGTATTACAGATACTGCTAATCGAATGTTATTTATGGTGGATACTACAGCACATGAAAAAAAGCCTAGATCCGATTGGGTTATTTGCAGAAAAGTTCGTATTAGATTGTATGGACTATTGCCATCGAACAGATTTCCCTCGTTCTTTGGTCTATACTGGTGCTGAATTTGCCGTTAAGTATAGCAAGGATACATTGAACCAATCACAAGGTCCGTTGAAGTCCTTAAAAGAAAATGATGTAGAGTTTACATGGGCGGTATCAGATATGTCACCGATTGGGTGTATTAGTGAACAGGATTTCAATTCTATCAAGCCTAAGTTAAACTTATATCGTAAGGTGGTATGGTCTAATGGCTAACACATATAGTGCGTTACTTGCTCAGTATATGTACAAGGATAGGTGTACGATTGCTAGGCAAGTAGAAACAACCGACGATATAGGAGCCGATATATATGAGATGAAAGACATCTATACGGAGGTACCTTGTAAACTAGGACAAACAGGACAAAGTAGTATGAATGGACAGTCTACAGATAGGGCGTTTATGATCCAAGACCATTTGCGACTATCCTTGCCTATTGAGTATGATGTAAAAGAGAATGACATCATTACAATTCAGCATAAAGGACAGACCTTTGTTATGCGCTCGGATACTCCATTCAAGTATATGTCACATCAAGAGATAGCATTATTTAGGATTAGTGAGGCGTAGTATGGGAGTAACGATTAATGGCTTTGATAGGCTAAACTCAAAATGGAAACGAATACTTGCGAAGTATCCAAATCATAGGGATACGTTGTTGGCACAACAAGCAGAATTACTCATCAACGACGTGAAGATGAAAACGCCTGTTGATACGGGTACACTTCGTAATGCATGGAAACGTACACCTGTTAATGAAGGATCTGTAGAAGTGTACAACAATACAGAGTATGCGAACCATGTAGAGTATGGTCATCGTACACCGAAGGGCGGTTTCGTGAGAGGCCGCAAAATGCTACATCGGTCTATGGTAGGGTTTAAAAGTAAATTTCTTCACAACACCAGAATGATTATGAGGAACCTACTAAATGATTAGATTGAGGCACATACAGAAGGCTCTGGTAGAGCTTTTAAAAAGTAAATATCCAACGTATAAGGTATATTTCGACAATGTGGAAAAGTCGAATGTGCCTTATTTTTATGTGGAAATGTTTTGTGCATACTGGGATAGGGAGACGACACCTATTTTGATAGAACGGTACAAATTGATATCACATTTAGGACGATGGAGGATAAGCAAGGTAGAATCAAGCGGTCAGAACTATACGATATGTCGGATAGCTTGGAGTGCTTAATTAGACCAGGGTTCATAGTTGATGATAGATATATTACTATCAATGACTTTGAACACACATTTATGGATGAGGTATTGCACTTTATCTTTAATTTAGAGTTTACAGATGCCTTTACTAATGAAGAGATTGGTCTAGTACAAGGTGAGGTAGCTCAAACATTATCATTGCATTTAAATGGTATGGATTTAAAGGAGATTGAATATGGCAAATGAAACAGAAAAAGTTCGGCTTACCGCAAGTCTTAATTGACTTTAAAACGAAAGGTGTAACAGCTATTAAACGGTCAGCACGTGGCGTTGTAGTTCTGATTTTAAAATGTGAAACAACAGACGTGAGTAACAAATATCGTATCTCAGATATTTCTGAAATTCCTAATAAGGTTTTTGATGAAGCGACTACAGACTTGATTAAGAAGTGTTTAGACGGAACTCCATTACGAGTATTGGTATATACATTGCCAAAAAGAAAGTGTAGTAGGAGCGCAAAAATACACAAGCTACATTGTTAAAAGCAATTAAAACATATCAGATATAACTATATTGCAAAGACCTACAGGTACGGAACAAGACCAAGCAAGATTTAGCGTCTTATGTAAAAGCGGAGCGTAATAATGCTCGAAAAACAGCAAAAGCTGTTGTTGCTAATGTGGCGGCAGATCATAAAGGTATTATTAATTTCTGCGCAGATGAAATTAAGGTACGCAAAGGGAAAGATTCGAGTGGTATTCCTACGTATAAAACATACAGTACTATTGAATATACAGCGCGTATTGCTGGCATTCTTGCTGGTCTTCCGCTAGACCGTTCTGCAACGTACTTTAAATTGACAGAGGTAGAATCTGTAAAAGTATTTGAAGATTTGACTGACCGCATTGATCGTGGAGAGTTACATTTGTTTGATGAAGAAGATGGCGAAGGCGTTAAAATTGCGCGTGCTTGTAACTCGTTACAAACTTTCACTACGGATGAAGGTCAAGAGTTCCGCAAAATTAAAATTATGGAAGGCGTGGATATGGTAACAGATGATATCCGAGATACCTTCAAAAAATACTATGTTGGTAAATACATCAATGATTACAACCATAAAATGCTATTTATTTCGGCTATCCTAGTATACTTTGGCCAATTACAAGGTAATGTATTAGATAATCGAGCAGGTAACACTGTAGATATTGATGAGCAGTTCCAAAAAGACTATGCCATCATTAAAGGTGAAGATGTGTCAAACATGACTACTATGCAAATTCGTGAGTACAATACTGGTTCTGAAATTGGATTAGCGTGCAAGATTAAATTTGTTGATGCAATGGAAGATTTAAAAAATCAGCTTTACGATGTAGAAGGGAGGTAGAAATATATGGCTAGAGCAAGAGAAGATGTAAAAATACAGAGGTCGACGCCGTTGGAATGGATCCCACGGCAAAGTGTGGCTAGATGGTGAGTTAGTATTTGAAATTGAATCTTTCGAGTGTACTGTAGAGGCACAACGTGAAGATGTAATTATCGGTAATTCTGTTGATTCTAAAAACTACTGCATTAAAAGGCGAAGGTACGATGAAAGTTAAGAATGTCATCAATCGTAACTTCCGCAAATTACATGAAGCATGGTGTGCAGGGCATGATCCTCGCTCCGTGATTACAGGGTTGTTAGATGATCCCGATGCCCCAGATGGGCAAAAAGAACGTATTACCATTGACAATGTATGGTTTACGAAAGTTACTCCATTACATTTTGAAAAAGGGCAAGGTAGTAGAAACAGATATTCCATTTGGGTTTACTCCTGAAGATTTACAATACATTGAGTCTATTGATTAGTAGAAAGGAATTATAAACATGGCAGTATCTATTAGTGATTTAATTGCAAAACGTGAAGAGATTAAAGAGCGCAAGGCTCAAAAAAATGACTATTATGACTTCTATTGGTGAAGTTATTGCAAAAAAGCCCACGGCAAACCTTATGGCAGAGGCTTTAGGGGTTGGACGAAAATGGTGATGAGTATTTGGTATATAACTGCATCGGGGAACCGAATTTAAAGGATAAGGATTTACAGGATGCTTATGATTGTCATGAGCCAATCGACATTGTGAACAAACTGTTTGACTTCGGTGAAATCAAAGCGATTTCAACTATATTAATTAATGCGGTTGGCATGGGCAAGCAGCCTTGACCACGCCATTTTAGATGAAATAAAAAGTAATAGAAGAAGACTGGGAGGCGGCTACGGTCACTATCTAGTGTTGAAAGGGCATACTTTCGAATACTTTTTAACCTATCTATGGCAGAAAAGGTGATGTGCTATGTAGGAATGAAACAAAGAACGAGAAGATCAGGTAAATGTCGCTAAACTTGCATTAAGGGAGGTATTCGGTGGCTGATAGAGAAAAATTGGACGTTGTAATATCACTTGATGACAAGGGATTTACAGACGGGATAAAGGATGTTAAAAATTCCACAGATGGGTTATCTAAAGCAACAAAAAGATTTAGTCCCAGCATTATCCTCTGTGGAAAGAGGTATGGGATCAGCGTCAGGTGCTACCCAAGGAATCAGTAATAAAATCAAAGAGGCTAGCGGTACATTAGAGAAATTTAAACGTGCAAAGAAAAAGATACTATTGTTAAACTTCGAGCTAAGGATGAGGCTAGCCCTACCGTTAAAAAGATAAAAGATGAGCTGAACAAATTTAAAGGTAAGGTATACACGGCAACCGTAAATGTGAAGCAGAATTTATCTGGCGCACCGGCAAAGCGATGGATAAAGTCAGTGGAGCTATGTTTGGCGCAACTGCACAAATGGCGTGCATGGCAGGTATAGGGTTTGGTATAGTTGATGCTGTAAAAAGGGTATGCAGATTTTGAAGAAGAGATGTCCGCGGTAAAAGCAATCTCCGGAGCTACTGGCGATGAGTTTAATCAGCTCAAAGAGAAAGCGATTCAAATGGGTGCGGATACAAAGTACAGTGCTTTAGAGTCCGCTCAAGCATTCCGATACATGGGTATGGCTGGTTGGAAGACCGGGGAGATGATAGACGGTATTGCCGGTATTATGAACTTAGCTGCAGCATCTGGTGAAGATTTAGCTATGACTGCTGATATTGTGACAGATAGTTTATCTGCCTTTGGGTTACAGGCGAAGGATTCTTCGATGTTTGCCGATGTATTATCGGCGGCTGCCACAAGTTCTAACACTAATGTTGCATTAATGGGGCAAACCTTTAAATATGCAGCTCCAGTGGCAGGCGCTTTGGGGTATTCTATCCAAGACGTAGCCATTGCGGTAGGCTTGATGGCTAATCAAGGTATCAAAGGTAGTGAATCTGGTACGGCATTACGATCTATGATGACCCGTATGGTAAAAACCTACAAAAGAATCAGCGGCTGCGATGCAGACTCTAGGATTAAACATTGTGGATGCCAATGGCAAGATGAGACCATTCCGAGATATTATGAAAGATATCCGCACAGGAATGAGTAAGTTGACACCAGAAAGCAAGGCATCTGTTGCGACTATGTTAGCCGGGCAAGAAGCTATGTCTGGGTTATTAGCTTTTGGTTAATTCCTCAGATGCAGATTTTGATAAGTTGGTCGGTGCGATTGATAACTCTAATGGTGCAAGCACAAAACATGGCCAACATTAGAATGGATAACCTAAAAGGTGACTTGGAACAACTATCAGGAGATTGGGACTCCTTCACTACCAAAATCATGGGCGGAGGCATCGGTGGTTTTCGTGAGATTGTACAAGGTATCGATAACTGGTTCGCCGGCTTTGCTGAGAATGTAGAAACAAATGGGCTCAATGTTAAATCTATTATTGACGGCATTACATCTGCTATTAAAGAGTTAGTAGGGCAAACCGTAAAAATGGAGGGACTACCTTCATTTTATCTGGAATTGCATTAGCGGTAGCCGGGTGTAGGAGCTTTTAAATTCGGGAAAAAAATAAAGAACCTATTTAAAAAAGGGAAAGGTGGCTCATCAGGTGGCGGAGATGAAACTGTTGGTGAAATGATAGTGAACGCTCTACATGTTACTTTTAAATGCAGCAAAAACTTTTACCCGGAGTAGGTGATGGTGATTTACCAGAATTGCCGGGAGGTAAAGGTGGTGGCGGAGGGAATCGTCCTCCGAAGAATCGTCCCTAATTGGTCGCAATAATCCTCCACCTCCTTCAGGTGGTGGTAGAGTTCGTAGGTATGGCCGAAAGGCGTGGGACTCTCACGAAGAACCTAGGGCAGAGGTATGGGCAAGGGTTTAGGTAGGCTTGGAAAAGGCTTAATGAAAGTCGGAGGCAAGGCTGCCATTCCCTTATCCTTGGCTATGGGGGCCTATGATATCGCTACTTCTGATAATAAAGGAAAAGCTGCAAGTGGTATGGCCGGTAGTCTAGCAGGTGGCTTAGCTGGAGCTAAACTAGGCGCTATGGGCGGAGCGACTATAGGTTCTATTATTCCCGGTGTTGGTACAGCAGTAGGTGGTGCACTTGGAGGATTGCTTGGTGGTATCGGTGGAGCTATATTTGGAGAAGAGTTAGGCAATAGTATTTATGAGGGAATTACAAATAATCTTGAAGGATTAAAGCAATGGTTCTCTGATACATGGAATAGTATTGTCGAAACTTGTGCGCCTGTTATTAATACAATAGTGGGGGTTTTTGGCTTTATCCACGACGGTATTGTCGCTCTATTTGCTCCGGTAGCTCAGTGGTTTGATGCGACCGTGTGGCAACCTGTTAAAAGTCTTGCCCAAACGGCTATGGATGGCGTTAAGGAGATATTTAGTGCGGTTTGGGAAGGTATTAAAGGTATATGGAATGGAGTAGCTGGGTGGTTCGATGAGAATGTATGGAGCCCATTAAAAGCAAAGGCTAGTGAGGCCTTAAACTTTATTGGAAAAAGGTATTAATGCACTCAACAACGAGGCGCCCAATCCACAGGACTACAAATAGGCAGAAATGCTACAGGTAGTAATTATTTTAGCGGTGGTTGGACAGAAATCAATGAGCGTGGTGGTGAGATCGTTGACTTACCTAGTGGCTCAAGAATCTATCCACATGCAACGACACAAAAAATGCTAGCTGAACAATTTGGCAAAGACTAGCCAAGGTGGAAATAATTATTCCATTAGTGGCAATACATTTGTGGTACGTGAAGAGGCTGACATTGATAGAATCGCTCATTCATTATTCTCTATGATATCTTCGGCAGAAAGTAACTATGGAGGTGTGTAATGTCTAAATTTGTTGCTGGGATAGGTACGGCGTTATCGTACCTATCTTTTTATTATGGGTAAAGATGGAAACAATTACCCCTACCATCATCTTGTCACAAGGTGAAGAAAGGTTAGTGTTGCCTGTAACACCCACCAAATATGATGTTGGAGTAGAGCAGGCAACAAATCAGTAGATATCACGCAACTTGGAGAGATACTATTATTCGGAAATCCTAAGTTAAAAACACTTTCATTTGATAGCTTCTTTCCGAGCGAAAGAGTATCCGTTTGTTGTAGGAGATAAAAGAAAACCGGCAGAGTTAGTCGCATTAATTGAGAAATGGATGCGCTCAAAGAAACCGATACGGGTCATCACATCTGATGGCCCTATTAATTTAATGATGGCTATTATGTCCTTTCCTTGGAAGAAACAAGAAAATACAGGGGACTTATATTACACATTAAGTCTTAGGAGTATCCAAATGCTAATACATCCGAGGTAAGCGATGAAACAAAAAGCGGTAGATGATGTAACAGGTCTTAAAGATAGGCCGAAGACAGAAACAAAAACCGACAACAGCAACTCTTTTAATAAACACTCAGATATCTTAGATGCAGAAAAAAGCATATGGTGATTACAAGCATTATGAACGGATTATACAGTCAAATGATCTGAAGAATTTGGCGATTAATAATCTTAGTCAGCTTAGAAAGCTGATGGTGAAATAATGATTATAAAACACATAGGGTTGAAGACGGTAAAAGACGAAAAAACGGGTAAAGATACATCTGTGCCTGTGGAAAATGATATTACGCATTTAGTCAATACCATTACGTGGTCTGGCTCAAGAATACAGGCCGCCAGAAAAATTAGAGTTTACTTACACACAAGAGCCGAGAGACCCAAATTTTTCCTGTATATGTAATGAGTATAGGGAAACGGTAAAGGCGTATTCCGAAGATGGGGATATTCAATTTGTAGGTAACATTTATACTACAGAGCGCAAAACATCTGCATCAACGATTACGGTGACATGTTACGATAATCTATTTGTGTTGAGCAAATCTAAAACTACTAGGAAGTTTACCAATATGACGGCCGAGGATATTACCAAGGCTGTATGTAAGGAAATGGGGATTAAGGTAGGTAATTTGGCTGAAACGAAAGAAAAAAATTACTTTTATTGCTAACAATAAATCGGGATATCAGATTATTCTTACGGCCTATACAGAAGCTTCCAAGAAAACGGGCAAGAAGTACCAATCTATGATGGAAGGAGACGAACTGGACATTATAGAAAAAGGTTCTTTAATTGAGGGGTTAGTGATAGACCAATACAGGAATATTACAGACTCATCTTATAAAGAGAGTATAGAAAATATGGTTAATAAAGTGATGGTTACTGATGACAAAGGTAACTTTATTCGTTATGAAAGTAACGATGACCATATTAGAAGATATTCAATGATACAGGCCGTTTACAAAGAGAGTAAGAATAAGAATACGCAAGAAGAGGTTAAAGATATATTCAAAGGTCCAGAACGTAGTGGTACCATTGATTGTTTAGGTGATTACGACGCATTGTCTTCTTATTCTATTGAAATACGTGATGTGATAACCCAATTAAGTGGTAAGTTTTGGATTAAAAGTGATACCCACACATTTCAGGAGGGCAACACTCTATGAAGTTGGAGATAGAGTTTGAAAATATTATGACCGAAGAAAAAGTGGATCATTCCTTAGAAGAAAAGGAAGCTAAACGAAAAGAGCGTGAAGCTAAAAAAGCTGAAAAAGGCGACTCGAGGGAAAGGTCGACGGTCAACAAGGAAACAAACTAAAAAGAAAGGTAGAGATACACTATGTACAATGATATACCAAGTGCAGCGCATTCCATGGCAAAGGTAGTAGATACTATTCATGGAATTGCAAAAGGCGAACAACCTATGGGAATGCGTATAGGTGTTGTTACCTCTCCATACCCTAACCTTGTAGTCAGGGTTGATAATATCGATATTACCAATGAGCAGATTTTATATTAATGATTACTGGAAACCAGATCATTATAGGGAAGCAAAAGGGCATCTCATAAGTGAAACACAGCCTCGCTCCGGAGGAGGTGGATATGCTGAGTTCGCTAGCCACACCCATGCAATCCATAACGATTATACAGATACTATCATTATGACAGATACTCTTCGAGTAGGTGATGAGGTAACTGTATTTCCAGTGTATGGGCAAGAAGAGCAATTATATTACATTGGGCAGAAAGTGGTGAAATTATGAGTGCGGAGTTCCCTTTTGTAGGTGGCTTAACCATACAAGAAAGAGAGCAAGAATTACCGTTATTTGTTGAATATGATTGGGATTTTGAACACAATACTTTCAAACATGATAGCCTCGGCAATCGAATTAAGGTGAGTGCGGATGATGCGCTAAAGGTTTGGGTGTATAAAACCTTAATGACAGAACGCAATCAGTATTTAGCATATTCTAATCGCTGTGGAATAGAACTCAAGCCGTTTATTGGTAAGGTAATGAGTGTAGGTGAGCGATATAGCGAATTGAAACGAGTTATTATTGAGTGCTTAATGGTCAATCCGTATATAAAATCTGTTGATGGTGTTGAATTTGAGGAAATTCACGACAAAGTAGAATGCCATATCACTCTGACGACAATATATGGAGGTTTAAATATTAATGTTTAAAAATACCTAATTCAGATGAAATATTAAAGGGAACTACAAAAATCAATGTGCATCTCCATTTAGTAAAATTTGAGGGTACATCTCGAGTACGATGTATTTTCATCCAATGCTATTGAGTTTATGAAAACCTATGTAGAGCTAGGGAGTTATATAAGGTGGCTTTTGGTGATACGGGCCTATGGAGATTTTTAACTCGGAAAGCATCGGATAGTGGAGTGGTACGAAAAAGAAGCTACAAAAAGCTGTCGGCTATGTTACTGTAAAAGGCAATGGGGAACTCCCAAAAGGGAGCCAATTTGCGACGCAAACAGGTGTACTATTTGAAACTTTAGATACTGTGGCTGTAGATAAAGTGGCGACTGTAAAAGTGGAGGCTGCTATACCTGGTGTTATTGGTAATGTAACGGCACAAGCTATCTCAGTAATACCTATGTCGATACCGCATATTGAGTGTATCAAATGCAGAGCCTATGCAAGATGGGTTTGAAGCTGAGACAGATGAAGAACTTAGAACGAGGTATCTTAATCATGTGCGAAACCCTGGCACATCGGGCAATATTAACCATTATTATGAGTGGGCGATGTCAGTAGCTGGCGTTGGTGGAGCTAAAGTCATTCCTACATGGAATGGTGCAGGCACTGTAAAAGTGATTGTTGTAGATACCGAATATAAAAGTCGCATCCACTGAGATTGTTACGAAAGTACAGACCTATATAGATAAGGTACGCCCAATGGGTGCCGTGGTTGCTGTAAAAACGGTAGAGCCTACAACGATAAATATATCAATTCATCCAGAAGGGGCGTTTAATCTAGATGTATTTAAAGAGTTAGTGAAAGCTTATTTCATCGACTTAGAGCAACAAATTATAAAAGGGGGCCAGATGGTCAAGTTGTCATTGCCTAAAATCGGTAGCTTAGCACTAGATGCAGGAGCTATAGATTATACGAGGGTCACGTAGTAAATGGTCGTGCGGAATCTGTTACATTACGGGTAGATCAACTGGCAGTATTAGGTGAGGTGCAAGCTGTATGATCTTTTAATTTATTGAGAACCTATAAAGTAGATGTCTTGCGCTATTTGCCTAAATTCTTGAGCAAAGACAGTACTTTTTAAAGGGGCGCAAGATTCCTTGAGCGAAGAACATGAGAAACAACGGCTACTTGTTATTGATATATGTAAGCAGTTATTCGTTGAAAGTGCTACATGAGACTGGATAATTGGGAGAGAGTATATGGATTACACAATAAGCACTTACCAACAGGCCAACGACGTAATCTATTGCTTGTTAAAATGCAAGGTGCCCAAACGATTACTGAAGAAAAGTTACAAGAGATTGTAAATCTAGTATATCCACCGAAGAATGCGGTGGTAAAAAGAAAAATACAGGGCCTAATACATTTAAGGTTATCGTTGATACGATAGATGCACTTGATGAAATTCGGAGAGTTGTTGAGGCATATAAGCCAGCACATTTATCGTATTTACTTAGCCATGCTTTTACTAGTAAAGGCCCTATGATGATTAGTGGAGCGGTGTCGCAAATTGAACGTATTCATATTATGTCAGCAAAAGATCTGATAGAACAATTATAACAAGAGGACCCTATAGGTAAACTTGTTGGGGCAATCGCTATCAGAAGTCGGTTACAGTTTTAAAGGAGGGAAGCAGTGAGTAATTATAATAAGATAGTCACAACATTGGCGGGCAGTAACATGCTTGTAGAATCTATTAACCAAAAAGGCCTTTAATTTTTACAAGAGTGGCCTTTAGGAGACGGTACAGTATCAGATAACGAAAGTATTGAGCTGTTGACTGACCTTAAGCACAAAATATGCGATAACGGAGTTGAGTCCGTTAAGAAAAAAAGGAAATGGGGGAAATTGATGTAGTGGCTACTATTTCTAATAGTCGATTAACCACAGGATTCTATGCTCGTGAATTAGGGGTATTTGCAAAAGGTCGGTGAGAATGGAACAGAAAAATTGTTTGCCTATACTAATGCAGGAGCACAGGCAAGTTATACTACAGCAGTCACATCATTAGATGAAAAGTTAATTACGATTACATCTCTATGTAGGTAATGCCGAGAATGTAACCATTAATTTGAACAGTCAAATGTATGTAACAAAAAGATATGTTAGATAGCCTTAAGGGCGCAGTTGAAGGAAAAGTTGATACATATAAATCTGATGTTGATAATAAGATAGTCGCTAGCAAATCTACTATAGAGGGGTTATTAAACGCACATAAAGCAGATACAACGGCACATGGCTTGAGAAATACGCGGTGGCTCGCCCTTACCTAATGGTATTAGAAACTGGAACGATTTAACAGCTCCGTGAATTTACGAAGGAAATGCCAGTAATTTTGGATGGCCCAATGCGCCATCTCAAACAAAGGTTTATCCGTATGGTCAAATACAAGTCCATAAAACGGATGGAAATGTAATAATCCAAGAGTTTTACTCCTATGGACAAGGCAAGCCTTGCAAAAGAGCGAGCCGAACATTTTACAACGCTTGGTCAAGTTGGCAATACTACAATGATTGGGATAACAGCATCACGGAAGTAACAAAAAGCGACAACTGGCATTAATGTGAAAAAGGGCGACGGTACCGCAGAGTTGCTACAACTCTTGACATCTAATAAGGCGGATACTAACACTGCCCTTGCACCTACACTAGCTGTAGTTAAGGCGCTTATCGGGGACGTAAATATTGACGTTCCTAGCATTTTGAAAGCAAAAGGAGTTCGCTACGACTTCACCAATGAAAATGCTTGGTACATCTGCTTTGGTGAAGCTTTTGGAGGTTTAATTCTCCAAGGGGGATATGAGTCGATGAATATAACGAATCGCGCTCACGATAAGCGATACACCTATCCGATCACCCTATACCATTAGGCCTATTGTAATTTGTATGCAACGTGACCACAGGAACGGTTGATGCGGACGATTGGGCAACAAGTGGCACTTATAACGTGACTAAAACACAGTTTACGTACCTAAGTGCCCAAAATCAAACAATGGGATTCCAGTGGTCGGGCTATTGGGAAATAAGTCCAAGGGGAACTAATACTGTAGTTACTGAGCAACCGACTTTCTGTTACATTTGTCATTCAATCGAAAAATATTAGTATGTAAACGCATCGTTCAAGGAATATAGAACTAATCCTCAAGGAATTAACGGGGCGTCAATTTATACAGATGTTTACGGAAAACTAGAAACATTTTCATCACGGCTGACGTAGATAGTGGTAGCGAGACCGGAAGACTATAAAGGTTTGGTGGGTAGCTAGCTGGATTAGCCAAACAACCAAGGGGAAAGAGTTTTAATGTGTACAATGCTAGAGTTAATAAAATACACTTTCCAATTTCCTTTAAATCTGCTAGACATGTTTCAATTACTTCAGGAGGAGACAGTACATCTAACATACTACAAGCACTATATCAAAATAGGAGATTTTAACAATGATTCGTTTACTTGTTATGCAGATGATACAAGAGTAAATATTGCTCATTGGTTTGCGACTAGGATTGTAGTTATCCAAGGGGGAATTGCCACCACAGGCAGATTTTAATGGAGACTACAGCAATGTACCATCGCAACCTTTGCGCTTCGTTTTAAAAAGTATTAGCCATTGTTGGCAATTTGTACACGGAAGATTCGGAAGAAGCGAGGCAAATTATGACGATAATATAGAAGAGTTAACTATAAGTTCTGTAAAATTTAGACATTTTAAGCATACGTACATAGTTATTGGCGTTTAAATTCCAACCGCAATATAAGAATGCCTATAGAATTTAAATTTAACCTCATTATTTGTGGAACTATTGTCATCGTCAAAAATTATTTGTGCTACCATCATGACCAAGCGAATTATAAGTGCCCACTACCGTTAAAATTTGTTAAATTTATAGGGCGAATCTTCCGATGGCACCCCATGCCCTATCTCCCGTTGAGTCTGCTGTTTTTCCCTGGCGATTTAAGTAGGCGAATTGCCTTACGCAGTTGACATAATGACTTATGCGTATAAACGCCATCGGTAACATTACCGGCGGCGTGACCAAGCAGTAAGCGCTTGGCGTTGTAATTGGCCCCCTCATTATCGAGTCGCGTAGCGAAGGTGTGGCGACAGTCATGGGTTGTGTGCTTAGCATTAATGGCACGCATTGCCTTATTAAATTCTCTACTAAGTGATGAATAGGTACGGCATTCATGAATTACGTGAATAGTATTGAGCCTACGCTCGATGATAGGCCATATACGATCGTGAATAGGAATTGTGCGGATGCCTGATTTCGTCTTGGCTGATGTGATTTTAATCGTACGTTGCTTGCGGTTAATATCACGAGCCTTTAGGTTGATGAGTTCGAAGCCCTCATTCCGGTGTAAAGTAAAATCAATGGAATATCATGCAATGGGGATTCTAACCGCCATAAGCGGTTGATGGCTTGAGTGGTGAATGGTTTGTGTGGTCGCACTGGTTTATTGTGACCAAGGTTCAAAAACTTTGCATAGTTGGTGGCGCACCAGCCGTTAATTATGGCATAGTCGAATAACTGGCTAATCAAGGTTCGAACCTTCTTACATGAACTATAGGACAGTCCAGTACTTAGCATGTGGTCAATGATTGACTGTAATTGTAAATAGGTGATGTCGTGCATTGCTACATCATGAATGCTAACCAGGTGCGCAAATGCAGAACCGTAGTTGTTAAGGGTGTTAGTGCTAACACTCTTAGCATGCGACGGGAGCCACATGCCGTAGACTTCCTGGAGTGTAAGTGATTGGCGAGATTGTTGTAGCGCATCCACCGCTTCATCGTAGGTGGCATAATAGCCAACCACGGAATAAACAACATAAGGGCGCTTGCATGCACCTTTTACTTTTTGTATGAGCTTCATTGTATACCTCCACATAATAAAAAAGCTCTCATCATTTGACGAGAGCGGAGAATGTGATATAATAAGGTTACAAACAAGAAGAACCCGATGTGTGCAGGCGTTAGGTTCATCTTAAAATTGGATAGTTTATGATGACCCTAACGTGTAAGCGCTAGGGTCGTTGTATTATCAGAAACTATTTAAGCAACTGTAATACGGCAACTACTAAAGTAAGAATGGAAATGATTAGTTGAATCTTTTCATAATTACGCATAGTATCACCACCTTTCGGTGATGAACCTAACTCACATCGAGTTCTTAGAACAATTATAACATACTAGGCACCTCAAGGGTGCTTTTTATGCAATTTTTGCCTTAGAAAGGAGAACAAATATGGAAAAATCAATATTTATTTATTTTTAGATGATAATGGAACAAGAATCACATCCCTATTAGTCGGTGTGCATGCTGAATCAGAAGAAGCATGCCTTGAGCTTGCCAAGAAAGAGTATCCTGATCATAAGTATGTGACAGGTGGTGACGATATGCAAAGTCAGTTTGTAGACTATAAATGTTACATCGATGGAAAGTTCATTGACTACGTTCCCGAAGTTATTGAGCCTTCTAAGAAAGACAAAAATCGAAGCCTTGAAAGAAAGAGGCGGAGATTGCACGTGAAAAGTTAAAAGAAGTATTCTTGACTAAAGCAAATGAAAGGGCTTGCCAACTGATGACATCAAGGATAAATTCAAACAAATTGATGTTGACTTAATCAAGAAAATCAAGGAATTGAAATAGGAGGTATTTGCTATGCATGAGAAATATTGTGAATGGTGCGGAAGTGTACTTTTAGAAAATGATCGTTGCCCTGTAGAAGATTGCGTGCAAAATGTATTGTTAGATGCATTACATGATGCAGAGCAAGAAGAAGGTAAGAAAGATGACAATTCAAACGCATAATATTTTTAATGGAGCAGGGTGTGCCTTGCTCCTTCTTGTTAGAGTATAACAAGGAAGTCACAGCTGATAACCTATTTGCAGTGGTTAGGGGTAACAGTCGGGCGATGATGAATACATTGCTAAGTTTGAGATTGTTAAGGTGGAGAATGTAAGTGATGATGCGGTTACTACATTCAAATTGACGTTGAATGACGATATTCCTCAAGGTCGTTATGTATACGATGTGTTTGTGTATGATGCAAACAACAAGCCGAAATCTAAAAATTTTAAAGGGCCATGTATTGGTTAAAGGTAGCGTATCAGATAGGGGGCGATTAAATGGATGATGTTGTAAGGGTTATTGGTGGTGAAGAGCACGATGTCGTCAAAGTCGCTGACTATTCGGGATCAGGTGGCATTGGTCCTCGTGGGCCTAAAGGTGATAAAGGCGACAAAGGCGACAAAGGCGAGAAAGGCCCTCAAGGCATTCAAGGCGAACGTGGGCCAGCGGGACCAATGGGTCCAGTAGGGCCTAAAGGAGACACTGGCGAGCGAGGTGCACAAGGTGAACGAGGGCCTAAGGGTGATGATGGTCAGCAAGGGACACAAGGACCGATTGGCTTGACTGGTCCCAAAAGGTGAACAAGGTGACGTAGGCCCAAGAGGTCCGCAAGGGTTAGATGGTGCTCAAGGCCCTAGAGGGTTGCAAGGCATCCAAGGTGACGTGGGTCCTAGAGGTCCACAGGGGCCACAGGGCGAACAAGGACCACCAGGTCCACCGCGCTAATGCAACGCCACAAACCTTGACATTCGTTGACGGCCGATTGTCAATCAGCAACGGCAATACGGTAACAATTCCATTGTCAGCTAGTGCTAGTCCCTCAAATGTGGGGGCCTCGATAAAAACACATGATATCATTTGGGGTATAGCGATACCTGGGGATGGTGGCGGTGAAAGGGGATACTTGGAATGGTCCCCAAGCGTCGGGATTGGAAAGATACATTTAGATTTTAAAATGACTCAACCTAGTGGACTAGGTGGGATCATTTGCAGACTGCCCAATGAGTCACCCGTACCAGTACGATTTTTAGAAGTAGCCGTTAATTCGAACCTTAATAGCGTATATATAGAACCCGGAACTAGAGATATAAAAAGCTTGGGGCGTCGAAGGGAACAATCGACGATATATCGTAGATATCGTAGGATTTTGGCGGATGCCTTAAAATGAAATACGGAATTTTAATAATTAGAACTATCAAGAAAGGCTAACGCATGAACTATGGATTACTTGAAATTGTGACACTCATTAGTGGGGTGTTCGCAATCGCTAAGATGGTCGTGTGGTTGTACGACTCGAAAGTGAGCACAGAACGTGAGATGGAATTGCAAAAGGTCAAGAACGATTTCCTACTCAAGCAAGACGAATTACAAAAGCGCCTTGAAATTCAAGGGGCGACGGCGGAAAAATACCGTGAAGATGAATACACAGGCCATGCAACACTTGACCGAGAGTATCAGCGATCTCAAGGAAACGATTAAGGATACGCAAGAAAAATGGTGTTTTTGACAAAAAGAGCAGGCTACAATAAAAAGCATCGGTGAAGTCAGCTCACTATAGAATTGATGAATTAAAGGGAGCGAGGATGTGACAATCGAATTAAACAAAATTGTAATGATAAATAAGGCTAATGGTATATTTCAAAAACATCCCAAGAATGGCTTTTATATGAGCGTGGCCAACATATGAGATTGAGATTTTATGACAAAAAACAAGAATTAATTAACAAGGCTAAGGATATATTCCAAAACATCCGAATTGCCAACATTCGCCCTACGGGGGTGTTGGCTACACGGCTACTAGTGCTAGTTATGCTAGTGCCAATAATGCTGGTAGTCGTGGAATATGTGCTTGCATTCACTAAAGGGCATGTATCGGATGACATGGGAAAGCTCATCTCGGTGGGCGTTAATATTATCGACTACATATTCACCCCTAGCGTGTTAACAGCCCTCGTAGGGTTCTTGGCGCTATGGGTGGACAAAGATGGGGACGGAGTCCCTGATTCATTAGAAAAGGAGGATAAACGATGAAAAAAGGGTTTGATATCTCAGCATGGCAAGAGAAGGAAAGCGGAATACCTTATTATGATGAGTATCGTATGCGACAAGCTAAAGACGAAGGCAATGAATTCGTAATTATCAAATTGGGCGAAAACTATACTGTTGATGAGTTCTTCGAGCAACACATTACCGCTGCACTAATGCAGAATTAGAAGTAGGGTGTACTATTTCAGCCATGCTTATGATGAGGCAACTGCTAGCCAAGAAGCGGACTGGGTGATCAATACTCTAAATAGCTATGGGTATGCAGATTATCACTTGAAAGCCGGTATTTGGTACGATTATGAGGAGCACAGACAATTACGAAATATGATTAATGCAGGGCGTTGACTGACCAAGGTATGACTAATTGTATGAGCGTTTTTATTAATAGATTATGGAGAGTTGGATTTGCAAATGTAGGAATCTATAGCGGTTATTCCTTATTGTGGGACGAAACCTACGCCTATAGCCAAATGCCTAGCGTTCCTGTATGGTGCGCACAATATGGCTCCAGTGAATGTGATTATCCAAATATTAAAATATGGCAATACTCCGATTGTGGAGTTGTTGCAGGCTTAGAAGTCGATGTAAATTATATGTATTAAGAGGTAGGCTAATGTATGAAACAATTAAGAATTACATTAATCGCTATTCTTGGGTTTGGTATCTTCTTATGGCAGGCATTGCACGCTTATGTCATCGGATTATCTACGGTGGAGGTAACGACTCCGACTATAACCGTACCATTGAACACACGGAACGAGTTAAAAGAGAACAACGGGAAAGCTTTTGAACTTAATAAGGACCTCACGGATTCCGTTGAGCGAAGCACAAGCCTTAACCGTGAAGCAAGCGAGCGAATTGACAGAGCTCAAGAATATCAACGTCAAGCAATCACAAGAATTGATGAGAGCGCAAAACGAATTGACGAAGCGGCGAGAATCCTTGAGCGAAATGCAGAGCTCATTGAACAAGTTGAGCAAAGACATCAAACACAATCAGCAAACGGAAAAACGACTACACCGCCAACGAAACACGTGGGCGCTGATTAGTGGCTTACTGATTGTTGGTTTAGTTGTAAAAATAAAATTTCATATACTAATAAAGCCTATCAACCACTGATATATCAGTATTGATAGGCTTTTTATTAATAAAATACTTGCAAATAACACGAAACCGTGTTATAATATATACATAGGGAAGGAGGTGAAACCGTTGAAACGGTATAGGAAGAAAATAAAAAAGTGGCTACCAATTATAACAGCGCTTATCCAACTAGCGATTGCGGTAATAGAACTGTTAAATAGATAACCACAGGGGCTCGAAAGAGCCCCACATCTTCCATACTATTATATCAATGGAACGCATATGATTTTCAAGGTTGACTTTAATAATTAGTGTAATAGCATTTGTACTATCTGTTTACACGTTAATCATCGTATTAGAGTGCTGTAATGAAATTAGAAGATGTAATGACTACACAAGAAGTCGGAGAACGTTGGGGGATTCCTGCGGACTCTATCAAACAATGTTGTTTAAAGCGGTATGCTAACAAGCAGTTTACCGATGAGGAATGTCGCAAGTCGGGTAAATCATGGTTAGTCACAGTAGATGGTATGTCAAGGCTATATGGAGAAGAGAAGCGTAAGTGATTTGGAAATAATATTAATACAATAGTAAGGAATAAAAAAATAATGCACGCAGTTTTACAAATTAGCTAAAAATAGCTAGCTGTGAACTGCGTGCATTTTTCAAGAAATCAAGTAAGTCAGGGGTCAAGCGGGGTCAAAATGGGGTCAACTTGAAAAAGTTAGGTCAATCAATTTTAGTGCTACAAAACAAAAGAACCGCACGGCTGTACGGTTCTAGCTGTGAGTGGAACACCGTGGGTTCGAACCCCGGACCCTCTGATTAAGAGTCAGATGCTCTGCCGACTGAGCTAGTGTTCCATAAGATTTGTGAAGCTATGGTTTCATTATAGACCTATCATTCAAATTTGTAAACGAAAAATTTATAATTCACATAGGTAACTACTTGCTATTTAAGATGTTCTATGTAATAATGAGAGGTCAGGAATTGCCTGGCTTTTTAGATTGCATTTGACATAGGCTCCCACATGTGTAGTCTATATTAGTATGTTTATGATGTAATAGCCGTCTAGGCACATAAAGAGAGGTGTAAACTGATGCGTAACGCAGTAACTATGGCTTGTACTGAATGCAAGCAACGTAACTATCAGACAAACAAAAAAACAAAAACAACCCAGATCGTATTGAAATGAACAAATTCTGCAAATTCTGTGGTAAACACGTTACACCGTGAAACAAAATAATTATTAATTATTTGTTAACGTGAGGATGTGATATCATGGCAGTATCCAATTCAAAAGCTCAAACGCAACAAAACAACAACGGCAAATTCGTCCGTGAAGTTCGTTCTGAGCTGAAGAAAGTAGTCTGGCCTACACGTAAAGAACTTGTGAATTATACAATTGCTGTGTTTGTAGCGGTATTATTAATTTCTGCTATTATCGGTGTTGTTGACGCAGTGTTCGCAGAACTTTTCAAATTATTGAAAAAGCGCTGTAAGGTAGGAGGCCTTTTAGATGGGAACAGATAAAAAGTGGTATGTATTACATACTTATTCAGGCTACGAAAATAAAGTAAAAACCACTTTGGAGTTGAAAGTTCAAGCTATGGGAATGGAAGATGTGATTTCTAGCATTTTAATTCCGATGGAAGATGAAATCGACGAAAAAGATGGTGTAAAAAAAGTAGTAAAACGCAAAAGTCTTCCCGAGGCTATGTGCTAGTTGAAATGGAAGTGAACGATGAATCGTGGTACGTGGTGCGTAATACACCGTGTGTAACAGGGTTTCGTAGGTTCTGCCACTAAACCGGTACCACTATCTGATTCTGAAGTAGTCTACATCTTAAAAGTCCCAAGGACTTGATCAAGAACCAACACGGAATCTTGATGTTGAAGTAGGAGAAACTGTTCGAATTATATCCGGTGCCTTTGAAGACAGAACAGGCGTTATTACTGAAATCAATCACGAACATTCTAAATTACGTTTAAAATGTAGAAATGTTTAATCGTGAAACCCTAGTAGAGGTAGAATATTCTCAAGTTGAGAAAAATTCTTTAATATATACTATAACTCTAAACTTTTAGGCTACTGGGAGGTTGCTAGTGGGAGGGGCAATTTCGCTCCGTTACCACCACATTTTGACGCAAGGAGGTGTAATCACCATGGCTAAAAAAAGTTAGTAAAGTTGTGAAATTACAGTGCGAGGCTGGTAAAGCGAGTCCAGCGCCACTGATTGGTCCAGCCTTTTGGGTCAAGCAGAGTGTTGATCATGCGGGTTTCGTTAAAGAATTTAACGAAAGAACAGCTCAACAAGTCGGGTCTTATCATCCCAGTTGTTATTACTGTATACGAAGATAGAAGCTTCACTTTCATCACAAAAACTCACCAAACTGCAGTTTTATTGAAAAAGCAAAGCAGTATCCCAAAAGGATCTGGAGTACCCTAACCGTGATAAAGTAGCTAAAGTTGGTCGCGATAAAGTTCGTGAAATCGCTGAACTTAAAAATGCCTGACCTAAATGCTAACACTGTAGAGCAAGCTATGCGTATGGTAGAAGGTACTGCACGCAAAGATGGGCATTGAAATCGTTGATTAATTAGCGTACGGTATGTGACTCACATATCGGTGGGAGGGACATCCCGTTACACCACATAAGGAGGAATAAAAATGGCAAAAAGTAGGTAAGAAATATGCTGAAGCAGTAAAACTTATCGAAGCAGATAAATTCTACGAACCAGTAGAAGGTATTGAATTAGTTAAGAAAACTGCCACTGCAAAATTCGACGAAACAATCGAAATCGCTTTCAATTTGAACGTCGATCCTAAATACGCTGATCAACAAGTTCGTGGTGCCGTTGTATTACCACATGGTACAGGTAAAACTCAACGCGTACTGTATTTGCGAAAGGCGACAAAATTAAAGAAGCTGAGGATGCTGGCGCAGATATCGTTGGTTCCGAAGAATTAGTAGCAAAAGTACAAGGTGGTTTCAGCGACTTCGACGTTGTTGTAGCTACTCCTGACATGATGGGGCCAAGTTGGTCGTTTAGGTAAAATTTTAGGGTCCTAAAGGTTTAATGCCAAACCCCTAAAGTTGGGTACTGTAACACCTGACGTAGCTCGTGCTGTTAGCGAAATTAAAGGTGTAAAATCGAATACCGTACAGATAAAGTCGGTATCATTGCTTGTCCTATCGGTAAAGCATCTTCGATGATGCGAAATTACTTGACAATTTCCGTACAATCGTTGATACTATTGTTAAAGCTAAACCTGCGTAGCAACTAAAGGTCAATACATTAAAAACTGTGACACTTAGCTCCACTATGGGTCCCGGCGTTCCTATGAACGTGTTTAAATTAACAAGCACCAACAAGGAACAATAATTATATATGTTCTCTTAGCTGTAGACGGTCGCATCATCTGATTTAATGAGGAAACCTCGTCCCGCTGAGGCTGAATCCAATCTATTATGGAATGACTCTCGACCTCAACGTCTTCGTTGGAGGTCGTTTTTACGCTAAGATAGTACATAGAAAAATCACCAAAAATCTACAAGGAGGTATTCTAATGGCTGTCACTCAACAAAACCAAGCAGTTGTAGCTCAAATGAAAGAAACTCTTTCTGAAGCGAAAGGTGCTGTATTAGTTGGTTATAGCGGTTTGACTGTTGCTCAAGTAACAGATCTTCGTCGTAAATTCTTGGCTGAAGGTGTGGAATACAAAGTAATTAAAAATACTTTGACTCGCATCGCTGCTAACGAATTAGGTTACGAAGCTTTCTCTGAGCATTTAGAAGGTCCTACTGCATTAGCAACTTCTAGCACAGACGCTGTAGCTCAGCTCGTATTCTTGAAAACTTCATTAAAGACACAAAAACTGAAGCTTTAACTGTTAAAGCAGGTATTGTGGAAGGTGAAGTTTTGACTGCTCCAAAAGTACAAGAAATTGCAAACTTGCCGAACCGCGAAGGTATGCTTTCCATGCTTCTTTCCGTGCTTCAAGCTCCAGTTCGCAATGTAGCGTACGCAGTAAAAGCTGTTGCGGAAGCAAAGACGAAACTGTTGCATAATAGCAACACAATTAACTAAGATAACATATATCAAAAATGGAGGATATCAATCATGGCATTGAACATCGAAAAACATCGTTGCTGAATTAGAAACTGCAACTATTTTTAGAACTTAACGATCTTGTAAAAGTCAATCGAAGACAAATTCGGCGTAACTGTCACGCCCTGTAGCTGTAGCTCAGCCGGTGTCGCTACTGGTGGCGCTGAAGCTAAACCGAATTCGACGTAATTTTAAAGATGCGCTTCCAAAATCAACGTAATCAAAGTTGTACGTGAAGCTACTGGTTTAGGCTTAAAAGAAGCCAGCTATCGTTGACGGCGCTCCTGCCGCTGTTAAAGAAGGCGTAGCTACTGCTGACGCTGAAGCTTTAAAAGCTAAATTAGAAGAAGTCGGCGCTAGTTGAATTGAAATAATTGATTCGTTAGTCATGAGCCCCTTGAACATTCGTGTTGAGGGGCTTTTATGTTATAATACAATCATTAGATGTAATTCTGAGATGTAGAAAATTAGAGGAGGAAATGGTTATGATTATAGTATTGAATGTAGTTTGGTTTATTGTCGCATTTCTTGTTGTTGGATTTTCTTTAGATTCATGTTTTGAAGGTCCATTTAGATATAAGTATTATGGTGGTATTTTAATTCAGTATTGTATACTTGCGATGATGCTATTGATACCGGCTAACATTGCTCATAGAAAAGGCAAATCTTTTAGTTTATTTTATATTTATGGAATATTGTTATGGATAGTTGCTATTATACATTCTATTATGATGTCTTCTGATAAGGTTAAGGCAGATCCAGACAAATATAAGTCCCTGCCCGTATTGTGGAGAAACAGTACTTAAAGTTGCTACAAAAATGTAAACATTGTCATGAACAAATTTAGATTGAAAATGAAAAGCATAGAGAACTAGTAAGTTTAAAGGTAGCTTATATAACAAAAATGATGAATGACGGGCAAATTAGCCTGTCTTTTTATATTAAAAACCTTCGATATATGGTATACTTAATAAAATGATATAATCACAGAATCTATTGTGAAGACTGTAGGATACAAGCGCTATTGCATGGACGTACTGTACTCTTTGGATAGGTATTTTATATATAATGCTAATAATGTTAATTAAGTAGAGGTATATTATGAAAATTATTATATCCCCTAGTAAAACAAAAAGATATAAAAAGGCACTCCTAGTGGACCTATGTTTGCATCACATATGACAGAACAAATTGTGAAACACATGCAAGGTGCATCAAAAGAAGGTCTAGGGAAGGCTTTAAAAATAAAAGATACAGTCTTAGATGAAGTATATGGTTTTTATCAAAATTATGACAAAGAAGTAGAAGGGATGGCAGCTGCTCAGTTATGATGGGTTGTCATTTAAAAATTTTGACTATGAAGGTTTATCTGACACAGGCAAAGCATTTGCTAATACTCATGTATGGATTGGATCTGCCTTGTATGGTTTAGTAGCTCCTAATAGTGGTATCAAAGGGTATCGGCTAGATTTAATTGATCCTGTATTGAAAGCAGAAAAACGAACCTCTATGCATGGTGGCAACCTTTTGATTGATGCCGCAGTGGCTGAGGAAGATAGGATTCTAAACCTAGCTTCAAGGAATATTCTAATGGATTAACCATCCGAAGATGGTGACCGTAGAGTTTTTAGAACGTCGTAATGGTGTATGGAACAATTAGGTACTTCATCGAAACAGATGCGTGGCTCTTTGGCACATTATATCTGTGAACATCAAGTGATGGAACTTTACAGTTACCAAAAAGAATTAAAAGGATTTGTATTGGATCCATTGCCTACAGCTATAGATGGGTCAATTACCATTGCCTATCGTGAAGGAAATGATAGGTATTACATGTGTTTTAACAGAGGAATTATGACAGTAGATAGTATTTTACAAAAAGACCTTGTCGGCGACGAGTGGTTAACTTTGAAGAGGAATTGCGTTTTCTCATGACCAGTACTGATGAGGAAGAATTACAAAAATATATAAAAAGCCTACGAGGTAAAAGTCATGTAGATAAGGCAGCCTATTATCGTGGATTGATTGAGTTTTCCAATCGTTGTATCAAAAACTGTTTATATTGTGGTATTCGCCATGAAAAACAGTAAAACGGAGCGCTTTGATATGTCCCGTGATGACGTATTAAAAATGGCGCAATGGGCCTATGACCATGAATACGGGTCTTTGACATTGCAGTCCGGTGAGCGCACAGATGATGCCTTTGTAGAGTATGTGGTAGAACTCATCCGAGATATTAAAAAGTTAGCAACGATGAGCTAGGGTATTACCATGTGTGTAGGGGAGCAGTCAGAAGAAGCCTATCGCCGTATGCGTGAGGCTCGGGGCAGACCGCTACCTTCTTCGTATTGAAACGACGAATAAAGACTTATTTGAGATGATTCATCCTAAGGATGCCTTGCACTCCTTCGAGACTCGTGTAAATTGCTTACAATCGTTGCGCAAGGTAGGGTTCCAAGTGGGTACTGGCGTTATGATTGGCTTGCCAGGGCAAACCTTAGACGACTTGGTGAATGATATCTTATTCTATCGTGATATGGATATTGATATGATCGGTATGGGTCCTATGTGGTGCATCATGACACACCGTTAGGGCAACGAGCTCTAGAGCTAGGTATTGACTCGCAAGAGGGCAAATTAGAACGAGTGCAGTTAGGCTTAAAAATGATTGCCTTAACTCGTCTCTTCTTGAAGGATGTCAATATTGCCGCACTACAGCTTTGCAAGCATTAGATAAATTAGGCGTGAAAAAGGTTTTGGCGCTGGGAGCGAATATTCTAATGCCGATCATTACAGTACCCGAGCATCGTGCAAAATATTTGCTGTACGATAACAAGCCTTGTGTAGATGACAATGCGGACCAATGTAAAGAATGTTTAACTCGTCGAGTGATGTCCATCGGGGACCGTGTAGGTTGGAAAGAGCAAGGCAATTCGCAACATTACAAAAACGGATTCATATAATTTTCATGTGAGTGATGAATTTATTAAATGAAATATTGCGACATAATCGAGAATTTTTGGATCATACTAACCAAGAACATGGGGATGAAGTACCAACAGTGAGCAAGGTGCCAACCCGTGAAATTGCAATTTTTGACCTGTATGGATACGCGATTGGTAAACTTTATGGAGCAAGCCCTCGGCATTGAACGAGGTCATGCAGAAGGTGATTAAATCGGCAGGCAATTCCATTTCGGTATGTTTGATAGCGTGGTGCGTAGCCTGCTGATGTATTTATGAGCTAGGAGTGTCAGGAAATTTTTCGTCATTGGACACTACATGAATGGTATAGCGAAGACCACTTCTGAAAGTTTAACCAAGGCTATGTTATCTCGTGGTGTAGCGCCAGAAGCAATCAAATGGTGCACCCATAATTAGAGCATTGGGCAGATGGGTTCTCGCATCCAGTGGACAATGTACAGGAAACGGTGAGCATGCTCCGCATGAATCTGCGTTGATTCCAAAAGATGTGGCTGTTCATGGTCTCATGATGCATCCAAACACTGGAGAAGTAGAAGTAGTAGAAGTTGGCTATGAATTATAAAAAGTGATTGACAAATAGAATCAACTTATGGTATTCTTAATGAGTATCTTGGAGGATTACTCAAGAGGCTGAAGAGGACGGTTTGCTAAATCGTTAGGGTCGGGTTACCGGCGCTAGGTTCGAATCCTAATCCTCCGCCACAGAAAAGAGCACATATGTTACATGTGTGCTCTTTTGTTTTTCTTTTCCTAAAAATCGTCAAATAAACGTCAAAAAGTTATGGACGATATTCGTGTTGGTTATGATTAAATTTTATTTAATAAAAATACTATAAAAAGTGATATAAAAATAGTTTACGAGATAATAACTATCTGTCATTTCACAAAATACGTAGACTCTGTATACTACAGACATGCAATAAGAACACACTCACTTCGAGGTGTATATATCAGGAAGGAAGTAACTAAGATGAGTTTAGTAACAGCATGGATAGAAAATTTAAAACAACATCGTTTAGAAGCATGTGAACCAAGCCAATGCAAAGACAATAGCATCAAAAGGCTGGCTACATCCTTGGACTTCTGAATTTGCAAGATGAAGAGTTGTAGAAATGTTGTAGCAGAATCTCTGCACCATTAATTTAGCGTACTTTCCTTTATATAGAGGACTCCAACAAGAAGCACAAAAAACCACGGTGAAGGAAGACACCGTGGTTTTTTGTTGCTTGTTTTAAAGTTTGCGAATCCTTTGTGTAAAGAATTTGAGTCAGGAACCGTATTTGATGAGTATCGGTTGTATATATGTTAGATATATAGCTTTATTCTTCAGATATATTGGTGCTATACGGTAATTCTACCGTCGAAGGTCTTGCAATTTGCCAAGTTAGATGGCCCCAGTTAGTTGGTCAAATCTGTTTCTAGATCAGTGACAGCATCTGGTTCCACATAGATTTCAATAGAATGACTAGATCGGTAAAGGATGCCGTGTAGTGAAGCCCTAATGTTTGCAATTGTCTTTCGATGGCACCAAAGTTGGAATAGTCACAGAGATTGTTACAATTTGACGAGGTGCAATGAGTAGTTTAGGACCTTCTTGGACAGCCTTGGCCGCACTATGTGAGTAGGCCCGAATGAGACCACCAGCACCTAATTTAATACCGCCGAAGTAACGAGTTATAACGACTGCTACATTGGTGATCCCCGTCTTTTTTAATACTTCCAGATAGGTTTTTCCCGCAGTGCCTGAAGGCTCGCCGTTGTCAGAGGATCGTTGTTGTTCTTGACGAGAGCCAATGGCATAGGCAGTGCAGTTATGGGTGGCATCCCAAAAATTCTTTTTGAAATGCGCTGGATAAAAGCTTGTGCCTCCGCTTCATTGAGACACAGGTGCAATGGTTGCAATAAAGCGAGATTTCTCTATGACATATTCAGTTCGAAATTCATTGGCTATCGTAATATAAGATTGGGGAATATCTGACATAAGAACTCCTGTAGGGGAATAATAAAAATTAGTTTACAATATTTGTCTATTTATAGTATAACATAACTTAGTGGTATACCGCTGTTTATTCAAAAAGACTATGAAAAAGTTGGATATATGTTAATATATTTATATCAGAAAAATTAGATATACTATATAAACTGTACGTAATTAGGAGGAACTATGCGTAAAGAAGAGTTTTTCTACTGTAGGCATGCACTGCGCTTGTAGGGCGTGTAGAAAAAAGTAGTTAGCAAAATTAGATGTGTAGAAGATGTGAAAGTCAATTTGCTGACCAATAAAGGAACAGTGACCTACACAGAAGATACTGCGATAGGTCTCGCAGAAGTGATTCGTCGCCATTGAAAAATAGGCTTTGGTGCTCATGTGGCTACAGATGAAGGTGTGGCGGTAGAGCACCATCCCATAAAAAGCAATACATACGACTAGGTGTGGCGCGCTCATGGCGATCCCTATGATGGTATCCATGATGGGTCATTATCTATAGCATTGGCCGATGCTATCCCATGAAATCGAATTAATTTTTAGCCACCATTGCTCAATTTGGAGCGGGCTGGATTTTTATACCAGTGCCTTTGCTACCATTCGCAGTGGCACACTACTATGGATGTACTAGTAGCATTGGGCACTTCCGTAGCCTATGGGTTCAGTATCTATCAAATGGTGGTGGGGAACCATGATGTCTATTTTGAAACCTCTGCGTGGCTCATTACTTTCATTTTATTAGGCAAACTATTAGAGGATATCGCTAAGGGGTCGTACGTCCGAGGCTATCCAAAAATTAGTAGCATTACAACCGAGTGTAGCTCACGTGGAACGCAATGGGGAATGGATGGACATTCCTACGAAGGAGATTGTCCTAGGCGACAAAAATCCGGTGCGGCTGGTGAAAAAAGTGCCGGTAGACGGCATTATTTTAGAAGGTCAATCCACGGTGGATGAGGCTATGCTGACAGGTGAAAGTGTACCCGTAGAAAAAGGACCTTCCAGCCAAGTCATGGGGGCCACAGTCAATGTATCGGGTACGTTTATTATGAAAGCCACTGCTATTGGGGAAGAAACTATGTTATCCCAAATTATCAAAGTGGTGGAACAAGCGCAAGCGTCTAAAGCGAGCATTCAGCGTATTGCCGATGTGGTGGCATCCTATTTTGTACCGGTGGTCATCGGAATTGCCGTCCTTACAATGGGAATTTGGTATTTCGGATTAGGATCTACCGTAGGAGATGCTTTATTATATGGCACAGCAGTACTTGTCATTGCCTGTCCGTGCGCCTTGGGATTGGCGACACCGACATCAATCATGGTAGGTTCAGGACTTGGAGCAGAACATGGGGTGCTCATTAAAAGTGCAGAGTTTCTAGAAAAAGCAGGTCATATCAATGCCATCATCATGGATAAAACAGGGACGTTAACAAAAGGGGAACTATCTGTTACAAAAGTGATATACACTGCAGGGGATGAAATGTATAATTTGGCTTTCACAGTAAACCTTGAAAAAGGATCTACCCATCCCATTGCACATAGCTATCGCTAAATACGGTGCTAGCAAAGGTACCACAGATGATTGTGAAAGATTTCCAAGACATTCGAGGCAAAGGGTTAGAAGGACGCATAGCAGACAAACATGTCATAGTCGGTCATACTCGCTGGATGCAAGAGCTAGGCATTGATATAACCCCATGGCAAGCAGAGATTCACAGCTTGGAAGAACAAGGCAACTCCGTATCCATCTTAGTTGTGGATGGTGTAGTGCATGGCATTTGGGCTGTAGCGGATACATTGCGACCAGAAACGCCAGAAGTGGTGAAAGCCCTACAAGACCAAGGTATTGAGGTGTGGATGGTAACAGGGGACAATGCGCGCACAGCGAAGTATGTAGCTGCGCAAGCAGGAATCACCCATGTGGTAGCGGAAGTACTGCCGCAAGATAAAGCAAATACCATCGCCACATTACAAAGTCAAGGAAAATCCGTTGGCATGGTGGGAGATGGTATTAATGATGCGCCAGCCCTAGCGCTAGCAGAATATTGGATTTGGTATTGGACACGGTACAGACGTAGCCATTGAGGTATGAGATATTGTCTGGTGCAGAAATGATTTGCGTACCTTAGTACAAAGCCGTGGCGATTAGTCATGAAACGATGACAAATATTAAACAGAATTTATTCTGGGCATTAATCTTCAACTGCATTGGCATTCCATTTGGTAGCCATGGGCTATTTAAGTCCTATCATTGCTCTGGCACAGCTATGGCATTTAGCTCTGTCACTGTGGTGAGCAATGCGTCTGCATAAACGGGCACATATAAATTAATATTGTATTCACGATTCCTGGGAACTTTAATAGTTAGAGTTCTAGGAATTCTCAAAATAATCTAATAACCTAGCGATAAAACTGTTATTTGGATATAAAATAGAACCCCAACTCAAGGGAAGAAGAGTTGGGTTTTGTTTTCAGACTGCGTCCTATCTATTTCACTCAAAGGTTGGGGTATATTCTAATAGTATGGGCGTACGTATTTGAATCAACCTTTTTTGTGCTTACATTTACCAGCTGTGTTGCCGCTCATAATGCGGTTGAACATAGCGTGGATTTCCTCGGAAGATTGACCTTCTTCACGAGTCGCTTCAACATGACGCATTGCCATATCGTAGCGTGCTAATTTTTCTGGATCGTTCGCGTAGAATTCGCGACCTTTGTGTCCACATGCCATAGGGATAGCCTCCTTATACAATACAGTTTATACTTATTAACTTGCTCATTGAGGACTCCTGTACATCTTGTACCTGTCCTCTGGTATTATAATAAAGTATATGGTTGTGGTGGAGTCAACAACAAAAATAATTATTTTTGAAATTTTTGTATTCTTTATCAACCGTTGATACTACAGTGTTTTTGATGACTGAAAGTTTTTGGGGATCGACTTTTTATGAGAATTAATTTAATAATGTAGAAAATACATGAATGAAAGTTGATATGTTAAAAAGCCCATAATTATGCTATAGTATAGATATGACTAAAACTATATACCTATAGTTTAGTTTTGTTTGGAAATCGATGAATTACATAGAAGATCATCATAGAAAAGGACGGTGTCTATGCGAAATATTTATATGACGATTGGAGATGTGTCGAAGATTTACGGCATATCGAAACAAACTATCCTATATTATGAAAAATTAGGATTGTTTCCGCTCTGCAAAAATTGAAGAGAATGGATACCGCTATTACACATTAGAAGAATGCTATCGACTAGAGATTATTTTTGACTCTGATTGAATCTTTCCTTGAAAGACATCCAAGACTATGTGGAACATCGAGGGGCACATATGCTGAAAAACCTTACTAGAAGATGCACGCTATGGATTTGATCAGGAGATTAATGATTTATACACCAATAAGATGAATTTGAGAGAACTCTGTTTAATTTTGGAACGGTATTTAAAAAAATCCTCAAAACAGATTGTTCTTCGGCATGAAAGAAGAATCCTTCATGCCTTAACGCCGTACGATGCCACAGAAAGGGGAAAGAAAAAAGTATTTACTCTATTAGAACATCAAGCGCACCTTTTACAAGATATTCCTTTTAAAGCCATTCAAATTGGTATGGCTATTGATGGTGAAGTCTATGAACAGGGGGATATCATCAAATACAGTCATTATTGCACCGATGTAGGATTTGATTATGAAGGCGATATGGAGATCGTTACACGTCCGCGGGGATGTATTTAGAAATGTTCTATACGGGACTCTATGAAGAACAGGCGCAGTGGATGTATGATAAGGTCAGCAGTTACTTGTCCTATGAAGGATTGCAAATCGCTGGGGCCGTATACATAGAACCAGTGCGAAATTATTGGACAGAAACCGATCGGAGCACCTATCTATCTAAAAATTACAATACCTGTTGAGGAATAGACTGTAAAGGTAATTTACTTTTACAACTATTGACAAGTCTTGTAAATATTGGTAATATAGGGTGTAAATATTTTTTGCTTGACAGATGATACTTTCAAAAGGAGCGCTAGAGGAGGGGACCATGGAAGAACGAATGACAATTAGTTTGTTATTAGATTTTTATGGATCCTTGCTGACGGAGCGACAACGAGAGTGTTACGCTTTTGCATCACGAAGATGATATGTCATTAGGTGAAATTGCAGAAGAATTGAGCATCTCTAGACAAGCTGTTCACGACAATATTGAGCGAGCGAAGTCCAGTATGGAGGCCTATGAAGGGAAAATTACACCTTATTGAACAATATTTACGACGGCAACAGATTGTGAAGGAATTGAAAACACAATTGGAATCAGTCACATCTACATCGATTCAATCATTATTAACACAATTGAGGGCTAGTATGGCTTTTGAAAATTTAACACATAAATTGCAAGAAGCCTTTGCATCCTTAAAAGGAAAAGGTAAAATTTCTGAAGATGATGTCAACCTAGCGTTGCGACAAGTTCGCTTTGCCTTGTTAGAAGCAGACGTAAACTTCGCAGTAGCGAAAGATTTCATTGCTCGTATAAAGGATAAAGCTTTGGGGGAAGAAGTATTCAGCTCCCTGAACCCAGCGCAAACGGTCATTAAAAATTGTGAATGACGAATTGACGGCTTTTATTAGGTGGTACTGAAAGTCGGATTATGATTTCTCCGAAAGCGCCGACCATCATTATGTTGGTAGGTTTGCAAGGGGGCAGGTAAAAACGACGACGGGCTCGGTAAGTTGTCCGTACATCTTCGCAAACAAGGGAAACACCCAATGCTCGTAGCAGACCGATGTATATCGTCCGGTGACGATTAAACAGTTGCAAGTCCTTGGTTCACAAATCGATGTACCGGTCTATGCCAACGAAACAGCGAGGAGCAAATCCTGTGGAAATTGCTCAGAGCTGGTATTGAAGAGGCAAAACGACTCTTTAAAGATATCGTTATCATCGATACAGCGGGTCGCTTAGCCATTGATGAAACGTTGATGGATGAATTAGCTAACATCAAGCGCGAGGTAAAACCCTCATGAAATCTTGCTTGTGGTGGATGCCATGATTGGTCAAGATGCAGTGGGAACGGCTGAAGCATTTAATAATTACCTAGGCCTAGATGGTGTTATTTTTAACGAAAATGGATGGGGATGCTCGTGGTGGTGCGGCACTTTCCATTAAAGCTGTCACAGGTACACCAATTAAGTTTACTGGTACTAGCGAAAAGATGGATGGTTTAGAAGTATTCTATCCAGATCGTATGGCCTCTCGTATCCTTGACTTAGGCGATTTCAAAACGTTGATTGAAAATGTGCAAAGTACTATCGACGAAGAAGAAGCGAAAAATGGCTGAAAAATGGCCAAAAATAGCTTTTACTTTTGGACGATTTCTTAGCACAAATGAATCAAATCCGTAAATTGGGACCGTTAGCAAAACTTATTGGGCATGTTGCTCGGTATGGGTAAATTGAAAGACCAATTAGCGGGCTTTGACTTAGATAATAAAGAAGTACGTCAAATTGAAGCCATTATCAAATCCATGACGATGGCGGAACGTACGGATCCTAATATATTGAATGGGTCTCGTCGTAAACGTATTGCGGCAGGCTCTGGTACAACTGTACAGCGAGTGAATCAGTTGATCAAACAATTTGAAGAGGCTCGCAAGTTTATGAAACAGATGCAGTCTATGAGCAAAAGGTAAGAAGGGCATGTTCCCTAAATTACCGTTCATGGGATAATATTCTATTTAAGGAGGTGAAAGAAGAATGTTAAAAATCCGTTTAACTCGTTTAGGGTGCTAAAAAGCTCCTTTCTATCGTATCGTTGTTGCTGACTCCCGCGCTCCACGCGAAGGTCGTCCAGTTGATACAGTAGGTCAATACGATGCTACTAAAAACCCGAGCAATCGTTAATATTGACGAAGAGAAAGCATTAGAATGGTTGGGTAAAGGTGCACAACCTACTGATACTGTTCGCTCCTTGTTCAAAAAACATGGTGTTATGCAAAAATTTGCTGACGCTAAAAGATAATTAATAGAGAGGCGTACTGTGATGCAAGAATTAATTACATTAATTGTTCAATCATTAGTTAAGCAACCTGAAGCCGTTTCTGTTACGATGGAAATCCGCGATCACGTGGAAGTCTATGAAATCCGTGTCGCTCCTGATGACATGGGTAAAGTAATTGGAAAGCAAGGTAAGATTGCGAAAGCGATTCGCGCTGTGGCAAAAGCGGTGACTATTAAAGAGAACAAGAAGATATCCGTTGATATTGTCTAAAAAGGTGGTACCATGGAAGAAATGACATTACGCGTACCCGTGGCAATTAAGTCTAAGGTTACGGACACTTTAAAAAACAAAAATCCTTGCTGATTTACAACAACAAATGGACATGGTGGATCAAGATTTACAACAAATCGAGTTCCAAGCAAAACGTTTGTTAAGTGAATAGCAAAAATTGACGCACTGAGGTTTAATCCAGTTGCGTCAACAAATCGAGGAAGAAAAGCAACAACGCGTAGCTTTCAAAGCTCAAGTAGCAGAGCGCTTGAAAGAGGCGGAAAAAGCTTGAAGTTGGTTCTGAAATTGCACAAGGCCAAATGGAGCAAACCATCACTGTGAAAAATCGGTGATAACTGGATGCTCTTATGGGCTCTGAAATTTTAGCTAGAAGATGGCAAAGTTGTAGCATTCCGTAAATAATGGACACTCAAGAACTGATTACCATCGGTGTGATCGTCGCTCCGCACGGTGTGCGGGGCGATGTTCATATATTGCCGAGAACAGACTTTCCTGAACGGTTTATGAAAATGGATGTGTGCTACATCAATGGTCAACCATACCATATTACATCCGCTAAATTTCATAAACAGTTTATTTTGGCTACTTTCAAAGAATTGCCTGACCGCACTGCTGTAGAGCGTTTGGGGAAACAAGAAATTAAAGTGCCAAGACAAGATTTGGTGGAATTGCCAGAAGATAGATATTATATCTTTGAAATCGAAGGCCTTGCTGTGGAAGATACAGAGGGTAATGATTTAGGCATTGTAAAAGAAGTATTGCAACTCTGGTGCGAACGATGTTTACGTGGTAGCCAAAGAGGGTGAACCTGATTTGTTATTGCCTGCTTTAAAAACAGTGGTGTTAACCATTGATATCGAAGGCGGTAAAATGATCGTAGATCCTCCAGAATGGTTGTAATAGAAAAGTCCCTTGTACTGAGTGGAATGATGCATTCAGTACAGGGGACTTTTTGTATATCTATACCAATTTTGGGGACAGCAGTTAATCTATTCGGTTTCTTTCAGATAAGAACTGTATAAAAAATGTGAATATAATGGAATGGTAAGAAACATAAGTGAGATACATGAGATATACCTAATTTTAGATATAACAAAGTAGCCCCACTTATATGTAAAATGCAGAGTTTCTTAACTAAATAATATATCCAAGGTCAATGAATATAAAAATAAAAATATTCATTGGCTTTTAAATTTATGGGTGTTATAATATCAATGAATAAAAAAATAAAAAAATTCACAGATTGGTTTTGAGAAGTTTAGAGGTTAAAAAAATGGCAAAGGCATTTACAGAAGAAGAAAAAGATAAAAATCAAAAGAAAGTATTATGGAAACTGCTCTTGATTTATTTCATGATAAAAGGTACAAAAATCACTTAGTATTTCGGAATTGACAAAAGAGTAGGGATAGCACAAGGAAGTTTCTATAATTTTTGGAAAGACAAAGAATCTCTTATCATCGATTTAATGGCATATAGGTCAATACAAAAATTGGGAAACATTGAAAGAGAATTTTCGAATTCACTCACGAATCCTAAAAAGTTCCTTTCAGAGGTAATTTATAAGTATTCGATAGATATGACTGAGAAAAATTAAAAACCCAGCCAATTTATCAAGAGGCATTTAGAATATTTGCAAATCAAGATTCAAAGAAAGTGAATAGAGTAGAAAATCTATATGGTGATTTTTTTGGATAGGTTAATAGATTATTGGTACAAAAATAATGTAGTAAAAAGCGTAGATAAGCAAGGCTTATCAAATGCCTTTTGTTAGCGACTTCGTTATATGTTCAAATTATTTCCATTTCAATAAAGATACCTTTGAAGAAGTGCTTAATATTTATATACAAAGCATTGTTTTTAAATATATAGAAATTTAATTGCATAAATGAAGGTGATAGTAATGATTCTGAATTTTAATGAGATAAAAAAAGGAAGATGTATTAGTTCTTTGGAGGTAAGGGTGCTAATCTTGGAGAAATGACTTCTGCTAATATAAATGTTCCAAGTGGATTTGTTATAACAGCAGACGCATATAGAGATTTTTTTAAAAAGTAAATGGGATTGATATTCTCATTGAAAATGGAATAAAAATCAGTAGATGATGAAAGAAAACTTCTAAATGAATCTGAGTGTTTTAGAGGAAAAGATAAAGTCTGGAAAAATTTCCTAAAAGGTTAGAGAATGCAATAAGAGAAAAAAATATTTTAATCTTGGAAATAATATAAGAGTTGCAGTGCGTTCTTCAGCAACGGCAGAAGATTTGCCAGATGCCAGTTTTGCAGGGCAACAAGAAACTTATTTAAATGTTCAAGGTATTGAAAGTGTATTGAATGCAGTGCGTAATTGTTATGCTTCGCTTTGGGGAAATAGAGCTGTAAGTTATAGATTTCATCAAGATTATGATCAAACTTCAGTTTCTATTGCAGTTGTTATTCAAGAAATGATAGAGAGTGAAAAATCAGGAATTTTATTTACCGTAAATCCAGTAAACAAAAAAGAAAATGAAATGCAAATAAATGCAAGCTTTGGATTAGGAGAAAGCGTTGTAAGCGGAAGAGTTACAGCTGATAGCTACATTATTGATAAATTAGGGAAAATAGCCCAAGTAAATATTGGAAGTAAGGAAACACAGATTATATATGGGGATAAGGAAACTGTTGAGGTAGCAGTAAGCTCTGATAAAAGAAAAACTCGTGTATTAAATGATAGAGAACTACTTGAACTTATGAAGTGTGGTTTAAAGATTGAAAAAAACATTATCGTATGCCTATGGATATTGAATGGGCAATCAAAAAATGATATTGTATATATTTTACAGGCGAGAGCGATTACCACATTAAAAAATTCTGAAAATGATATAATTGGCAATGATTTAATAGAGAAGTATATAAAGGGCAAAAAATCAAAAAGGATACACGAGAAGTAATGCTTAAATTGCAAGTCGAAATTGAACACTTTAATATAAATAATTAAACATCTCATAGTAGAGCTAAAAGTGGGTTAGCATAATAACTTAGATATTTCTTGTATGAACATCTCCTCTGGTGTTTTGTATCCAAGAAGCTTTCTTGGTAATCGGTTTATCCAGTTGTGTACAATCTCGAGTGTCTCTGTAGTAAGATCACTCAATGCTTTGCCTTTTGGTATAAATCGTCTTAATAATCCATTGTGACGTTCATTTGTTCCTCGTTGCCAAGGTGAATTAGGATGCGCAAAGTATACTGGGCAGGCTACTCTACAGTCCTCTGTAAGGTTAGCAAACTCACTACCATTGTCTGAGGTAATGCTCTTTACTGAACCCATTGCCATAGTACTTAACCATGCAGCAATAGCTTTTGTTACGTCATTAGCAGAACCACTATCTGCTAGCAGTTGTACATTAAATCGTGTTTTTCTTTCAGCCAATGTTACTAGCACAGGTTCATGCTTTCCTTTCTTTCCTCGAATCGTATCCACTTCCCAATGCCCAAATTCCGTACGTTCATCTACTGCAGGGCTACGATCATCAATGCTTAACCCAAGATTACGTTTACGAGTACGTTGGATATACTTGGTTCGTTTTCTTTTAACAATACAAGGAAAGTCAAGGATATGTAGAAAGAGACCTTCATGTACGTAGTTGTACAAGGTTTTTGTGCAAACCATCATATCTAATGTAAATAACTTTTCTTTACGTGCTACACCAACACAAGCATCAATAGACCATTTTATCGGCCCCTTGGATCTTATATTTTGCCCATTCTAGAAATGCACTAGCATTATTAATTTTTAGGCGAGAAAAATGATCCTGCTCTACTTTTTCATATGCTAGTTGTCCTGTTTCGGCGAAATATAGGCTAACTAGTTTATCCTTTTTATCTGGTCGACTGTACCACGCTTTATTTCGTAATAAATAGTCGTTCTAGACCGTTGCAGATCAGAGGCAATAGAAGATATTGATGCTCCTAGTCGAAGACGTCTTTCAATGTAAAATCGCTCTTTTAACGAAAGATGTTTATTTGTCCGTGTTTCTGTGTTATGATTAGTATTATCCATAGTGATTACCTCGTGATATCTTGTAATTTAGCACTATAATCATACCACGAAATCACTATGGATTTTTATATTCTATTGTTCAGTTTCATTATACAATTAACCACGAGAAGTAATGTCATTCTTTTTAGAAAAATGCCTTTTGCACATAGAGTTCTTGAATTCGATTATTTGATGGCAATCAATGATCAGAAAGTAAACATTTTATCAGAAGGTGGGATTATTTTACCAAGAAATCCAATTATAGATGATGATGGTATACAAACTTTTTCTGATGAAGGAAAGCGAATTGGAAAGAATATTTTTCAAATTTTTTTAATATCTTAAAGAACATGAAAGATTTTGAGTTCTGTTATAAGAAGTGCAAAGATTTTATGAATATATATGAAACTAAAATAGAAGAAATCAAACACTTAAATTTTTGAAAATATGACATTAACTGATTGTGGAAATTTTTTTAGAAGAAAGTTATGCTCTTTTGCAAAAAGCTTGCTTATGATAGATTTAAGTATGCCTTATTTCCATCAGTATTAAATAGCAAGAAATTTACCCAAATAATAAAAAAAGTAAATAGCAATTATTCATCGTTTGATTTTTTTATTGGGACTTAGATAATAAAAACATCGGTGATTACAAATGATGTCTATACAATGGCTTGTGAGATAAGAAAAATGAAGCTTTAAGAAGAGCAATAATTTCCGGAGATAATTTTTAAGGAATTATAAAAAAAGTATAATGATTTTTAAGAATATAACAGATGAGTTTATGAAAGATAATGGCTTTAAATCTGATTATAACTGTTATTGTTTATCTGCAAAAACATTTCTCGAAGATCCTGATAGGCTGACAAATATATTACGACCTATATTAAATGAAAAATAGTAATGAAAGTAAAGATATAAAGGGATTTTTCTAAAGCTTATGGAGAATATAAAGGGAATCTATGGCAAAAAGTATCAGGATATAGAAAAAAACAGATAAAAATATTTTAGATATTTTTCATGTGGTTCGTGAAGAAAGTCAATATTTGTGGGAAACACTATTTTTATTATGTCAGAAAGTGTGTTAAAAAGAATTAACTTTATACTCTTGGGTGATGAAAAACATAGAAATAGGAGTGGCTAATTTATTTCATGAAGAATTACTTAAAAGCAATTAACAGAGGTAATTTAAATGAATCAGATAAGGAAAAAAATAAATAGGAGAAACGAAAAATTTCCTTTAGCAGTGAAAGTATGGGAAGCTTCAAAGTTATTGATTTTTAAAAACAAATGGTGATGTCTTAAAAGAGTAAGCGGAAGCACTGGTATTGCAGTTGGAAAAGGTGTGCCTAATAAATAGTCCCAAAGAATTTTATAAAATGAAAAAAAGGAGATATATTAGTTTGTCATCTTACAGATCCTGAGTGGACTCCATTATTTAAGTCGGCAAGTGCTGTTGTGGCAGATACAGGTTCTGCTTTAAGCCATCTCTGCAATTGTTGCAAGAGAATATAATATACCGGCAGTTCTTGGAGTTGGCTTTGCAACTACAAAATTCAAAGATGGCGATATCATACAAGTAGATGGTAATACCGGTGAGGTCAAAGGTTGCTGATATGAAATAAAAAGGATTAAAAAGAATTGAGAAGGCAAAAGATTTTAAGTGAACCACTTTTACCTTTCCGTAGCTATTCCGTTTTAGTACCTTGGTCTTGTTGTTACAGACCTCTGTAAATCCATTAGAGTATGGCAATAGGAAGGCGTTAAATGCTTCGTCATACCAACTACTAAACGATCGTAGAAGGTTATTAAATTCGCTAAGATTTGCTACTCTTACAAGAGACAGGAAGTTAGATAATGTACTCTCAATAGCTGTTCGTACTAAGTGGAATCGATCGGCAATAATAGTAACATTGGAAAATAGCTTTCTCATCTTGGATCGGAAAAACTCCGACATGTCCATGACTAGATAACGCACCTTGGAGCGTTCTTGAAAGCTAAATTTGGTAAAATGACTAAATAAAGCTATCTCACTTCTTTCAGGTAAGATATCTAGTACTCGTCTACCTTTTGGATTTGTGACGATGATATGGAATTTATGTCCGCCAGATTTCCTCTAAACTCATCAATGGCAAGAGTTGTTGGTAAATGAGGTGGGATTCGGAAGTTAACTGTCTTAGTTGACATGCGAATGACAGTGGTAACCGATACATTGACCTCATTGGCAATATCCGTATAGCGATGAGTTCCTTGTAACTTGTGCATCATCGTAACGATGACAGCTTTACTCATCTGTAAATACCTTCTGATGAAGGAGTTCTTTTTCGTTGAAAGTTTATCACAAGAGTTGCATCGGAATCTGCGTTGATTGTGCTTGCCAATCTTCTGACACTTACTAAATGATGGACTTACCTCTGTACCTAAATTAATTATTGTAAAGTAAACTGAATGATATACCTATTTTTTTATGCCTTGAATTGTCAAGTCAAATGCAACTCTACTGAATGATAAACCTCGTATGGAGTTTTTCCAATTTAAGCATTTGCGCGGTCTAAGATTTATTTCTTTTCATTTTTGCTTCAACATAGCTATCTGATTGATTAATATCCACAGCTTTTTGGGAAATATTCTCTCAACAATCCATTGGTGTTTTCGTTCGTTCCTCTTTGCCAAGGATGATGTGGAAATGGAAAAATAAAAACTCTACTAGATTCAACTCCGGCTAATTTCTGCATGTTTAGAAAACTCTTTTCCTCTATCTGGCGTAATTGTCTCTAGAGGTTGATTTTCCAAAAGCTCAATCATCGCTTGTTTGACCAAAAATGAATTCTTTTTGCAATTTTTGCATAGTAGATACCTACTTTTCGATCAGTCAATGTTACTAAGCAAGCCTTACCAGTTTGTCCCATAACTGTATCAGCCTCCCAATCACCTAATCGTTCTCGATTATTTGCAGGATCTGGTCTATCTGTAATTAAATTACTAACTTGAATTTTGCCACGTCTTTCTTCATAGTTTTTTGTATGACGACTTTTACCACGATGTCGTAGTTTGCGAATGACTCCTCTATTTCCATGTGATAGTCCTTTTTCATCAAAACGACCATTATATATTTCCCTGTAAATTGTACTGTAGCTAATAGTGAAGCTTGAATTTTCAAACTTTAATCGGGATGAAATCTGTTCCGGAGACCATTGATGCCTCAAAAATAAATCCTTTACACATTCATATAGTCTCGGATTATCTAGCTTTTTTCTTGGTTTACAATTAAAGCGTCTATTTTTATATTTATCATGGGCTTCACAAGGTATGTACTCGCCATTTTGACTATTTCTCTTAATTTCTCTTGATATGGACGATTTGTTTTTCCCTAGTAAAATTGAAATTTCTGTTTGATTTTTTTACCTATATCAATAAAAATGTTTTAGCATTTCGCGCTCTTTTAGTGTAAAAATGAGTATAATGATTCATGGCTCCTCCTGATTTTTAGATGTCTTTGCAAATACTATTTTATCAGAAAGCTATGAATCTTTTTTTAGTTGCACTTAGATTATAAATTCAAGGCATAAAAAAATATACCTTTTGGGGGATGGCGGGTGTTGTCCCCAAGGTATATATTATAGAACCCAATTTTCCTATGAACGTTATGTAAAATAAGGACGGTTAATTTGATTTACATTCAATGATTAAGGAGATAGTTTGGATCATTCCTCTCCTTGTTGGACATAGATAGTACTAGTGGTGTAATCGTAATGGCTGTCGCGATAGCGTGGGTTTGTCTACGGCAAGTCTCCACAGTCGACTTGCTAGTTGATCTTGTTCACATAGTACCTTGGTAATCCCCGTTGCTTGCTGACAGAAAGGAGCCCATTTTTGCACGACTGGTATGGATGCTCGTTTCTCTTTCAGATAGTGGCGACCCTCGATCGTTGAAAGCTAGTAGACGACCATAGGTAGGACCTCTGCGGGTGGCATTGGTGGAACATCTCTTTAGTGCGACGGAAAAAGACTGTAGGTCGCGATGCGATCGAGACGAGCATAGGTATAACGTTTTGATTTTTAAACTTTCACGGGCTTGTTCCCAAGAGAGAGGGCATTAGCCGTGAGCCATGCGTCTTCTAAGCCATCGCTCATATCATGTAGGAGTTGCAATTCTTCTTTGGTCATGATACGGCTAGTAAGGTGAATCATGTCATAATAGCGATCTAAGGTAGCGTAATAGTTGGACTCTACGACGTCCATCGCAAGAGGGCGACCATAGGGGGTAAGTAGTGATGCCACTGGGGACTAGTTTTGCCCTAACGAGGTAGTCCCATTGATTGCCAATTCACCTAAGGAGATAGCCCTATCGATTTCTGATGGCGTACAAGGTGAACAAGTAGTACTTGTTGCCTGTTGCGTGTTATGGGATTCCAACGGATTAGAAGCAGTTTGTTTCGAAGCATATATAGCACTTCGTAAGGCCGTACCAGATGGTAACGAATCATCTAAGGTTGGATTGTGATGGGAACTAGTTCGTTTCACGGGAATGATGTCTAGCTCGATGTGATAGCGATGTAAGGTGCGTATGTATTCAATGGCTAAGATAGTATTAGGGTCAGTGTCCAATGGAGGTATGTTTGCTACGGTCTTGCTCTTTGAGGAGGGCTGTTTTGTTAGTGAAAGCGTGCTATGGGATGTGTTTTCGTCTAGGAAATCATCGGTATGATATGAGGGGCTTGCGGAATGAAATGGCTGTAGTGCTTTGCGTAAGGCTGTGCCGTAGGAGTACCCTTGCCCCAAAAGAGTGTGCAACGATTCTTGCGTGCTAGGATGATCGAGAACCTTGGCAACAGATACAAGATCCTCTACTTGCGTATGTCTGGCCCCAAATGAAAATGGAATCACACCCAAGAGCATGTAACAATCGAATGCCACCGGATGCAAAAATATTCCGCAGAACTAACGGCGAACATAGAAGGTAACTCAAATACAATATCGGCACCACCCATAACAGCCCATTGGGCGCGATCAAATTTAGAAAATATGGCAGGTGTTCCTCGTTGCACAAAGTCGCCACTCATTACAACGAGCAAAGTTGCTTCTGGATATCCACGGCGAAGCTTTTGTAATTGATGAGCGTGCCCTTTGTGAAAGGGATTATATTCTGCAATGATTCCGATGGTGTTCATGGTCTAGTACCTCCTGTTATGTATATTAGTATATCATGAGATAAAACTTTCATAAACGAACAAGAAGTCACAAAAAGGGGTAGAAAAAAACGTGACATTAATGTTATAATTGACTGTAGAAATTGTGTCTATTTGAGGTAACTATATGAAACAATATATCATAGCCCTTGGTTTAGGGATGGTGTTGTTCTTAGGTGGCTGCGGTAGTCAGGAAGCCATCGATACCTATAGTTTTGGTCAGAAAGTCATCAATGTAGGTCAATCAGAAGTCATTGTAGACTCGCCTTTTGATTTTGGACAACTCGACAGGATTGTTGCCAATGATAAAGGACAACCATTGACTATCTACGCTGGACTGGATAAAAATTATGGTGTCTATGTAAGCGCTACACAAGCTTCTACAGGTGCACCATTGCCAACATTAGAGAGGGCACAAAAATTAGCGCAACAGGAATTGGCCAAAGAATTAGGGTCAAGTCGGTGCCAAAGCACAATGGACTCAAGAAGCTGTGCAAGTAGACGGTGTGAATGCCGTTAAATCGAGTATGGCGGCGGGTTCCAATGGGCAAACAATTAGGTTCACTCAGTATACTTTCATCAACAAAGGTGTACTGTGGAATATACGCTATTCATACAGTGATCAATCTCCGCAAGGAGAAGATATCAATCAACGTGTGAACGGGCACATTCAAGTTACTAAGAAAGAGGGATAAGTAATGAACGTTTTAGTCGTAAACTGCGGTAGCTCCTCCTTAAAGTATCAATTAATTGATATGGAGCATGAAGTTGTATTGGCGAAAGGTCAATTCGAAAAAATCGGTTCTGATGATGCAATTTTCACTCATCGTCGTCCAGATGCAGACAAATTAGAACGCGTCGAACCAGTAGCTGACCACAAAGTGGCGTTACAAGTCTTATTGGATATTTTGGTAGATCCAGAGCATGGTGTGATTGGTTCCATGGATGAAATCGACGCTGTAGGTCATCGTGTAGTACATGGTGCTGAAAAAAATTCGCTGATTCCGTATTGATCACTCCTGCAGTGATGGAAGCATTGGAAGAATGCGCGAAAATCGCTCCACTTCACAATCCTCCAAACATCCAAGGTATCGAAGCATGCCAAAAAATTATGCCAAATGTACCACAAGTTGGTGTATTTGATACAGCATTCCATCAAACAATGCCAGCCTGAGGCATTCTTATATGGTCTTCCATACGAAGCATACACTGATCTAGGTGTTCGCCGTTATGGTTTCCATGGTACTTCCCACAAATATGTGGCACAACGTGTAGCAGAATTGATGGGTAAACACATGTCCGATCTTCGTATCGTATCTTGTCACTTAGGTAATGGTTCTTCCGTTACAGCTATTAAAGGTGGCCGTTCTATCGATACTTCCATGGGTTTCACCCATTGTCCGGTTTGATCATGGGTACTCGTTGTGGCGATATTGACCCAGCTATCGTACCTTACTTGATGGAAAAAAATGGGATATGACATACCATGAAATCGATGCTATTATGAACAAAAAATCTGGTGTATTCGGTATCTCCGGCGTGTCCAACGACTTCCGTGTGATCGAAGAAGCGACGAGAAGGCTGGTAACAAACGTGCTCAATTAGCATTGGATATGTTCCATTACAAAGTTCGTGCTACTATCGGTGCTTACGTAGCTGTTATGGGTGGCGTTGATGCTATCGTATTCACAGCAGGTATCGGTGAAAATGGTATTGGCAACCGTGACGCAATCTGCAACGGTTTAGAATACTTAGGCACTCGCATCGATCCTGAACGCAACAATGTTCGTGGTAAAGAGCAAGAAATCAGTGCAGAAGGTTCCAAAGTTAAAAATCTTTGCGATTCCTACAAATGAAGAAATCATGATCGCTCGTGATACAAAAACGTATTACTAGCCCATTAGTGATGAAAAACTGGTAATCTCTGATTACTTGTGAAAGAGTCTCCTCTATGAGGGGGCTCTTTTTGTTGTTGACAAATACTTTCATCCATTGCTATCCTAACATTATAGACATTGTTGGTGAGACTATAGAAAGGGATATATATGGTTGTACAATATGAAGAACGGTCCAAGCGCTCCGGCGCAGCATTGCCTTGGTGAGCGTATTTATCGCTGTGGCAGTAGTGGCATTAGGATATAGTTTGTGGCGATATTCACAATTAGGTAGCGTGGCATTAGCAGAAATACTCATAGAGGCGATCATTCTATTTGTGCTCGTGTCGCAAGCAGTGGGGACCTATACATTTAGATTGACCGAATCGGATCTCATTATTGATGAGGCGAGCTTGTTAGGAAAGAAACGAATGGTCATACCTTATACAATGATCAACGGGGTTTACCAATTTAAACAATCCATGATGCCGCCATTGAAATTTCGCTATAAATATCGTAAGCTGTCGTCCACCGATGATCGACCAGTGTGAGCTTTGGCATACTCTGTGGTGGAAGGTAAAAAATTAAAGCATGGTCGCATCTTACTGAAAGCAGAGCAAGACTTTTTTGGTGGTTTAGCACAACATGTGCCGAACCTAGTGCAGGTGAAAGAAGACCAAGTCGTCTTTCATGCGTATCTACGAGAAGATGCTTTCAAACATGGAGAAGACTTCGCCACCCTATGCGACCAATGTATACGGACAACAGGAACCAAAGGAAAAGGAAGCATAAATGAAAAAAAGGATTTTTCAAAAACTATGGCGAATATATATAAGTAGACAATAGAATGACAGATATGTTGATAATGCGTCACACTCTTCGGAGTGTGGCGTGTTGTCGTTTATAGGGGTAAAAGATGTACTTTCAAACGATGGAGGAATTATGTTAGATCTGCAGAATTACCAAATGCCACGAGAAAAATTTATCGCCTTAGGTCCAGAGGCAATGGCACTAGAGGAGTTATTAGCGATTTTATTGCGCACAGGACGGAAGGGCGCATCTGTACTAGAAGTAGCTCATGATGTGGTGGAACGAATGGACCAGGTGGTAGGAGGCCCTCAACAATGCAACGGTGGAGACACTGCGAGAGATTGAGGGGATTGGACAGGACAAGGCGGTGACCATTTGCGCAGCCATCGAATTGGGACGGCGCTTAGGGCAGATGAAGGTGAAACAAGATTGGGCAGACTTTTAGTACCCCAGAAGCGTCGGCAAATTATATGATGGAGCGACTCCGTCACAAACGGGAAGAACATTTCTATGTGTTGTTATTGACAGTGAAGAATAAATTGATCAAGCCGGTGCTCATTTCCAAAGGGGGATTGACCAGCAGTACAGCAGAACAGCGAGCGGTCTTTCGGCAGGCCATCGATGCCAATGCAGCGACTATGATATTGATGCACAACCATCCTTCTGGAGATCCAACGGAGAGCAGTGATGATGTGCGAGTGACAAAAATTTTTGCCAGAGCCGGAGAGGTCATGGGGATTCCTGTGTTGGACCATATCATCATCGGCGATGGTATGTATGTAAGTTTGTTGGAAAAAGGTATACTATAAGGGTGCATATGTGTGGTAAATTTGCTATAATTAAATGATTGGAACAAAGAAAAGAAATCAGAGGTTATAGCGTGCGAATTATTGGAATAGATCCGGGCTATGCCATCTGCGGGTATGGCATCATCGATGTAGTGGGCAGTTCCTTGAAACCTGTTACATATGGTGCGATTACCACAGAGGCGAAGACGCCAGAGGCAAGCCGGTTAGAAATTATATTTAATGAGTTAAGCGATATTCTAGAAGAATTTCGCCCTCAAAAAGTTTGGCATAGAAAAGTTATACTTTTGCCCGCAATGTGACCACCGGTATCGGGGTGGCCCAAGCGAGAGGCGTCACATTATTAGCGGCATGAGCCAACAAGATTTGCCGATTTATGAATACACACCACTACAGGTGAAACAATCTGTGGTGGGCTATGGGAAAGCCACAAAGGAACAGGTTACATATATGACGATGAACCTATTGGGGATTCGAGAGAAAAATCAAGCCTGATGATGCCGCTGATGCTTTTAGCTATTGCTATCTGCACGGCCCATAGCTCCCATACAGATACATTGAAACGGATTTTACAATTGTGAGGATACAATGATTGCATATATAAAAGGGGTTGTCACCCATCGATTGCTAGATGCGGTGTACGTGAATGTCCATGATGTGGGCTATCGCGTGTACGTGCCTAGCTCCGTGCAGAGTCAACTGCAAGTAGGGGAAGAGACATGTCTATTTACCTACACCAATGTACGGGAAGATGCCATTCAATTATATGGCTTTTTGACCGTGGAAGATTATGAGCTGTTTTTATTACTCATTTCCGTATCGGGAGTGGGACCAAAACTAGGTCTAGGCATTCTATCTGCCATTAGTCCGGAACAGTTTTGTAGGACTCATCATTAGCGGAGATACAAAAGGACTGCAAAAATTACCAGGCATTGGTAAAAAAATCTTCCGAGCGATTGGTTTTAGAATTGAAAGATAAAATTGAAAGCCTCGGCATTGCAGGGACTTTCACCACACCTGGCAGAATCACGCCTGTTGAACAAGTGCCGGTGGGCACAACTGAGGAAGTCTTGGAGGCTCTCATGGCATTGGGATACAGTGCACAAGAGGTGCAGCCAGTGATCCAAGAAATGTATGATGGAACACAGGAAGTGCCAGTCTTATTAAAACAAGTATTAGCTGCATTGGGTAAAGGACGATAGGGATGGATCAAGAAAATCGAATTGTAACCATGCAAGAACGGGAGGAAGACAATTGGCAATTTAGTCTTCGCCCTCGCTATTTAAAAAGAATATATTGGACAGACTCAGGCAAAGGAAAATCTTCACATTTTCATCGAAGCTGCAAAGCTACGGGGCGACACCTTGGACCATGTCTTACTCTATGGACCTCAGGGTTGGGGAAAAACCACCTTTGGCTGGGATTGTTGCTAACGAATTAGGTGTGAATTTCCGTGTTACCTCTGGACCCGCCATAGAACGAGCAGGGATTTGCGACGTTGTTGAGTAATTTACAGCCCGGTGACGTATTATTCATCGATGAGATTCATCGATTATCTCGGTCCGTAGAAGAAGTGTTGTACTCTGCTACTGGAAGATTATGCCTTAGATATCATTATCGGCAAAGGGCCGAGTGCTCGCTCGGTGCGTATTGAATTGCCAAAATTTACTTTAATTGGGGCTACCACGAGGGCCGAGTGCTTTGGCTGCGCCACTGAGAGACCGTTTTGGTGTCATTAGTCGCCTAGAATATTACAAGCAAAATGAATTAGAATTTATTGTGAGTCGTTCGGCAGACATTTTTAGATATACATATGGATCCTGAAGGAGCCAGTGAAATTGCACGCCGTTCTAGAGGGACTCCACGAATTGCGAATCGCTTGCTCAAACGCGTCCGTGATGTGGCGCAAGTGCTGGGCGATGGGGTCATTACAAAGGCCATTGCAGACCAAGCGTTACAGCGCTTAGATATCGATCGATTAGGCTTGGATCGCATTGACCGTCGCATCTTGAGCACGATCATTGAAAAATTTGATGGCGGCCCTGTAGGGGTGGATACCATTCGTGACTTCCGTTAGTGAGGAACGTGAAAGTATCGAAGACGTATATGAACCGTATTTAATGCAATTAGGGCTTATTGGCGAGAACGAATCAGGGACGCATCGTCACACCGGCGCGTATGACCACTTAGGACTTCCTAGAAAGGTAGAACCATGAGACACCAAGTATGTCGCTATATAGCGATGGGGGTCGTGGAGCTTTGTTAAGTGGGATTCCCTTGCTAAGTCAAGGTGCGACTCAAAGGAAACGCCGAAAAACATTGGTGAAAAGCCACCTTTGTGAAACCCAATGAAAGAAAAGGGGCTACACCTGTAAAACGAGTTGGTCCTAAACCGAAAGTACAAGCACCCACAAAGGTAGAGGCTAACGGCAATGCAGTAGCATCTAATAAGGGTACGAAACCGGCGGTAAAACAAGGGGCGAAACCTTCAACGACGAAGGAAAAAGACACAGTCAAAGGCTCTAGTGGCGAGCCGGTCATCCGCGTATTACTAGGCCATCGGTCCCAATCTTTTACCATCACTAGCGAGATGCCCATGGTAGTCTTAGATAGTGCAGGTCATCAAGTCGCGGGCGCTCAAAGAACATCAAAGCGCCACGATTTCCGGAGAAGGCGGATCGGTTCGTGTGAATGGGCAGTCCATGGGTACAACCATTAGCATTCAAAATGCTCAAGGTCGGTATGGGTCTGAATTACAAACGTTGGGAAAAAAACTTATCGAGGGCTATCACGGTGCACGCTAATGGCTCAGGGACGATGAGCGTAGTGAATGTGCTAGGTTTAGAACAATATGTGCAAGGAGTGGTACCCGAAGAGGTGGTACCTAGTTGGCCTGCTCCAGCTCTTGAGGCGCAAGCGGTAGCCGCTAGGGACCTATGCGTTACACTCTATGAAACACTCTCAAAACAGCGTCTATGACATTGGAACGACTACGGCGGATCAAGTGTATGGCGGAAAAAGCAGTGAATTTTCTAGCACCAATACAGCGGTTAAGCGCACTCATGGGATGGTTCTCACCTATCAAGGACAACCTATCAATGCGCTCTTTCACTCCGATGGAGGTGGCTATACAGAGGATAGTGTGAACCTGTGGGGCAATGATTTGCCCTACTTAAAAGGGGTTGTGGACTATTCGAATCATGAGGGGACCACGGTGTGGAATGTCATTACTAGCCGTCAAAGTATAGAACAGAAATTGGCGTAGCTAGTAAATCCGTAGGATATTTACAAACAATTGAACTATCTCCACTGACGGAACGACCGATGAAAGTCCAAGACCGTGGCGTATCGGGCCGTGTGAAAACGATGAAATTTATTGGCGAAAAAGGGTCTGTATCCCTCACAGGAGAACAAGTACAGAGCCTATTTGGATTGAAATCTACCTTGTTCGACTTTTACGTGGGACAAACACCGCCTAGCCGTGTACAAGGCTCTTCTGTGAAAGTAAGCCATGCATTCAGTAAAAGCCAACCAAACGGTGACCATCCATGGCTACGGTTGGGGACATGGATTAGGGCTTTCACAGTGGGGAGCGACAGAGATGGCAAGTCGAAAAGAGGCGAGCCAGCCCTGATTATTATAAAGTGATTTTACAACATTATTACCAAGGTACGGCACTTACGAAACTGTACAATTAATGAGGAATAGTATGAAAGTATCTGATTTTAACTATGACTTGCCGGAGGAACTCATTGCGCAACATCCGGTGGAACCACGGGATACATCGAGATTGATGACCTTGGACAAGGAAAGCGGAGCCATATGCCATAAAGCATCCTTTCACTCTATACTAGAAGAGTTGCAGGGAAGGAGATGTGTTAATTTTTCAATAATACGAAGGTTATCCCGACTCGTTTGTATGGAGAACGAAAAGGAACGGGTGGCAAGGTAGAAGTACTACTGTTGACGCCGAAAGGGGAACACCTCTGGGAATGCCTTGTGAAGCCGGGAAAAAAATGTCTAAAAGGGCAATTACTATCCTTTGGTCCTAATTTAGAAGCGGAGGTCATGGATCACACAGATTTTGGTGGTCGATTGATTCAATTTAAGCCCAATGGTAATTTTGACGAGATTATCAATGACATTGGGGAAATGCCATTGCCACCGTATATCCACGAGAAGCTAGAAGACAAAGATAGATACCAAACGGTATATGCCAAAGAAAAAGGATCGGCGGCAGCACCGACGGCGGGCTTACATTTTACGCCAGAACTATTGGCTGAAATCCAAGACAAAGGTGTGCACATTGGATTTGTTACATTACATGTGGGGCTAGGTACATTCCGCCCCTGTGTCGGCAGAATCTATTGAAGACCATGATATGCATAAAGAGTTTTATTATGTATCGGAAGAGACAGCGGAACTTGTGAACCGTGCCAAAGCAGAAGGACGGAGAGTCATTGCCGTAGGAACTACATCGGTGCGCACCTTTGGAATCAGCAGACGACCGAGGTGGGTCATGTAAAGAGCGGTTCCGACTGGACTCAAATTTTTATCTACCAGAGCTATACCTACAAGATGGTGGATGCATTGATAACTAACTTTCATTTGCCACAGTCTACTTTGCTCATGCTCATTAGCGCTCTAGTGGCAGAGAGCATTGTCTGGCGACTTATGAAGAGGCGGTACGTGAAAAATATAGATTTTTAGCTTTGGTGACGCAATGTTCATTCGATAAGTTGAAAGTTGTGTTATAATACAGAAGTAATAAAGGAGTGTGTATATGGCGATTAGATATGAATTGCAAAAACAATGTCCCCACACAGGTGCACGGGCAGGGTTATTGCATACTCCTCATGGAACCTATGAAACACCGATGTTTATGCCCGTAGGGACACAGGCAACGGTAAAAACATTGGCCCCAGAGGAGCTGAAAGCGATGGGTTCTCAAGTTATCTTGAGTAATACCTATCATTTATTCTTGCGCCCCGGTGCTGACCTAGTGGAAGAAGCGGTGGCTTGCACAAGTTCATGAACTGGGACCAAGCCATCTTAACCGATAGTGGTGGGTTCCAAGTGTTCAGTTTAGGAAAGTTGCGCAAGATTACCGAAGAAGGTGTGAATTTCCGATCTCATTTAGATGGGTCGAAAAAATTCTTATCTCCAGAAGTGGCTACGAAAGTACAGGAACAATTAGGGTCTGACATTATGATGGCATTCGATGAATGTATCCCTTATCCTGCGGATCATCGATATGCAGATGCATCGACAGCGCGGACCACTCGTTGGGCGGAACGTTGCCAAGAGGCACGTCGTTCCAAAAACCAAGGCATGTTCGGCATTGTCCAAGGTGGCATGTATAAGGACCTTCGTGAAAGAAGTGCCAAAGAATTGGTAGCTATGGACTTTGAAGGCTATAGCATTGGTGGTCTATCCGTAGGGGAACCGCATGAGTTGATGTACGAAGTACTGGACTACACTACGTCGTTATTGCCAACCAACAAGGCTCGGTACTTGATGGGCGTAGGGTACTGCTGACTGCTTAGTAGAAGGGGTAGCCCGTGGTATCGATATGTTCGACTGTGTCTCATCCAACACGGGTAGCGCGAAATGGGATGGCTATGACATGGAAAGGGCGATTGAATTTACGCAATGCCTCTTTCATGCGTGACTGGGGTCCTATTGAAGAAGGTTGCGGTTGCTATGCGTGCCGTAACTATACAAAGAGCTTATATTCGACATCTATACAAGGCAGAAGAGATTTTGGCCTTCCGTTTGGTGTCGTATCATAATTTATATTTCTTACTAGAGTTCATGCGTCAAATGCGCAAAGCGATTTTAGAAGATCGTTTTGTGGCATTCCGTGAAGAATTCTGGCAGTATTTTACTAAATAGGAGGACCTATGGATTTCTTAGAATTTTTCCAAGGACAAACAGGACAGGCGATTCTACCGTTGTTGATTATGGTGGTGATTTTTCTATTTCTTGTTATATCGTCCGCAAAAAGAAACAACAAAAAAACAACGTCAAGTGCTATTGAACAGCTTGAAAAAGGTCAGAAGGTATTGACTGTAGGCGGTATTTACGGGGAAATCGTTTCTTTAACAGAAGATACAGCAGTGCTACAAGTATCTGAAAAAAAGTAGAAATGAAATTTGCTCGTACAGCCATTGCACAAGTTCTTGGAAAGGACCAAAAAGTAATGGATAAAGCGTCATTGCGACAGGCCTTTTTAGAACGTCGTCGCAGTGTACCAGTCCAAGAGGTTTCTACGTGGTCAGTACAATTAGCGGAGCGACTTTGGGCAATGCCTGAGGGTGGCTGATGCGGAACATATCATGGCATATTTAGCGATGCCTAAAGAAGCGAATCTAGATGCTTTCATTATCCAAGCCTTAGGGCAAGGGAAACATGTCTATGTGCCGGTGTGCGTGACTAAAAACGGAGCTGGTAGGCGTTCGGATCACGGATTTAGAAATGGTAACAAAGGGGAACATTGGGGATTCGTATTCCCAAGGAACCCTATGATATCGTAGAGCCAACACGATTGGATTGTATTCTCGTTCCCGGTCTTGCCTTTGATCGAAGGGGTGGACGGATGGGAATGGGTCTTTGGATATTATGACCGATACTTGCAACAGATTCCAATAGACAAACGTATCGGTATTGCCCGGGATAACCAACTTTCAGAATTGGTAATACCCATGGCACCTCATGATGAGTGGATGCACAAAAATCGTGACCCCATCAGAGAGTATCCATTGTTATGAAGGATAGGGAGGGAATCCATTGAACACAAAAAGCGACTTTTGCGCTTTTTTTCGGCGTAGTAGCAGTGATTTTAGGCCTATTTATTTGGCTCATTGGACCACTGGCCAACTCCATTAAACAAGGGTTGGACTTACAAGGTGGTACCCACATTGTATTAGAAGCACAGGATTCAGGCCCCTAATTTGGTCACAGATGATGCGGTAGAACGGGTTATTCAAATCTTAGGCCGTCGTATTAATGAAATGGGTTTGACTGAGCCTATCATTCAACGAGAAGGTAAAAAAACGTATCATCATCGAATTGCCGGGGGAAAAAGATCCTCAAAAAGCCATTGAAACAGTTGGTAAAAACTGCGGTTCTTGAGTTCCGTGATGAACATGGCAAAGTGCATTTAGATGGTAATGATTTAAAAGATGCAAAAGAACAATTAGAAGGTAAACAAGCGTCTGTTAATATTCAATTGACAGATGAAGGGGCGAAAAAATTCGGCGCCTTAACAACCGCTAACATCGGTCGTCATATCGGCATTTACCTTGATGGCGAGCAATTGACAAATCCAGTGGTAAACGAACCAATTACTGGCAGCAGTGCTCGTATTACAGGTAGCCGTGACTTGGAAGAAGCAAAAAGCTTAGCTATCTTGTTACGCTCTGGTGCGTTGCCTGTCAAAGTAGAAGTGATGGAAGTACGTACTGTAGGTCCTACATTGGGTCAAGACTCGAAAGATAAATCTGTGGTAGCCTTCGGTGTTGGTATTGCCTTGATCATTGTATTTATCGCTGGTATTATACAGATTGTCTGGATTCGTAGCGACCATTGCTCTATTAGTATTCGTACTTATTTTTAGTCGCTATTTTGGGGCCGCATGTGCTGAATGCGACCATGACCTTACCGGGCGTGGCGGGGATTATCCTCAGTATGGGGGTAGCCGTTGATGCGAACATCCTAATCTTTGAACGGTTCAAAGAAGAAGTGGTGGAAGGTAAAACATTGCGCATGTCAATGGAATCCGGGTTCCGTCGTGCCTTCGATACGATTTTTTTGATGCCAATACATCCGTTATGATTACAGCAGTGATTCTAATTGTATTAGGTAGCGGTCCTGTGAAAGGCTTTGCTATCAACTTGGCATTAGGTGTTATCGTATCCATGTTTACAGCCGTATCTATGAGTCGTACCTTGATGCATATGCTCATTGCGGCACAAATTACGAACCGACCATTCTGGTATGGATCTAACGTATCTCCATCTGTTACGATTGAAGCATTTAAGAAAGGAGATAAGAAAAATGACATTTGATGTAATAAAACGTCATCGTTGGTGGTTTAGTATCTCCTCCATTGCGGTAATTCTAAGTATCATCTCCATGTTTATGTATGGATTTAACTTCGGCATCGATTTTACTGGTGGTACCATTGTAGAAGTAGAATTTAGTAAACC